>Ga0268299_1000018_pt1 | contig 662703 bp, 636 predicted proteins | sample NOBtaG_FD_193484 | JGI IMG/M metagenome (GOLD analysis project Ga0268299, IMG submission 193484) | Activated sludge microbial communities from bioreactor in Nijmegen, Gelderland, Netherland - NOB reactor | ecosystem: Engineered > Bioreactor > Aerobic > Activated sludge | place: Netherlands... | reverse complement strand
GGTCATGGTGCGGTGGGGGCACGAGCGCGGCGTGGCGCTGCGGCTGATCGAGCCGGGCAAGCCGAACCAGAACGCCTACATCGAGAGCTTCAACGGTCGACTGCGCGACGAATGCCTCAACGAACACTGGTTCCAGAACGTCCGGCATGCCCGAACACTGATTGAAACCTGGCGCAGGGAATACAACGAGGAACGACCCAAGAAAGCACTGGCCGGGCTGACGCCCGCCGCCTACGCCAAACGGATGGCCGATATCGGCTACCCTAACCCCGGACTCTAGATCGCCCCGCTACTCAAGGCGGGGGGACGTCGGTGCTGATCGAAAAGCACGGGCGCGGCGTGGTGGTGGTCGTCTCGGTGGAAGAATATGAACGGCTTTCCGTGCAGGCTGGACGCGCGGATAAGGGGGAAACGGGGACCAAGGGGGCGTCGAAAGGCGGCCAATGAAGCGTTCGCGCGCGTCAGGATAGACCATCTTCTGAAGGACACCGATTGGTCGCTCACCGGTGGTCGCAGTGTGGGTTTCGGGTAGCGGGAGTGCACTGGGGTGGTGGGAAGACGGTTTGCGCGAGGGTTAATGCCCGATGCGAAGGCGCGGCTTGCAGACATGGTGGCAAGCTCGTCTAGCAACTGGTGGAAAGACCTGCTTGCGCTTTGGGGGCCAAGCGGAACCGGCAAGGCGGAGCGACCGCTGCGGCTGGCCGTGCGCGACAACTATCTGAATTTCTACTTGCGCGGTCAGTCCGTCGCCCGTGTCGCGTTCGACGGCCAATGCCGCCCCTATGTCGATGTGCATGTGAAATACGCCTTCGCTGGCGCGCAGGACCAAGCCTACGCCCGGCTGACGGATGCCGGAATCATTCACTCCAAGGCCGGTTACTCCGCGCCCTACGCGGGCGCCTCGACGCTGTTCGAGTGGATGGAGCGCGCGGCTCGGTGGGAGACGGCCGAAAAGGCTGAGGTGGAAAGAGTCGTCGCGGATAATGCTGGTGTGATCGACTTGGAAATGGGCCTTCCCGCGCACGGCGACCAGAAGACTGCTCTGCGGATGGATCTCATCGCGCTCGAGCCAAACGGGAGGGGCTCGAACGTCGTCTTCTGGGAGGCCAAGCGGATCACGGACGGCCGCCTCAAGGCCAGGGATGGCGACGCCGAAGTGATGTCGCAGATCAACGCCTACAGGGCCTATCTCGCGCAGGCTGATCATCGGCGCGCTGTGATCGAGGCATATGCGCAGACCTGTACGCTGTTGGTGGATTTTGCCGAAGCAGCCTCTGAGGGTTCCAAACCGCTCAATCTCGACCCGGAAGTGAGGCGGGTCGCTACGGATCATAACCGCCTCGACCTCGACACGATACCGCGTCTGGTGATCTTCGGTACAGAGGCGCAACTCGTCGCCCCCGCATGGCAGGCGCATCAAGAGAAGCTGGTCGCCGGCAACGTGCCAGTGCTGACGATCAAGACGGATGCCTACCGCCTCGATCCTCCCGCCGGAAGAGGATTGGCCTGATCGTGACGGATGTGACGCTCACGGTTCACCGCGCAACGGACCAGATCGGCGGCAACTGCATTGAGATCGCCACACAGCGAGGGCGTGTGCTCCTTGATGTCGGCCGCCCGCTCGACGCGCCCGGCGGCGCCACAGGGCTCCTGCCTAAATCGCTTGATCTTGTGGCGCCCGTTGACGGGGTGCTCATCTCCCATCCTCACCAAGACCACTATGGCTTGCTTGAGGAGACCCCCGCCCAATGGCCGGTGTTCTGTGGCGAAGCCACGGCGGCCCTCATTAAGTTGACCTCTGGCATTTTCGGCGTCCCCATTGAGCGCGACTTCCGACGTTGGCAAAGCGGGGAGACATTGGCTGTCGGCCCGTTTTCGGTGATGCCCTACCTTACCGATCACTCGGCGTTCGACGCCCACATGCTGTTGATCGAGGTCGGCGGTAAACGCATCTTCTACTCTGGCGATTTCCGAATCCACGGCCGCAAGTCGAAACTCGTTGAACGGATCATGGCAGAGCCGCCGTCGGACATCGACGTGCTGCTCATGGAGGGAACCAACCTCGGCAGCGATAAACCCAGTATGAGCGAAGGCGATCTTGAAGCCGATTTCGTGTCCCTGTTCCGCGAAACCAAGGGCCGTGTATTTGTTGCTTGGTCGGCTCAGAACATCGACCGGACGGTGACGCTCTACCGGGCCTGCCTGAAAACGGGTCGAACGCTGGTGGTTGATCTTTACACGGCCGAAGTTCTCGAAAAGCTTGCCGCGTTCGGGAAGCTGCCACAGCCCGATTGGTCCGCAATGAAAGTGGTAGTCACCAGTGCGTTCGCGCGCATGTATCGCCGCAAGGGCGAGGAGGCTTTTGTGGCGCGAATGGTTCCCCACGGGATGTCGGCCAAAAAGCTCGCGGCCGATCCCGAGAAGTGGGTAGTCATGGTTCGCCCCTCCCTTGTTCGAGACTACGAGCCGGCGGGTGTCAGGCCAAACAGCGACGATGCGTGGTGCTGGTCGATGTGGAGAGGCTATCTCAAGAACGAAGATGGCGTCCGCCTTCAGGAGTGGTTCGAGCGCGGCGGCGCCCGCGCCGCACACATTCACACCAGCGGACATGCGTCACCCTCTGACCTGCGGGCTTTCGCCAAGAGCCTCAATCCACGCTGTATGGTGCCTATCCACGGCGTGGCGTGGGACGCTGAAGTGGACGGATTCCCGCCAATCCAACGGCTACGGGATGGCGAACCGCTGGTGATTTGAACGATCATAGGGCTATGGCGAAAACGTAGTTCTCATCATCGCCAGCGACGGTGCACCAAATTTCATTCGCGGCCCGGTCCCAGCGCCCGCGTCAGAAATGCGAGGGTATCCTGCCAGGCACGCTCGGCGACTCGGGCGTCAAAGGCGACGCCCGGCATCTCGTGGCGGCTCGCCTCGGGATTGCTGAAACCGTGCATGGCACCGCCGAAGGTAATCATCGTCCAGTCCGCCCCGGTGCGTTCCATGCCGTCCTGAAAGGCGACGATCTCCTCGCGTTTCACATACGGATCGGCGGCTCCCGTGAGGACCAAGATCGCCGAGCGAATGTGCTGATCCGTTTCCCGCGGCGCGGTCAGTCCGCCGTGGACAGACACCACCCCTTTGACGGGCGCGCCGCTGTAGGCCAGTTCGAGCGCAGTGGTGCCGCCGAAACAGTAGCCAACGGCCCCGATGCGTGCCGGATCGACGTTCGGCTGCTTCATCAGCGCCTCGAGCGCCCCCTCGGCGCGAGTGCGAAAAAGGTCTTTGCCACGCACCGCCCCGGCCAGAGAGCCGGCCTCGGCGGCATCGTGGGTCTGGACGCCTCGCCCATACATGTCGGCTGCCAGCACACGATAGCCCTTGGCGGCCAGCGCATCGGCCTGCCGCCTGGCGAAATCATTGAGTCCCCACCACTCATGGAACACCAGCACGCCGGGTCGCGGTCCGGTGAGACGATCGTCGTAGGTGAAATAGCCGATCATCGTCTCGCCGTCGACGGCGTAGGACAGTTGTTGCGTCACGATGGCGGATTGAGCCGGGCCGGCGATGAGCGCGAGAAATGCGGAAAGGAAGATCGTACGGAAGGTATTCACACGGACGCTCCGGATGATGTGCAAGCAGCGATTCGATTGTACCGTACTGCCTGGGCAGCCCGATCTGCTAGGGCGCGCTCGGTAGCCGGCATCGCATTGCCGGGATATTCGCGGATACGCGCACGGCGGACTGCGGGGCCGGACCGAAGCGGGTTGCCCACTCCGGATGGGGAGCACGCTCGGCGAGGCTCATGCGCCCAACGCGGCGATTGCCCTCGTGCCATGGATGGGGTTGCAGCCGCGGGGTCGACGGTGTGCGACACCAATGGTCAGCGCGTCTTGGCGCCGGTTGGGGACTCCTGCGCCGAGAAACCCGTCTTTCAGGCCGTCTTGCGGATCTCCGGACGAGCCTGCCCGTGAACGAACCCCAGGATTTCATCGGCCGCGCGCAGCTGCCCGCCCAAGCTGCGAATGTCGCGACTGAGCCGGTTGGCGTTCTCCTTGTACCGCCCGTCCGCAAGAATGGTCTGGACCGCGTTGCGAAGCGTCTTGGGCGTCAGTTTGTTGCTTTTCAGCATCAATCCCGCGCCCTGTCGGCGAATCCGGCGCGCGTTGAAGGCCTGTTCGAGCTGCTGCGGGACCATGACGAGGGGTACCCCGAAATAGGTGCTCTCGTTGATGCTGTTCATCCCGCCGTGACTCACGAACACCTGGGCACGCTTGAGCACCTCCAGCTGCGGCACCCGGTTGCGTACCATGAAGTTCGCGGGGATGCGGCCCAATGACGCGACGTCGACGTGCTTTCCGACGGACATGATGACCTTGCAAGGCAGGTCGCCGAACGCCTCGAGGCACTGCAGATAGAAATCGTGCTTCAGGTTGTGCACTGTCCCGAGCGAGACGTAGACGAGCGGATGCGTGCTCCCCCAGCCGACCGGCAATTCCATCGGTGGATCGCGGCCCTCCGGGATCGATGCCCCCACGAGCTTGAAGCGCTCGTTGAGCAACTTGGGCATGGGCTGGGCGGCGGTTCCCAGGAAGACGATGTTCAAATCACCCTCGTTGAGAAACAGATCGAATCCATGATGGATGATGTTTCGATACTTCAAGCCGACTGCGCTGAGCAGGTCCATCAGCCGGCGGCGCGCTTCCGGCACCCGGGGTGAAATCGCGAGCACGTCGACGATGACCTTCCCCAGCAAGGCCGGGTCGCTCAGGAGCAACAGCGGCGAACTGATGATCGTCGTCACCAGACAAATACCCGGAATGCCCAGGCGTTGCGCAATGTATTTTCCGAACATGCAACAGGAATCGTAGAGGATGTAATCCGGCCTGTCCTTCTCCATGGCCTCCAGGAGACCGGCCAGCGCACATTCCGCATGCTCGATCAGCATGAACGCTGCGGTACCCAGATTCTTGGCCATGGCGGCACTGTGCTGGTATTCGAAGAAGGGGCTATAGGTCCGGTATGTCGCCCCGAGGGCCTCGAACTGCTGGCGGCTGTCCTCGCCGGCGTAATAGATGACGCGTTCGCCCCGCGCCAGAAGTTCGGACACCAGGCCAACCGTGGGATTGATGTGCCCGGCCGCGCCTGGCAGGTTGAAGACGACTGCAGTGGTCACTGGGTACGATCCTCTTTCGGGAATGTGACGCGGGGTTCTGGCATCCGTTTCGTTCATCGGCAGACCGACGCGATTCTGTAGACCGGTATGATTTTCGGTGTCGGACCCTAGCATGGGTGTTCTGGTGGAGCACCTGTCACGGATGGGCGACAGGTGCGCCACTGGTCAAGGTCCCGGCCGAGTTGCTCCGGGAACCCGCCACGTATGTTAGCGCGCGAGCGGGACATGGGATGTGACGGAATGGCTTCCCGTTCCAGTCATGCGGCGCCTTCCGTTGGGTCGGCGAGCCCGGACGCCGTGTCGGCAACCACAGGTCCGCGTGGCCGCCCCATCTCGACCGCCGCCCGGCGTGCCACGGGGCATCGACCGACCCATTGTCCTGCCGCTGACGACTTCGCTCGGTGCACGATGGATTGCGTTCAGGCGTCGAGGAGATCGGCGGCAGACGGATCACCGCGTACCGCCAGGCCCTGCCCGAGACAAACCCGAATCCGGTCGGAAAGGCGCCGGCATCGCGGACGACGGCGGGGCGGAAATGAGGCGGGGCACCCCCGGAAAATCCGGTCCAAGCGGGGGCGGGCTGCAAATTGGGGTTTTCCACACCGCCCGAGGGGCGCGCAGGGGGATGAAGGGGCGGGGTCGGGTCATCAAATCCCCATGAAGACTCGCAGTCCCAGGCACTTTGACGCCCGGACCGCGTCGACCGTTGAAGCCCGCCAGGCAAGCGGGCACTGGCGCGGGTGCGCCAGCGCCGCAATGACCCATGGGGACGTGCCGGCGCCGCGTGGGGCTGCGGCGCGCCTCCGGGGGGCACCCGCGGATCCCTCCGGGACACGTCGCGTCGACCGCTCATGCATCACTTGGACTCGGAAGAGTCTTGGTGGCGGTGATCGCTGTAGGGCTGGCGCAGTTCCACCGGTTGCACCGCGCGCGCGCCCTTGATGCGGATGTTGACCATTTCCACGAACACCGAGAATGCCATGGCAAAGTACACGTAGCCTTTGGGCACGTGGAACGACAGGCCTTCGGCCACCAGCACCATGCCGATCATGATGAGGAAACTCAGCGCGAGGATCTTGACGGACGGATGTTGGTCGATGAAGTTGCTGACCGGATTCACGGCAACCATCATGAACAATACGGCGACGACCACCGCGATCACCATCACCGGAATGTCGTTGGACATGCCGACGGCGGTAATCACCGAGTCCAGCGAAAAAACGATGTCCATGATGCCGATCTGCAGGATGACGGCGGTAAATCCGCCCATTGCCTTGGCATCCTTTTCGCCTTCTTCACCCTCCAGCTTGTCATAGATTTCCAGCGTTGCCTTGATGAGCAAAAAGAGGCCGCCGGCGAGGAGGATCATGTCACGCCCGGAAATCCCCATGCCCAGCACCGAGACCAGCGGCTCCGTCAGCCGCGCCATCCACGCCAGCGACAGCAGCAGCATGATGCGCGTCACCAGTGCGACCGCCAGACCGAGCTTCCGGGCGCGCGGTCGTTGACTGGGTGGCAAGCGATCGGAGAGGATGGAAATGAAGACGATGTTATCGATTCCGAGCACGATTTCGAGCAGGATCAGTGTGACCAGCGCCACCCATGCCTCGGGATTGTTGACCCACATCAGCCACTCAGCCATAAAACGCTTCCGTTGTATGAGAAAATCGGTCGGACCGGCGCGACCGGGTCCGTTTCTATTCCGCCGTGGCCCGCGCATCCGGGCGGTCCGCACCCAGATGCGGACCACGCGGAATGATGTCATGTGCGCCCGCCGGACCTTGCCAGTATAAGATGCCGCCCTGCGTTTCCCCCGCCTCGCCCTGCATCGATACCCTCATCGTCGGCGGCGGCCTCGCCGGGACACTGCTGGCATTCGAGCTTGCCCGCGCAGGGCAACGCGTCCGGATCGTGGATTCAGGTGTCGAGACGGCGTCTTCGCACGCGGCCGGGGGACTGATGAATCCCCTGACGGGGCCGCGCCTGAGCCCGTTGCCCGATCTCATGGACCGCTGCGCTGCCGCACGCGCGCATTATGACCGATTGAGCCAGCAACTGGGCCATCCGCTCGTGAGCGCGCTGCCGATCGTCCGGATCTGTCGGGACGCCAGAGAGCGGGAGCGCGCCATCGAGCTTGCGCATCCCTGCCGCGGCGCGTGGACGGACAGCCCCGTCGCGAGCGGATTTACGGCCCCCTTCGGGGCTTTTCGCATCGATCATGGCTGGCGACTGGACCTGAACGCGCTGTGCTCCGCGGCCGGACGGCGGGGCAATGCCGGCGTGCAGGTCGATGCCGGCGCTTTCGACTGGCGTCGGGTCAGCGCCCAACCTGCGCCACCCCGCTGGTGCGGGCAGCGCGTGGGCGCCGTGGTGTCCTGCGAGGGCGTGGCGGCACTTGGCAACCCGTTTTGGCAGGGCCTTCCGTTGCAGCCGGACGGCGGCGAGAGCCTGATCCTCCGCATGGACCTCGATCTGCACGAGGCCGTCAGTGCCGGGGTCACGCTCGTGCCGCTGGGCTTGCGCCGGTACTGGCTGGGGGCGACCCATCAGCCCGGGCAGTTCTCGTCGCGGACCACGGTTGCCGGGCGCACTGCGCTGCTGCGAAAGCTGGCGACTCAGCTCGCGGCGCCGTCAGACATCGAAGTCATCGGGCACCGGGCCGGCACCCGTGTGGCAGCCCCGGATCGCGAACCGCTGCTGGGTCGCCATCCTCGCTGGCCGTGGCTGTGGATCTTCAATGGGCTGGGCAGTCGCGGCATTTTGCGCGCGCCCGAGGCCGCCGAGCAACTCGCGGCCCGCATGACACACGGCGCGCCGCTCGCCAACCCCATGGATGTCGCTCGTTATGCAATCCGACCCGGCGCGCCCTGAATCCCTCGTGCGGTCCGTCCATCGGGCCCTGGAGCGGCATGTCCGGACCGGCGACATCGCTCTGGATGCGACCTGCGGCAACGGCCATGACACCCTGCGCCTGGCGCGGCAGGTGGGCGACACCGGATGCGTCCATGCCATCGACATCCAGGACGAAGCGCTTACCCAGACCCGCTTGCGCCTGCAAGCGGCCTGCCTTGGCACGCGCGTGGAATTGCACCGGGCCAACCATGCCGATCTGTCGAGCGTGCTGCCGGCTAGCGTACGCGGGCGACTGCGGGTTGCCGTCTTCAATCTGGGCTATCGCCCGGGGTCGGACCGGTGCATCGTCACGCGGCCCGAAACCACGCTCGCGGCCCTGCAGGCCTGTTGCGAGTGGCTGGGCGGGGAAGGCGCGCTCAGCGTCGTCGCCTATCCGGGGCATCCGGCCGGCGCTGAAGAAGCCGCCCGGATCGGGCAGTGGGCGAACGATTTGATCCCGCGCGGCTGGCGCGCAAGCTGGACTTGTCCACCCGATGGCCGGCGCCCCGCGCCCCGCTGGCTTTGGCTGGTTCGTCAATGACCCCATGTCGGATCGGCTGGAGCCGCAGGCGGAGCGCGGCCTGCCGAAATCACGGCTGGCGTTGCCAGACGAGGCAACGGTTGTTGGCCGGCATCGGGACATCATCGATGAGCCGCAGGCCGATCGCGCGGGCCAAGGCCGCCACAGCGGCGAGATCGCGGATGCCCATCCGCGCATCACGCGCCTTGAGCCAGCGGTCGAATTCGGCGTTGCTCTGGCTGGTGAAGTCGCCATCGACGTTGAACGGGCCGTAGATCACCACCCGCGCCTCGTCCGTGAGGACGCGGCCGAGCCCGGCGAAGCAGTCCTCGACCTCGGGCCAGGACAGGATGTGCAGGGTATTGGCACTGAACGCCGCGTCATAGTCGTGGGCCGGCCAGTTGCCGTCGGCCGCCACATCGAGGGTGAGCGGTGGCAGCACGTTGGGCAGTGCGGCCTCGTCCAGCCAGGCGCGGATGCCCTCGTGCTGATCGCGGCGATCCGAGGTCTGCCACGCCAGATGCGGCAGTGCGGCGCCGAAGTACACGGCATGCTGCCCCGTGCCGCTGCCGATTTCCAGGACGCGGCGCCGGTCCGCGAAATGGCGGCGCAGCACGTCGAGGATGGGCCCGCGGTTGCGTTCGCAAGCCGGCGCGTGGGGTTTCTCGCTCATCCGCCGAGTCTCGCTGCCCCGGTCGGATGAGGCAAGCCCCCAGCAGCCGCGCCGCGGCGGGCGTTCACCATCGGCTTCTTGCCGGTGGTCGCGAATGCCCTGTGGCGGAGCACGCTCAGAATGAGAAGACCACGCCCGCGCTGCCCTGTGCCTGCGCCATGCCGGCCGGATTCGACCGTGGGTTCTGGCTCAAGCCGGATAGACAGCCTCGGCGGGGAAGACGGGACCATCCACGCAGACGCGCTTCATGGCGACGCCCTGCGGGGTGTGCACGGGCACCACGCAGCCGGCGCAGCCACCCACCGCGCAGGCCATGTATTCCTCCAGCGACACCTGCGCCGGCAAGTCGAAGGCTCGCGCCAGTTGCGCGACGGCGCGCAGCATGGGGTCGGGCCCGCAGGCATGGATCGCCACGTGCCGGCGTTCCTCTGTATCGAGGGTTTCGAGGTAGTGTCGCGCGAGATCCGTGACATAGCCCGCATGGCAGCCGGGCTGGCCCTGGGCGCTGCTCAGCCGGCAGGGGACGCCCCAATCCTCCAGCAGGCTCAGGGTGCCGATGGCATCGGACGGCAGGCCGGGGATGAGCAGCCGTGAGGGCCGGGTCGGAAACGGGAAGGGCAGTTCGGAACCCAGAAAGACCATGGGCCGCCAGCCGGCCTCGCGCCGCAGGTGATCGGCGAGGAAGATCATGGGCGGCATGCCGACACCGCCGCCCAGCAGCAGCACGTGGCGGCGCTCGGGGTCGGGCCGGAACGGCTGACCGATGGGGCCCATCAGGCTCAGGCTTTGGCCGACGGCGCGCTGCGCGAGCAGGCGTGTGCCGTGGCCGACGACCTTGTAGAGCATCTCGACCCAGCCTTGATCGCGGTTCACGCGCAGCACGGACAGCGGGCGGCGCATGGGCAGGGCGGGGTCGCACTGCAGGTGTACGAACTGGCCCGGCTCGGCGCGCCGCGCGCACTCGGGCGCCTCCAGCGTCAGCAGCCATTGTTCGGCGGCGGGGGAGTGATGCGCGAGGATGCGCGCTTCCTCCATGAAGATGGTGCCGCGATGCGACGCTGTCATGGCGCGTCCCTCGGAGGCGCGTCGAGCCGGTGGACGATCCGGCCGCCGAGCAGGGTGTGGGTGACCCGACCGCGCAGGCTGCGGCCCAGGAAGGGCGTGTTGTGGCCACTGCTGACCAGCGTCGTGGCATCCGGCGTCCAGCGCTGCTCGGGATCGACGATGCACAGATCGGCTGCGGCGCCGGCGGTGAGCGTGCCCAGCGGCAAGCCCAGGATCTGCGCAGGCCCGATGGTGAGCCCGGCGATGGCGCGTTCGAGCGACATCCGGCCCTCCCAGACCGCCGCGAGTGTGAGCGGCAGCAGGGTTTCCAGACCCGCCATACCGGACGCGGCCTGCGGGAAGGGCATGCGCTTGGCATCGGCGCCCAGGGGGTGATGGTCGCTGCAGACGGCTTCGATCGTGCCTTGCCCGATCGCCTCGCGCAGAGCGTCGCGGTCGGCTGCGCCGCGCAGCGGCGGATCCACCCGGCACAGGGTATCGAACGCGGCGAGATCGGTATCGCACAGATGCAGATGATGGACGGCGACATTGGCCGTCACCGGCAGGCCGCGTGCGCGGGCCTGCTGCAGCAGGGGCAGGGACAGCGCGCTGGAGATGCGGCAGAAATGTGCGCGCACGCCCGTGAGTTCCACCAGCGCCAGATCGCGGGCCAGGCCGATCGATTCGGCGATGCCCGGAATGGCGGGCAGTCCGAGCCGGGTGCTGGTGGCGCCCTCATGGGCGCAGCCGTGGCGGTGCAGCCAGGGATCGCGCGGGCTGAGCATCACCAGCAGATCGTGGCTCGCGGCATAGGCCAGCGCCTGACGCAGCGTCCGGCTGTCGGCGATGGTGTCGGCGCCGGGACTCACGGCCACGCAGCCGGCGTCCTGCAGCGCGGCCAGTTCGGCGAGCTGTTCTCCGGCGAGCGCACGGGTGAGTGCGCCGACGGGATGCACCCACGTGCTGCCGGCGCGCCGGGCCTGTTCGAGCAGGCGCTCGGCCACTGCCGGCGTGTCGATGCAGGGACCGACCTCGGGCGGCACACACAGACTGGTCACGCCGCCCGCCGCCGCGGCGCGCAGTTCGCGCGGCAGATCGGGAACGGGGCGGGCGCACAGATCGATCAGGCCCGGCAGGATCCAGCGGCCATGCGCATCGATGCGCGTCTCGGCCTGAAAGCCCGCCGGCGCTGGCCCCACGGCCAGTACGCGCCCATCCCGCAGATGCAGATCCTGTTGCGCATCCACTGCGTTGGCGGGGTCGATGATGCGCCCGCCGGCAATCGTCAATGCCGTCATGCCGTGCCGCTCCGTGCCGGTGCCTGTCCCAGCGTCAGCGCCATGACGGCCATGCGCACCGCGATGCCGTTGGTGACCTGCTCCAGGATCACCGATTGCGGTCCGTCGGCCACCGCCGAGGCGATTTCGACGTTGCGGTTGATGGGGCCGGGGTGCATGACGATGGCATCGGGTCGCGCCAGGGTGAGCCGCGCCGGGTCCAATCCGTAGTGGCGGAAGTATTCGGTTTCACTCGGCAATTGCGTGCCCTGCATGCGTTCGCGCTGCAAGCGCAAGGCGATCACGACATCGCAGTCGCGCAGGGCGGGTTCGAGTCGTGCGAAGACCCGGACACCGAGACTCTCGATGGCGGTCGGCAGCAGGGTGCGTGGCGCCACCACGCGGATGTCCGGAACGCCCAGAATGCGCAAGGCATGGATCTGCGAACGGGCCACCCGTGAGTGCGCCACATCGCCGACGATGGCCACTGCGAGCTGCGTGAAATCGCGTTTGTGGCGGCGGATGGTGAACATGTCCAGCAAGGCTTGCGTCGGATGGGCATGACGGCCGTCACCGGCGTTGAGCACGCTGACGTGCGGGGCGGCATGACGGGCAAAGAAATCCGCTGCGCCGCTTTCGGCGTGGCGCACGACCAGCATGTCCATCTGCATGGCTTCGAGGTTCTGCAGCGTGTCGAGCAGGGTCTCGCCCTTGCGGGTCGACGAGTTCCCGACCTCCAGGTTCAGCACGTCGGCCGACAGGCGCTTGGCGGCCAGCTCGAAGGTCATGCGCGTGCGTGTGCTGGGCTCGAAGAACAGGTTCACGACGGTCTTGCCGCGCAACAGCGGGACCTTCTTGACCGCGCGCTCGCCCACCGGCAGAAAGGATTCGGCCAGATCGAGGATGGACACGATTTGTGGGCGGCTCAGGCCATCGGTGGTCAGCAGATGGCGCAGCGGCGGGGCGTCAGGCGGGTTCGGTCGCATCATGGACGGGCGGGGGGCTCCGGAGCAGGTGCAGTTGCAGCGGATCGGGCCCGGCGAGTTTAATGCGTTCGCCTGCTTCTAGCGAGAGCATCTCGGCAGGGAAGTCCGGCGCGATGGGGAGTTGCCGGCCGTTGCGGGTGACCAGTACGGCCAGCCGGATGGCGGCGGGGCGACCGTAGTCGAACAGCTCGTTCATCGCGGCCCGGACCGTGCGCCCGGTGTAGAGCACATCGTCCACGAGCACGATCTCGCGACCATCGACCGAGGTCGACACCTGCGACGGCCGGGCCTGCGCCGGCACCCCGCTGCGCGCCAGATCGTCGCGGTAGAAGCTCACATCGACGCTCCCCGCGGGTTCATCGAGATCGAGTGCATCCTGCAACCGCTGGTACAGGGCATGGGCCAGCCAGGCCCCGCCGGTGTGGATACCGATCAGCAGGGGCGGCGCGGCAGCCGCGGCATAGCGCGCGGCGATGGCGCTGGCCAGCGCGTCGATATGGGCGTGCACCCGGGGCGTGTCCCACAGGATCATGCAGATCGTCCTTCCAGATACGTCATCAGAATCAGGCTGGCCGCAACGGCGTCCCGGCGCGAGGCGGGCAGCTCGCGTGCCACTTGATCGGCCTCCCAGGAGGTGAGGCGTTCATCGACGGCGATCACGGGCAAGCGATAGCGCTCGCCCAGTTGCGCGCCGAAGGTCGCGGCCGCCTGCGCGATGGCGCCGCTGCTGCCGTCGGCGTGCAAGGGCTGGCCCACGATCAGCGCGTCGGGTCGCCATTCCGCCACGAGTCGATCGAGCTGGCGCCAGAATTCGGTCGAGGCCGGCTGTTGCAGGATGGTCAGCGGGGAGGCGCTGCCGGTCACCGTCTGGCCCACCGCGATGCCGACGCGACGGGCACCATAATCGAAGCCCAGCAACGTGCGAAATTCAGGGGCAGCGGTCACGCTCACGCATGGCCTGCTTCGCTGCCGATCTGGCGCCAGTCGACCCCCAGCAAGCCGATGGCCGCGGCGAGCCGCTCGGGCGCCGGCAGGTCGAAGATGATCCGTCCATCGGAGGGCACCGCCAGCCACGCATTGTCGCGCATTTCCTGTTCCAGTTGTCCCGCGCTCCAGCCGGCATAGCCCAAGGCCAGGAGGTAGCGCATCGGTCCGCGACCCTGGGCAATCGCCATCAGGATGTCGCGCGAGGTCGTCACATGCATGTGCTCGGACACGAACAGGCTCGACTCCCAGGGGCCGGGCTCTTCATGCAGCACGAAGCCACGCTCCTCGCTCACGGGACCGCCCTGATAGACGATGTTGTCCCATTCCGGTTTTTCCGGGCCAGGGAGCTGCATCTGCTCCATGAGCTGCGACAGCCGCAGATCGCTGGGCCGGTTCACGACGATGCCGAGTGCGCCGTCGGCATTGTGTTCACACAAATAGGTGACGGAGTGAGAAAAATTGCGATCGCCCATGCCGGGCATGGCGATCAGCAGATGATGCTGGAGATAGTGCCCTTCGATCATGGCTTCATGGTAGGCAGTCGTCCCAGACCTGACAAGCTCTTTACCCCAATGGGCAGGGGCTTGCCGACGGACGGGGAGCGCCCCGTCCGTCGGTCCGGGATGAGCCTCGTCAGCCCAGCGCCTGCGCGAGCCGATCCAGCGCCTTGTCCAGCAAGGTCTGGCTGGTCGCGTAGGACAATCGCATGTGCCCCGGGCTGCCGAAGGCCGAGCCGGGCACCAGCGCGACCAGGGCCTCGTTGAGCAGGAACTCGCCGAGCGCGATGTCGTCACCGAGATCGGTGCGTCGCTCGAGCACCCCTGAAAAGTCCGGGAAGGCGTAGAAGGTGCCATCGGAAGGCAGGCAGCGCACACCGGGCAAGGTGTTGAGCCGCGCCACCACGGCGTCGTGCCGCGCATGGAAGGCCCGCACCATCTCGCCGACGCAGGACTGATCGCCACGCAGCGCCGCCTCGGCGGCGACCTGCGAAATGGACGTCGGGTTGGAGGTGCTCTGCGACTGCACGTTGGTCATGGCCTGGATCAGCTCGGCCGGGCCTGCGGTATAGCCGATGCGCCAGCCGGTCATGGCATGGCTTTTGGAGACGCCGTTGATGACCAGCGTGCGCTCGGCGAGATCGGGGCAGGCCATGGCGATGTTGACGAACGGCTCGTCCGTCCACAGGATGACTTCATAGATGTCGTCGCTGGCGATGAGCACGTGGGGATGGCGCCGCAGCACCTCGCCCAGGGCCTCGAGTTCGGCCCGGCTGTAGGCCTTGCCGGTCGGGTTGGACGGGCTGTTGAGGACCAGCAGTCGGGTGCGCGGGGTGATCGCCGCCTCGAGCTGCGCGGCGGTGATCTTGAAACCGGCGTCCATGGGGGTGGGCACGATGACGGGCGTGGCATCGGCGATGAGGACCATGTCCGGGTACGACACCCAGTAGGGGGCGGGGATGATGACTTCGTCGCCGGCATCGAGCAGCGCCAGACAGAGATTGAAGAAACTCTGCTTGGCGCCGCAGGAGACCAGGATCTGCCTGGGCGTGTAGTGCAGCGCATTGTCGCGCTCGAATTTCTCGATGATCGCCTGCTTCAGGCCGGCGGTGCCGTCCACGGCCGTATACTTGGTGAAGCCGCGCTGGATGGCGTCCATCGCCGCCGCCTTGATGTGTTCCGGCGTGTCGAAATCCGGTTCGCCGGCGCCCAGACCGATCACGTCCTTGCCGCCGGCCTTGAGCGCCGCGGCGCGGGCGGTGACCGCCAGCGTGGGGGAGGGCTTGATGCGTTGAACGCGCTGAGACAAACGGATGCCCAAGGTGATGTCCTCTTCTGCCGGCTGAGAAACAACCGCACATCTTAAATACCGCTCTGGGCCATCGCAATGACCGAACGCTTCGAAGTGCACGCCGATTACGCCCCCGCCGGCGATCAGCCGGGCGCCATCGCGCGCCTGGTGCAGGGGCTGGACGACGGCCTGGCGCGGCAGATCCTGCTCGGCGTGACCGGTTCGGGCAAGACTTTCACCATCGCCCACGTCATCGCGCAGTTGCAGCGCCCGACGCTGATCCTGGCCCCGAACAAGACGCTGGCGGCGCAGCTCTATGGCGAAATGAAGGGCTTTTTTCCACGCAACGCAGTGGAGTATTTCGTCTCGTACTACGACTATTACCAGCCCGAGGCCTACGTCGCCTCGACCGACACCTACATCGAAAAAGACGCCTCGATCAACGAGCACATCGAGCAGATGCGTCTGTCGGCAACCAAGGCCATGCTGGAGCGGCGCGATGCCATCGTGGTCGCCAGCGTCTCGGCCATCTACGGTCTGGGCGACCCCGAGGCGTATTTCAGCATGGTGCTGCACCTGCTGCCGGGGGACCGCATCGACCAGCGTGCCCTGCTGCGCCGCCTCACCGAACTGCAGTACACCCGCAACGAACTGGAGCTTGCGCGCGGAACCTATCGGGTGCGTGGCGACGTGATCGACATCTTTCCCGCCGAATCAGAGCAGGAGGCGGTGCGTGTGGCGTTGTTCGACGATGAGATCGAATCGATCCGCGGCTTCGATCCACTCACCGGCGAGCTCGGCCGGCCGCTGTCGCGCTACACCATCTTTCCCAAGACCCATTACGTCACCCCGCGCGCCACTCTGCTCGCTGCGGTGGACCAGATCCGCATCGACCTCAAGCAGCGCCTCGAGGCCCTGCGCACGCAGAACCGGCTGCTCGAGGCGCAGCGGCTCGAACAGCGCACCCAGTTCGATCTGGAGATGATCGCCGAGCTGGGCTATTGCTCGGGGATCGAGAACTACTCGCGCTATCTCTCGGGCCGCAAGCCGGGCGAACCGCCGCCGACCCTGTTCGACTATCTGCCGCGCGGGGCGCTCCTGGTGATCGACGAAAGTCACGTCACCATCCCCCAGCTCGGCGCCATGTACAAGGGCGACCGCTCGCGCAAGGAAAACCTGGTGGAATACGGTTTCCGGCTGCCTTCGGCGCTGGACAACCGGCCGCTGCGCTTCGAGGAATTCGAGCGTCTCGCGCCGCAGACGATCTTCGTCTCCGCCACGCCCGGCCCCTATGAGCTCTCGCACAGCGACGCGGTGGTGGAACAGGTGGTCCGCCCGACGGGGCTGGTCGATCCACAGCTCGAGGTCCGGCCGGCGCGCACCCAGGTGGACGACGTGCTGGGGGAAATCCGCATCCGCGCCGAGGCCGGCGAGCGCGTGCTCATCACCACGCTCACCAAGCGCATGGCCGAGGACCTGACCGATTTTCTCGCCGAGCACCACGTGCGGGTGCGCTACATGCATTCTGACATCGACGCCGTGGAGCGTGTCGAACTGGTGCGCGGCCTGCGGCTGGGCGAGTTCGACGTGCTGGTCGGCATCAACCTCTTGCGCGAGGGGCTGGACATGCCCGAGGTGTCGCTGGTGGCCGTGCTCGACGCCGACAAGGAAGGCTTTCTGCGCTCGGAACGTTCACTGATTCAGACCATCGGCCGCGCCGCCCGCAACCTCAACGGCCGCGCGATTCTTTACGCGGATTACGTGACCGACTCCATGCGCCGCGCCATCGACGAGACCGACCGCCGCCGCCACAGGCAGCAGACCTTCAACGCCGAGCACGGCATCATCCCGCAGGGCATCCGCAAGCGCGTCGAGGACATCCTCGAGACCGGCCGCGCCATTCCCGGCCGCAAGCTGCAGGACAAGAGCCGGCGCCTGCGCCCCGAAGATCGGCGCCTGCTCACCGACCCCGCGGCCATGGACAAGAAGATCCGGGAACTCGAAAGCCAGATGCAGCGCCATGCGCGCGATCTGGAATTCGAACAGGCCGCGAAGCTGCGCGACGAAATCCATCGCCTGCGGGAAGCACAGATCATGGCGTGAGCCGGGGTTTGCGGGTGACACTCGCCCGGTCTCGGGTCACTTTACGCGCATCATCCGGGACCGCGGGTCCGGCACTTTCCGGGGCGCGAGGCGGCGCGGATCCGGGCTGACACAACGGCCGTCTTGGCGTCGCATCCGCGGGTCCTGATCAAGGCGTGCGGGAACCCAGTCCGTGGGGCGCCTGCCGGCCGTCGTCGTCGCGCAGGTCCGGTCCATGGCGGCGCCCGCGAAAATGGACCGCCCGCAGACGCGGGACGCCTTCAGGAACGCCCACTTCAGCATCGATGCGCAGGCTGCCGTTTTCCAGCTTCAGGCCCAGCAGGCCATACGCGGTCCAGAGCATGCGCGCCGCAGCGCCGGTATAGCCGGTCCAGCCGCCGCGGCCGTCGTGACCGGCGCCCCAGTACACGTCCGCGGCTTGCTGATACGGTGGCAGGCCGTAGCGCAGCGGGTCCTTGTCCAGCGGCGAGAGCTTGCGCCAGAGTTCCCAGGCGCGGCGGCGCCAGTGGTGGGCGCGTGTCGCGTCGCCGGCCCGGTCGGCTTGATCGCCCAGGGCCAGCGCCGCATCGATGAGCCAGGTCGCGCCATGGCTGTATTGGCCACCGTTTTCCCGCACCCCGGGCGGATAGAGCGCAATGCGGCCAGGGTAGGGGCGGCTGTCGGCATCGAAAGCCGGGTTCAGCAGCCGGATCAGGTCGGGTGTCTCGAGGCCGGCGAGGCCGGCATTCAATGCGGTTTCGGCCCGCTCCAGACCGGTGGCGCCCGCGATGGCCGGCCAGGCGGACATCAGGGCGCTCAAGGGGGCGAAATCGTCCCCCGCATCGCTCGTCGCGCGCAGGAAGCGATCGCCCATCCAGCAGCGATCCAAGTCTGCCCGCAATTGCGCGATGGCGGCGCGATCGCGGTCCGCCGCTGCGGCACCGGCCATGCGTTCGGTCAAGGGCAGGAAGCGCTGCAGGACGTCGATCAAAAACAGCGCCATCCAGCCACTTTCCCCGCGCCCTTCGAGTCCGAGCTGGTCGAGCCCGTCGTTCCAGTCGCCTGCGCCGATCAGGGGCAAACCGCGGGCGCCCCGCTGGGCGAGACCGAGATCGAGGGCGCGCCGGCAATGGCGATAGAGGCTGTCCGCATCGCGCGAGATACGCGGCACGAACGCGATATCCGGCTGACCCGGCGGAACCGGGCGACCTTCGAGATAGGGCAGTTCAGTATCCAGCACGGCCCAATCGCCGCTGGCCGTGACGTACTGGGCGGTGAGATAGGGGAGCCAGAGATGCGGATCACTGGCGCGGCTGCGCTGTCCCAGCCCGATGCCGCCCCGGGCGGCCGGGTGCCACCATTTGAGCACATCGCCTTCCCGGAACTGGACCGCGGCATGGGCGAGGATCTGCTCGCGCGCCAATGCGGGCCAGATCCAGATGAGGGGCAGCACATCCTGCAGTTGATCGCGAAAACCGAAGGCGCCGCTGCGCTGGTTCGGCCCGAGGCGCCCCCAGAGCCGGGCCGTCAGCACCTGATAGGGGAGCCAGTCGTTGACGAGCCGGTCGAAATCCGGATCGTCGGTTTCGACGCGCAATTGCCCCAAGATGCCTTTCCAGCTCATGCGCGCGTGGGCAATGGCGTTGCGCCCGCCGGCCGGATCGTTATGGGCTTTGACCAGCCGCTCGGCCTCCGCTGCGCTCGCGGCCTGCCCCATCAGCACCACCAGCTCGCGTGTGCCGTAGGGCTCGAGCGTGAACACGCCGCACAGCGCGGCCACGGTCGCGTCATCGGGCAGTCGGCCGGTTTCGGTGCGGCCGGTGAGCGCCATGCCGGGCCGGGTTGCATCGCCGGCGGCGCCCCAGAAGGCCTGCCGGTTGAAGGTGTGCGCCTCGACCGGCAGATCGATGGCCAGAAATCCCGTGCCTTCGTGGAAGATCTGCCCGGGGCGGCTGAACAGACAGGCGCCCAGCGCGGCGTTGAACGCAGTCGCGATCTGCCGGTGGCTGTCCTGGGGCAGTTCGGCCAGGGCGAGGTGAGCGTACGCGGTCAGCCGCAAGGTCCGCGCATGGGGCGCGCGGTTTTCCACGCGCAACACACGCACTTCCAGCGGCTCGTCCGGCGCCACCACGATCCGGAGCGTCAGCGCGAGATCGGCATCTTCCGCGGTCAGCACGGCCTCGCCCGGCTCGAAACGCACCCGATGCGCGGCATCCTGACGCAGCGGCGTGAAGCCCGGACTCAGCAGGGCTCCCGTCTCGAGATCGGTGATGTAGAGCGCCTGCGCGCAGGATTGAGCGGGAATGGTGTCCAGCGTGAACGGCGTCAGGCCGTTTTGCTGGGCATTGCCGGAAAACGAGAACTGGGCGCCGTCGTTGCCGATCAGTACGCCATGCCCCTGACGGTTGGCGAGCATGTGGGTCCAGGGACGCGGGGTATCCGGGGTCATTTCGAAACCGGGGCCGTGCGCGTCGAAGCCCATGTCGAGCGCAAGGCCGGGGCGGGGGAGCACGCGGCGCGAGGGCATGGCATGGAGCGGCTTCGGCGCAGCGTCCGAAGGAGATTCTCGCAGCGCCGCGAGCGCCGCGGATTCAGAGTCGGCCCAGCCCAGAATCCAGGAGATTTCAAGAGGCTCCCCGGGCGCAAGATCCAGCTCCACCTGCAGGGCCGCGGCGGGATCGAACGGATACAGCAGACCCTCGTCGGCCGGGTCGCGCAGGGTCTGCCGGACGAGCGCCTCGGGCGCATGGGCCGTGCCGCGCCCGAGAAAACGGCTGCGATCATCCTCGTATCCGCTCAACCGAACCGCCGGATGCGGTTCGCAGGCCATGAAGCCGCAACCGGACGGAGCCCGGCCGGGCTTGTCGCCGCCCAGCAGGCGGTTGTGGGCGAGCAAGGCGGACTGCGCGAGGAGATAGCGCACGCCGATGTGGATGGCATTGAAGTCGGGTCGCCGCAGATACGCGTCCGGTCGGTTCAGTGCCCACTCCAGGTACCCGGTGAGCCGCAGCCGGCGCGCTCGAGTCCCAGGCTGCACGAGCCGGATGCGCCACCGCATGGCCTCGATCTGCGTGCACGGCTCGACCGTGATGCGCGCCTCGAGGCCGCCCGGCAGCGCCCGCGTCAGTGCCACGTTGCCTTCGGCGGTCCGCCAGATCCGTCGCGTCCCGTCGGTTTCATCGCGCATCAGATCGACGGGCCGGGCGAACGCGCCATCCGGGTGCAGGTCCTGCAGATAGAAGCTTTGCCCGTGGGGCAGGGCACAGTCGGCGGCGCGGCGCGAGAAGTCCAGCGCCGGACCGTGCCCGGTATGCACCAGTGCGCGACTGTTGCCATCGGTGTCCATCTCGAGCTGCAGGCGACCGCTGCTCATCTGCACGAGCCGCCCCGCATGCGCCTCGCGGGTGTGATGCAGGCGGCGGAAGATCCATATGAGTCCGAGCATCCCCGCCAGCGCTGCCGCCAGATAGACGCCCAGCAGCAGACGGGCGGCCGGTATGAGCGCGGCATCGGACGCCGTCGCAAGACGCTGGGATTCCTGCCAGACGAAATCCCATTCCGCGCCGCGCGGAATGTAGAACGGGAGCAGCAACGGGGCCCAGGTGGCGAAGCGGCGAATCCCCTCCGGGATCACTGGGGTGGGCGAGGCATGCCCAAGCCACCGGGACAACCGCGCTTCGAGCCGATCCAGCCCGATGAAAGAGAGATTGACGAGGGTCGCGACCCGCAACCCCATGTGATCGAACCAGATCAGGATGCGCAGCCAGCCGTAGGTCATGAGGCCGAGAAAGGTCTGCAGACTCCACTCGCGGAACGCAGCCTCGTCGAGGCGCAGGGCCTGCGCCGAGGCCAGTCCCGTGCGAATCGCGCCGTCCTGGTTGTACCAGGCCGGATGCGGCGCCATCTTGAGGAAAGTCTGGATGATGGGCGCCATCCAGAGACCCCAGCGCTGCACCCGCACGGCCTGGGTCACGACATTCGCCAGGCCATCACGCGTCAACAGATGGCGCAAGGGCTCCAGGCTGCGGTTGAAAATCGCGTTGAGAACGATCAGGTTGATGCTGAACAGCGGCGCGGCGATGGACCAGTTGATGACCCCGGCCAGGGAATCGCAATAGAACTGCTTGAGGCCGCCGGATACGGCGCCGAGGTTGATGGCGCCCCAGCGGCTGAACAGGGGGTAGGTGACATAGTCATAAACCGGCTGGCCGGCTGCGGGGCCGGAAATCTGCGCGTAGCGGAGGAGCTTTTCACCCACTGTCTGCAACTGGGCCGCGTCGAAATACCAGGCCAGCATGCCGCCGACCCCGCCGCTCAGCAGCGCCGCGAAGGCGTAGATGCGTGGCGCATCGAAATGTTGCCGCCGACCGCGCAGACGCGCGGCGCCGTGCATCAGCCAATCCACTCCCGCGCCCGCCAGCGCCCCCACCACAAAGCCACTCAAGAAACGCAGATCGGCAGCGGCGGCCACCACGTTCCGCTCGATCAGCAGTGCCAGTCCGAAACCCAGCACCACGCCACGGGCGTAGTTGTCCGGGGCCAGCAGATTGCGGCGCAGACGTCCGATGAAGGGTGCGCTGCCGTCGAAGCTTTCGATGAGCGTGCGGGCCAGGCCGAACAGCAGCGGGCCCAGCAGGGCGCCGGCGAGCCAGGGCATGGACTCCAGCCCATGCCGGAACGGTGCATTGCGATACAGCAGCGCGCCGATTCCCAGGATCAGCATGAACAGGGCGCCATAAATGGCGCCTTTGGTCGCGCCGTCGCGGATCTGTGGTCCGAGCGTCACCGTTTGCGGCCGTTGGTCACGCAATCCCTGCATCAGCAAGGCCGTGATGAAAAACGTCTGCGCCCACAGGCCGGCCTGGGCCGCCGCGGCCGTGGCGACGACGACCGTCAGCGCGGCCAGCGGATGCCACCCGATCAGTGCGGCGCTGCTGCCCCAGTCGGCCATCAGCGGTGTCCATGCCGCCCAGGCGCCACAGAGGACCGCGGTCGTCCACAGCCGCAGGTCCCGGCTCGCCCGACCGTCGACCAGTAGTCCCATCCCCCACACGGCCGCCAGATTGATGCCGCCGAGCAGCAGGGTGCGTCCGAGGGCCGCATGGGCGGCCGGCTCCAGAACCGGGCCTGTGAGCGCCTGACCCCAGTGTGCCAGCAGCGCACTGTTGCCGAGGAGCAGTAAAAGGCTGAATCCGGTTGGGACGGCCAGAAACGCCATGGCAACCGGATGGGGAAGCGCAGCCCGCCGCCGGGTTCTCGCCATGAGACTGGCCATCAGGAAGGCAGCCGCGATCAGCGCGGCCGCGCCATGGGTGAGGGTCGGCACCTGACGCAGGGTGGCCGGCATGGCCCAGAGGCTTGCCCCCGGATCCGCCGACCAGGCCAGCGCGCCCACGACGGCCGCGTCCCGGGCGCGGTCGCGCCATCGCCGCCATCGCGACGCCACCAGCGTCTCACCGTCGTGGACGGTGAACGCCAGCCATGCCAGGGCCGCCGCGATCAGCCAAGCGGTCGGGGTCTGATCGGCGCGTGCCAGCCAGACGGCGGCAGCCACCACGCAGGTGCTTGCGAGCCCGGTCCGGATGCGAACGGCCGAGGGGCGGCGATTGGTGGAGACCAAGCGATGCGGAGGGGCGGAATCGTTCATGGCGGCTCTGAAGGGTGCCTGCGCTCGATCGCTGTGCGTCGAGGACGTCGTATTGTCGTTCTGCCCATTCTATCGGCAGGCCGCGTGGCGTTCATGACAAGACAACGGAAATCAGGCGAAGAACGGGCTCCCGGCCCGGCGGCGTCGCTCGGGGCGTCGATCAGGCCACCGCGGGACGCGAGCTGGTCAGCCGGCTTTCGGCGCCAGCCCGCTACGGGCGGCGCCTGATCTTGGCATGGCCGCGATGTTGCAACTCGGCCGCTTCAGTGGCCAGTGGCCGGTGCGGGTCGGGAGGGGCTCCAGTGATTGTATGCCACGCCGGCCAGGATCAGCAGCACCACGAGGGCTTGTGCCGACAGTGTCTGCGCCGTCGGGTAGATGCCAAGCATGGGGATGTGGATGAAGCGCACGCTTTCGCTGCCGATCCAGCCCGCCGCCTGCAGGGCGGATATGCCCTGGCCGGCGAAAATGATTGCGAGCACGCCGATCAGGGCGGCGCTGAAGCTGAAGAACTGCCGAATCGGCAATCGCACGCTGAAGCGGAACAAGGCAATCGCGATGATTCCCAGCAGCAGCAGTGCGACGGCCATGCCGGCCAGAATGGCCGGATGCTGGCCCTGGCTCCACAGCGCGCGATAGAACAGCACGGTCTCGAAGGCCTCGCGGTAGACCGACAGGAAGGAGAGCAGACCAATCGCCCGCAGCCCACCGCGACCCATGGCGGCCTGCATCTGGCCGGCGATGTATTGTTGCCAGCGGCTCGCATAACTCTTGTTGTGCAGCCACAAACCGACACCGACCAGAATGACCATGGCGAGCAGGGCGGTCAGCCCTTCGGTGACCTCGCGGCTGGCGCCGCTGATGTCGATCAGGTACGTCGCGGCAAACCATGTCGCCAAGCCGAGCACGAGCGCACCGATCCAGCCGATGTGCAGATAGACCAGACCCTCGGTCCGTCCGGACTTCTTGAGAAAGGCAAACATGGCCGCGAGCACGAGGATGGCTTCCAATCCCTCCCGGAACAGGATGAGGAAGCTGCCGCCGAAGGTGGCCGCGGCGCTGCCCTCGCCGGCCGCGATCCGATCCTCGGCCTGGGAGATGGCGGCATGCAGGCGATCGATGCGCTGATCCAGGGCTGCGATTTCCTCACCGTCCCGGACCGCGTTGCGCAGCGCCATCATGTCCGCCTCGATATGGCGCATCAGGGTGGTGTCCGATGCTGCGAGCGTCGCCTCCGCCAGCTCGAATCCGTCGAGATAGGCCGACAGGGCCGCCCGCGCCGCGCCGTTGCGGTCGCCGTTGCGATAAGCCATCCGAACGATCTCGAGTTGCTCATGCGCGGTCATGAGCGCCTGTTCCTTGCGCGGCTCCAGCAGGACGGGGTTTGCGAGTGCGGCGGCAAGGATCGCGGTCGCGCGCGCCGGATCCCGGCCGGCGAGCGCCGCCGGTGTGAGTTGCACGAGCGCCGTCATGTCGCCGATCAGCTGCCGGGCCGCCGGATCCTTGGCCCACAAGGCGGTTCCCGCGTCCTGCTCGGCGGGACCGTAGGCCAGTTGCCCGACATGGAAGACGAGCGCCCAGCGCTCGGCTTCGCTCAGCTGGCTGAAACTCGGCATGGCGGTGCCGGGCACGCCGAGCGTGATCGTGTTGTAGTAGCTCAGCAGGCTGCGCTGGTTTCGGCGGGCCAGGTCGTGAAAGTCGGTCGGTGCCGGGTTCAAGGCGGCCGCCGCAGGACCGTCGCCACGGCCCTCTCCGCCGTGACAGCTGGCGCATTGCGCCTGGAACGACTGGGCGCCCCGGTTGGGATCCGGGGTCCTGGCGGGCGTGATGGCGATGGGATAGTGGGCCAGCAAGGCCTGCGTGATCTGCGCGGTCAAACCTTGGATGCGCTGACCCGGCGCCTTGTCGGTGACCGCCGCCTGCAGGGCTCGGGCCTGATCCGCCAGTCCGGCCTTGCCGGTCGAATCGGGCAGGGCCGCGACGCGGCGCACGACGTCGGCCGAGAACTCCCGTTGTTCCGCGTACTCGGCCTCGTTCAGCACCTTGCCGTCGCGAACGAACTCCGGGTAGTCCACGCCGATGTAGTCGACCATTTGAAGAATCGGCAAGATCTCCTCACGGCTGGCCGCGTGGCCGAGTGCGGCCCAGAACAACAGAAGCCCCGCAAGGACGGTGCGGCGGATGCGGGAGGCCTGGCTCGGTTCAAGGGACGTCATGGTCGGCCTCGGGTGAGATCTTGACCCGAATGCTATGGCAATTGAGAATCGATTTCAATAGTGTTGGTCGGTCCGACCGCCGCGATGAAAATGGCGACAGGTGGCAATCAGGGCAAGAGTTCGTTCAAACTAATCACGAGGCTGCTATCGGCAGCTGAGGGCGATGTACGTCCCATCACTTCACATTCAGGAGAACCTCTGATGACCAAGACTTCCAAACTGCGTTGGCTGATGATCGCTGGTCTGATCGCCGTTTTCGGCTTGTCGGCCTGCGATCGCAAGGACCGGGAGGAAGCCAAGCAGGAAGCCGAGCAAGCGATGGACAACGTCGAGCAGAAGGCCGACGACCTGATGGACAAGGCGAAGGAACCGTTCCAGGGTCCTGCTGAGGAAGCCGGCGAGAAGATCGACGATGCGACCGGCGCCGCCGGCGAGAAAGCTGAAGATCTGGGCGAAAAGCTGGACAAGAAAGCCGAGGAAATGAAGTCGGAATAATGAATTGTCGGGAGGCCGGCGAGCCGTTCGCCGGCCCTTCCGGTAAGGGGGGAGGCCATGGATGAACTGGATCCCGTAGTGGGTCATTGGTATCACGATCTGGAACAGGATGACCGGTTTCGCATCCTGTCGATGGACGAACAGGCAGACGAAATCGAGCTCGAATACGAAGACGGGGAAACCAGAACCATCGGGTTCGATGAATGGTACGACCTCGATCTGGACCTGATGGATGACGATGAGCCGGAGCTTGAAGAAGCCGAGGAACCGGAAGAATCCAAAGCACCCAAAAGCGACTTTTACCGCCCGACGCGCACCCGCCGTTACCGCGAGGAAGACGACGAGGATGATGACGTGGAGGATCTCGATGAGGATCCCGACGAAGACTGGGAAGAGCGCTGACCCCGGCGCGCAGGCGCCATGATCGTGTATCTCGTTCGACACGGTGTCGCTCATCCCGCATCGGGTGGCGCGGATTTCGACCGGACGCTGACAGATGAAGGCATTCGCCGCATGCGGCAGATCGTGGCTGGCCTGCGGCGAACGATGAAGGTGCGACCTGCGGCGGTCTGGTCGAGCCCCCTGAGGCGGACGGTTCAAACCGCGGAACTGATTGCCGCAGGGCTGGCGATTCCGGCCCCCGTACTCTGTGAGGGGCTCGCCCCCGATGGCGATCCGGGCGCATTCGGCGCAACGCTGCGGTCCGCGCCGGACGCCGTGATCCTGGTGGGGCATCAGCCGGGCTTGGGCGAACTGGCATCGCAACTGCTCACCGGAACGGATGAGCTGGCATTCCTGCCGTTCAGGAAAGGGGCGGCCGCCTGCATTCGGATGCCCGGGCCCGGCCCCTGCGGCCAGCTCCAATGGTTCATGACGCCGGCGCAGTTGGCGCGCCTCGGCCGCTAACGGCGCTCCGCCGATCGGCCCGATCCCAGCGCCTGTCGCAACTCCTCCCATAACGATTGGTAGGCTTGTCCCGCCGGACTGTGCGGGGCGAACTGCACCAGCGGGCTTTGACGCTGCCCCATCTGTTCCACGATCGATGCATAGGGCACATGGGTTTTGAGGAGATTCGGCGGCGCCTCGGTGGGAGACGTCAGCCACTGCCGATGCAGCTGGCGCCGCCTGTCGACCATGGAGAAGAAGGGCAACAACTGGCCGCGATCGAGGTCTTTGCGGGCAAGGAATTCGCTCACCTGCGCCAGTGCCCGCATCGAAAGCGGCGTGGGAATCAGCGGCACCGCGACGGTGTCGGCGAGTGCGAAGATGTTTTCCGAAAGGCGCGAAAAGCTGGGCGGGCAGTCAAGCACCAGCAGGTCATAGCGGTCGGTCAGGGGCTTGACGAGTTTCGCGAGCACCTCCCGCGGCGCATCGCTTTGCTCGAAGAGCAGATCGAGATGGCGGTAGGTCGTATCGGCAGGGATCAGATCCAGGCCGGGGAATGCCGTTGGCCGGACCTGGCTGTCCAGGGCATTTTTTTCCTTGAGCAGCTTCTTGGCTTTCAGCTCCAGGCCCGCGGTGTCCCGCAAATACCAGCTGGCGGCGCCCTGGGGATCCAGATCCCACAGGCAGGTCGCCTGCCCGTCCCGGGCAGCGCAGCAGGCCACGTTGACGGCGGCCGCGGTCTTTCCCACACCGCCCTTGAGGTTGTAGAAGGCCAGCGTCCGCATGTCTTTCCTCTCCGACGCAATGCCGGACGGTCCAGCGTCCGGGGTGTGGGCGCGACGCGTCACGGCTGCTCCTGATCCCACAGCGACCAGTAGACCGCGATGCGCCGCGTGAATGCCCTCGGGTTTTCCGCATATAGCCGGCGTCCCAGTGCCAGCGCGTCCCGTCGGAGAACGGCTTGCCGGCGCGCGATGGCAGCGAACAATGTCTCGCGCTGCGCCCCCTGGCGCGGCCGATCGGGCCACTGTCGGAGCTGACCGGCCAGGACATCGAGATCATGATCGTCCCCGAGCAGATCGGAGAGCAGCTTGAACCGCTGTTGGCGGTACTCCAGGGCTTCGGGCCATGCCCCCGCGATCAGCCGGCTATGGTACCAATGATCCTTGACGCGTTTGCGCCAATCGTGGAAACGTTCTGCCGTGGGGTCGTGGGCGACGCTTTCCAGTTGACGTCGGCCGGCCCGGTAGCTGCGCCTCAGGCCCGGTTCGATCAGGGTGAAGCCATCGGCGGCCGCTGCGAACTCAGGCAGATGTGGCGGGTGGTCCTGTAACGCCGCCCGCAGCCCTTCGAGAGTGCCGACCAGGGTGTCGGTCTCATGGAGGTGCGCCCGGGCGTTGCGGCGCAGCGCGGCGTGAAACGATCGACCGAGCGGCGTGTCCAGCGGCCCCGGGTCCGCTGCGTTCAGCTTGTCCCAGCACTCCAGCAACGCCTGGGCGTCTCGCGTTCCGGACAGGGCGCGTCCTGCGTCGCGAAACTGCCGGTCCAGAGCGGCGACACCGGGCTCGTCTTGGTCGGGCAACAGCTTCAGCACGGCTCTCAGTTCCTTGAACCGCTTGCGAGCCTCGTGGATGCCCTCCGCGCGTTGTCGCGCGGGCGCCGCGAGGTGGTCGCCTGCTCTTTCGATGCGCTCACGCAGAATCTCGCGCAGTGCACGCGGCGTGTCGCGGGGGGATGCGAAGGTGAAGGCCAAGCGGGAGGCTCGTCGTGAAACGGTGCTTGAACTTATCACAAACCGGCGTCGGCATGCCTTTCATGGAGACTCGATTTGTCACCTGCCTGCCGTAATCTGGGGGGCGTTGTTCACGAACGGTGATGAGGATGGTTGCGATGTCGAGCGATGATTCCGACCTTGAAGCGCGCGCCGGGCGAGCCGAGCTCCTTGCCTTGCGGGCCGAGTTGGCCGCTCTTCGTGCCCGGATCGTCGATGGGGCGAGCATCGAAGCGGCCCGCTGGCTCGTCGATGCCGACGCGCGCCGCGCCGTGAGCATCCGCAACCTGCTGCACTACCGGCAGTTTCGACGCATCGATCTGCGCGGGCTGCAACGCGCGCTGAGTCATCACGGCCTGTCGTCGCTCGGTCGTTCCGAGGCGCATCTCCTGCACGATGTGGACCGCGTGCTGGCCCTGCTGGCCGGTGTCCTGGACGGGGCATGGTTCCCGGCGAGCGCAGCGGAAGGCCCGGATATCGTCGCAGGGGAAGCCCTCCTCGCCGATAACACCCGACGGCTGTTCGGGACGCATCGCGACGGCGAAGGCGTCTACATCATGGTGACCCTGCCGACCGAAGCGGCCGATGATCAGGACCTGGTCGCCGCCATGATACGTTCCGGAATGGATTGTGCCCGTATCAATGGCGCGCACGACGATCCGCTCATCTGGCGCCGGATGATCGAACGGGTTCGGCGTGCGGCGGAGGATCTGCAACGCCCTTGCCGCATCTACATGGATTTGCCGGGGCCCAAGCTGCGCACCGCGCCGGTGCTCGCCGCGCCGGTGTTTGCGATCCATCCGCCGCGGGATTTCACCGGTCGCGTGATCGCGCCGGCGGAGATCGTGCTGGTGCCGGCTCGGAATCCGCCGCTCGCATCCCGGGACGAACTCCCGATCAGCCCAGATTTGTTCGACGACCTGCAACCCGGCGGGCGGCTGCGTTTTCGGGATACGCGCGGCCGCATGCGGGAAATCGACCTCGTCGAGCGCGATGCCGCCGGCCGTTGGCGCGGGCGCATCTGGCACACGGCGTTTCTGGAGCCGGGCATGGCATGCCGCTGGCGGGCTTCGGGGACTGCGTCCACCGATCGGCAGGAGGGGTGTTTCGGACCGTTTCCGGAACGCCCGGGCTTTCTCGTGGTACGACCGGGAGACGGCCTGCTGTTGACCCGAAATGGCCATCCTGGCGAAGCGGCGCGGCGTGATGCGGACGGCAACGTGCTGCAAATCGCCCGCATCGGCCTCAGTTGCCCGGAGATCATCGATGACCTGCAGGTCGGGCACCGGGTGTTCATCGATGATGGCAAGATCGGCGCCACGGTGGAGGCGCTGATCCCCGACGGCGCGCTGCTGCGCATCACGCAGGCGCGCGCGGAAGGCGAGAAAGTGCGTGGGGCGAAGGGCCTCAATTTTCCCGACAGCACGCTGAGTCTGCCGTCCCTGACGAACGAAGACCTGCAGATGCTGGACCTGGCTGCGCAGGAAGCGGACATCATCGGCTATTCCTTTGTCCGCACGGCGGACGACATCAGCCGGCTCATGGCCGAATTGGATCGCCGGGGGGCGGGCGACGTCCCGGTCGTGGCCAAAATCGAAACCGCCCAGGCCGTGCGCAATCTGCCCGAGATCCTGCTCACGGCGCTGCCCCGCCATCCGCTCGGGGTCATGGTGGCCCGTGGCGATCTGGCGGTCGAGATCGGTCCCGAACGGCTGGCGGAGATCCAGGAAGAAATCCTGTGGCTGTGCGAGGCCGCTCACGTGCCCGTGATCTGGGCCACCCAGGTGCTCGAATCACTGGCGCGCAAGGGCACGCCCACCCGCGCGGAAATCACCGACGCCGCGATGGGTGTGCGCGCCGAATGCGTGATGCTGAACAAGGGTCCCTACATCTGCCGCGCGATAGAGACGCTGCGCGACATCATGCAGCGGATGAATGCCCATCAGCACAAGAAAACCGCCCGCCTGCGCGCCCTGCATTGGTGAGGCGGCGGGCGTGATCGCGGTCAGGCGCTGCGCTGCGCGGAAGCGGGGCTTGCCGGCGCCGTCGCTGCGGCCCGATAACGTCCCAGTGCACTCAACACGGCGCGCAACGTGGCCGCCGTCACATCGGCATCGATTCCCACGCCGTGCCACGTCCGCCCCTCGACGCCGATGCGCAGTTCGACGTAGCTGGCAGCGCGGGCGTCAGCCCCCGGTGCGAGGGCATGTTCACGATAATCCACGACCTCGATCGGGATGGCGTATTTTTCGCGCAAGGCATGGATGAATCCGTCGACGGGGCCACGGCCGATGCCGGTCATGAGCTGATCGACACCGGCCGCGTCGCGGACGATGACCTGCATCCGGCGGAGTCGCGCGCCGTTTTGGTCATGGGGCGCCTCCCGATACTCCACCAGGGCAGACGCACCGGCCACCGCGAGATAGCTGCCCTCGAACAGCCGCCACAGGTCGGCGGCGGTGATTTCCTTGCCGGTCTCGTCCGCGACGATCTGAACCGCGTTGCGAAACTCGATCTGCAGCCGGCGTGGCAATTCGAGCCCGAATTCGCTGGCCATGAGGTGCGCGATGCCGCCCTTGCCGGACTGGCTGTTGATGCGGATCACCGCATCATAGCTGCGGCCGACATCGCGCGGGTCGATGGGCAGATAGGGCACTTCCCAGAGCGGGATCGCGGCCGGATCGGCGTTGCGCGCAGCCAGGCCCTTCTTGATGGCATCCTGATGTGAACCCGAAAAGGCGGTGAACACCAGTTCTCCGGCGTAGGGATGTCGCGGGTGGACCGGCAACTGGTTGCAGGTCTCGGCAATGCGCACGATCTCGTTGATGCGCGAGAAATCGAGCCCCGGATGGATGCCTTGTGTGTAGAGGTTCAGCGCCAGGGTGACGAGGTCCACGTTGCCGGTGCGTTCGCCATTGCCGAACAGGGTGCCTTCGATGCGATCGGCTCCGGCCAGCATGGCCAACTCGGCCGCGGCCACTGCGGTGCCACGGTCGTTGTGCGGATGCACCGAGAGGACCACGTGCTCACGGTAGGGCAGGTGACGGTGCATCCACTCGATCTGATCGGCGTACACGTTCGGCGTCGTCATCTCCACCGTCGCCGGGAGGTTGACGATCACCGGACGGTTCGCGCAGGGCCGCCAGATCGTGAGCACCGCGCCGCAGACGTCCAGGGCGAAGTCGAGTTCCGTTCCGGTGAAGCTCTCGGGCGAGTACTGAAACACCCATTCCGTTTCCGGATGCCGCGCCGCATGCGCCGCGACCCAGCGTGCACCCTGCTCGGCGACGGCGAGGATTCCCGCGCGGTCCTTGCCGAAGACGAGCCGGCGCTGGGTCTCGGAGGTGGAGTTGTAGACGTGGACGATGGCGCGCCGGGCGCCCCGCAGTGCGTCGAAGGTGCGCGCGATGAGATCCTCCCGCGCCTGGGTCAGCACCTGGATCGTGACGTCGGCCGGGACGCGGTCCTGCTCGATGAGTTCGCGCACGAAATCGAAGTCGGTCTGGCTGGCGGCCGGGAAGCCGACCTCGATTTCCCTGAAGCCGATATCGATCAGGGTCTCGAACATCTGGCGCTTGCGGGCGCCGTCCATGGGCTCGATGAGCGCCTGGTTGCCATCGCGCAGGTCGACGCTGCACCAGAGCGGGGGTTGTGAAACGCGGCGGGACGGCCACTGCCGGTCGGGCAATGTGACGGTTCCGACCGGATGATACTTTTCGTGCGGATGGCTGATCATACAGGGCTCCTGGGGATCGGACGGGGGGCGCCCAGGATCATCAGGGCCGCCAGGCAGGCGCTCGCAAGGCCTGGCGACCGCATCGCAGTCGCAGCGGAAGGGCTGTTGGCAGCATCAATCGGGGAGAGCTGGAGAAGGGTCTGGACATGAGGGGCACCCTGGCGAGCAAGAACGGGACAACCGGAACACGGGGTTCCGGTTCACAGTCGCTGCAGCAGGATTCCGCGTCGTACGTGAAGCATGGTCCGAATCTAATCGGCGGCGGGCAAGGCTGTCAAGGCCTTGCCGCTGCATGGCCGTCGGCCTGATCGGTCGCATTCCAGCTGCCGCCCAGGGCCCGGATCAGGTCGACGCTGGCGGCCAGGCGTTGATTCAACAGTGCGACGCTCGCCCGCTCGCTGTCCAGCAGGATCGTCTGGGCATTGACGACGTTGAGATAACCGACCAGCCCAGCCTTGTACTGATTGGTCGCGACTTCGAGCGACTGGCGTGCAAGGTCTTCCGTTTCGGACTGGGTGACGGCCTCCTGTTCCAGCACGCGCAGGGCCGCGAGTTGATCCTCGACCTCCTGGAACGCGCCCATCACCACGAGGCGATAGCTGTCGGCAGTGGCATCGACGATCGCTTCGGCCTGCTGGACCTGCGCCTTGCGCAGGCCGCCGTCGAACAAGGACAAGGCCAGGCGAGGTCCCAGCGACCAGAACCGGTTGGGGAGGCTGATCAGATCGCCGATGCTGGTGCCCTGATAACCTCCGTTGGCGGAGATCGTGAGGTTCGGAAAGTACGCGGCCTTGGCCACCCCGATCTGGGCATTGGCCGCAGCGACCCGGCGTTCGGCGGCCGCAATGTCCGGACGGCGCTCCAAAAGGGTCGAAGGGAGGCCGGGCGGCACGACCGGGATGGTGGGTTCGGCCAGCGGGGCGTGAGGAAAATCGAACTGGGCGGGCGGCCGGCCGAGCAGTACGGCAAGGGCGTGTTCCAGTTGCGCGCGCTGAATTCCCAGATCCTGCGCCTGGGCTTGAGTCGAACGCAGTTGTGTCTTCGCCTGCAGGACATCGGATCGCGAGGTCACGCCGCTTTGGTAGCGGTTCTCCGCGATTTGCAGCGAGCGCTCGTAGGCCGCTACGCTCTGGCTCAGTTTGTCCTGCAGCGTATCGTTGGCGCGCAGGGCGAAATAGACGCGCGTGAGTTGCGCCTGCATGCTGAGCCGCATGGACTGGAGGTCGGCCGCGCTCGCGGAGAGATTGGCCTCGTTCGCCTCCACCTGCCGCCGCACCCGTCCCCACAGGTCGATTTCCCAGCTGCTGCTGAGGCCGACGTTATATTGGGTGCGCGGGTCGAAATCGATCTCGGGCGTCTGAATGGCCGGCGGCCGGATCCGTAGCGCGCCGAACGGCCCGAAGCGCTGCTCGGGCAGTTGGACCGGCTCGCGGTTGAGCCCCGTCAACGGGTCCGCGATCTGGCTGCGGGTCGCGCCCGCCGAGCCGCCGACAGTGGGGAACAGCGCCGAGCGGTTGGCCGCCAGGACCGCCTGAGCCTGCCGGAACTGGCTCTCCGCGATCCGCACGTTCAGATTGCCTTTGCCCAGTTCGGCCTGCAGGTCATCGAGCCTGGGATCCCCGTAGAGCTGCCACCAGGCCCCCCGGCTTCGATGGGCGGCAGGTTCCGCCGGTTTCCAGTCCGCCATTTCCTTGTAGGCAGCCGGGGCTTCCAGTGCAGGGCGCGTGTAGTCGGGTCCCAGCTTGCAGCCACCGATGAATGTGAGGCAGACGACCATGCCGAGCCGCAGGGCCGTGGCGTGCCAGGGGGATCGCGTCGAGGGGAGGCCGGGCAGGCAGGAGGTGGGCATGGATGCGCCTTCAATCGGTGACATGGATGGGGCGGCGGTCGGTGGTCCAGTGCCGCTGGAGCCATTGATGCAGCCGGTCCATATAGAGGTAGACGACCGGGGTGGTATAGAGCGTCAGGAATTGGCTGAACAGCAATCCGCCCACGATGGCGATGCCCAGCGGCCGGCGCAGGTCGGCGCCATATCCCGTCGCGATCGCCAAGGGTAGCGCGCCGAGCGCGGCCGCCAGCGTCGTCATGAGGATCGGGCGGAGCCGGATCAGCGCCGCCTCGAAAATGGCTTCCCGGGGCGGCACGCCGGACTCCCGCTGGGTCTGAATCGCGACATCGACCATCATGATGGCGTTCTTCTTCACGATGCCGATCAGCAGGAAGAGGCTGATCAAGGCCATGGCGTTGAGTTCCACCCCCGTGATCAGCAACGCCAGGATGGCGCCGACGCCGGCGGAGGGCAGCGTCGAGAGGATCGTGATCGGGTGGATGAAGCTCTCGTAGAGTATGCCGAGCACGACGTAGATCGTGATCAGTGCGCCCAGCAGCAGCCAGGGTTCGGATGAGAGCGACTTCTTGAACGCCAGTGCCTCGCCCTGAAAGCCGCCGCGCACCGAGGCAGGCGACCCGATCTGGGTCATCGCGCGTCGTATGATCTGGTCGGCATCGCTGAGCGATACGCCGGGCGCCAGATCGAAGGACAGGGTTGCCGCGGCAAACTGACCTTGGTGATTCACGACGATGGGCCCGGTGGTCGTCTCCACATGACTGAAGGCCGACAGGGGCACCAGTGCGCCGTTCCGGGACGGAACGAACAGCTTGTCGAGGCTGGTCGGATCACGGGTGTCGGCGGGTCCTGCCGTCATTACCACGAAATACTGGTTGCGTTCGGCGTAGATGGTCGACACGGGCCGTTGACCGAACGCGTTGTAGAGCGCCGCATCGACGCGGGCCGGGTCGACACCGAGGCGCACGGCCGCGTCGCGATCGATGACCACCTTGGCATGCAGGCCACGGGTCTTGAGATCGTTGTTGACGTCGACGAGCTGCGGCGATTCCTTCAGCGCCGCCTCGAGGCGCGGCGCCCACTGATAGAGATCCTCGAGGTTGTCGCTTTGCAGGGTGTACTGGTAACGCGAGTTGGCCGGGCGCCCGCCGGGGCGGATGTCCTGCGGCCCCTGCAGGAACAGCGTGGCGCCGGGAATGTCGTTCACCTGGGTGCGCAACCGCTCCATGACCTTGTGCGCGGGCATCCGCCGCTCCTCCAGAGGTTTGAGCGACACGAACACGAATCCGGTATTGCCCTGGGACTCGCCGCCGATGAAGGACACCACGCTCTGCACGGCCGGGTCGGCGCGCAGGATGTCCGTGAACTGCTGCTGCTTCTCCCGCATCGACTGGAACGACAGCGCCTGTTCGCCGCTGATGTAGCCGAGCAGCTTGCCGATGTCGTATTGGGGCATCAACCCCTTGGGCACGACCACGAACAGGAAGATGTTGAAGGCGAAGGTTGCAAAGAGCGACATCAGGGTCAGAAAGCTGTGGCGCAAGGCCCAGTCCAGGCTGACCCGATAGAGCTCGACCATGCGCTCGAAACGCCGATCGACCCAGCGGTGGAGACGGCCGGGGTTTTTGAAGGTCTCCGCCCGGAGGAGCCGCGCGCTCATCATGGGCGTCAGGGTGAGCGACACCACCATGGACACCAGGACCGCGAGTGAAAGGGTTGCACCGAATTCCTGGATCAGCCGCCCGATCATTCCGCCCATGAGCACGATGGGCAGGAATACGGCGACCAGGGAGAGGGTCATCGACACGACCGTGAAACTGACCTCCCGGGTTCCGTCCAGCGCGGCCTGGAAGGGGGGGCTGCCCTGCTCGAGGTGGCGGATGATGTTTTCCAGCACCACGATGACATCGTCCACCACGAAGCCGGTTGCGATGGTGATGGCCATGAGGGACAGGTTGTCGATGGTGTAACCCATCAGGTACAGCGCGCCGAAGGTGCCGATCAGGGACACCGGCAGAGCCACGGCCGGGATGAGCGTGGCACGGGCATTGCGCAGGAACAGCAGCACTACCCCCAGCACCAGCACGGTGGAGATGACGATCGTCAGTTCCACCTCGTGCAGCGATGCGCGAATGGTCTCCGACTGGTCGAGTTCGACGGTCAGATCGACGCCGCCGGGCACCGATGCCTTGAGTTCGGGCAGCAGCGCCTTGACGCGGTCGACGGTTTCGATGACGTTCGCGCCCGGTTGCCGGCGCAGCGTGATCAGCACTGCCGGTTTGCCGTTCGCGGTGCCCGCGTTGCGGACGTCCTGGACGGCGTCGCGCACCTCGGCGATGTCCCGCAGGTAGACGGGAGAGCCCTGGACGTAGGCCACGACCAGATCGCGAAACGCATCGGCCGTCTTGGCCTGGTCGTTGGCATGGATCAGCCAGCGGCTTTCCCCATCCTCGAGGAAGCCCTTGGGCCGGTTGGCGTTCGCCCCGGCCAGGGTCTGCCGGATCTGTTCCAGTCCGAGCCCGTACTTGTTGACGGCATCGAGGTTGAGCTCGACCCGGACCGCCGGCAGCGCGGATCCGCCGAGTTCCACCTGTCCGACGCCCAGCACCTGGGAGAGCTTCTGCGCCAGCACGGTGGAGGCGGCGTCATACATCTGCCCGGGGGTCAGGGTGTCGGAGGTCAGTGAAATGACCAGCACCGGGGAATCGGCGGGATTCGCCTTGCGGTAGATGGGATTGGTCGGCAGGTTGGCGGGAAGCAGACTGCGTGCGGCATTGATGGCGGCCTGCACGTCGCGCGCCGCCCCGTCGATGTTCCGGTTGACGTCGAACTGGATGATGATGCGGGTGAAGCCGATGGAACTGGCCGAGCTCATCTCCTCGATACCCGCGATGCGCCCGAGCTGGCGTTCGAGGGGCGTCGCCACCGTGGTCGCCATGGTCTCCGGACTGGCGCCGGGCAAGCGGGCAATGACGACGATGGTGGGGAAATCGATCTGTGGCATGGGCGCCACTGGCATCAGCGAGAAGCCGAGCAGCCCCGACAGCGTGATCGCCAGCGTCAGCAGGGTGGTGGCGACCGGCCGGTGGATGAAAAACGCGCCGGGGTTCAAGCGTTGCCCTCGGGGGCGGCGCCGACACCGCGACTCACGCGTTCGGAAAGGTCGGCGAAGGCCAGATAGATCACCGGCGTGGTGAACAGGGTGAGCAACTGGCTCAGCACCAGACCGCCAACCAGGGTCAGCCCGAGCGGGCGCCGCAGTTCGGCGCCGACGCCCGTGCTCAACATCATCGGCAGCGCGCTCAGCAGGGCCGCCATCGTCGTCATCAGGATGGGTCTGAAACGCAGCAGGCAGGCCTCGAAGATGGCTTCCCGCGGCGCCTTGCCCCGGGTGCGCTCGGCATCGAGGGCGAAGTCGACCATCATGATCGCGTTCTTCTTCACGATGCCGATCAGCAGCACGATCCCGATGATGCCGATCACGTCCAGCGGATGACCGGTGATCAAGAGCGCCAGCAGGGCCCCGACGCCGGCCGAGGGCAGCGTGGAGAGGATGGTGATCGGGTGGATGTAGCTCTCATAGAGCATGCCGAGCACGATGTACATGCAGACGATGGCCGCGATCAGCAGGAAGGTCTGATTGGCGAGCGAGGCGCGAAAGGCCAGCGCATCGCCCTGAAAGCGGGTCTGCAAACTGGCCGGCGGCGCCAGTTCCGCGAGGGTGGCCTCGATGTCGGAGACGGCCGCGCCCAGTGACGTGCCGGGCGCCAGGTTGAAGGAAATGGTGGCGGCTGGAAACTGACCCAGATGCTGGATGAGGATCGGCGTGGTGCGCTCTTCGACGCGAGCCAGGGCGCTGAGCGGGACCTGAACGCCGGCGGGTGAGGGCACATAGATGCGGTCCAAGGCCTTGAGGCTGCGCTGGAGGTCGGGATCGAGCTCCAGCACCACGCGATACTGGTTCGACTGGGTGAAGATGGTCGAGACGATGCGCTGACCGAAGGCGTTGTAGAGCGCGTTGTCGATGGCGGCCGCCGTGATGCCGTAGCGCGCCGCCGCGTTGCGGTCGATGGCGAGATAGGCCTGCAGGCCACCGGTCTGCAGGTTGTTGTTGACGTCACGCAGCGCCGGCAGGGCTTGCAGGCGGCTGGTGATCGGCGTCACCCAATCGGCCAGCTCGGCCGCATCCGGATCCTGCAGCGTCAACTGGTACTGGGTGCGCGAGACGAGGTTGCCGATGCTGAGATCCTGCAGGGGCTGCAGATAGACCGAGATCCCCGGCAGGTCCCTCACGCGCGTCTGCAGGGTCCGCATGATCTCGTGCGCGTCGGCATCGCGCTCGGCATGCGGTTTGAGCTGGATCATCACCCGTCCGCTGTTGAGCGTGGGATTGGCGCTGTCGACCCCGATGAAGGAAGTGATGCCCGCAACGGCGGGATCGTCGAGCAGGGCCGCGACCAGTCTCTGCTGGCGCTCCGCCATGGCCTGGAAGGACACCGATTGGGGCGCTTCCGAAATGCCCTGGATGAGGCCCGTGTCCTGGGGCGGCAGGAAACCCTTGGGGATCAGGACATACAGCGCCAGCGTCAGCAGCAGGGTGATGAGGGCGATGGCCTGCATCGGCCGGGGCCGATCCAGAACGCGGGTCAGCACGCGTCCGTAGCGCGCGATGACGTCGTCCAGAAAGCGGCCCTGCGCGAGTTCGGAATGCCGCCCCGCAGGCGCGCGCTGCAACAGCCGCGCGCACATCATGGGCGTGAGGGTCAGGGAAACCACGGCCGAGATGAGGATCGAGACGGCCAGGGTGAGGGCAAACTCGCGAAACAGGCGTCCGATGACGTCGCCCATGAACAACAGCGGGATCAGCACCGCGACCAGGGAGACCGTCAGCGAGATGATGGTGAAACCGATCTGGCGCGAACCCTTGAGCGCCGCTTCGAGCGGCGACTCGCCGGCCTCGAGGTAGCGACTGATGTTCTCGATCACCACGATGGCATCGTCGACCACGAAACCCGCGGCGATGGTGAGGGCCATCAACGTCAGGTTGTTGACGCTGAAGCCCGCCAGGTACATGAAGGCAAAGGTGCCGATCAGCGACAGGGGCACCGCCACACTGGGGATGATGGTGGCGGTGAGGTTGCGCAGAAACAGGAAGATGACCATCACCACCAGCGCGACCGCCAGCATCAGTTCGAATTGCACGTCGTGCACGGAGGCGCGGATCGTGGTGGTGCGGTCGGACACCACCGTCAGGTTCACTGCGGCCGGCAAGGATTCCTGCAGGCGCGGCAGCAACTCCTTGATGCGGTCCACCACCTCGATCACGTTGGCGCCCGGCTGGCGCTGGATATTCACCAATACCGCGGGCTCCTTGCCGAACCAGGCCGCCTGACGGGTGTTCTCGACGTCGCGGATCACCCGCGCGAGCTGGTGCAGGCGCACCGGGGCGCCGTTGCGGTAGGCCACCACCATCTGCGCGAACTGCTCGGCGGTGAGCAACTGGTCGTTGGCGTCGATGGTATAGGCCCGATCCGGGCCATCGAAGCTGCCCTTGGCCTGATTGACGTTGTTCGCCCCGACCGCGGTGCGAAGATCCTCGAGACTGAGGTTGTAGGCCGTCAGCGCCCGCGGATCCGCCTGGATGCGGATGGCAGGCCGCTGCCCGCCACCGAGGCTGACGAGGCCCACGCCGCTGACCTGTGCGAGCTTCTGGGCGAGACGCGTATCCGCGAGGTCCTCGACCTCGGGCAGGGGAAGATTCCTGGACGTCAGCGCGAGGGTCATGATCGGCGCATCGGCCGGATTGATCTTGTTGTAAACCGGCGGATTCGGCAGATCGAACGGCAGGAAGGTGTTGGCCGCATTGATCGCCGCCTGGACCTGCTGCTCGGCGATGTCGAGCGTGAGGTCGAGCGAGAACTGCAGGGTGATGACCGAGGCCCCGCCGGAACTGGTGGAGGTCATCTGGTTGAGGCCCGCCATCTGCCCGAGCTGGCGCTCCAGCGGCGCCGTCACCGACGACACCATGACTTCGGGGCTCGCCCCGGGGTAAAGGGTCACGACCTGGATGGTCGGGTATTCCACCTGCGGCAGCGCGGCCAGCGGCAAAAACCGATAGCCCAGCAGCCCCGCGATCAGCAGGGCGGCCATGATGAGCGAGGTCGCGACGGGCCGAACGATGAACGGGCGGGATGGGTTCATGGGGTCCGGCTGCCGGCGGCCGGTGCCGACTTCTCGATGACTTCGACGGCCTTGCCTTCCGACAGCTTCTCGGTGCCGTCGATGACGACACGTTCGCCCGTCTTCAGGCCGCTGCGGATCGCCGTCAGACCGCGATCGCGGGTTCCGGTCTCCACCGGGCGCGCGGCCACGGTCTGATCGCTGCCGATCACCCAGACATACGTCCCCTGTGCGCCGCGCTGGACGGCGGCATCGGGGATGACCAGCGCGTTGCGCTGCGTGTTGAGCAGCAATCGTGCGTTGACGAACTGATTCGGGAACAGCATCTCGTCCCCGTTCGGGAACTGGGCCTTCAGTCGGACCATGCCGGTGGCGCTGTTGATGCGGTTGTCCACGGCGGCGAGCTGGCCCTGACCCAGGGTGCGCGACTGGTCGCGATTGAACGCAGTCACCGGCAGCGATGCCTGGCGCAACCGTTCACGCACCTTGGGCAGGTCGTCCTCGGGGATGTCGAACAGCACACCGATGGGCTGGGTCTGGGTGATGACCGCCAGGCCGTTGGGGTCGCCGGCACGGACCAGATTGCCTCGATCGACGCTGCGCAGCCCGATCCGGCCGCCGATCGGGGCGGTGATGCGGGTGTAGTCGAGTTGCAGTCGCGCATTGTTGACCTGCGCGTGATCACCCTGCAGTGCGGCCTCGTACTGCCGCACCAACGCTTCCTGGGTGGAGACCTGCTGCTGTGCGATGGAGTCCTGCGTCAACAGTTGCTGATAGCGCGTCAGGTCCCGCTGCGCATTGGTCAGCAGTGCTTGGTCGCGGGCCAGTTGCGCCTGCGCCTGCTCGAGCTGGATCTGAAACGGGCGGGCATCGATCTCGGCGAGCAATGCGCCCTCCTTGATCATCTGACCTTCCTCGAAATGCAATGCCACCAGTTCCCCGTCGACCCGACTGCGGACCGTGACGGAATTGAGCGGGGTGACCGTGCCCAGACCGTCGAGGTAGACACTGAGATCGGCGGTTCGGGCCGTGGCGGCCGAGACCGGCGCAGGGCGCTCCGGCGCCTGGACCTGCGCTTCCGGTTGCCGGTCCCAGAGCAGCAGCGCCGCGCCGCCCGCCGCGACCGTCAGCAACAACGCCCACCCGCGGGGCCCGGCCCACCAGGTGCGCTGCCCGGGTCGGACGGAACGCTGGGAACCAGGGGTCAGGGATGTGGTCATGGAGATTCCCGAGAAGAGCGAAAGGGTGATGAGGAGCGCGAAGGTCCGTTGGGAAGCCGGATTGTAGCCGGTTCTTCCCCCAGATCGGCATCGCGCTTCAGGTTCTTGAGCCGTTCAGCCGTCATTGACCGGCCGGTGGCGTCGAGCGAACGGCGCCCCAGGCTGCAATCGGCCAAAACCCGATGGGTGACGGCTTGCCGTGGACCGACGCGCCGCTGCGTCACGGCTCCGAGGCCGGCGTCCTGACGCCGTCCATCAGGCCTTTCATGTGCTGGCGCATCCGGTGCTGGGCCTGATCGCGTTCGGCGCGATCGATGTAACCGTCCTTGTTCGCATCGAGCATCGCAAAACGACGCTCCTGCATGGCGGTAAATTCCGTCTTGCTGATGCGTCCGTCACGATCGCTGTCGGCCATGTCCCACATGCGCTGCATCATCTTCGGCGCATCGTCCTCGGGCTGTGCCTGGACAGCCATCGACAGTGCGAGAAGGAACATCGTCATCCCAAACCATACAATCCGTCGCATCGCTGCACCTCCGAATTTGAAACCCGTGCCGGCAGATCCCGGCACGACAATGGCGACTATGCCCGCGCTTGGAAAGCTGTCGCCCGCCAGCGACTTGCGCTCGGTGTTTGCGAAGAAATGCGCGTCCTGCGCATGTCTTGCCTCCCAAGTCCGGTACCCGCCCGGACTTGCGCCCGCGCATCACGCCTTTGCTGGCTGGATCCGTGGCAGGACCGAGCGCTTGAAAAATTCCGAAGCGCTCAGTCTTCGGGCTCGTAGCCCAGATTGGGGCCCAGCCACTTCTCCGCCTCGGGCATCGTCCAGCCCTTGCGCCGGGCGTAATCGGCCACCTGGTCGCGATTCAGGCGGCCCAGGACGAAATACTGCGCCTGTGGATGTGAAAAATACCAGCCGCTCACCGCGGCGCCGGGCCACATGGCATAGCTTTCGGTCAGCCGGATGCCGCAGCGCCGTTCCACCTCCAGCAAGTCCCACAGGGTCGCCTTCTCGGTGTGGTCCGGACAGGCGGGGTAGCCCGGGGCGGGGCGGATGCCGGTGTATTTTTCGGCGACCAGCGCGGCTGGGTCGAGGTGTTCATCGGGGGCATAGCCCCAGAATTCGCGGCGCACCCGTTCGTGCAGGCGCTCGGCGAAGGCTTCCGCCAGCCGGTCGGCCAGGGATTCGAGCAGGATCGCGCTGTAGTCATCGAGCTGACGGCGAAACTCGGCGACGCGCTCGGCGCATCCCAGGCCAGCGGTGACGGCAAACGCACCGATGTAATCGGCGAGTCCGGTTTCCTGTGGCGCAACATAATCGGCGAGGGAGCGGTTGGGCACGCCCTCGCGGTGCTCGCCCTGCTGGCGCAGTTGATGCAGCCGGGCGCGAACTTCGCGGCGGGTCTCGTCGGTGTAGATGACGATGTCGTCGGCATCGACCTGATGGGCGGGGAACAGCCCGATCACGCCGCTGGCGCGCAGCCAGCGTTCGGCGATGATCCGGTCCAGCATGACCTGGGCGTCGTCATAAAGGCGCCGGGCCGCCTCTGCCGTCGCCGGGTTGTGCAGGAGATCGGGATAGCGGCCCTTGAGTTCCCAGCTGATGAAGAACGGCTGCCAGTCGATGAACGTGCGCAACTCCTCGAGCGGATAGTCCTCGAACACTTTCACGAACTGGGTCGCCGCGTGGGCGGTGTGATCGCAGGCCGGCCCCTGACAGACATCCTTGGCCTGTTGCAGCAGCAGGCGCGGGCGCGGCGGGTGATAGGCCGCCCAGTCCACAGGCGTGCGGCGCAGGCGCGCCTCGCTCAGCGGCAGGAATTTTTCCTGTCGTTCCTTGTTCGCGTGCCGGGCACGGATCTGTTCGTATTCTTCCCCGATCGAGTGCAGCAATTGCGGTTTCTGCTCCGGCGAGAGCAGGGCGGCGACGACGGGTACCGAGCGCGAGGCGTCCTTCACCCAGATCACCGGTCCGGGGTAGGCGGGATCGATCTTGACGGCGGTGTGGGCGCGCGAGGTGGTGGCGCCACCGATCAGCAGCGGCAGCGCAAACCCCTGACGCGTCATCTCCCGCGCCAGATGGACCATTTCGTCCAGCGACGGCGTGATCAGCCCGGAGAGGCCGATGACATCGGCGCCTTCGGCCTTGGCGACCTCGAGGATCTTCTGGCCCGGCACCATCACGCCGAGATCGATGACCTCGTAGTTGTTGCACTGCAGCACCACGCCGACGATGTTCTTGCCGATGTCGTGCACGTCGCCCTTGACCGTCGCCAGCACGATGCGGCCGTTGGAGCGCATGGCCTCGCCAGGCCGGCGTTCGGCCTCGATGTAGGGGATGAGGTAGGCGACCGCCCGCTTCATCACCCGCGCCGATTTGACCACTTGGGGCAGGAACATCTTGCCGGCGCCGAACAGGTCGCCGACGACGTTCATGCCCGCCATCAGCGGGCCCTCGATGACCTCGATCGGCCGTCCGCCGCGGGCCGCGATCTGTCCGCGCAGTTCTTCGGTATCGGCCTCGACGAAGGCGTCGATGCCCTTGACCAGCGCGTGCGTGATGCGCTCGGCGACCGGCAGGCCGCGCCAGGCCTGGTCTTCGGCTTCCTGGACCTGGCCCGCGCCACGGAAGCGTTCGGCGATTTCCAGCAGCCGCTCGGTCGCCTCCGCGCGGCGGTTGAGGATGACGTCCTCGATGCGCTCGCGCAGATCGGGATCGATCTGGTCGTAGACCACCAGTGCGCCGGCGTTGACGATGCCCATGTCCATGCCGGCGCGGATGGCGTGATAGAGAAAGACGGCGTGGATTGCCTCGCGCACGGCGTTGTTGCCGCGGAAGGAAAACGACACGTTCGACACGCCGCCCGAAATCAACGCGCCGGGCAGGTGCGCCTTGATCCAGCCGGTGGCTTCGATGAAGTCGAGGCCATAGGCGTTGTGCTCGGCGATTCCGGTCGCCACCGCGAAGATATTGGGGTCGAAGATGATGTCCTCGGCCGGGAACCCGACCTCCTCGACCAGGATGCGATAGGCCCGTGCACAGATCATCTGGCGGCGTTCGAGAGAATCGGCCTGCCCCTGCTCGTCGAAGGCCATGACGACCACGGCCGCGCCGTATTTGCGGCACAGCCGGGCTTCGCGGATGAACTTTTCCTCGCCCTCTTTCAGCGAGATCGAGTTGACGATGGGCTTGCCCTGCACGCACTGCAGACCGGCCTCGATCACCTCCCACTTGGAGGAATCGATCATGATCGGCACCCGCGCGATGTCAGGCTCGGCGGCGATCAGGTTGAGAAAGCGGCGCATGGCCGCTACGCCGTCGAGCATGCCCTCGTCCATGTTGACGTCGATGATCTGGGCGCCGGCCTCGACCTGCTGCAGGGCGACGGCCAGCGCGGCGCCGTAATCGCCGCCCTTGACCAGTTCGCGAAAGCGCGCCGAGCCCGTGACGTTGGTGCGCTCGCCCACGTTCACGAACAGCGTCTCCGCGGTGATGTTGAAGGGTTCCAGTCCCGCGAGACGGCAGGCAGGCTCCGGTTTGGCCGGGATGCGAGGCGGTTTGCCGGCGACGGCATCGCTGATGGCGCGAATGTGGTCCGGCGTGGTGCCGCAACAGCCGCCGACGAGATTGACGAGGCCGGCCTCGGCGAATTCGGCCAGGATGGCCGCGGTGTCCTCGGGTTTCTCGTCATATTCGCCGAAGGCGTTGGGCAGGCCGGCGTTGGGGTAGCAGGAGACGGAACAGTCGGCCAGACGCGCCAGCTCGGCGATGTAGGGCCGCATGTCGCGGCCGCCGAGCGCGCAGTTGAGCCCGACGGCCAACGGCCGGGCGTGCCGGATGCTGTTCCAGAAGGCCTCGGTCGTCTGACCCGAGAGGGTGCGGCCGGACGCGTCGGTGATGGTGCCGGAGAGGATGACAGGCCAGCGCTCGGCGAGCTCCTCGAACAGGGTTTCGCAGGCGAAGATCGCGGCCTTGGCGTTGAGCGTGTCGAAGATGGTTTCGATGAGCAGCAGGTCCGCGCCGCCCTCGATCAGGCCACGTGCCTGCTCGAGATAGGCGGTGACCAGTTCCTCGAAGGAGATGTTGCGAAAGCCGGCGTCGTTGACGTCCGGGCTGATGCTGGCCGTGCGGTTGGTGGGCCCCATGGCGCCGGCGACGAAGCGCGGCCGGTCCGGCGTGGCATGGGCGTCGGCGGCCTCGCGCGCCAGCCGCGCCGCCGCGACATTGAGCTCAAACGCCAGCGCCTCCATGCCGTAGTCGTGCAGCGCGACCGTCGTGGAGTTGAAGGTATTGGTCTCGATGATGTCCGCGCCGGCGGCGAGATACTGGCCGTGGATCTCGCGGATGATGTCGGGCTGGGTCAGGACCAGGAGATCGTTGTTGCCCTTGACGTCCTGCGGCCAGTCCCGGAAGCGCTCGCCGCGGTAATGCGTCTCTTCCAGCCTGTGGCGCTGGATCATGGTGCCCATGGCGCCGTCGATCACCAGAATGCGCTCGGCGAAGGCGTCCGCCAGTGCGCTGCGGCGGGAGCGGTGGGTGTCCGACATGGGCTCATCCTGTGCGGCGGGTTTGAGACGGGGCGCGGACGGCTGGCGGCCGGCGAGCGCGCATATTCCAACAAGCAAAAGGCCCTGCGAGGATCGCCCGCAAGGCCTTCCATCAACCGCAAAAGCGGTTTCTTACATCAGCATGCCTTCGGGCATGACGTTCTGCAGCTGCATGGCGATGGACATGTCGCCTTCGATCTGGATGCGACCAGACATGAACAGCTGCTGGGGGTTGGCAGAACGATCGATCATCAGTTCGCGCCAGGTGGCCTCGTCGGTCACCAGGGTCATCTCGGCATCGTCGATGCCGGGCTTGATTTCGATGTCGCCACCCTTGATGTGGAAGGAGTAGGCGGCGCCGGCGTCGGTGATGTTGAAGCCGATCACGGTCGAGAAGTCGCCAGCCTTGTCACGGGCTTCCTGCTTCTTGTCTTCGGGCAGGGCAGCGATCTGCTCGGGGATGAACTTCTCGAAGAAGTCCTTCGGGGTGATGTCGGAAGGGGGAGTGGGACGATCGGCCATTTTAAATCTCCTTAAAAGGAATCAACAAGATCCATTTGGTGGTTTGCGATCCAGCACTCACTGGATGCGCAATAGCCTAGTGAAGGCGTGCCCAAACTGCAAGACGCCCTGGATGACGATCATGACGGCGTCTCGCGCGCCCGGGCGGCTCGCGCGCGATCGCCTTCTGTTAGGATACCCGGGCATTTTCTTGATCCGTGTCTTGAGCCGGGAGGGTTCGATGATGAGACGGCCTGCACTGATTGCCGGTGCCGGTTTTGCGGCATGGATGGCGACCGCAGGACTGTGTTCGCCGGCCCATGCGGCCGAAAACGACCCGCTGGAGCGGGTCAACCGCGTCACCTATCGGTTCAACGAGAAGGCCGATGCGTGGGTGCTGCGACCCGTCGCCGACACCTACGACCGCATCACCCCGCGGCCGGTTCGGCGCGGGATCGGCAACTTCTTCAACAATCTGCGCGAGCCGCGCCGCTTCGTGAACAACCTGCTGCAAGGCAAGCCCCGCCAGGCGCTCACCGATCTGGGGCGGTTCACGCTGAACAGTACCTTCGGTTTTCTCGGCGTCTTCGATCTCGGGACCGACTGGGCCGGTTGGCGGGCCAGCGATGAGGATTTCGGTCAGACGCTCGGTTATTGGGGCTTGCCGCAGGGTTGGTACGTCGTCGTGCCGCTCTACGGGGGAACCACCATCCGCGACGGCATCGGCGCGATCGGAGACTGGCAGCTGAATCTGCTGGATGGCATCGATGACGACCGGTTGGAGTGGACGCTGATCGGCCTGGGCGTGATCGACCTGCGTGCAGGGCTGCTCGATGCGGACCAGACGTTGAAGACGGTCTACGACCCCTACAGCTTCGTGCGGGATGCCTATCTGCAACATCGCCTGGCCAAGGTCTACGACGACAATCCGCCGACGCCCCAGATCCAGGACCCCGGCGACGGCGCGGTCGCGCCGCCCTGGGAGAGCAACTGACGCTGCGCCATGCAGGGCGTCGGGATCCTGCTCGCCGCGGGGCGATCGGCGCGCATGCCGGGCGTGGACAAGCGCGTGCTGGCCGTGGGGGGTGTACCGATGGCGCTTCGAACGGCTCGCGCCGTCGACGCGGCCCCGGTGTCGCGCCGCCTGGCCGTCGTGCGGCCAGAGGATGCCGAGCTGCCCCGCCGATTGACCGCGCTGGGCTTCGAGTGCGTCGTCAATCCCGAACCGGATCGGGGGCGGGCCTCGTCGCTTGCGTGCGCGTGGGCGGCGCTGCCGCAAGCCGCGCCGGTCCTGATTGCGCTCGCCGACCTGCCGGAGTTGAGCGGCGCGCTGGTCCGTGAGCTGTGGCAGCGGTTCTGCGCGATGGACGAGCGCGCCATCCTGATCCCGCGCTATCAGGGGCAATGGGGTCATCCGCGCTGCCTGGGCGCCGATCATGTCGCCATGCTTCGGCGGCAGGCGGGCGAACCTTCGGTTCCCGCCTATCTGGCGCGGCATCCCGACGCGGTGCAGTTTTGGGACGTGGACGACCCGGCCGTCGTCCGCGACATCGACACCCCGGCCGACTATGCGGCCTTGTGCCGGCGTCTGGCGCATGACTGAGTGGCTCGATGCGCTCGCCACGCAGGCGGCCCGGCGCCGGGCATGTGCCTTGGCGACGGTCGTGGCCATCGAGGGTTCGGTCTCGGCCGATCTCGGCGCCAAGGCCGTATTCGATGATCAGGGCAAGCTGCTGGCCGGCTGGGTCGGGGGCGGCTGCGCCCAGGCGCGGGTCGCGGAGATCGCGGTGCAAAGCCAGCGAACGGCGCAGGGCGAGTTGCTGACACTGGACCTGCGCAGCGAGGTGCTGGGGGCGGGCATGCCCTGCGGAGGTGCCATGACCGTTTTCATCGATCCCATTCTGCCGCCGCCGATGCTGTGGGTCTTGGGTCATGGTCCCCTGGCCGAGGCCCTGTGCACGCAGGCGGCGCTGGCCGGCTTTCCGGTGACGGTGCTGGACACGCGCGCCGAAGCGCCCCGGTTTCCCGCCGCCCTTGCGGTGGTGAGCGACGATCCGGCCTATGCCGCCTTGAACGGGGCGGATGCGCAGGACTGCGTGATCATCGCCACCCAGCACAAGGGCGATCATCTGATCCTGCGTCAGGTGCTCGCGCGGTCCTGGGCTTACGTCGGGCTGATTGCGAGCCACCATCGCGCGGCGTTGATCCACGCCGATCTGGCGCAGGCCGGTTTGACGGCGGCGCAGCAGGCCGCGCTGCGGGCGCCGGCTGGGCTGGATCTCGGCGCCCGGACGCCGGCCGAGATCGCCGTGGCCGTGGTGGCCGAATTGATAGCGGTGCGCCGTCGGCGCCCCGTCCGGCCGGGATCGATCATCGGGTCAACGAGCTTTGGGTAACACCGCATGAACAACACGGTTTCACCGGCCGATGCGCCGGCCCTCGTCATCGAACACCTGGCCAAGACCTACGCCAGCGGCGTGGAGGCGCTGAAGAATGTGAGCCTGACGGTGGCCGCCGGGGATTTCTTCGCGCTGCTGGGGCCGAACGGCGCCGGCAAGTCCACGCTGATCGGGATCCTGAGCGCGCTGGTGAACAAGACGGGCGGACAGGTGCGGGTGTTCGGCCACGATCTCGACCGCGACCTCGAAGCGGTGAAGCGCTGCCTGGGCGTGGTGCCCCAGGAGTTCAACTGCAACGGTTTCGAGACGGTGCAGCACGTGCTGCTCAACCAGGCCGGCTATTACGGAGTGCCCCGGCGAACCGCCGAGCGCAACGCGGCGCACTATCTGAAAGCGCTGGGCCTCTGGGACAAGCGGGACGATGTGGTGCGCAACCTCTCCGGCGGCATGAAGCGGCGGCTCATGATCGCGCGGGCGCTGGTGCACGAGCCGCGCCTCCTGATCCTGGACGAGCCGACCGCCGGGGTGGACATCGAATTGCGCCGCGGCATGTGGACCTTTCTGCAGGCGCTGAACGCGCAGGGGGTCACCATCATCCTCACCACGCACTATCTGGAGGAAGCCGAGCAGTTGTGCCGCAACATCGCCATCATCGACCACGGCCGGATCGTCGAGCACACCGCGATGCGGGATCTGCTCGCGCGGCTGGGGACCGAAACCCTGGTGCTGACGCTGGCCGAGCCGGTTCACGTCCTGCCCGCCAGCGGCGATTACCCGCTGCGGCTGAATGACGCGCAGACCCTCGAGGTGGATGTGCGGGCCGACCAGGATCTCAACAGCCTGTTCGCGTGGCTCGAGGGACGCGGCATCCGCGTCCGCTTCATGCGCAACAAGGCCAATCGTCTGGAGGAGTTGTTCGTGCAACTGGTGGGAGCGAATGCCCCGGATGTCGCTGATGCGGGAGTTGGCGCATGAGCGCCGCCGCCCCGCGCCGATCGAGCCGTTACGCCATCGCGTTCGAGACCATCTTCCGCAAGGAAATCCGCCGTTTCCTGCGCATCTGGCCGCAGACCCTGATTCCGCCGGCGATCACCATGACGCTCTATTTCGTCATCTTCGGCAACCTCATCGGCCGACGCATCGGCACCATGGGCGGGCACGACTACGTCGACTACATCGTGCCGGGGCTGATCATGATGTCCGTCATCACCAGCGCCTATGCGAACGTGGTGAGTTCCTTCTTCGGCGCCAAGTTCCAGCGCTTCGTCGAGGAACTGCTGGTCGCGCCGGTGCCCAGCCACGTCATCCTGGCCGGTTTCGTGGCCGGCGGGGTGGTGCGCGGCATGCTGGTGGCGGGGATGGTGACGGGCGTCTCGCTCCTGTTCACGGATTTGCGCATCGCCCATCCCTTCATCACGCTCAGCGTCATGCTGCTGGCGGCGACGCTGCTCTCTGTCGCGGGCTTCATCAACGCCCTCTACGCCAAGAGCTTCGACGACATTTCCATCGTGCCGACCTTCGTGCTGACCCCGCTGACGTATCTGGGCGGCGTGTTCTATTCCATCGATCTGTTGCCTGCGTTCTGGCAGGACGTCTCGCGGCTCAACCCCATCCTCTACATGGTCAATGCCTTTCGCTTCGGCATGCTGGGACATTCGGACATCTCGCTGCCCATGGCCTACGGCATGATGCTGCTGGCCATCGGCGCAGGCGTCGTCTGGGCGCTCGTGCTGCTGGAGCGCGGCACGGGTCTGCGCAGTTGAGGCGAGCGCTGCCGGACGCGGACCGGGCCGTGGTAACCGGCGGCGGCACGGGGATCGGCCGGGCCCTGTGCGCCGAGCTGGCCCGGCGCGGCCTCCATGTCCTGGCCGTGGGGCGGCGTGCCGAGCCCCTGCGCGCGCTGGCATCCCGGTATCCGCAACGGATCGAGCCGCTGGTGGCCGATGTCGCAAGCCCGGAGGGGCGGGCGGCCGTTGCCGCAGCGCTCGGCGCGGATGCCAAAGTGCGATTTCTGGTACACAACGCCGCCACCCTCGAGCCCATCGGGCCATTGCACGATCTGTGTCCGGAGGCGCTGCGGGCCCATCTGGCCGTCAACCTCGAAGGACCGCTGTTTCTGACTCAGCGCCTGCTGCCGCTGCTCGCCGGCGGGCGGGTCCTGCACGTGTCCTCGGGGGCGGCGCACCACGCCTACGCCGGCTGGGGGCCTTACTGCATGAGCAAGGCCGCGCTGCACATGCTTTATCAGGTCTGGCGGGAGGAACTGTCAGACCACGCGATCCGCATCGGCAGCGCCCGGCCGGGGGTGGTGGACACCCCGATGCAGGCGCTGATCCGCGCCACGCCATCCGAGCGCTTCGCGGGCGTTGCCCGCTTCGAGCGACTGCACCGCGAAGGCCGGTTGCGCCGCCCCGAGGAGGTGGCGCAGTTTCTGGCCTGGCTGCTGCTGGCCACGGACGATGCCGCGTTCGAGGCCGCCGAATGGGACATCGGCGCGCATGAAGCGCAATGGCGCGCCTTCGGCAAGGACGACATTCATCAGGGAGGATGAACGATGGGAACCATGACGGACGATCAGCCCGCGGAACGGCTCGAGGTGATCGAGACCGACGACGGCTTGCACCTGCATCTCGGGCGTTGGGGGCAGCCGCGGCGCGGCAGTGTCATGCTGCTGCACGGCGGCGGCCAGACCCGTCATGCCTGGGGCAACAGCGCGGCGCGTCTGGCCGGGGCGGGTTGGGAGGCGCTGGCGCTGGATATGCGGGGTCATGGCGATTCCGCCTGGTCGCCCAGCGGAGACTACGCCCTGAGCCGCATGGCGCGGGATGTCGCAGGCATCGCGCAAACCCTGTCCTGCCGCCCGGTGATCGTCGGCGCCTCCATGGGCGGCATGACGGCGCTCCATGCGCTGGGGCGCATGGACCCCGAGCTGGCGCACGCCCTGGTGCTGGTGGATGTGGTGCCGCGCATGGAAGGCGCCGGCGTGCGCCGCATCGTACAGTTCATGCAGGCGCACCCGCACGGCTTCGCGAGCCTGGATGAAGCCGCCGAGGCCGTGGCGGGCTATCGGGGCGGGACCCGGGAGCGCCCCATCAATTTCGACGGTCTGCGCAAGAATCTGCGCCAGCGCGCGGACGGCCGCTGGTATTGGCACTGGGACCCGCAGATGCTGCAGCCCCGCAATCCCCAGGCCATGGCGGACTACATGGGCCTGTTCGAGGCGGCGCGGGCGATTCGTGTCCCGACCCTGTTGGTGCGCGGTCAGCGCAGCGACGTGGTGAGCGCCCGGGGCGTGGCGGAATTCCTCGAACTGGTGCCGCACGCCGAGTTCGTCGACGTCGCCGGCGCGGGCCACATGGTGGCCGGGGACGACAACGACGCCTTCAGCGCCGCCATCGTCGATTTTCTGGCGCGTCATCCCCTGCCAAGCCCAGCGTTGGGGCCGGGGTAGATCCTTCCCGCCGAGCCAGCATGCGCCGTGCGATTCCAGCCTCTGCGCGCTCGCCACAACCGATCCGGCGGCGGACCCGTCCGCCCGCAGGCGGCCTGCCCGTCGTCCGCGGTCGAATGCTCCGTGACGCCGTTTGCCGTGAACGGCTGATCGGTTGACTGGTGTGCGTCACGGGGCAGCGTATCGCCTCGACCGCTCCGACGCATCGTTCGATCTCGCACACTTCCCGTTCGGGCCGGCCTCCGACAAACGCCACAAGGCCTGTGTCGCAAAGCCGCCAATCGTCTGGCCGTTCATCGCCCATTGCCTTGTGTGGCGCCCCATCCGGTTGAAAACAAAAGCAATCAAATCACCCGCGGCATTGGCCCGCTTCCTGCTGAATCGCTGATAGACCCACAGGGCCGGTCGTTGTCTCCGGCCCCGCCACCTTTCCCGGGAGGCCCGCGCATGAGCAGTTTGTCCAGCACCGTCCAAGACGTCTTCAACGAGCCCGGCTGCGGCAAGAACCAGGGCAAGTCGGATAAGGAGCGCAAAAAGGGCTGCACCAAGCAGCTGCAGCCGGGCGCGGCGGCCGGCGGCTGCGCCTTCGACGGCGCCAAGATCGCGCTGCAGCCGATCACCGACGTGGCCCATCTGGTGCACGGGCCGATCGCCTGCGAGGGCAACTCCTGGGACAACCGCGGCGCCAAGTCGTCGGGCTCGCGCCTGTACCGCACCGGCTTCACCACCGACATCAACGAGACCGACGTGGTGTTCGGCGGCGAGAAGCGGCTGTTCAAGGCGATCCGCGAGGTGATCGACAAGTACGACCCGCCGGCGGTGTTCGTCTACCAGACCTGCATCCCGGCGCTCACCGGCGACGACATCGACGCGGTGTGCAAGGCGGCGCGCGAGAAGTTCGGCCGGCCGGTGATCCCGATCAACGCGCCGGGCTTCGTCGGCAGCAAGAACCTCGGCAACAAGCTGGCCGGCGAGGCGCTGCTGGAACACGTGATCGGCACCGAGGAGCCGGAATACACCACGCCCTACGACATCAACATCATCGGCGAGTACAACCTGTCGGGCGAGCTGTGGCAGATCAAGCCGCTGCTCGACGAGCTCGGCATCCGCATCCTGGCCTGCATCTCGGGCGATGCGAAGTACAGCGAAGTGGCCCAGTCGCACCGCGCGCGGGCGGCGATGATGGTCTGCTCCAAGGCCATGATCAACGTGACGCGCAAGATGGAGGAGCGTTACGGCATCCCGTTCTTCGAGGGCTCGTTCTACGGCATCGGCGACATGAGCGAGTCGCTGCGCGAGATCGCGCGCCTGCTGATCGAGCGCGGCGCGGACGCCGAGCTGATGGGCCGCACCGAGGCGCTGATCGCCCGCGAGGAGGCGCGCGCCTGGGCGGCGATCGCGCCCTACAAGGCGTCGCTCGCCGGCAAGCGGGTGCTGCTGGTCACCGGCGGCGTCAAGTCCTGGTCGGTGGTGGCGGCGCTGCAGGAGATCGGCATGGAGGTGGTCGGCACCTCGACCAAGAAATCCACCGCCGAGGACAAGCAGCGCATCAAGGAGATCATGGGCGAGGAAGCGCACATGTTCGACGAGCTCTCCCCGCGCGAGATGTTCAAGATCCTCAAAAATGCCCAGGCCGACATCATGCTTTCCGGCGGCCGCTCCCAGTTCGTGGCGCTCAAAGCCAAGATGCCCTGGATGGACGTGAATCAGGAGAAGCACCACGCCTACGCCGGCTACGTCGGCATGGTGGAGATGGTGCGGCAACTGCATCTGGCGCTGACCAATCCGATCTGGGGCCAGGTGCGTCAGCCGGCGCCCTGGGAAACCAGCACGCTCACCCTCGACTCGCCCGTCGCGGCCGATGAAGCATCCGCCGCGCAGGTGGAGGCGGCCTGATGGCCACGGTGCGCCACTCCAAGAAAGCCTGCGCGGTCAACCCGCTCAAGATGAGTCAGCCGGTCGGCGGGGCGCTGGCCTTCATGGGGCTCGCCGACACCATGCCGATCCTGCACGGCTCGCAGGGCTGCACGGCGTTCGGCATGGTGCTGTTCGTGCGCCACTTCAAGGAGTCGATCCCACTCCAGACCACCGCCATGAGCGAGGTCGCCACCGTGCTCGGCGGCTTCGAGAACGTCGAGCAGGCGGTGATGAACATCTACAGCAAGTCGCACCCCGCCATCATCGGCATGTGCTCGACCGGGCTCACCGAGACCAAGGGCGACGATGTCGAGGGCTACCTCAAGCTCACCCGCCAGCGCCACCCGGAGCTTGCGGACACCGCGCTGATCTACGTCTCCACGCCGGACTTCAAGGGCGCCTTCCAGGACGGCTGGGCGGCGACCGTGCTGCGCATCCTGCAGGTGCTGGTGGAAAAACCCGGCGCGCCGCGCGAGCCGGCCAAGGTCGCGGTGCTGCCGGGCTGTCATCTGACCGTGGCGGACATCGAGGAGCTGCGTGAAATCCTCGAAGCCTTCGGGCTGGACCCGGTGTTCGTGCCGGATCTGTCGGGTTCGCTCGACGGCCACGTGCCGGAGGATTTCAGCCCGACCACTCTCGGCGGCACCCGGCGCGAGGCAATCGCCGCGCTCGGCAGCGCGGGTCTGGTGCTCGCCGTCGGCGAGCAGATGCGCACCGCGGCGGAGTGGCTGGGCCAGCACATCGACGCGCCGGTGCAGCTCTTCGACCGGCTGCTGGGGCTCGGCGCGACCGATGCGCTGATGGCCTTTCTCGCCGACCACAGCGGCCGGCCGGTGCCGGCCAAGTACCGCCGCCAGCGCAGCCAGCTCGTGGACGCCATGCTCGACGGCCACTTCTACACCGGCGGCTGCAAGGTCGCGATCGGCGCCGAGCCCGACCTGCTGCACGGCGTCGGGCAGTTTCTCGCCGAGCTGGGCTGCGAGCTCGCCGCCGCCGTCACCACCACCGACTCGCCCGTGCTGGAGCACCTGCCGGTCGAGGAGGTGCTGATCGGCGATCTCGAAGACCTGGAAGCGCGCGCGGCGGGCTGCGATCTGCTGATCACCCACGCCCACGGCCGGCAGATGGCGGAGCGGCTCGACATTCCGTTCCTGCGCATGGGCCTGCCGATCTTCGATCGCCTGGGCGCCGCGCATCGCCTCGCGCTCGGCTACCGCGGCAGCCGCGATTTCATCTTCGAGGTGGCCAATGCGCTGATCGCGCACGGCCACGAACCGCATCCCGATGACTGGAGTATGAACGATGCGCCCGAAGCCGGTGCGGCGGCTGCGGTTGCCTAGAGACCCGAACCACCAGCGTGCCAGCGCCCAAGGAGGCGTCATGAAAATCGCGTTTTGCACCCAGGACCTGCAGCGGGTCGACGCCCACTTCGGCTGGGCCAAGAACATCGCCATCTACGAGGTCAGCCCCACCAGCCACCAGTTCGTCGAGGCGATCCAGTTCGACGGCGACCTGCAGGAGGACGGCAACGAGGACAAGCTGGCGCCCAAGATCGAGGCCATCAAGGACTGCGCCATTTTGTATGTGGCGGCAATCGGCGGCTCGGGCGCGGCGCGCGTGGTGGCCAACAACATCCACCCGATCAAGGTGAACCAGCCCGAGTCCATCGCCGAGATCCTGGACAAGCTGAAAGATGTGTTGAACGGCAACCCGCCGCCCTGGCTGCGCAAGGTGATGCGCAAGGGTCAGGAACAGAACTTCGATTTCGACGAGGAGGAAGTGGGACATGGCTGAAACTCAAATCGCGGCGGCAGTGACCGAATCTGCTGCCATCGACGCACCCTTTGCGGTGGAACTGATCAAGCAGTTGCGCGCTCACGATTCCTTTGGCACCTGGGACAACAAGAGCAACGAACAGCTGCTCGATCCCTACATCCTGACCAAGGAAAAGCGTGCCGCGATCCCCATCATCGGCGACCCCGATCCGGAAATCCTGTGGCGGCTCGAGCTGTTCTACAACGCCATCGGGCTCGCCATCGAGCGCGCCACCGGCGTGATGGTGGCGCCGATGATGAAGATGTCGCACGAGGGCTTCGGCCGCATGGTGCTCATCGCCGGGCGGTTGATCGCCGTGAACAAGCAATTGCGCGACGTGCACCGCTTTGGCTTTGCCAGCATCGAGAAGCTCGCCGAGGAGGGTCAGAAGCTGGTGGACGCCGGGGTGGGCATGATCGAACGCTTCCCGGAAGTCGCGAGGTACGGGTGATGGCACTGCACATCAAACGCGGCGCGCTGAGCGCCGAACAGGCTCGTTGGGTTTGGGCGGCGGCTGCCGGACAGCGCGCCCACGTCGAAGCAAAGAAACACCGGATGGAAGACAAGCATGGCGACACCAGACGAACTCAAGGCGGAAATCAAACGGCTGTCCTCTCAGGCCACGGCGCTGAAGATGGATCTGCATGACCTGGCGGAAGACCTGCCGATCGGCTGGGAGCGCATCCTGGAAGTGGCAGGGAAGACCTATGCCACCTATGAGCAGCTCGCCGCCGCCAAAACCCGCCTGACGCAGGCGGACTAGATCAGGAGAACGCATCATGAGCGGCGTGGTCACCATCACCCTGCCCGACGGACGCACTTGGACGCCCAAGTTCGTCGCCGAGATCAACGACGCAACCTGCATCGGCTGCGGGCGCTGCCACCGTGTCTGCGGCCGCGACGTGCTGCAGATGGTGGGCGTTACCGAAGACGGCGAACAGATCGCCGTGGGCGCAGCCGGCGACGAGGATGACGATGAGGAATACGAGCGCAAGATCATGACCATCGCCAACCAGATGAACTGCGTCGGCTGCGAGGCCTGCGCCAAGATCTGCCCCAAGAAGTGCTACACGCACACGCCGATGGAGGCGCCTTGATGGCCACCTTTGCACCGGCTGGCGCGAGTCTGCCACCCGGCGGGCTGAATTTCCTGCTGCTCGGCTGCGCGCGGGACCCCGATGCGCCGGAAACCCGCGCCCTGGCCCGGGCCATCGCGCTGACCTGGGGTTGGCCGCTGGGACCCGCCAGCGGTGTGCTGGGCCTGCCGGAGACGGACAGTCGCGCCCTGTTCGATCAGCACTTCCCGGGTGCGCTGGCCTTGTTGACCGGCGTACACGCCCTCGGGGCACCGATCGCCAGCGATCCGCGCATCGACGAGTTCGCCGATCTGGCGGACCTGCTCCTGGGCCATCGCAAGGATCAGGGCGCGGGCGGGGCGTGGATCGCGCGCGCCGTGGCGGGGGGCTGCATGGGGGACAATCACCTCTGGGAGGATCTCGGCCTTCCCAGTCGCGCCAGCCTTTCGGCCCTGCTCAAGGCGCATTTCCCGACGCTGGTCGCCCGGAACACGCACAACCTGCGCTGGAAACGGTTTTTCTACCGCCAGCTCTGCCAGCGCGCCGAAATCAGCCTGTGCAAGGCGCCGAGCTGCGGCGTCTGCAGCGACTACGCCGCCTGCTTCGGCGGTGACGAGGACCATCACCTGCCCACACTCCGCAGCCTCGGTTGACACCCGCCTGCTGACCGCCATCGCTGCTTTGGGGGGGCGCTTATTCTATAATCGCCTGTCACCTGTCGCCTGATTTGCAACCGCAGCAGGTGAAAAAAATGGGTCGAATCGAAATCCATATCTACCGGCATCCGGAAAAGTCGGGGAACGAGGATCGCGCCCGCTGTCGACTGATCGGCTCGCAACAGGCATGTACGCTCTTTGACGTCGATATCGATCACCTTCAGATCCAGGTCGACTTCGTCTGCCCGCAATGACTGATTGGCGCCAAGCAACTTCCGGCAGCGGGAACAGCAGTGCCGCCTCGGCCTGGCTCCGTATCGGGCTGGCACCCGCTGCTTACCAGAAAGCCATTCAAGAGCACCATCCTGGAGTCGTACCGTGGGCTTCCCTGTCAATCGGGCACTTCAAAAGTAGAACCTTTGGCGGCTTGTTGGCGGTACTTGGCGGGGGTGAGATCGCCGAGTGAGTGGTGGGGTCGATCTGCCGGACGGGAATTGAAAGATGCGGCAACGAAATTCACCTCCTTGGATCGTTTCTTGGATAGTTTGCGCCTATGAGTGCTGATCCTTCGTTGCAGTTGACCCCTTGCCTGTCGGCTTCGCCACCGAACTGAAATACTACAGGCCATGATCCAGCGATACCGGATTTACATCGTCGCGTTGGTGCGTTGGTCTTTCAGGCGAGCGCCGGGGCTGCCCCGTCGAAAGCTACTGCCGAGTATTTTCAGAGCAGGATGTACCCTGCCATCGGCCCCTCTTTGGCGTCCGCAATGCGGGCGTGCATGTCGCAGGAGGGTGCCAGTATGGAAAAATTCACCGTGATTGCGAATGTTTCACAAGACGGCCGGTTCACAGACATAGCCCACCAACCAGCCACCAATACTGCGGCTTGTCTGGCCGCCGCCATGGCATCGTTTTGCGCGCCGCCGCCACCCACTTGCGACCATGGCGCATTGCCCATCGTCATTGATATGTCAGTTGCGCCATAACGACGTGGTCGATGGCGACTCAATTCACCGGCCTGCCCAGGCGCTACGCGACTCGCTTATCCGGCGCTATGCGCTCCGGCGGTCGACGTTTTTTTGACTGCTGTCGGCCTGTATCGTGACCGCAAATCCCGCAAGTGGCAGGTCGAGCGGCTGGGCGTGCTCCCAATCGACGACCTGCCGGATACGGTATCCAGGAAGCCCATGCCGGGCCAAATGCGGATTCCGCCGGGCTCAAAAGCCGGAGGCGAAACCCAACAGCTCGACGCTGATGTCCTCAGCGCCGGCGATGCGGGTCTGGCAGGCCAGGCGCGACTTGGAGCTCACGCCGACGATGCTGTCCAGCTTTTCGTTTTCCAGCGGGCTGATCTTGGACAGGCTCTTGCGGCCCGACTGAACGAAGATGTGGCAGCTGCCGCACTTGGCGTTGCCGTCGCATTTGTGGGGGATGGATTCACCAGCCGCCAGAATCAGTTCCAGCAGGGTTTGCCCCTCGGCGGCCTCGATGGTTTTTCCGGATGGCATGATGGTCAGCAGGGACATTTCAGCGACTCCTCAAGAGCAGGGGATACAACAAACGATCAATCAATCCATTTCCTCGATCCAGGCCATCTGGATCGCTTCCAGCACCCGTTCGTTGGAACGGGTGGGGTCATCGGCAAAGCCGTCGAGCTCGGTCACCCAGCGGTGCAGGTCGGTGAAACGCAGGGCGCGCGGATCCACATCCGGGTGATGATCGGCGAGCGACTGGGCGATCGGCAGCACGTCGGTCCATTTCATCGCGCGCTCCTTCAGTGTTCACGCACGAAGTTGCGGCTGTAGCGGGGAATTTCCACCACCAGTTCGCCGCTCTGCGGGACGCGCGCCTGGCAGGACAGGCGGGAGGTGGGTTCGAGCCCCCAGGCCTTGCCGAGCTGGTCTTCCTCGTCGTCGCTGGCCGCGCGCAGCGACTCGAAGCCGCGACGGATCACCACATGGCAGGTCGTGCACACACAGGCCTTTTCGCAGGCGTGTTCGATCGCGACGCCGGCGGTGAGCAGCGCGTCGGACAGGCGCGCGCCCGGCGTGGCTTCGACCTCTGCACCCTCGGGGCAGAGGTCCGGATGGGGGAGTACGGTGAGTCGGGTCACGTCAGCCTCCGATCTCGCCCACCCGGCGTCCGGCCAGCGCGGTGCGGATGTTGTGGTCCATGCGGCGCGCCGCAAACGGGTCGGTGAGCCGCTCCAGATCGGCCTTGGCCGCGGTGATCGCCGCGCTGTCGTTGCCGGCGAGGGTCGATTCCAGGCCTTCCAGCGCCTGCAGCAGCGTCGCGATCTCGGCATCGTCCAGCAGCGCCGCGCCGTCGGCGTTCAGCGCCGCGCGGGTGGCCTCGATCAGGCGCCGGGCTTCGACCTTCTGCTCGGCCAGGATGCGCGCAGCGGCGTCGTCCCCGGCGTGGGCGAGGGAGTCGGCGAGCATGCGCGTGATGTCCTCGTCGCTGAGGCCGTAGGACGGTTTCACCACCACCTGGGCGGCCACCCCGGTGGTCTGTTCGGTGGCCGAGACGCTGACGAGCCCGTCGGCGTCGACCTGAAACAGCACCTGAATGCGCGCCGCGCCGGCCGCCAGGGGCGGAATGCCGCGCAGATTGAAGCGTGCCAGCGAGCGGCAGTCGGCGGCCAGGTCGCGCTCCCCCTGCAGCACGTGCAGGCTCATGGCGCTCTGGCCGTCCTTGAAGGTGGTGAAATCCTGGGCGCGGGCGATCGGGATGGTGCTGTTGCGGGGGATGATCTTCTCCACCAGCCCGCCCATGGTCTCGATCCCGAGCGACAGCGGGATGACGTCGAGCAAGAGCCAGTCCGCGCCGTCGCGGCGATTGCCCGCGAGCACGTCGGCCTGGCGCGCGGCGCCCAAGGCCACCACTTGGTCGGGGTCGAGATCAGTCAGGGGCGGCCGGCCGAAGCAGCGGGCGACCGCCGCGCGCACCTGGGGCATGCGGCTGGCGCCACCCACCAGCACCACGCCATCGATCTGCTCGGGCGTGAACCCGGCGTCGCGCAGCGCGCGGCGGGTGAGCTGCAAGGTCTTTTCCACCAGATCCGCGGTCAGTTCGGCGAAGCGGTCGCGGCTGATCTGCCGCACCGTCGACGTGCCGGTGTCACTGTCCAGAACGATTTCCACGACCTCCGTGGAGGTCAGGGCTTCCTTTACACTGCGCGCCTGGGTGAGCAGTTCGCCGTAGCCCGCCGGCGTCAGGGCAAGCCCGGTCTCGGAGACGAAGGCGTCGGCCAGCCGGCGATCGAAATCATCCCCGCCGAGCGCGGTGTTGCCGGCAGTGGCGAGCACTTCGAACACACCCTGACGCAAGCGCAGCACGGACAGGTCGAAGGTACCGCCGCCCAGATCGTAGATGGCATAGACACCCTCGCTGGCGTTGTCGAGCCCATAGGCCACGGCGGCGGCGGTGGGTTCGTTGAGCAGCCGCAGCACCTCGATCCCGGCCAGGCGGGCGGCATCGCGCGTGGCCTGACGCTGGGCGTCGTCGAAGTAGGCGGGCACGGTGATCACCGCGCCCTCCAAGGGTCCGCCCAGCGCGATCTCGGCGCGCTGGCGCAGCGATTTCAGGATTTCGGCCGAGATTTCCACGGGCGAGAGCGGCCCGCGCGGCGTATGAAAACGCACCGGGCCCTCATCGGTGGCGAGGTCGTAGGGCAGGGGGCCGGCCGCGCCGACATCCGCCGCGCCGCGGCCCATGAAGCGCTTGATGGAGCGGAAGGTGGTGCGCGGATGGGCGCCGGCCAGCGCCTGCGCCGCGCGTCCGACCCGCAACCCGCCGTCGGGCAGGAAGCTGACCACCGAGGGCAGCAGCGCCGCCCCGGTTTCATCGAGGAGGATGCGGGCGCTGCCATCCGCTTCGACGGTCGCCACCAGCGAATGGGTGGTGCCGAGATCGATGCCCACCGCCCGGCGCAGCGCGACGGGGGTTTCGCTCGTGCTGCCCGGTTCGAGAATCTGCAGCAGGCTCATGGCGTCTCTCCGTCGGCGGCGAGCTGGGCCTGTTCGATCAGGCGGCGCAGAAAATGGAGCTGGCGTACGAGATCCGCGGCGGCGGCTGTATTGCCACGCTCGTCCAGCGCCTCGAACAGGCCGGCTTCGAGGCGCGCGCGCTCGGCCAGAAAGCCGTCGCACAGGGCGTTCAGGCGCAGGCCGTCCCCGGCGCGGCGAGCATCGTCGAGGGCTTCATGCCAGTCCATCTGTTGAAGAAGAAGGTCCGCCGGCAAGGGGACGGAACCGGCGGACAAGACTTCCACCCCGCGCAAGGCAAGCAGGTGGGTGGAACGGGTGAGTGGATCCTTGAGGTGCCGATAGGCTTCGTTGATGCGGGCCGCGGCCTCGACCGCGGCGCGGCGCCCCGCGGCGTCCAGATGGGCATGGCGGTCCGGGTGCGCGCTGCGTTGCAGATCGAGATAGCGCCGCTCGAGTTCCGTGGGATCCTGCGCGAACACCGCCGGCAGGCCGAACACGGCGAAATAGTCGACGGCGAGGCTTGCGGTCATGGGGATCTGCCTGCGGACCGGACCGCCATCGTCAGGCGCTCACGCTGAAGCTTTCGCCACAACCGCAGGCGCTCTTGGCGTTGGGGTTTTCGAACTTGAAGCCCTCGTTGAGGCCCTCGCGCACGAAATCGAGCGTGGTGCCCATCAGATAGGGCAGGCTGCGCGCGTCGATGACCACGGTCATGCCGTGGCTTTCGAAGCACTGATCGCCGGCTTCGACCGCGTCCGCGAATTCCATCACATAGCTCATGCCGGAGCAGCCGCTGGTCTTGACGCCCAGACGGATGCCGACGCCCTTGCCGCGCCCGCCCAGGGAACGCTGCATCTTCGCCGCGGCACGTTCGGTCAGTATCACGCTCATGACTGTGCCCTCACACCGAAAACGAGCTGCCGCAACCGCAGGTGGTCTTGGCATTGGGGTTGCGGATGATGAAGCGGGCGCCATCCAGGCCCTCCTCGAAGTCCACCTCCGCGCCGGCGAGATAGGCAAAGCTCATGGGGTCGACCACCACGGCCACGCCGTCCTGATCGAACAGGCTGTCGTCCTCGGCGCTGGTCTCCTCGAAGGCGAAGCCGTAGCTGAAACCCGAGCAGCCGCCGCCGGTCACGTAGACCCGCAGCTTGAGCGCGGCGTTGTTTTCCTCGCTGATCAGGTCCTTGATCTTGCCGATGGCGTTGGACGTGAGCAGCAAGGGGGGTGGGGTGGGCGTGGCGACGGCGGACATGGCGATTCTCCCAAGGTGAACGGTCAGGCCGCGGAGGCGGCGGATTCGGGTTCGATGCCCTGCTTGGCGCGGTAGTCGGCGACGGCGGCCTTGATGGCATCCTCGGCCAGCACCGAGCAGTGGATCTTGACCGGCGGCAGGGCCAGTTCCTCGGCGATCTCGGCGTTCTTGATGGTGAGCGCCTCCTCCAGGGTCTTGCCCTTCACCCATTCGGTGACGAGCGAGCTCGAGGCGATGGCCGAGCCACAGCCGTAGGTCTTGAAGCGGGCATCCTCGATGATGCCTTCGGGGCTGACCTTGATCTGCAGACGCATCACGTCCCCGCAGGCCGGGGCGCCGACCATGCCGGTGCCGACGTCGGTTTCGGCGGTGTCGAGGTTGCCCACGTTGCGGGGATTCTCGTAGTGATCCATGACCTTGTCGCTGTATGCCATCGGAATGACCTCCTTCGCAGTTGGATCAATGAGCGGCGGCCCATTGCACCGTGTTCAGATCGATGCCCTGCAGATGCATGTCCCAGAGCGGGGAGAGCGCGCGCAGCTTGCCGACCTTGTCCTTGAGCAGCGCGACGGCGAAATCGATGTCCTGTTCCGTGGTGTAGCGGCCCAGGGTGATGCGCAGCGAGCTGTGCGCGAGTTCGTCGCTGCGCCCCAGCGCGCGCAGGACGTGCGAGGGTTCCAGGCTCGCCGAGGTGCAGGCCGAGCCGCTCGACACGGCGAGCTCCTTGACCGCCATCATCAGCGACTCGCCTTCGACGAAGTTGAAGCTGACGTTGAGGTTGTGCGGCACGCGCGCCTCGAGGTCGCCGTTGACGTAGACCTCGTCGATGTCCGCGATGCCGGCCAGGAAGCGGTCGCGCAGGCCGCGGATGCGTGCGTTCTCGCTCGCCATCAGCTCACCGGCCAGACGATAGGCCTCGCCCATGCCGACGATCTGGTGGGTCGGCAGGGTGCCGGAGCGCAGGCCGCGCTCATGGCCGCCGCCGTGGATCAGCGGGGCGAGATGTACGCGCGGACGGCGCCGGACATACAGCGCGCCGATGCCCTTGGGGCCATAGACCTTGTGGGCCGAGAACGACATCAGATCGACCGGCAGCGTCTTGAGGTCGATGGGCACCTTGCCGGGGGCCTGGGCGGCATCGACGTGGAACAGGATGCCGCGCTCGCGGCAGATGGCGCCGATGACGGCGATGTCCTGAATGACGCCGATCTCGTTGTTGACCAGCATCACCGACACCAGGATGGTCTCGGGGGTCAGGGCGCGGGTGAAGGCGTCCAGGTCGAGCAGGCCGTTGCTCTGGGGGTCGAGGTAGGTCGCCGTGTAGCCCTCGCGTTCCAGTTCGCGGATCGGGTCCAGCACCGCCTTGTGTTCGGTGGAGAGCGTGACGAGGTGGTTGCCCTTCTGGCGGTAGAAATGCGCGGCGCCCTTGATGGCGAGGTTGTCCGATTCGGTGGCGCCGGAGGTCCAGATAATCTCCTTCGGGTCGGCGCCGACCAGCTCGGCCACCTGGGTGCGGGCGGTTTCCACGGCCTCCTCGGCCTGCCAGCCGTAGGCATGCGTGCGACTGGCCGGGTTGCCGAAGTGCTGCGTCAGGTAGGGGATCATCTGTTCCGCCACCTCGGGCGCCACCGGCGTGGTGGCCGAGTAATCGAGATAGACGGGAAGCAATTGGGCGCTGGTCATGTCGACACCCCTGTCAGCCTAAGGATTTCCGCTGGGCGGCATGGACACCGCAGTGGACCTGCAAGGCATTCAGCAATGGCTGTGCCAATGCCGCTCGCTGCGTTTCAAGTCATTGGCGCGGCGTTGATCCCGATCAGTTTCCGGGCCTGATCCCCTTCCGGCTGAAGCCGTGTCCATGTCGCGAACCGAACACGTCTTGGCCGACATCCGCCAGATCCTCCCACGCGCTCGTCAGGCTCAGGCCGTGCGGCCCAAGGCGCGATCCACTGCCTCGCGCACCGGTTCGAGCCGCAGCGGCAAGGCAATGAGCGGGTAGCTCGCCGCGGCGACCGCCTGGGCCACGGTGGCGTCCTCGGCATGACCCACGAGCACCACGGGGGTTTGGGGCAGGGCTTCCCGCAACCGCGTAAGCGCATCGGGTCCTGCGCCTTGCAGCAGGCTCTGGCCCACCAGCACCAGATCCGGCGGCCAGTCGGCAGCCTTCTTCACGGCGGCCTCGATCGAATCGATCTCATGCGCCTCGTTCTCGTCGTGCAGCATGAACTGCAGGGCGGCGCGAATGATTTCGTCGGTATCCACGACGAAGATGCGCCGGTTCTCGACGGCGCGAGCACTTTCCACTCCGATTTGCATGGCGAATTCCTCAGGGTATTGGGGGACTGCGGCGCACCGGCCCGCTCGGCCGGCATGCCTTGAGCCCCAAGCAACATCCATACCGTGGGGACATGACCGCGGCCCCCGCGCATTGACCGGGGTGACGCATCGACACCACCGCGCGCGATGTGTCGTTTCAGACAGAGGCAGCGCCGATGTCGGGTTTGTCACAGCCCGCAAGCCGGATTCAGGCGGCCGGATCGGTGCTTTTTAGGCTTTCTAAAACAATTGCTTGCATGCGATCTGCGGGAGTTGGCGCAGTGGTTGCAATTCCGGGTTTGGCTGGTGGTCGTCCCATGCGATGCCGCATTGCATGAGCGGGAGGCAACCATCCTCGACACATCACACACGGCAAACGCGGAAGTTTTCACACGGCATCATCTTGCAAGGAGATTTCGATGGACGGATTACGGCAAATCGCCTTCTACGGCAAAGGTGGGATCGGCAAGTCCACCACCTCCCAGAACACCCTGGCGGCCCTGGCCGAAATGGGCCAGCGCATCCTCATCGTCGGCTGCGATCCCAAGGCCGACTCCACCCGCCTGATCCTGCACGCAAAAGCCCAGGACACCATCCTGTCGCTGGCCGCTGCCGCCGGCACGGTGGAGGACCTCGACCTCGAAGACGTGATGAAGGTCGGCTACCGCGACATCCGCTGCGTGGAGTCCGGCGGCCCTGAGCCGGGCGTCGGCTGCGCCGGCCGCGGCGTGATCACCTCGATCAACTTCCTGGAAGAGGAAGGCGCATACGAGGACCTCGACTACGTCTCCTATGACGTGCTCGGCGACGTGGTCTGCGGCGGCTTCGCCATGCCCATCCGCGAGAACAAGGCGCAGGAAATCTACATCGTCATGTCCGGCGAGATGATGGCCATGTATGCGGCCAACAACATCTCCAAGGGCATCCTGAAGTACGCCAACTCCGGCGGCGTGCGTCTGGGCGGGCTCGTCTGCAACGAGCGCCAGACCGACAAGGAACTGGAACTGGCCGAAGCGCTCGCCGGCAAGCTGGGCACCAAGCTGATCCACTTCGTGCCGCGCGACAACATCGTGCAGCACGCCGAGCTGCGCCGCATGACCGTCATGGAGTATGCGCCCGAGTCCAAGCAGGCCGAGGAATACCGCACGCTGGCGCGGAAGGTCCACGGCAACGCCGGCAACGGCATCATCCCCACGCCCATCACCATGGACGAGCTCGAAGACCTGCTGATGGAGCACGGCGTGATGAAGTCCGTCGACGAGAGCATGGTCGGCAAGACCTCCGAAGCGGTGGCCTGAGTCAGTGCACGCCGGGCGGCGCATCCGCCCGGCCCCTATTCCCTGTGGAGGCTCCCATGAGCATGACTGTCGAAGAAACCAAGGCGCGCAACAAGGCGCTGGTCGACGAAGTGCTGTCGGTCTATCCCGACAAGACCGCCAAGCGTCGCGGCAAGCACCTCGGCACCTATGAAGAAGGCAAGTCCGACTGCGGCGTGAAATCCAACGTCAAGTCGATCCCCGGTGTCATGACCATTCGCGGTTGCGCCTACGCCGGCTCCAAGGGCGTGGTCTGGGGCCCGATCAAGGACATGATCCACATCTCCCACGGCCCGGTCGGCTGCGGCCAGTATTCCTGGGCCGCCCGGCGCAATTACTACATCGGCACCACCGGTGTGGATACCTTCGTGACCATGCAGTTCACGTCGGATTTCCAGGAAAAGGACATCGTGTTCGGCGGCGACAAGAAGCTCGCCAAGATCATCGACGAGATCGAGGTGCTGTTCCCGCTGAACCACGGCATCACCGTGCAGTCGGAATGCCCGATCGGCCTCATCGGCGACGACATCGAGGCGGTGTCGAAGGCCAAGTCCAAGGAATACGACGGCAAGACCATCGTGCCGGTGCGCTGCGAGGGCTTTCGCGGCGTGTCCCAGTCGCTCGGCCACCACATCGCCAACGACTCGATCCGTGACTGGGTGTTCGACAAGCTCGACCCCGAGAAGAGCACCTTCGCGAGCACGCCCTATGACGTCGCCATCATCGGCGACTACAACATCGGCGGCGATGCCTGGTCCTCGCGCATCCTGCTCGAGGAAATGGGCCTGCGCGTGGTCGCGCAGTGGTCCGGCGACGGCTCGATTGCGGAGCTGGAAGCCACCCCCAAGGCCAAGCTCAACGTGCTGCATTGCTACCGGTCGATGAACTACATCAGCCGGCACATGGAAGAGAAGTACGGTATTCCCTGGGTGGAATACAACTTCTTCGGCCCGTCCAAGATCGCCGCATCCCTGCGCGAGATCGCGAGCCACTTCGACGACAAGATCAAGGCAGGCGCCGAGCGCGTCATCGCCAAGTATCAGCCGCTGATGCAGGCGGTGGTCGACAAGTACCGCCCGCGTCTGGAAGGCAAGAAGGTGATGCTGTTCGTCGGCGGCCTGCGCCCGCGGCACGTCATCGGCGCCTACGAGGATCTCGGCATGGAGGTCATCGGCACCGGGTATGAGTTCGGCCACAACGACGACTACCAGCGCACCACCCATTACGTGAAGGACGGCACGCTGATCTACGACGACGTGACCGGCTATGAGTTCGAGCAGTTCGTCGATGCGCTGCAGCCGGACCTGGTGGCCTCGGGCATCAAGGAAAAGTACGTCTTCCAGAAGATGGGCTTCCCCTTCCGGCAGATGCACTCCTGGGACTACTCCGGTCCGTATCACGGCTATGACGGCTTTGCCATCTTTGCCCGCGACATGGACATGGCCATCAACAACCCGGTGTGGTCGCTGACCAAGACGCCGTGGAAGGCGGCCTGAACGGCGCGCGTAGGGCGGGCGGCGGACCCGATTGATTGACTGGTGGGCCGGGCCGCCCTGCCCACCCTACCGATTCCAGCAGGAGTAGCACCATGAGCCAGAATGCCGAAAACGTGCTCGACCATTTCAACCTGTTCCGCAGCCCGGAATACATCGAGATGTTCGAGAACAAGAAACAGTTCGAGAACCGTGAGCCGGCCGATAAGCTGGAGCAGGCCCGGGAGTGGACCAAGACCTGGGAGTACCGCGAGAAGAACTTCGCCCGCGAAGCGCTCACCGTGAATCCCGCCAAGGCCTGCCAGCCGCTGGGCGCGGTGTTCGTGGCCGTGGGCTTCGAGAGCACGCTGCCCTTCGTACACGGCTCGCAGGGCTGCGTCGCCTATTACCGCAGCCACTTCAGCCGCCATTTCAAGGAGCCGAGCTCCTGCGTGTCGTCCAGCATGACCGAAGACGCGGCCGTGTTCGGCGGCCTCAACAACATGATCGACGGCCTGGCCAATGCCCATGCCATGTACAAGCCGAAGATGATCGCGGTGTCGACCACCTGCATGGCCGAGGTGATCGGCGACGATCTCAACGCCTTCATCAAGACCGCCAAGGAAAAGGGCTCGGTGCCCGAAGAATTCGACGTGCCCTTCGCCCATACTCCGGCCTTCGTCGGCAGCCACATCACCGGCTACGACAACGCGCTGCTGGGCGTGCTCAAGCACTTCTGGGACGGCAAGGCCGGCACCGTACCGGTGCCCGAGCGCGTGCCGAACGAGAAGATCAACTTCGTGGGCGGCTTCGACGGCTACACCGTCGGCAACCAGCGCGAAGTCAGCCGCATGCTGGACCTGATGGGCGTCGAACACACCCTGCTGTGCGATGCCTCGGACGTGTGGGATACGCCCACCGACGGCGAGTTCCGCATGTACGACGGCGGCACCACGCTGGAGGACGCCGCCGCGGCGCTGCATGCCAAGGCCACCGTCTCGATGCAGGAATACTGCACCACCAAGACGCTGGATTTCTGCGCCGGCAAGGGCCAGGAAACGCTGGCCTTCAACCATCCGGTCGGCATCGCGGCGACGGACCAGTTCCTGATGGGCATCGCCAAGCTCACCGGCAAGGCGATTCCCGACGCACTCGCCAGAGAGCGCGGCCGGCTGGTGGACGCCATCGCCGACTCCAACGCCCACATCCACGGCAAGAAGTTTGCGATCTACGGCGATCCGGACCTGTGCTACGGCCTCGCCGCCTTCCTGCTGGAACTCGGCGCCGAGCCCACCCATGTGCTGGCCACCAACGGCAACAAGGACTGGGCTGCGAAGATGCAGGCGCTGTTCGACGGCTCGCCCTTCGGCAAGAGCTGCCATGCCTACGCCGGCAAGGACCTGTGGCACATGCGCTCGCTGCTGTTCACCGAGCCGGTCGACTTTTTGATCGGTAACACCTACGGCAAGTACCTGGAGCGCGACACCGGCACGCCGCTGATCCGCATCGGCTTCCCGGTGTTCGACCGCCACCACCACCACCGCTACCCGGTGTGGGGCTACCAGGGCGCGATGAACGTGCTGGTGTGGATCCTCGACAAGATCTTCGACGAGATCGACAAGAACACCATCGTGCCGGCCAAGACCGACTACAGCTTCGACATCATTCGCTAGGCGCAACGCCCTGCAACCCAGGTGGCCGCGGGGACTCCCTCCGCGGCCCTTTTTTTGGGGTGTCGCCTGCCTCACCCAACGTCTACCGGAGCCGCGATGAAACTGCGCATCGACCGCCCGCACATCGAGGCCCTGGTCCAGGCCTTTCCTGCCCTGGCCCGGCTCGAAGAACAGCTCCACTTCGGTCATCAGGTGGAAGTGGCGCTGCATCAGCTTTCCGCCGCCGAGCTTTCGTTTCTTGGCGCGCTCTATCGCCAGGGTGGGCCGGAGTTGCAGGGGCGCGCCGCCCAGCTGGCGACGCTGACCGCGGCGCTCCACGACACCGGGCCGCGCTTTACCGGGGATGATCTCGAGCAGGTGCTGCCGGCCATCGTTCGCTACCTCGCGGAGGAGGCGATCCATGGCTGGATGTTCACGGCGCAGATCACCGGCCGGCCGCTGCCCTACGTCATCACGCGCCTGGATTTCACGCCGCCTTCGAACGACGAAACCGGCAAGCTGTTTATCGAACTCAAGGCCAACGCCAAGGGCAGCCTCACCACGCAGACGGTCCGCCTGACGGCGACCGACATCGACGGCAAGACGCTCGGCGAGATCCTTGCCGCCAAGGGCCTGATGAAGGAAACCCCCGCGCTGATCGACGCCTACGAGCGCGCCAGGGCGAACTATCTCGCCTGGCGCGGCAGCTACGGCGCGCAGTTCGTCGGCGCCGGCACGGGGTTTTACGCCGAGGACCCGAACGCCTCGCACCGCGACACCGACTGGTCGCGCAAGGACGTGGTGGTGCTGTCATCGAGCGGCGGCAGCGCGCGGCTGGTGAACGACGAGGGCATCCTCACCGCACGCTCGCTGACCCTCGATGCGCCGGGCGAGGTGCTGGCCCCTTATCTCAGCAAGGCCGCCAAGAGCAACCGCTACGACGCCGAGGACGAGGTCAAGGCCCTGCACGAGCGCCTGCCCGAGGGCCTGTTCACCCGCATGCCGGTGCATCCCTTCATCCTGATGTTCCACCTCGACCTGCACCATTACGTCTGGGTGCACGTCGATGATCTCGCGCCCTATCCCTACCGGCCGGATCTGAAGACCAAGCTCATCCTGCCGCCCGAGCAGACCGACCTGATCGACATCCTGACGGCCGAGATGGACGTGCTGATGGACGACATCGTGGCCGGCAAGAGCGGCGGTACCACGGTGCTGTGCGCTGGCCCGCCGGGCGTGGGCAAGACGCTGACGGCCGAGGTCTATGCCGAGATCATCCGGCGCCCGCTGTACCGCGTGCACTCGGGGCAGCTCGGTCTCAACGTGGCGCAGATGGAACAGGTGCTGAAAGACGTGCTCACGCGCGCCCAGCGCTGGGGCGCCGTGATGCTGATCGACGAGGCCGACGTCTACATCAAGCGGCGCGATGACAACATCGCCATGAACGCCGTGGTCGGCGTGTTCCTGCGCGTGCTCGAATACTTCAACGGCCTGCTGTTCCTGACCACCAACCGCATCGACGACATCGACGAGGCCATCGTGTCGCGCTGCATCGCGCTGATCAAATACAACATGCCGGAGCGGGAGGACCGCCGCCGCATCTGGGGCGTGATGACCGAGCAGTTCGAACTGGCCGTGCCGGCGCCGCTGCTCGAGGAACTGACGGACATCTTCCCGGGCGCGTCGGGTCGCGACATCAAGGGACTGACCAAGCTGGTGGCCAAGTACTGCCGCCACAAGCAGGTCCCGCCGACGGCGACGGTGTTCCGCCGCTGCGCCATGTTCCGCGGGATGGATCTCGAAATCGCCGTCGCGGCCGAGGCAAGCGCGGCTTGAAGCCCGCGCGTGCCGTCATTGCGGCCCGCGGGGCAGGGGAGCCGCGGAAGCGCGGAAAGCCGCGCGGGAACGGCCGATCAGGGCTTCAGCACCACCGCCAGCCGCTCGACGATGCCGTTACCGACCAGATGCGTCTGCACGATCTCGTCGATGTCTTCCGTGGATCTGGGCTGGTACCAGACGCCGGACGGGTAGACCACCATCAGCGGTCCCGCGCCGCAAAAACCCAGGCAGCCGGTCGCGGCCATGCCGACGTCGGGCAGATTCTTCACCTGCAACTGTTTGCCGAGATGGTCCCACAGCGGCGCCGCGCCGCTCGCTCCGCAGCTACCGCGCGGATGGCCCGGCGGCCGCTGCTGGTAGCAGCAGAACACGTGGTGGCGGAAGACCGCAGGCAATTCTTGGATTTCCGGTGTCGACATGAGTCCTCCGGGACAGTGTGGATGGCCGCAGCCGGACTAGCGGCGCGGCTTCTCGGAACGGGCGTAGTTGCTGAAGTGGCCTTCGCGCGCCGCCTGGCGACGGGCGCTGGCGATGATTTCCTTCGATTTTCCCGCGACGTTCGGCGCGGACAGCATTTTCACGAGGCGCTGGCTGCCGCAGTGCGGACAGGCCGGCACATCGCCCCGCACCAGCAGTTCGAAGGTCTGGCTGCAATCCTCGCAGCGGAAGTCGAAGATGGGCATGGATGTCGCCGCCGGCAACGCCGGCACGGCGCCGGCTCCTGGCAGCAAGCAAGAACGGGACCTACTCACAATCGCTTGATCATGCAGAAGAAAAAGACGGCGTGAACGAAGCGGTTGTCTTCTTTGTCCTGTTCGCGACGCGTGTCCGGTCTTTCGGCGCAAGGGGAAACGGGCGGCTGACCCGTGAACGCAGCGTTCTGACACGGTGGCAAGCCACGCTTCCCGCGTCCTGATTCGATCGGAAGCGATTTGCCGGCGGGTCAGTGTTCCAGTTCGCAGGCCGTGCTGGGCCCGCCGCCGGTTGATTTCTTCAACACGCCCAGCGCCCGCAATTGCGGGATGTCGCGCAGCGCAGTGTCGGGCGAGCATTTGGCTGCTGATCCCCACTTGCTGCTGGTGAGCTTGCCCTCGAAGCCATCGAGCAGGCGGTCGAGCAGCTTCACCTGCCGCCCGTTCAGCGGCATACCCGCCCGGCGCAGCCAGAACGCCCTTGACCAGCACGGCATCCAGCATGGTCTGCCCGCGGGTGAAGGCGCGCCCGAGCGTGCCGAGAAACCACGGCAGCCAGCCGGCAATGTCCAGCGTGCGTTCGGGCACGTCGCAGCAGTCCTTGCGCTCGCGCTGGATCTGAGCCGGCGGGGGCGAGGAACAGGTCGCCCGGGGCGCGGGGGATGCGCCCGTTGCCGTCGTCGAAGGAGCGCAGCGTGACGAACCACAGGTGCGCCAGCTTCGCCGGTGTCTGTCGCAAAGGCACATCATTCTTCGCGCACCAGACGGCGAATGACGGGTCCATGCGCTGCGCCGATACCGGGGGTGGGTACGGATTTTTCGTGGTGCCCGTGTCCGAGGCGCAGGCATGGCGATGAATGCTGTCGGGCCGCGCTGTCTGTCAATCCTGGCCCGGTTTTTCTATAGTTCCGCACAGGGCAGGGCACGGCACCCCGGCCAGCTCGGATGGCCGCAGAACTCCAAGCCGACCCAGAAAAAGGCGCTGGCCTTGCAAACCCCGGAACAACTCGCCCGCCAGACCATCGACGCGCTGCTCGCCGCCGCCGGCTGGCTGCTGCAGGACCGCAGCCAGTTCGACCGCAACGCCGCGCTTGGCGTCGCGGTGCGCGAGTTCCCGCTGCCGGCCGGGCCGTGCGACTACCTGCTGTTCGTCGCCGGCAAGGCCGCCGGCGTCATCGAGGCCAAGAAAACCGGCGTCACGCTGAGCGGCGTCGCTGAGCAGTCCGAGCGCTACATGCTCAGCCTGCCGGAGCACCTCGCCCGCTGGGACGACTGGCTGGTCTACGACTACGAGAGCACCGGCGCCGAAACCCTTTTTCGCAACCGGCGCGACCCCAAGCCGCGCTCGCGCCGGCTGTTTGCCTTTCACCGCCCGGAGACGCTGCACGACTGGCTGCGCCAGCCGGACACCCTGCGCCAGCGGCTGCGGCAGATGCCACCCCTCGACCCGCGCGGCCTGCGCGAGTGTCAGGTGGAGGCCATCGCCGGGCTCGAAAAGTCGCTCGCCGAGGACCGCCCCCGCGCGCTGATCCAGCTCGCCACCGGCGCCGGCAAGACCTTCACCGCTTGCTCATTCTCCTGGCGGCTGATCCGCGCGGCCGGCGCCCAGCGCATCCTGTTTCTGGTGGATCGCAACAACCTCGGCGACCAGACGCTCAAGGAATTCCAGAACTTCCACCCGCGCAGATGCCGCCGAACGGGGCTCATAGAGACCCTGTTTGGGCGGCGCTTGTGCGTGCCCGAGTACGGTCTCCATGGGCCAAATTTCAGGCACTGAGACGAAATGATTGAGCGGACTTTTCAAAACGTTCCAGAAGCCGACATTGACAAGGCCGACCAACACGAGTTTCTGGTTGGTCTGGGCTGGGCGCGCGGATCCACCTGGCTGGAGCTGCTGCGGTCGAAGCGTGTACTCATCATCTCCGAGGCCGGCGCCGGCAAGACCTACGAATGCCGCGAACAGGCCCGGCGTCTGTGGGAACGGGGCGAGCCCGCCTTTTTCGTCGAACTGGCCTCGCTGGCCGACAAGCCGCTGCGCGACCTTCTGGACAACGACGAGGAAACGCGGCTGGATGCCTGGCGTGTTTCCCAGTCCGATACGGCAACCTTCTTCCTCGACTCCATCGACGAGCTGAACCTGAGCCTCGGTTCTTTCAGGCAGGCGCTCAAGAGTCTGAAAAATAGTATCGACGGCAAGCTCGGCCAGGCGCGAATCATCATCACCACGCGGCCCATCCCGATCGACGAAAAACTCGTGCGCGAGATGCTTCCCGTTCCAGAACCACCGCCGACAGAATCGCAAGAAGAGTCCTTCGCAAACCGTGCGATGCGCCGTGCCCCAAGCAAGCCGCTGCTCCTCGACGGCGATCCGGCGCCCGATTGGCGACGAGTCGCGCTGATACCGCTATCGGACGCGCAGATTGGCGAGTTCGCGCGAATTCAGGGTGTCGAGCGGCCGGAGGAGTTGCTGGCGGAACTGAAAAGACGCGACGCTCTGAAGTTTGCGCGGCGCCCGCAGGATTTGCTCGAGCTCTGCGCGGACTGGAAAATCCACAGGCGAATCCGCGCACACCGGGACCAGGTTTCCGAAAACGTGCGCGTCAAGCTGCTGCCCAGAGACGACCGGCGCGAGCCGGCCGAACTGTCGCCGGAGAAAGCACTCGAAGGAGCCAGCCGTCTCGCACTGGCACTGCTCGTCACCCGCCGCATGACGATCCGGCACAGCGCCGCCACCGATGTCGCGCCCCAGGAAGCCGCTCTCGAACCATCGATCATTCTGTCGGACTGGGAGAAGAATAAGCGCAAGGCATTGCTCGAGCGGCCACTGTTCAACTTTGCGTCCTATGGGCGCGTGCGCTTCCATCACCGCTCGGTCACCGAATATCTCGCCGCGCGGCGGCTTCAGGAATTGCGCGGACGCGGCATGTCTGCCCACGCGCTGAAGCGGCTGCTGTTTGCCGAGACCCGGGGCAGGATCATCGTTCGGCCGTCGATGCGGCCGGTCGCCGGCTGGCTGGCGCTCACCGAGCGCGGAGTCTTTGAACTGCTGCGCGACCACGAGCCCGCGGTGTTGCTCGACGAAGGCGATCCGGAATCGCTGTCTCTCGACCAGCGCGCCCAGACCCTTCGCGCCTATGTCCAACGCCATGGCACCGGCGGCTGGCGTGGGCTAACCGCTCCACCTATCCAGATTCACCGTTTCGCCGCGCCGGAGCTGGGGACGGAAATCCGCCGTTTGTGGGCACTCGGCGTCGAGAACCCCGAAGTTCGGGAAATTCTTCTGCGCGTCATGGCGGAGGGCCGCATCGGTGAATGCGCGGATATCGCGCATGAAGTCGCCTGCGACGAAGAGGCAACGACCGGCGAGCGGTTGTGTGCGCTGGATGTGCTCATCGCAGTCGAAGACCCGAGACTCGGCGATATCGCCCAAGCCATGGCTGCCGAAGACCCTCGTTGGCCGGATTTCGTGACCCGCAGCGCAATGCTGCAAATGTTTCCGCGCCATTTGGCGGTTGATCAGCTCTGCCAGATTCTGGCCTGGGTGAATGCCCCGAAGAACACTTTAGCCAGCCTGAACTGGCAGTTGGCGCGCCTGATCAACCAGTTCGAATTCGACACATCGACGCTGGAAGCCCTACGCGATGGGCTCGTCACCTTGATCTCGCAAGGGTTGCGGTGGCAAGCAGAGTGGCCACGCGTCGTCAATGACCGACCGCATTTGAGCAGCCCGCTGGCGGCAACCTGTCTGCGCGGGCTCGCCACGAACAGGAGTGATGTGTGGCTCCGTGCGAGCGTCCTGGCGCTGCGCATACCCGACCGCGAACATGGCAGCGACGACGCGCGGACAGCGCTGAAAGAGAAATTGAGGAATCTGCCCGCCGATGACAATGCGCGTCTGTTCTGGGTGGCAGACGCATTGCTTCAATCTCTCCATGCCAAGGACGACCCCTGGCAGCGCCTCTGCGAACTGGCGCTTCACGATGGCACGCTGGAGCTTCGCCCCGATCGCGACATGGCCTGGGTTGCCCGAGCGCTCGGCGACACCTCGCGTGCGTCAGGCGACCGTGCGCTGCTGTTGGAAACGGCGATGCAACTGTCTCCGAGCCGGGAAAGTTTGGCCGAGCATTTGATAGGGCTGAAGCCGCTGGTTGCCGATCAGCCCGATCTGCTGGCGGTGATCGATCAGCGCCTGGAGCAATCACAGCGAGACCAGGAACTGCTCGCCCGGAATGGGAGGCGCGCCCAACAGAAACTGGAGGAAGAGCGAGAGGAAGCCGAGAACACGGCCAGTTGGATCGCGTTCTGGCAGGAGGTTGCCCATCACCCGGACCAGGCTTTCTCGCCAGACCGCAGTCGGCAAACGGCGTATGACCTCTGGCGCGTAATGCGCCGCAAGGGCGATTACAGCCAGTCAGCCGGCTGGAATCGGCGCCTCATTGAAGACCATTTCGACAAGGCCACCGCAGACCGGCTGCGCGGGACGCTGATGGACATCTGGCGGCACGACCGGCCCACGCTGGCTAGCGAACGGCCGGCAAGCGAACGCAACACCTACTTCGAGCACTGGCTGCTCGGCCTGGCGGCGCTCTATGCCGAGGCCGAAGACTCCGCGTGGGCCACCAGGCTGAACGACCAGGAAGCGTCGCTCGCTGCGCGGTACGCGCCTTTGGAATTGAATGGGCTACCCGCATGGATGGAAGAGTTGGTTGCGAGTCATCCTGCCGCGGTGGACGCCACCCTTGGCGAAGAGTTGACTCGGGAATTGCGGCAACCAGCCGGCCAACATGGCCACACGACGCTGTTACAACCCATCCGCTACGCGCCCACGCCAGTTTCTGCGGTATTTCTGCCCCGTCTTTTGGCCTGGCTGGATGCGGGTGGCGATCTTGTCGACGACGAAGACGGCCGAGCCGCCGCGGCGGAGCGCGCTCGCCAAGTCATCGGCGCGCTGATAGAGCATGGCGGTCCGGAGGTCTACGCCCACTTGCGGACACTCGCGCTGCGGCGACTTCATGATGAACTACCGAAGGAACTTGCCCTCGTCTGGTTGCCGACGCTCCTGCGGCTTGATCCAGTACTGGGCGTGGATACCCTCGAAGAGAGGCTGCGGACCGTGGAGCCGGCGGAACGCAGCGAGGCAGTAACCTGTCTTGGCGCTGTCTTCGGCGATCGCGATCACCAGGTCGATCTTCGGAATGGATCGTTCACCCCGGATTTGCTGCTGCGCCTGCTTCGCCTGGCGTACCGGCACGTGCGGCCGCAAGACGATGCACGACACGAAGGCACCGAACACGAGGACACCGATTCGTCCAATGCCCGAGACCATGCTGAATGGACAAGGCGGGACCTCTGGAACGCGCTGCTGGCTGCGAAGGGGGAGGAAGGTTGGAGCGCGAAGCGGGAAATGGCCGGCGATCCGCTGTTTGCCGACCTCAAGGATCACATCCTCGCCGTCGCCGACGAGAATTGGGCGCAGGAGATCGATTCGATCATTCTGGATGAAAGGCAGGCCGCCGATCTCGAACGGGCCTATGAAGCGCCGGTAACGACCAACGAGGCGCTTTTTGCGCTGATGAAAGACCGCTTGGCCGATCTGGAGGATCTGCTGCGAAGTGATGCATCACCACGCGAAGCTTGGGCTGGTATTACTCAGGAGCGGGTCATGCGGCGAGAGATAGCGCGTGCACTGAACCATGCCGCCAACGGCGTCTACACCGTCGTCCAGGAAGCCGTCACTGGCGACGAAAAGGAGACCGACATTCGCCTGCGCTCCAGGGCATCGGATCACGAAGCCGTGATTGAGCTGAAAGTGGCCGAGAATTGGTCTGCCCGCGATCTGCGCGACGCCATAGGCAGTCAGTTGGTCGACAAATACCTGACTACCGAACGCCGCAGCGGCGGCTGTCTGCTCGTTACCCTGAAAGAAGACAAAACCTGGAAGCATCCCGACAGCAGGGCGAGAATCGGCTTGAGCGAGCTGCACCGGCTGCTTTGCGATGAGGCGGAACGCGTTATGGACAGCAAGGGACGCACCGTTGCTGTAGCGGTGCATGTTCTCGATCTGCGCATACCGTCATCCGGTGGCCGTCCGTAGCCCGTAGGGTGGGCAAAGCGCAGCGTGCCCACGCGGCACAGACCCCCGATGCCCAATGACCGTCTGCCGGCGATCCCGGAGCTATCCCATGTCCCATTACCGGCGCAGCCTCGCCCTTGGCGGCACCTTTTTCTTCACTGTGACGCTGGCCGACCGCCGCAGCCATGCGTTGGTGGAACACATCGACCGGTTGCGGCGCGCCTATGGCATGACGCAATCCCGCCATCCGTTCCATACCGTCGCGGTGTGCGTGTTGCCGGATCACCTTCATGCCGTCTGGAGCCTGCCGGAACGCGACGCGGATTTCGGTGGGCGCTGGGGGTCCATCAAGCGGCTGTTTTCCGCGGGGCTCGATGCCGCGGCAGATCGCACGGCGAGCAAGCAGGCCAAGCGCGAAAAGGGCATCTGGCAGAGGCGGTTCTGGGAGCATCAGATTCGCGACGAAACCGACCTGGAGCGGCATGTGGACTACATCCACTTCAACCCGGTCAAGCATGGTCTGGTGGAGCGGGTGGCGGATTGGCCCTATTCGTCGTTTCACCGCTACGTGGCAAACGGGGATTTGCCGGTGGAATGGGCCGGGATGAAACCGGACGATACCGGGCGGTTTGGTGAGCCGGATTGAAGCCCCGCGTGGGCACGGCCTGACGGCCTTTGCCCACCCTACGGTGCTGCACGAAGGTAAGCGCATGAGCGACATTGTCATCTTCGAAGGCGACACCCAGGCGGTCGAAGTCCGTCTGGACGGGGAGACGCTGTGGCTGACGCAGCGCCAGATGGGCGAACTCTTTGGCACCACGGCCGAGAACGTGCTGATGCACCTGCGCAATATCTACACCGCGCAGGAGCTGGACGAGCTGGCAACTGCGAAGGATTTCTTAGCAGTTCGCCAGAGGGCATGCGCCTGACGCTGAACGAACCGGGTCTCGCCGCGCTGACCCTGCTGATCGCCGAGAGCGATCCCAAGGCCAAGGACTTGATGGTCCGTCTGACCATGAACCTGATCGCCGACACGGCTCCTACACCTCACGACTAGGATTCCGCGCGATGACCAACGAACAGCTCGTCTCCAGGGGTGGAACTGCGTCCATGTGGATGAAACCTTGATGGTTCATTTTTTGGGAACTATAGTTCACCAATGATGAACCAAGCCGCCCAGCCCATCGAACACGCGCCAGCCCTCGCCGCTGCGCTGTTCACCACCACCCAGCAACGCCTGCTGGCGCTGCTGTATGGGGAGCCGGCGCGCAGCTTTTACTTCAAGGAGCTGTTGCGCAAGACCGGCCTGGGCGTGGCGACGGTCAAGCGCGAGCTGGACCGCATGGTCGAGGCCGGTCTCCTCACCCGCATGGTGATCGGCAACCAGCACCACTATCAGGCGAATCTCGCCTGCCCGATTTACGCAGAGTTGATCGGTATCGTGCGCAAAACGCTGGGGATTCCGCAGGCCATCCGCGAGGTGCTGCAACCGCCGGCGGATCGCATCGCGCGGGCATTCATCTTCGGCTCCTTCGCCGCCGGCACCGATCAGCCCGGCAGCGACATCGACCTGCTGGTGGTCGGTGACGTGACGCTGGCCGAACTGGCGCGCGCGCTCTATCCGCTGCAGGAGGCGCTGGCGCGCGAAATCAACCCGAAGCTCTATCGGCTGGCCGAATGGACGCGGATGGTGGCCGATGACGACGCTTTTGCACGCGAACTGCTGCGCAAGCCGCGCATCGCGCTGATCGGGTAGCCGGCATGACCCTGGAGAATCTGGTCGGCCGGACGTTGGAGCGCATCGCCAGCGCGCGCGATCTGCTTGATGAAGTGCGGGCGTGGCTGAAGCGTCACCAGACGCCCCACGTGGGCACGGCCTGACGGCCTTTGCCCACCCTACGACGCGGCACCCTCGCTCCGCGTAGGGTGGGCAAAGCGCAGCGTGCCCACGCAACACATCAAATTTCGAGACAGGAAACAACCCCGCATGACCAACGAACAGCTCGTCTCCAAGGTGTGGAACTACGCGCACGTGCTGCGCGACCAGGGCATTTCCTTCCGCGCCGCAGCCGACTCGGCTTTGGTGGAACCGGGGACACTGGCAATCGACCTCTGCACAGGCCGGGCCGGAGCGGGGTTCTGGTGATCGCGCTTGGGCGTGTCGTCCGGTCACCGGCAGTGAGCGCATCGACAGATGTCCGCCGATCCGGCTTGCAAGCAAGGGCGCGCCGACTAGACTTCCAAGGCGATCAGGTGAGCTTTCGAAACGCTGCGTTCATGCGCATGGATCGCGCCGTCGACCTGCGGCAAATTTGCCGGTCTTCCGAGAGGATCAACGATGAACGAAGCAACTGCGTCTTCCTCGCTTCCGCAAGGGGTCACCATCGAACCTCGCCGCATGGCCTTTCAAGCGGTGGAAGGCAAGCCTCGCTACTGGCATCCGGTGGCGGTATTCACCCATCTGCTGACGGCCGCGTCCCTGTTCTTTCCCGAAGGCGAGCGCTTCTTCGTGCGTTCGGTGCAGAACTACGCCCCAGGGATCGCGGATCCTGATCTGCGTCGGGATATCGCCGGCTTCATGCAACAGGAAATCATCCACGGCGAAGAGCACGAGCGCTACAACAATGATGTTGCGGCCCAAGGCTATCCCTATCTGATCCGGCTCGAGCGTTATCTGGTCAAGGGGCTGTTTGCCAACATGCGCCGATTCACGTCGCGGCGAGCCCAGCTCGCGCTGACCGTTTGCCTGGAGCACGTCACCGCCACGCTCGCCGCGGCCTTGCTCAAGTACCCGCAACTCATGGAGGACGCCGACCCCGTCTACCGCGAAATCTGGTCCTGGCATGCGGTGGAGGAGTCCGAGCACAAGGGTGTGGCCTACGATGTCTATGCGGCCGTCGGCGGCTCCTATTGGCTACGGGTGAGCACGCTGGTCTGGAGTTCGCTGTTCTTTTTGAGCCTGGTGCTCTTTGTCACCGCTCGCATGCTGGCAACCGATGGCATCCTCTTCAAGCGCGAGACCTGGCGTCAGGCCAGGGCCTACGCCCGTGAGCGCACTGCGATCTTCAAACACGTCGGCGGTTGGTTCATTGAGTTCTTCCGGCGCGACTTCCATCCGTGGCAAATCGACAACCGGGCCGAGATCGACGCATGGAAGCGGCAGCAGGGAGTGACGGCACCATGACGGCGACAGCGATCGACACCCTGACGGATGAGCCGCAGGTCCAGGATGAACGGCTCGAACATATCGTTATCGTCGGCGCGGGCATCAGCGGCATCGCCATGGCCATCGAGCTGCAGCGTCGGGGCATCGATGATTTCTGCCTGCTCGAGGCGAGCGACCGTCCGGGCGGAACCTGGCGGGACAACAACTATCCCGGCGTCGCCGTCGACATCCCGTCGCTGTCGTACTGCTTTCCTTTCGAGCCCAATCCCGACTGGTCGCGGCTGTTCGCTCCGGGCGCCGAGATCTACCGCTACATCGAGCACTGCGTCGACAAATACGACATTCGCCGTCGGATCCGATTCGGCGCCAGGGTGAACCAGGCGGTCTTCGATCCGGCGCGTGCCCTCTGGTCGCTTCATCTGACCGATGGCCGACGCATCCAGGCGCGATACGTCGTGGTCGCCACGGGCATCCTCAACCAGCCCAAGCTGCCGGAGATCGCAGGGCGGGACGATTTCCGCGGGCGCATGTTTCACACCAACCGCTGGGATCAGGGCTACGACCTCGCTGGCAAGCGCGTCGCGATCATCGGCACCGGTGCCTCGGCCGCGCAGGTGGTGCCGGCCATCGCCCGCGACGTGGCCCGGCTCGATGTCTGGCAGCGCACGCCCATCTGGGTACTGCCCAAGCTCGATATCCGCTTTCCAGCCCGCCTGCGTCGCGTGTTCCGCGCCATGCCGATGCTCCAGCGGCTGATGCGGGCGCCCATCGACGGCGGACTCGAGATGGGCTATTGGGCGACCGTGTACTACCGTCACCTGCCGGGACTGACCCGGCTCGCTGAGCGCAACAGCCTGAAGCTGCTCGCGTCCCAGGTGTCGGATCCGGCGCTCAGGGACAAGCTCACGCCGCGCTACGGCTTCGGCTGCAAGCGCCCGGCCGTGTCGAGCGAGTACTGGGCGACGTTCGAACGTGACAACGTGACGCTGCGCACCGAGGGCATCGAAAGCATCGATGCCGAAGGCATCATCGATGGGCAGGGCGCCCATCACCGCTACGACGCGATCATTCTGGCCACGGGCTTCAAGACGCAGGAGATCGGCAACAATCCCAGCTTCGAAGTCCATGGATTGGATGGACTGGAACTCGGCAGATTCTGGCACGAACACCGCTATCAGGCGTTCAACGGCGTATCGGTGCCACGCTTCCCCAATCTGTTTCTGACCTTTGGCCCGTACTCGGGGGGACTCAACTGGTTCACGATGATCGGTGCCAACGGCCGCTTTATCGGCCGGTGCCTGCAAAAGGCCGACCGCAGCGGCGCACGCTATGTGGAGGTGCGCCGGAGCTACCACGATCGCTACCTCGCCCTGATGCACAAGAAGGCGCGCAATACGCTGTTTCAGAACGGTCCCTGCCAAGGCGCCAACAGCTACTATTTCGACCGCCACGGCGATGCCTCGTTGCCGACCCCATTCGCGCCGATCTGGCGATGGTTTCGTGTCCGCGTGACCGGCCTGCAAAGCCATCGGTTCGAGCGTGAAATCCCGCCTGTGGTGGCGTCGCGAGGCGATCTGGCGCAACTCGGTGCGACAGGCCCGGAAGGCGGAAGCGCCTGACCGGCCAGCCGACATGGACGGCGGCGCACCCGTGACAACGATATTCGCGCCCACGGACCGGTCTGCCGGCGAAATGCCGGCTCGAGGCGCAGGCAGGCGCGGCCGCAGGCTCACCGGCACAGATCTTCGTCGGCTGCACGCCGGCATCGTCGAAGGCAGACTGCGAACCGCTGGGCCGTCTGCCGCTGCGTCATCCGGCTGCCTTCCACGCCGCCGCCCCTCGACCCGCGCCGAGCCGTTGCCCACCGCGTAGTCCGCGCACATCCCGCAAGACGTCCTGTGTGTTCATCCTGCCCGACGGCGTCGAGCCGGCGCGCCCGAGCCCATTCATCTGCACAACCATCCCGCTCAACACCCCTTGTTCTTCTGTTGATCTCGGGTCCTGGCGCTCGTCCGCGGGCCAGTTGCCGGGCGTCGTAGCGCTTCGGGCCGGCTGTCGAACGGCAGGAAACGGCGCATGGCCATCGGCGCCTGCCGTGCCGGCGATCCGCGTACGCCGGCGAGCGATCCCGGCACAGATCGACCGGCCGGCGTGTGAGCGGATTGCGACAGGTGTTTGCTTCACGTGGAGGACCGTTGGCCGGTTCGCGACATCGGCTGGGGCCGGACGGGGATCGGGCCGCAGGCCGGGGGAATGCCGGAGCCCGATCAACACACTGATTCAACGGGCGGCCGCGGAATCGCCGCGCGCGCGCCGGTCGTGGACCACGGCGCCTTTCCGTTGGCCTCATGGGCGGCATGTTTCCTGCTGCCTGGATGAGACAGGCAGGCAGACGGCGCGGCGCATGAATCAGCAATCCTCGACAGGCCTTGCAGGTCCGAACGGCGCGGGCGAGGCCGCGTGCCGCCATTTCGTCTCCTACACCGGAGTCGGGCTGCCGCTGCGGCTGGTGAATCCCATCGAGGCCGCGGCGCTGTCCAACCGCAACACCTTCATCCGCGCCTATTTCGATGGTCGGGACACCTTGCTCGGCTTCGACAAGCTGGTCTACGGCGAGGTGGAACTGGCCCACCGCTATGCCTATCACCCGAACGGCGCGCTGCGGCAGGCCGAGATCGCGATGCTGGACGAGGAGGCCGTGACCCTCTACTTCGATGAGTCGGGCGCGCTCCTGCCTGATTGATCGCGCGCATCGACAGCGGACGGGAAAGGAAAGAGCATGACGGTTGCGCAATTGCTGGACGCGCTCGCGAAAATGCCGGTGGATGCCGTGGTGCTGATCGAGAGCGGCGGCGGACTCTCGCGGGTGGCCGCGCTGGACTTCTGGGAGGACGACGGGCCCGGCGCGCCGGCGGAAGTGATTTTGCTGCCCAGCATGGATGAGTAGCCGTCCGTGCACCGGGCATGACGACCTTATGAACGGAGATTGAGTGATGGCCGAGGCCGAAACGGCGGTATCCATGTTCGAGCGTATCGGCGGCGCGCCGACCATCGAGCGGCTGGTGGACGGGTTTTACGCGCGCATGGACACCCTGCCCGAGGCGCGGACCATTCGCGCCATGCATGCGCCCGACCTCGGGCCGGTGAAGGAGGTGCTGCGGCGCTATCTGGGCGAATGGATGGGCGGGCCGAAGCGCTATTCGGCCGAGCGCGGCCATCCGCGTCTGCGCCAGCGCCACATGGGTTTTCCCATCGGCAACGAGGAGCGCGATGCGTGGCTCCTCTGCATGCGCGGCGCGCTCGATGAAACCGTCGCCGATGTCGCGGCGCGCGAAGAAATCTACGGGCTGCTCGCCCGGCTGGCCGACTGGATGCGCAACCAGGAAGGCAATCCCCACGATGCGGGGGCGCAGCGCCCCTGAATCGCGTGGCGCCTGAAGCCGGCCGCGGTGCCGGCGATTTTCGGGCGACCCGAGCGCGGAATCCCCGAGCCTGACTGACGCGCTACGGCGGGCGGTGATTGCGGTTCGCGGCCCGCGGACCGGCGGCGCAGATCCGGGCTGTGCCGGCGTGCTGGCCCTTGGGCTGCGGCCTACTGCCAGCCGAAACGGCGGTTGTAGTAACCCTTCATCAGCTGCGTGAGCGCCATGTAGCCGACCAGGATCGCCGCGAGCACCGCGAAGTACGCAGCCGGCAGCGCCTGCAGCTTGAAGTAGTGCGCGAACGGCCCCATCGGCATCAGGATGCCGACCGCCATGATGGCCGCCGTCATGGCGAGCAGCGGCGTCGCCGCGCGGCTTTGCAGGAACGGCAGCTTTGGCGTGCGGATCATGTGCACGATCAGCGTCTGCGTGAGCAGGCTCTCGACGAACCAGCCGGACTGGAACAGCGTCTGCTGCGCCGGGCTGCTGGCGCCGAACAGGAACCACATCGCCAGATACGTGGTGATGTCGAACACCGAGCTGATCGGCCCGAAGAACACCATGAAGCGGCCGATGCCGGCCGGGTCCCAGCGCTGCGGCGCGGTCAGCAGTTCGGGATCGACGCGGTCGAACGGAATGGCGCTCTGCGAGATGTCGTAGAGCAGGTTCAGCACCAGCAGGTGCATCGGCAGCATCGGCAGGAACGGGATGAAGGCGCTCGCCACCAGCACCGACAGCACGTTGCCGAAGTTGGAGCTGGCCGTCATCTTGATGTACTTGAGCATGTTGGCGAAGGTGGTGCGGCCCTCGAGCACGCCTTCCTCCAGCACCATCAGGCTCTTTTCGAGCAGGATGATGTCGGCCGCCTCCTTGGCGATGTCGACTGCGGTGTCGACCGAAATGCCGATGTCGGCGCTGCGCAGCGCCGGCGCGTCGTTGATGCCGTCGCCCATGAAGCCGACCACGTGGCCGTTGGCCTTGAGCTGGCGCACGATGCGGTCCTTGTGGGCCGGGGTGAGCTTGGCGAACACGTCGTGCGCCTCCACCGCGCTCGCCAGCTCGGCGTCGCCGAGGCGCTCGACATCCGTGCCCAGCAGCACGCCGTTCGGCGCGAGCCCCACGTCCTTGCACACCTTGGCGGTCACCAGCTCGTTGTCGCCGGTCAGCACCTTCACCCGCACGCCGTGCGCGGCAAGCGCTTCCAGCGCCGGCGCGGCGCTCTCCTTGGGCGGGTCGAGGAAGGCCACGTAGCCGATCAGCGTCAGATCACACTCGTCCGGCACGCGGTACTCGGCCTGGTTGGGCGGCGTCTTCACCGCCACCGCCACCACGCGCAGTCCCTCGTGGTTCAGCGCTGCCGTCACGTCGCGCACGCGCGCCAGCAGCGCCGCGTCGAGCGGCTCGTCCGCGTCGCCATGGCGCACGCGGCTACATACCTGCATCACTTCCTCGACGGCGCCCTTGCAGATCAGCAGATGCGCGCCGTCCGGCGCCTGCACCACCACCGACATGCGCCGGCGCTGGAAGTCGAACGGAATCTCGTCGATCGGCTGGAACGCCGTCGCGATGTCCGTATGCCGCGCGTGCTCGGCGTGCTCCAGCACCGCCACGTCGAGCAGGTTTTTAAGCCCCGTCTGGTAGTAGCTGTTCACGTACGCGAAGGTGAGCACCTCGTCGGAGGGTTCGCCCCACACGTCGGTGTGCCGCGCCAGCACCACCTTGTCCTGCGTCAGCGTGCCGGTCTTGTCGGTGCACAGCACGTCCATGGCGCCGAAGTTCTGGATGGCGTCGAGGCGCTTCACGATCACCTTCTTGCGCGACAGGAACACCGCGCCCTTGGCGAGCGTGGAGGTGACGATCATCGGCAGCATCTCGGGCGTGAGCCCGACCGCGATCGACAGCGCGAACAGCAGCGCCTGCATCCAGTCGTGCTTGGTCACGCCGTTGATCAGCAGCACCAGCGGCGCCATCACGAACATGAAGCGGATCAGCAGCCAGGCGACACTGTTCACGCCGGCCTGGAACTGCGTCGGCGCCCGGTCGGTGCTGATCACGCGCTGGGCGAGCGCGCCAAAGTAGGTGCGCTGGCCCGTCGCCACCACCACGGCCGTCGCCGATCCCGACACCACGTTGGTGCCCATGAACAGGATGTTGTCGAGCTCGAGCGGGTTTCCATCGGCGGCGGCCGGCGCCTGCGCGTACTTTTCCACCGGTAGCGACTCGCCGGTCATGGCCGCCTGGTTCATGAACAGATCCTGCGCGCGCAGCACGCGGCAGTCGGCGGGAATCATGTCGCCCGCCGACAGCACGATCACGTCGCCCGGCACCAGCAGGCGGATGGGGAGTTCGACCCGCCGCGCCGGCTTCACGTGCAGATGCACGCCGTAGTAGCGCTCGAAGATCGGCGCGGCTTCCTCGGACACGTCGCGCCGCATCACGGTGGCGGTGTTGCTCACCATGGCCTTGAGCGCATCGGCGGCGCGGTTCGACTTGCGCTCCTGCCAGAAGCGGATGAAGGTCGCGAGCAGCACCATGGCGCCGATGACGACGGTCGCCTTCATGTCGCCGGTGACGTAGGACACCACCGCCAGCAGCGTCAGCAGCAGGCTGAACGGCGTGCGGTAGCAGTGCCACAGGTGCAGCCACCACGGCAGCGGCTTCTCGTGGTCGACTTCGTTGAGGCCCACGCGGCTGCGCACGGCCTCTGCCTGGGCTTCGGTGAACCCATCGGCATGGGAGTCGAGGCGGGCCAGCAGCGCATCGGGGGCGCTTTGCGCGGCGGCGATGAGTTCCTGGGCATGGGCCGGTGCCAGTTCGCGACTGACACCCGTGCCGACCAGACTCTCCAACATCACGCGTCGGTGGAAATGCCGGAAGAACCGGCGGGTGCGAAGAAATCCCGCGAAACGTTTTTTCAGGGAAGGGAACTTCATGGGGCACTCCAGCCTTGCCGGCCATCCGGATCGCGGAGCTCCGCCGGGCGGTGGCAATCGAGGGTCGTCGGGCGTCGCCGGTGGACGAGGATCACCGTGCCGGCATGATGGCAGAAACGGCGCGAAGGCAGGCGCAGTCCGATGGGGGACCAGCGTTCCGCCGTGCCGCCGCCGGTCCGGTCGCTACCGGGAGCATCCTGCTGCAGGCGTTCGGGCAGCAGCCAGCAGCGGAACCCGGTCCGGGCGGCATGGACCGAGGCCGCCGCCAGAGCGAACGCGAGCGCATTGCCCCACGGCGTCGAGGTGCGCGGCGGTGATTCCACCCGAGCGGGTCGAAGCGGCATCAGACCTCCCTCCGGCGGGAGGTGCGGTTTCTGGGCATCGCACCCAACGAGAATCGCCGGTGGCGGAGCCCGCGAAAGGGTGGCGGGGGAGTCGCAAGCGGAAACCGCGAAATGCCACCGCCCGGGCTCCGGCAGCCTGGCAGCCGGATGTGACGCTGCGGTGACGGATCTGTTCCCCGCCGCTGCCCCGCTGCCACCACGGAGCCGGTGACAGGGGGCGTCCCGAAAAAACCGTCGCTCCGGCTGACCCGGGAATCGACGGCAATCTCCTGCGCCGGAGGTGCCGGTCCATCGGCGGCCGGCCCGCCGGACCGGATCCGCATCCCGCCACGATCCCCATGCCGAGCAGTCGCCGGCGATTCGAGCGCCGTGCGGGGGCGCATTCGGGGATCGCGCGTCGAAGGTCCCGCGCGGCCGCTCGAGCGGCCGGCGGTGAGCGAGAAGGCGGTGCGCCCTGGATGCTATCCTGCTCGTGCATGGGCTGGCTGCAACGGCGACTCTGCAGCCTGCTGCGTGTGGACCATTTGCCGGGAGGAAGCGCGGTGCAGACGGAACGGTCTCCTGCCGAAGAACTCGCCAATGCCATTACCCACGGGCTGGGGGTGCTCCTCGCCCTCGCCGGCGGCATCAGCCTGATCGTGCTGTCCGCCAGCCAGGCCGGCGTCCGCGAAGTCATCAGCGCCGCCGTTTTCACCACCACGCTGGTGATGATGTACGCCGCCTCCACGCTGTACCACGCCGTTTCACACACGCGCATCAAACAGCGCCTCAAGGTGTTCGACCACTGCGCGATCTTTCTCCTGATCGCCGGCACCTATACGCCGTTCACCGTCGCGGTCCTGAAAGGCACGCTGGGCTGGTCGCTGTTCGGCGTGGTCTGGGGGCTGGCGGTGGCCGGCATCGTGATGAAATGGTTTTTCACCGGCCGCATGCGCCTGCTCTCGACGCTCATCTATGTGCTCATGGGGTGGATCGCCATCGTGGCGGTGGTGCCGATCAGCCGGGCGCTGGCGCCGGCCACGCTGTATTGGCTGCTCGGCGGGGGAGTGGCCTATACCGCGGGGACGCTGTTCTATCACAACCGGCGCATTCCCTATTCCCACACCATCTGGCACCTCTTCGTGCTGACCGGCAGCGCCTGTCATTTCATCGCCATCCTGCACCAGTTCAGTCTGCCGGAGAGTCTCGGCTTGGCGGGCGCCGGCGGCGCCGTGTCCGGCTAGCAGTCGCTTACGCCACAGTCGGGCCGGGTTTTCGTCGCAAATCCGCCAAAGCCGGCGCCGGCGCCGCCCCGGATTTTCCCCAACGTACTGCTTTCATGGCCCTTTTAGCATGGCACCGGATTTGCTGACCGGAATCATGGGTCATTTGCCGAGGGAGTTTGACGATGGCCGAGGGGACTTTCCGCCGGATCGCCGCCGATGAGGCGCTCGCGTTCATGATCGCGGCGGCCGGGCAGGACCGCCCCTACCGGCTGTTCGACACGCGCGACTCAGGCAGCTACGCCCGCGGCCATCTGGCGCAGGCCGAACCTCTTGCCGAGCGCGATCTCGGCGACTGGATCGGCCGCCTGCCGCGCGCCGAGCCGGTGCTGATCTACTGCTACCACGGCAACGCCAGTCAGGTGTTCGCCAAGACCTTCGCCGACTTCGGCTACACCGAGGTCTACAGCATCGACGGCGGCTTTCAGGCGCTGGCCCAGGCGATCGCGGCGCGCCAGACCGCCGATGATTCCCGGCCGGCGCCGAGCGCCGCGCTGCAGGCGTTCATGGCCGAGGCGGGGTTCGCCGCCGCGGGGATCGACGCCATCACGGACCACGGCATGACGCCGCTGATGAAGGCCGCGCGCGCGGCGCGGCGCGATCTGGTCGACGAGCTGATCGTTCTGGGCGCCGATCTGGAGGCGCGCAACACGGACGGCAACACCGCGCTGTGGCTGGCCTGTTTCGGCGGCGATGCCGAGCTGGTGCGGCGCCTGATCGCGGCCGGCGCGCGCCTCGACCACCAGAACGACACCGGCGCCACGGCGCTGATGTACTGCGCGTCCAGCGGCCGCGACGCGCTGGTGGAACTGCTGCTCGGCGCCGGCGCCGACGCGAGCCTGCGCACGCAGGACGATTTCCGCGCCGTCGATCTGGCCGCGACGATCGGCAGCCTGCGCCTGCTGCGCCACACGGCCTGAGGCCATGGCGTCGGGGACTGCGGAAACCGGGACGCTGGATGTGGCCATCATCGGCGCCGGCCTGTGCGGTCTGCGTCTGGCCACGCTGCTGCAACCGTCCGGCGCCCGCATCGGCGTGTTCGAGGCCCGGGCACGCAGCGGCGGGCGCGTGCTGACCGTGGCCGATGGCGCGATCGACCTGGGGCCCACCTGGTTCTGGCCGCGCAACCAGCCGCGGATGACGCAGCTCGTCGCCGAACTGGGCCTGCCGGGCGTCCTGCAGCACGACGACGGCCGCGCGCTGTATCACGATCGGGCGGACCAGCCGCCGCGCACGGTGGCGGCCGCCGACCTGCATGGCGGCGCGCAGCGCATCGACGGCGGCATGGCCCGGCTGGCCGCCGCCCTCGCGGAGCGGCTCCCCGCCGGCACCGTTCGTCTGCAGCATCGGCTGCGGGCGCTGGCGCGCCGGGACGACCATGTCGAGCTGGCGATCGAATGCGAGGCGGAGACGGTCGCGGTGCGCGCGCGACAGGTGGTGCTGGCGTTGCCGCCGCGGCTGGTGGACGAGACGCTCCGCTTCACGCCGGCGCTGCCGGCGCCGCTGTGCGCTGCAATGCGCGAAACCCCGACCTGGATGGCGAGCGCGGCCAAGGCGGCGATGCAATACCCGGCTGCGTTCTGGCGCGCGGCCGGTCACAGCGGCAATGCCTTCATCCGCCACCCGCAGGCGGTGCTGTGCGAGATCTTCGATGTCTGCGGTCCCGATGGTGGCCCGGCGGCGCTTGCCGGTTTCTTCGATCTGGATCCCGCGCAGCGCCGGCTGCTGGCGCCCCATCTGCCACGGCTGCTGCGCGGCCAGTTCGCGCAACTGTTCGGCCCCGCGGCGGCGGCGGGCACCTTGCATCAATACGACTGGGCCGAGGATCCCCTGACCTGCGCCGCACTCGACCGGGACGAGCCGGTGACGGTGCATCCGCTCTACGGCGATGCGCGCCTCACGGCGCCGCAATGGGACGGCCGGTTGCTGCTCGGCGGTAGCGAAACGGCGGCGCGCAGCGGGGGTTATCTCGAAGGAGCGCTGGAGGCGGCGGCGCGCCTCGCCGGCCAGATCATCCCGCCTGCCCGTTTCCCGAACGGCGCTTCAGGCGCGCGGCATGTCATGACCGGGATGCCCGCGTGAAATCGGCTGCTGATCAGGAGATTTGCATGCCGCGCAGCCTGACTGCGTGCCTGAACCGCGACCGGATTCCTGGCCGCAAGGCCCTGCAACAGGCGATCGCCGCACTCGACCGGCCGCTCGCGCTCGATGCGGGCGAGGCGCCGTTCGCGACAGCGGGCTACCTGCCATGCACGCTCGGCGGCGAGGACGCCGGCTTCGACCTGCGCATCGGCGAGACCCCGGACACGGGCGATGGCCGCGCGATCCTGCTGACGCTCACCTGGAGCGGCGATTCGCGCGAGGAAGCCGCCGCACGCATCGTCTGCGCGGCGCTCGCCGCCCACTTCGGTGCGCGGGTGCAGGCCGGGAATGCAGTGCAAGCCGTTCCGGCGCTCCTGGCCGCCGCCGATGCCTGTCTCGAATCGTTCTGATCCGGATACCACCCGCCAAGGACCCATCGCCATGACCACCACCGATCTCCTGCAGGGCAACCGCGTCATCCTGGCGCACTACGACAGCTACAGCGCGGCGCTGCTGTTCGCGCGCTGGGACGAGCGCAGCCTGCTGTGGCCCGAGGCTTTGCCCGAGTCCGCGGCGGTGATGCCGGCGCCGGACGATATCGGCGCCACCCACGACGGTGAGGCGGTGCGCCAGGCGATGATCGCGCGCTGCGACCTGAACGCCGGCGAGCTGGTGCGCGCCGGCGAGTTCGACCACTGGGCACAGACGGGCGCCGGGCCGGTGCGCATCCACCTGCTGCGCTTCACCACGCCCGATGCGCCCAAGGCGCAGGTGGAAGCACTGGGCGGTGCCTTTCGGCACCTGACGCAACTGCGCGGGGCGGCGATGAGCGAGCTGTTGCTGCTGCGCGAGGTGTTCAACCTCATCGTCGGCGGCAGCGGCGGGCGGGGTTAACGCGGCGCCGGCCGGGGATCAGTCGGGGGTCATGTCTGCCTGCAGCAGCACTTCGTCCGGCAGGCCGCCGCTGCCGCTGGTCAGCTCGACGGTGCCGAGCGGCGAGTAGCCCGTGTCGCCCTCGATCATCACCACCGCCTCGGCCGGGAAGGCGCGCAGGATTTCGATGAGCTGGCGGACGTTCATGCGGACTTCCGGGATGCGCGGCGGCGCCGGCGGCCTGCGTTCATGCGGCGGCGGCGAGGTCGATCTCGACCAGGCCATCGGCGGTCAGGCGCAGCGGAAACTCGCGCAGCCGGCAGCCGGTCGGGCTCAGACCCTCGCCAGTGCGGCCGTTGAATACCCAGCCGTGCACGGTGCAGACGAGGATGCGGCCGTTGAAGTCGGCGTTGTTGACCAGCGACTGACCCTCGTGCGGACAGCGACCGACGAAGGCGCGCGGCTGCCCGCCGTCCGGCCACAGCACCAGCACGTCCTGCCCGTCGACGAGGAACGGCACCGACTCGCCCTCGGCGAGGTATTTGCGTTTGCACAGCGTCTGAAAGGCCACAATCCGCTCCCCCCATGCATGAATGAATTCCGACAAACCGGCGGCGCGCGGGTGGCAGAGCCGCCGGGTCGCGTCACTCGTCCAATACCTTGCAAGGCCCGTGCAAGCAGGAAAAGCGGCAGATCACGGGTTTGCGTGCGTCGGGTGGCGCTGGTCCGCAATTTGCCTGTCTTCGGGTAACCAACCGGATCACGCGGGCCACGGCATGAACTTCACCACCGTCTGCACCACCGACGCCGTCGCCGAGGGCGGCATGGGCCTGTTCCAGATCGGCAAGAAAAGCGTGCTGCTGGTCTGGCCGGCCGGCGGCGATCTCAAGGCCTACCGCGGCCGCTGCCCGCACGCGGACATGCCGCTCACGGACGCCAGCTTCGACGGCAAGGCAGTGCTTTGCCCGCATCATCGGTGGGGCTTCGATGCCGGCAGCGGCAAGTGCATGACGCACCTGGTGCGCAATGCGCTGCATCCGTACCCGCTGCGCATCGAGGGCGACGCGATCCAGGTCGACGTCGGCCCGGTGAAGCCGCCGCGCCAGCCGGCCTGACGCCGATGCCGCTGCCCGCCAATCTCGTCCAGACCGAGCCGGGGCTGGCAATCCTGCGCATGGCGGCGCTGCTGGCCGAGGACGACGGCGCGCTCGACGAGGAGCTGCTCGATGCCATGGCCGAACACAGCGCGCGCGGCGCGCTGCGGGCCACGCCGGCGGCGGCCATGTGGCCGGAGCTGCAACGCGGGCTCATGGCACGCGCGCCCTCGCGCATGCTCGCCGCGCTGCGCCTGTCGGGCGCGCTCGGCGCGGTGCTGCCGGAAGTGGCGGCGCTGTTCGGCGTGCCGCAGCTCGGCGCCGATCAGGCCGGCGTCGACATCGGCCTGCACATGCTGAACGCGCTGGCCGAGGCCGCGCGCTGCGACGCGCCGCTCGACGTGCGTTTTGCGCTTTTGGTGATGAACGTCGGCAAGTCCGATTCGCCGCCCGAGCACCTGCCGGTGCACTACCGCCACATCGAGCGCGGCGGGCCGCGCATCGAGGCGATCTGCGCGCGATTTGGCGTGCCGGCGGCCTGCCGGGAGCTCGCGCTGCTCGCGCTTACCGAATGCGAGCGCGTGCACCGCGTGTCCGAGGTCCGCGCGGGTCCGGTGGCGGCCATGCTGGAGCGCCTCGGCGCCTTCGCGGCGCCGGAACGCTTTGCGGCGCTGCTGCAGGTCTGCGCCTGCGACTACCGCGCCCACGGCGAAGGTTTCGGCCCGGTCTATCCCAAGGCCGAGCTGCTGCACGCGGCGTTGCGCGCCTGCCGGGCAGTGGCGGGCGATGCCGAGGATCTCGATCTGGCGCGCGCGCAGGCGATCGCCACGGCGCTGGGTTCGCAGCGCTGGTCGGCGGCCGGCCATGTCTGACGTCGCGCCCGGAGCCCGCCCATGGCCATGAAGTTCTACATGACGCCCGGCTCCTGCTCGACCGGCATCCACATCCTGCTGGAAACCCTGGAGCTGCCGTTCGAGGCCTGGATCCTCAACCTGCCGGCCGGCGATCATTTGAAACCCGAGTACCTCGCCATCAACCCGCGCGGCACCATCCCGACGCTGGTGCCGGACGACGGCCCGCCGCTCACCGACTTCAGGTCGATCGCGCTGTGGCTCGCCGCGCGTTACCCACGCGCCAGACTGCTGCCGGATGACGCAACGCTCGCGGCGCGTGCGGTCGAGCTGCTCGACTTTGCACTGGGTCAACTGCACGGCGAGGGCTTCACGCGCATCTTCACCGCCGAGCGCTACCTCGCCGCGCCGGGCGCGCGGGCGCAGATTGATGTCGTGGCGCACGGCCGCGAGATCGTGGCGCAGGGGTTCGCGGCGCTCGACCAACGCCTGCCGGCCGAGGGTTACGCGGTCGGTGAGCGCTTCACCATCGCCGACGCGGCGCTGTTCTATAACGAGTTCTGGGCCGACCGGACGGACATTCCGCTGCCACCGCGCGTCGCGGCGCACTACCGGCGCCTGCGCGCGCTGCCGGTGGTGCGCCAGGTGCTGGCCGAGGAAGGATATCGTTCGTGAAATCGCGGCAAGCCGAGCGCTTCGACGTCCCCGGCCGGGCGCGGCCCGCATCTTTCCAATGGCAAGGAGTCTGCCCATGAGCAATACCCTGACCCGCGGCGTCCGCGTCATTGCCGAGCCGCGTTTCGTGCCCGAGCAGTCGGATCCCGACGGCGGCGTGTTCGTGTTCGGCTATCACATCACCATCCGCAACGAAGGCGAGACCCCGGTCCAGCTGCGCGCGCGCCACTGGATCATCACCAACGGCGAAGGTCTGGTCGAGGAAGTCCGGGGCCCCGGCGTGGTGGGCTATCAGCCGACCATCGCGCCGGGCGAGCAGTTCCAGTATGTCAGCGGCTGCCCGCTCGACACGCCGGTCGGCACCATGCACGGCAGCTTCCAGATGGTGACGACGCACGGCGATGCGTTCGAGGCGAGCATCGCGCCGTTTCGGCTGATGGTCCCGAACATCCTGCAATGACACATCCCGTCCACCCACGGACCAGGAGGAAAAACCGATGACGCTGGATTTGAACGGGGCGTGGACCGACGCCGATGTCGCGGCGCTGCTCGCGTCCGTCGTCGACGATCGCGACTGGCGGCTCGAGATCGGCAAGGCCGGCATCGCCGAGTTGCAGGACAAGACGAGCATGCCGACCGGCACCGATCATGACGCCACCTTGCACGGCTATTTCGAGACCTGGATGCAGGGCACCGATTTCGTCGGACCGGGCGCCGCCTCCGACACGCGCCTGGTCGCCAGGCTCGCGCAGGCCCTGCGCGACAACTACCCGATCCTGAAACACGGACCGTCCATCTTCGTCGATCTGTGAGGGCAGACGGGCGCGCGGCGAGGACCGGCCGCCACCCGCGGATCGCTCCGTCCGCCGCGCGGGCCTACAACGGCACGCCGAAAAACTCGTCTTCGTTGCCGCCGCAGGCCTGATGCAGGGCCAAGGCCTCATGCCATCGTGCCAGTTCGCCGGCCTCGGCCGGGTGGTGGGAGATGACGCCGCCGGTGTTTTCGCCCAGCAGAAACGCCTTCCCATTGCGCAGCAGGCGGTTGAGCGCCTTGGTGTCGGTAGGCCGCACGACGCAGCGCGGCGATGCGTCGATGAGGATGGTGGTGGGCAACATGACGGACCTCCCGATCGGTGGGTGGCTCAAAAGCCGTCCCGGCGCTGCCCCCAGGGATGCGATCCGGGCACCAGCGTCGCCTTGATGCCGGCTTTCGCGAGATCGTCCAGGTTCTTGTAGAAGCTCGATTCATGCACCAGCGTGCCGCCGGGGGTGGTGATGGCGACGTAGCGTGCAGGCACATCGGTCTCGCAGGCATAGCCGCCGCCGGGCGCGAGGGTGCTGCGCGCGTTGCCGTCCCAATCGATGAAATAACCCTCTGCGACAGACATGAACGGACTCCTCATGGGTGGGTGGACGCCACGGTGGGCGGCGCATCGTCCAGCGCCGCCGCCAGCGGGCGCAGGCAAGCCGGGACGGATCAGGCCGCGCGGACCTAGGCGACGCGGTTGGGCGTCACGCCCGCGACATCGACCAGAATCGCGCCGTCCCGGATCTCGACCGGATATTCCGCGAGGCGACAGGGCTTGCCGCGGATGCAGGCGCCCGTCGCGCTGTCGAATTCCCAGTCGTGGTGGCGGCAGGCGATCACCTTGCCGTCGAAGAATGCGTCCATCAGCGGTTCGTTGGCGTGCGGGCACATGCCCTGGAAGGCCATGGGCTTGCCGCCGGTCGGCCAGACCAGCAGCACCAGCGTGCGCTCGACGGCGGCCACGTCGGTCTTGCCCTCTTTCAGCTCGCTCAGGTCGCAGGCTTTGGTGAACATGGGGTGCTCCTTGGCGGATCGATGGGACGCGAGGGCTGCGCGATGCGTCATGTCATGGGCCGCTCCGCCGGCCCCGGGCGGCGGAGCGCACGGGGGTGCCGGGCGCGGGCTTCAGCCGGCCGGCTGCATCGCGAGGGCGCCGCACTTGATGCACCGGTCGAGCACATCGAAGGCCTGTCCGGTGCACGTGCCCTGATTCTGCTTGCAGCCGCGCGCGCCGCACGCGCCGCAGACGTGGACGGTGCCGTTGCATTTCTGGCCCGCCTTGCGGGTACCGGTGCACAGGGCGAAATCGGCTTTGAGCTGGTCGTATGCGATGGCCATGGGAAAGACTCCTCAAACGGATGACAGGGAAGCGGAATGATCTCGATCGGCGGCGGCGATCGCGCGCCGCTCACGCAGATCGGCGATGCGGTAAGTGACCGGGCCTTCGAACAGGCGCGTGCCGCCGCCCTCGGCAACGGTCCGGCGCAACCGGGCGGCATCGTCGATCACCACCCCGGCGAGATAGTCGATGCCGAAGGCGGCGAGTGCGGGCAGCCACGGGGTGCCCGGGCCCATCAGCACCGTAGTGGCGTGGCGGCTGAGCGCGGCCAGGCGCGTAAAGGTCTTGTTGGCGAGGCTGCTGGCGGTGAGAAACACCCAGTCGGCCTCGGGCAACAGGTATTCGCAGGCCGGATCGGGCAGATCGCCCGGCCCCGGCTGGCGCTCCAGCACGGTTGCGTCCAGACCGTCCAGCAGCGCATCGAGTCCCGGATAGCGCCCGATCACCACCACGCGCCGGCCCGTGAGTTGCGGGCGAAAATGGCTGAACACGGCGAGATTGCCCGGCGCGGCGCTGCTCACGGCCGTGGCGTCGGCCAGCGCCCGATTGGCGGGCGTATTGATCGCTGCGTTGGCGGCCGCCAGCCCGATGGTCGCCTCGTGCGGCTCGAAGCGGCGCAGCCAGCCGGCCAGTTCGGCCAGCGGCCGGCCGCTCAGTGTGCCGGCCCAGGGCAGGGTGCGTGGCGCAGCGGGCGGCGTCATGGCGAGGCCCGTGCCTGCCGGGCCGCGGCAGAGCGTCCAGACCAGGCCGATCAGGACCTCCTCGGCCGCCGCCGATCCTGCCGCCGTCGCGACTGCATCGCACAGCAGGTCATAGACGGCCCACGGCGTGCTCATGGCGCATCGTCTGGCAGCGCCAGCAGCCGCAATTCGCTTTTGACCGCGTCCCCGGCTCCCCAGACTTCCACCGCCTCGATCCACCAGCCGGCACGCTCTGGGTGGGGCAGGCAGACGTCGAATTCGCCATAGCGGCTGCCGTTGGCATGGAACAGCAGATGTCCCTTGCGCTGGCCACCGGCGGAGAAAAAGTCGGCGCGCAGGCTGGGCAGGCCGCTGGCCGGATCGGTGTGGCGGGCGTAGCGGCCGTCCGTCCAGGCCGGGATGCGCACCCGGGCATCGAGCCGCCAGCGGGCCAGATGATCCCGCGCGCCGGCCAGCAGCGCTTCGCCGGCAGGAGCCACCGCCGCGGCAGCCGTTGCCAGATCGTCGGTGGAAACGGGGCTGACGTGTTCAGGCGGCATGAGCGGCCCCCCGATGCAGGGCCCGGATCACCTCGGCGCCGACCTGGTCGTTGGGGTCGATCTCCGCCAGCTTGGCAAGCAGGGCCAGGCTTTCCTCGGCATCCCCGCGGCGCAGGCGGATGAAGGCCAGCGCCTTGAGGCTGAAGAGATAGAAGCGCATCGGCCCGGCCGCCGGCGACCAGACCGCGCTTTGCGCCGTGAGGCAGCGCCAGTCGGCGGGAAAGCCGCCTTGTGTGGCCGCGGCGGCCAGGCCTTCGCGCGCTGCGGCTTCGGCCTCGGCCAGCTGGTTGCGATAGAAGTGGAACTTGTAGCGCGCGAAATAGACGGCCAGCGCATCCGGATCGGCGGCCGCAGCCTGTTCGAGCCAGCGGCCGGCCGCGTCGCGGTCGTTGTGATAGCTGGCCGCTGCGCGTTCCAGCGCGTCACGCACCTGGCCGTGGACGGCGCCGCCATAGGCGGGGCGAGCCGTCGGATCGTCGCGATCATCCATACCTTCGCTCTCCTTCACTCGGGCTTGGCCGGGGCCGTGCCTTGTCCCGTACGATCAAGCGCCGCCCTGTGCCCCGGCAGTTCACGCCCATCCGACACGGCCGTCCGGGTCGATGGCCACGCTCCGGGCATTGCACCGGATCAACACCGGGGCAGCACTCAGCCCGGGCGCCGCCTCGAGGCCAACGGCGCCCACGGCAGGCCGGTACGGCTCAACCGAACTTGAACAGGATGCCGAAGCCGCCGCGGGGGTATTCCCATTCCACGTTGCGGTGCTCGGTGCAGATCACGCGACAGGTGCCGCATTCCAGGCAGCCGTCGGTGATCAGGGTGACCGCGCCGGTGCCCTCGGCGGTGTAGCAGCCGGCCGGGCAACAGACCGTGCACTGCTGGGTCTTGCACTGACTGCGACAGACATCCGCGTCCTTGATCTGGATGTGCGGACGGCCCGCATCGACCTTGTAGCGGTTCTGGAACAGCTTTTCTTCCACGTTGATGTGTGTCATTCGAACGCTCTCCACAGTCTGAAGGCATCCCCCATGAGGCCGAAAAGGCCGCGGCGCTGGCCGAAGCTGCGCCGGACCGCCCGTTCTTTCGATTTCTTGTCCTCGCCATCCACCTTGATGATCTGGTGCATGGCGCCGGTGAGCAGTTCCGGATAGGCATTGAAGAACTGCGGGTTCTTGTGCAGCACATCCGGCAAGCGCCGGTATTTCTTCAGATCCTTCATCACGAAGCTCTCGTCCAGCTTGCGCTTGTAGAGGGCGAGATTGGTGGCGCTCAGGGCCTTGCCGGCCGCGCGCAGCTCGATCGCCGTCTCCGCGGCCAGCCGGCCCGAGGTCATGGCGAGATTGGAGCCCTCGCGATGCACCGAGTTGACCAGCCCGGCGGAGTCGCCGACGATCATCCAGCCGTTGCCGTAGAGCTTGGGCACGGCGTTGTAGCCGCCCTCGGGGATGAGGTGGGCGACGTATTCCTTGAGCTCGGCGCCTTCGATCAGCGGTGCGATGGCCGGATGAGCCTTCATGCGCTCCAGCATCACATAGGGCGGAATCTTCTCGCGCGAGAAGTCGGACAACAGGCAGCCCACGCCGATGGTGAGGGTTTCCTTGTTGGTGTAGAGGAAGCCGGTGCCGACCATGCCCTGGGTGATGGCGCCGCCCATTTCGATGGCGACGCCTTCCTCGCCCTTGAGGTTGAAGCGCTGGTCGATGATCTCGGGGGCCAGGAACAGGGTTTCCTTGACCGCCAGCGCGACGTCCTTGGGCTTGAGTTCGGGATGAAAGCCGGCCTTGCGCGCCAGGGTCGAGTTCACCCCGTCGGCCAGCACCACCAGATCGGCATAGATCGCGCCGCCCTCGCGGTCGGTCTGCACCCCGGCCACGCGATCATCGTCGAAGATCAGCTCGCGCACCGTGGTCTCGCAGATCACGAGGCCGCCCGCGTCCTGCACCTTCTTCGAGAACCACTTGTCGAACTGGGCCCGGACGATGGTGTAGCGGTTGTAGGGCGGGCGGTTGAAGGCCTCCGAGCGATAGTTGCTGCCGACGTAGGCGTCTTCGCTCAGCATCCAGAAGCGCTGCTCGATGAGGTAGCGTTCCAGCGGCGCATCGTCGCGGAAGTCCGGAATGATGCGTTCGAGGGCGTCGGCGTAGAGGATGGCGCCCTGGACGTTCTTGGAGCCGGGCGTCTCGCCGCGCTCGATCTGCAGCACGGACAGGCCGGCTTTCGCCATGGTGTAGGCGGCGGCGTTGCCGGCAGGGCCGGCGCCGACCACGATGGCATCGAATTTTTCGCGCATGGCGTGTTCTCCCTTATCCCGCTTTCTGGGCCACCGCCAGATGCTGGCGGAACGCTTCGGTGAGTGCCGGCAAGACCTGCAGCGCATTGCCGACGATGCCGTAGGTGGCGAAATCGAAGATGGGCGCATTGGGATCGTTGTTGATGGCGATGATCACGTCCGATGCCTCCATCCCCACCCGATGCTGGACCGCCCCCGAGATGCCGGCGGCGATGTAGAGCTTGGGTCGCACGGTCTTGCCCGACTGGCCGACCTGACGCTCCAGATCCACCCAGCCGGCCTGGACCACCGGGCGGGAGGCGCCGACCTCGGCGCCCAGCACGCGCGCCAGATCCCAAACGAGCTGGAAGTTCTCCGGGCTCTTCAGGCCGCGACCGCCCGAGACGATGATGTCGGCAAAGGGCAGTTGCGGCTTGTCCTGACAGTTGTCGGGAATGTAGTCGAGCACCTTGGTGACGATGTCGGTTTCGACCAGGTGCAGGGGCTGCTCGATGATGGGTCCGCTGCGGGTGTCGTCATAGCTGGCCATGGGCATCACGCGCGGTCGCACCGTGGCCATCTGCGGGCGGTAGTTCAGGGTCAGGATGGTGCACAGCAGGCTGCCGCCGAAGGTGGGGCGCGAGGCGGCGAGGCTGCGGTTCTCCGGGTCGATGTTGAGTTCGGTGCAGTCGGCGGTGAGGCCGGTTTGCAGCGTGGTGGCCACCGAGCCGGCGAGATCGCGGCCCAGCGTAGTGGCGCCCAGCAGCAGGATCTCCGGCTGATGGGCGTTGACCAGATCGGTCAGGCCCTTGGTGAAGGACTGGTTGCGGTAGTCGGCCAGGACCGGGTCTTCCATCAGGTAGCAGCGGTCGGCGCCATAGCGGAAGGCCTCGGCGCAGAAGCGCCGCGTGTCCTCGCCCGGCGCGCCCATCACGACCCCGGACAGGGGCACGCCAAGTTTGTCGGCGAGCTTGCGGCCTTCGCCCATCAGCTCCCAGGACACCGTATGCGCATGGCCGCGCTCGTGCTCGACGAATACCCAGACGCCCTGATAGGCGGCCAGACGCGGGTCCAGCTCGACCTTGCGGCCGGCCGGGCGCTTGGCGGGGGGGTTGCTTTCACTCATGGCGAATCTCCTAGCGGGCGCTCTGGCCGATGGCGCTTTCCAGTTGCGGGTTCTGCGTCAGCAGCTTGGCGATGAGGGTCACGGCCAGATCCTTGGGGGTGTTGCTCTCGCAGGTGATCATTTCCGCCTTGGCCGTCTTGGGCTTGGGCGCGAACACCTTGCTGACCACGGTGGGCGAGCCCTTGAGGCCGATCTTGGCGGGATCCTCGATGCCGGCCTGCTCGCGGTTCCACACCTTGAGCGGGTAGCGCGCGGCGCGGAAGATGCCGGCCTGACTGGCAAAGCGCATTTCGTTGGTGCCCTCGAGCATGGTGATCAGGCAGGGCAGGCGCGTCTGCAGCACCTGCACGCCGCCTTCGGCGCGGCGCTGGACCACGATGCGGCGCTGCGCCGGATCGACCTCGTCGACGGCGCTGACGTAGGTGAGCAGTTGCAGGTCGAGGCGCTTGGCGATGCCGGGGCCGACCTGGGCGGTGTCGCCGTCGATGGTCTGCTTGCCGCAGAACACCACGTCGACCGCCATGTTGCGGTCGATCTGGCCGATCGCGGCGGCGAGCGCGAAGCTGGTGGCCAGCGTGTCGGAGCCGGCGAAGGCGCGGTCGGTGACCAGGATGGCGTCGTCGGCGCCGAAGGAGATCGCCTTGCGCAGCGCGGCCTCGGCCTGCGGCGGTCCCATGCACAGGACCGTGACATGGGCGCCGTGCAGGTCCTTCAGACGCAGCGCTTCTTCCAGAGCGAACATGTCATAGGGGTTGACCACCGCCGGCACGCCCTGGCGCATGATGGTGTTGGTGACCGGATGGACGCGGATCTGCGAGCTGTCCGGGACCTGTTTGATACAGACGACGATGTGCATGGGCGATTCCTCAGGTCCGTTGCGAGGGGAGGCTGGCGCGCAGGCTGTCGAGGCTGACGCGCTGACCGTCGGCGTCCTGGAACACCTTGAATACCCTTTCCTGCGCCGCCGTGGAGTGGACGAAATCCTCGTAGGCCTGGATCATCAAGGCTCGGCAGGCCTCGCGCTGCGCCGCTTCCTCGAGGCCGGCGAGCTTCGCGCGCCCCAGGTACTGGCTGAAGCGCTTGAGGATGTGCAGGCGATGCACGTGCACCACCCCGGCCTCGTAGGGCACCTCGAAGAACTGCAGGAATTCCTCGGCATCCGAAAATTTCCCCAATTGGTCCAGCAGCTTGCTCATGGCGGGTTCTCTTCGTCGGGGTTCAGTGGGTGATACGGGCCCCGGCGCCGGGCAGGGCGTCGGTGCCGGTCAGTTCGGGACATTCCTGGACACAGGAATGGCACTCGGCTTCGGCCTCCGGCGCCGGCGGGGCGATGCCCAGTTGCGCTTCCAGGCTGTGCACGCGATCCAGCAGGCAGGCCAGCGCCTTGCCGACCGGATCGGGCATCAGGTGATGATCCAGATCGATGCCCTGCGCCGTGATGCGCCGCCGGCTGAGCGGCAGCACTTCCCGGCCGGGAATGCCGACCACCGTCATGGCGGGCGCGACGTCCTGGATGACGACCGAATTGGCGCCGATGCGGGCGCCGGTGCCGATGCGGATCGGCCCCAGGATCTTGGCGCCGGCCCCGACCACCACGCCGTCGCCCAGGGTCGGATGGCGCTTGCCCGGATTCCAGGAGGTGCCGCCCAGGGTGACGCCGTGATAGAGCGTGACGTCATCGCCGACCTCGGCGGTTTCCCCGATCACCACGCCGCAGCCGTGGTCGATGAAGAAGCGCGCGCCGATGCGGGCCCCGGGGTGGATGTCGATGTGGGTAACCATGCGGCAGAGGTGGCTCAGCAGGCGGGCCGGATAGCGCCAGCCGCGCTGCCACAGGGTGTGCGCCACGCGATGGCCGATCACCGCGTGCACGCCCGGATAGGCCGTGATGACCTCGAGCCGGGTGCGGGCGGCGGGATCGCGTTCGAACACGCAGTCGACATCGGCACGGATCCGCTGCCACAGACCGGTGCGGGCACCGCGGGGCGCGGCTTGGCTCAGCACGCGAGGGGCCATGATGCGATCTCCTCGTGGAAGCGTTTGAGGTCGTCGGCGCTGGGGGCGCGTTTCTCGCTCACCGCGAGGCGGCGGATGCGGACCAGAATCAGCTGCGCCTCGGCCGGCGTGAGTTCGATGCCCAGCGCCCGGTAGGCAGCGCTGACGCCATGCGCCCCTGAATGCTTGCCGAGCACCAGGCGATGCGCGCGGCCCACCTCGGCGGGATCGAAGCCCTGATAGTTGAGCGGGCTCTTGAGCAGGCCATCGACGTGGATGCCCGATTCGTGCGTGAACACGCCTTCGCCGACCACGCTCTTGTTGGCCGCCACCGGCCGGCCCGAGGCTGTAACGACCAGTTGCGACACCGCAGGCAGGCGCCGCGTATCGATGCCGGTCTCGCGGCCGCCGGCGTGACGCAGGGCCATGACCACTTCTTCCAGGGGTGCGTTGCCGGCCCGCTCGCCGAGCCCGTTGACCGTGGTGTTGACATGGGTCGCGCCGGCCAGCACCGCCGCCAGCGTGTTGGCGGTGGCGAGTCCCAGGTCGTTGTGCGCGTGCATCTCCAGTTCCAGATCGACGTGGCGCCGCAGGTTCGCCATGACCTCGCGGGTGGTGAAGGGATCCAGCACGCCCAAGGTGTCGGCATAGCGCAGCCGCCGGGCGCCGCTGCGCTGCGCCTGTTCGGCCACCTGCAGCAGGAACGCGGGATCGGCGCGCGAGGCATCCTCGGCACCGACGCTGACTTCCATGCCGAGATCCAGCGCATCCTGCACATGGCGCGCGATGGCCGCGAGCACGAAAGCGCGGTCGCGCCCCAGCTTGCGCTGGATCTGCTGCTCCGAAACCGGGATCGACAGGTGCAGGCAGGGCGCCCCGCAGCGGCGCGCGGCGGCGATGTCCTCGCCATGCGCGCGGCCCCAGACCACCAGCCGCGCCGGCAGCTTCAGCGCCAGCAGCGTGCGGACCACCTCCTGTTCCTCGCTGCCCATGACCGGGATGCCGATTTCGAGTTCCGGCACGCCCATGTCCACCAGCGCCCGGGCGATGGCGAGCTTTTCCTCGAGGGTGAATGCCACCCCCGCGGTCTGCTCCCCGTCGCGCAGGGTGGTGTCCTGGATGATGAGTGGCGCCATGAGGGAGGTCCTCGCCGGCGGAAAACGCCGCTTTTCCCGATCAGCGCAACTTTGATGCCAGAGCAGACGCATGGCGTCAGGTGACGGATATTCAAGCGCTTTTTCGCCGTGCGCCGCGATCAGTGCGGGGCGGGACGGGCGGCGCCCGCCGGTGCAAACGCGACACGGGCCGAACATGTCGGGTTTGCGACAGGGCCTGCGCCCGCCGGCTCGATGGGCATTGACAAACACCATGGGAAGGCAGTCAATGATATTGACTTAGGCAAAGATCGGCCTGCTTCCGAAGGTCTGCATCATGGTCGTTCTCTCCGCAAATACCGACGAATCCGAACTGCTGTCGATCTACGAGATCAGCAAGGTCCTCAGTTCCTCGCTCGATCTGCAGCGCACCGTGCGCGAGGTGGTCACGATCCTGTCCAACCATCTGGATGGGCGCGCCATGGTCAGCCTGATGCAGGAATCCGGCGAGCTGCAGATTTTCGAGGCCTCGGGCCTGACCGCGGAGGAAAAGGCCCGCGGCCGTTTCAAGCTCGGCGAGGGCATCACCGGCAAGATCATGACCAGCGGGATGCCAATGGTGGTGCCGGATATTTCCGTCGAGCCGCTGTTCCTGCATCGCACGGGGGCGCACGCCACCGAGGCCGACGAAATGATGGCCTTCATCGGCGTCCCCATTCTGGTGGGTCGGCGCGCCATCGGCGTCCTCAGCATCGCCCGCGGCGCGCCGCGCGGGGTCTCGGTGCGCTATGAGCGCATCGTGCGCCTGCTGAAAATGGCGGCCAACCTGATCGGCCAGACCGCGCACCTGCATCAGCACATCGGCGCTGAACGGGCGTCGCTGGTGGCCGATCGCAACCGGCTGCAGAAACAGCTGCAGGGCAAGTATCGCGTCGACAACGTCATCGGCGTGTCCAAGCCCATGCAGGGTGTGTTTGGTGAGGTCCACCAGGTGGCGGCCAGCCGTTCCACGGTGCTGCTGCGGGGGGAGAGCGGCACCGGCAAGGAAGTGATCGCCCGCGCCATCCACTACCTCAGTCCGCGGCGCGAGCGTCCCTTCGTATCGTTGAACTGCGCGGCCCTCTCTGAAACCCTGCTCGAGTCCGAACTCTTCGGTCACGAGAAGGGGTCGTTCACGGGCGCCACCACCGAACGCAAGGGCCGTTTCGAGCTGGCCCATGGCGGCACGCTGTTTCTGGACGAGATCGGGGAAATTTCGCCTGCTTTCCAGACCAAGCTGCTGCGCGTGCTGCAGGAACGCGAGTTCGAGCGGGTCGGCGGCAGCAAGCCCATCCACGTCGACGTGCGGCTCATCTGCGCGACCAACAAGAACCTGGAAGAGGCGGTGAGCAAGGGCGAATTCCGCGCCGACCTCTATTTCCGCATCAACGTGGTGACGGTCTTCCTGCCGCCCTTGCGGGATCGGCGCGAAGACATCCCGCTGCTGGCCCAGCACTTCCTCGACAAGTTCAATCGCGAGAACAGCCGGCACCTGATGCTGAGCCCGGAAGCGCTGCAGATCATGCTCGAGTGCAACTGGCCGGGGAACGTGCGCGAACTGGAAAACTGCGTCGAACGTTGCGCCACCATGACCCAGGGCGACATCGTGCGCTCCAGCGCGCTGGCCTGTCAGCACAACCGCTGCTTTTCGCTGGTCCTGCAATCCTACGGTACGTCTGCCCAGCGGCCTTTTCCGATCGAGGTGGTGCCGGCCCCGATCGCGCCGCCGGCCCTCCCTGAGCGGGCGGTCCCGGTCGACGATCCGGACCTCGCGGGTAACGGGGGGCTGCCCTTGCTGCCCGACCGCGCGCGCTTGATCCAGGCCCTGGAGCAGTCCGGCTGGGTGCAGGCCAAGGCCGCACGGCTGCTGTCGCTGACCCCGCGCCAGATCGGCTACGCCATCCGCAAGCTCGGTATCGAAGTCAAGCGCTTCTGATTCGCCTCACCCCTGCCGTGGTTCCGGGGGCGCCCGCTTCCGGTGTCCGGTGCGTTTGTGAGGTCCGTCTCCTGCTTGTCGCATAGCCAACATTCTCCGGCGCGCCACCGGCGGACATGTCGGGTGAACGACATCGACCCTTTTAAATTACATTTAAATCAGTTACCTATGTCATGGCATGGCTGTTGCTGGGATGTGTTGTCAGCGTGGGACGCGCCGTCTCCACGCACGATGGACACATGCCGGAGGGCGTCATGCAAGAACGAATCGGGATCAATGACAAGCTGAGTCAGATCAGCGTGGCGGTGGCCGGATCGGCCAGCGAGATCGCCGCAAAGATTGCAGAGGATCACAACGGCTGCGGCACCTCGGGGGGCAGCGGAAAATCCAGCTGCGGCACGGGTGCGGGCGCGGGCGATCTGGCCCCGGAGATCTGGGAAAAGGTCAAGAACCATCCCTGCTACAGCGAGGAGGCGCATCACCACTACGCGCGCATGCACGTGGCGGTGGCGCCGGCCTGCAACATCCAGTGCAACTACTGCAACCGCAAGTACGACTGCGCGAATGAATCCCGCCCCGGCGTGGTGAGCGAGAAGCTCACCCCCGAGCAGGCGGCCAAGAAGGTGCTGGCGGTGGCCTCGACCATCCCGCAGATGACGGTGCTCGGCATCGCCGGCCCCGGCGACCCGCTCGCCAATCCCGAGAAGACCTTCAAGACCTTCGAGCTGATCTCGAAGACCGCGCCTGACATCAAGCTGTGCCTGTCGACCAATGGTCTGGCGCTGCCGGACCACATCGACACCATCGCGGGCTTCAACGTCGATCACGTCACCATCACCATCAACATGATCGATGCCGACGTGGGTGCGCAGATCTATCCGTGGATCTATTACAACAACAAGCGCTACAAGGGCCGGGACGCGGCGCAGATTCTCACCGACCGCCAGCTCCAGGGCCTGGAGATGCTCACCGCGCGCGGCATCCTCACCAAGATCAACTCGGTGATGATTCCGGGCATCAACGACAAGCACCTGGTCGACGTCAACCGGGCCGTGAAGTCGCGCGGCGCCTTCCTGCACAACATCATGCCGCTCATCTCCGCCCCCGAGCACGGCACCGTGTTCGGCCTCAACGGCCAGCGCGGCCCCACCGCGCAGGAACTGAAAGCCCTGCAGGACGCCTGTGCCGGCGATATGAACATGATGCGCCACTGCCGCCAGTGCCGCGCCGACGCCGTCGGCCTGCTGGGTGAGGACCGCTCGGCCGAGTTCACCACCGACAAGATCATGGCCATGGAGGTGAACTACGACAGCGAGACCCGCAAGGCCTATCAGGTCGAGGTGGAGCGCAAGCGTCAGGAGCAGGTGGCGGCCAAGCGCGACGAGTTGTCGGAGCTCGCCGGCCTGCACAGCGACATCAAGTTGCTGATCGCGGTGGCCACCAAGGGCGGCGGCCGGATCAACGAGCACTTCGGCCACGCCTCCGAGTTCCAGATCTACGAGGCGAGCGTGGAGGGCGCCAAGTTCGTCGGCCATCGCCGCGTGGACCTCTACTGCCAGGGCGGCTACGGCGAGGAGGATGCACTCGAGACCGTCATCCGTGCCATCAACGACTGCCACGCCGTATTCGTCGCCAAGATCGGCGGCTGTCCCAAGGACACGCTCAAGCAGGCCGGCATCGAGCCGGTGGATGGCTATGCCCAGGAGTTCATCGAGCGTTCGGTGATCGCCTACTTCAAGAACTATCTCGAACAGGTCGAGAGCGGCGCCATCGTGCATGAAGCCAAGGGCGATGCCGCGATTCGCCAGGGAGCGTACGTCGCGGCCTGATCGGAGGTCGCCACGCGCAGGGGGCGGCCGGTCTGCCTCGGAATCGTCCGCCCCCGCTTTTTTACCGACCCCTCAAGGAGGTTGTCATGTCCTACAAGATCGTCGCTTCCCAATGCACCGGCTGCTCGGCTTGTGAGCCGGTCTGCCCCAATGTCGCCATCTACGAAAAGGATGGGATCTTCACCATCAATCCCAAGAAATGCACCGAGTGCATCGGCTACTTCGACGAGGCGCAATGTGAGGCGGTGTGCCCGGTCGACAAGACCTGCATCATCGATCCCGCCCAGCCCCGCTATCAGCCGCGCGCCTGAAGGAGAGACGCTACATGGAACTTTCCATTCTTCCTGCCGCGGAAAAATTCATCCAGCGCATGGTGCGCTTCGGCGGCGGCGAGCACTGCGGCTTCCGCCTGGTGGTCAGCCCCGGCGGCTGCTCGGGCCTGAACAGCGAGTTCAGTGTCGAACCCGCCCCGCAAGCCGGCGAAATCGTGTTTGAACAGGGCGGACTGCGCCTGTTCCTGCCGCCCCAGAGCGCCGCATTGCTCGAGGGCGCCACCATGGATTTCGTCGACACGGCCACCACCAGCGGACTGGTGTTCAAGACCGCCGGCAAGGGCGCCTGTGCCTGCAGCAGCGCCAGCGCCATGGGCCCGGCCACCGTCGCGGTGGGCACCATCGAGCGGCGCGTCGCGCCGCCCGGCGATGCTTGAAGGGCCGGGGGTGCTCATGAATGCGCACGTTCAGGTCGCCAGCCGCCCCCAGCAAGCGGCCGGCACCTGGGACTGGACGGCCGATCCGACGGCGGTGATCTGCTGCGCCGCCGGGTTGCCGGATGCCGCGCGCCTCGCTCTGGAGGCGGCCGGGCGCGACTACGGAAATGAAACCGCCTGCCGCGCGCATCTGGCCGAAGCACAGCGCCTCGCGCCCGATCATCCGGCCGTGCTGATCGGCTTTTACCGTTTCCACTTCTATGGCGGGCGGCTGCGCGAAAGCCTCGCGGTCGGGGTGCAGTGTCTCGCCTGGGCCGCCGCCGCGGCCGGCCTGGCGCCCGACTGGCGATCGGTGCAGGCCGGCGATGCGCCGTTCGGCGATTTTGCGGCCGCGCTGCCGCGGTTCTATCTCTTCTGCCTCAAGGGCTGTGGCTATCTGCATCTGCGCCTCGGTGAACCCGAAGCCGGCCGGCCGATGCTGGAAAAGCTGATGCAACTCGATCCCGCGGATCGCCTCGGCGGCCGCGTCCTGCTTCAGGTGCTGGCGCGGCAGGGGAGGGAGGACGATGACTGAATCCCATGCTGCCACGGGGGCGATCACCGAGACGGTGGACTGGACCGGGCGGCCCACCGACTGCGCCGCCTGCCCCCACCGGGATCTGCTGGCATCACAGCGTTGCGGACCGCGCTGGTCCTGCATGCAGGATCGCTACGCCCCGCGCATCGATCGCTTCTTTGCCCTGAATCCCGAGCGGGCGGACGCGGCGCTGACCCATCCCTATTTCGAGGTGCGTGCAGTCGCCGCCCGGCATGCGGACCTGTTCCATCTCGCCGGCCTCCTCAACGACCCGGACGAGACGGTGCGCTGGAGCGTGGCGCTACGCCTGCCGCTCGCCCAGTTGCGCAAGCTCAGCCGCGATCCGGACCGGGAGGTGCGCATCCGCGTGGCCTCGCGCATCCGGCCGGCGGATCTGCATCCCATGATCCACGACCCCGACTACTACGTGCGCCAGATCGTGGCCAAGCGCTTGCCGCCCGGCCTGCTGCCCTTGATGGCCGCCGATCCCGAAGCGGAAGTGCGCAAGGTCGTGGCCCAGCGGGCCGACGCGACGCTCTTGCCGCGCATGGCGCGCGACCCGGATCCGGCGGTGCGCCTGTTGACGCTCGACCGCCTGACCGATACCCAGCTACTCGGCCTGCGCAGCGATCCCGATTGGCGCATTCGCTATGAGATCGCGCGGCGGCTCCCCATTGCCCAGCTCGGCGCGCTGCTCGGCGACGACGACCCCGAGGTCCGCCGGATGGCGCAGGGACGCGCGGATGGTCAGGCCGAGTCGTGTCCTGCAGACCCTGAAGCCCATCTTCGAAGGAGCTTGTCATGAGCGACGGTGTACCCAGTGAACTGGATGAACAACCGGCATTCAACTTTGGCGAAAAGGTGCGCTCGCGCAAGACCATCCGCAATGACGGCACCTATGTCGGCAAGGAGATTGGCGAGATCCTGGTGCGCAAGGGCGATGTCGGCTACGTCAGCCACATCGGCACCTTTCTGCAGCAGTTCTACATCTACGGCGTGGAGTTTCTGGACACCGGTCACCGGGTGGGCATGAAGGCGAAGGAACTCGTGTCGCTCGATCGATTGCCGGAAACCGATGCCCCGCTCGCATCCGCGGCGGAGAGCGAGCCGTGAGTCGTCTGCCGGCGCTGCCGGTGGCCGATGGCGGGTCTGCGCCAGCAACGGCGACCCTGCAAGGTCCGGCGCCGGTCGCATGGCGCGGCTGGGGCCTGCATCTGGCGCGTGGCCTCGCCGGGTTGCTCACGCATCTGTCCACAGCAGCCCCGGGACGGCGGAGGGGAGGGCAAGTCATGTCCGGCACGATCGTCCCGCCATCGCCCGTGCGGCCTGTCGGTGCACATCCCAACGAACTGGATCTGCGACGTATTCGTCGCGCCCTCGAGAGCCGCCGGCGCTACCGCTATGTCGAGCCGCAAGTGGTCGGCATCGCGGGGGGATACCGCATCGAAAGCCCGTGCTGCTCCCGCAACATCGACCCCGAGGGCGGGGTCATCGACATCGCCCGACTGCTGCCGTGGCCTCATGACGGTCGCTGGCTGCTGCAATACCGGGACCACGGCCGGCAGCAGTGGGTGACCCATGCGTTCTTCGCCTCGCTCAGCGACGCGCTGGCGGTGCTGGGTGAGGATCCCGACCGGCAGTTCTGGCCCTGAGGTGCGCCATGGCGCTCATCTACTTCGACCACAACGCGACCACGCCGCTGGCGCCCGAGGCACTGGAGGCGATGTTGCCTTACCTGCGCGAGGCCTTCGGGAATCCCTCGAGCCCGCACCGGTTTGCCGAGGCGCCCGCCGCGGCGGTGCGCACGGCGCGGAGCCAGGTGGCCGCGCTCTTCAACGTGCCCGCCAAGGACCTCCATTTCACCAGTGGCGCGACCGAAAGCATCCACTGGGCGGTTCAGGGCGCGCTGGCCCTGCATCCCGAGCGCCGTCACCTCATCACCAGCGCCGTGGAGCATCCCGCGGTGCTCAAGCTGTGCCGCCATCTGGAACAGCAGGGCGTCGCGGTCACCTACCTGCCGGTCGATCGCGAGGGACGGCTGCGTCTGCATTACCTCGAGGCGGCGCTGCGGCCCGACACCGCGCTGGTCTCGCTGATGGCGGCCAACAACGAGACCGGCGTGCTGTTTCCGATCGAGCAGATCGCCGAGCTGACCCGCGCGCGCGGGGTGCTGTTCCATGTGGATGCCGCGCAGACCGCCGGCAAGCAGCCGCTTGATCTGGCGCGTGTGCCCATCGACCTCTTGTCGTTTTCCGGCCACAAGCTGCACGCGCCCAAGGGCATCGGCGCGCTCTACATCCGCAGCGGGCTCAACCTGCCGCCGCTGTTCTTCGGCACCCAGGAGCGCGGCCGGCGCGGCGGCAGTCTGAACGTGCCCGCGATCGTCGGCCTGGGCGAGGCCTGCCGGCTGGCGGTCGCGTCCCTGGACGGTTCATCCGCAGCGGTGGCTGCGCTGCGCGACCGCTTCGAAGCGGGCGTGCGCGCGCTGTTCCCCGCGGCACGGATCAACGGCGGGGCGGCGGAGCGCCTGGCCGGCACCAGCAACATCGGCTTTCCCGGCTATGACGGCGAGGCCATCGTGCAGCGTCTGGACCGGGCCGGCATCGCCGCCGCCAACGGTGCGGCCTGCGTCGCCGGCGGCAGCCAGGCCTCGCACGTGCTGATGGCTATGCACAAGGACGAGGCGCTGGCCAACAGCGCCGTGCGATTTTCCTTCTCACGCTACAACACCACGGCCGAGGTGGACGAGGCGCTCGCCGCACTGGCGCATGTTCTCTCCACCCTGGCCCCCGAGGCCGCCGCTGCACAGGGCGGCTGAACATTCAACAGGGGAATGCCGCATGAAAGTCATGATCCGCCGCGATGCCGCCGGTGCGCTGTCGGCCTATGTGCCCAAGAAAGACCTCGAAGAGCCCATCGTCTCGATGGAAAAGCCCGAAATGTGGGGCGGTGTGGTCACGCTCGCCAACGGCTGGCGGCTCGAGTTGCCGGCGCTGGCCGCCGACACGCGGCTGCCGCTGACCGTCGAAGTGCGCCGGCTGGGGGAATGAGCATGGACGCCGCCGATCTCGTCTGTCTGGAAAGTCTGCTCGGCGCCGAGGCGCCGCCGGATTGGCTGGCGCGCTTGCGCCGTGCACTGCCTGGCCGGTCGATCACGGTCTGCGATGCTGCCGACATGACCGAGGGCCAACCCTACCGGGAGTACCCGGCGTTCGAGGTCTATCTGGTGGACGGCTCGGGGCATTGCTGGCAGCTCACGCAGAACCCGGCGACCGCCACGGCCCTGGTCATCGCCCAGCGTCGCCGCAGGGCCGTGTCGTGAAACCCGCCGACTACGACATCCTGCTCAGCGAACCCGACTTCAGCGACCTGGAACGGCAGATGGTGAATGCGGTGATGGGTTCGCCCTACATCACTGCCGGCCCGCTCACCGAACGGCTGGAAGCCGCGGTGGCCGAGCGGCTGGGGCGTCGCCACGCATTGTGCCTGAGCAGTTCCACGCTGGCGCTGTGGCTGATTCTGCGGGCCGCCGACATCGGTTCGGGCAGCGCGGTGGTGGCGCCTTCCTATGGCTGGCGCCAGCTCGCCGATGGCGCGCTCTTCGCCGGTGCCGGCGTCGTGTTCGCCGACGTCGATTACTGGTCGGGCTGCCTCACGGCGGAGAAGGTCGCCGCGCGCCTCACCCCACAGACCCGCGCCCTGGTCGTGGCCAACGCCAATGGTCATCCGGCGCCCTGGGCCGAGCTGCGCGCACTGGCCGGCGCGCACGGACTGCTCTTGATCGAGGATTCGACCGAAGCGATCGGTTCGGTCTACCAGGGCCGGGCCGTCGGTAGCTTCGGCGACTGCGCCATTTTCGATTTCACCCAGCCGGGCCCGATCGCCTGCAGTGCGGGCGCGGTGATCCTCACCGACGACATCGACCTCGCCAGCCGCTTGCGGCTGTTGCGGGACCGGCGGCTGTCCGACCGCAGCTCGGTGGTGGCGGGGGGATTGCCGGTCGCGCAACTCGCGATGGGCGAGCTGAATGCGGGGCTGGGCCTGGCGCAGTGGACCCGGCTCGACGAACTTCTCAGCCAGCGCAAGGCGATCGAGGGGTATTACCTCGAGGTCATCCAGTCCTTCGAGGGCATCAAGCCACCCTATGCCGCGCCCGACGTGGACGCGGTGCACTGGTTCCTGTCACTGGTGCACCTGGGCACCCGGTTCAGCCGCAGCAGCCGCGACGACATCGTCGACGATCTGGCCACCGCGGGCGTGGAGGCCGCGGCCTATTGCCTGCCCCTGCACCGACAGGCGCGCTACTTCGACAAGCAGCGTCCGCGCCAGGACCTGTGGGTCACCGACAAGCTGGCCGACCGCGCGCTGGCACTGCCGTTTCATCGCCATCTGGATGCCGAGGAAGTCAGCTTCATCGTCCAGACCGCCAAGGATGCCTCCATCAACGTGGGGGCGGGTTCCGCCATCTATCTGTAAACAGGCGGCCCGAGCCGCCGAGGAGAGCGCCATGAGTACCGATGTCATGATCCACGTCCGTTTCGCCCCCGATGGCACCGTGATGGAAATCGGCGAGCGGCCGACGGGCTGCACCGCCCAGCAGTGGTTCAATTTCCTGACCCGCCAGAGCGGCCTGTCCTATCTCACGCTCTCCGGCGGGCGGGCGGTGTTCCGCATCGCGCCCGAGGCCGTTGGCGGCTTGCACGAACAAGCCGTGGCCGAGGTGGCGGCATGAACGATACCCATCATCTGGACCTCATCGCCGGCAGCCTGCACGCCGGCCGCATGATTCCCTATCTCGGCCCCGGCATGCTGGAACTGTGTCCCGAGGCGGGCACGGTGCCGTCCTCGCTGGAGGCGCTGGCAACCTTTCTGGGCAGCAAGGTGACGGTCCCCGGCCGCGCGCGCGGCAATCTCGGGGCGAGCGCCCAGTACATCGAGAACTTCAAGCACCGCAAGACGCTGGTGGACCTGATGTGCCAGGCCTTCGCGCCGGCGCTCACCCCCGCGCCGCTGCACCGGGCGCTGGCGGCGCTGCCGTCCGTGCCGCTCATCGTCCAGCTCTGGTACGACGACGTGATGCGCAGCGCGCTGGCCGAGCGACGGGACTTCGGGCTCATCCAGGGGTTGAGCCAGTCCGAGCATTTCGGCACCTGGCACCAGGCCATGGAAGCCGACGGCGCCGACCTGGACCTCGATGTGATCGCCGGGCGGACGCTGGCGCTCTACCAGCCCTGGGGCGCGGTGGCGCCGCGGCCGAACTTCCTGGTGTCCGACGCAGATTTCGTCGAGGTGCTCACCGAGATCGACATCCAGACCCCGATTCCCGCGCTGGTGCAGGAGCGCCGCCGCGAGCGGTCGTTCCTGTTCCTCGGTTGCCGCTTCACCAGCCAGACCGAGCGCATCTTTGCCCACCAGATCTGCAAACGCTCTGCGGCGCCGCATTACGCCGTGCTCGCCGCCGAGCCGACGCGCAACGAAGCCCGCTTTCTGGCCCAGCACGGCATCACCCGGCTGGCGCTGCCGTTGGCAGCGTTCGCCGATGCCCTGCAGGCGCAGCTCAGCGCCGGTCGTGCCGAGGCGCCGTTGTCGCGCACCGCCTGAAACCACATTTCTCCCGACAATCCGCCGGAGCGTCTCCCCGACCTCCGGTGGGCACCGGGAGCCCCGCAAGGGACGGCCGGTGAACCGCTTGTCCGGCCGGAGGCGGGCGGCCCGCACTCCCCGGCGCTGCCGATGTTCAAGTTTCCTTGCCGGTCGCCGCGGCGCGACCAGGCGGTCTTGCCTGACCGGAAAGACCCGCTCGCATTTCGCTCGGCGCAGGACCCGCGACGCACGAATCGATAGGCGGCGCTCCGGTCTTGGCGACGGGGATCGCAGGCGTTCTGGCCACGGCAACAGTGACCCTTTTCCGCAGCTTTTCTGAAATGCCTGCTTAACACGAGCAGTGCTAACGTCAATGAGCGCTGATCGGTATGTCGCGTCCGAAGGGCAATCGTCGCGACGCTGAAAGGGCAAGTGTCACTATCATTTGGGGAGCTGAACATGAAGAAAATCCTGTCATCCTTGAGCTTGATGATTGCGTCCATGGGCGCTCATGCCGCCATGGTCGAGGTGGACGATGCCGGCTTGGCCGATGTTCGGGGTCAGATCAATCTCGTCAGTCTCGTCAACGTCGGCGTGTTCAGCGACAGCGTGTTCAGCCTGGTGAGCGGCTTCGGCGCCGACAGCCTGGCATCGGGCGTGCAGGTGGCCGGCGGCCATTCGCTGTTCACGGGCCTGAACGTTCTGGGCGCGACCGGCGCGACGGGTGTCAACATCGGTGGTGTTTCCGGCGTGTCGCTCGCTTCCGTGCTGGGCGGAACGGCTGCGACGGGCTTGAATCTCGGCGGTGCGGCAGGACTCTCGCTGGCGTCCGTATTGGGAATCACCGGCGGTACGGGCCTTGGCCTTGGCCCCGCGCTGGTCTCGATCGTAGCACCGGTCAACCTCGTCGGACTGAACGGTCTGGCCTTGGTCAATGGTGGTCTGGGCGGCGTATCGGTGTTTTCCGGGGTCAGTCTGCCGATCGGCGCGACCGGTGCCAGTATCGTCACCACCCCTTGGACGCTCAACGGCTTCGGCGCCTTCAACCTGTTCTGATCAGCTCGCGGCATAGGCCGAGACGGCAGTCGCATGGGCTGCCGTCTCGCTGGAAAATTCGATGCAAGGTCGCAATCGTTTGGCTTCGTCCCGGGAGGGGAAAATCATGATAGCGAAAGCACAAGGCCTCAGCCTGCTCATTGCCAGCGCAGCCATGGGCCCGATGGGATCGGCGCACGCAAGCCTGGAACCGATGGATGATGCCGAGCTGAGCGCAGTCCATGGCGGGCTGGCGCTCATCCCCGGGATCCTGAACGTCGGCCCGCTGCTCAATGTCCCGTTGGTGGCATTCAATCTGTTCGGCGCCGTCAGCCTGGTCTCGGGGATCAACATCGCTGCCGTCAGCGGGGGCAGCGGATTGAATCTGGGCGGGCTGGCAGGGCTCTCGCTGGCCAACACCCTGGGGATTTCGGGCCTGACCGGCATCAGCCTGCCGCTCGGGTTGGCCGGCGCCGCGGGGGTTGCGCTGCCGGGTTCCGTGAACGGCCTGGGCGTCCTGAATGTCTTGTGATGGCACTCCGGCCGTGATCGCGCAAGCCGCCGGTCATGGCGCCTGCTCGCGCGGGATTCACGCGTGCACGGCGACGGGCCGGCCGGTCCTTGCCGACCTGAAACTCACTTGAGCCAGCCGTAGCGCCGGAACAGGGCCAGCATGCCGCCGGCGATCAAGGCCATGGTCAGGATCACGACGGGATAGCCATAGGTGGTGCGGATTTCCGGCATGGCCCACCAGCTGTGCTCATTGGCGACGAAATTCATGCCGTAGACGCCGGCGATGAAGGTCAGCGGCATGAAGACGGTCGTGATGACGGTGAGCACCCGCATGATGTCGTTCAGGCGGTGGCTGATGCTGGAGAGATAGACGTCGAGCAGGGACGCGGTGATGTCGCGGTAGCTTTCGATGAGATCGATGATCTGGACGGCATGGTCGTGCGCGTCGCGAAAGTAGCCCCGTGTTTCCGGATGCAGCAGCGTGAGGTCGGTGCGCATCATCTGCGAGAGCAGGTCGCGGGCCGGCCACATCTGGCGCCGCAACAGGATGAGTTCGCGCTTGATGGCATGCAATCGGCCGAGCAGGTCGCGGTCCGGCCGATCCAGCAGCTCCACCTCCAGCGCCTCGATGGTTTCGCCCATCTCTTCCAGGACCGGATAGGCGTGGTCCACGACCGTGTCGATCAGGGCATAGAAGAGAAAATCGGCGGCGTGCTGGCGCAGCCGGCCGCCACCGTTCAGCAGCCGCTTGCGCACCTCGACGAAGGGATCGTGGGCGTTTTCGCAGATGCTGATGACGAAATCAGGCCCCAGAAAGAGGCTGATCTCGGCGACGTGCAGCTCGCCGCCTCCGAGCGTGGGCATGCCCAGGGTGACGAAGAGATTGCCCTCGTACGGATCGAGCTTGGGGCGCTGCCCCGTGTTGGCCACATCCTCGAGCGCCAGCGGATGGAGATCGAACCGGGCGCCCAGTTCGCCGAGCTGGCGGGCGTCGGGCGTGCCCTGGAGATGGACCCAAAGCTGCTCGCCGGTTCTGTGATGCGGCAGGTCGCCGATGCCGCGCGCTTCGCTCCCGTGCGCCTTCTGCGCATCGTAGGTCAAAGCGCTCACCTGCGCTGCACCGGCCCGGCTTTCGCCGTGATAGGTGCCAGGGGCGGTGCCGGGCTTGTGATAGCGCTTCTTGAACAATCGGGCCATCTTCGTCCCCAGTGCGCCCCACCTTGATCGATCTCGATGCGGCGATCGGCCGGCCCCGCGGGGCCGCTGGCGCGGCGAGCCGCAAACGGCTCCTCAGCGGTGCTGGGCGTCGCCTTTTTCCTCTGCGATGCGCCGGTTGGCCTTGTCCTGCTTGCGTTCCAGTTGGGCCCGTTCACGCCAGGTGACGCGGCCGTCTTCCTTGATGTGCTTTTCGTAGTTTTCGATGTGACGCTGCTGCGTCAGCAGTTCTTCGGCTTCGCGCTTGGTGAGCCGGCCTTCTCGGACGCCCTGCTCGATGCGGTCCATCTGGTCGGACTGGCGCTGGTCGGCGCGATAGGTGTCGTCCGAGCCGGCCCCGGCGCCGCTCACGAACAGGCCGAGCAACAGGGCAGCCGCAACACGAAAGACAGGACGGGACATCGGCATGACGGTCTCCTTGGCATTCTTGGTGATCCTGCACGGAACGCAGGTCGTCTGTGACCCGTTCCGTCCGGGCGTATGCTTGGAGGGGTATAATACGCGCTTTTTCACCGCGCCCCGTTGAGGACTCCGATGGCCGATCTGACCGATTTCAACCTGCCGCGCCAGGACCTGCAGGATCTCAAGTCCCGCCTGAACGACCTTCGGGGGTATCTTTGACTATGCGGAAAAGAAAGACCGCCTGACCGAGGTCGAGCGCGAACTGGAAGTCCCGGAAGTCTGGAACGACGCCGAGCGCGCCCGCAAGCTGGGACGCGAGCGGGCCGACCTGTTCGCGGTGGTCGATGGCCTGGAGCGGCTGACGGCCGGGATCGACGATGCGCTGGAGCTTCTGGAGCTGGCGCGCGAGGAAGAGGATGAGGCCGCGCTCGCCGGCATCGGCGAGGATGTGGCGCGCTATCGCCGCGAGGTGGAGCAACTGGAGTTCCGCCGCATGTTCGCGGGCGAGCTCGACGGCGCCAACTGCTTCGTCGACATCCAGGCCGGCTCGGGCGGCACCGAGGCGCAGGACTGGGCGGAAATGCTGCTGCGCATGTATCTGCGCTGGGCGGAAAAGCGCGGCTTCAAGGTCGAGATCCTGGAAGTCTCGGCCGGGGAAGTCGCCGGCATCAAGAGCGCCAGCTTCCGGGTGGAAGCGCCCTATGCCTACGGCTGGCTGCGCACGGAGACGGGCGTGCACCGGCTGGTGCGCAAGTCGCCCTTCGACTCGGGCAACCGCCGCCACACCTCGTTCTCGGCCGTGTTCGTCTCCCCCGAGGTGGACGACAACATCGAGATCGACATCAACCCCGCCGACCTGCGCACCGACGTCTATCGCGCCAGCGGCGCCGGCGGCCAGCACGTCAACAAGACCGAATCGGCGGTGCGCATCACCCACGTCCCGACCGGCGTCGTCGCCGCCTGCCAGACCGAGCGCTCGCAGCACCAGAACCGGGATCGGGCCATGGCCATGCTCAAGGCCAAGCTGTATGAAGTCGAGTTGCAGAAGCGCACGGCGGAAAAGCAGGCGCTGGAGGACAACAAGTCCGACATCGGCTGGGGCCACCAGATCCGGTCCTATGTGCTCGATCAGTCGCGCATCAAGGATCTGCGCACCGGCGTGGAGATTGCCAACACCCAGGCGGTGCTGGACGGCGATCTCGATCCCTTCATCGAGGCCAGCCTGAAGAGCGGCCTGTGACGCCCCCGGCGCGCGGCGCCGGGATACGATGATGTTTGACGGGATCGCCGCCCGTTGTGGCGCGTCCCGCCCCGTTTTCAGGAAGCACTCGTGATGGCCGAAGATCGCCCCCCCACCCAAACCGTGTCGCCCCAAGGTATCGCGCCGCCCGCCATGGGGCCGCAGACCGAGATCCTTGATACCGAGGAAAACGCCCTCATCGCCCTGCGGCGCGAGAAGCTCGCTCGCCTGCGCCAGGCGGGGCCGGCCTTTCCCAACGACTTTCGCCGCAATGCGCTGGCCGGCGATCTGCACGCCCGCTATGGCGGTCTGGATGATGCGGCGCTCGCGGCCGACCCCGTCGAGGTGGCGGTGGCGGGACGGCTGATGGCCCAGCGTGTGATGGGCAAGGCCAGCTTCGCCGGCCTGCAGGACATGAGCGGCCGCCTTCAGCTCTTCGTGCAGCGCGAGGTGCTCGGCGAGCCGCTCTACGACGCCTTCAAGGGCTGGGATGTCGGCGACATCGTTGGCGCGGTCGGCACGCTGTTCAAGACGCGCACCGGGGAACTGTCGGTGCGCGTGCGCGAGCTGCGCCTGCTGACCAAGTCGCTGCGGCCGCTGCCCGAGAAGTGGCACGGCCTGCAGGATCAGGAAACGCGCTACCGGCAGCGCTATCTCGACCTCATCGCCAACCCCGAGGCGGCGCGCCGTTTCCAGACCCGCAGCCGCATCGTCCAGCACATCCGCCGCTTTTTCGACGCGCTTGGCTTTCTGGAAGTCGAAACGCCGATGATGCAACCCATTCCGGGCGGCGCCACGGCGCGGCCGTTCGTCACCCACCACCACGCGCTCGACATGCCGCTGTATCTGCGCATCGCGCCGGAGCTTTATCTGAAGCGCTTGGTCGTGGGCGGCTTCGAGCGGGTCTACGAGATCAACCGCAATTTCCGCAACGAGGGCGTCTCCACCCGCCACAATCCCGAATTCACCATGCTGGAGTTCTACCAGGCCTACGCGGACTATCGCGACCTGATGGAACTGACCGAAACCCTGTTGCGCGGCCTCGCGCAGGACATCACCGGCGGTCTGACGCTGGACTATCAGGGTGCGGTGCTGGATCTGGGCCGGCCTTTCGAACGCCTCAGCGTGATCGAGGCGGTGGCGCGCCACAATCCCGAGGTCGCTCCGGACCGGCTGCGCGAGCGCGACTACCTGGCCGGGATGTGCACGGCGCGGGGCATCAAGGTGGAGCCTCAGGCGGGCTGGGGCAAGCTCCTGATCGAGCTGTTCGAGGCGACGGTGGAACACGCGCTGATCCAGCCGACCTTCATCACCGGCTACCCGGCCGAGGTCTCGCCGCTCGCCCGGCTCAGCGATGCCGATTGCGAACTCACCGACCGCTTCGAGTTCTTCGTCGCGGGACGCGAGATCGCCAATGGCTTCTCCGAGCTGAACGATGCCGAGGATCAGGCCCGGCGCTTCCAGGCGCAGGTCGCGCGCAAGGACGCCGGCGACAACGAGGCGATGTTCTTCGATGCCGACTACATCGCCGCCCTGGAGCATGGCTTGCCGCCCACGGCCGGCGAAGGCATCGGCATCGACCGGCTGGTGATGCTGCTCACCGACGCGCCCTCCATTCGCGACGTGCTGCTGTTCCCCCACCTGCGGCTCCGCACCTGAATCCGCGCGCGCGCTGACTCGCAAGTCCCCAGGTGTGGCGCCGCCCCTTGAGTCTGCGCCACGCCGGGACGCTCCGCCGTTCCCGCCGCTCTCGTTGATCCAGCCCCTCTCCCCGCGTTCTGCCGCGCTCCGCGCATCGAATGCCACGCGCTCGGTGCAATCGATACCGCCTCGTTCGAGGCCCGTTCGCACCCGACCGGAATCTTGATATACGGACTCCACGCCCCCATGGTTCGTGCAGAGACAGGAGAAACCCGATGTCGAGGAACGAATTCAACGGCTGGATGTGGGAGGAGGCGCAGCGGCTTCTGGATCACGCCGAACGCCTGCAACGGCGCTTCTTCGAGCCCCTCGCCGGCCGCGTGCAGAGCCCCTGCTGGGCGCCGCCCGTCGACGTTCTGGAGACGCACGAGGGGCTCGTCATCCAGGTGGCGCTGCCGGGCGTGCGTGCCGATGCGGTGCAGGTGCTGCTCGAGGGTGACGCCATCCGCATCACCGGGGAGCGTGTTCTGCCGCCCGGCGCGCGGCGCGGACGCATCCACCGGCTCGAGATTCCCTTCGGCCGTTTCGAGCGCCAGATCGTCTTGCCGCCGGGCGCGTGGATGCTGCAGTCGATGCAGATGGTCGACGGTTGCCTGTCGATCCGGCTGACGCGTCATGGGCAGGGGGCCTGAGGAGACACGATGAATTCGCAGTCCGATGTTTCGCCAAAGGGTTCCGTGCCGGATACGCCGCCGGTCGAGCTTGCCGATGACGTGCTGATCATCCTGCCGGTGCGCAATCTGGTGCTCTATCCCGGCATCGTCCATCCGGTGACGATCGGCCGGCCCGCCTCGCTGGCTGCGGCTCAGGAAGCGGCCCGCACCGGTCGCCCGATCGGTCTTTTGCTGCAAAAGGATGCCGAACAGGAGGACCCGACGCCCGAGGATCTGTACCTCACCGGCACGCTCGCCCACATCCTGCGCTATGTCACCGCGCCGGACGGCAAGCATCACCTAGTGTGCCAGGGCGATGCGCGGTTCCGGGTCGTCGATTTCATTCCCGGTCATCCTTTCATTCTCGCGCGCATCGAGCGTATCGACGAGCGAACCGATGTTTCGCCGGAGCTCGAGGCGCGTTTGATCCTGCTCAAGCAGAAGGCGACCGAGGCCTTGGCGCTCCTGCCGCAGACGCCGACCGAACTGGTCAATGCCGTGCAGGGCATGGAATCGGTCGGGTCGCTCGCCGATCTGGTGGCCGGCTATCTCGACTTGAAGCCGGCCCAGAAGCAGGCGCTGCTCGAACAGATCGACGTCAAGCAGCGCGTCGATGCCGTGCTCGAGCATCTGTCCCATCGCGTGGAGGTCATGCGCCTCACCCGGCAGATCAGCGAGCGCACCAAGGAACAGATCGACAACCGCCAGCGCGAGGCGCTGCTGCGCGAGCAGATGCGCAGCATCCAGCAGGAACTGGGTGAAGGCCGGGAACGCGAAGACGAACTGCGCGATCTGCGCGAGGCGATTGCCACCGCCGGCATGCCGGAGCCGGTCCTCGCCGCGGTGAACAAGGATCTGCGCCGCCTGGAGCGCATGGGGGAGGGGGCGGCCGAATACGCCTTGCTGCGCACCTATCTCGACTGGATGGTGGAGCTGCCCTGGTCGCGCCTCAGCGAAGAGCATCTGGATCTCGCCGCGGCCCAGGCGATCCTGGACGCCGATCACTACGACCTCGAGAAGGTCAAGCGGCGGATCCTCGAGTACCTCGCCGTGCGCAAGCTCAATCCGGAGGGCAAGAGCCCCATCCTGTGCTTCGTCGGGCCGCCCGGCGTGGGCAAGACCTCGCTGGGCCAGAGCATCGCCCGCGCCATGGCGCGCCCCTTCGAGCGGGTCAGCCTGGGCGGCGTGCACGACGAGGCCGAGATTCGCGGCCATCGGCGCACCTATATCGGTGCCTTGCCGGGCACCATCATCCAGGCGCTGCGCAAGGCCGGCACGCGCAATCCGGTGCTGATGCTCGACGAGATCGACAAGCTGGGCAGCGGCGTGCAGGGCGATCCCGCCGCGGCATTGCTGGAAGTGCTGGACCCGGAACAGAACGGTACTTTCCGCGACAACTACCTCGGCGTGCCGTTCGACCTGTCGCGGGTGATGTTCATTGCCACGGCGAACGTGCTCGACCAGATTCCGGCGCCGCTGCGCGATCGCATGGAGGTGATCGAGCTGCCGGGCTACACCCAGGAAGACAAGCTCGCGATCGCCCGGCGCTACCTGCTCGATCGCCAGCGGCGGGCGGCAGGACTGAGCGCGGCCCAGTGCGAGGTCACCGACGCGGCGATCGAGGCCGTGATCGGTGGCTACACCCGCGAGGCGGGCTGTCGCAACCTGGAACGCGAGCTGGGCAAGCTGTGTCGCCATGCGGCGCTGAGGGTGGCGATGGGGGAAGCCGGGATCCAGCGGATCGACGCCGCCGACCTGCCCGCCATGCTCGGGCCGGTGCGCTTCGAGCCCGAGGTCGCCTTGCGGACCGGCGTGCCGGGAGTCGCCACGGGCCTCGCCTGGACGCCGGTGGGCGGCGAAATCCTGTTCGTCGAAGCGAGCCGGGCGCCGGGCAGCGGCCGACTGATCCTCACCGGCCAACTCGGCGAGGTGATGAAGGAAAGCGCCCAGGCCGCGCTGAGCCTGCTGAAGGCGCGCGCAGCGACCTTGGGCCTCGATCCCATGGCTTTCGACGGACAGGACATCCATGTGCACGTCCCGGCCGGCGCGATCCCGAAGGACGGCCCCAGCGCGGGCGTGGCGCTGTTCACGGCGCTCGCCTCGCTTTTCCTGGGCCGCACGGTGCACGCGAATGTCGCCATGACCGGCGAAATCACGCTGCGCGGGCTGGTGCTGCCGGTCGGCGGGATCAAGGAAAAGGTACTGGCCGCACATCGGGCCGGCATCGGCCATGTGTTGCTGCCCGCCCGCAACCGCCGCGACTTCGAGGACATCCCCGAGACGGTGCGCCGGCAGATGGCATTTTCCTGGCTGGAGAGCGTCGATGATGCGCTGGCACAGGCCCTGACGGGCGCGTCGTGACAGCGGCTCGCCGGGCCAGCGGGAGCACGCCGAGCAGCCGCCATGCCGGTCTTTAAAATCCCGATCGGCGCCGCCACAATAGGGCCGTACCCTGCCGACGCCCGCCGGGAAGCGCGACCGCTACGCCTGCGGGGCCCGAGAATTTCCGGAGTCGATTTACGCGTATGATGGAATCCGATCCGCCCGACCATGGCGACGCCTCGGCCACGGTCGAAACGGCCAAGCCCAAGCTCAAGCCGCCGCCGCTGTTCAAGGTGGTGCTGCTGAACGACGACTTCACGCCCATGGAATTCGTCGTGCACGTGCTGGAACGCTTCTTCGGCATGGATCGCAACATGGCGACCCACGTGATGCTGCAGGTGCACACCCAGGGCAAGGCCGTGTGCGGTGTCTATCCGGCGCAGATTGCCGAAACCAAGGTCGCGCAGGTCAATGATTATGCACGCAAGCACCACCACCCGCTGATGTCCTCGCTCGAGGAGGCTTGAGCGCTTCGATTGTCGTTCTCCGGAAATCCTGGGGTGGCCCAGGATCGTGTCGGGTCACCGGTCTCTGCCGTGGAGCATCTGTCATGTTGAGCAAAGAGCTGGAATTCGCCATCAACGCTGCCTTCACCGGCGCCCGCGGCAAGCGGCACGAGTTCATCACGGTCGAGCACCTGCTGCTGGCTCTGCTCGACAACGCCCTGGTTGCCGAGGCACTGCGCTCCTGCGGCGCCGATCTCGTCCAACTGGGGCGGGAATTGCGTGAATACATCGACAGCCACACGCCGCTGGTCGACGCGTCCGAATCACACGACGTCCAGCCGACTCTGGGCTTTCAGCGGGTCCTGCAGCGCGCCTTCTTTCACGTGCAGTCATCCGGCAAGAAGGAAGTCACGACCCTCAACGTCCTGGTGGCGATCTTCAGCGAGCAGGACGCGCAGGCGGTCTTCCTGCTGAGCAAGCAGTCCGTGTCACGGCTGGACGTGGTCAACTACATCTCTCACGGCATCCGCAAGCTCCACGACCACGACGAGCCGGAAGCCTCGCCGGTGCAAGGCGAGTCGGGCGATGGCTCGGCCGAACGGGAGGAAAACGCCAGCCCGCTCGACCTCTACGCCGCCAATCTCAACCTCCGGGCCCGGCGCGGGCGCATCGATCCCCTGATCGGCCGGGAGGGCGAAGTCGAGCGGGTGGTCCAGATCCTCTGCCGCCGCCGCAAGAACAACCCCTTGCTGGTCGGCGAGGCCGGCGTGGGCAAGACCGCGATCGCCGAGGGGCTGGCCTGGCTCATCACCCAGGGGCGCGTGCCGGAGATCCTTCAGGACGCGACCATCTATGCGCTGGACCTGGGGGCGCTGGTGGCGGGCACGAAGTACCGCGGCGATTTCGAGAAACGCCTGAAGGGTGTATTGACGCAGCTGCGCAAGCAGAAGGGCGCCGTGCTGTTCATCGACGAGATCCACACCCTGATCGGCGCCGGCTCGGCCTCCGGTGGGGTGATGGACGCCTCGAACCTGCTCAAGCCCATGCTGGCGTCCGGCGAACTGAAGTGCATCGGCTCGACCACCTACCAGGAATACCGCGGCATTTTCGAGAAGGACCGTGCACTGGCGCGGCGCTTCCAGAAGATCGACGTGCCCGAACCAACGGTCGATGAAACCTATCAGATCCTCAAAGGCTTGCAGCGTCATTTTGAGGAATTTCACAAAGTGCGCTATACCCAGCCGGCCTTGCGCGCTGCGGCGGAACTGTCGGCCCGCTACATCACCGATCGCCACCTGCCCGACAAGGCCATCGACATCGTGGACGAGGCAGGCGCCAGCCTTCAGCTGGTTCCGGAGGCCCGGCGGCGCAAGACGGTGACGGCGGGGGATGTCGAGGCGATCGTGGCCAAGATGGCGCGCATTCCGGCCAAGCAGGTGTCGCGGACCGATCGCGAGACCATGCGCAACCTGGAACGCGACCTGAAGCTCGTCATCTATGGCCAGGACGCGGCCATCAACACCCTGGCCAATGCGATCAAGACCAACCGCTCCGGCCTCGGGCATCCCGATCGGCCCATCGGCAGCTTCCTGTTCGCGGGCCCCACGGGCGTCGGCAAGACCGAGGTCACGCGGCAGCTGGCCCACGTCCTCGGCATCGAGCTGATCCGCTTCGACATGTCGGAGTATATGGAGCGCCACACCGTGTCGCGCCTGATCGGCGCGCCGCCCGGCTACGTCGGCTTCGATCAGGGGGGGCTGCTGACCGATGCCGTGCTCAAGACGCCGCATGCGGTGGTGCTGCTCGACGAGATCGAAAAGGCGCATCCGGATGTGTTCAATCTGCTGCTGCAGGTGATGGATCACGGCACGCTGACGGACAACAATGGCCGCAAGGTCGATTTCCGCAACGTGATCCTGGTGATGACCACCAATGCCGGGGCCGAAGCCATGCAGCGGCCGTCCATGGGATTCACCCTGCAGAATCACCAGACCGATGTGATGGAAACGATCAAACGGGGTTTTGCCCCGGAATTCCGCAACCGGCTCGACGCCATCGTGCAATTCCAGCCGCTCGATGCCACGACCATCCTGCATGTGGTCGACAAGTTCCTGACCCAGCTGGAGGTCCAGCTGGAGGGCAAGCGGGTGGTGCTGGCGGTGACCGATGCGGCGCGCGCCTGGCTGGCCGAGCGCGGCTACGATCCGCAGATGGGCGCGCGGCCCATGGCGCGGGTGATCCAGGAACACATCAAGCGACCGCTGGCGGATGAGATCCTGTTCGGACGCCTGACCGAAGGCGGTCGGGTCCGGGTGGATGCGCAGGATGACGGTCTGGCGCTCGAGATCGAGTCGCGCGTCGCAGCCGTCTAACGGCCCCGGAAGACGATGCGGCCCTTGGTGAGGTCGTAAGGCGTCAGCTGGACGGTGACCGTGTCGCCGGTCAGGATCCGGATGTAGTGCTTGCGCATCTTGCCGGAAATGTGGGCCATCACGATGTGCCCGTTGTCGAGCTGAACCCGGAAGGTGGTGTTGGGCAGGGTATCGATGACCTTGCCCTGCATTTCGATCATATCTTCTTTGGACATGGCAACCTGATCGGCTTGGGGGCGAAAGGCCCCGGAAGGGCTGGGATTGTCCTACATGGCAGGCGCTTGTTCAACGGCCGCGCGGCGGCCGACGGCGCCTGCGGGGGTGCGCAAGTCCTCATCGAGCGACTCGAGCGGCCCCGACGGCTCTTCGGCCAGCGCGCCGGCCAGCTCCCTCAGGAAGCGCGCCCGCGGCCACGATTCGGCGCCCATGCGCAGCAGGTGCGGCGAGGCGACCTGCGCGTCGATCAAGCGGAAATCCCTGCGTGCGAGTTGTTCTCCGGCGATGATCATCAGCATCTTCGAGGCATCCCGCACGCGACTGAACATGGATTCGGCAAAGAACGCCCGGCCCAAGGCCAGCCCGTAGATGCCGCCGATCAAACGCGCGCCGTCCCAGAGCTCAAAGGAATGCGCCACACCGAGCCGGTGCAGACGGGCATAGGCAAGCTGCATCTCCGCCACGAGCCAGGTGCCTGAAGCGGGCCCACGCGGCGCCGCGCAGCCCTCCAGCACCGCGACGAAGGCCTCGTCCAGGCTGGCCCGGAAGGGGCTTTTCCGCATGGATCGGGCCAGCCGCCGCGAGCAATGCACGGCGCCCGGACGCAGCACCGCACGCGGATCGGGCGACCACCACAGGATGGGATCGTCGGGGCCATACCAGGGAAAGATGCCGCGCCGGTAGGCCGCGAGCAGCCGCGCCGGAGACAGATCGCCACCCATGGCCAGCAGTCCGTCGGGTTCACGCAGCGCGCGAGCGGGATCCGGAAAGCCGTCGACCGGATCACCCCGACGTAGCACCGGGATCATGCCGCGGCGGATTTCAGCGGGCTGTGCGCGGCCATGTCGGCCGCATAACGCGCCACCCAGCGCGCTTCCTGAACCAGAAAGTCACCGATGGCGCGGCTCAGTTCGGGGTGGGCGATGGTGTGCAGTGAATGGCTGAGATGCGGAAGAAAGCCCCGCGGCAGCTTGTGCTCGCCCTGTGTCCCCGGGTCATAGGCGACGAGCCCATGCTGGATGCAGTATTCGATGCCCTGGTGATAGCACAGCTCGAAATGCAGGCTGTCCCAGGGTCCGCGTGCGCCCCAGTAGCGGCCGTAGAGCGTCGTGGCATCGCGGAAGGCGAGCGCCGCGCCGACCGGCTCGCTGCCGTCGAGTGCCACGAACAGGACCAGCTGATGCGCCAGCGGCGCGCTGATGGTTTCGAAGAAGGCCTGGCTCAGATAGGGCTGGTGCCCATGGCGGTAGAAGGTGTCGGCCAGCAGCGGATAGATGGCGTCCCACCGCGCGGGTGTCATGTCCTGCCCCGTCCACACCGCGACCCGCAGACCGGACTCATCGACCCGTCGCCGCTCACGCCGGATCTTCTTGCGCTTGTCGGCGCTGAAGGTCGACAGATGGGCCTCGAAATCGGTGAAGCCCTGGTTGTGCCAACGGAATTGACACGCCACGCGCGGTTTCATGCCGGTTGCCAGCGCCCAGTGCTGCGCCAGCGCTTCGTCGGGAAACAGGCAGTGAAAGGATGAAAACCCTTCGCGCGCCATCAGCGCCAGCGCCGCCTTCAGCAGCTCCTGATGGAGCACCGTCGCCTCCGGCGCCGTCGGCAGGGCGCGCGGCCCGGTGACGGGCGTGAAGGGAATCGCATTCACCAGCTTGGGGTAATACTCGAGTCCCAGACGGTCATAGGCGTCGGCCCAGGAAAAATCGAACACGAACTCGCCCATCGAATGGGTTTTTTCATAGAGTGGCAGGGCGGCACAGAGACGACCCTTGTCGTAAGCCGCTACATGCCGAGGCGTCCAGCCTGTCTGGATTGCGACACAGCCGGACCGTTCGAGCGCCTGCAGGAACTCATGGCGCAGGAAAGGATAGCCGCAGGAATTCAGCGCATTCCATTGATCGGCGTCGATGTCGTCGATGCCGCGATGAAACTGGATGTCCAGGGACATGGACGGACTCTTGCATTGTCGAGGCTGGGTTCCATTGTATGCCCGTCCGCCGCGAACGGCCCCTTTTTCCGGAGATCCGACATGCGCATTGCCATTCCGAAAGAAGTCAAGCCCCATGAAGGCCGTGTGGCCCTCACGCCGGAGTCCTGCCGGGCACTCATCGGCCGGGGGCACGCCGTCATCCTGCAAACGCAGGCCGGGGAGGCCAGCGGCTATCCCGACGCGCTCTATCAAAAGGCCGGGGTCGAGATCGCAGCCGATGCCGCGGCCACCTACGGCGCCGGCGAACTGATCGTCAAGGTCAAGGAACCGATCCCGCCCGAGTGGCCGCTGCTCCGCACCGACCACCGGCTGTTTTCGTTTCTGCATCTGGCGGCCGCGCCCGAACTGGTCGCGGCCCTGTGCGGCATCGGACTGAGCGCCTGGGCCTTCGAGACGGTGCGCGCCGGGGACCACTATCCACTGCTCACCCCCATGAGCCGGATCGCCGGCGTGTTGGCCATCCATCAGGGCGCGCACTGGCTGCAGGGCGTCAGCGGCGGGCGCGGGGTCTTGCTGGGCCGGATGACCGGCGTGCCCAGAGCGCGCGTCGTGGTGGTCGGCTGTGGTCAGGCGGGATTGGCTGCGATCGGGACCGCTGCGGCACTGGACGCCGAGGTGACGGCATTCGACCTGAAGCCCGCGGCGCTCGATGCGGCTGCGGCCCTGGGCGCCAATGTGACGGCCCTGTATCCCGATGCGGAAATGCTGGCGACCGCGGTTGCCGAAGCGGATCTGGTGGTGGGCGCCGTGCTGGTGCCGGGACGCCGGGCGCCCGCCGTGATCACCGAGGCCATGGTGCAGCGCATGCGTCCGGGCAGCGTGATCGTCGATATCTCCATCGATCAGGGCGGGTGCGTGGAAACCATGGAGCCGCGTGGGTATGATGACCCCGCCTACCGACGCCACGGGGTCTGGCATCTCGGGGTGGCCAATCTGCCGGGCGCCGTGCCCCGGACCGCATCGCAGGCGCTGTCCGCTGCCCTGTCGCCCTACGTGGCGGCGCTGGCGGACGGAGCGGCGGCGGGGGCGGCGGCCGCATCGCTGGCGGCGGCCTTGAGCATCCACCGGGGCGAGGTCGTGGATGATCGGGTGCGCAGCTGAGCGCGCCTTCCTGATGTCGAGAGGATTGCCTTGTCGCGAACGCCTGTATCCGGGCCATCCCGTGCACCCCAGTCCGGAACGCCGGGGCGTGGCCTGCGCGAGGCCGCTCTGCTGCTGGCGCTGTCGTTCGCGGGCTTTCTGGCGACGGCGCTGCTGAGTTTTCACGTCGACGATCCCGCCTGGAGCCAGATCGGCGACACCGGGCCGGTCCGCAATCGCGGCGGCGTGCTGGGCGCCTGGCTCGCCGATTTTCTGCTGACGGCCTTCGGTTATCTCGCCTACGGCCTGCCGCTGGCGATCCTTTATGCGGGGTGGCGCCATTTCAAGGGACAGGCGCGGAACACGACGTCGGGCGTGGACAGGAGCACGCGGCTCGTCGGCGGTTTGCTGGCGTTTCTCGCAGCGAGCGGACTCTCGGCACTGCACCTGCGCGAAGACCTGGTCACACTGCCGCGCGGGGCAGGCGGCTGGATCGGCGACCGCATCGCCGAGGCGGCGCTGGCCGCCTTCAATCCCCTGGGGTCCACGCTGATCCTCTTGCCGCTGATGCTGATCGGCATCACGCTGGCCACGCATCTGTCCTGGATCGCCTTGGCCGATCGCACCGGGCGCGGGGTCATGCAGGCCCTGAGGCTCGCCGCTGATCGCTATCGGCGCTGGCAGGGGCGCCGCGCGCAGCGCGCCGACGCCGCTGCCACGCGGCCCGAGGCACCCGTTCCGCGTCCGGCACCACCCAAGCCGAGTCTCAAGCCCGCAGCGGGCGCTGTGCGCATCGAGCCGCCACCACAACCGGTCAAGCCCAGCGATCGCGCCGAACGCGAGCGTCAGGTGCCCATCTTCACGGATCGCCCGGACTCGCCCTTGCCGCCGCTGGCACTGCTGGATGAGCCCCGGCCGAGCGAGGCGGCCTACACCCCCGAGGCGCTCGAGGGCCTCTCGCGGCTGGTGGAAATCAAGCTCGCCGACTTCGGGGTCACGGTGAAGGTGGTTGCGGTGCATCCGGGGCCGGTCATCACCCGTTTCGAACTGCAGCCGGCGCCGGGCGTCAAGGTGAGTCAGATCTCGGGACTGGCCAAGGATCTGGCGCGCGCCCTGTCGGCGGTCAGCGTGCGGGTGGTGGAGGTGATCCCGGGAAAGTCCGTGGTGGGCCTGGAAATTCCCAATCCCCAGCGCGAACTGGTCTGCCTGAGCGAGATCCTGCGCTCGCAGGCCTATGACGACGCCGCATCCCCGTTGACCCTGGCCCTGGGCAAGGACATCGGCGGTCAGCCGATCGTCGCCGATCTCGGCCGCATGCCACATCTGCTGGTGGCGGGGACCACCGGATCGGGTAAATCGGTGGCCATCAACGCCATGCTGCTCAGCCTGCTCTACAAGGCCAGCGCCGAGCAGGTGCGGCTGATTCTCGTCGATCCCAAGATGCTGGAGCTGTCGGTCTACGAGGGCATCCCGCATCTGCTGGCGCCCGTGGTCACCGACATGCGCGATACCGCCAACGCCCTGCGCTGGTGTGTCACCGAGATGGACCGGCGCTATCGCCTCATGGCGACCTTGGGGGTGCGCAACATCGCCGGGCTCAACCGGCGCGTGGCCGAGGCCGCGCAGACCGGAACGCCGCTGACCGATCCGCTGCGGCCGTTCGACGAGGCGGGCGAGCCGGTGCCGCTGGCCGCACTGCCTTATCTGGTCGTGGTCATCGACGAACTGGCCGATCTCATGATGGTGGCCGGCAAGAAGGTCGAGGAACTCATCGCCCGGCTGGCGCAGAAGGCGCGCGCCGCGGGGATACACCTGATTCTGGCGACCCAGCGGCCTTCCGTGGATGTGATCACCGGCCTGATCAAGGCCAACATCCCGACGCGCGTCGCTTTTCAGGTCTCCAGCAAGATCGACTCGCGCACCATTCTCGACCAGATGGGCGCCGAGGCGCTCCTGGGTCACGGCGACATGCTCTACCTGCCGCCGGGCACGGGCTACCCGCAGCGCGTGCATGGCGCGTTCGCCTCCGACGCGGAAGTGCACCGCGTCGTCAATCACCTGAAGGAGCTCGGCGCGCCCGAATACATCGACGAAATCCTGCAGGGGCCCGAGGAGGACGCCGGCAGCTTCACCGGCAGCGAGGGCAGTGATGACCCTGAGCGGGACCCCTTGTACGACGAGGCGCTGCGGCTCGTCACCGAATCGCGCAAGGCTTCGGTCTCGGGCGTGCAGCGCCGCCTGCGCATCGGCTACAACCGGGCGGCGCGGCTGGTCGAGGCGATGGAGCGTGCCGGTGTCGTCGGCACCTTGCAGCCGAACGGCTCGCGCGAAGTGCTGGCCCCGCCGCCGGCGGGTCAGGATTGAGTCGTGAGAATCAACCCAGCGGAGAGAACGATGCGGATGGGCATGCGCCTGATCGGGGCGTGGATGGTGTGGCTGGCCGGCGCCGGGGCGGCCTGGGCCGGCGGTCTGCAGGAACTGGAGGCGTTCAACGCCCGGGTGCGCAGCTTCGAGGCGCGCTTCGTGCAGACCGTGCCGGCCGCGCAGGGCCAGGCGGCGCGCAGCGAACAGGGCCGGATCTGGATCGCCCGGCCGGGGCGGTTTCGCTGGGAATACGAAGGTGGCTCGGATCAGGTCATCCTGAGCGACGGCAAGACGCTGCAGCTCTACGATCGCCCGCTGGCGCAGGTGACCCGCCGGCCGCTGGATCAGGCGCTGGCGGCCACGCCGGCGGTGCTGCTGAGCGGGCAGGGCGACCTGTCGGCGCAGTTTGTGATCACCGAGGACCCGGCGCGCGAGGGGCTCGCGTGGGTGACGCTCACGCCGCGCAATGCCGACACCGATTTTCGCACCATCCGGCTGGGTCTCAGCGGCGGGCTGATCCGGCGCATGGCGTTCGAGGACCATTTCGATCAGCGCAGCCTCGTCGAGTTTTCGCAGATCCGCGTCAACGAGGCCATCCCGGGTAGTGTCTTTCGCTTGGAGCTGCCGGCGGGCGTCGAGGTGATCGAGGAATGAAACTGCATTTGCGCCCCTGGATCGGCTGGATGGTGGGTGGCATCGCGCTGGCCGTACTGGCCTGGGCCAGCCTCATTCCCTTGGATCCGGGTTCGCTGCCGAGCCGGCATGACAAGCTGGCGCATCTGGCGGCTTATGGCACGCTCGGCGCCTGGTTTGGGCTGTTTCTGCCGTCGCGACGCTGGCTACCCGCCTGGATGGGATTGGGCCTTTTCGGCGTCGGCATCGAGTTTGCCCAGGGGCAGACGACTTATCGCAGCTTCGATACTCACGACATTCTCGCCAACTGGCTCGGCGTTAGTCTGGGCATGGTCGTGCTCGCCGCGCCGCTGCGCTACGGACTGACGACCCTCCGCGCGCGCGCATGACCGGCAAGATCGATCCGCAGTCCAGCCTCTTTGCCGCCGCGCAGCCCGCGGCGCCGCTGGCGGATCGTCTGCGGCCGCGGCATCTGGACGAGGTGGTGGGCCAGGCCGATCTGCTGGGGCCGGGCCAGCCGTTGCGCGCCATCCTCGAGGGCGGTCGGCTGCACTCGATGATCCTCTGGGGGCCGCCGGGCACCGGCAAGACCACCCTGGCCCGGCTCATGGCGCAGCAGGCCGATCTGCTCTTTCTGAGCCTCTCGGCCGTGCAGGCCGGGATCCGCGAGGTGCGCGAGGCGGTGGACACGGCGCGGCGGGAGCGCAGCGTCAGCGGCCGGGGCACGGTGCTGTTTCTGGATGAGGTGCACCGCTTCAACAAGGCGCAGCAGGACGCCTTCCTGCCCCATATCGAGGACGGCACGCTCGTCTTCATCGGCGCCACCACCGAGAATCCCTCCTTCGAGCTCAACCGCGCGCTGCTCTCGCGCGCACGGGTCTATGTGCTGCGCGCGCTGGACGAGGCCGATCTCGCACGCGTGCTCGAGCGGGCGCTCACCGACACCGAACGGGGACTCGGTGGGCTGCGTCTGGAGGTTCCCGAATCGGCGCGCCGGCTGCTGATCCAGGCGGCCGACGGCGATGCGCGGCGCCTGCTGGGCCTTTTGGAACTGGGCGCCGAACTGGTCGCGGCGGGCGGGCCGCTCGATGCCGCGGCGGTGGAGCGCCTGCTCACCGGCGCCGGCACCCGCCAGTTCGACAAGGGCGGCGATCTGTTCTTCGACCAGATCTCGGCCCTGCACAAGGCCGTGCGCGGATCATCGCCGGATGGCGCGCTCTACTGGCTGGCACGCATGCTCGACGGCGGCGCCGATCCGCTCTACCTCGCCCGGCGTCTGGTGCGCATGGCCAGCGAGGACATCGGCAACGCCGATCCGCGCGCGTTGCAACTGGCCCTGAACGCCTGGGAGACGCAGGAACGACTGGGCTCGCCCGAGGGACATCTGGCGCTCGCGCAGGCGGCGGTCTATCTGGCCTGTGCGCCCAAGAGCAACGCGGTCTACCGGGCCTTCGACGCCGCCCGAAACGATGTGACCCGCCACGGCTCGCTGCCGGTGCCGCTGCATCTGCGCAATGCGCCCACGGCGCTCATGAAGCAGCTGGGCCATGGGCGCGCCTATCGTTACGCGCACGACGAGCCCGATGCCTACGCCGCCGGCGAGCAGTACCTGCCCCCGGCCGTGGGAGCGGCACGCTACTATCATCCCGTGCCGCGCGGACTGGAATTGCGCATCGGTGAGCGGCTCGCCATCCTGCGCGAGCGCGACCAACGCGCGCAGGCGGTCGATTTGCCCGAGTCGGAGCAAAATCCGTGAAGGACTGGATGATCCCGCTCGCGGTCGGACTGGGGGGCGGCGCCGGCTCCATGAGCCGCTACGCGCTGGGGACCCTGTGCGCGCGCCTGCCGTGGGCCTTTCCCTGGGGCACGCTGGCCGTCAATGTGCTGGGCGGTTTCGCCATCGGCGGCTTGTTTTATCTGAGCCAGCGCCGACCGGAATGGGCGCTCGCGCTGCGCGTCTGGGCCATCACCGGTTTTTGCGGCGGCTTCACAACTTTTTCGGCCTTTTCGCTCGAGACGTTGCAGCTCTGGAGCCAGGGCGCGCAGGGCAAGGCGTTGGTGAACGTGCTGGCCAATCTCGCGCTGAGTCTGGCTGCCGTGGCCACCGGCATGGCCTGTGTGCGGCGCCTGATGACCTGATTTTTTTTAGATTGCGAAGGACCTTCCATGCTTGATCCCCGTTGCTATCGCCAGGATCTGGATGCCACCGAGGCGGCGCTGGCGCGCCGCGGCTATACGCTGGACCGCGCCCGCCTGACGGCGCTCGAAAGCCGTCGCAAGGACCTGCAGATCGAGGTCGAAGGCCTGCGCAACAGCCGCAACACGATTTCCCGCCAGGTCGGCAAGGCCAAGGCTAGGGGTGAGCCGGTCGAGCCGATGCTGGCCGAGGTCGCCGCGCTGGGCAGCCGCCAGGAAGCGGGGGAGGCGGCCCTGCGGGAGCTGCAGGCCACGCTCGACGCCTTCCTGCTGGAGATTCCCAATCTGCCGCAAGTCGCCGTTCCCGATGGTAGTTCCGAGGCGGACAACCAGGAGTTGCGCCGCTGGGGCGAGCCGCGGGCCTGCGATTTTCCGATCAAGGATCACGTCGAACTGGGCGCGCCCGGTGCGCGGCTGGATTTCGCCGCGGCGAGCACCATTACCGGCGCCCGGTTTACCGTGCTGCGCGGCGCCTACGCCCGGCTGCAGCGGGCGCTGACGCAGTTCATGCTCGATCTGCACACCGGTCGCCACGGCTATGAGGAGGTCTACGTCCCCTACCTGGTCAATGCCGCGAGCCTGACCGGCACCGGCCAGTTGCCCAAGTTCGAGCAGGACCTGTTCCGCCTCGCGGGCGATCCGGCGTGGTACCTCATTCCCACCGCCGAGGTGCCGGTCACCAATCTGGCGCGCGAGCAGATTTTCGACCCCGCGCGGCTGCCCATGCGGCTGGTGGCCCATACGCCCTGTTTCCGCTCCGAGGCCGGCGCCTATGGGCGCGACGTGCGCGGCATGATCCGCCAGCATCAGTTCGAGAAGGTGGAGCTGGTGCAGTTCGCGACCCCGGAACAATCGGCGGCGCAGCTCGAGGAACTCACCGGCCACGCCGAAGCCGTGCTGCAGGCGCTGGAGCTGCCGTATCGGGTCATGGCCCTGTGTGCCGGGGACATGGGGTTCGCCGCTGCGCGCACCTACGATCTCGAGGTCTGGCTGCCCAGCCAGGGGCAGTACCGCGAGATTTCTTCCTGCAGCAATTTCGAGGCCTTCCAGGCGCGCCGCCTGCAAGCCCGGTATCGCAATCCCGAAACCGGCAAGCCCGAACCGATCCACACCCTGAACGGCTCCGGGCTGGCCGTCGGCCGCACGCTCGTGGCCCTGCTAGAAAATCACCAGCAGGCCGACGGCGGCATCGCCATTCCCGCAGCGCTGCGACCCTATCTCGGCGGGCTGGAACGCATCACGCCAGCGTGACAATCGATCGTTCGCAACACAATTGTGCTGCGACGTCTTGCTTGTCTGTCCTTCGACGTCCCTCCTGCTACTGAAAGCGGGGGACGTCGATGTCACAGCAATTTACGGTAATCGGCGGGAAGCAGGCCGTGCTTGCGCAGTTTGGCGCGCAGCGTGCTGGCGTTGACGCCCAGCAGACGCGCCGCGCCATGCGGGCCGTCGATGCGTCCGCCGGTGAGACGCAGGACCTGCGCGAGATGCCCGGCGATGACGGCATCGAGCGGCGCCACCGCCTCACTCCGGGCGCTCGTGGGCCTCTCGGGCGATGAGCCGGCAGGCGAGGAGAACGCCGGCTCGCGGGTGATGCCCACGCCCAGGGCCGTTTCCAGATCCAGCCGTTCGCCGCCGCCGAGGATGACGGCGCGTTCGAGCACGGCGCCCAGTTCGCGCACGTTGCCCGGCCAGCGATAGGCGAGCAAGGCGTCGAGATCGCCTGGCGTGAGTTCGGGCGTCGGCACGCCGAGCCGGTTGGCGGCGCGCTGCACGAAATGCGCGGCGAGCTGCGGAATGTCTTCGGGCCGCTCGCGCAGCGGCGGCAAAATCACGGGAAAGACGGCCAGCCGATACCACAGGTCCTCGCGAAAGACGCCATCCTGCACCAGCGCCGGCAAATCGCGGTGGGTCGCGGCGATGACCCGCACATCGACCGGAATCTCGCGCTCGCTGCCGACGCGCTGGACGATGCCGTCCTGCAGCACGCGCAGCAGCCGGATCTGGACCGCCGGGGTGAGCTCGCCGATCTCGTCCAGAAACAGCGTGCCGCCATCGGCCCGTTCGAACCAGCCGCGCCGGGTGGCCAGCGCGCCCGTGAAACTGCCTTTTTCGTGGCCGAACAGCTCCGAATCGATCAGATCCGGCGGCACCGCGCCGCAGTTCACCCGCACGAAGGGGCCCTTGGCGCGCGTCGAGCGTTCATGGATCGCGCGCGCGACGACCTCCTTGCCGGCGCCGGTTTCGCCCAGGATCAGGACCGTGGCATGGGTGGGCGCCACCTGCGCGACGCGCGCCATCACCCCGCGCAGGCCGCGATCGGCCCCGACGATGGTTTCGCTCAGGCTGCTGCGCCCGAGGCGCGACAGCAGCATCTGCCGGTCCGCTTCGGCGGCGGCCTGGAGACGCTGCAATTCGCGCAGGCGACGATCATTGGCCACGGCGGCCGCCAGCGGATCCAGCAGCGCACGCAGGCGCAGCCGGGCGGCTTCCCCCACGGGCGCGAAATCGCCCCGCTCGATGAGCACCAGACCGATCAGCGCGTCCTCGAACCAGAGCGGGGCGGCCAAAGCGCCCCGCGCCGCAGGCAGTCCCCGGAGCTGCTGAAGCGACGCACTCCAGCCCGCGTCCGGATCGGCCACCGCGATCTCGCGCCCGGCGGCCCACCCCATGATCCGCTGCGCCTGGATCGGGTCCTGAACCAGCGCCTGGAGCGGAGAGGGCGCAGCGCGGTCGGGCCAGCCCAGGAGCGGTGTGAATCCATCCGGTTCGGCGCGCGATTCGTCGATCTGCAGGCGGCGCAGCGGCATGGCCTCGCGCATCGCGTCGATGAAGATCGGCATCGATTCGGCCACGCGCTGGTGACGGCCGACCTCGATCCAGAGTTTCAGCAGCAGGTTTGCAGTCTGGTCCGCGATATTTGGTGTTTTCATGTGTCAAATGTAGCAGACGTATCGAATATCTGCGTTATTTGGCGATCCTGAATTCGGCTTCCTGCGACGTCTACCTCAATTCCAGCAGTGACTTGCGACGCTTTTCGGAGATTGGCGTTTTTTGTGCTTTAACGCCACGGCACATCAATCATCACTTGGGGGGGAACACGTGCGCTTTTTTCATGCTCTGATCCGAGGGGCCGCAAGCCCGGCAATGCGCTCGCGGCTGGTACGTATCGTGGCGTCGAGCCTGCTGCTGGGGGTCGCTGCGGCGGCGTCGGCCGCTGACACGACCTTGCTCAACGTCTCCTACGATCCCACGCGCGAGTTCTATCAGGATTACAACCAGGCCTTCGCCAAATACTGGAAAGCGAAGACCGGCGATCAGGTCACCATCAATCAGTCCCACGGCGGCTCGGGCAAGCAGGCGCGGGCGGTGATCGACGGCCTCGCCGCCGACGTGGTGACCCTCGCGCTCGCCGCCGACATCGACGCCATCGCCGCGCAGGGCAAGCTGCTGCCGCCCGACTGGCAGGCGCGCCTGCCCCGCAACAGCGCGCCCTACACCTCGACCATCGTGTTCCTGGTCCGCAAGGGTAATCCAAAGGGCATCCGCGACTGGGACGACCTGGTCAAGCCCGGCGTCGCCGTGATCACGCCCAATCCCAAGACCTCGGGCGGCGCGCGCTGGAACTACCTCGCGGCCTACGCCTATGCGCTCAAGAAGAACGCCAACGACGACGCCAAAGCGCGCGCCTTCGTCAAGGCGCTGTTCAAGAACGCTCCCGTGCTCGACACCGGCGCGCGCGGCTCGACCACCACCTTCGCCCAGCGCGGCATCGGCGATGTGCTGATCACCTGGGAAAACGAAGCCTACCTCTCGCTGGACGAGTTCGGTGCCGATAAATACGAGATCGTCACGCCTTCGCTGTCGATCCTCGCCGAACCTCCGGTGACCGTGGTGGACACCGTCACCGATCGGCATGGCACCCGGGCGGTGGCCGAGGCGTATCTGCAATACCTCTACAGCGATGAGGCCCAGGCCCTCGCCGGCAAGCACCACTACCGGCCCACCAAGCCCGAGATCGCCGCCCAGTACGCGTCGACCTTCCCGGCCATCGAGCTGGTGACCATCGACGCCTTCGGCGGCTGGAAGAAGGCGCAGGCCACGCACTTCGCCGAAGGCGGCGCGTTCGATCAGATCTACGGGGTCGGCAAGTGAGCCTGGCGGTCGCGCTGCCGATGCCGCGGCGGGGCCGAGGCCGGGCAGTCCTGCCCGGCTTCGGCCTGACGCTGGGCTTCACGATTTTCTACCTGAGCCTGTTCGTGCTGATCCCGCTGGCCGGCATCTTCGTCAAGTCGGCGGGGCTCGGCTGGGACGGCTTCTGGGCAGTGATTACCGCGCCGCGGGTGCGCGCGGCGCTGGAACTGAGCTTCGGCGCCGCGTTCGCCGGCGCCGCCATCAACGCGGTGTTCGGCCCGCTGGTGGCCTGGGTGCTGGTGCGCTACGAATTCCCCGGCAAGCGCGTGCTCGACGCCATCGTCGACCTGCCCTTCGCCCTGCCGACGGCGGTGGCGGGCATCGCGCTCGCCGCGCTCTACGCCGGCAACGGCTGGATCGGTGGCGTGCTCGAACCGCTCGGCATCAAGATTGCCTACACGCCGTTCGGCATCGTCGTGGCCTGCGCCTTCATCGGCCTGCCCTTCGTGGTGCGCACCCTGCAGCCGGTGCTCGAGGACGCGGAAAAGGAGCTGGAGGAAGCCGCCGCCTCGCTCGGCGCCGACCGCTGGCAGACCATCACCCGCGTGATCCTGCCCACCGTGCTGCCGGCGCTGCTGACCGGATTCGCGCTCGCCTTCGCCCGCGCCGTTGGCGAATACGGGTCGATCATCTTCATCGCCGGCAATCTGCCGCTGGTGAGCGAGGTCGCGCCGCTGCTGATCATCATCAAGCTCGAGGAGTTCGACTACGCCGGCGCCACCGCGGTAGCCACCGCCATGCTGGTCTTGTCGTTTGCGGTGCTGCTCGCGGTGAACGTATTGCAGGCCTGGACGCGCCGGCGTCAGGGCGGCCGGTCATGAGCGCGCCGGCGTCCACTGTGCCCGTGCAACGCCACAACGCCGCCGTGACCGAGGCGCCCTGGCTGCGGCGGGTGCTGATCGCGGTTGCGCTCGCCTTCCTCGCGAGCTTTCTCTTGCTGCCGCTGCTGTTGGTGTTCAGCGAGGCGCTGCGCAATGGCGTGACCGCGTATTTCGCGGCGCTGCGCGACCCTGAAACGCTGTCGGCGATGCGACTGACCCTGATCGCGGCCGCCATCGCGGTGCCGCTGAATCTCGTGTTTGGCGTCGCGGCGGCCTGGGCCGTCGCCCGGTTCGAGTTCCGCGGCAAGGCGCTGCTGGTGTCGCTGATCGACCTGCCGTTCTCGGTGTCGCCGGTGATCGCGGGCCTCATCTACGTGCTGATCTTCGGCGCGCAGGGCTGGGCCGGGCCCTGGCTCGTCGCGCATGGCGTGCAGGTCATTTTCGCCGTGCCCGGCATCGTGCTCGCCACGATCTTCGTCACCTTTCCCTTCATCGCGCGCGAGCTGATCCCGCTGATGCAGGAACAGGGCAGCGAGCAGGAGCAGGCGGCGCTGACGCTCGGCGCCAGCGGCTGGCAGGCGTTCTGGCGGGTGACGCTGCCGAACATCCGCTGGGGCCTGCTGTACGGCGTGCTGCTGTGCAACGCCCGCGCCATGGGCGAGTTCGGCGCGGTGAGCGTGGTGTCGGGCCACATCCGCGGCCTCACCAACACGCTGCCGCTGCACGTCGAGATTCTCTACAACGAATACCAGTTCGCCGCCGCCTTCGCGGTGGCCTCGCTGCTCGCCGGCCTCGCGCTGGTGACGCTGGGGGTGAAGACCTGGCTGGAATGGCGCCACGGCGATGCGCTGGCGGCGACAAGGAGACACTGATGGACATTCATATCCGCAAGCTGCACAAGCATTTCGGCCACTTCGCCGCGCTGACCGGCGTCGATCTCGACATCGCCTCGGGCGAGCTGATCGCGCTGCTCGGGCCGTCCGGCTCGGGCAAGACGACCTTGCTGCGCGTGATCGCCGGGCTGGAATTCCCGGACCACGGCCAGATCCTTTTCGGTGACGAAGACATGGCGCAGCGGCCGGTGCGTGAGCGGCGCATCGGCTTCGTGTTCCAGCACTACGCGCTGTTCAAGCACATGAGCGTGCTCGACAACGTCGCCTTCGGCCTGCGCGTGAAGCCGCGCCGCGAGCGGCCGGGGAACGCGCTGATCGAGGCGCGCGCCCGCGAGCTGCTCGAACTGGTCCAGCTCGGCGGGCTGGAAAAGCGCTTTCCGGCGCAGCTTTCCGGCGGCCAGCGCCAGCGCGTGGCGCTGGCCCGGGCGCTCGCCATCGAGCCGCGCGTGCTGCTGCTCGACGAGCCGTTCGGCGCGCTGGATGCGCGGGTGCGCAAGGACCTGCGCCAGTGGCTGCGCGAGCTGCACCGCAAGACCGGCTACACCACGATCTTCGTCACCCACGACCAGGAAGAAGCGCTGGAGCTGGCCGACCGGGTGGTGGTGATGAACCAGGGCGCGATCGAACAGGTCGGCTCGGTGGACCAGGTCTACGAGCGCCCGGCGAGCCCCTTCGTGTTCGATTTCCTGGGCGGCACCAACGTCATCGCCGCCACCGTGCACGGCCGCGCCGTGCGCATCGGAGAAGCCGAAATCGCTGCGCTGCGCGACAGCCTCTACCCGAACGGCCCGGCCGACGTCTACGTGCGCCCCGGCGACCTGCGCGTCAGCGATGCCGATGCGCCCGGTCTCGACGTGACGGTCACCGCCGTGCAGCGCACCGGGCCCATCGTGCGCGCGGTGGTCGAGGACCGCGCCAGCGGCCAGCGGTTGCAGGTGGAGCTGCCGCACCTGCACCACGACGTTCCCGCGTTCGCGCCCGGCGCCGCGCTGCGGTTGCGCCTTGCCCAGTTCAGCGTCTACCCGCGTGCCGAGCGCCACGAACCGTCGGCTGGCGTCGCCGCCCCGGTGCTGATCGGCCGCGAACGCGCCCGCACCGAGGTCAACTGAAGCACGGCGCATGCAGTCGGCGTTACGGGGCGCCGAACAGATCCAGCTGGCCGTCGAGACGGGGCGGGCGAAAACGGCGGATGTCGAGCGGCGGCAGCGGCGCATCCAGCCCCAGGCGCCGAGCGGCGATCTTGAAACGCTGGGCGATGAGATCGGCGAAGGCGCCCGTGCCCCGGCGACGCACGCCGAACTCGGCGCGGTAGACGGCGCCGCCGTGCATCTGTCGCAGCAGGCTGAGGACGTGCCCGGCGCGGTCCGGCACATGGGTTTCAAGCCAGGCCGTGAAGACTTCCGTCAGTTCGTGCGGCAGGCGCAGCAGTCCGTAGTGGGCGCCGATGGCCCCGGCCGCCTGCGCCGCGGCGAGGATGCGCTCCAGTTCGTGGTCGGTGAGCGCCGGGATGACCGGCGAGAGGGACACTGCGACCGGAATGCCGGCCTCGTGCAGGCTGCGGATCGTGCGCAGGCGCCGCTTCGGCCCCGCGGCGCGCGGTTCCAGCCGCCGCGAGAGGTTCTCATCGAGCGTGGTGAGCGTGATGCCGACCTGGACCAGCCCCTCGGCGGCGAGCGGCGCCAAGAGATCCAGATCGCGCTCGATGAGCGTCGCCTTGGTGATGAGCATGAACGGATGGCGCGTCTCGGCCAGCACTTCGAGCAGCCGCCGCGTGAGTTGCAGGCGCCGCTCGACCGGCTGGTAGGCATCGGTGTTGACGCCGAAGGCGATGGGCGCTACCCGATAGCCCGGCCGGGCCAGTTCGCGGCGCAGTTGCTCGGGTGCATCGGGTTTGTGAAACAGCCGGGTTTCGAAATCGAGCCCGGCCGATAGGCCCAGAAAGGCGTGGCTCGGCCGGGCATAGCAATAGACGCAGCCGTGCTCGCAGCCCCGGTAGGGGTTGACCGACCGATCGAAAGGCAGATCGGGCGAGCGGTTGAAGGTCAGGACCGTGCGGCTGTGATCGACGGCGAGCACGGTTTCGGGCGCCGCGGATTCGGCAAACTCGGGCTCGCGCGCGCTGCGCTGGACCTCGAAGCGGCCTTGGGGATTGTGCACGGCGCCGCGGCCCTTGAACGCCGAGAGCGGGCGGGGAATCGTGGTCGGATCCTCGTTCGGGTCGTCGTCAATCATTGGGCTACCGTCGGCAGTGGCCGTCCTGCGAGGGCGGAACGATCAGTTTAATCCCGCCCCGTGGCCGCGGGCAGCCGGCGGCCGGATGCACGCATCGCTTGCAAACCCGCCTTGCAGCACGGCCTGTTTTCGATACGCCAGGAGGACACCCGCCGATGCGGATGAAAGCAAACCCGGTCGCCGCATCCCCTCGGCTCCGGCATGGCGCATCGGCTGGCACGCGCAGCGCTGCGGCAATCGTGGAGGATCCGGCATGGTCGATTTCGTGATGGTTCCGGGACTCCATGGCAGTGGCCCGGAACACTGGCAGACACTGTGGGAGCCGGCACTCGGCGCCAGTCGGGTCATGCAGCACGACTGGTCGACGCCGGCCCTCGATCGCTGGGCCGATGCGGTGACGCAGCACCTCGAATCCCGTCACCGGCCGGCGGTGCTGATCGCCCACAGCCTGGGGTGCCTGGCCGTCGCCAGCGCCTGGCCGCGGATCCGCCGTCGGGTGCGGGCGGCGTTGTTCGCGGCGCCGGCCGATCCCAGCCATTTCGGCTTCCTGCCGGTCGCGCATCACCTGGAGGTGCCCTCACTGCTGCTCGCCAGCCGCAATGATCGCTGGCTCGCCTTCGAGGACGCGCAGCAGTTGGCAGCGCTCTGGGGCAGCGACCTCGTCGATTTGGGCCCGGTCGGCCACATCAACGTCGACAGCGGCCACGGCTGCTGGCCCGAGGGCTGGCGACTGCTCGGCGGTCTGCTGGCGCGTGCGGGGCTGCCGCCGCCATCGGCAGCGAGCCCGGATCGATGCGATCGGGCGCACAGTCTGGCCGGCTGCGATTGAGTCGCGGCAGGACCGGCAGGTTTCAGCGCATCGGTCCGTAGCCGCCGGGGTCATCGATGCCGGTGGCCTCTCTTTCCCCAGACACAGGGAAGTCCCGGTTCACCCATCAAAGCGAAGATCGTCCATGAAATCGAAGATCGATCCGGCTGGCCCATCCTGGAGCCCTTCGAGTCTGCCGCCGGCAGCGTCATCCGGGCGGGAACCGGGCAACGTGCTCATCCTGCAGACACCCCAGCAGGCGCATTCCATCCGCGCCAGCGCCCTGGTGTTTTCGGACCCCGCCTCGAAGCAACTGCTGGATTACCTGGAACGTGTCGCGCCCAGCGAGGCGACCGTCCTGATCCAGGGCGAGACCGGCACCGGCAAGGAGCTGGTAGCCCATCACGTCCATGAGCTGAGCGACCGCCGCAGGGGCCCGTTCGTCGCCGTCAATTGCGCCGCGCTCAGCGAGAATCTGCTCGATGCCGAGCTGTTCGGTTACCGCAAGGGCGCCTTCACGGGCGCCGATTCCGATCGACCCGGCTGGTTCGAGACGGCCCAGGGCGGCACCCTGTTTCTCGACGAAATCGGCGACCTGCCGCTCGGCGCGCAGGTGAAATTGTTGCGCGTGCTGCAGCAACGCGAAGTAGTGCGGGTGGGCGCGCGCACGCCGATCGCGGTCGACTTCCGCCTCGTCGCGGCGACCAATGTCGATCTGAAGGCCGCCGTGGAGGCGGGGCATTTCCGGGCAGACCTTTACTACCGGCTCAGCGTGGCGGAAGTGCGGCTGCCGCCGCTGCGCGAGCGGCCGGGCGACATCGCGCCCCTGGCCCGGTACTTCCTGCGAATCTATGCGGAGCGGATGGGCGACCGGCAGGTGCGGTTCTCGCCGCAGGCGCTCGCACGGCTGCAGAACCACGGCTGGCCGGGCAACATCCGGGAACTGGAGAACGTCATCCACCACACGCTGCTGATCTGCCGCGGTGACGAGATCGGCCCACAGGACATCCATCTGCCCGAACGACCCCAACTCGTCGGCGAAGCGGCCATCGCGCCCGAGGAGCGCCTGCAACAGGCGCTCTGGGAATTGCTCACTCGCGGCACCGCTGATCTGCATGCGACGACCGAGCGGCTTCTGATCGAGACGGCCTATCGCTACTGCGGCGGCCACCAGATCCAGACCGCCGAGGCGCTGGGCGTCAGCCGTCACGTCCTGCGTGAGCGCCTGCAGCGCTTGGGGATCATTCCCTATCCGCCGTCGCGCCGGGGGTGAGCTGCGGCACCGATGCGGGCACCGCTTGCAGGCGCCGGCAGAGCAGGGCGGCCAGATCCTGCGCCGCATCCCGGATGTCCGGAATGGCCGTGCACTCGAAAAGCACGCCCTGCATCGGCGCGCCGAGGCTGTAGAGGTGGGGCGCGAGCGAGCCGTCGGCGGCGCGCAGCTCCCCGGCAGCAGTGGCGTCGAGTCCGAGTCCGAGCGGATGGGGCCGGACGTGACCGGCGGCGAACAGTTGCCGCAGCAAGGGATCGCGACTGCGGTCGTAGCGGCTCTCGGGGCCGGTCGCGTTGACGACCAGATCGAATGCGGCCTCCTCCACGGCGGACCGGCCGCGGCGGCGCCAGCGCGCCTGGACCCGGTTGCCCACCTGACGCAGACCTTCCAGCCGGCCGGCCAGAATCGCGAGCCGTCCGCTCTCTTGAAGTGCCTGCAGGCGGGCATGGCTGGGATCGGGGATGCGATGGCGGTGGATGCTCCAGAGCGCCCGGCCATGCCGGAGCAGGCGCGCCTGCTCGGCCGGCGGCAGTTGCAGCCAGAGCGTCCGGGCCTGCATGCGCAGTCCGTTCATCGTCTGCTGCCAGGCGGCGCCCGCCTTCGCCTGTGCACGCACCTGCCGCATCAGCGCCCGCGCCGAGTGGGCGGCGTCTGATGCGGCGAACGGCGTCGATGCCTGTGTGCCCCAGGCCAGCGGCAGGCGGCCATGGCGTGAGAGCGCGGTCAGATGTGCACCCTCGCTTGCCGCCGGCGCGAGGCTCAAGACCCCGTCGACCATCGTGAGCCCGGTGCCGATGAACAACACCTGGGCGCGCGGCGGCGCGAGCTCATCGAGACGACATCGCCAGGGATCGTTCACGATCAGGCGTTCATCGATGCCCGCGCTTCCGGGCAAGGCGCGCGGTGGCAGGTTGCCGATGGCGAGCACCACGGCGTCGGCCAGCAGTGTGCCGCCCCGCTCCAGTTCCACCCGCCAGCACGCGCCTTCCCGCCACAGGGCGCTCGCCGCGCTGCGGACGCGGATCACCTCGCCGCTCCCGCGCAAGGGTTCGAGCACGGCCTCGAGATAGCGCCCGTAGAGCTGGCGTGGCACGAAATCGCCGGCGGCCACCGGCGGATCGATGCCCAGCGCGTTCAGCCACCGCAGGAATCCCGCCGGGTCGTCGCGCGCCGCGCCCATGTTGCCCGCCGGCACGTTCAGCACATGCCGGAGATCGCAGCCGGCGTAGGCCGGACCCAGTCCGGCTTCGCGGTCGACGAGAACGATGCGGCCGGTGAATCCCGCACGGTGCAGATGATGCGCGAGCAGGCTCGCGCTCGCGCCCGCCCCGATACAGAGGACCGTGGGCGCCGACAGGGAAGAGGTCGTCATGGTTGCATCCAGTCCACAGATCGGGCCACCGTCAAAACGTCCTGCCGATCCCGAAGGAAATGAGCGGCATGGACATCTCGCCATCGGTGATCGGGATGTCGAGGGATTGTCCCAGAGCGCCGACCTTCAGGTCGATCTCGTCCACGTAGACCCGCAGATACTTCGCATCCAGCCGCATGAACCATTCATGGGTGACGTCGACCTGAACCCCGGCCTGAACACCCCAGCCCCAGTTGAGGGTCGGAAAATCGATGGACAGCAGACCTTCGACCACCGGATTGGTCACATCGGCCTTGCGGATGACGGCAAGTGCGGGACCCGCGCCGACATAGGGCCGAACGGTGCGGCCCGGTAGCGGCCGGTAGAGCACATTGAGCAGGATGGGAATGAAGTCGCCGGTCTTGAATTCGGCGAATTTCCCGAGTGGCGCCAGCAGGCCGCCACCGACGAAGTCCACGGCGCCGGGCAGTCCCACGACGGCTTCTGCAGCGAACGCTTCGGTAAACTGATAGCCGATGCTTCCGCCGATCAGGGCAATATCCGGGATATCGATGGCCGTGTCCGGAATGGCCAGCGGCCGGCGGACCAGTCGCCGCACCAGGGGCGGCAACCGCTTGCCCGGCTCGAGGCTGGGATCTTCGAACTTCAGATCCGGATAGATCATCGCCGTTCCGGCGACGAAGTAGAACTTCCCGGCATCCGGGTTGGCGTGGACGGCCACGGGCATCAGGAGCGTGACGACCAGCAAGGCGAGGAAAGCACGAACGGAAGACATGAGAACCCCATCCAGAATGACCTGGAATAAAACGACAAAGACGACAGATCGCTGATTTTTTTCTTCAGGACGGACGGCAGCGACATCCGCTGCCTGGAACCGCTCGCAGGCGCCACGGACGATGTGGCTGGGAGGCCCACGGTTGATGATGAGCGGCCCTCATTTTTCGACCCGCTTGAGGTTGATGGTGATGCGCTGCGGGTTGTCGTTCAGTTCCACTGCCGTCTCGTCGAATTTTGGCGGACCGAAACGGAGCGCCGGATTCCGGCTGACGCCGACCGGTTCCTTGGGAATGCCGATGACATTGGTGTCGAGCTTGCTGTTGCCGTTCACATCGGCCACCGCGATGACCGCGTAACGTCCGGGCGCCGGCGCTGACAGTGCAATGGCTTGTTCGGCCGCCTTGGCGGGAACGACCTTGCGGACCGGGCACCGCTCCTCATGCGGGAAGCTTTCCGGGGTGCACAGGGCGACGATGATGTTTCCTTCATTCGCCGGCGTCGGATTGATCACCACCTCCACCGTGGATCCAGCCCATACGGCTGGTCCGGATGAGCTGATGACGGCTGCGGTCAGTAAACGACTGAATTTCATGTGATGATCCTGATCGATGGGAGGTCGGGACGCCTGTGCTCAGCCATTCAGCGGCGCAGGCACCTGGGGAGCGGCGCGGGTGAAGCGGCGGCGCAGATCCCACGCCGTTCTGAAGTTCAGCAGCAGCCACAGCCAGCTCGGCTTGAATTGCAGGTCGTCGACCTTGAGCTGCCCCTTTTCATCGATCCAGTGCGCCGTCAGCTTGCCCGGCTTGAGCTGGAAGACGGTGGTGTTGGGCGCCGGCGCGCCGATGCGGGCCTCTGCCAGACCGAGCAGGGCAGGATCGACCGCTTCCGTGGGGATGTTGGGGACCAGCTTTTGTACCAGTCCGAAGGTGACCAGCTTCAGGATGCCGAAGAAGGCGTCCTTGGCCGGGCCTTGCATCAGGCTTTGCATGGGGTCGACAGCGGTGTCATCCGGTGTCGGCTGCTGACGGTACAAGTTGTCCAGCAAGGCGGCCAGATGCCCCCGCAGTTGCTCGGCGCGTTGTAACAGGAGGGTATTGTCTGCGCTCATCGTCTTTCCTTTGAGGGCATGGGGCCCGCATTCATCGGGCTTGAATGGCCCCTTTGTCCAAAACCGGCGACCACGCCTGAACGTGATCGCCGCTGCGTTGGAAACGCGTCGCTGTTCGGATCAGGAGGTGAATCCCGGCACCGGATAGCGACCGTTCAGGGCGTGGTTGCCGACCTCGACGATCTTGTAGGCGAGGGGGTCGTGCAGGCTGTGGGTGCGCACGTTGCGCCAGAAACGGTCGAAGCCGAACCGGGGATGGGTGCCGCGCGAGCCGATCACCTCGAAGATGCGACTGGTGATGTCCAGGGCCACCTTGGTGGACAGGGCCTTGACCCCGGAGACCTTGACCATCAGTTCGCCTCTTTCCTGCGGCGTCAGGGCATCACCCTTCTCCCAGACCTGTTGCAGCAGGCGGCCGGCCTCACGGGCGGCGGCATCGGCGCCCTGCAGGGCGATGGCGAACTCGCCATAGGTGCGCACGACATAGGGATCGTCGGTCGCTTTCTTGACGCCGGCCGGCGTCCACGGCCGGGTCTGGGTGCGGGTGTATTCGCGCGCCGCTTCCAGCGCCCCGTGCGCGATGCCGAGGTACACGGTGGAGAAGATGAGCTGCACCATGGGCGTCCACAGGCTGCCGCGCTTGGCGCCCATGAAGGCGAGGATGAAGGCGTTGGGCGCGCCCAGGACCTCGTTCGGGTAGACCTTCGCGTTGTGGAACTCGGTGCTGCCGCTGTCGGTCTGGCGCATGCCGATGGCGTTCCAGTCGTCGTTGATGTGCACGCCTTCGCGGTCGGTGGGGATCGCGGCGGCAATGATCGCGCCCTTGAGCGGGGATTCCTCCTGGATCACCCCGAACACGAACAGGAGGTTGGAGCCCTTGGCGCCGCTGCAGAAGTGCTTGGTGCCGTTGAGCAGGTAGCCGCCATCCCCGGTCGGGGTGGCGCTGACCTTCCAGTCCAGCACGTGGCTGTTGTTCTCGCTGGAGGCGTTGCCCGTCCACCAGTCGTTCTGCGCCAGCTGGGTGTAGAGCCGCTCTTTCTGCTCGGTGGAGCCGAACAGTTCGATCATGGGCGCGCTGCCGGTGTGGTAGCCGAACAGATGGCCGAGCGAGCCGTCCACCTTGGCGATTTCGCGGATCACTTCCAGGGTGGTGGGCCAGTCGGCGCCCCAGCCGCCGTATTCGGTGGGGACCAGCAGCGACAGCAGGCCGCTGTCGCGCAGATCCTGGCGTTCGGCGGTGGCCGAGCCGCCGGCGCGGTCGCGTTCCACCGCCGTGGCGCGCCACTTGTCGGCGAGCTGGCGGGCGATCTCAACCGGGTTGGAGGCCCGGAGACGGGTCAGATGTTCAGCGGACTGGCTCATGCGATTTTCCTTGCGGATTGGCGTTGCAGACTGTTGTTCAAAAACTCGGGCGCGGCCCAGGCGTCGAGCGGCACCGGCTCGAGCAGCAGCTTGTGGTCGAGGAGGAACTGTTGCGTCCGTTCGAGCAGGGCAAGGGCATCGACATCCAGACGCGGCACCAGGTGCTGGTTGAAATCGGCGCCGAAGCCCTTGCGGATCGCCGCTTCGGAGACGCCAAGGTTGGCGGCGTGCAGGGCCGCGACCTCATCGCCGTGCTGGCGCGCCCACAGTCCCGCATCGACCGCCGCGTCGACCAGCCGCTGCACCACCCCGGGCCGGCTTTCCACCAGTGCGCTGCTCACCGTCCACACGCTGGCGTAGGCATTGCGTGCGTCCAGGCCCAGGTCGAGCACCGGCCGGGCACCGATGCGGGTCTCCAGTTCGGCCGCCCACGGCAGCCAGGCGAACAGGGCCTCGGCCCGGTCCTGTTCCAGAATCGCCGCCTGTTGCCCGGCCACGTCCGGGAACAGATCGGCGCCTTTCAGCGAGCTGGCCGCCTGCAGCCGCTCCGGCGGCACGTCCACGCCCGGACTTTCGATGCGGACCAGCTCGATGTCATCGACGCTCAGCCCGCCCGCCGCCAGCGTGTGCAGCAGGGCGCGCGCCTCCCAGGTGCCCAGCGCGACCAGGGTCTGGCGCCAGGGGTCGAGTTCCAGATAATTCCCCAACTCGCGGCGCAGGATGCGCGTGGCCGAGGCCGAGACGCCGACGCGGCGGCCGGCGAGATCGGCCGGTGTGCGGATCGGGCTGTCGGCCCGCACGTAGTAACCCCCGCGGCCCAGCACCGGCGTGATGCCGAGCAGCCGGGTACGGCCCGGCGCGCGCAGCCCTTCGCTCACGAGCGGCGGGATCTCGCCGCCGAAGCGGGTGTAGGCCGGCTGGTCGTAGGTGAAATGCACCGCCCCTTGCTGGCCGCTCAGGATGTCGAGCGCGATGTCGCGCTGGCGCAGGATCCCCGAACTCAAGGCCGTGAGCAGGGCATTGGGCACCGGGCAGTTGCTGTAGGTCAGCGTGTCCGGGCCGGTTTGCGTCTGGCTCAGGCGATGGCTTGTTGGTTCGGCTGGGTTTGCCATGCGTCGTCTCCCAAGGGTTGTGGTTGGCGCAGACCCAGGTGGTCGCGCAGGGTGTGGCCTTCGTATTCGGTCCGGAACAGTCCGCGGGCCTGCAGGATCGGCACCACCTGATCGACGAATTCGTCGTAGGCGCCGGGTAGGAAGGCGGGGGATACGATGAAGCCGTCGGCGGCTTCGGCCTTGAAATGGGCCTCGAGCTGATCGGCGATCTGCTCGCCGGTGCCGACCCACTGCGGCACGAAGGCCACGTTGGTGCCGTAGCGCCGACCCATTTCGCCCAGGGTCAGGTCGTGGGCCTGCATCGCCATCGCGAACATGTGCAGCGGCGTCGGCACGTTGCGCGACTTCAGGTCACGCAGCACCTCGCTCATCGGCGCGTCCAGCGGATAGGCCGCGAGATTGATGCCGGTATGGCTCGACAGCGTGGAGAGGCCGACCTCGGGATGCACCAGCGCGTTCAGATACCCCAGCCGCTCGCGGGCGATGGCCTCGGTCTCGCCCAGTACCGGCATGACGGCGGTGAAGATCTTGGTCTGCCCCGGATCGCGGCCAGCGGCCTTGACCTGTGCCTTGATGTCCCGGTAGTTCGCCTGCATGAAGGCGAGGTTGGGCGCGACGCTGAACACCGCCTCGGCCCAGCGGCCGGCAAAGCGCTTGCCGCGATCCGACAGCCCGGCCTGCAGGATCACCGGTTCACCCTGCGGCGAACGCGGCACCTGCAGCGGTCCGCGCACTTTCAGCCACTCGCCCTGATGATCGACGTAGCGCACCTTGGCCGGATCGGCGAACAGGCCCGCGGCCTTGTCCAGCTTGAGCGCATCGGCGTCCCAGCTGTTCCACAGCTTGCGCACCGCGGCCAGGAACTCATCCGCACGGTCGTAGCGGGCGTCGTGCTCGAGGTGCTGCTCGAAGCCGAAGTTGCGCGCCTCGGCGTGGTTGAGCGAAGTCACCACGTTCCAGGAAACGCGTCCGGCGGAGAGCTGGTCCAGGGTCGCGAACAGGCGCGCGACGTGATAGGGCGGGTAGTAGGTGGTGGACACCGTCGCGCCGAGACCCAGATGCTCGGTGACGGCCGCCATGGTGGCGATCACCGCGCCCGGCTCCAGCGCCACCGCGCCCTGACCGCCATAGCGCACGCCGGTCTCCAGGTTGTCGCCGTAGCCGTCCTCGACCGCCAGCCCATCGGGCAGGAACAGGAGATCGAACTTGCCGCGCTCCAGGGTGCGGGCGATGTGCTGGTAGTACGCCTTGGTCAGAAAGCCATTGCTGGCGCGGGCATGGCGCCAGGCGCCATGGGCGTGGGTGACGTTGCCGGCGGAAAAGAAGCCGGCCAGATGCAGTTGTCGGGGTGTGCTCATGAAATCAGCTTCCGTATTGACGCAGGGGAAGATCGGCTTCGTTCGCCGGCCGGATGGTCAGGCCATGCAGCCGACCGAGCGCGAGCCGCGCACTCTCCAGCCGCAGCAGGATTTCGGCGCTGAATCCGCCCCCCGCCTCGGCGGATTTGAGATCGGTGTCCAGAACGAAGAGGCCGGGCAGGGTGTAGGTCGCGCCCAGCGCCGCGAGCACGGGTTTCAGGGCGTGGTCGATCACGCCGTAGTGGGCCAGCGTCCCGCCGCTGGCGATCGGCAGCACGCTCTTGTCCACCAGCGCGCGTTGCGGCAGGACATCGATGAAGGCCTTGAGCAGGCCGGTATAGGCGCCCTTGTAGACAGGGGTTGCGACGATGATGGCATCGGCCGCCTCGACGCGTTCGCGCGCCCCGATCAGGTCCGGGGCGGCGAAATCGGCGCCGAGCAGGGCGACCGCCGGCAGCGTCCGCAGCGCCAGGTGATCGACGGTCCAGCCGTCGCGTTCGAGTTCTGTCGCGAAATGATCGAGCAGGCGCCCGGTCCGCGACTGGGCAGAGGGGCTGCCGTTGATGAGAACAAGCTTTGCCATGACGTTTCCTTATGAACAACTGGATTTTTCAGATCCAATATGCATAAAGCAGAGGTCATGCCAGGATTCAACACACTGTATTTGAATGGTTAATGCGCTTTTCAGCCGAACCGTGGTGCTGCCAGCGCCGCAAACCGGGCCCAGCCCTGCTGCCTCGCGCGCAGCCAAAAGGGAGCGCAAGCCTCGCCGGCACGATGCCGGCGGTGGGCGACGACGCGACAGCGCGTCGCGGTATCTGAATTTTTCGTGCCCGGCTCAACTGGCGAGCGACGCGCGCTCGGTTGCGCCATGCGCGCAGGCGATGTCTTCACACCGCCGATGGGGCAAGACAGGGGTGTAGCTTGCGCCCGATCATCGGCGTTCGTCGTCGAAGCACCGTCGATTTTCGGGCTCGTCCGGGCCGGGATGGGAGCCGGAATCGTGTGCGATCATCGGTCTGGTCACGTGCGCGCCGCGGACGAGCACGGTGCCCGTCCACGGATTTGGCGCCGTCGAGGCGTCCGCATCGCACCCGAGGGGCGTGGCGATAGACGTGCCCTCGGGGTGGGTGCCGCGCCGCCGAAAGACGATCGGCGTGAGCCTCTGACACTACAGAAGGGCATCCCGGCTTTGCTCCGCGCGGGCCGCACCGATGGCCGTCTCCACCTGCTTGATCTCCTCGGGCGGCGGCAGGACGGCGGGCAGACCCAGGCTCTCGATCCACAGTTCGCGCGTCCAGCCCTTGCTGTGATAGAGGTGGTGGTCTTCCTGACTTTCCACCGCTTCCTGCGCTTCGGTCAGCACGGTCTTGTACTTGCCGCCGATTTTGTCGCTCAGCGTCTGGATCAGCTCCCAGTTGAGATGGTCCTTGGTCTCGGCGAGGACGACGCATTCCCCGGCCACCAGCTGCGCGGCCTCCGGCTTGCCGGCGGCGCGGGCCATCTCCATGGCTTTGACGAGCGAGTGGCCGAGATGCGCGATCACGGCGCGGCCCGGGGTTTGCGTGCCTGCATCGAGGTCGAGTTTGCGAAAGGCTTCCAGCAGCACCTGCTGGTGATGGCGGGTCTCGTCCAGATAGCCCTGCCATTCTTCCTTGAGATCGGTATTGACGGCACATGAAATGGCGGTTTCGTAAATCTTTTCGCCGCCGATTTCGGTTTCCAGCGCCTGGATCAAGAGTTCATGAACCTGCTCGAGATTGGGCTTGGTCGCCATATGATTTCTCCTTTCCAGTCATCACAGGTGAGGCCATCGAAGCGCCTGTCTGGTCTTTGACTAGGCGGGTCAATGCCTTATTGGGACCGACCGGTGTCCGGAAAATTCCCAACGATCACCCATGGCCCATTGCCGGGCGCCGTCTGACCCAGTCCTGCGCCGCCGATGCTTTTAGAGAAACTTGCCGGTTCCTATCCGGTCTCATCAGTGTTTGGCCTGTGGTCGGACGAAGGACGTGCGCCTGACCGCCGCGCGAAACGGGCGCTTGTGGGGGTGTCGGACCGTTTCGCCCTCATGTCCTGCAACGGATCGAATCTGCCCTTTTTTCGACTTCATCGAACCCAAGGAAAAACCATGAACTCATCGCGCCGAATCACGATCAGGGAAGGTTTGCCGTTTCCCTGCGGGGCCACCTGGGACGGGCAGGGCACCAACTTTGCCCTGTTTTCGGCCCACGCGACCAAGGTGGAACTGTGCCTGTTCGACGACAAGGGCAAAAAGGAAGTTGCTCGCATCGAACTGCCCGAGCACACCGACCAGATCTGGCACGGTTATCTGCCGGAGGTGGGCCCCGGCACGGTCTATGGCTACCGTGTTCACGGTCCCTACGAACCCGAGGCGGGCCATCGCTTCAATCCCCACAAGCTCCTGCTCGATCCCTATGCCTGCGGACATACGGGTGAGGTGATCTGGAACCCGGCCTTGTTCGGGTATCAGATGGAGACCGGGGATGATCTGACCTTCGACGAACGCGACAGCGCGCCGTTCATGCCCAAGTGCGTGGTGGTCGATCCCAATTTCGACTGGAGCGGCAAACCCGGCCGCACGTTCCGCACGCAGTACGGCAAGCCGCTGGTGCCCTTCGATCAGACGGTGATCTACGAACTGCACGTGCGCGGCTACACCCGGCGCCATCCGGCGGTCCCTGGGCATCTGCAAGGCACCTATGGCGGGTTGGTGGTCCCGGAGGTGATCGACCACATCAAGTCGCTGGGCATCACCTCGGTCGAGTTGCTGCCGATCCACGCCTTCGTCAACGACAACCACCTGCTCGAAAAAGGCCTGACCAACTACTGGGGCTACAACTCCATCGGTTTCTTCGCGCCCGATACCCGCTTTGCCCACGAGCCCGAGCAGACCCTGCGGGAATTCAAGGAGATGGTCGCGCGCTTCCATGAGGCCGGTCTGGAAGTGATTCTGGACGTGGTCTACAACCACACCGCCGAGGGCAACGAGAAGGGCCCGACGCTGTCGTTCAAAGGCATCGACAACGCCAGCTACTACCGCCTGCTGCCCGATCAGCCGCGCTACTACATCAACGACACCGGCACCGGCAATACGCTCAACGTGAGCCACGCGCGGGTGATGCAGATGGTGATGGATTCGTTGCGCTACTGGGTGGAACAGACCCACGTCGACGGCTTCCGCTTCGATCTCGGCACCATCCTCGCGCGCGAGCCGAACGGTTTCGACAACCAGAGCGGTTTTCTCAAGGCCTGCAGCCAGGACCCGACGCTGCGCGCCGTCAAGCTCATCGCCGAGCCGTGGGATTGCGGTCCCGGCGGCTATCAGGTCGGCGCGTTTCCGCCCGGCTGGGGCGAGTGGAACGACCAGTTCCGGGATACGGTGCGCGATTACTGGCGCGGCGAGGCGTCCGCTGCCGCGCTGGCGCCGCGGTTGTGCGCCTCGGCCGACATCTTCAACTATCAGGGGCGGCGCCCGTGGGCCTCGGTGAACTTCATCACGGCGCACGACGGCTTCACGCTGCGCGATCTCGTGACCTACAACGACAAGCACAACGAGGCCAACGGGGAGAACAATCAGGATGGCTCGTCCGACAACCGCTCCTGGAACTGTGGCGTGGAAGGTCCTACCGACGACGCCGAGGTCGTTGCACTGCGCCAGCGCCAGATGCGCAACCTGCTGGCGACCCTGCTGCTCTCGCAGGGGACGCCAATGCTGCTCGCCGGAGACGAGTTCGGGCGCACCCAGGGTGGCAACAACAACGCCTACTGCCAGGACAACGACATCACCTGGGTGAACTGGGACATCGATGCCCAGGGTCGGGCACTGGTGGATTTCGTGCGCAGCGTGATGCAACTGCGCCAGCACTATCACATCCTGCGTCGCAACCGTTTCCTGACCGGTATCTACAGCGAGGAACTGGGCATCAAGGACGTCACCTGGGTCAACGCCGGCGGTACCGAGATGGAAACGGCACACTGGGCCGACGCATCCATGCAATGCTTTGGCGTCCTGCTGGACGGCAGGGCGCAGGTGTCCGGCATCCGCCAGCGGGGACGCGACGCGACGCTGCTGCTGATCTTCAATGCGCACTATGAGCCGGTCGCGTTCCGTCTGCCCGAAGTCGCGGGCGGGGCGCAATGGCAGCAACGGATCGATACGGCCGCAACGGCTGTCGATTCGGCGCCCACGCCTCAAGCTTTCGGTGACGTTCATCAGGTGGGATCGCGAAGCTTCGTGTTGTTCGAACTCGCCGGCCACGACAGCTATGACACGGCGCGCTCGGCCGAAGGTCATTCGGCGCTCGACCTCAGCCGGCGCAAGCGCGGCGCCCGACTGAGGGATGCGTAGGGGTGTGGCGGCGGGGGCGTGCCGCACGCCCCCCGGCATCGTCGTCCCGTGCGGCGACTAGAATGGCCGCCCGCCCGTTACCGGAATGATGGCCCCGGAAACATACGAGGCTTCGGCGCTGGCGAGAAACACATAAGCGCTCGCCAGTTCCGCCGGCTGACCGGCGCGGCCCATGGGCGTGCTCTGGCCAAAGGTCTCGAGTTTCTCGTCCCAGCCCGTGCCTGGAATGAGCGGCGTCCAGATCGGACCGGGCGCCACGGCGTTGACCCGGATGCCCCGGGGCGTCAGTTCCTGCGCCAGTGCTTGGGTAAACGCGACCTGTGCAGCCTTGGTCATCGCATAGTCGAGCAAGTCGGGTGTCGGTGATGAGGCCTGGATGGATGCGGTGGTGATGATGCTCGCGCCTGGGCTCAGGTGCGGCAGGGCCGCCCGCGCCACCCACAGCGTCCCGTACAGATTGGTTTTGAAGACACGATCCATCTCTGCCGTCGACAGCGATTCGAGGCCCTCGCGATTCTTCTGATAGCCGGCATTCAATACCAGAACGTCGAGTCCCCCCAGTGTCTCGATCGTCCGCGTCACAGCGGCCGTGCAGTCGTCCTCGCCGCGCAGATCACCGGCAATCAGCGCGCACTGTCGGCCTGCCGTCGTCACCCAGCGCGCCGTGGTTTCGGCATCGGATTTCTCCTGAGGCATGTGAGTGATGGCGAGATCGGCCCCTTCGCGCGCGAAGGCGATGGCGACCGCGCGTCCAATGCCCGAATCGCCGCCGGTGATCAATGCGCGCCGGCCGGTCAAGCGGCCTGAGCCCACATAGCTGTCCTCCCCGTGATCGGGTTGCGGTACCGTTTTTCCGGTAACGGCGGGCTGGCTCTGGGATTGGCTGGGAAAGGGCCCCGCATGTTCCCGGGCGGTGGGATCGATGGGATTGCTCATGTCATTGCTCCTCATGGAGATGGGCTCTGCATTTGCGGATCCACGTCCGAACGATCGTCGCCAGTCGACACGGATGCGTTCCATACAGGTGTCGACTGGGCGGGCGTTGATCTGGTTCCAGCGATTGGCTCGATGTCATGAGGTTGTGAAAGTTCCGATCGTGATTCTAAATTTTTTATTCAAAATTTCATTCAAGATATGCATTCAAAATTTTGATTTTAAAATAACTTTTAATTTTCTTTCCAGATTTTCCATGTCGGCGCAGGGGCCAAGGCATGTGCGCGGAGGAACTTTTCGGAGGCCCGTCGGTCGGAATTTTTCCAACCCATTGGACGGGCCGCGCCAGCGGGTTTGGCACACTTCCGGTAATATTTATGGAGGCATGCAGATGCGAGGGATTCATAAGTATTGGGCCACTTTCATCATGGGATGCGGCATTGCGCTCGCTGTCGGCGCCGCTGACACGAAGGATGCGCAAGACGCCTCGGAAGAGTTCGTAAAAAAGGCCTCGATGGCCAGTCTCTTTGAAATCGAAGCAGCAGAAGTCGCACTCGATCGATCCAGGAATCCAGACGTGCGAGCGGTCGCTGAGAAAATGATTCAGGACCACAAACGCTCATCGGACAAGCTGCGCGACCTGCTGACGCAGGAGAAACTCCGGTTCCGGTTCAGCATGACGCTCGATGAAGCGCATGCCGAAAAAGTACGCGAGCTCAAGGATGTCAAGGCGGCAGCCTTCGACAAGGAATATCTGTCGATGCAGGAAAACGCTCACGAAGACACGATCAAGGTCTTCGAGACCTTCCTGGGTGCCAGGGACACGAATCCCGTCTTGCGGACCTACGCCGAGGAGACCTTACCGACGCTTAAAAAACACCACGAACGCATCGATGGCGTGCAAGAAAAGTCACAGTCCTTGTTGAATCGCGCGCGGTCGATGCGTGTGCAAGTCGCTCTGATGCGCAGTGCATCTCCAGGTGGCACGAGCGCGTACATCTCATGAATCGTCGTCGACCTACACCCAAATTTCACTCGGGATTGAGGTCGACGCCGAGCATCGCGGGATCGATGATTCGTTCCCGCCGTGTGTTCGCAGCCGTCACGCTGTGAACATCGTGTGACGTCGCCCCGGTAGGCTGCGTCATACGCAAGCCTTGCGAGGCTAGCCAGTCAGGCGCTCCGGAATTCGCCGGCCACCGCGTAACTGAAGTCGTAAGACGAGGAGGTACGGACCACGGCAACCAACCGCAAACCGAGCACTGCACAATCCGGACGGGGATTCGCCGGCATGGATGTGGATCGCCAGCGGGAAATCGCGAGCAAGGGAGGACAGTCCGCCCACGAGAAGGGCACTGCGCATGAATTCACATCTGCTGAAGCGCGCGAAGCCGGCCGCAAGGGCGGTCAGGCGGTTCACGACAGGGGCGCCGCGCATGAGTTCAGCTCGGCGCAAGCCCGGGAAGCGGGACGCAAGGGCGGGCAACGCCGGTCCGGCGATTCCTGACCTTGGCAGGAGGCCGGGAGGAGCGCTCTCGGGCGCTTCTTCTCTTTGATTTCTCGTCCCGTGTTCGACAATCGATTTCCTTCCACCCGGAGAGGCCAAACCATGCAATCAACGCGTTTCGGCGCCAATCGCACCGGCGCCAGGATGTCCCCGCTGAATACCAGCTCCATGGCCGCCCTTGCCGATGAGGCGAGCCCCGAGACCCACATCGGCACGCCGGTAATGGACGCCGCCAAGGTGGCGTTCGCCACCGAGGCGGAGGCCATCGGCTCGGTGCCGCCGCCGCTGTCCTTGAAGGGTGTGGCCAAGGCGGGTATGGCGGCGCTCAAGGGCGGCGCGCCCAGCGTCTTCGTGGACAAGCTCGGCGAACGGCTGGCCTTCGAGCGATCGGGGACCCGGCTCTACGAGGCCTTGATCATCAAACATCAAGCCGCGCAGCAGTCTGGAAGCGAGGCACTGCCGCCTGCGGCGGAAGCGCTCGAGGCGCTGCCGGGCGTGCGTGTCCTGCTCGAGATGCTCGCGGAGGATCCGTTGGCTACGCTGATGCGCATTCGCAATGAAGAGCTTGCGCATTTCCAGATGCTCGGCGACTGCTTGCAGCGCATGGGCGGTGATCCCACTGCCATGACGCCCTCTGCCGATGTCGCAGGTGTGGCGACCGGCGGCATTCTGCAAGTGGTCACCGATCCCCGCACGACGCTGGCTCAGGCCTTGACTGCCATGCTGAGCGCCGAAGTCACGGACCAGGCGGGGTGGGAACTGCTGGAGATTCTGGCTAGGGACGTTGGCCAGCCGGATCTGGCCACCCTGTTCCACGGCGCGCTCGAGCAGGAGCAGGAACACGTCGCCATCATCCGCAGCTGGCTGGCCTACCTGCTCTCCCGCGAGGCGGGCACGGCAGCGGTCTGAGCGTTGTACAAGGAAACTATAGATGAACATCAATCTGTTGCACGACAAAGGCATCGCGCTCGACCGGCAGCGCTTCACCTGGAAGGAGATGGTCGGCAAGCCGATCAGCAAGCTTGATGACGATGCCTTTACCCGTGTTCGTGTTGTCCTGATGAACGGCATCGAGTCCGACTCGATCCGCACCAAACAGACGGCGTTGCGGATGAATCTGCCGCTGCGCGAAAAACTGGCGCAGCTGATGCGTGCCGAGCAGCACCAGGAAACCTGCATCAACTGGCTGCTGGGCCCGGATCATTCGCCGCTCGAAACCACCATCGCCTATGAACAGGTCGCCATCGAGGTGACTGCTTCGATTGCCCAACTCGAGCCGGACGCCTACCAGTCGCAGAGCTATCGCTACGCGCTGCTCGAGGATTTCGATCATCTGTATCGCTACGCGGCCCTGCTGGACCGGCTGGAGGGCAAGGATGCCAACAACATTACGCAGGGCTACACGGACATCATCCCGGGCCGGCCGACCCTCGTGCATCATCGGGCGCCCGAGCACGAGTTGACCGAGCCCTACGCCCGCGATGCCGCGCTGGGCACCAAGCTCCATGCCTTGACGCTGGTATCCGGTGAATATCAGACCCACGACTACTACATGCACTTCGGCCCTACGTTCGCCGATCCGGTGGCACGGCAGCTCTATGCCGAAATCGCCTCGGTCGAGTCGCAGCACATCACGCACTACGGCTGCATGCTCAATCCCGAGGAATCGCTGCTGGAAAAGCTGCTCATCTGCGAGGCCAATGAGGTGTGGAACTACGCGGCCTGCGCCCAGCAGGAATCCAATCCACGGCTGAAAGCGCTGTGGGAGCGGTTCCTCGACTACGAACTGGGTCATCTGCAACTGGCGCGACAGCTGTTCCAGGATGTCGAGCGCCGGGATCCGGCCGAGGTGCTGGGCGATGGCGCCCTCCCGCCGGGAATCCGATATGAAAGCCAGCGCGAATATGTGCGCCGCGTACTGGCCGATGAGGTGTCGCTGCGCAAGAACGGCACGCGCTTCGTGCCGGAATCCGAGGAAGGCACCTCGTCGCTGGCGTATCGCGAAGGCATCAATGCGGATGGTTCGCCGTCGGAGATGGTTTCGGCCGCCTTCCACTGGACGGCGGGCACCGAGCTGGTGCGCAAGGACCCTCGTCAGGAACGGCTGCGCGCCTGACGCCTTGAATCGACCCTGCCCGTGACCTTTGCGGTCACGGGCTTTCGGCTCTCCAGCCGTCCGCGAGGTGCGCCAGCGCTCCTTTCGGGATGCCTTGGCGCAAGCCCGCATACCCCTCCCACGGATCTGCGGTCAGCGCATCGAGACGCGCGCCGATGGTGACCAGCGTGTACTCGGCAGCCGAGCTTACCGACCCCAGTTCCTCCCAGGCGACCGGGGTCGCAACGGGCGCACCGGACCGGGCGCGGGTGGAGTAGGGCGCCACCGCGGTGGCGCCGCGCTCGTTGCGCAGCCAGTCGATGAAAATCCTGCCGCCGCGTTTGTGTTTGGCCGCCTGCGCGACGTAGCGCGCCGGTGCGGCGGCGGCAAGCGCTTCGGCCAATCCGCGGGCGAAAGTCTTCACCTCGACCCACTCATGCCGCCGGGTGATCGGCACGACCACATGGATGCCCTTGCCCCCGGTCAGGAGGGCGAAGCTGGTCAGGCCGGCGCTCGACAGGACCGCGCGCAGTTCGAAGGCCGATTCCCGCACGGTCGCGAAATTGACGTCCTCGGCCGGATCGAGATCGAACACCAGCCGTTCCGGGCGTTCGATGCGGTCGGCGCGCGCGCCCCACACGTGCAGTTCCAGGGTGCCATACTGGATCGCCGCCACCAGCCCCGCCGCATCGCGAACCAAAAGACAGGGCTGGGCGGTATCGTCCTTTTCCGGGATGTCCACCTGACCGATCTGCCGTGGCAGTCCGCTGCCGCCGTGCTTCTGGAAGAAGCATTGACCGGTGCGACCGTCCGGGCAGCGAACCAGGCTGAGCGGGCGATGGCGGACGAAGGCCAGGATGCGTTCGGCGTGCGCCTCGTAGTAAGCGGCCAGATCGCGTTTCGTGATGTCCTGGCCGGGATACATGACCTTGTCCGCGTGCGTGAGGCGCACGCCACGGATCAGGCATTCCGCATCAGCGGGCGGCGTCGGCATGATGACCTCCCCGGGCGCCTTGTCCTCACGCAGGCCGAGGGAACTCGGCTGACGCAGCAAGCCGTCGGGCGTGCGTTCGGCGTAGCGGATCTGCGCGATCAGGCGTGGCGCCAACCAGACCGCGTCCCGCCGGGCCGCTGCCGGCAGGCGGGCGAACGGCGGGTGCGCGCGCCGCAGGCCGCGAAACCGCTCGCCGAGCGCCGCCAACGTCGCTTCATCGAAACCGGCGCCTACGCGACCTCGATAGACCAGTTGATCGCCCTCGTATGAGCCGACCAGCAGCGAGGCAAAGGCGCGGCCGGCCACGTGCGAGCGACGAAAGCCGCCGATGACGAATTCGTCGTTACCGCGGCATTTGGTCTTGATCCACAGCCGGCCGCGACCGCTGCGATAGGGGGCATCGCGTCGCTTGGACACGACGCCCTCCAGTCCCATCCTGCAAGCGGTTTCGAGAACATGGGTCGCCGGCGCATCGAGCGAGTCGCTGAGACGCACCGCAGGTGCGGCACCGGATACGAGATCGGCCAAAGCCGCCTTGCGCTGGTGCAGGGGCTGATCGCGCCAGCCTCGCCCGTCGAGGTGCAGGAGGTCGAAGGCGTAGTAGACGAGGGTAGTGCTATCCGGGGGCACGTGTTGCAGCGCCGAAAAGGACACCCGCCCCGCGGCGTCGAAAGCGATGAGTTCGCCGTCGATGATTGCAGAACGCACGTCCAGTCGCGCCAGTGCTGAGACGATGGCCCCGTAGCGCGCTGACCAGTCCCGGCCGTTGCGGGTGATGAGACGCACGGCGCCGTCTGCAATCAGCGCCTGGATGCGATAGCCGTCGAATTTGATTTCGTGGAGCCAGCCGGGCCCATCCGGCGGCGTGGCACCCAGGCTCGCCAGCTGTGGCGCGATGAAGCCGAGCGGGACGGCGCTGTCCTGGTCGTCAGCCCCGGTCCGGGAGACGGCATGGGGCAGCGATGTGCGCGGCTCAGGCGCTGCCTGGCTGGGCTCACCCGCGGTGATGGCGGCGAGATCGCGGCCCGTGGCGATGCTGTCCGTCCAGCGCCGGAGTGGATCGTCGGCGTCGACATAGTCGTCACGCTCCTTGATCAGGAGCCAGTTCTCGTGCCCGCGGCGATCGGTCTGGCCCATGCGTATCAAGGCAAATCCACCGCGCAGGCGTTCGCCGTGCAGGCGGAACTTGAGCGCCCCGCGGGCGAGACCGGCATGGGGATCACCCACCGCTTCCCAGCCGCCGGCATCCCACAGCAACACCGCACCGGCCCCGTAGCCTGAGGGAATGATGCCCTCGAAATCGCCGTAGGCGAGCGGATGGTCTTCGGTGCGTACGGCCAGTCGCTTCTGCGCCGGATCGAGGCTGGGCCCGCGCGTGACGGCCCAGCTGAGCAGGACTCCGTCGAGCGCGAGCCGGAAATCGTAGTGCAAGCGTCGCGCCGCATGTTTCTGAACGACATAGCGCCTGTCTTTGCTGGACGCGACAGCGCCGCGCGGTTCCGGCGTTCGGCTGAAATCGCGCTTGTCCCGGTAGCGCTGCAGGCGATCGGTGCGCCGGGTGGCCATAAGGGCTCAGCCCCCGGCGCGTTTGCGTGCGCGGGTGGCGCGCTTGGGCTTGATGGTCGGCGCCTTGTCTCTGGCGAGGCTCTTCTTGAGGGCCGCCATGAGGTCGATGACCTTGCCTTCGCCCGCCGCTTCGTCAGGTGCGGCCGATACGGCGCCGCGCTCGCGTTTTTCGTCGATCATCTCGCGCAAGGCCGAGACGTATTGCGATTTGAACGCGGCGGCGTCGAAGGGTGCGCTCTTGCGCTCGATCAGCTCCCGGGCAAGGTCAAGCGTCTCGGCGTCCGGCGCCACACACGGGATTTGTTCGAAGAGCCGGTCGCTCTGGCGCAGTTCCTCCCTGTAGCGCAAGGTCTCGAGCAGCAAGCCGGCCCCGCAAGGCTTGATTGCGACGATATAGTCACGGCCGCGCACGGCCATCTGACCCAGACCGATGCGCCGGATGTCGCGCAGCGCGTCGCGGATGACCGTGTAGCCTTCGGCAGCAACCGCACCCGGACCGGGCACGACGTAGTAGGGCTTGTCGAAATAGCGCGGATCGATCTCGCAGTAGTCGACGAATTGTACGAGATTGATGGTTTGCCGGCTTTCGAGGCGCAGGGCATCGAGTTCTTCCGGTTCGATGAGTACGTAACGATCCTTGTCAATCTCGAGACCCTTGACGATGTCCTCGTTCGCCACCGGGCCCAGGCCGGGAACGGTTTTCTGGTAGCGGATGCGCTTGCCCGAGGGTCTGTGGATCTGATGCAGATCCAGTCGGGACTCGGATTGGGTCGCACCGTGCAGCTCGACGGCGATTGAGACCAGCGACAGTTTCATGTGTCCGCGCCAATACGCTCGACTGGCCATGGGGCGCTCCGCTCAGTCCCGCCAGCGTCAATCGGCGCTGTGTTCGGGTTTGCCCTTGCGTGATGTGGCGGCGAGTTCCTCGAGCTGGCGCTCGGTCATGGAGTCGTGCATCTGGCGTGCGGCCCCCTGCAGCGAGGTTTTGCGGGTAGCGCCGCGCTTGGCGGACAAGGCCGCTCCGGCGGCCTTCTGTTGGGCTTTCGACTTTGCGGGCATTGCTCGTCTCCGGTTGCAGCTTGTCAACTGAAGACTCTTGCCGTCTGCCTAGGTTCCCAGCGCCGAGCGGAATACGGCCCCCAGTGCGGCGGCAAGAGCGCAGCGCGGACCCGAGCGGTGCGCGCAAGCCGCTGCCGATGGCGGCCAATGCAGTCAGTGACGCTCGAACGGCGTCGCCACGTCGTGCTCATCGCCGGGGCGTCGGGGGCGCTCAAGTCCCGGTTTGGCCGTCCGGACGGTCAGGACGCTGCCGGCAGGTGACACGCCGGGCGCCCGGGGCCGGCGCGCCGGCCGGAGCCTGCAGGCCGCGATCATCGGGCGTCGGGCACGGCCGCAGGCCGGCGGGGAGCGCTGTCGTCGTTCTGCAATGCGGGCGGCCTAGGATGACCCGCTGTACAGCCTCCGGCCGGGAGGCGGCTGCCGCGAGGAGGCGCCGGGTGCATCTGGCGGACGTCACGTTTTTCTATGCCCCGGACAGCGGCGGGGTGCGCCGATACCTCGAGATCAAGCGGCGCATGCTGGGGGTGTTGCCGGGCTGGCGACACACGCTGATCGTGCCGGCGCGGCGCACCCGTCACCAGAGTTCGGTTCGCTATGTGGCCGCCGGTCCCCTGCCATTCAGCCGTGGCTACCGCTTTCCCTGGCGGCAACGGGGCTGGATCGGGGCGCTCGAGGCGGCCCGTCCCGATCTGATCGAGGCCGGCGACCCCGGGGTGCCGGGCTGGGCGGCGCTCGATGCCGGCCAGCGTCTCGGCGTACCGGTGGTGGCGTTCTACCATTCGGATCTCGTGTCGCTGGCGGGGCGCTGCGGCGGCGCGCCGCTGCGGGCGGCCGCGCGCCGCTACGTGCACGATTTCTACGGCCGATTCGATCGCGTGTTGGTGCCCAGCCGCTATGTGCTGCAGCGGCTCGCGGAGGCGGGGATCGAGCGGCTTCAGCCGCAGGGCCTGGGGGTGGACTGCGAGACCTTCCATCCGCGCCACGCCGAGCGGGCTGCACTCAAACAGCGTCTCGGCCTGCCGCCTGCGACGCGCCTGGCGCTCTTCGTGGGCCGGGCCGCACCGGAAAAGAATCTGTCGGTGCTGGCCGAGGCGTTCGGCCGGCTCGGCGCAGGCTATCACCTCTTGCTGGTCGGTCCCGGCATGCCGGCAGTGCGTCAGTCGAACGTCACGGTCCGCTCGCGCTATGTACGTGGCGCCGCCCTGTCGCGGCTCTTGGCCAGCGCCGATGCCTTCGTCCACGCGGGCGACTGCGAGACCTTCGGGCTGGTGGTGCTCGAGGCGATGGCGAGCGGGACACCGGTGGTGGTCAGCGACCGCGGCGCGCTGCCGGAACTGGTCGGCCCCGGCACCGGGGTGGTGGCCGAGGCGCCGACGGCGGACGCCATGGCCGCTGCTCTGCGCGATCTGTTCGCGCAGGATCGGGACGCCATGGGGGCAGAGGCCCGGCAGTGGGCGCAAGTCCGCTGGGCCTGGACGATACAGATGAACCAACTCAGGCAAACCTATGAACAGCTTGTCGGCATCCGTTCCGCCATCGCTTCCGATGGCTACGCGCCCCTCCAGCAAGGTGCTGATGGTGGTGCTGCATGACGTCGCCCCCCAGACCTGGGCGCGCTACGCGACGCTGCTCGCGGCGCTGGACCGCTGCAGCATCGTGAGTTCGCTGCTGGTGGTCACCGACTATCACGGCGGGGGACCGTTGCGCGAGCATCCTGAATTCGTCGCCACGCTGCAGGCGCGTCGCGCGCAGGGCGACGAGATCGTGTTCCACGGCGTGCGGCATCTGGACGGGGAGCCGCTCGGGCTGTCTCCGCGGCAGTGGCTGGTGCGGCGGATCTATACGGCTCGGGAGGGCGAGTTTGCCGCCTTGAGCGCGCCGCGGGCGCTGGCTCGGGTCGCGCGGGGACTGCAGGACCTCGCCGAGGTTGGGCTGGCGACCGAAGGCTTCGTCGCGCCGGCCTGGCTGATGAGTCGCGGCACGCGGCGGGCCTTGCCGATGTTGCCGATGCGCTATGCTGCCGGGCGGCGCTGCCTGTACCGCCTGCCGGATTGGCAGGTGCAGCGCCAGGTGAGCCTGGTCTGGAGCGTGCGCAGCCGTTCGCGACGCGTGCTGTCGCGGCTGCGCAACGAGTGGACGCTGTGGCGGAGTCGCAACAGCCCGGCAATCCGGCTCGACATCCATCCGGCCGATCTGGCGCATCCGGCCGTCGCGCGCTGGTGGATGCAGGCCATCGACCGGCTGACGCAGGACCGGGAATCGCTGACCAAGGGGGCCTGGATGGCGCGCAGGCCCTGAGCGGAGGAGCATGTTGCGACGTCATCCCTGGATTCTGCTCGGCATCGCGGTGCTGGCCGGGCTGGCGGTGCCGCTCTGGTATGGCGGCGGCGAGGCGTTGCGCCTGTTGCACCAGGTGCCCGCGCCGCTGTTCGTGCTGGGGCCGCTTCTGGCGCTGATCGCCTGGAACTTCAGCGCGCTGCGGCTGCGGCTGATGGCTTGGGGCCGCGTGCGGCTCGGTCAGCGCGAGGCGCTCGCGACCATCATGGCGACCGAGTGCGTGGTGAATGCGACGCCCCTGGGGCTGGCGGGGCCCGTTGCCTATGCCACCCTGCTGGGGCGGCACGGGCTGCGCGGCGCGGACGGCGCGGCGCTCTACACCATGGATCAATTCGTCGATCTCACCTTCTTCATCGTGCTGATCCCGCTGGTGGTGTGGTGGTGCCCGTTGTGGCCGCCGGGACTCGAGGCCGGCGCGATGGCGGCCGTCGGCGTGCTGCTTGCCCTGCTGGCGCTGTCCACGCTGGCGCTGCTGCGTTTCCGGCGCATCCTGCGACTCGGCGAGGCACTGGGCGATCTGACCGGTGTGGCGCCGACGGCGCGGCGGCGCATCGGCCGCTTTGCGCTGCTGTTCCGGCGTCGGGTCCACGACCTGCTGGCGATCCCGAAACCCCGCTTGGCGGCGATCTATGGCGTCTGCGCCCTGCAATGGATCACCCGCTACAGCGTGCTCTATTTCGTGCTCTGGGGATTGAACGTGCCGCTGGCGTGGGCGGCGGTGTTCCTGGTGCAGATGGTGGCGCTCAGCGCCGGACAGTTTGGCCTGCTGCCGGGTGGGGCAGGGGTCACGGAACTCGGGTCCGCGGCCCTGCTCGCGCCGTATGTGGCCGCGCCGCAACTGGCCACCGCGATCCTGCTCTGGCGTTTTTCCACCTATTACTGGCATCTTCTGGCGGGAGCGCCGGTGCTGTTGCTGCTGATCGGCCGGCAGGGCATCCGCAAGCTGCAGCGGCGGGTCAGCGACGGCACCTGACCGTCCCTCGGAGAACCGCTGTGCATGACGATACTGCCCTGACCCATCTCGGGTGCGACCCCGAGCGTTTCGACGGCGTGGTCAATCCGCCGGTCTATCGCGCGTCCACCGTGCTTTTTCCCAGCCTGGCGGCGCTGGAAGCCGCCTCGCGCCGGCCCTTCACGGGTATGTACTACGGCCGCTTCGGCACCCCGACGACCTTTGCGCTGGAAGAGGCCATGGCCGCGCTGGAAGGTGCGCATCGGGCGGTGGCGGTGGAATCGGGGCTGGCGGCGATCACCACGACGCTGCTGGCGTTTCTGAGCCCCGGCGATCATCTGCTCATGGTCGATACGGTGTACGGACCGACGCGGCTGTTCTGCGACGGCTTGCTGGCGCGCATGGGGGTGCGCACGACCTACTATGCGCCGCGCGCCGACATCGCCGCGCTGATCCGCCCAGAAACGCGGCTCGTCTTTGCCGAATCGCCGGGCTCGCTCACTTTCGAGGTGCAGGACATTCCGGCCATCTGCGCGGCGGCGCACGCGCGGGGCGTGCCGGTGGCGCTCGACAACACCTGGGCCACGCCGCTCTATTTCAAGGCCTTTGCGCACGGCATCGACGTGTCCATCCACGCCGCGACCAAATACGTCGTCGGGCACGCCGATGCCATGCTGGGCGTGATCAATGTGTCTGCGACGCATTACGAGCGCATCAAGAAAACCGCGGTGACGCTTGGGCACTGCGCCGGCAGCGAGGAGTGCGCGCTGGGCCTGCGCGGCCTGCGGACGCTGGCGGTGCGGCTGGCGCGGCACCAAGAGACGGCGCTCACGCTCATCGACTGGCTGAGCGCGCGGCCCGAGGTGCGGGGTGTGCGCTATCCCGCCTGGCCGCAGGATCCGGACCACGGCCTGTGGCGGCGGGATTTTCACGGCGCCGCCGGTCTGTTTGCGATCGCGCTGGCGCCGTGCACGCGCGAGGCGCTGACCGCTTTCGTCGACGGCCTCACGCTGTTCGGGCTGGGCTACAGTTGGGGCGGCTTTGAGAGCCTGCTGCTGCCGGTGCATCCGGAGCGCATGCGCACGGCCACGCCGTGGACGGCTGCCGGGCCTTGGCTGCGCATCCATGCGGGCCTCGAGGCGCCTGAGGATCTCATCGCGGATCTCGCGGCCGGGTTCGAGCGTTGGCATCGGGCGGGCGGGGCGGCCGGAGGCTGAAGCGCCGCAGGCAGCCGGCGTCCCGGATCAGGCGCCAGCCTGCGGCGGCTTGAGGCTGTCCACCACGCCCGGATCGGCCAGCGTGGAGGTGTCGCCCAGTCCTTCGGTTTCCCCGGCGGCGAGCTTGCGCAGGATGCGGCGCATGATCTTGCCCGAGCGGGTCTTGGGCAGCGCGGGGGCGAGCTGGATCACGTCGGGCCGGGCGATGGGGCCGATTTCGCGCGCCACCAGCGCTTTCAGTTCGGCTTCCAGCGTCGCATCGGGATCGATGCCTTCCATGAGCGTCACATAGGCGTGGATGCCCTGGCCCTTGACCGGGTGCGGGAAACCGACCACCGCCGCCTCGGCCACGGCCGGATGCAGCACCAGCGCACTTTCGATCTCGGCGGTGCCGAGCCGGTGGCCCGAGATGTTCAGTACGTCGTCCACCCGGCCGGTGATCCAGTAATCCCCATCGGCATCGCGCCGTGCCCCGTCGCCGGTGAAATAGTAGCCGGGGAAGGTCGAGAAGTAGGTGTCGACGAAGCGGGTGTGGTCGCCGTAGACGGTGCGCGCCATGCCGGGCCAGGGGAACTTCAGCGCCAGTCGGCCTTCGCCCGGCCCTGCGATGTCCCGACCGGCTTCGTCCAGCAGGGCAGGCTGGACGCCGAACAGCGGCCGGGTGGCGGCGCCGGGCTTGAGCGGCGTGGCGCCCGGCAGGGGGCTGAGCAGGATGCCGCCGGTCTCGGTCTGCCACCAGGTGTCGACGATCGGGCAGCGACCCTGGCCGACCTTGTGGAAATACCACTCCCAGGCTTCGGGATTGATGGGTTCGCCGACCGTGCCGAGCAGGCGCAGGCTGGCACGGCTGCTGCCGGCGAGCGGCGCATCGCCGCAGGCCATGAGGGCGCGGATGGCGGTGGGCGCAGTGTAGAAAATCGTCACCTGGTGCGCATCGATCACCTGCCAGCAGCGCGCGGCGTCAGGGTAGGTCGGCACCCCCTCGAACATCACGGTGGTCGCGCCGTTGCACAGCGGACCGTAGAGCACGTAGGAATGACCCGTGATCCAGCCGACGTCGGCGGTGCACCAGAAGACGTCCGATTCGCGGTAATCGAAGACCTCGGCGAACGTGCTGGCGGCGTAGACGAGATAGCCGCCGGTGGTGTGCAGCACGCCCTTGGGTTTGCCGGTGGAGCCCGATGTGTAGAGGATGAAGAGCGGATCCTCGGCGCCCATCGGCTCGGGCGGGCACTCCGGGCCGGCCGCATCGACCAGCGTCTGATAGTCTGCGTCACGGCCTTCCTGCCAGTCGATGGCCGTGCCCGTGTGGCGCACCACGACCACCCGGCGCACCGCGGGGCACTCGGCCAGCGCCGCATCCACCTGCGCCTTCAGCGGGACGGTCTTGCCGCCGCGCCGCGCGGCATCGGCGGTGATGACGATTTGGCAATCGGCGTCCTGGATGCGGTCGCGCAGGGCGCTGGCGGAAAAGCCGCCGAAGACCACCGAATGGACGGCGCCGATGCGTGTGCAGGCGAGCATGGCGATGGCGGCTTCCGGAATCATGGGCAGGTAGAGGCAGACCCGGTCGCCCTTGACCACGCCCTCGGCGCGCAGGGCATTGGCCAGCCGGCAGACGGCCGTGTGCAGTTCGCGGTAGCTCAGGCGCCGGGACTGGCCGGGCTGGTCGGCCTCCCAGAGAATGGCGGTCTTGTCACCCCGGGTCGCGAGATGGCGATCCAGGCAGTTCGCCGAGACGTTGAGCACCCCGTCCTCGAACCAGCGCGTGTGCACCTCGCGCGCGTCCCAGTGCCAGTCGAGCACGCGCTCGAAGGGGCGCATCCAGTCCACGACGGCGCGGGCCCGCTCGGCCCAGAACGCCTCGGGCTCGGCCACCGAGCGCGCATACAGCGCTGCATAGCGCGCCGCATCGATGCGTGCCTCGCCAGCGATGTGTTCGAAAACCGGATAGACCTTCGCGCCCATGGCGTCCATTCCCGTTGCTGTAGTCGGGCCCCCAGTATGGCGCGGCCTCCGGAACGGTCTCAAGCGCGTCGAGTGCGCCTGTGGCGCGCGGCGCCGCCGGTCGCTTGCTAGACTGGCATCTGATTGATCAACTCGACACTGGATGTCACCCATGATCCCGATCTCGACCGCCGATGCGCAATCCGGCCCGGTGCGCCTGACCTATCGTGTCTTCAATGGCGGCGCCTCAGGACGGCCGCTGTTGATGATCATGGGCTTGTCGGGCGTGAAGGAAGACTGGCAGGACCTGCCCGAGGCACTGGCCGCGGACCGTCCGGTGGCCGTTTTCGACAACCGCGGCATGGGGGAGAGCGATGTCCCGGACGGGCCCTACACGATGGATCAGCTGGCCGGCGATGCCGAGACCATCCTGGACGCGCTCGGTTGGCCGCAGGCTCATGTGATGGGCATCAGCATGGGCGGGATGATCGCGCAGACGCTGGCCCTGCGGGCGCCCGAGCGGATCGACCGGCTGGTACTGGGTTGCACGTCGGACTCGGGGCGCTTCGCGCCAGCGCCCGATCGGGCCGTCATGAACGCCATGATGCCCGGCCCGGGGGCGACGCCGCAGGAGGCCGCGGCCCGGGCGCTGGCCGTCAACTACACGCCGGACTGGATCGAGCAGGATCGCGACCGCTTCCAGGCGCTGGTCGATCAGGCGACACGCTATCGCCGGCGCGCCAAGGGAATGCTGGCGCAGGCGCAGGCCATCGGCCGGTTCCACGCCGCGGAGACACTCGCGCGCCTGACCGTGCCCACGCTCGTCATCCACGGCACGGCCGATCAGCTCATCCCGTTCCCCAACGGCGAACGCCTGAGTGGCCGGCTGTCGGACGCCCGTTTGGAAGCGCTGCCGGATTGCGGCCACCTCTTCTGGCACATGGCGCCGGCGCGCTCGCAAACATTGATCCGCAGCTTTCTCGCTGAAGCCGCCTGAGCGGCACGGGACGGCCTGCGCTGCGAGGCAGCCGGGTGCTAATCTAGGATGCATCGCCGGTGAATGAACCGGAATCGACCTCGTGCGGGAGGCAGGGCGCGCCATGATCAAGGTGCTGGTGGTGGACGATCATCAACTCATCCGCAGCGGCATCAAGCGGCTGCTCGAAGCGGCGGGCGACATTCAGGTCGTCGGCGAGGCCGACAGCGGGGAACAGGCGCTGGCGCGGGTCGGCGAATTGCACCCGGACGTCGTGCTGATGGATATCCACATGCCCGGCATCGGCGGACTGGAGGCGACGCGCAAACTGGTTCACCACCATCCCGGGGTCCGGGTCATCAGTCTGTCGGTGCAGCGTCACGATCCCTATCCGGAGCAACTGCTCGCAGCGGGCGCCACCGGATACCTGACCAAGGACTGCGGGGCCGAGGAATTCGTCCAGGCCATCCGCAAGGTGCATGCGGGCGAGCGCTATCTCGATGCCGATCTGGCGCGCGGCATGGCGCTCTCGCGCATGCCCGGGACCAAGTCCGTCGGCCTTGCCGACCTGTCCCAGCGCGAAATGCAGGTCATGATGATGGTGGTGCAGGGACGATCGATCCAGGAAATCTCGGACAAGCTGTTCATCAGCCCGAAAACGGTCAACACCTACCGCTACCGCCTGTTCGAGAAATTGTGCGTGAACAACGACGTCGAGTTGACCCGCCTCGCCATGCGCCACGGCTTGATCGATCTGAATGCCGGCTAGACCGTTCCATGTCCCCGCAACGGGAGTCTGAGTCGCACGGCGAGCCTGCCGTTTCGGAGCCGGAGCGTCTGCGGTCTGGCGCATGGCCGTGCCGGCAGCCTGCGCAGCCATGAGTTCCCCGTTGCTGCCTGGCCCGGACGCCCCGGAAGCCACATTTGATCCGCGCTGCCGTCTGTGCCCCCGGTTGGCGGCGTTCAGCGATGAAAACGCGACGCGGCATCCCCACTATCACAATGCGCCCGTCGCTGCTTTTGGATCGGATGATGCGCGGCTGCTGATCGTCGGACTCGCGCCCGGCCTGCACGGCGCGAACGCCACCGGACGGCCGTTTACCGGAGATTATGCGGGCGAGCTGCTCTATGAAACCCTGCATGCCTACGGCTTCGGCACGGCCGCGGCCTCACGCCACGCCGGAGACGACTTGCAATTGCGCGACTGCCGCATCACCAACGCCGTGCGCTGCGTACCGCCGCTGAACCGGCCGCTGCCCGAGGAGATCCGCCGCTGCCTGCCCTATCTGCGGCACGAGCTCGCCGTGCAGCCCACGCCGGGCGTCGTGCTGGCCTTGGGGCGGGTGGCTCATGAGGCGGTCCTGCGGGCACTGGGGCTGCGTCTGGCGAGTCATCCGTTCGGCCATGGCGCGAGTGCCCGACTCCCGGAGGGTCGCATCCTGCTGAGCTCCTATCATTGCAGTCGCTACAACACCTCGACCGGCCGGCTGACCGCCGCGATGTTCCGCGCCGTGGTCGCCGAAGCGCGGGAACGGTTGGAATCGCGTGGTTGAGTTGCCGCCGGAACATTTCGATTTCCGCAGTTTCGTGCGCGCGCTGCCCGATCGGCCCGGCGTCTACAGCATGCGCGGCGAGCGCGGCGAGCTGTTGTATGTCGGCAAGGCGCGACGGTTGCGGGCGCGCGTCGGCAGCTATTTCCGGCGCGCCGGCCAAAGCGCCAAGACCACCGCATTGATGACGCGTGTGAAGGACATACAGGTTACCGTCACGCGCACCGAAGCCGAAGCCTTGCTGCTGGAAAGCAATCTCATCAAGGCGCACCGGCCGCGCTACAACGTCGTGCTGCGGGACGACAAGAGCTATCCCTATGTCCACCTGACCGGCAATCATGCCTTCGCGCGGATCCGGTTCTACCGCGGCGCGTTTCGTCGCGATGGCCGCCTGTTCGGGCCCTATCCCAACGCCGGCGCCGTGCGGGCCGCGCTCAAGGAACTGCAACGCCTGTTCCGGCTGCGGGTCTGTGAGGACGCCGACTTCGCCCGTCGCGAGCGGCCCTGTCTGCAGCATCAGCTCGGGCGCTGCTCCGCGCCGTGCGTCGGCCTGATCGCGGAGACGGACTATGCCCAGGATGTGCGGGACGCGGTGCGTTTCCTGGAAGGATTCGGACAGGAAGTCATCGAAGATCTCGTGGCGCGCATGGAAGAGGCCGCCCGGCGGCTCGAGTTCGAGCGCGCCGCGGTCTTTCGCGATCGCATCGCGCGCCTGCGGCAGATTGCCGTGCGGCAGGACGTGAGCACGCAGGGCGGGGACGTCGACGTGCTGGCGGTGGCCCTGGAAGGCGGAACGGCGGTGCTGTCCCTGGGCCTGGTGCGCGGCGGGCAGCATCTGGGTCATCAGGTGTTCACTCCCCAGTTGCCGCCCGACACCACAGCGGCCGAGTTGCGGACGGCGTTTCTCAGCCAGCACTACGAGCAGGTCCCGCCCCCTCCCGAGATCCTGCTGGACGGCGACATCGAGGACGCGGCGCTGCTCGGCGAGGCGCTCTCGGCGGCGGCCGGGCATGGCGTCGCCCTGCGGCAGCCGCAACGGGGGCAGCGGATGCGCTGGGTGGAGCTGGCGCGCACCAATGCGGCCGAAGCCTTGCGGTTGCGGCAGACCGGTGGCGCCAATCTGAAGCTCCGCTTTGACGATCTCGCGGCGGCTCTGGAGTTGCCTGCTGTCCCGCAGCGGCTGGAGTGCTTCGATATCAGCCATACCCAGGGCGAGGCGACCGTGGGCAGTTGCGTCGTGTTCGACGCCGAGGGCCCCCTCAAGAGCGCCTACCGGCGCTTCAACATCGCTTCGGCGGCCGGCGGAGACGATTACGGCGCCCTGCGTGAAGCCTTGCGGCGCCGCTATGAACGACTGGTGCGCGAGGAGGCCGCCCTGCCTGACGTCAGCTTCATCGATGGCGGTCGCGGCCAACTGGCCGTCGCCGAGGCCGTGCTGGCCGATCTGGGCCTGGACGGTATCCGGCTGGTCGGTGTGGCGAAGGGGCCTGCGCGCAGGGCCGGCGAGGAACAACTCTTTCTGCCCGGAGAGACCGAGCCCCTGCGGCTGGATCCCCATCGGCCGGCCTTGCATCTGATCCAGCAGATTCGCGACGAGGCACATCGGTTTGCCATCACCGGCCATCGCCAGCGCCGCGCGCGTGCGCGCAACCGATCGACGCTGGAAGACATTCCGGGTCTTGGCCCGAAACGCCGCCAGCAGCTTTTGCGCCAGTTCGGTGGCTTGCCCCAGCTGATGCGGGCGGGTGTGGCGGAGTTGTCGCGGGTCCCTGGAATCAGCGATAGTCTGGCGCGGAAGATCCACGCCGAGTTGCATCCGGAATCGACATGAGACACGCATGCCCCTGAATTTCCCGATCTGGCTGACCGTCTCGCGGATCCTGCTGATCCCGCTGTTCGTGGTGGTGTTCTATCTGCCGTGGCCGCATGCCCGGATCGCGGCCTCGCTGATCTTCATCATCGCGGCGCTCACCGATTGGCTCGATGGCTATCTGGCGCGCCGCTGGGACCAGACCTCCGCCTTCGGCGCCTTCCTCGACCCGGTGGCCGACAAGTTGATCGTGGCCGTCGCGCTGATCCTGGTGTTGCAGCGCGACGCCCGCGTGCTGATCGCGCTGCCGGTGGCCATCATCATCAGCCGCGAGATCACCGTCTCCGCCTTGCGGGAATGGATGGCCGAGATCGGTCAGCGCGCGCGGGTGGCGGTGTCGTGGCTGGGCAAGCTCAAGACGACCGCGCAGATGACGGCGCTGATCGCCCTGATCGGTTTCGAGCACGGCCACGCGCTCTACTGGCTCGGCGTTGCCGCGCTCTATGTGGCCGCCGCATTGACGCTGTGGTCGATGGCCGCTTATCTGCGGGCCGCGTGGCCCACGCTGCGCGCCCGGTCCTGACCGGCGCGGTCGCCATTCCCTTCACACGGTACCGAATCTCATGCCCAAACGTGGAAAGAGCAGCGCCTCCTGGCTGCGTGAGCATTTTTCGGATCCTTACGTGCAGCGCGCCAAGGCCGAGGGCTGGCGCTCCCGGGCCGTCTTCAAGCTGCAGGAGATCGATGAGCGCGACCGGTTGCTGCGGCCGGGCCTCAAGGTCGTGGATCTGGGCGCCGCGCCCGGCGGTTGGTCGCAGTATGCGGCCCGCAAGGTCGGTTCGCAGGGGCGTGTGGTGGCTTTCGACCTGCTGCCGATAACCCCCTTGCCGGGCGTGGTGTGTCTGCAGGGCGATTTTCGGGAGCGGGAGGCGCTCGACGCCATGTCCGAGGCATTGGCTGGCCAGCGGGTCGATCTGGTGCTCAGCGACATGGCGCCAAACACCAGCGGGGTCGAGGCGGTCGACCAGATTCGGTCGCTGGCGCTGGCCGAGACCGCCGAGAGCTTCGCCGTCGACGCCTTGCAGCCGGGTGGCGATTTTCTCGTGAAGCTGTTCCAGGGGCCGGGCTTCGATGATTTCGTCCGACGCATGCGGGAGCGCTTCGGCAAGGTGGTGGTGCGCAAGCCCAAGGCGTCGCGGGACCGCAGCCCGGAGGTTTATTTGCTGGCCCGGAACTATGCTCTATAGTAGGGTCTAACCGAAAGACTCCAACCGTCTGGCTTTCCACAGAAGCTTTCCACAGGCGCCTTTCAAGAGGGCCGATACATTGAACGACATGGCAAAGAATCTGATTTTGTGGGTGGTCATCGCCGCGGTGCTGATGTCCGTGTTCAACGGCTTCGGCACACGTGCGCCGAGCGCCCAGAAACTGCCTTATTCCGACTTCCTGGTTCAGGTGCAGGATGGCGCGGTGACGCGGGTCGAGATCGACGGCCGCAAGATCGTCGGACAGCTGTCCAGCGGCGAGCGGTTCACCACGTATAGCCCCGAAACCAGCAACTCCAAGCTCGTCGCCGATCTGCTGGAACAGAACGTGACGGTGGTGGGCAAGGAGCCGGAACAGCAATCGCTGCTGATGCAGATTTTCATTTCCTGGTTCCCCTTCCTGTTGCTGATCGGCGTATGGATCTTCTTCATGCGTCAGATGCAGGGCGGCGGAGCGGGTCGCGGCGCCATGAGCTTCGGCAAGAGCAAGGCGCGCATGCTGCAGGAGGATCAGGTCAAGGTGACTTTCGCCGACGTGGCCGGTTGTGACGAGGCCAAGGAAGAAGTCGTCGAGCTGGTCGAGTTTCTGCGTGATCCCGGCAAGTTCCAGCGGCTGGGGGGCAAGATTCCGCGCGGCGTGCTGATGATCGGGCCTCCGGGTACCGGCAAGACCTTGCTGGCCCGCGCGATCGCCGGCGAGGCCAAGGTGCCCTTCTTCACCATCTCGGGTTCGGATTTCGTCGAGATGTTCGTCGGCGTGGGCGCCAGCCGGGTGCGCGACATGTTCGAGCAGGCCAAGAAGCACGCGCCCTGCATCATTTTCATCGATGAGATCGATGCCGTCGGTCGCCATCGCGGCGCCGGCCTTGGCGGCGGTCATGACGAACGGGAGCAGACGCTAAACCAGCTGCTGGTCGAGATGGACGGTTTCGAGGGCAATGAAGGCGTCATCGTGATCGCGGCCACCAACCGGGCGGATGTCCTGGACAAGGCGCTGCTGCGCCCCGGCCGGTTCGACCGGCAGGTGACGGTCGGCCTGCCCGACGTGCGTGGACGCGAGCAGATTCTCAAGGTCCACATGCGCAAGGTGCCGGTCGGCGAAGATGTCGAGGCGGCCGTGATCGCCCGCGGCACGCCCGGATTTTCCGGGGCTGAACTGGCCAATCTCGTGAACGAAGCCGCCTTGATCGCGGCTCGTCTGGGACGCCGCGTGGTCGGCATGGACCTGTTCGAGCGCGCGAAGGACAAGATCATGATGGGTGTGGAGCGCCGCTCCATGGTCATGAGCGAGGACGAAAAGCGGCTCACGGCTTACCACGAGGCGGGCCATGCCATTGTCGGCCTGAATGTGCCGGATCATGATCCGGTCTACAAGATCAGCATCATGCCGCGCGGTCGTGCGCTGGGCGTGACCATGTTTCTGCCGGAGGACGACCGCTACAGCTACAGCAAGCGGCGGCTGGAAAGCCAGCTTGCCAGCCTGTTCGGCGGACGCGTCGCCGAAGAACTGATCTTCGGCTTCGAATCGGTGACGACCGGGGCATCCAACGACATCGAGCGCGCGACCGAGATTGCCCGCAACATGGTCACCCGTTGGGGCTTGTCCGAGCGACTGGGTCCCTTGGCCTACGGGGATGATGAGGCGGCGGGCTACATGGGCGGCCCCTATGGTGGACGCAGCAGCGCCCAGGCGATGTCGGACGACACGGCGCACGCCATCGACGAGGAAGTGCGCAATATCATCAACCGCAATTACGACAAGGCGCGCAATATCCTGCAGAACGCGATGGACCGGCTGCATCTGATGGCGGCCGCCCTCATGAAATACGAGACCATCGATCGGGAGCAGATCGATGCCATCATGGCCGGGCTGGAGCCGCCTCCGCCCAAGGGCTGGGGCGAGAATCGCGATGACGATTCCGATTCAACCTCCGGCAAGGCGATCGTGGGGGACGCGAAGGCGGCGGGGTCTGCGGCTGGCGCCAAAGGACCGTCGACGGAGTTGCCCGGTCCGGTGGCCTGAGCCCTTGGGGGTTGCGGCGCGAGTCAGGAGCCGGTGGCTGGCAAGCCGCCGGCTCTTTTGCATTGTAGACCGCGTCATTTTTGTACCGATTCGATGTATCCGCGCGGGAAGGTTGAGGACGGGATGAGTTTTGTACTGCCGCATGCACGATGCGGGGTCATGGGCATCCTGAACGTGACGCCCGATTCCTTCTCGGATGGCGGGCGATTCGTCCGACTGCCGCAGGCGATCGCCCAGGGTCTGCGGCTGATAGAGGAGGGTGCTGATATCCTCGACATCGGCGGCGAGTCGACACGTCCCGGGGCGGCTCCGGTGTCCGTGCAGGAGGAAATGGATCGGGTCATCCCGGTCGTCGAAGCGCTGGCTCGCGAGACCGGCACGCCGCTGTCGATCGACACCAGTACCCCGGAGGTGATGCGCGCAGCGGTGAGCGCCGGAGCGGCGCTGATCAATGACGTGCGCGCCTTGCGCATGCCGGGGGCCTTGAAAGCCGCCGCCGCCGCCGGGGTTCCGATCTGCCTGATGCACATGCAGGGCGAGCCCCGGACCATGCAGGCCAGCCCTCGCTACGGTCCGGACATCGTGGACGAGGTGACGGGCTTCCTGACGGAACGCATTGCCGCGTGCGAGGCTGCAGGGATCGATCGCGCCCGCCTGTGGATCGACCCGGGATTCGGCTTTGGCAAGGACTTGTCGCATAATCTCGCCCTTTTGGCGCAGCTCGACCGCCTGAGCCGCTTGGGTTTTCCGTTGGTGGTCGGTCTGTCCCGCAAGTCGATGCTGGGGCAGATGCTCGACGGAAACGATGTTTCGGAACGGTTGCCCGCCAGCCTGGCGGGCGCGCTGTGGGCCGCAGCCCATGGCGCTGCCGTCGTCCGTGTGCACGATGTGCGGGCCACAGCGGAGGCGCTGCGCATCTGGCACGCGGTCGCATCCGAGCGCGCGGCGCGGGCGGGTGCATGAACGGATGAGGTCACCATCGATGGGACGACGACGCTATTTCGGCACGGACGGCATCCGGGGACGGGTCGGTGAACTGCCGATGACGCCGGAGTTCATCCTGCGATTGGGCATGGCAGCGGGGCGGGTGCTGGACCCGGAGGGACGCGGCCGCGTCCTGATCGGCAAGGACACGCGCATCTCGGGATACATGTTCGAGTCGGCGCTGGAAGCCGGCTTCTCCGCAGCCGGTGTCGGTGTCCGGCTGCTGGGCCCGATGCCCACGCCCGCCGTGGCCTATCTGACGAAGACGTTCCGGGCCAGTGCCGGCGTGGTCATCAGCGCATCACACAATCCCTTTCACGACAACGGGATCAAGTTTTTCTCGCCGACCGGTGACAAATTGTCCGATGGGATCGAGGCGGCCATCGAGGATGCCCTGGAAGGGCCCTTGGGCATGGTCGATTCCGCTCGTCTGGGCAAGGTTTCGCGCATCACCGATGCGGCCGGCCGCTACATCGAGTTTTGCAAGTCCACGCTGAACGCCGGCGTCAGCCTCAAAGGCATGCGGATCGCCGTGGATTGCGCCCACGGTGCGACCTACCACATCGCGCCCGACGTCCTGACCGAGTTGGGCGCTACCGTGATCGCCAGCGGGGTGGCGCCGGACGGGCTCAATATCAATGACGGTTGCGGTAGCATGGATCCCGCATCGCTGCAGCGCCTGGTGCGCGAGCGTGGCGCGGACCTCGGCGTGGCGCTCGACGGGGACGGGGATCGTGTGCTGCTGGTCGATGGCGACGGCGCGGTCATCGATGGGGACCAGATCCTTTATGTGTTGGCGCTGGAGTTCCTGCGCGCGGGCCGGCTGCGCGGACCCATCGTCGGCACGATGATGAGCAATCTGGGGCTGGAGCGGGCGCTCGCAGCCCACGGCGTGGGTTTCGAACGTGCCGCTGTCGGCGATCGACACGTCATGGAGCTGCTCCGGCGGGAGTCGGGCGTGCTCGGCGGCGAACCCTCTGGGCACATCATCTGTCTGGATCGGACGATGACGGGCGACGGCATCGTGGCGGCGCTTCAGGTGCTCGGCGTGATGGCGGCGACGGGGCGGGGCCTGTCGGATCTCGTGGCTGGAATGTCGCGTTACCCGCAGGAACTGATCAATGTCGCGGCGCCCGCTGCCCGGATGGTGGAGGATCATCCTCGTCTGCAGCAGGCGGTGGCGGAAGCCCGTGCGGCCTTGGGTGTCGAAGGCCGCATCCTGTTGCGACCGTCGGGAACGGAGCCCTTGTTGCGCGTCATGGTCGAAGGCGCCGACGCAGATCTCGTGCGGCTGCATGCAAGCCGGCTCGCCGCCATCGCGGCCGAATGCGCGGCGGCGTAAGCGGGCGGGAGACGGCCGCATTTTCGTGGATGAAATGAACGGATCACCGGCATTGGGGGGGGGTAAGTCATGCGTCGCAAAATGGTCGCAGGGAATTGGAAGATGTTTGGTCGCCACGCGAGCGCCCGGGCTCTGGCTGGTGAGATCGCGGCGGGTCTCGTCCCGGAGTGGTCGTGCGACGTCCTGATCTGCCCGTCTTTCGTCCACCTCGATGCCGTTCGTCGGGCGTTGGGCGAGGACGCTCGTGTGCTGCTGGGTGCGCAGGATCTGTGCGCCCAGGCGGAAGACGGTGCCCGCACCGGCGAGACGAGCGGTGCCATGCTCGCCGATCTGGGTGTATCCCACGTGCTGGTGGGGCATTCGGAACGGCGTCAGTTGCTGGGTGAAAGCAATGAAAGCGTGGGCGCCAAGCTCCAGTCGGCACTGGAGGCGGGGCTGACGCCCATCCTTTGCGTGGGAGAGACCCTGTCCGAGCGCGAAGGCCTGCGGACCGAGGCGGTCATTGCCGCGCAGTTGCAGGCGGTCGCGAACGTCGCGGGCGCGCAGGCGTTTGGCGGCTGCATCATCGCCTATGAACCGGTATGGGCCATCGGCACCGGTCGCAACGCCACCCCGGAGCAGGCCCAGGCGGTCCATGCCTTCGTGCGCGGCTGGATTGCCGCGCAAACCGATGCCGTCGTTGCCGACGGTCGACGCATCCTTTACGGCGGGAGTGTCAAGCCGGATAATGCGGCGGCCTTGTTCGCGATGCCGGATGTCGACGGCGGCCTCGTTGGAGGGGCTTCGCTGAAATCCGCGGATTTTCTTGCGATCTGCCGGTCGGCCGGCGGGATCGTTCGCTCGGGAAGCTAAACGAGATGCAGACGGTTTTACTGGTCATCCACCTTCTTCTGGCTTTGGTCCTGATCGTCCTGGCTTTGCTTCAGCATGGCAAGGGTGCGGATGCCGGCGCGGCCTTCGGAGCCGGCGCCTCGAACACGATGTTCGGTGCGCGCGGTTCCGCCAATTTCCTGAGCCGCTCCACCGCGGCGGTTGCGGCGCTGTTCTTTCTCAGCAGTCTCGGCTTGGGTTATCTCTTTGCCCGGCCGGGCAAGACGGAAAGTGTCATGGATCGGGCGCCTGCCGCGAGCAGCGTCGCCCCCGAAGTGACCGACCTCCCGCCTGCCACGTCCGGTGAGACGCCGAATGCAGATGGGCCCAAAACGCCCGCCGATCTTCCGCTCTCGGAGGGTGGGAAATAGCATCGGGTGAGTATACAATGGGCGCCCGCTCAGGCTGGCGGCACCTGCCGCTCCTGACCGCGATAGATCATCGGCCGATGTGGTGGAATTGGTAGACACGCCATCTTGAGGGGGTGGTGACGCAAGTCGTGTCGGTTCGAGTCCGACCATCGGCACCAGAAAATCCAGGACCGTTCGATCGGTTGTCCGATCCAGATTCGCTGTACCGAAAGGAGGCGGGCATTATCGTGCTGGAAAACTACTTTCCGATTCTGATCTTCTTTGCCTTGGCCATCGTGGTCGGGATCGTGCCGCTCGCTGCCGGTTTCGTCCTGGGTCCGCGCAGGCCGGATGCACAGAAACTTTCCCCGTATGAGTGCGGTTTCGAAGCCTTCGAGGATGCGCGAGTCAAGTTCGACGTGCGTTATTACCTCGTCGCGATTCTGTTCATCGTGTTCGATCTCGAGGTGGCCTTTCTGTTTCCCTGGGCAATCGCCTTGCGGGAGATCGGCGCTCCCGGACTCATCGCCATGGCGATTTTTCTCGGCATCCTGGTGATCGGCTTCATCTATGAATGGAAGAAGGGGGCGCTGGAATGGGAATAGAGGGCGTTCTCGAAAAGGGCTTCGTCACCACCACGGCGGACAAGCTGATCAACTGGGCGCGCACGGGCTCGCTCTGGCCCATGACCTTTGGCCTGGCGTGCTGCGCCGTCGAGATGATGCACGTCGGCGCAGCCCGCTATGATCTCGACCGCTTCGGTGTGATGTTTCGCCCCAGTCCGCGCCAGTCCGATGTGATGATCGTCGCCGGCACCTTGTGCAACAAGATGGCCCCGGCCCTGCGCAAGGTCTACGACCAGATGGCGGAACCCCGTTGGGTCATTTCCATGGGGTCCTGCGCCAATGGGGGGGGGTATTACCACTATTCCTACTCGGTGGTGCGGGGCTGCGATCGGGTGGTGCCGGTCGACATCTACGTGCCCGGCTGTCCGCCGACGGCCGAGGCGCTGCTCTACGGCATCATCCAGTTGCAAAACAAGATCCGCCGCACCAACACCATCGCGCGCTAGGAGGGATGGATGTCCCAGTCCATGGCTGAGCTCGCCGCCGCACTGCGTGATCGTTACCCCGAGTGTCCCGTGCAGCACGACGCGCAGACCGATGAGGTCGTGCTCGAAGTCGCGCCGGAAGCGCTGTGCGAGGTGGCTGCCGCGCTCGCGAGCGCGGCGGGGTTTGCGTTTGCCCAGCTCACCGACGTCTGCGGGGTCGATTACCTGGCGTATGGCGACGCCGAATGGCTGACCCGGGAGGCCACCTCGCGTGGCTACAGTCGCGGCGTGCAGCGCTATGACGGTCGCCTGGATCCCGATCAGGGCTCGCCGCGCCGCTTCGCCGTCGTCTACCACCTTCTTTCCCTGGACCGCAACCAGCGGTTGCGGCTGCGGGTGTGGCTCGCCGACACGCAATTCCCGGTCATCGACTCGGTGCAGGATATCTGGCCGGCCGCGAACTGGTTCGAGCGCGAGGCGTTCGATCTCTATGGCATCCATTTCGCCGGCCATCCGGATCTGCGCCGCATCCTCACCGACTACGGCTTTGTCGGTCACCCGTTTCGCAAGGACTTCCCGATTTCGGGCAATGTGGAACTGCGCTATGACCCGGAGAAAGGGCGCGTGGTCTATGAGCCCGTCCAGATCGCGCCCCGGGTCCTGGTTCCCAAGGTGATCCGGCCTGCAGCCGCCGAGGCCGCTGCCACCGAAGGGAAGGCGACGCATGGCTGACATCCAGAACTACACGCTCAACTTCGGTCCGCAGCATCCGGCCGCCCACGGCGTGCTGCGCCTGGTGCTGGAGATGGATGGCGAGGTGATCCAGCGCGCCGATCCGCATGTCGGTCTCTTGCATCGCGCCACCGAAAAACTCGCCGAGACCAAACCCTACAACCAGAGCATCGGTTACATGGACCGGCTCGACTACGTGTCCATGATGTGCAACGAGCACGGCTATGTGCTGGCCATCGAGAAGTTGCTCGGGGTGACGCCGCCGCTGCGCGCCCAGTACATCCGCGTCATGTTCGATGAGATCACCCGTATCCTCAACCACCTGCTGTGGCTGGGTTCGCACGGGCTCGACATCGGGGCCATGACGGTCTTCCTCTATTGCTTTCGCGAGCGCGAGGCGCTGATGGACTGCTACGAGGCGGTCTCGGGCGCCCGCATGCATGCCACCTATTACCGGCCTGGCGGCGTGGCTCGCGATCTGCCGGAGCGCATGCCGCAATATCAGCCGAGCCCGGTGCGGGGTCAGGCGTCACTCGATGCGCTCAACAAGGACCGGCAGGGATCGCTGCTCGACTATCTCGAAAGCTTCACGGAGCGGTTCCCCGGCTGCGTCGACGAGTACGAGACGCTGTTGACGAACAACCGCATCTGGAAGCAGCGCACGGTCGGGATCGGCGCCGTGAGCGCCGAGCGGGCCATTGCGCTCGGCTTCACCGGCCCGATGCTGCGCGGCTCCGGGGTGGCCTGGGATCTGCGCAAGAAGCAGCCCTACGAGGTCTATGACCGACTCGATTTCGACATTCCGGTCGGCGTCACGGGCGATTGCTACGACCGCTATCTGGTCCGGGTTCAGGAGATGCGGGAATCGAACCGCATCATCCGCCAGTGCATCGCGTGGCTGCGCGCCAACCCGGGGCCGGTGATGCTGGAAAATCACAAGATCACGCCGCCGCGCCGCGCCGAGATGAAGGAGGACATGGAGTCGCTCATTCATCACTTCAAGCTGTTCACGGAAGGCTATTGCATCCCGGCCGGGGAGACCTATGCCGCCGTCGAGGCGCCGAAGGGCGAGTTCGGCTGCTATCTCATCTCCGATGGCGCCAACAAGCCCTACCGGCTTAAAATCCGCGCGCCCGGATTCGCCCACCTGGCGGCCATGGATGAAATGGTCAAGGGACACATGCTGGCGGATGTGGTGGCGGTGATCAGCACCATGGATATCGTCTTCGGGGAGATCGACCGGTGACAGCCGAACATGCCCAGCGTCCGGCGGAGCGTCTGTCCGCCCATGTACGGGAAGAGATCGATCACTGGCTCGTCCAATACCCGCCCGAGCGCAAGCAATCGGCCGTCCTTTACGCCCTGCATGCCGCGCAGCATGAAAATCAGGGTTTCCTGACGCCGGCGCTGATGGACGCGGTCGCGGATTACCTCGAATTGCCGGCCGTGGCCGTCTACGAGGTGGCGACGTTCTACTCGATGTTTGAGACCCGGCCTGTGGGCCGCCACAGCGTCTCGGTCTGCACCAACATCAGCTGCATGCTCCGCGGCGGCGAGGAAATTCTGGCGCATCTGGAGCGCAAGCTCGGCATCCGGCTTGGAGAAAGCACGCCCGATGGGCGGATTTTTCTGAAGCCCGAAGAGGAATGCCTGGCCGCCTGTTGCGGTGCGCCCATGATGATGGTCGACCATGTCTATCACGAGAACCTGACGCCCGATCAGGTCGACCGCATCATCGATACGCTGGAGTAAGGCCATGGAACGCGATGCGGTCTGTTATCTGACGCGGCAATTCGAAGAGCCGTGGACGTGGGAGAATTATCTGCGCGTCGGCGGTTATGAATCCTGGCGGCGCATCCTGGCGGAACACATCCCGCCGGAAACCGTGATCGAGCAGCTCAAGGCCTCGGGGCTGCGCGGGCGCGGCGGCGCGGGATTTCCCACCGGAATGAAGTGGAGCTTCATGCCGCGCAACGTCGCGGGTCAGAAGTATGTGGTCTGCAATTCGGACGAGAGCGAGCCCGGCACCTGCAAGGACCGCGACATCCTGCGCTTCAATCCGCATACCGTGATCGAAGGCATGGCGATCGCCGGCTATGCCATGGGCGCGACGGTCGGCTACAACTACCTGCGCGGCGAGTTCATGGATGAGCCGTTCACCCGCTTTCGTCACGCATTGAGCGAGGCCTATGCGCAGGGGCTGCTCGGGCGCAACATCCTCAACAGCGGCGTGGATTTCGATCTCTACGCGCATCTGGGCGCCGGCGCCTACATCTGCGGCGAGGAAACCGCTCTCCTGGAATCCCTGGAGGGCAAGAAGGGCCAGCCGCGCTTCAAGCCGCCATTTCCGGCGACCTATGGCCTCTATGGCCGCCCGACCACCATCAACAACACCGAAACCTACGCCTCCGTCCCGGTGATCCTGCGTCGTGGCCCGGAGTGGTTCGCCGGGCTTGGCGTGGAAAAAGCTGGCGGCACCAAGATTTTCTCGGTCTCGGGTCACGTGAACCGGCCGGGCAATTTCGAGGTGCCCCTGGGGACGCCGTTCGCGACCCTGCTGGAGATGGCGGGCGGGGTGCGCGATGGGCGCAAGCTCAAGGCCGTGATTCCGGGCGGCTCCTCGGTCCCCGTCGTGCACGGCGCGGTCATGATGGACGTCAACATGGACTACGACTCGGTGACGAAGGCCGGCTCCATGCTCGGGTCCGGGGCCATCATCGTGATGGATGAGACCACCTGCATGGTGAAGGTGCTGGAGCGGGTCTCGCGCTTTTACTTCTCGGAATCCTGCGGGCAATGCACCCCCTGTCGCGAAGGCACCGGCTGGCTGCACCGCGTGGTGCGGCGCATCGAGCACGGACTGGGCCGTTCCGAGGACCTCGACTTGCTGGATCGGGTGGCGGCCCGCATGGAAGGGCGGACCATCTGCGCCCTGGGGGATGCCGCGGCCATGCCGGTGCGCAGCTTCATCAAGCAGTTCCGCGATGAATTCCAGTATCACGTGGATCACAAGCGCTGTCTGGTCGGCGCGCCCGTGACCACGGCAGCCGTCGCGTGACGGTCCCGGCGACAATCAGCATCGGACAGGCGATATGAGCAGCGACGAGGTCACAATCGAAGTCGACGGCGTGTCCATCCAGGGACGCAAGGGGCAGATGCTGATTGAACTGACCGATCAGGCGGGCATCTATATCCCGCGCTTCTGCTATCACAAGAAGCTGTCGATCGCCGCCAACTGCCGCATGTGCCTGGTGGAAATGGAGCGGGCGCCGAAACCGGTGCCGGCCTGCGCGACGCCGGTGGCGGACGGCATGAAGGTCTTCACGCGTTCCCCCAAGGCGATCGACGCTCAGCAGGGCACCATGGAATTCCTGCTGATCAATCATCCGCTCGACTGCCCGATCTGCGATCAGGGCGGCGAATGCGAACTGCAGGACCTCGCCTTGGGCTTCGGGCAGGACGCTTCGCGCTATGACGAACGCAAGCGCATCGTGCCGGATCCGGATCTGGGTTCGCTCGTGGCGACCGACATGACGCGCTGCATCCATTGCACCCGTTGTGTCCGCTTCGGCGAAGAGGTCGCCGGGGTGCGCGAGCTGGGCGCGACCGGTCGCGGCGAGTTCATGTCCATCGGCACCTATGTCGAGCATGCCTTGACATCCGAGGTGGCCGGCAACGTCATCGACCTGTGCCCTGTGGGCGCGCTGACGGCAAAGCCGTCGCGCTACACGGCCCGGCCCTGGGAACTGACCGAACAGCCCACGCTTGCGCCGCATGACGGCTGGGGCACGCACATCGCCACGCATGTGCGCGGCGGACGGGTCATGCGCGTGGTCCCGCGTGACGCCGAAGCGTTCAACGAGACCTGGATCAGCGACCGGGATCGGTTCAGCTACACGGCGATCGGCGCGCCCGATCGCCTGCTGTCGCCCATGATCCGTGAGGACGGGCGCTGGCGCACCGTCGACTGGGGCACCGCCCTGCATGCCGCGGCTGACGGCTTGCGGCAGATACCGCCCGACACGCTCGGCATTCTGGCTTCGGCATCGGCGACGGTCGAGGAATACTTTCTGCTGAGGCGGCTGGCCGAACATCTGGGCTGCCGGAATCTCGATCATCGACTGGGTCTGGCGGATACCACGGGTCAGGAACAGGCGGGGAGCTTTCCCGACCTCGGCCTGCCGATCGCGGCTTGGGAGCGGGTCGACGCGGCCCTGATCGTTGGCAGCGATCTGCGCCGGGAAATCCCGCTGCTGCATCTGCGGCTGCGCAAGGCGGGCCTGCGCGGTGCAAAGCTGAGTGTCATCAACCCGCTGGATGGCGATTTCCGCTTTCCGATCCTGGTCGACCGACGCGCCAAGGATCTGGCTGAAGAGCTGGCCGCCCTCGCCCTGGCGGTCTCCGAGCTCACCGGGCAGGCCGTTCCGGTCGCGCTGTCCGCAGCGGTGCAGGGTGTCGACGTCCAGCAGGCGCATGTCCGCATCGCGGAATCATTGGCGCAGGGTCAGCGCAGCGGCTTGCTGGTGGGGCAATTGGCACTGGAACAGCGCGGCGCCGGAACCCTGTTGGCGCTGGCCGGCTTCATCGCCGAGGCAACGCATTCGGCCTTCGGCACGTTGCCGGCGGGTGGCAACACCGCAGGCGCGTGGCTGTGTGGTATCGTCCCGCACCGCGGCATCGGTGGGGTCGCGGCACCGATCGCCGGTCAGTCGGCTGCGCAACTGCTCGGTGGCGGCATGCAAGGCTTTCTAACCTTCGGCGTCGAGCCGGAAGTGGAAGCGGCCGACCCGGCTGCAGCCACCGCTGCCCTCGCCGGCGCGCGCTTTGGGGTGGCGTTGACGGCGTATGCGACGGACACGCTGAAGTCCACCGCGCATGTCCTGCTGCCGATCGGAACCTTTTTCGAGTCAGCCGGCAGTCTCGTCGCTCGGGATGGGACGTGGCTGAGTTTCGAAGGGTGTGCGCAGCCGCTGGGTGAGTCGCGGCCGGGATGGAAAGTACTCCGGGTGCTTGGAAACCAGCTCGGCGTCGCGGGTTTCGATTACGCCGATTGCCGCGAGGTCACCGAGGCGGCGCGTGTCGCGATCGGGGAAATCAAGCCGTTCGCCCCGCAGTGGCATCATGCCGGCGCGTGGGAGCGGCCGTTGCTGCCGGCCCTGCAGCGCTTGGGGCCCTTGGGCCTCTACGGCGCCGACGCCTTGGTGCGGCGCGCACCGGCGCTGCAGGCATCGCCGGAAGGGCAACGCGCCGGGGTGCTGCATATCCATTCCGCCGATGCGGCGCGGGCCGGGCTCCGGACGGGCGAAATGGCGATCGTCAAACAGGCGCAGCAGTCCGTGCGGCTGACATGGGTGGCGGATGACACGCTGGCGCCGGGGTGTCTCTGGTGGCCGGCGGGACTCCTGAATGCGCCGGTGGGAGGCGCCCGTTTCGGCGCCGTCGAGATCGTTCCCGGCCCGGCGGGTTGAACGGAATCAGAGGATGCAGGTGTGATGCTGGATTCCATACTGGCGATCTGGTCGCAGATTCCCGAAGCCATCCGGGTGAGCGCCCTCATCGTGCTCAAGATCCTGGCGATCGTGTTGCCGTTGCTCGGCGTGGTGGCCTATCTCACCTATGCCGAGCGCAAGGTGATCGGCTATATGCAGGCGCGGGTGGGGCCGAACCGGGTTGGGCCCGCCGGGCTGCTGCAACCGATCGCCGATGCCGCCAAGCTGGCCTTCAAGGAAATCGTCATTCCAGCGCGCGCCAACCGGGCGCTGTTCATCATCGCGCCGGTGCTGTCGTTCCTGCCGGCTCTGGTGGCCTGGGCCGTCGTCCCTTTTGCGGATGGCGCGGTGCTGGCGAATGTGGACGCCGGTCTGCTGTTCATTCTGGCGCTGACCTCGTTCGGCGTGTACGGGATCATTCTCGCCGGCTGGGCCAGCAACTCGAAATATGCGTTTCTGGGCGCCATGCGGGCGGCGGCGCAAATGGTCTCCTACGAGCTGGCCATGGGATTCGCCCTCATCGGCGTGCTCATGGCAGCGAACAGTCTCAAATTGAACGACATCGTGCTGGCCCAGCAGGGCGGCTTCTGGCATTGGTATTTCATCCCGCTTTTCCCGCTGTTTCTGGTGTACTGGATTTCCGGCGTCGCCGAGACCAACCGGCTGCCGTTCGATGTGGTGGAGGGAGAGTCGGAAATCGTGGCCGGATTCCATGTGGAATATGGCGGGATGGGCTTTGCGCTGTTCTTTTTGGCCGAATACGCCAACATGACGCTGATCGCGACCTTGGTTGCGACGCTGTTCATGGGTGGTTGGCTGTCGCCCCTGGAGAATGTCCCGGTGCTGGGTCAGTTGCCGCTGCTGGGGCAGAACGGCTTTCACTGGCTGGCGCTGAAAGTCGCGTTTTTCCTGTTCTGTTTTCTCTGGTTCCGAGCCACTTTCCCCCGTTATCGCTATGACCAGATCATGCGCTTGGGATGGAAGGTCTTCATTCCGGTGACCATCGTCTGGCTGGCCGTGGTGGGCGTTTTCGTCCACACCGGTTTTGGGCCCTGGTTCTGAGCAGGGAGTGATGCATGAATGCCGTAGCACGTCAGATTGGCGATTTCTTCAAGACCTTCCTGCTGTGGGAACTGGTGATCGGCTTGTCCGTAACGGCGCGCGAGCTGTTTGCGCCCAAGGTCACCGTGCTCTATCCGGAGGAAAAGACCCCGCAGAGTCCGCGTTTTCGCGGGCTCCATGCCCTGCGGCGCTATGCAAACGGCGAGGAGCGTTGCATCGCCTGCAAATTGTGCGAGGCGGTCTGCCCGGCGCTTGCCATCACCATCGAATCGGAAATGCGGGCCGATGGGACACGACGCACAACGCGCTATGACATCGATCTGTTCAAGTGCATCTACTGCGGCTTCTGCGAGGAAGCCTGTCCCGTCGATTCGATCGTGGAAACCCGCCTTTACGAGTACCACTTCGAGCAGCGCGGCGAGAACATCATGACCAAGGACAAGCTGCTTGCGATCGGGGACAAGTACGAGGAATCCATCGCCCGTGATCGGGCGGCGGATGCCCCTTATCGCTGATCCAACAATCGACGAATCCGGAATCCGGCGGAGCCTCATCCGATGTTTCAACTTGTGCTGTTTTACGCCTTCTCGGCGGTGCTGATCGGTGCCGCGCTGGCAGTGATCACCGCGCGCAACCCGGTGCATTCGGTGCTGTTCCTGGTGCTGGCGTTTGTCACCAGTGCGGGGCTCTGGCTGTTGATCGACGCGGAGTTTCTCGCGATCGTGCTGGTGTTGGTCTACGTCGGTGCGGTGATGGTGCTGTTCCTGTTCGTGGTGATGATGATCGACGTCGATGTGGCCACGCTGCGGGACGGGTTCAACCGGTCCCTGCCGCTCGGGCTCGGCATCGTCGCGCTCATCGTGCTCGAACTGTCCGTGGTGCTGGGCGGAAGCCGTTTCTCGGACCCGCGCGGGCCAGTGCCCCTTGCCGATGGCGGCAGCAATATCCGCGCACTCGGCGAGGTGATGTACACGCAATACGTGTACCCGTTCGAGATCGCGTCGGTCATCCTGCTGGTGGCCATCGTGGCCGCCATTTCGCTCACCATGCGGCGCCGACCCGGACGGCGCCTGCAGGATCCGGGGCTGCAGGTGCAGGCCAGACCCGAGGATCGCCTGCGTATCGTGAAAATGCCATCGGAGCCGCGCAAATGACCAAGAAGACCGGCTTGCCAGCGGGGGGCAAATGATTACGCTGTCTCACTACCTGATGCTCGGCGGCATTTTGTTCGTGTTGAGTGTGGCCGGCATCTTCATCAACCGGAAAAACATCATTTTGCTGCTGATGTGCATCGAGTTGATGTTGCTTGCCGTGAACATGAACTTCGTGGCGTTTTCGCGTTTCAGTGGCGATCTTGCCGGGCAGGTCTTCGTGTTCTTCATTCTCACCGTCGCCGCGGCCGAAGCCGCGATCGGTCTGGCGATCCTGGTCGTTCTGTTCCGCGGCAAGGGCAGCATCAACGTCGAGGACCTCGACGGCATGAAGGGTTGATCGAACATGCAGCAGATCTATCTGACCATCGTGCTGGCACCCTTGATCGCGGCGATACTCGCTGGTCTGTTCGGGCGTCAGGTCGGCCGCGTCGGCTCTCACACGCTGACCATCGGCGGCGTGGCGTTGTCGTGCGCACTGTCGCTGTGGGTACTGAAGATTCACGCGCTGGACGGGGCGGCCCCATTCAACGAGACACTCTATACCTGGGCCATTGTCGACGGGCTCCGACTCGAGGTTGGCTTTCTGGTCGACAATCTCACGGCGCTGATGATGTGCGTCGTGACCTTCGTGTCGCTGATGGTGCACATCTATACCATCGGTTACATGCACGACGACGATGGCTACCAGCGCTTCTTCAGCTACATATCGCTGTTCACTTTCGCCATGCTGATGCTGGTGATGGCCAACAACTTTCTTCAGCTGTTCTTCGGCTGGGAAGCCGTCGGACTGGTGTCATATCTGCTCATCGGCTTCTGGTATACCCGCCCCAGCGCCGTGTTCGCCAATATGAAGGCCTTTCTGGTCAACCGGGTGGGTGATTTCGGTTTCCTGCTGGGCATAGCCGCGCTGCTGCAGTACACGGGCAGTCTGGACTATCGAGAGGTCTTTGCGGCGGTCCCCGGTTTGCAGGGACAGACGCTGAGCGTCATTCCCGGCATGGACTGGTCGGTGCTGACGGTCATCTGTCTGTTGCTGTTCGTGGGCGCCATGGGCAAATCGGCACAGATGCCCTTGCATGTCTGGCTGCCGGATTCGATGGAAGGCCCGACCCCCATTTCCGCATTGATCCATGCGGCCACCATGGTCACGGCCGGTATTTTCATGGTTGCGCGCATGTCGCCGATCTATGAGTTGTCCGAAACCGCGCTCTCGACGATATTGCTGATCGGCTCGGCGACTGCGTTCTTCATGGGCCTGCTCGGGATCGTGCAAACGGACATCAAGCGCGTCGTTGCCTATTCCACCTTGTCCCAACTCGGCTATATGACGGTTGCGCTCGGCGTTTCGGCCTATTCGGCCGCCGTTTTTCATCTCATGACACACGCGTTTTTCAAGGCCTTGCTGTTCCTCGCGGCGGGGTCGGTGATCATCGCCATGCACCACGAGCAGGACATGCGGCGCATGGGGGGCTTGTGGCGCCGTTTGCCGGTCACCTATGTGACCTGTCTCATCGGGGCGCTGGCCTTGATCGGCTTCCCGGGTTTCTCCGGCTTCTTCTCCAAAGACGCCCTGATCGAGGCGGTGGCCGAGTCGCATCTTCCGGGTGCGGGCATCGCTTATGCGGCAGTTCTCTCCGGAGTGTTCGTGACGGCCTTTTACACGTTCCGTCTGGTTTTCATGGTGTTTCATGGCACCGAGCGGTTCGCAGGGCATGACGATGCAGGGCATGGCGGGCACGGCCATCATGCCGCCCACGAACCCCATGAATCGCCATGGGTCGTCACGCTGCCATTGGTGCTGTTGGCGATTCCTTCCATTGCCATCGGCGCCTTCACGATGGAGCCCGTGCTGTTCGGCGATTTCTTCCGTGGGGTCATCACCGTTGCGCATGCCCATGATGTCCTCGGCGAGATGGGCGCGCACTTCCATGGCCCATGGGCGTTTCTGTTGCATGCCTTCCAGGGCCCGGCGGTCTATTTGGCCTTGGCTGGCGTGGCGTGTGCCGGCTACGTCTATCTGGTGAATCCCGCCGTGGCGGATTTCTTCGCGAGACGCTTTGCCCCGACCCGTGCGCTGCGCTGGCTGTTCGAGCGCAAGTATGGCTTCGACGCACTGTACATCCAGGGGTTCGCAGGCGCCGGTCGGGGGCTGGGTCGTCTGCTTTGGGAGCGTGGCGACGTCGATCTGATCGACGGACGTCTCGTCAACGGGACGGCGCAGCGGATTGCGGGTTGGGCGGCCAGGGGTCGTGCGTTGCAATCCGGCTTTCTCTATCACTACGCCTTCGCCATGCTGATCGGTCTGACCCTGTTGCTGGGTTGGATGCTGTTCATTCGCTGATTGCCGCGCTCCGTCGCAAGGGGAAAGGAACCTCTGCATGTTTGCCGATCTGCCGCTGCTGAGCCTTTTGATCTGGACGCCGATCGCCGGTGGCCTTGCGGTCCTCTGGGCGGGGAATCAACGCGTCGCGCTGGCCCGCGCGCTGGCATTGGGGGTGGCGCTGGCGACCTTCCTGCTCAGCCTGGGGCTCTGGACCGGGTTCGAGGTCGGCAGTGCGGAGCTCCAGTTCGTCGAACGCGCATTGTGGATCCCGTCTCTCGGCGCGGACTACGCGCTGGGCGTCGACGGCTTGTCGATGCCGCTCATCATTCTCACGACCTTCATGACCATCTTCACGGTGTTTGCGGCGACCGAATCGGTTCGGCAGCGCACCGCAGGCTATCTGGGCTCCTTCCTGATCATGGAAGGCTTCATGGTCGGTGTGTTTGCCGCCATGGATGCGCTGCTGTTCTACGTCTTCTGGGAAGCGATGCTGATTCCGATGTTCATCATCATCGGCATCTGGGGTGGTCCGCGCCGGATCTATGCGACGGTGAAGTTCTTTCTGTTCACTTTCTTCGGTTCGGTGCTGATGTTGGTCGCGCTCATCTACCTGTACCAAAGGAGCGGTGGATTCGACGTGCAGACCCTGCAGAGTCTGCCGCTCGGCCCCACGGAGCAGACGCTCATTTTCCTGGCTTTCCTGGCCGCTTTCGCCGTCAAGGTGCCGATGTGGCCGGTCCACACCTGGCTGCCGGATGCGCACGTCGAGGCGCCGACCGGGGGCTCGGTGATCCTGGCCGCCATCACGCTCAAGATGGGGGCCTATGGGTTCCTGCGCTATGCACTGCCGATCGCGCCCGATGCCGCCGCGGACATGGCCGGACTGATGGCCGCCCTCAGCATGATCGCCATTGTCTATGTGGGGCTGGTGGCGATGGTTCAGGAGGACATGAAGAAACTGATCGCCTACTCGTCCATCGCCCACATGGGCTTCGTGACGCTGGGCTTCTTCCTGCCCTATTGGGGTGCCGGCGCGGCGACGGACGGCTCGCCCGGTCTGGCGATGGGCATGAGCGGCGCCGTGGTGCAGATGATCTCGCACGGTTTCATCTCCGGCGCCATGTTCCTGTGCGTCGGGGTGTTGTATGACCGCATGCATACGCGCCGGATCGCCGCCTATGGTGGCGTCACCGCGCGGATGCCTGTCTTCGCCGCCTTTTTCGTCCTGTTCGCCATGGCCAATTCGGGATTGCCGGGGACTTCAGGGTTCGTCGGCGAGTTCCTGATCATCCTGGCGAGTTTTCAGGCGAATCCCTGGATCGCCTTCATGGCCGCACTGACGCTTATCATCGGCGCGTCCTATTCGCTATGGCTGGTCAAGCGAGTGGCCTTCGGACCGATCACCAACCCCGAGGTCGAGCGGCTCACCGACGTCAGCGCCCGTGAGTTCCTCATGCTTGGACTGTTGGCCGTCATGGTGCTCGCATTGGGGATATGGCCCCGACCCTTGCTGGCAGTGATCGAGCCCTCGGTGCAACAGTTGCTGCTCCAGATCTTGCCGGGCAAGCTCTGACCCCCAACCCCAGGATGATTCGGGAATGGACATGACTTCGACTGGATCGTTTTGGCCCGCCGCGCCTGAAATCCTCCTTCTGGCGTCGCTGTGCGGGATCCTGGTGATCGACCTGTTCCTGCCGCCGCGCTGGCGCCATCTCACCCACAACCTCAGCGTGATGGCCCTCGCCGCAACCGCGGCTGCCGTGCTCAAGGCGGGGCAGGGCCTCGAAGCGCCGCTGACGGCCTTCAGCGGGATGTTCGTTCTGGACCGGCTCGCGGTCGTCCTCAAGGTTGCCGTGTGCCTGGTGAGTGGCGTGATGCTGATCTATGCGCGGGACTACCTCCGCTCGCGGCAACTGGATCAGGGCGAGTTCTACCTGCTGACCCTGTTCTCGACGCTGGGCATGATGGTGCTGATATCGGCCGCACATTTCATCACGCTCTATCTCGGCCTCGAACTGATGTCGCTGAGCCTCTATGCCCTGGTGGCATTCAATCGCGATCGCATGCTCAGTGCCGAGGCGGCCATGAAGTATTTCGTGCTGGGCGCCATCGCCTCCGGGATGCTCCTCTATGGCATGTCCATTCTCTACGGTGTGACGGGCACCCTCCAACTCGACGAACTGGCCCTCCGTATCGTGAACCAGCCCGTGGGCAGCTTGCCCTTGTTGCTGGCCATGACCTTCGTCGCCGCCGGCGTCGCGTTCAAGCTCGGGGCCGTTCCGTTCCACAACTGGATGCCCGATGTCTATCAGGGCGCGAGCGCCCCGGTCGCATTGCTCGTCGCATCGGCCTCCAAGCTCGCAGCGTTTGCCATGGCCATCCGACTGCTGGCCGAGGGGCTCGAGGGCCTGGCCTCAGACTGGCGGCAACTGCTGATGGTGATGGCGGTATTGTCGCTGGCGATCGGAAGCGTGGTGGCGATCGCGCAAACCAATGTGAGACGGCTGCTGGCCTATTCGGCGATTGCCAACATCGGATTCCTGTTGCTCGGCGTGCTGGCGGCCAATCCCGTCGGCTATGCGTCGGCACTCTTTTACATCCTCATCTATGCCCTGATGGCGATGGGCGCCTTCGGCGTGCTCATCCTCATGAGTCGTGCCGGACATGAAGCCGAGACCCTGGATGACCTCAAGGGCCTCAACAACCGCAGCCCGTGGCTGGCCGCCGTGCTGGCCTTGTTCATGTTCTCCATGGCGGGGGTGCCTCCCACGGCGGGATTCTATGCCAAGCTGCTGGTGCTCGATGCGGTCATGGAGCAGGGCTTCGGGCTGGTGGCCGTCCTGGCCGTCGTGTTTGCCGTGATCAGCGCGTTCTACTACCTCAAAGTCGTCTGGCAGCTTTACTTCGAGGCACCGCTCGAGTCCGCGCCGCTGACCGCCAGCCCGGACGTTCGCTGGCTGCTGATCGTCAACGGCGGGCTCGTCCTGGTATTCGGAATCATGCCGGAACAGCTGATCCGGGCCTGCCTGCTCGCGTTCTGAGTTCAACGGGCTTGCGGCGGTGCCGCAATGCCCCTATAATGGTCGCTTAACCGGATGCGGGGTGGAGCAGTCTGGCAGCTCGTCGGGCTCATAACCCGAAGGTCGCAGGTTCAAATCCTGCCCCCGCTACCAATCGAATATTGCCTTGAAGAAAAAGCCCCGGTTAAGGGGCTTTTTTGTTCCTGATGTTTGGGGTTTTTTACGGCCTCCGTCCGCTACGGGAGAGTACGCGTTGACCGATTCGGTTGCTGGCCAGTCTTTGCGAGAGAGACTCGAGCATTTGCTCGCGCCCGCGTTGGCCGACATGGGTTACGAACTCATCTGCGTCGAGCATCTGCAGGGCGGACGGCAACGGGTGCGCCTTTATATCGACCGGCCGGAAGGCATCGGCCTCGCGGACTGCGAGCAGGTCAGCCATCATGCGGCCGGACTGCTCGACGTTCACGATCCCATACCCGGCGAGTATGTGCTGGAAGTCTCCTCGCCGGGCGATGATCGGCCGCTGGCGAAGCCGCAGCACTTCGCGCGCTTCGTCGGTGAGCGGGTCAAGGTACGCACGTGGGCGCCCGTGGCGGGTCGACGAAACTTTCTGGGTCAACTGGTGGCTTCGGATGCCGAATCGGTTCAGGTCGATGTCGATGGAACACGAGTGACGCTTCGACTGACGGACATCGAGCGGGCCCGATTGGCGCCTCAAGTCTCCACAGTGAGTCCACGCCGAGGATCAAAACGATGAGCAAAGAAATTCTGTTGGTGGTCGAGGCGCTCTCGAACGAGAAGGGAGTCGAGGACGAAGTCATTTTCAAGGCTATCGAGGCGGCCTTGGAGTCGGCGACGCGCAAGCGTCTGGCCGAGGACGAGATCGATGTGCGGGTGCGGATCGATCGTCGCACCGGGTCCTACACCACCACGCGCCGCTGGGAGGTCGTCGCCGACGAAGCCGTCGAGATGAACGCCCATGCCCAGATGCATCTCGGGGAGGCGCGGGCATCCAATCCTTCGATCGCGATCGGCGAGTTTGTCGAGGCACCGCTCGAATCCTTGCCGTTCGGCCGCATCGCCGCGCAGGCCGCCAAGCAGGTCATCGTGCAGAAGGTGCGTGAGGCGGAGCGCGCCAAGATCGTCGACCAATACCAGGACCGGATCGGCGAGCTGGTCATGGGTATGGTCAAGAAAGTCGAGCGCGGCAACGTGATCCTTGATCTCGGCGGCAATGTCGAGGCCATGGTGCCCCGAGAGTGGATGATTCCGCGGGAGATGGTCCATACCGGGGATCGGCTCCGCGCCTACCTCAAGGAAGTGCGAACCGAAGCGCGTGGTCCGCAGCTCTTTCTGAGCCGGACCGCGCCCGAGTTCCTGATCGAGTTGTTCAAGCTCGAAGTGCCGGAGGTCGGCCAGGGGGTCATCGAGATCAAGGGCGCGGCGCGCGACCCGGGCGTGCGTGCCAAGATCGCCGTCTTGGCGCACGACCGGCGGATCGATCCGGTCGGCGCCTGTGTCGGGATGCGGGGCTCGCGCGTGCAGACGGTATCCAATGAACTGTCCGGCGAGCGTGTGGACATCGTCCCGTGGGATACCAATCCGGTTCAGTTCGTGATCAATGCCATGTCGCCGGCCGACGTGGTATCGATCGTGGTCGATGAGGAATCCCACAGCATGGATGTGGCGGTGGACGCCGACAAGTTGTCGTTGGCGATCGGTCGCGGGGGACAGAACGTCCGCCTGGCCAGCGAGCTGACCGGTTGGACCTTGAACGTCATGGATCAGGAACAGGCACACGCCAAAAGCGAGGCGGAGGCCAGCAATCTCGTGGATCTTTTCGTCCGTGAGATCGGGGTCGACGAGGAGATCGCCGCCATTCTGGTGCGGGAAGGTTTCTCCAGCGTGGAGGAAGTCGCCTATGTACCGGCGGCTGAGCTGCTGGAAATCGACGAGTTCGACGAGGACGTCGTCAATGCGCTGCGCCAGGCGGCCAAGGATGCCTTGCTGACACGGGCGATCGCCAGCGAGGAACATGCCGGCGAAAAGGAGCCGGCGCAGGATCTGCTCGAGCTCGAGGGCATGGATGCCGACCTGGCCCGGCTGCTGGCTCGACACGACATTCTGACGCGCGAAGATCTCGCCGAGCAGGCCGTCGACGATTTGCTCGACCTCGGCGGGCTAAGTCGGGAGCGGGCCGCAGCCCTGATCATGAAGGCGCGGGAACACTGGTTTGCGGACCAGCATGAGTGATGAATGGAACGGTTCGCAGGCGCGGGGGTGAGCATGATTGAAGTGACGGTGAAGCAATTCGCAGAGACGGTGGGCATCCCGGTGGAGCGCCTGCAGGAACAGCTGAGCGAGGCCGGAATTCCGACCAAGGGGCCAGAAGATCCCATTACGGATCACGAGAAGACTCAGCTGCTGGGCTACCTGCGTCGTAGCCGCGGCGAGGCGGCCGAACCGCAGCGCATCACCCTGAAGCGCAAGACGACCAGCGAGATCAGGCTGGCGGGCGCACAAGGTCGCGGCAAGACCGTGACCGTCGAGGTACGCAAGAAACGGACCTACATCAAGCGGCCGGCGGTGGCCGAGGATGGCGGCGCCGAGGCCCCGGAATCCATTGCGGTCGTGCCGGTCGACTTTGATGCAGGCGCGTTGCAGGAATCGGAGATCGTCGCGGTCACGAGCGTCACCGAAGCCGCGCCCGTGGGGGCGACTGATCAGGCTGAAGCGGCCCCGCGCCGGGAAATGCCGATGACGCCAGCTGCGGAAGCCGCAGGTGTCGATGCGGTTGCGACCGATCGCCCCGCGGTGGCGGCGCGCGCGCCCTCCCGCGATGCCGAGCGCGGAGCCGGTGCACCACGTCGGGTCGACACGCCCTCCCGCGATGCCCCGCGTCCGGCCATGGGCGCCCGCCGCCCGGCCGAGCCGGGTCGTCCTGCGCCGGCGTCACCCGCCCCCGCGGGGCCGAGCGACAAGCGCGGCGACGGACGCAAGAAAGACCGTCCGGATGGCCAGTCCGATCGGCGTGATCGGAATGATCGCGGCGGCGCCGGGATGCGCCGCGGCAGCAAGCGCAAGGGCGGGCGGACCGATGCCGGCCCCCTTCGTCATCAGTTCGAGAAACCCGCGGCGCCGGTGGTGCGCGAGGTGCTGATTCCCGAGACCATCACGGTCGGCGAATTGGCGCAGCGCATGGCAGTCAAGGCGCCCGAGGTCATCAAGACCCTGATGGGCATGGGCGTCATGGCCACCATCAACCAGGTGATCGATCAGGAAACGGCGTCCCTGCTGGTCGATGAGATGGGTCACACCTCGAAAATGCTCAAGGAATCGGCGCTCGAGGAGGCGCTGCTCAGCGAGGGCGACGGTCAGCAGGTCGAAGCCACGTCGCGGGCGCCGGTGGTGACCGTGATGGGTCACGTGGACCACGGCAAGACCACGCTGCTCGACTACATCCGCCGCAGCAAGGTCGCCGATCGTGAAGCCGGGGGCATCACCCAGCACATCGGCGCCTATCACGTCAGCACCCCGCGCGGCATGATCACCTTCCTGGATACGCCCGGTCACGCCGCGTTTACCTCCATGCGGGCCCGTGGCGCGCGGGCGACCGACATCGTGATTCTGGTGGTGGCGGCCGACGACGGCGTGATGCCGCAGACGATCGAGGCCATCCAGCACGCGAAAGCGGCGCGGGTGCCGATCATCGTGGCGATCAACAAGATCGACAAGTCCGGGGCGGATCTCGAACGCATCAAGAACGAGCTGGTCCAGCACGGTGTGGTGCCGGAGGATTGGGGCGGGGAGTCGATGTTCGTTCCCGTTTCGGCCAAGCAGGGCACCAACATGGAGGCCTTGCTCGAGGCCGTGCTGTTGCAGGCGGAAGTGATGGAGCTCGCCGCCGTCGTGCAGGGCCCGGCAGGTGGCGTGGTCATCGAATCCAGTCTCGAGAAGGGGCGCGGCTCGGTGGCGACGGTGCTGGTTCAGAAGGGCACGCTGGAGCGTGGCGATGTGCTGCTGTGCGGCCAGGAATGGGGACGTGTCCGCGCCATGTTCGACGAAAGCGGACGGCCGGTCACCCAGGCGGGGCCATCCATCCCGGTGCAGATTCTTGGCCTGTCGGGCACGCCCAATGCCGGCGACGATTTCATGGTCGTCGCCGATGAGCGCAAGGCCCGCGAGATCGCGTTGTACCGTCAGGGGAAATTTCGCGACGTGCGGCTGGCCAAGCAGGCCACCGCCAAGCTCGAAGACGTCTTCAACCGCATGGAAGAAGGCAATCTCCAGCAGGTCAATCTCATCGTCAAGGCCGATGTGCAGGGCTCTGTCGAGGCCTTGAGCGAGGCCTTGGTGGGGTTGTCCAACGACGAGGTGAAGGTCAACGTCGTCGCGCGGGGACTCGGTGGCATCACGGAGTCCGACGTCAACCTGGCGGTGGCGTCCTCGGCCATCGTCGTCGCCTTCAACGTCCGGGCGGACGCGGCCGCGCGACGGCTGATCAGCGAAACCGGCACGGACGTGCGCTACTACAGCATCATCTACCAGGCGCTGGACGAGGTGAAGAACGCCATCACCGGCCTCATGGCCCCCAAGATCAGGGAAGAAGTGGTGGGTATGGCCGAGGTGCGCGATGTCTTCCGTTCCTCCAAGATGGGCGCCGTCGCCGGCTGCCTCGTCATGGAAGGTGCGGTCCGGCGAAATTGCCCGATCCGGGTGCTGCGCAACAACGTCGTGGTGTTCGAGGGTGAACTCGAGTCGCTGCGCCGCTTCAAGGATGACGTGAACGAAGTGCGCGCCGGCACCGAGTGCGGCATCGCCGTGCGCAACTACAACGATGTCCAGCCGGGCGATCAGATCGAGGTCTATCAACGCATCGAGGTGCCGGCCTGACATGCCCAAGGATTTTTCGCGCACCTTGAGGGTGGCGGAGCAACTGCGCCAGGAACTGAGCGAGTTGATCCGCGATGAGGTCAAGGACCCGCGGCTGGGTCCGGTGACGGTGACCGAAGTCAAGGTGGCGCGGGATCTGTCCCATGGCACCGTATTCGTCTCTTTCCTGGGGCGGGTCGATGGCATCGAGGAAAAGCTGGCGATCCTCCAGCACGCCGCGCGGTTGCTGCAGGGGTTTCTGGGGCGGCGGTTGCATCTGCGCGCGATTCCGCACCTGCATTTCCAGTACGACGAGGTGCTGGACCATGGCCAGCGCATGGACGCGTTGATTGCCGAGGCGCGGGCAGCCGACGAACAGCGTGCCGACGGATCGGACGGTGCGGACGCGTCATGAACGCCACCGGCGCCATGAACTTGCCGCGCAAGCGGCGGAGCGTCGATGGCATCCTGCTGCTCGACAAGCCTTTGGGCGTATCCAGCAACAGGGCCTTGCAGCAGGTGCGCTGGCTCTATGGCGCGGCCAAGGGCGGCCACACCGGCAGCCTCGATCCCTTGGCGACTGGGCTTTTGCCGCTGTGCTTCGGCCAGGCGACCAAGGTCTGCGGTTATCTGCTCGACGCTGACAAGGCCTATGAAGTCGTGTGCCGCTTCGGTGCCCGGACCAGCACCGGCGATCGGGAAGGCGAAATGGTCGAGACCGGCCCGATCGATGCCGAACGTCTGGCCGCATTGCCGGCGGTGCTGGAGCGCTTCATCGGCGAGATCGACCAGATCCCGCCCATGTATTCCGCGCTCAAGCATGGCGGCGAGCGGCTTTACCGTCTGGCGCGCCAGGGCAGGGACGTGGAACGTCCGCCCCGGCGAATTCGCATCCATGCCGCGAGCGTGCTGTCGCAATCCGGCGCGGAGGCGACGTTGCGGATACGGTGCAGCAAGGGCACCTATGTGCGCACCCTGGTCGAGGATGTCGCGGTGGCGCTCGGCACCGTTGCGCATGTGCATGCATTGCGTCGGGTGGCGCTCGGTCCGTTTGCCATCGATCAGGGATGTCACGACATGGACGCACTGCAGCGCTGCGCGGAAGCAGGATCGTTCGCCGCGCTCGATGACCTGCTGATGCCCATGGACGCGGCGTTGCAGCACTATCCCGCCCTTGCCGTGAACGAGGCGCTGGCGTTCTATCTCGGGCAGGGCAATGCGGTGAGTGTGCCGAGTGCCCAGCCCGTGGGCGCCACCGTGCGGCTCTATGGGCCCGACGAACGCTTTCTGGGGATGGGCGAGATGCTGGCGGATGGACGCTGCGCCCCGCGGCGACTGATGCAGGCCTGAGCGAGCACCGTATTCCAACGGCTTGTTGCGAAGCCATGAGAAAAGTTAAAATCAAGCGTTTGTAGCGAAAGATCGCATTGAGGAGTTTTGTCACATGTCTCTTTCAGACCAGACCAAGGCCGAAATCGTTGCCGGCTTCCAGCGCGATGCCCATGACACCGGATCGTCGGAAGTGCAGGTGGCGCTGCTGACCCAGCGCATCGAACATCTGACCGGGCATTTCGCCATTCACAAACAGGACCATCACTCGCGTCGGGGCCTGCTCAAGCTGGTCAGCCAGCGCCGCAAGCTGCTCGACTATCTCAAGAAGACGGATGCGGCTCGCTATCAGGAACTGATCGGCCGGCTGGGCCTGCGCCGTTGAGGCTGGCCCGTATCGCGGCGGCATTAATCAAGAGTCGGGTCGGTAAGGAAGCACTGTGACAATCACTGTAAAACGATTTCAGTACGGCGAGCACGAGGTCACGCTGGAGACCGGCCGCATCGCCCGACAGGCGACGGGCGCGGTGCTGGTCAGCATGGCCGATACCGTGGTTCTGGTAACCGTCGTGGGCCGGACGGAGCCCTCGCCGGGGGTCGATTTCCTGCCGCTCACCGTCAATTACCAGGAGCGGACCTACGCCGCCGGTCGCATCCCGGGCGGGTTCTTCAAGCGCGAAGGGCGTCCGTCCGAAAAGGAAGTGCTCACCTCCCGCCTCATCGACCGCCCGCTGCGGCCTCTGTTTCCCAAGGGCTTCCATCACGAAGTCCAGGTCATCGCCACCGTCAAGTCGCTCAACCCGGACGTCGACCCCGACATTCCGGCCCTGCTGGGCGCCTCGGCGGCCTTGGCGATCTCGGGCATTCCGTTCCAGGGGCCCTTGGGCGCTGCGCGGGTGGGTTACATCGATGGCGCGTACGTGCTGAACCCCACCGGCCGCCAGCTCGGGCGGTCGGATCTGGATCTGGTCGTCGCGGGAACCGAACAGGCGGTGCTGATGGTGGAATCCGGCGCCCGCGAACTGCCCGAATCGGTCATGCTCGGCGCCGTGCTGTTCGGTCATGACGAGATGCAGGCCGCCGTGCGCGCCATACAGGAGTTTGCCGCCGAGGCCGGCAAGCCGGCCTGGAGCTGGCAGCCGCACAAGGCGGACGAATCCGTGATCGCCGCGGTCTCGGCACTCGTCGAGAGCGCACTCAGTCAGGCCTACAGCGTTTCGGAAAAGCAGGCGCGCCAGACGGCCGTGGCCGAATTGCGTCAGCGCGCGGTGAACGAACTGGTCATTACCGAAGGCGTGTTCACCGAAGCCGCCGTCAAGAAAGCCTTTGCGGATCTGGAAAAGCGCATCGTGCGCGAGCGGATCCTGAGCGGCGCGCCGCGCATCGATGGCCGCGATCTCAGGACCGTGCGGCCGATCAGCATCGAGGTCGGCGTCCTGCCGCGTACCCACGGGTCGGCGCTGTTCACCCGCGGCGAAACGCAGGCTATCGTGGTCACGACGCTGGGTACCGCGCGGGACGCGCAGGTCATCGACGCGATCGAGGGCGAGCGCAAGGAGCCGTTCATGCTCCATTACAATTTCCCGCCCTACAGCGTCGGCGAGACCGGCTTCATCGGCTCGCCCAAGCGCCGGGAAATCGGCCATGGCCGGCTGGCGCGCCGGGCCATCGAAGCCATCCTGCCCGACATGAGCAGCTTCCCCTACACCATCCGCGTGGTGTCCGAGATCACCGAATCCAATGGGTCGAGCTCGATGGCCAGCGTCTGCGGCTCGAGCCTGTCGTTGATGGACGCCGGCGTGCCGGTGAAGGCGCCCGCCGCCGGGATCGCCATGGGGCTGATCAAGGACGGCGACCGGTTTGCGGTGATTTCCGACATCCTGGGTGACGAGGATCATCTCGGCGACATGGACTTCAAGGTGGCCGGCAGCGAGCGGGGGGTCAGCGCGCTGCAGATGGACATCAAGATCAACGGCATCACCCGCGAAATCATGTCGGCGGCACTCGACCAGGCGCGTGAAGGCCGGCTGCACATCCTCGGCGAGATGGCCAAGGTCATCGACCGCTCGCGCGAGGAGATGTCGGAGTGGGCGCCGCGCATCCTGACCATGCACATCAACCCCGAAAAGATCCGTGACGTGATCGGCAAGGGCGGCGCCACGATCCGCCAGATCACCGAGGAAACCCGCACCACCATCGACATCACCGATGACGGCACGGTCAAGATCGCCTCGGTCGACCGCGCCGATGCCGAGGCTGCCCGCCAGCGCATCGAACTCATCACGGCAGATGTCGAGGTGGGCAAGGTCTATCAGGGTCGTGTCAGCAAGCTGATGGACTTCGGCGCCTTCGTCACGATCCTGCCCGGCCGCGATGGGCTGGTGCACATTTCCCAGATCTCCGACGAGCGGGTCGAACGGGTCAGCGACAAGCTCAAGGAAGGCGATGTCATCGACGTGAAGGTGCTCGAAGTCGATCGCCAGGGTCGCATTCGCCTCAGCATGAAGGCGATCTACGCGCCGGAATGAGACTGCCTGCCTGATGTGAATAAAACGCCGCTTTCGAGCGGCGTTTTTTTTGGGGGGGCATCGCAGGACTGCGAAAGTCGGTCAACCGGTGTTCTGCAAGCCCAGCGAGATGGCATTCACGGTGATCACCAGGGCGCGGAACAGCGCGTCGTCCTGCCGGTCGCCGGCCCGCCAGCGCGCCAGGAGGTCGACCTGCAGCAGACTGACGGGGTCGAGATAGGGATTGCGGGTGCGGATCGAACGCTGCAGGATGCGGTCCTGCTCCAGCAGCGCGTGGGTGCCCTTGAGCCTGAACACGGCGGCGACCGTGTCGTCGTAGGCCGCGCGAATGCGGCCGGTCAGGTGGCTGGCCGCCGCCGGCACGAGCTGCGCGTAACGCTCGGCGATCCCCAGATCCGCCTTGATCAGCACCATCTCGGCATCATCCAGCAGGTTGCCGAAGAACAGCCAGTCACGCGCCAGTGCCGAGAGCGTGTCTGCCCCGAACTCGGCCATCGCGGCCTGCAGGCCGTGGCCGAGACCGTACCAGCCGGTGAACAGATAGCGGTTCTGTGACCAGGAAAACACCCAGGGAATGGCGCGCAGATCCTTGACGCCGGCCATCTGGCGGCGCGAGGCCGGTCGCGAACCGATCTGCATGCGTTCGATGACGTCGATCGGCGTGGCGTGGCGGAAAAAGGTCATGAAATCCGGGTGGTCGACCAGCTCGCGGTACCGCAGGCGGCTCTCCGCGGAGATCCGCTCCATGACCGCCCGGCGCAACTCGTCGTCGGCGGGGCCGGGCTGCGCGGTCGCGAGCGCAACAGCGCTGACGGTCTGTTCCAGCGTGCGGATGGCAATGCCGCGCAGGCCGAACTTTTCGTTGATGATCTCGCCCTGTTCGGTCACCCGCAGATGACCGGCCACCGCGCCGGGCGGCGAGGAGAGCACCGCCTTGTGGGTCTTGCCACCGCCGCGGCTGACCGTGCCGCCCCGCCCGTGGAACAGCGTCAGTTCCACGCCGGCCGCTGCCGCCACGCCGACGAAGGTTCCCTGGGCGCGCTGCACGCTCCAGCGGGAACAGGCAAAGCCGCCATCCTTGTTGCTGTCCGAATAGCCCAGCATGATGATCTGGCGCCGACCCCGGTTGTCGAGGTGGGCGCGGTAGACGGGTTCGTCAAACAGCGCGGTCATGATGCCGGGACCGTGTTCCAGATCCCCGATCGTTTCGAACAGCGGCGCCACATCCAGCGGCACCTCGCCGTCCCGACCGAGTCCCGCCCAGCGCGCCAGCAGCAGGACCGAGAGGATGTCGTCGGCGCCCTGCGTCATGCTGATGATGTAGGGGCCGATGGCGCTCTGCCCGTGCCGGCTGCGCACGTCGCGGATGGCCTGAAACACGGCCAGGGTCTGCTCGACCTCGGGATTGGCCGGGATGCGCGGCGGATCGGCGCTCACCAGTGCGCGGCGGAGGACGACGAGGCGTTCCTCGGCGGATCGATCCAGCCAGTCGGCAAGGCCCAGGCACTCGCCGATGACGCGCCGATGCACCAGGCTGTCCTGCCGCACGTCGAGCGTCATGGCGTGAAAGCCGAAGGTTTCGACGCGTCGCAACAGCCGCTGCACGAGGAACAGCCCGGCATGGCGGCCCTTGTGCGCCTCCAGGCTGCCGGCCATGAGGCGGACATCGTCCAGAAATGCCGCGGCATCCCGATACGCGCCGTCGGTGTCGCGCAGGGTGGCCGCGAGGCGTGCGTCCATGAGGCGCAACATCAGCCGGTAGGGCATGGCGCGATGCCGGGGGGCGATGCTCGCCAGCCGCTCGGGGAATTGCTCGCCGTAGGCGTCGATGCGCTGCCGGAGCGCGTCGCTGATCCCGACCCGCGTGGTCGACTGGCTGAGTTCGCGGTACAGCTCGTTCAATTCGCCGCGGTAACGGGCCAGAATCTCGCCGCGCTGACGTTCCAGCACGCGCCGGATGCTGGCCGCCGAGACATTGGGATTGCCGTCCATGTCGCCGCCGACCCAGGACGCAAAACGCAACAGCGGGTGGGACACATAGCCTTGCGCGGGCGGGCCATAGACCTGGCGGACGGCCGCCTCCAGTTCCTCATAGAAGGCCGGGACCACGCGGTAGATGACCTGCAGCAGGAAGAACAGGACATGCTCGTGTTCGTCGTCGACCGTGGGACGCACGTCCGGATCGCTGTCCGTCTGCCACGCCGCGGTCAGGTGCATGTGGATGTTTTCGAGTATGCCGGCCGATTCCTGCGGCGTGAGATTGGGATTGAGCCGTTCCACCAGGCGCTGGGCGATCCACTGCTGCTTCTGCAGCAGGGTGCGCCGACGTGCCTCGGTGGGATGGGCGGTGAAGACCGGCTCGACCCAGAGGCGCTGCAGCAGAGCGTCGAGATCGGTCAGCGACAATCCCGCCTCGCGCAGACGCGTGACCATGTCCAGCAGGCTTTCCGGCTGCGGCGTGGTCAATTCGCGGGCATAATGCCGCCGACGGCGCAGGCGATGCACCTTTTCGGCGATGTTGACCGACTGGAAAAATGACGAAAAGGCGTAGGTGAATTCCACCGCCTCATCCGTCGACAACGCCGCCAGCCCGGTGCAGAGTCGCTGTTCGGCCTCGGCAGAGCCGTCCCGACGGGCTTCGGCGAGCTGGTGAGCCTCCTGGAACCGTTCCACCAGCGGCCAGCCGGTCTGCTCACGCAGGGTTTCCTCCAGCAAGGCGCGCAGGGTGTCCATGTCGGCCAGCAGCGCCTGGATGGGATCTGCCGGTGAAACGGCGACATCGGTCATTGCTAACTCCCGGATGGCGAAGTGGGGCACTCGTCCGGGGGTGCCGGACCGGATCAGCTGGTGTTGCCGGAATCGAGCAGGTCGGCGATGCCGAACACGGCGGCCAGGTTGCGTGTCTGCTCCGGCAGCCCGAGAAACCGGATCGAGTGGCCGGCGGCATGCGCCATCCGTTTCCAATGCAACAGGAGTGCCAGCCCGCCGCTGTCGGCGCGCGTCACGGCGGTCAGGTCCACCGTCAGCGCCTTGCCGATCGGCGGGCGACAGTAGGGCCGGAAGGCCTCGATGCCACGAGCGGCCGACATGAAGCTCAACTCGCCGGCGACCCGGATCACCGCTCCGTCGCGCCCGGCGGTCAATGCGATGGTCGCGGCCGGATCAGCTTTTCCGGACATTCGTCTGGGTCGCTGGAATGTTCTGGGTCTTCATCTTCTGGATCAGTCCGTCCAGGCCCAGACGGCGGGCATCGTCCTGCAGAACGTTGCGATAGCTCATGATGAAACTGACGTTCTCCGCCACGACGTCGTATACCTTCCATTCGCCCTGTGGGTTGAGGTAGAGGTAGTACTTGACCTGAACCGGCCGACCGTCCTTCATCACGATCTCCATCGGCACGGCCTTGTCCCAGTCGAAGTAGCCGCCGGTCGGCCGTTTCACCTGGATGGGCTGGTCCTCGTAGGACAGCAGGGCATCGGCATAGGTGCGCATCAGCATGTCCTGAAACGCATCCATGAATGCCGTTTTCTGGGCATCCGATGCCTGATTCCACACCGGCCCCAGTACCAGACGCGAGGTGGTCCGGAAGTCGGCGTGGGGCAGGATGCCTTCGTTGACCAGCTGACGCAGGGCCCCGCGATCGTTCTGCAGGCGCGGCCGCTCGGCCTTGATGCGCCCCAGAACCTGGTCCATCAAGGTCTGGATGAACTGCGAGGGATTGTCGGTCCTGAGCGGATCCTGCGCCCACACCGGGGCGGACAGAGACAGGATCAGCAAGGCAAGCACGGTGCGCATGACGGCGATCTCCATTCTGGACGGGGGCATCATTTGTTTTCCGATTCATTGCCGGTCTGGGTGAGGAAACGCCCGATCAGATTTTCCAGCACGATGGCCGACTGGGTGAAACCGATGCGGTCGCCGGCTTTTAGACTGTCCAGAGCGCCGCCGGGTTGCAAGGCGATGTACTGTTCACCCAGGATGCCGGCGGTCTGGATGGCTGCGCTGCTGTCGGTCGGCAGCTTGTCGTAGCGCCGATCGATGGAGATTTCGACCTCGGCCTGAAAAGTCTCCGGGTCGACGTCGACGGCAGTCACCCGGCCGATCCGGACGCCCGCCAGCGTCACCGGCGCGCGCACGCGCAGGCTGCCCACGTTGTCGAAACGCGCCTTGATCGCATAGGCGTCCTTCCGCTCCAGGTCGCTGCTCGTGCTGACCTGCAGGGTGAGCAGGAAAATGGCGGCGAGGCCCAGGCATACGAAAAGCCCCACCACCAGTTCCATCAGGCGGGTCTGGTTCATGTCAATCTCCCGTGAACATAAGGCCGGTCAGAACGAAGTCGAGGCCCAGGATCGCCAGCGACGAAACGACCACGGTACTGGTCGTGGCGCGGCTCACGCCTTCGGAAGTCGGCTGGGCATGATAGCCCTGGTAGACGGCGATCCAGCTCACGACGATGCCGAAAACGAGGCTTTTGATGATGCCGTTGAGCACGTCGTCCTCGAAGGTTGCCGCGTTCTGGATTTGCCCCCAGTAAGCCCCGGCGTCGACGCCGAGCAATTCCACACCCACCAGATAGCCGCCGTAGATCCCCAGCGCCGTGAAGATGGCCGACAGCAGGGGCATGGACAGCAGCCCGGCCAGGAAGCGCGGGGCGACCACGCGGCGCACCGGATCGACGGCCATCATCTCCATCGCCGAGAGTTGCTCGGTTGCGCGCATCAAGCCGATCTCGGCCGCCATGGCCGAACCGGCACGGCCGGCGAACAGCAGCCCGGTGACCACCGGGCCCAGTTCCCGCAACAGCGACAGGGCCACGATGACGCCGAGGGATTCGGCGGCGCCGAAGTTCCGCAGCGTGTTGTAGCCCTGCAGTCCCAGCACCATGCCGACGAAGGTGCCCGAGACGATGATGATGATCAGTGACAGCACGCCCACGGCGTAGAGCTGCTGGACGACGAGGCTGGGGCGCAACACCAGCGAAGGCAGTCCCGCCAGGATCCGCAGCAGGAACAGGGTACTCCGCCCCAGGCCGGCCAGCATGTCGGCGATCACGGTGAGGGTGATGGGTCGCTGAGCCATCAGACGGCACCTCCCAGCAGATCGCGCGCGTAGTCGGCCGCCGGATAGTGAAAAGGAACCGGCCCGTCGTCCAGGCCGTTCATGAACTGTCGCACCCATTCCGAATCGGAGGTGGCGAGCGCCTGGGGCGAGCCCGCGCCCATGATCCTGCCTTCCGACAGCAGGTAGCACATGTCCGCGATCGCAGTGACCTCGTGCACATCGTGGGTCACGATCACCGACGTCAGTCCCAGTGCATCATTGAGTTGGCGGATCAGGCGAACGATCACGCCCATCGAGATCGGATCGAGTCCGACGAAGGGCTCGTCGTAGAGGACCACCATCGGGTCGAGCACGATCGCCCGTGCCAGCGCGACCCGTCGCGCCATGCCGCCGGAAAGCTCATCCGGCATCAACCGCCAGGCACCGCGCAGCCCCACCAGCTCCAGCTTCATCAGGACCACGTCGCGCACCAGCGCTTCCGGAAGGTCGGTGTGTTCCCGCAACGGGAAGGCAACGTTCTCGAACACGGAGAGATCGGTGAGCAAGGCGCCGCTCTGGAACAGCATGCCCATGCGTCGTCTCAGGGCATAGAGCGCCTTGCGCCCGAGATCGGGCACCAGAACGCCGTCCACGCGGACGCTGCCCGCCTCGGGGCGCAACTGCCCGCCGATGAGCCGCAGCAGAGTGGTCTTGCCCGTACCGCTCGGTCCCATGACGGCGGTGATCTTTCCACGCGGAATGACCAGATCGATGGCGTCGAAGATCACGCGCCGGCCGCGCCTGAACGTCAGATCCCGAACTTCGACCAGATGATCGTCCATCAGGCGTTCCTTGCTACAAGTCGAACCGGTCAGCGAGCCATCGTCGTGAGCAGGCATTCCAGCAAAGCCTTCTGCGCGTGCAGCCGGTTTTCCGCTTCGTCCCAGACCACGCTCTGCTTGCCGTCGATGACCTCGGCGGCCACCTCTTCGCCCCGATGCGCCGGGAGGCAATGCATGAACAGGGCATCGGGACGCGCCAAGGCCATCAAGTCCGCGTCGACCTGATAGGCCGCGAAGCGGGCGCTGCGCTCGGCCTGCTCGGTCTCCTGCCCCATGCTGGCCCAGACGTCGGTGACGATCAGGTCCGCGTCCTGCGCCGCTTGGCGCGGATCGCGCAGAACCGCCACCCGCGATCCTGCTGCGCGCAGCAGCGCGGCGTCCGGGGCGTCGTTTTCCGGGCAGGCGATGCGCAGTTCGAACTCCAGCCGCATGGCCGCATGGATGTAGGACTGGCAGACGTTGTTGCCATCGCCGATCCACGCGACGCGGCGGCCGGCGATCGGACCGCGGTGCTCCTCGTAGGTCTGCAGGTCGGCGAGCAGTTGGCAAGGGTGATGCTGGTCGGTCAGTGCATTGATGACCGGCACGCGCGAATGGGCGGCGAAGGTTTCCACCATGTCGTGGCGGTGAGCGCGGATCATGACCGCGTCCACCATGGATGAGATCACACGTGCGGTGTCGGCGATGGGCTCGCCGCGCCCCAGCTGGCTGTCCCGCGGCGACAGGAACAGCGCATGGCCGCCCAGTTGCGTCATGCCGGCCTCGAAGGACACCCGCGTCCGGGTGGACGCCTTCTCGAAGATCATGGCGAGGGTTTTGTGTTGCAGCGGGAGATGGGCTTCTCCGCGGCGGTGCATGCCCTTGAGCGCATGTGCCCGGGCCAGAATCGTGTTGAGCTCATCGGCTGTGAAATCGAGCAGCGTCAGGAAATGGCGAACCGTCACGAAAGGGTCATCCTTGACTGAGAAACCGATCCAGCACGCGGCGCAGGCGCGGGACCAGATAATGGGTGTGTTCATCCATCCAGATCAGCGGTGGCAAGAGGCGGATGACCCGCTCGGCCGTCACGTTGACGAGGATGCCTTCCTCCAGCGCCAGCGCTGGCAAGGTCGGCGCCGGTCGGTCCAGCTCGATGCCGATCAGCAATCCCTGGTGGCGAATGGCTCGCACCACCGGCAGATCGGCGAGGGCATCGCGGAGCGTGTCCACCAGCCGCTGCGCCAATGCCGGGACGCCCGCGATCAGGCGCTCGCGCTCCAGCACGTCGAGCACCGTCAGCGCCGCGCGACAGGCGAGGGGGTTACCGCCGAAGGTGGTGCCGTGACTGCCGGGCTGCAGCGCTTCGGCCGCGGCGCCACGGGACAGACAGGCGCCGATCGGTACGCCGTTGCCGAGGGCCTTGGCCAGCGTCATGACATCCGGCGCGACGCCTGCGAGCTGATGGGCGAACCATGCACCGGATCGGCCCATGCCGGACTGGATTTCATCGACCATCATCAGCCAGCCCTGCCGGTCGCAGAGTCGGCGCACACCCTGCAGATACTCGGGCGGGGCGATGCGGATGCCGCCTTCGCCCTGCACCGGTTCCAGCAGCACCGCGACGATCCCGCTCTCCGGGGTCGCCAGAGTTTCCAACGCGTCCAGATCGCCGAAGGGAACGCGGATGAAGCCTTCGACCAAGGGCTCGAAACCCTGTTGGGCCTTTGTGTTGGCGGTGGCGGTCAGGGTGGCCAGCGTGCGGCCGTGGAAAGCGCCGTCCATGACCACGATGCGTGGCAGCGTGATTCCCCGCCCGTGGCCGAGGCGGCGCGCCAGCTTGATTGCCGCTTCATTGGCCTCGGCGCCCGAGTTGCAGAAAAACACCCGATCCATGCCCGCCAGTTCGCACAGTCGCGCGCCGAGGGTTTCCTGCAGCGGGATGCGATACAGGTTGGAGGTGTGCAGCAAGGTCGCGAGCTGATCGCTCAAGGCCGCCGTCAGCGCCGGATGCGCATGCCCAAGGCTGCAGACCGCGATGCCGCTCAGGGCGTCGAGATGGCGCCGTCCCTGTTCATCCCACAACCACACGCCCTCGCCGCGCGTAAACGCGACCGGCAGGCGGGCATAGGTCGACATCAGATGCTCCTTCATGGGGCCCTAGTCCTTGGCTTCAACGTCTCTGAATTCGTGACCCACTCGCAGCCGCCGCCCTGAAAAACACGGCAGGGCCGTCCTGTGGCGGGACAGCCCTGGCAGCCGGGTTCGCCGGATCGAGGTTGGGGTCAGGCGGCGAAGTTCTTCGCAGCAAACTCCCAGTTTACCAGACTCCAGAACGCTTCCATGTACTTGGGCCGCGCGTTGCGGTAGTCGATGTAGTAGGCGTGTTCCCAGATGTCGCAGGTGAGCAGGGGAACGACGGTGGTGTCGGTCAGCGGCGTGGCGGCGTTGGACGTCTCGACGATGGCCAGGCTGCCGTCGGATTTCTTGACCAGCCAGCCCCAGCCGGAGCCGAAATTCGCGACGGTCTGATCGGTGAAGGCTTTCTTGAAATCGGCAAACGAGCCGAAGCTCTTGGTGATGGCCTCGGCCAGCGCGCCGGTGGGCTCGCCGCCGCCGTTGGGCGACAGGCAATGCCAATAGAAAGTGTGGTTCCAGACCTGCGCGGCCTGGTTGAACAGCTTGCCGGTCGCCTTGCGGATGATCTCCTCCAGGCTGAGCTCGGCGTATTCGGTGTCGGGGATGAGGCTGTTCAGCGTGTCCACATAGGTCTTGTGGTGCTTGCCGTAGTGATATTCCAGCGTTTCCTTCGACAGATGCGGCTGCAGCGCATCCATGGCGTAGGGCAGTTCGGGCAGGGCATGAACCATGATCGATCTCCTGATGGGATGAACAGGCTATCGGTCTCGGCCTGCGTCAGCGGACGCCGCCGCTCAGGCGGGGTGTTGGACGAGGCCGGGGCCGGGGACGAGTCGAGGGTCTACCATAGGCGAGCGCTTGCCGCGATGCAATCGCAATGACGACCCGGAAACCCCGGTTTCAACCGCGTTTCTCTATCAGTTCAAGCGCATATCCATCCGGGTCGCGGATGAAAGCGATCAGCGTATGGCCGTGCTTCATGGGTCCGGGCTCGCGGGTGATGACACCACCGCGAGCGCGGACCTGCTCGCAGCTTCGACGGATGTCTTCCACCGCGATGGCAATGTGGCCAAAGCCGTTGCCCAGTTCGTAGTGGTCCGTGTCCCAGTTATGGGTCAGTTCGATGACCGCCGTATCGGCTTCCTCTCCGTAGCCGATGAAGGCGAGCGTGAAACGCCCCTCCGGATAGTCCTGCCGGCGCAGCAGCCGCATGCCCATGACGTCGGTGTAGAACGCCAGGGACCCCTCGAGGTCGGTGACGCGCAGCATGGTGTGGATGATTCGCATGGATGCCCTCCGTTTGCGGTGCGGGGTTCGCTAAGACGATCGCGCATGGGCGCCGTCGGGCGGCCGGTGTTGCGGTCGCGTTCCGTCGGCGATGGACCACGCCATTTCGAGCGCAACCGCCAAACGGCCGATTTGCCGCTCGCGATCCCGATGCAGCGCTTGCGCCTCGGCGATCGGCAGCGGCCGGAACGAGATCGCGTCCCCGGCGCGCAGTTGCGCGAGTTGGGATCGGGTGATGCTGGCCGTCGTTCCCAGCACAGGATAGCCACCCGTGGTCTGGTGGTCGACGCCGAGCAGGATGGGCTGGCCGTCGGGCGGCAGTTGCAGCGTGCCGCAGGTGACTCCCGCCGACAGCCGCTCGGGACCCAGCGGCGCGGGCAGGGCAGGCCCCGAGAGGCGCAGCCCCATGCGGTCGCATCGCCGGTCGACCCGAAACGCACCGGTTGCCAACGCCTCGCGCGCCGAGTCGGGCAGGGTTTGCCAATCGGGACCGGGGATGAAGTGCAGTGTCACCGGTTGATCCGGCGGCGGGGCGTCGTGGCGGACCCACCATCGAGGCCAGCAGGCCCCGGCGTGGGGTTTCTCCGTCGGACGACGGGACGCGCCGATGGGCAAGCGGTCACCGGCTTGCAAGGGGCGCCCGCGCCAGCCGCCGATCCCGGCGCGCAGATCGGTGCTGCGGCTGCCGAGAATGAGGGGAACGTCGATCCCGCCGCCGACCGCGAGATAACCCCGGCATCCCCGATGGAGACCGCCCCAGGCCAGGCGGCTGCCGGACGGCGCCCACACCGGCCGCCAGCCGGGCAGGTCGGCGTCGTTCAGGGTGATGGTCGAGGGTCCCCCGGTCCACGCGATCCAGCCGCCGCTTTCCAGCACGAGGCGGGGGCCCGCCAGCGTGATTTCCAGCATCGCCGCGCCCGGATCGTTGCCCACCAGCAAATTGGCGATGCGCGCCGCGTCGCGATCCATGGCCCCGCCCGGCGCCAGCCCCAGGTGCTGATGTCCCCAGCGGCCGAGATCCTGCACGGTGGTAAGCAGGCCGGGAGCCTCGACCTGGATCACGGCCCGCCGGCCTCGAGGTTGAACGCAGCCGGCTCGATCGCGACGAAGCGCACCCGGTCGTCGGGCGCCAGCAGACAGGGCGGCGCGCGCGCAGGATCGAAGAGCGTCAGCGGGGTGCGGCCGATGATCTGCCAGCCCCCCGGCGTGGCTTGTGGATACACGCCCGTCTGCGCGCCGGCGATGCCCACCGATCCGGCCGGGGTGAGCAGGCGCGGCGTGGCCTTGCGTGCCATGACGAGCCTTGGATCGAGCCCGCCCAGATACGGGAAGCCGGGGGTGAAGCCGAGGAAATACACCCGATACAGCGCGCCGGCGTGGCGCTGGATCACGGCTTCGGCGGAAAGACCTGCGTGCGCGGCGACCGCGATCAGATCCGGGCCGTACTCGCCGCCGTAACAAACCGGGATGCAGACCTCGCGTGCGGGTGTCGGCGCCTCGGCCGCATCCTCGTCCGCCGTCAGCAGCGCCGTCAGTGCGCGACCGAGCGTATCGTGCGTCCACTGCTGCGGGTCGTAATGCAGGGTCAGCGTCGTATAGGCCGGCACGAGGTCGCGCAGGCCGTGCAGACCGGCTGCGCGAATCCGCCGCGCCAGCGCATGGACCTTTGTGTTGGTGGCGTCGCCAAGCCGCGCGCCAAGGGTGATCTGCAAGGCGCAATCACCCAGCGGCGCGATACGCGCGGCCGGTTTCATGGGGCGCCTCCTGATGCGGGTTGCGTCATGATCGCGATTCGAGCCCGCGAGCTTGGGCGCAGATGTCTGCGGCGGCGGTGTGCGTCATTCCGCGGAGTATATCCCGCGTCTGCTGGACAGATCGGAAGACCCCGCGATTCGAGGTGAGCATCTCGCAGGTGGCGGTCCCAGGCGGGCGATTGCCGGCGCGCCATCGGTTCAGGTAGGGTCGATTCGTAGCGTTGAGCCCTGAGTTCGCGGGCCGCGGCCCGACGTTCAAGGTCGCGGGCGTGCTTGCCTTGGCCGGCTTGCGCTTCTGTTCGGAGCTCGGGCGTAAACCGCCGCCGTTGCTGTGGTTGGGAGGCTTCATGGACAGACAGATCATTTTTGGGCAACGGGTGTTGTCTGGCATCGGTGCCTTGGGCGCGATCGCGCTCACGCTGTTCGTTCTCGCGCCGGCAGCGTTCGCCGCGGATGTGGCAGACGGCGTGTGTCCCATCATGGTCAAGCTGCTTCCCGAAGTGCGCGGGTATCAGCCGGAGGGCGCGCGGGCACAGCTTGTCATGGCAGTCGCGGAACGGTTCGACTACGACCGTGCAAAATTGCGTCAGCTTAGAGGCGACGTCGACAAATCGACCATCGCGACATGCCCAAGGGAACGCGAAGCCATGCTCGGTGCGATGAAGATGAAGACACTGGCCGAAGCGCTGTTCTGATCCTGATGGGCTCGCGGCCATCGCTGCGGCTGCGGGTGGAGCCGAATCGATCGCCGGAGAGCTTGCCGGCTCACGCGTGGCCGGCCGGCCCGCTCATGTGTCTTGGTGGAGATTTGCCGGACCGGTAACTCAAATCGACGGGCCAAACTCGGTTGGTTGACGGCGTTCCACCATATCAATTGATCGGATACCAAAACTGCATTGAATTCAGATGGCTCCCGGTCTCCCCGGCCATGACCTTCAGCTTGTCTCAGGTTTTGCAACGATCGTCTATTCTACTCATCAACCGTTTGCGGATTAGCGAGGTGACGAGTGCCACATCCCTTTGATGTTGCTCACAACGATGCTTTTGCGAAGCTCGGCGCCAAAGTGCCGGGGCCGCATTGGTCAGCTTTCGACGTCTCCATGGATCAGGCGCGCGCAGGTAATGCCACACGCCTCGTCACCACGATCTGGAACTTTCATGCCTGGGAACCAGCGTTTACTGAGGGGGCTATAAATGAAGACGTTACCGACGGGACGTTGTGGTATCGCACAAAACAGCCACCGCTTCATGATGCGCCAAACTGGACTGCACATTGGAACCGCGTTCAGCTTGCGCTCAAGATGCATCTTCCCATCATCGGCGTGTTGAAAGATGTCCGAACGAACAGATGCTCCATGGAAAATCTTTTCATAATCGATAACGGGTCACGGCGATACCAGATCGACGACGGTTCTCTGTGGCTAAGATTGCGACCGCGTGGGACGGTCGGCTGTTATGTGTGCTTCGTCGATATGAACACCATCGCCCGCGAGTTCCCTCCTGATTCATTGCGGGCACACCACTGCGAGTTCGAGCGAAAAGTCGATAGGTCGCGCCGACTGTCCAGTGCGACCAGGACCCAACGACTGCTGGATGCCCGGCGCCTGCCGGAGCGGATTGACGTCATCGCAAGCGTTTTCGTGCGAAATCCAGACGTTGTGGCGGAAGTTCTTTTTCAGGCGGAAGGCAAATGCCAGCGATGCGCCAAGCCGGCGCCGTTCAAGCGGGCTTCTGATGGAACGGCGTACCTTGAGGTTCATCATCGGGTGCCGCTGGCCGTCGGGGGAGAGGACACGGTTGCCAACGCGATTGCGCTTTGCCCGAACTGTCATCGGGAATTGCACTACGGCGAGTTCACGCCATAAGCGAACCGGCTCAACAGATTGCTTCCTGTGGCCATGGGGATTCGAGTCTTCCCTGGAAAGCCGAACATAAGCCGATCGCTGAATCGGCTCCGGTTTCTTTCGTTTTCGATCCCCACCAGAGAATGGCTTTTCAACGCTCGGGGAGCGCATACGGCAACTCGCGCGGCCGGAAGACGGCATTGCCGCAATCGGGGAGGGTGATGTCGCCGGTGCCGAGCACGTCCTGTCGCACCACCGCCATTGTCAGGTATCCGCCATCGGGATGTCGGGCGGCGGCGATCACGGTGCCGGCGGCCTCATCCGCCGCTTCGCCGGCGCGGACCAGCGACATGCCGGGGCGCGGCGGCGTATCGGCCTGGGCGAGGCCGATACGCAGGCGACGCTTGATCTCGCCGCGATGGCGCACGCGGGTGACGGTCTCCTGCCCGGGATAGCAGCCCTTGCCGAAGCCGATCGCGCCGAGCGCGTCGAGATTCAACATCTGGGGGATGAACTGCTCGGCGGTTTCGGCGCTGAGGAAGGGCTCGCCGGCCTGGATGGCGAGCAGGGCCCAGGCCGCGGGGCCCACCGGCGCGCCATGCACCTGCAGTCGTTGCCACAGCGTCTTCATCTCGGTCAGCGGGCCGAGCGCCAGCCAGCGCGCCGGGCCGGGCAGGGCGACCAGCGTCGTGTCCTGAGCAGTGAGCACTGCGAACGGCCGGGTCGGCAGCGCGCCGCCCATGGACTCCTGCAGGTCATCGGCCAGCGCCGTTCCCGCGACGCCGATGCGGATCAGGGTTTCGGAGGCGTCTTCCAGCGTCACCCGGGCGCGCAGCACGAAACGGCGCAGCCGGGCGAGGACATCCTCAAGCTGCTCGCGTGGGAGCATGAGATAGAAATCCTCGCCGCGCATGAACAGGATGAAGCTGGCGATCACCTTGCCCTGCGGGCTGAGGTAGCAGGCGAACGAGGCCTGCTCCGCGGACACCGTGCCGACATCGGTGGCGAGCTGTGCCTGCAGGAAGCTGCGTGCATCCGCCCCCCGTACTTCCAGCAAGCCCAGATGCCCGAGATCGGCCACGACCGGGGCCCCGAGCACCATGCGGCGCTCCCGTTCCGGATTGCCGAAGTGGATGAGCCTGCCATCGGCAAGTTCCGCGCCGGCATCGGTCAGAAACGTGGCCCATTCAGGCTTCATGAGGGGAACTCCTTTCGAAAATGGCCATTTCGAAATCATGCGGCAAGTTTCATTCCAGAGGCGGTGGCAGCACTCGTCCGCCTTGCGCAGCCGGCGTCGTTTCAGTATAAATGCCGCAGTCATCGCGAGGGGGGAGGCCGGGATGGAAACGACAACTGCCCTCGAGCCCGCCGCAGACGCCGCGCCACAGCCGCCGGAACCGGCGGCGCAACAGCCGCCATGTCCGCCCGAGGAAATCGGCGGCCCCAAGGGCCTCGAGCCAACCCGTTACGGGGACTGGGAACGCCGCGGACGCTGCATCGATTTTTGATCATGGCCTGCGGCCGCCTGCGCCGCAGGTCCGTCCCTGCGGACATGCCGCGCTTGGACTGGATCGGTTGACCGGATTTGGGGTATGGGCCGGATTCTCCGGGCTCGTGCGGTCGACCGCCCGATTCGTATCGTTGGGAGGGAGACCTGTGCAACACCCACGCCCCCTGTCGCCGCACCTGCAGGTGTATCGCTGGTCGCTGACCATGGCGATGTCCATCCTGCATCGCGCGACCGGCATCGCGCTCTCGGTCGGCAGCGTGCTGCTCGTGTTCTGGCTCGCGGCCCTCGCGGCAGGTCCGGACGCTTTCGCCACGGCGCAGGCGGTGGTCGGCTCCCCGATCGGCCTGTTGCTGCTGTTCGGCTGGTCGGTCGCGCTGTTCTATCACCTGTGCAACGGTATCCGGCATCTGTTCTGGGACATCGGCATGGGTTTCGAGAAGTCTCAGGCGCGCCGCAGCGGCTGGCTCACGCTGGTGGGCACCGGTCTGCTGACCATCCTGGCCTGGGGCCTTGGCCTTTCCGGAGGGCTGTGAACATGGACATGCGTACACCGCTCGCCCGCGCCAATCATCTCGGATCGGCGCGCGAAGGGGCCCACCACTGGTGGTGGCAACGCCTCACCGCCCTGGCGCTGGTGCCGCTGATGCTCTGGCTGGTCGGCTCTCTGGTCGCCACGACGGGCGCTGACTACACCGCGATGCGGGCCTGGGTCGCCCGGCCGGGTGTGACACTGGGGCTGGTCACCCTGCTGATCGCGCTCTTTTATCACGCACAGATCGGCCTGCAGGTGATTCTTGAGGACTACGTCCATACCGAAGGGCTCAAGCTGGCTGCGCTGATCGCAGTGCGCGCCGCCTGCTTCCTGCTGGGCCTGCTGGGTGTGATTTCCGTGTTGCGCATCGCCTTCGGGAGCTGATCGGATGAGTGAGGCATATCGTTTCGTCGACCACCAGTACGACGTCATCGTGGTCGGCGCCGGCGGGGCGGGCCTGCGGGCCACCTTCGGCATGGCCACGCAGGGTCTGGCGACGGCCTGCATCACCAAGGTCTTCCCGACGCGCTCGCACACCGTGGCCGCCCAGGGCGGCATCTCGGCCGCGCTCGGCAACATGGGCGAGGACGACTGGCGCTTTCATTTCTACGACACCATCAAGGGCTCCGACTGGCTCGGGGACCAGGACGCCATCGAATACATGTGCCGCGAGGCCATCCCGGCGATCCTCGAACTCGAACATTATGGCGTGCCGTTCTCCCGCACCGATGCCGGCAAGATCTACCAGCGGCCGTTCGGCGGCATGACCACCCACTACGGCCAGGGTATCGCGCAGCGCACCTGCGCCGCGGCCGACCGCACCGGCCATGCCATCCTGCACACGCTTTATCAGCAGTCGCTCAAGCATCACGCCGAGTTCTTCATCGAATACTTCGCGCTCGATCTCATCATGGACGAGGAGGGCGTGTGCCGCGGCGTGACGGCACTGAATCTGTCGGACGGCACGATCCATCGCTTCCGCGCCCACATGACCGTGCTGGCGACCGGCGGCTATGGCCGCAGCTATTTCTCCTGCACTTCGGCGCACACCTGCACCGGCGACGGCAACGGCATGGTGCTGCGCGCCGGCCTGCCCTTGCAGGACATGGAGTTCGTGCAGTTCCACCCGACGGGCATCTACGGCGCCGGCTGTCTCATCACCGAGGGCGTGCGCGGCGAGGGCGGTTATCTGACCAACGCCCAGGGCGAGCGCTTCATGGAGCGCTATGCGCCGAACGCCAAGGATCTGGCCTCGCGCGACGTGGTGAGCCGCGCCATGACGGTCGAGATCCGCGAAGGTCGCGGCGTGGGTCCGCACCAGGATCACATCCATCTGCATCTGGAGCACCTGGGCCCCGAGGTGATCAACGAGCGCCTGCCCGGGATCGCTGAATCGGCGCACATCTTTGCCGGCGTGGACGTCACGCGCGAGCCGATTCCGGTGCTGCCGACCGTGCACTACAACATGGGCGGCATTCCCACGAACTTCCACGGTGAGGTGGTCACCCTGCGTGACGGCAACCCGGACGCCGTGGTGCCGGGCCTCATGGCCATCGGCGAGGCGGCCTGCGTGTCCGTACACGGCGCCAACCGCCTGGGCTCCAATTCCCTGCTCGACCTGGTCGTGTTCGGGCGCGCGGCGGCGCTGCGCTGCGCCGAGCTCATTCGCCCCGGCGCGCCGCACAAGACGCTGCCGGCCTCGGCGAGCGAACTGGGCATTGCGCGCCTGGACCGCTTGCGCAACGCCAAGGGCAGCCTGAGCACCGCCCAGATCCGCCTCGACATGCAGCGCACCATGCAGAACAACGCCGCGGTGTTCCGCACCGGGGATGTCCTGCAGGAAGGCTGCGAGCACATCGAAAACGTCTATCGCTCGTTTGCCGACGTGGCGGTGGGCGACCGGGGTCTGATCTGGAACAGCGACCTGATCGAGACGCTGGAGCTGGACAACCTGCTCGGCTGTGCGATGACGACGATGTTCGCCGCACGCAACCGCACCGAAAGCCGCGGGGCGCATGCCCGCGAGGATTTCGCCGAGCGGGACGACGCGAACTGGCTCAAGCATTCGCTGATCTGGATGGACGCGCAGGGCGTGGTCCGCATCGGCTATCGCCCGGTGCATCTCTACACCCAGACCGATCAGGTCGCGGTCGTTCCGCCCAAGGCGCGCGTCTACTGAGGAATCGCCGATCACCGGCGGATCGGCGCCGGCTTGCCGCATGAGGATACGTTCATGGCCGAGTTCAAGTTGCCCGCCAATTCCCGCGTTCAGGTCGGCAAGACCTATCCGGCCGCCAAGGGCGCCAAGCGCATCAAGCGTTTCCAGGTCTACCGCTACGATCCGGAGACCGGCCAGAATCCGCGCCTCGACACCTACGAGATCGATCTGGACGACTGCGCGCCGATGGTGCTGGACGCGCTCATCAAGATCAAGAACGAGATCGACCCGACGCTGACGTTCCGGCGCTCCTGCCGCGAGGGGATCTGCGGATCCTGCGCCATGAACATCGACGGCACCAATACGCTGGCCTGCACCAAGCACATCGGCGAGGTCTCGGGCGACGTGCGCGTCTATCCCTTGCCGCACATGGACGTGATCAAGGATCTGGTGCCGGATCTCACGCATTTCTATGCCCAGTATGCGTCCGTGGAGCCCTGGCTCAAGACCCGGACGCCGACGCCGCCCGATACCGAGCGCCTGCAGTCCAAGGAAGAGCGCGCCAGGCTCGACGGGCTTTACGAGTGCATCCTCTGCGCCTGCTGCTCGACCTCCTGCCCCAGCTACTGGTGGAACGATCGCTACCTCGGTCCGGCGGCGCTGCTCCAGGCCTATCGCTGGATTGCCGACAGCCGTGACGAGGCGATCGGGGAGCGGCTCGACGGGCTGGAAGACCCGTTCAAGCTCTACCGCTGCCACACGATCATGAACTGCACCAATACCTGCCCCAAGGGCCTCAACCCGGCCCGGGCCATCGGCGAGATCAAGAAACTCATGGTGCTGCGCCGCTGAGCCATGGCCGTGAATGAGGCGGATCTCGGTCGGTTGCGCTGGCGCTGCCGGCGCGGCATGAAGGAACTCGACGAGCTCCTGCTCGCCTATCTGCCCGTCCATGTCGAGGCCCCGGCCGACGATCAGGCGGCCTTTGAGGCCCTGCTCGAACTGCCCGATCCCGATCTCTACCGGCTGGTGCTGGCCGCTGCACATCCGGCCGAGCCGGCATGGGAGCGCGTGCTTGAACGCCTTCGCCAGAGCCTGCCACCTCGCGCCTGAGCGGTCGCGATTGCTGGCGGCGCTCCTGATCTGTGGCTACGGCGGGGCGCTGGCGGCGGTCATCGCCTGGTCACTCCCGGTTTGGCGGACGCCCTTCCTGCTGGTCTGGCTGCTGTCTGCCGCGGCGACTTCGTGGGCCCATTTCGGTCCCGGCCGCGTCATCTTCGCCGAATACCTCGCCGAGGATCGCTGGCGCATCCGTCTGGCGAGCGGTTGGCAAGCGGAAGCCCTGCTGCTGCCCGCCAGCGTGGTGGTGCGCGGTTTCATGGTGCTGAATTTCCGCCTGGCCGAGCGCAGCGGGCTGCGGCGCCGGTACCGCGCGGTCTGCCTGTTGCCCGACAGCCTCGATGCGGAGGCGGCGCGGCGGCTGCGGGTGTTCCTCCGCTTCGGTTGACGTTGGCGTCAAAGGATTCGCGGCGCGTTTCGACCGTTCGCCCGGATGGGCTGCCGCGACCGGCGTCGATCGGCGCGCCGCATCAAGGGCTGTTGCCGCCCCGCCGCCCGGCGGAAAACGATCAGGCGTCCCAAGGCCCGCCATCACGCACGCTGAAGGCCCGGCCGCTCAGGCCGCGGCTGCCCGGTCCGAGCAGGAACAGATAGGGCCGGCAGACCGCTTCGGGCAGCGGCAGGTCGGCGTGCGCCGGCTCGGGGTAGATGCACTGATACAGCGCGGTATCGACGAGACCCGGATCCAGACTGTTGACCCGGATCGGCGTATTGACTTCGGTTTCCTCGGCCATCACCTGCATCAGCCCTTCCAGGGCGAATTTGCTGACGCCGTAAGCGCCGTAATAGGCCTTGCCGCGGCGGCCGGCGGCGTCACTGCTGAACAGGACTGCGGCGTCCGGGGAGGCCGTCAGCAGCGGCCAGCAGCAGCGCGTCAGCAGGAAGGGCGCATTGAGATTGACCTGCAGCGTGCGATACCACTCCTCGATGGGGTAGTGGTTGAGCGGCGTCAGGCCGTGCAGGTGGGCGGCATTGTGCAAGAGGCCGTCCAGTCGCCCGAAGGTGCTCTGGATCTGATCGATCAGCCCTTGGCATTCATCCCAGCGCAGGGATTCCAGATTCAGGGGCGCAATCGCCGGCTCGGCTCCCCCTGCGGCCTTGATGGCGTCGTAGACCTGCTCCAGTTCGCCGACGCGGCGCCCGCTCAGGATGACCGTCGCGCCATGTGCGGCCAGCGCGAGACTGACGGCGCGGCCGATGCCCTTGTTGGCACCGGTGACCAGGACGACCCGATCGGTGAAATCGTAAGCACGAGCGGCGGCATTCATGGGCTGGACCTTGAATCAGGGTTGGGGGAAGCGACGCCGGCCGCGCCGGACTTCCTGGCGGTGCCGTCGGGCCGCGCGCCAGAGGACACCCAGGCGGCGCAGCGGCGGTAGCGTCTGTTGCGCCGCGCTGGTCTCAAAGGCGCGCCGTTGCCAGCGCTCCAGCCGTCGCATCGACAAGGCCAACTCCAGGCGGTGTGGCAGCAGGGCGGCGGGGACGGGCTGGGCGGCATGCAGTTCGTCGAGGCGGCAACGGATCTGGTCGGTGAGTTTGCCATAAAAGCGCTGCACCGACGCCTCGGGCTGGGCCGCAGCCAACTGCGCCGCAGTGAGATCGGCATGGCGCAACCAGGCTGCCGGCAGTTCCACGATGCCACGGGCGGCCTGACGCGGCAGGCGCAGGAGCAGGGGCGGCCAGGCGGCGAGACTGCCCCAGCGCTGTCCCGCGAGCGCGGTCGCCGGATCCAGGGCACTGGCGACGAGCGCGCCGAAATACCCGCCGCGGCGCATCAGCAAGTCATCCAGATCCCGTTCATCGACGATCTCGCGATAATGCAGTTCGCTGCCCCAGCCGTCGCACCAGGCCAGCAAGCGGGCGGTGTCGAGGCGTACACCCTGCGTCTGGGCCAGGGCGGCGAGGATGGGATGCGCGGTCGCGCCCGGGTTGGCCAGCAGCGCATCCCGCCACCATTGCAGCTTGGCCGTGGCAACGCCGGGTTCGACCGCGTGGACCACCAGATCCTCGATTTCCACCCGCAGTGCGTAGAGCGCCTCGAGCAAGGCGCGCTGATCGGCCGGCACGAAGCTCAGCATCACGCGCCACTCCGGGGCGCGCCGGTCCAGCACGTCCCGGCAATAGATCTCGGGGCTCATGAGGTCCGATCCAGCCAGTGCAGGAGATCGACCGGTGCGTGCAGCAGGCCGCCGGCCGACCAGGCCTCGGGCGGATCGTCCTGCGTGCCGTAGCCATAGGTCACGGCCAGCGATCGGGCGCCTGCGGCGTGCGCGGCGGCGATGTCGCGCCGATCGTCCCCGACCATCACACAGCGCGCGGGCGCGACGCCCAGTTGCGCGCACGCCAGCAGCACCGGCGCCGGGTCCGGCTTGCGCGCCGCGAGCGTGTCGCCGCACACGACGCCGCCGGCGCGTCGCGCGAGATCGAGCCCTTCCAGCAGCGGGCGCGTGAAGCGGCTGGGTTTGTTGGTCACGATGCCCCAGGCGAGGCCGCGGGTTTCCAGTTCATCGAGGACACCGTCCATGCCGGGGAACAGGCGGGTGTGGACGCAGACGGCGGTCGCGTAGCGGGCAAGCAGATCATCCACGAGGTTCGGCAGCGCCGGGTCGTCGTGCGACAGGCCGAAGCCGCCCCGGATCAGGCCGCGGCCACCCTGCGAAACCCAGGGGCGGATGGCGTCGAGCGGCAGCGCGTCGAGACCGGCGGCGCGGCGCAGATCGTTGAGTGCGGCGCCCAGATCCGGCGCCGTGTCGGCCAGGGTGCCGTCCAGATCGAACAGGACGAGGCGCACCGGATCGGCCGTGCCGGACGCCGCAGATCGGGCCATGGGATCAGACATCGCGGTGGCAATGCACCAGATAGTTCACGTCCACGCCGGGCCCGAGCCAGTAGTAGCGCAGGATCGGGTTGTAGTGCATGCCGGTCAGGTCGCGCAGACCGAGCCCGCTGGCGCGCATCCAGCCGTCGAGTTCCGAGGGGCGGATGAACTTGCCGTAGTCGTGTGTGCCGCGCGGCAGCAGGCGCAGCAGGTATTCGGCGCCGACGATGGCGAACAGGAAGGATTTCGGAGTGCGGCTGATGGTCGAGAAATAAACCTGCCCGCCCGGCTTGACCAGGCGCGCGCACGCCGCCACCACGGCGGCGGGGTCGGGCACGTGTTCCAGCATCTCGAGGCAGGTCACGATGTCGTAGCCCGCCGGCTCGGCCGCGCTCATGGCCTCGGCGGTGCGCCGCAGGTAGCGCACATGCGCCCCGGACTGCTCGGCGTGCAGCCGCGCCACCGCCAGCGGCGCCTCGCCCATGTCGATGCCGGTGACTTCGGCGCCGCGCAGCGCCATGGCCTCGCTCAGCAGGCCGCCGCCGCAGCCGACGTCCAGCACCCGCCGGCCCGCGAGCGGACTGCGCTGGTCGATGTAGTTGAGCCGCAGGGGATTGATGTCGTGCAGCGGCTTGAACTCGCTCGCAGGATCCCACCAGCGGCTGGCCAGTGCTTCGAACTTGCGGATTTCCTGCAGATCGACGTTGTCATGGACCTCTTCAGCCATCGGCGTGCTCCTGCGGGGTGGTGGCGATGCGTATGCCCCAATCGCGGGCCTCCCGGATCAGCGCCGCTTCATCCAGATGGGTCAGGACCCCGGCGCGCAGCAGGGGACGACCGGCGACCCACACGTCGGTGACGTGGTCCCGATGGGCGGTGTAGACGAGTTGGGACAGCGGATGATAGAGCGGCTGGCGGTCGAGGCCGCCCAGATCGACGGCGACCACATCGGCCCACTTGCCGGGACGCAGACTGCCGATTTCCTGATCCAGCCCCAGTGCCCGCGCGCCATTGAGCGTCGCCATCAGCAGCGCCTGGAAGGCCGGCACGGCTGCGGCATCGCCGCTGACGCCCTTGGCCAGGAGCGCGGCGGTGCGCATCTCGGCCAGAAGATCGAGGTCGTTGTTGCTGGCGGCGCCGTCGGTGCCCAGCGCGACGTTGACCCCGGCCGCCAGCAGCCGGGCGATTGGACAGAAGCCGCTGGCCAGCTTGAGATTGGACTCCGGGCAATGCAGTACGTGGGTTGCCGTGCGCGCCAGGAGATCGATTTCGGCATCCAGCAACTGGGTCATGTGCACGGCGAGAAAATTCGGGCCCAGCAATCCCAGTTGCTCCAGACGCTGCAGCGGACGGCGTCCGTCGCGGCCGACGGCGTCGGCCACCTCGCCGGCGGTTTCATGCACGTGCATGTGGATCGGCACGTCCAGTTCGTCGCTCAGCACCTTGATCCGCCGCAGCGGCGCGTCGGACACCGTATAGGGGGCATGCGGCGCGAAGGCCGTGCGCACCAGCGGGTGGCCGCGCCAGGCATCGTGCAAGGCCAATCCCTTGGCGAGGTAGTCGTCGGCATCGGTGGCATAGCGGGTGGGGAAGTCCAGCACGATCATGCCGACGCAGGCGCGCACGCCGCAGTCGGCCGCGACCCTGGCGGTCTGCTCGGGGAAGAAGTACATGTCGTTGAAGCAGGTCGTGCCGCCCTTGATCATCTCCGCGATGGCCAGCCGGCTGCCCACCTCGGCGAACGCAGCATCGACCCAGCGCTGCTCGGCGGGCCAGATATGCTCACCCAGCCAGCTCATGAGCGGCAGGTCGTCGGCGAGGCCGCGCAGGAGGTTCATCGCGCAATGGGTGTGGGCGTTGACGAGGCCCGGGATGAGTGCCTGCCGGGGCAGGTGGATCTCGGTCGCGGCGGTGAACCGCTGACGGGCTTCGACCTGCGGCAGCACCGCCACGATGTGTCCGTCGCGAATCGCCAGGCTGTGCGCCGGCCAGACGGCGCCTTCGGGCTCGACCGGGATGATCCAGGCGGCATGCAGCAGGGTATCGACGGCTTCCACGGTGCTCTCTGGGCGGCGGATCGGTGCCGGCAGTGTAGCATCGCCCCGCGGGCCGCCGCCGAACCGGTGTGCTAGATTGCCGCTCCCGTGGCGGCGATTCTTCGGAGGACGACTCATGGCGGCGAGTGACCAGGTGCGCGCCCTGCGCTGGGACGGCGCGGCGCTGCAAGTGCTCGATCAGCGCCTGCTACCCGCCGAGGAGCGCTGGCTGATCGCGCGGGATGCCACCGAAACGGCGCGCGTGATCCACGACATGGCGGTACGCGGCGCGCCGGCGATCGGACTGGCCGGCGCCTATGGACTCGTCATGGCGGCGCGGGCACTGGCCGATGCCGATGCGGACGCCTGGACGGCGGGCCTCGCCGCGGCAGTGGCCTTGCTCAACGCCGCCCGACCCACGGCGGTCAACCTGGCCGCCGCGCTGCATCATCTGGAACGGATCGCGCGCCAGGGGGTCCCGGGCGACTGGCGCGCACTGGAACAGGCGGCGCAAGCCTTGTGGGATGAGGATCTCGCAGCCAACCGGCGCATGGGCGAGCTGGGCAGCGACTGCCTCCCGCCCGGCACGCGCGTCCTGACGCATTGCAACACGGGCTCGCTGGCGACGGCGGGTCTCGGGACGGCGCTGGGGGTGGTCCGCACGGCCTGGACCGGGCAACGGCTGGCGGCCGTGTACGCCACCGAATCGCGTCCCTGGCTGCAGGGTGCCCGCCTGACCAGCTGGGAGCTGAATCGCGACGGCATTCCGGTGAATCTGATCGTGGACAGCGCCGCGGCGTTTTTCATGGCGCGCGGGGCGATCGATTGGGTCATCGTCGGCGCCGATCGCATCACGGCCAACGGCGATGTCGCCAACAAGATCGGCACCTATGCACTGGCGGTGGCGGCGCGGCATCACGGTCTGCGCTTCATGGTCGTGGCGCCCAGCACCACCGTCGATCTGGCGATGGCGTGCGGCGCCGACATTCCCATCGAATTCCGCGGGCCGGAGGAAATCCTGCGCGTTTCCGGTCGGAGCGCGACCGAGCCCCTGCTGGCGGCGCCCAATCCGGTGTTCGACGTGACCCCGGCCGGCCTGATCGATGTGCTGGTCACGGAAAAGGGCGTGCTCGAACGGCCCGACGCGGCCGGTCTCGCGGCCCTCATGGCCCGGGCGTGCTAGAATCGACCGCTTGATTTTGGGAGCGCGGGAGACATCCCGCATGGGGCAGCATGAGCGAGGTCGCCAAAGAAATCCTGGACGTCAATCTCGAAGACGAGATGCGTCAGTCCTATCTCGACTACGCCATGAGCGTCATCGTCGGCCGCGCGCTGCCGGACGTGCGCGATGGCCTCAAGCCGGTGCACCGGCGCGTGCTCTATGCCATGCACGAGCTCAGCAACGACTGGAACAAGCCCTACAAGAAGTCCGCCCGCGTGGTGGGCGACGTCATCGGTAAATACCATCCGCATGGCGACACGGCGGTGTACGACACCATCGTGCGCATGGCCCAGCCGTTTTCGATGCGCAACGTGCTCATCGACGGGCAGGGCAACTTCGGTTCGGTCGACGGCGATGCTCCGGCCGCCATGCGGTACACCGAAATCCGCATGTCGCGGCTCGCCCATGAGCTGCTCGCCGATCTCGACAAGGAAACGGTCGATTTTTCGCCCAACTACGACGGCTCCGAACACGAGCCGGCCGTGCTGCCCACGCGCGTGCCCAACCTGCTGGTCAACGGTTCCACGGGCATTGCCGTGGGCATGGCCACCAACATCCCGCCGCACAACCTGGGCGAGATCGTCGATGCCTGTCTGGCGCTGATCGACGATCCGGCGCTGGAGATCGACGATCTGCTGGAGCGTGTGCCGGGTCCGGATTTCCCGACCCGCGCCATGATCAACGGCGTGCACGGCATTCGCGAGGCCTACCGCACCGGGCGTGGCCGCATCTACTTGCGCGCGCGCTGTCACTTCGAGGAGTTCGATCGCGGGCGCCAGGCGATCGTGGTGACCGAGCTGCCCTATCAGGTCAACAAGGCGCGGCTCTTGGAGAAGATCGCCGAGCTGGTCAAGGAAAAACGCATCGAAGGCATCACCGAACTGCGCGATGAGTCCGACAAGGACGGGTTGCGCATGGTGGTCGAGCTGCGCCGCGGCGAGGTGGCCGAGGTGGTGCTGAACAACCTCTACCAGCACACCGCGCTGCAGACCGTGTTCGGGATCAACATGGTCGGCCTGCTGGATGGGCAGCCGCGCCTGCTCAATCTCAAGGATCTGCTGGACGCTTTCCTGCGCCACCGCCGCGAGGTGGTGACGCGGCGCACGCTGTTCGAGCTGCGCAAGGCCCGCGAGCGCGCCCATCTGGTCGAGGGCCTGGCCATCGCGCTGGCGAACATCGATGAGATGATCGCCCTCATCAAGGCCTCGCCGACACCGGCCGAGGCCAAGGTCGCACTGGTGGCGCGGAGCTGGGCTTCGGCGCTGGTCGAACAGATGCTGGCGCGCGCCGGGGAGGTGTCCGCACGTCCCGAGGGGCTCGAGCCGGAATACGGCGCCACGGCGGCGGGCTACCGGCTCTCGCCCGCCCAGGCCCAGGCGATCCTGGACCTGCGCCTGCACCGGCTGACGGCACTGGAGCAGGACAAGTTGCTCGAGGAATATCGCGGGCTGCTCGACACCATTCGGGAACTGGGCCTGATCCTGGCCGATCCGATGCGCCTGATGGCGGTCATTCGCGATGAGCTGGTGCAGATCCGCAATGACTACGCCGATGCGCGGCGCACCGAGATCCTCGCCGATCACCTCGACCTCAGCATGGAGGATCTGATCACGCCGCAGGAGGTCGTGGTCACGCTCACCCATCAGGGTTACGCCAAGAGCCAGCCGGTGGACCAGTATCAGGCCCAGCGGCGCGGCGGGCGCGGCAAGCTCGCCACGGCCCAGAAGGAAGAAGACTTCATCGACAAGATGTTCGTGGCCAATACGCACGACACCCTGTTGTGTTTCTCCTCGTTGGGCAAGGTGTACTGGCTCAAGGTCTACGAGCTGCCGCAGGGCAGTCGCGGGGCGCGCGGCAAGCCCATCGTGAACCTCTTGCCGCTGGGCATGGGCGAGCGCATCACGGCGATTCTGCCGATCAAGGCGTTCACCGAAGACAGCTACGTCCTGATGGCGACCAAGGGCGGCACGGTCAAGAAGACCCCCTTGTCCGAGTTTTCGCGGCCGCGCAACTCCGGCATCATTGCCATCCTGCTCAAATCGGACGACCGCCTGGTCGACGTCGCGCTGACCGATGGCCAGACCGAGGTGATGCTGTTCACCGATGCCGGCAAGGCCATCCGCTTCCCGGAAGCGGAGGTGCGTCCCATGGGGCGGGCGGCGGCGGGCATCCGCGGCATCAAACTGAGCCGTGCCGGCCAGGTGATCGGACTGCTCACGGTGGGCGAGGGAACCGTGTTGACCGTTGCCGAGAACGGCTTCGGCAAGCGTTCGGAGTTCGACGACTTCCCGGTGCATGGCCGCGGCGGCCAGGGCGTCATCGCCCTGCAGACCAGCGAGCGCAACGGCCGCATGGTGGCGGCGGTGCGGGTGAGCGAGGACGATCAGGTCATGCTGCTCAGCAGCAGCGGGGCTCTGGTGCGCACGGCGGTCGCCGAGATCTCGCTCCTGGGCCGCAATACCCAGGGGGTCCGCGTCATCAAGCTGGAGGCTGGCGAACGGCTCTGCGCCGTGGACCGGGTCATCTGCCTGGACGACGAAGGTGAGGGCTGCGAGCCGCTCTGAATGACGGGATCGAATCCGTCGGCGTTTTCGGCAATGTTTCGATAGAGGGTGTTATGACGCGGGCATACAATTTCAACGCGGGTCCGGCGGCGCTGCCGCTGGCGGTTCTGGAGCAGGTGCGTGACGAACTGCTGGACTGGCACGGCAGCGGCATGTCCGTGATGGAAATGAGCCATCGCGGCAAGGAATTCATGGGCATCGCTGCCCAGGCCGAGCAGGACCTGCGCGATCTGCTCGCCATTCCGGCCAACTACAAGGTGCTGTTCCTGCAGGGTGGAGCCACCGCCCAGTTCGCCATGGTGCCCCTGAACCTGATGGGCGAAAACCGCCGCGCCGACTATGTGCACACCGGCGCGTGGTCCAAGAAGGCCATCGGCGAGGCGAAGAAGTTCGGCGCGGTCAACGTGGCCGCCTCCGGCGAGGAAAGCGGCTTCATGGCCATCCCGCCGCAGTCCGCCTGGCGTCTGGATCCCACGGCTTCCTATGTGCACTACACGCCCAACGAGACCATCGGCGGTGTGGAATTCCAGTGGATTCCGGAAACCGGCGATGTTCCGCTGGTGGGCGATTTTTCCTCGACCCTGCTGTCGCGGCCGCTCGATGTCGCCCGCTTCGGCGTCATCTATGCCGGGGCGCAGAAGAACGTCGGCCCGGCCGGCCTGACGCTGGTGATCGTGCGCGAGGATCTGATCGGCCGCGCCTTGCCCGGCACGCCGACCATCCTCGATTACGCGCCGCAAGTCGAAAACGAGTCCATGTACAACACGCCCGCGACCTTCTCCTGGTATGTGGCGGGACTGGTGTTCGCGCGTCTCAAGGCCCAGGGCGGTCTTGCGGCCATGGCGGAGATCAACCGGCGCAAGGCGGATCTGCTCTACCGGACGATCGACGAGTCGGGTTTCTATCGCAATCCGGTGGCCGTGGCGGACCGGTCGTGGATGAACGTGCCCTTCATCCTGCCCGACGCCGCACTGGACGCGCCGTTCCTGAGCGAGGCCAAGGCGGCGGGTCTGTTGGGCCTGAAAGGGCACCGTTCGGTGGGCGGCATGCGCGCCAGCATCTACAACGCCGTGTCCCTCGAGGCTGTCGAGGCGCTGGTCGCGTTCATGAAGGATTTTCAGCGGCGCCAGGGATGAACCTGGCGAGCGCGTTCCCGATTCCGACACACAAGGCGGTTACATGTTCAAGATCCTGACGCTGAACAACATTTCTTCCCGCGGTTTGAGTCAGTTCGACGCCGATCAGTACCAGGTGGGCAACGAGTCGACCGAACCCGATGCCATCCTGGTGCGCTCCCAGGTGATGCACGAGATGGCGTTTCCGGCTTCGCTCAAGGCGGTCGGGCGCGCCGGCGCCGGCGTCAACAACATTCCGGTCGCCCGTCTGTCCGCCGCGGCGGTGCCGGTCTTCAACACGCCGGGCGCCAATGCCAACGCCGTGAAGGAGCTCGTTCTGGTCGGGCTGCTCATGGCCTCGCGCAATATCCCGCAGGCATTGCGCTTCGTGGACGGCCTCACCGGTGATGACGCTGCGATGCACAAGGCGGTGGAGTCCGGCAAGAAGCAGTTCGTCGGAACCGAGTTGCCGGGTCGCACGCTCGGTGTGGTCGGCCTGGGCGCCATCGGCGTCAAGGTGGCCAATGCCGCTCACGCGCTGGGCATGCGCGTCATCGGCTTCGATCCCAAGGTCACGGTGGAGAATGCCTGGCAGCTGTCCGCGGGGGTGGAGCAGGCGCGCAGCGTCGAGGAGGTGATCGCACGGGCCGATTACCTGAGCTTCCATGTGCCGCTCAACGACCATACCCGCAACATGCTCAGCGCCGAGCGCCTGAAAGTGGCCAGGCCGGGACTCATCGTGCTGAATTTTTCCCGTGAAGGCGTGGTCGAGGCCGCGGTGGTGCGCGAGGCGCTGGACGAGGGCAAGGTGGCCGGCTACGTGTGCGATTTTCCGAGTGTCGCGCTGCAGGGCCATCCGCGGGTGATCGCGCTGCCGCATCTGGGCGCCTCGACGAACGAGGCCGAGGAAAACTGCGCCGTCATGGTGGTCCAGCAGGTCCGGGATTATCTGGAGAACGGCAACATTCGCAACTCCGTCAATTTTCCCGAGGCGATCCTGCCGCGCACCGAGGGTTTCCGGATCTGCATCGCCAACGCGAACGTCCCCAACATGCTGGGCCAGATCTCCTCCACGCTCGCCGGCTCGGGACTGAACATCCTCGACATGCTCAACAAGTCCAAAGGGGAGCTGGCCTATACGCTGGTGGATGTGGACCGGGCGGTGACCGCACCGGTGCTGGACCAACTGCGCGCCATCGAAGGCGTGCTGACCGTCCGCGCCCTGTGACGACGCACGATCCCGCGCGGGATGCCGCGCCGGAGGCGGAACGCCTGGCCGCCATCCGCGCCCGGATCGATGCGCTGGATGTGAACCTGCGCGCGCTGTTGAGCGAGCGTGCGCGTCTCGCGCAGGAAGTCGGCCATATCAAGCATGCCGCCGGCCATGAGGGATCCTTTTACCGGCCCGCGCGGGAGGCCCAGGTCCTGCGCGCCATCCTTGCCGGCAACCCCGGGCCGCTGAGTGATGAAGCGTTGCTGCGCATCTATCGGGAGATCATCGCCGCCTGCCTTGCCCTGGAAAAAAACCTGACCGTCGCCTATCTGGGTCCCGCTGGGACTTACACCGAGGCGGCCGTGCGCAAGCACTTCGGGCAGGGCGTCGCCACGACGCCGCTGGGCGCCGTCGACGAGGTATTCCGCGAGGTGGAAGCCGGCGGCGCGGATTGCGGCGTGGTGGCGGTGGAGAACTCGACCGAAGGTGTGGTGACGCACACCCTCGACATGTTTGCGCGCTCGGATCTCAAGATTTGCGCCGAAATCATTCTGCCGGTGCATCATTGCCTGCTGGCCCGCGTGGCGCGTGTCGAGGAAGTCACCGAACTGCTGGGCCATGCCCAGGCGCTGGCCCAATGCCGTGAGTGGCTGGATCGGCATCTGCCCGGCGTGCCACGGCGGGCGGTGGCCAGCAATGCGGAGGGGGCGCGGCAGGCGGGCGCGACCGCCGGTGTGGGGGCGGTGGCAGGGCGACAGGTCGCCGCGCTCTATGACCTCGCGGTGCTGGCGGAGAACATCGAGGATGAACCCGACAACACCACGCGTTTTCTCGTGATCGGCCGTGAGCAGGCCGAGGCGTCGGGGCGCGACAAGACCTCGCTCATGGTCGCCGTGGACAACCGGGCCGGCGCCTTGTTCGGCTTGCTCGAGCCCTTCCATCGCGAAGGCGTCAGCCTGACCCGCATCGAGTCGCGGCCGTCCCGGCGCAGCCCCTGGGACTACAACTTCTTTCTCGATCTGGAAGGTCATGTGCAGGATGCGCCCGTGGCCGCGGCCTTGACGTCTCTGGCGGAACGGGCCGCCTGGATCAAGCACCTGGGTTCCTATCCGGTGGCGGTCGGTTGATCACCGCCCGGACACGCAGCACAACGGAAATGGCCATGCCGTCTACGCCTGATTTTGTGAATGCCGCCCTGCCGGCGGTTCGCGGCCTCACGCCGTATGAGCCCGGCAAGCCGATCGAGGAACTCGAACGGGAACTGGGCATCCGCGACATCATCAAGCTCGCGTCGAACGAGAGCCCGCTGGGCCCCGCGCCGGGTGTGCGCGCCGTTCTGGAAGCCGAACTGGAGCGTCTGGCGCTCTATCCGGACGGCAGCGGGCATGCGCTCAAGCAGGCCTTGGCGGCGCATCTGGATGTGCCGCCGGCCACGATCACGCTCGGCAACGGTTCGAATGATCTGCTCGAACTCGTGGCGCAGGCCTTCCTCGCGCCGGGGCGCAATGCGGTGATGTCGGCCCATGCCTTCGCCATCTACGGACTCGCCAGCCGCGCCGTCGGCGCGGAGGCCCGCGTGGCGCCGGCGCTGCCGGCCGACGCGTCGCAGCCCTACGGCCATGACCTCGCCGCCATGGCCGAGCGCATCGATGGCCAGACGGCGGTGGTGTTCATCGCCAATCCCAACAATCCGACCGGCACCTGGATCGACACGGATGCCTTGGCGGCGTTTCTGGCCCAGGTGCCGGAGCGGGTGGTCGTGGTGCTGGACGAGGCCTACTTCGAGTACGTCGACGCGCCGGGTTATCCCGACGGAATCGGTCTGCTCGCCCGGCATCCGAATCTGCTGGTGACGCGCACCTTTTCCAAGGCTTACGGCCTCGCGGCCCTGCGCGTCGGCTATGGGGTGAGTCACCCGGCGCTGGCGGACCTGCTGAACCGGCTCCGGCAGCCGTTCAACGTCAGCAGCCTGGGGCTCGCGGCCGCGCAGGCGGCCCTGGCCGACACGGCCCATCTCGCCCGCGCCGTTGCGGTCAATCGGGCGGGGCTGGCGCAACTCGGGGCGGGGCTCGCGGCGCTGGGGCTGGACTACATCCCCTCCGTGGGCAATTTCATCACCTTCCGGGTGCCGGATGCCCAAGCGATGAACCAGGCCCTGCTGCGCGCCGGCATCATCGTGCGGCCGGTGGCGGGTTACGGCTTGCCGCAGGCTCTGCGCGTCAGCGTGGGATTGCCCGAGCACAATGCCCGTTTCCTCGAGACGCTGGGACGGTTGCTGCGGTCATGATCCGCCGTCTGTGTGTGATCGGCGTCGGCCTGATCGGCGGCTCCCTGGCGCTGGCCTTGCGGCGCGCCGGGTACTGTGGCCAGATCGTCGGCGCCGGGCGTGATGCGCAACATCTGGCGCGCGCCGTCGAACTCGGGGTGATCGACGGCTATGATCTCGATCCCGGTCAGGCGGCGGCGGGCGCCGACATGGTGGTGCTGGCGGTGCCCATGGGCGCCATGACGGGGGTGCTGGCGGCCATTGGCGGTCATCTGGCTCCCGAGGCGGTCGTGACCGATGTCGGCAGCGCCAAGGCGGCGGTGATCGCCGCGGCGCAGGAAGCGCTGGGCGCGCTGCCTCCCGGCTTCGTGCCCGGGCACCCCATCGCCGGCACCGAGAACAGCGGGGTGGAAGCGGCGTTTCCGGAACTGTTCCAGGGCCGCCGGGTCATTTTGACGCCGACTCCGGCTTCGAGCCCGCAGGCCGTGGCGGCCGTGCGTGCGATGTGGGAGGCGGCCGGCGCGGTGGTCGAGGACATGGACGCGGCTGCGCATGACCGCATCCTCGCGGCGACCAGCCATCTGCCCCATGTGGTGGCGTTTGCACTCGTACACAGCTTGAGCCGGATGGACGACGACGCGGAAGTGTTGCGCTACGCCGCGGGCGGCTTCCGCGACCTCACGCGCATCGCCGGCAGCGACCCTGTGATGTGGCGCGACATCTGCCTGACCAACGCGCCGGCCATCCTGGAAAGCCTGGACCGGTTCCGCGCCGATCTGGACGAGCTGGCGCGGGCCATCGCCGCCGGGGACGGCCCGCGCATCGAAACCGTCTTCCGGGAAGCCAAGCGCACCCGTGACACCTTCCGATCCTGAGGCAAGCATGGCGATCGATTACCGCGTTTCCCCCTCCGGGCCCCTCGTCGGCGACTGGCGGGTGCCGGGCGACAAGTCCATATCCCATCGGACCATCATCTTCGGCGCGCTGGCCGACGGCACGACGGAGGTCAGCGGTTTTCTCGATGGCCTGGACTGCCTGGCGACCCGCGATGCGTTCCGCGCCATGGGCGTGGTCATCGACGGACCCGAGGACGGGTTGCTGCGCATCCAGGGCGTGGGCATGCAAGGGCTCAACGCGCCGGCACAGGCGCTGGATCTGGGGAACTCCGGCACCTCCATGCGTCTGCTGGCCGGTCTGCTCTGTGCACAGTCCTTCGACACCACGCTCATCGGCGATGTTTCCCTGAGTCGGCGGCCCATGCGCCGGGTCGTCGAACCCCTGACCCGCATGGGGGCCGTGATCCGGGGTGCCGCAGCCGGAACGCCGCCGCTGTCCATCGCCGGCGGGCAGCCGCTACAAGGCATCCATCATGTCTCTGCGGTGGCCAGCGCCCAGGTCAAATCGGCGCTGTTGCTGGCGGGCCTGTACGCCGAGGGCGAGACCCGCGTCGATGAGCCGGCGCCCTCCCGTGACCACACCGAGCGCATGCTCGAGACCTTCGGCTACCCGATCCGGCGCGACCACCTGAGCGTGTGCCTGCAGGGCGGCGGGCGGCTGCATGCGGCCTCGGTGCAGGTGCCTGCGGATCTGTCTTCGGCCGCGTTTTTCCTGGTGGGCGCCAGCATTGCGCCGGGTTCGGAAATCCTCCTAAGGGACGTCGGCATCAATCCCACCCGCACCGGCGTCATCGACATCCTGCGCGCCATGGGTGCGGACATCCGTATCGAGCGGGAACGCCGCTTCGGCGCCGAACCCGTGGCCGATTTACGGGTGCGCGCCGCGCCGCTGCATGGCATCGCGATTCCCGAGGCGCTGGTCCCGCTCGCCATCGACGAGTTCCCGGCCCTGTTCATCGCAGCCGCTTGTGCCGAGGGCGAAACCGTCCTGACCGGCGCGACCGAATTGCGGGTGAAGGAGAGCGATCGCATCCAGGTCATGGCCGATGGGCTAGCAGCGCTCGGGGTCTGCGCCGAGCCGCGCCCGGACGGCCTGCGCATCCGCGGCGGCCCAATCCAGGGCGGTTGCGTGGACAGTCACGGCGATCACCGCGTGGCGATGTCCTTCGCCATGGCGGCGTTGCGCGCCCAGGGAACCATCCGCATCCGCGACTGTGCCAATGTCGAGACCTCTTTCCCGGGTTTTGCTGCGCTGGCATCGGCCGCCGGCCTCGCACTCGAACGGGTCGCTGGCGATGCATGACGCGACCTTGGCCCCCGTCATCTGCCTCGATGGTCCCAGTGGCGCGGGAAAGGGAACGGTGGGCCGGATGCTGGCCCAGCGCCTGGGCTGGCATTTTCTCGATAGCGGCGCGCTGTATCGACTGGTCGCCGTGGCGGGTGGGAAGCGGCGCCTCGATCTCGATCGACCCGATGCCTTGGCCGGTCTTGCGCACGGACTGGATTGTGCCTTCGGCTGGGATGCCCGGGGCCGGGAGCGGATCCTGCTCGATGGCCGCGATGTCACCGCCGAGGTGCGCGCAGAGACGACCGGCGCCGCCGCCTCCCGGGTGGCGCGGCACCCCGAGGTCCGCGCCGCGCTGCTGGCGCGGCAGCGGGCCGAGCGTCGCTTCCCGGGCCTGGTTGCCGACGGCAGGGATATGGGGACGGTGGTCTTTCCGGATGCGCCGCTCAAGATTTTTCTCACGGCATCGGCCGATGAGCGCGCCCGGCGGCGCCATAAACAGTTGATGGAGCACGGCATCAGTGCTAGCATCCCGGACTTGATTCAAGAGATCGAAGCCCGGGATCGACAAGACCGCGAGCGAGCCGTGTCACCGTTGGTGGCTGATGCCGATGCGTTGACCGTCGATTCCACCGGACAGGCGCCGAGCGAGTTGTGTGCGTTCATTGTCGAGTTGGCGGGACGCCGCGGTCTCTTTTGAACGGCTTCTTTCCTTGAAATTGGATCAGGTGGCGAGGCAGAGCCTTGCTGAAAACCAACCGGTTCCGGGCCTTTCCGGGACCTCAACCGGCCGCCAGGCCGTTCCGGTAGAGAGCTTAAATGTCTGAAAGTTTTGCCGAACTGTTCGAAGAAAGCCTGCGTGGCCAAACCATGCAGCCCGGGGCCATCATCATCGGCCGCGTGGTCGGGATCCGTGGCGACAGCGTGATCGTCAACGCCGGATTCAAGTCCGAAGGCGTGATCGACATCCGCCAGTTCTACAACGAGAAGGGCGAACTGGAAGTTGCCGTTGGCGATGACGTCGAAGTCGCGCTCGATGCGGTGGAAGACGGCTCTGGCGCAACGCAACTCTCCCGTGAGAAGGCCAAGCGTGCCAAGTCCTGGACCGTGCTGGAAAAGGCGTTCGAACAGGGCGAGATCATCAAGGGCATCATGACCGGCAAGGTCAAGGGCGGCTATACGGTTGATATCGACGAGGTGCGCGCCTTCCTGCCGGGCTCCCTGGTCGATGTGCGCCCGGTGCGCGACACGGCCTATCTCGAAGGCAAGGAGCTCGAATTCAAGGTCATCAAGCTCGACCGCCGCCGCAACAACGTGGTGGTTTCCCGCCGCGCGGTGGTGGAACAGGAATACAGCGCCGAGCGTGAAGCCCTGCTGGACAACCTGCAGGAAGGCAGCGTGACCCGCGGCGTGGTCAAGAACCTGACCGACTACGGCGCGTTCATCGATCTCGGCGGCATCGACGGCCTGCTGCACATCACCGACATGGCCTGGAAGCGCGTGAAGCATCCGTCCGAAGTCGTCACGGTCGGTGACGAACTCGAGGTCAAGGTGCTCAAGTTCGACCGTGAACGGCGCCGCGTTTCCCTTGGCCTGAAACAGCTCGGGGCCGATCCGTGGGAGATGATCGCCCGCCGCTATCCCTCCAGCACCCGCCTGTTCGGAAAGGTGACCAATATCGCGGATTACGGCTGCTTCGTGGAGATCGAGGAAGGCGTGGAAGGTCTGGTTCACGTCTCCGAAATGGACTGGACCAACAAGAACGTCAATCCCAACAAGATGGTTTCGGTGGGGGACGAGGTCGAGGTCATGGTGCTCGACATCGACGAGCAGCGGCGCCGCATCTCGCTGGGCATGAAGCAATGCCAGGCCAACCCCTGGAAGGAATTCGCCGAGACGCACAACAAGGGCGACCGGATTTCCGGGACCATCAAGTCGATCACCGACTTCGGCGTCTTCGTCGGGCTGGACGGCGGTATCGATGGCCTGGTGCATCTGTCCGACATCACCTGGGCAGAAACCAGCGACGACATCGTGCAGCGCTACAAGAAAGGGGACGAGATCGAGGCGGTCGTGCTGCAGGTCGATCCCGAGCGTGAGCGGATTTCGCTGGGGATCAAGCAGCTCGAGCAGGATCCTTTCGCCGCCTATCTCGCCATGCATCCCAAGGGCAGCATCGTCACCGGGCGGGTCACGGCCGTCGATCAGAAGTCGGCGGTGGTGGAATTGGCCGAAGGCATCGAGGCGCAGCTTTGGGCCTCCGAACTTGGCCGGGAACGTGTGGAAGATGCGCGCACCGTCCTGCGTGTCGACGACACGGTGGAAGCCAAGATCGTCAACGTCGACCGGAAGAATCGGGCGTTGACCCTGTCGGTCAAGGCGAAGGAGACCTCCGAGGAGAAGGAAGCCATGGAGGACTATGGCCGCACGTCTCAACCGGCCGGATCCGCGACCTTGGGCGATTTGCTGCGGCAGCAGATCTCGGCCCAGAAGGACGAGAACTGACACTCCATTTTCGGGTGTCATCCCGGGATCGCCGATCGATGAGTCGGCGATCCCGGGCTCGTTTCGACCCGGCTGCTCCCAAAAAAATGGACTCGAAGGTGCCATGACCAAATCGGATCTGATCGAACATATGGCAAAGCATTCGGCACTGCCGCTGGCCGACGTGGAGTTGGCGGTCAAGGCCATTCTGGACATGATGGGCGCTTCGCTGGCCGAAGGAGACCGCATCGAGATTCGCGGATTCGGCAGCTTTTCCCTGCACCATCGACCACCGCGGGTCGGTCGGAATCCCAAGACCGGCGCGTCGGTCACGCTGCAGGAAAAGTTCGTGCCCCACTTCAAGCCCGGCAAGGAATTGCGGGAACGCGTCAACACTCCGGAAGGATAGAAACGCGGCATTCGATGCCGGGGCGGCGCCGACACCGGGGATCCGAATCGCGACTGCCGATCGTCTCCCACCACTGAAGGACAGCAAGGGGTTGATGCAATGCGCCTGGTGGCCTTGATTGCTTCCCTCATTCTCATTGCCGTGTTCGCCGTCCTGGCATGGCACAACGCAGCACCCGTTCAACTCGTTTATCCCGGCGGCGCGGTTACCCTGCCTTTGGCCATGCTGGTCGTCGGTATGCTGTGTGCGGGATGGGTATTCGGTGTCGTCACCATGGCGGTTCCTTGGGCGCGTCAACGGATGCGCTTGCGAAGGATTGCCAAACGCTACCGGCTCGCTGAACAGGAAATCGCCAATCTGCGCGAGATCCCGTTGAAAAATGCTCTTTGAGCTGGGTCTCTTTTTTCTTCTCTTGCCTCTCGCTGCATGGTCCGGCTGGTCAGTCGGCAAGCGCGCCCATCGTGACCCGCCGCAAGGTCCGTCGGAAAGTTTCGCCAAAGACTATTTGCGCGGGATGAACTATCTCCTGAGCGAGCAGCCGGACAAGGCGATCGAGGTGTTTCTCCACCTCGCGTCGGTCGACAACGATACCTTTGAAACCCATCTGGCGCTGGGCGCCTTGTTTCGCCGGCGGGGCGAAGTCGACCGTGCCATCCGCATTCACCAGAATCTCATTGCACGGCCGAGCCTGTCTGCCCCGCAACGGGAACAGGCGCTTTTTGAACTTGCCCAGGATTATCTCAAGCTGGGGGTGTTCGATCGGGCCGAAGCGATCCTGTCCGATCTCAAGACCCGGGTCTCCGGGATGCATCCCGTGCTTGAATTGCTGCTGCAAATCCATGAGCGGGAAAAGGACTGGCGCAGCGCGCTTGCAACCGCGTCTCTGATCGGCGGACGATCCCAGTCGCCATCGATTGCCGTTCGCTCGGCGCAATACAACTGCGAACTCGCCGACCAGGCGTTGCAGCAGGGCCATGCATCCGACGTCCGGATGTTTCTCAACGCGGCCTTTCGCGCCGATCCCGCCTGCGTGCGCGCCAGCCTGCTGGAGGCGAGACTGGCGGCAGCCGATGGCGATCATCGGCAGGCCTTGCGAAGCGCGTTGCGTGTCCTGGATCAGGATGCGCGTTTTTTGCCGCTGGTCATCGACGCCATCCTTGAGCTTTACGGCCGGCTGGGAGACCTTGCGGGTCGCCAGGGCTTCATCGAGCGCCTCGGGCGCCGTGACGGCTCGCAGGATGAAATGCAGATTCTCGATGTCATCCGACTCAGGCTCAAGATGGATGAGGATCCGGCCGATGCCTTGAGACTGTATGCCGCAGGCTCTCCCACGATCCACGGCTTGCACGACTGGCTGCAGGGAATGCTTGAGCACGGTGGTGAAGTACCTGGTGCGGATCTCGCCTTGTTCGGCAAGACGATGGGCGACATCGTCGCACAGGGGCCGCTGTATCGATGCGGTCACTGTGGCTTCGCCGGACGCAAGCTGCACTGGCAATGCCCCGGATGCCAGCAGTGGGGATCCATCGCGCCGCTGGCATGCGTGCCGAGCGGATCGGTCCCGGCGATCCGCTCGGCACCATTTCCAGGACATCACCGGGAGTGACCCATCCTATCGATGTAACGACGACTGAGAAGAGAGGAGGAGACGCATGATGAACAAGGCATTCTGGGGGAAATCCCTGATCGCGGCGGGACTGTGGCTGGCGTTCGCTGCCCACGCCGAGCCGGTCAATGTCAATACGGCGGATGCCCAGGCGATTGCTGCCGCCTTGCCCGGCATCGGACCCGCGAAGGCCAAGGCGATCGTCGACTATCGGACTCAGCATGGACCGTTCAAGGCCAAGGAAGATCTGACTCAGGTACCGGGCATCGGCGATGCCACGCTGGAGAAGATCAAGGCGGATGTCCTGTTGCAGGACGCGGGCGCGAAGGCTGCACCGGCCAAGAAATGACCCGTTTCACGAGGCCCCGTACGGGGCCTCATTTCCGCCTCCCGAGCCGGTCATCATGAGATTTCGGCTTGTGGACTCGGAATCGGTGATGCATGATCGACGCGCCGATTCAAGTGTGAGGTGTGTTGAATGAATGTTTCTCTGTCAGGAAGTGTGCGCCGTATTCGCAAAGCCGTTTTTCCGGTAGCCGGGTTGGGCACACGATTTCTGCCGGCGACGAAGGCCAGCCCCAAGGAGATGCTGCCGGTCGTCGACAAGCCGCTGATCCAGTACGCCGTCGAGGAAGCGGTGGCGGCTGGTGTGGAAGTTTTGGTGTTCGTCAATGGTCGAAACAAGCGCGCGATCCCCGACCATTTCGACAAGGCCTATGAGCTCGAGCGTGAGCTCGAGGCACGCGGCAAGCAGAAGTTGCTGGACATCGTCCGGGGCATCGTGCCGGAACGTGTGACCTGCGTTTATATCCGGCAATCCGAAGCCCTGGGTTTGGGACACGCCGTACTCTGTGCCCAACCCGTGATCGGCAACGAAGCCTTTGCGGTGCTGTTGGCCGATGATCTGCTGGACGGTCATGGCAAACCGGTGCTGTCGCAGATGTGTGACACGCATGCCGAATATGGCGCGAGTATCCTGGCCGTCGAGGAAGTTCCTCCGGCCCAGACCGATCAGTACGGCATCGTCCAGATCGGCAAGAAGCCCGGGAAGGTTGCCGAAATCGAAGGGATGGTCGAGAAACCCAAACCGGAAGTGGCACCGTCCAATCTGGGTGTCGTCGGACGTTATGTCCTCACCCCGCGCATCTTCGAGTTGATCCGCAAGGTGCCGAGGGGGGCGGGCGGCGAGTATCAGCTCACCGACGCCATTGCCGGCTTGCTGCCTTATGAAAAGGTATTCGCCTACCAGTTCGATGGCAAGCGCTACGACTGCGGCAGCAAACTCGGCTATCTGCAGGCCAACGTCGAATACGCGCTCCGGCATCCGGATGTCGGAGCGGACTTCACGGCCTATCTCCGCGGGATGCTGGAGAACGGATTGCCGGATCCCGTCGGCTGAAGCCTGATACGGGCGATGCCGATGCGAACATCGCCCGTATTGCTCAGGAATCGACGGCCGTCAGACCTGGCGCGCCTGACTCGGCGCAGATCCGACATAGGCGGCCGGTGTCAGCGCCAGCAGTCGCTCCTTCGCGTCCGCGGGCAGATTCAGATCGCTGATGAACGTGCGCAGCTGCTCCGGGGTGATGCGCTGGCCACGGGTGAGCTTCTTGAGCTGTTCGTAGGGTTGCGGGATGCCATGGCGGCGCATGACCGTCTGGATGGCTTCGCCCACCACCTCCCAGTTCGCGTCGAGATCACGCTGCAGCGCAACGGGGTCGGCCTCCAGCTTGCCGATCCCGCGCAGGATCGATTGATAGGCGATGAGGCTGTGGGCAATGCCGACGCCCAGATTGCGCAGCACGGTCGAGTCGCTGAGATCCCGCTGCCACCGCGACACCGGGAGTTTTTCGGCGAGGTGGCCCAGCAGGGCGTTGGCGATGCCGAGGTTGCCTTCGGCATTCTCGAAATCGATGGGGTTGACCTTGTGCGGCATGGTGGATGAACCCACCTCGTTTTCGACGGGTCGCTGCCTGAAGTAACCGACGCTGATATAGCCCCAGATGTCGCGGCACATGTCGAGCATGATGGTGTTGATGCGCATCAGCGCCGCGAAGTACTCGCCCATGTAGTCGTGCGGCTCGATCTGCGTGGTGAACGGATTGCAGTACAGGCCCAGCTCATTCACGAACTGCTGACTGACCCGGGGCCAGTCGGTCTCCGGGTAGGCGATGAAATGCGCATTGAAGTTGCCGACCGCGCCGTTGAGCTTGCCCCACAGCACGACCTGCGCGAACTGCTGTCGTTGGCGATCGAGCCGGTAGGCGAAGTTCGCGACTTCCTTGCCCATCGTCGTGGGTGTCGCGGGTTGGCCATGCGTACGCGAGAGCATGGGCAGGTCGGCGTAGCGATGGGCCAGCGTCCGGAGCGCTTCGCACAGCTGATCCATGACCGGCAGCAGGATCTGTTGACGGGCGTCCTTCAGCATCAGGCCGTGGCAGAGATTGTTGATGTCCTCGGAGGTGCAGGCGAAGTGGATGAACTCGCTCACGGCTTCGAGTTCCTGCTGGCCGGCGATCTGCTCCTTCAGGAAATACTCCATGGCCTTGACGTCGTGGTTGGTGGTTTCCTCGATCGCCTTGACCCGTTGGGCCTGCTCCAGTCCGAACCGGGCGATGATGTCGTCCAGGCGCGCGACGGCTGCCTCGCTCAGGGGAGGCACCTCGGCGATACTGGGCTCGTTGGACAGTGTCCGCAGCCAGCGCAGTTCCACCATCGCCCGATAGCGAATCAGCCCGAACTCGCTGAGCAGGGCTCGCAGCTCGAAGGTCTTGTCGGCGTATCGGCCGTCGATCGGTGAAAGGGCGGTCAGCGCAGTCAGTTCCATGAGGTCTCCGTCGGACAGGGCGGCATCAGACCTGCCGGTCGTCCCGACAGTGGGTGATAAACTCGAATCAGGGCGCCATGATACTGCAATCGTGGCGGCGGACCGATGATTTTGCGCGCGTTGACTGCCCGCGGAGGATGCGTCATGAAAACGGTTCCCTCATCCGTTCGGATCGAGCACGACAGCATGGGACCCATCGAGGTGCCCGCCGCGGCGTGCTGGGGCGCCCAGACCCAGCGGGCGGTCCGGAACTTCCAGTTCAGCGGTCAGCCGATGCCGGCCCGGTTCATTCAGGCGCTCGCCTCGATCAAGGCCGCAGCAGCCGAAGCAAACGGCCTGCTCGGCCTGCTCGATGCGGATACCGCCCGGGCCATCGTCGAGGCCGGCGAGGCGATCGCAGGGGGGCGATACGCCGACCAGTTTCCGGTCGATGTCTATCAGACCGGGTCGGGTACCAGCACCAACATGAACGTGAACGAGGTGGTGGCACATCTGGCGGGCGCCGCGCTGGGGCGCCGGGTGCATCCCAATGATGCCGTCAATCTCGGGCAAAGCAGCAACGACGTCATCCCGACCGCGATCCATGTCAGTGCAGTTCTCGCGCTGGAGGAGGACCTGCTGCCCGCCATCGCCGCTCTGGAACGATGCATCGCCGGCCGGGCCGACGCGCTCGACGGCGTCATCAAGACCGGACGCACCCATCTCATGGACGCAACGCCGATCAGGATGTCGCAGGAGCTTGGCGCTTGGCAGGCGCAGTTGGCGCAGTCCCGTCAGGGCTTGCTCGAGACCCGGCAGCGACTGCTGGCGCTGGCGCAGGGCGGAACGGCCGTCGGAACGGGCTTGAATGCGCCGGCCGGATTCGTGCCCGCCTTCCTGGCCGCGCTCCAGCGCCGGACGGGCCAGCCGTTTCGTGTCGCCGACAATGCCTTCGCGGCCCTCGCCGGGCAGGAGACCGCCCTCGAACTGTCCGGTCGTCTCAAGGTGCTGGCGGTGGTGCTCATGAAGATTGCCAACGATCTGCGCTGGATGAACAGCGGCCCGTTGGCGGGGCTGGGCGAAATCACCCTGCCCGCGCTGCAACCCGGCAGCAGCATCATGCCCGGCAAGGTGAATCCGGTGATCCCGGAAGCCGTGGCACAGATCGCCGCGCAGGTGATGGGCTACGATGCCGCGATCACGGTTGCGGCGCAGTCGGGCAATTTCCAGCTCAATGTCATGCTGCCGCTCATCGCGCGCAATCTGCTCGACGCCTTGGCCTTGCTGAGCCGCGCCTGCACGGCGTTGGACCGGATGGCGATCGCCGGTTTCACGGTGCATGCCGGGCACATGCGCGAGCGTCTGGCCCGCAATCCCGTCCTGATCACGGCGCTCAACCCGGTGATCGGTTACGAGGCGGGCGCACGAATCGCAAAGATCGCGCTGGAGGAAGGAGTATCGGTGCGTGAGGTCGCGCGCCGGATGACGCAGTTGTCGGACGAGGAACTCGATCGTCTGCTCGATCCGCGGACGCTCACCGGTCCGGATCATTCCGGTCAGTGAACGACGGTCTTTCGGCCATGCCGGGGGTCGCGGGTGGGAGCGGACACAGCGACTGTGGCATTCAACCCGGTCGCTGCCAGGCCGGCGTGCGCTGCATCTGCGTCAGCAAACGCAGGTAATGCGCGTGTCGCTGCGCCGGAATGTCCCCGGCGTCCCGCGCCGCCAGAACGGCGCAGCCGGGCTCGCGCTGATGCTGGCAATCGACGAAGCGACACGGCTCGGCGCGGCCGAATTCCGGGAATCCTCCGATCAGTTCCTGAGGCGACAGGGGCCACAGTTTGAAATCCCGCACCCCGGGCGCATCAAGCAAGGCGCCGCCATCGGCCAGCCCGTGCCAGCGGGTCGTGGTGGTGGTGTGACGTCCGGTGCCGAGCGCGGTGGACAGTTCGCCCACCCGGTTCAGGGCGCCGGGGATGAGCGCATTGGTCAGCGCGGACTTGCCGACGCCGGACTGTCCGACCAGCAGGCTGGCCATCCCCTGCATGTGGTCGCGCAATTCAGACAATCCCAGCCCCGAACGCGCACTGATCCGCAGGCCGGGATAGCCGATCGCGGCATATCCGGCGAGGACCCGCTGTGCGGCGGCAGGGTGTTCGCCTGAAAGATCGGCCTTGTTCAGGAGCAGTAGCGGCTCCAATCCGAGGACATGCGCAGCGATCAGATAGCGATCCAGCAATTCCGGCTCGGGGGCCGGCTGGGGCGCGAACACGATCAGCAGCTGGTCGACGTTGGCGGCGACGACACGATTGTGGAGCCGACCTTCGAGCCGGCGGAACGTCGTGCGGCGTGGAAGGACGGCGTCGATCCGCGCCTGACCGCCGCCCAGGTCCTCGAAATGGACCCGATCGCCGGTGACCGGAGCCGGGGTGATGCGGCGGGTCTGAGCCTGCAGCCGGGCACCGGTCGGCGTCTCGATCAGCAGATTGCGACCATGGTCGACGACGACCCGGGCCCAGTCTCTCCTGCCCAGATCAGCCATCGACCGGGAAGAGGTCATCCACCTTGGCCGCGCAGATGAAATCGTTTTCCGAGAGGCCGGCGATCGCATGGGTCGTGTAACGGATGCGGGCTTCGTTGTAGCCGAACAGGATGTCGGGATGATGGTCTTCCTGATGCGCGATCCAGACGACTGCATTGACGAATGCGCTGGTCTGATAGTAGTTGCGAAACCGAATCACCCGCTCGATCCCGCGTCCGTCATCACAGAGATGCCAGTCGGCATCGAGCTTGGGGAGCAATGCCAGCACCCGCTCAGGGGTCAGCGGGGGCAGATCGCCTTCGCAGGGGCGGCAGCGCTTCTGCGCCAGACCTGTCATGGGTTCGTTCGTCAAGGCACGTCCTCCGGGTACGTTCAGGGCGCTATGCTAGCGCATTTGCGTGTCAGCGCCGCCCCGGCGTGTACCGACTGATAGAATGCCGGATTGCTTGGGCGAACAAGGAAGCCTCATGGCCGTCAGCGCCGATCACCTGATCTGGATCGACTTGGAAATGACCGGTCTGGATACCGACCAGGACCGGATCATCGAAATCGCCACCCTGATCACGGACAAGGATCTGCGGGTACTGGCCGAGGGCCCCGTCGTTGCGGTGCATCAACCTGCGGCGATCCTCGAGGGCATGGACGACTGGAACAAGCGCCAGCATCAGGCCTCGGGGCTGCTGGAGCGGGTGCGCGGCAGCCGGGTCGATGTGGCCGAAGCCGAGCGGCGGACGCTGGAATTCCTGCGCCGCTGGGTGCCTGCGGGGGCGTCGCCCATGTGCGGCAACAGCATCTGCCAGGATCGCCGTTTCCTGCATCGTCTCATGCCCACCCTCGAGACCTACTTCCACTATCGCCATATCGACGTCAGTACGCTCAAGGAACTCGCCCGGCGCTGGATGCCCGAGGTCATGCGCGGGATCAAGAAGACGGGAACCCATCTGGCGTTGGACGACATTCGCGAATCGGTCGCGGAGCTTGCCTTTTATCGCCAGCATCTCTTTGTCAGCGCGGCGCAGGCGAGCGAGGGCGCGAGCCGCTAGGCGCGCCTGTCCGAGTGGTCCAGATCGCGGCACCGATGACCATGGCCATCCCTGCGAGGGCGAGGGCATCGGGTGTTTCCTGCCAGAACAGCCAGCCGTAAAGGCCCGCGAACAGCACGGCGAGATAGGTGTAGAGACCGGTCTGGGCAGCCGGGCCCCGGTGGTAGGCCAGGGTGAGCAGCATCTGCGCGGCAGCGGCCAGGATGCCGATCCCCAGCAGGGCCAGCCACTCCGATGCGGAAGGCGTCTGCCAACCCCAGGGCAAGGCCAAGGCCGAGGCAAGCGTGCTGAAGAGTGAAAAGTAGAAAACCGTGCGGAACGCCGGTTCCAGTCCCGCCATGCGACGGATGCCGACCATCGCCACGGCAGCCAGCACGCCGGACAAGAGGCCCAAGAGGGCAGGCAGCGTCAGGCCGAGATGGGGCTTGAGGATCATCAGCAAGCCGGCGAACCCGGTCAGGACGGCGCCCAGGATTTGCGGTACCAGCGGCTCCTTGAGCCAGATGCGGGCGATGAAGGGGATGAACAGCGGCGCGCTGTAGTTGAGCAGCATGGCGCTCGCCAGGTCGAGCCGGGGGATGGCGTAGAAGAAGCAGACCATCGCGGCGAATCCCGTGCCGTCGCGAATCAGGTGCAGACGCAGATGCCGACTGTGGAGGCCCTGGCCGCGCGCGCGCCAGATCCACGGCAGCAGGGCCGCCAGGCCGAAGGCGTTGCGGAAAAAGACCACCATGACGTTGCCCAGATCGGGCGCAACGAGCTTGATCAGCGCCCCCATGCTCGCAAACAGCGCACTCGAGCCCAGGATCAACAGTGCGGCGGATTGCGGGGGTTGATTCATGGACTGCGGGTACCGGGCCGGCCGGTCGATGCCGGCCCGGGAAAGAGGGGCCCTGACGGAATCAAGCGCTCGGTTTGGCTTCGGCCAGATAAAGCCAGGTGGGAATCACGGTATCCGGATTGAGCGACATGCTCTGGATGCCCTGTTCGAGCAGCCACTTCGCCAGGTCCGGGTGGTCCGACGGTCCCTGACCGCAGATGCCGACGTACTTGTCCTGCGCCCGGCATGCCGTAATGGCCATGGACAGGAGTTTCTTCACGGCGGCGTTGCGCTCGTCGAACATGCCGGCGACCACGGCCGAATCCCGGTCGAGCCCCAGGGTCAGCTGCGTCAGGTCGTTGGAGCCGATCGAGAAGCCGTCGAAATGCTGCAGGAACTCATCGGCCAGAAGGGCATTGGACGGCAGTTCGCACATCATGATCAGCTTGAGCCCGTTCTCGCCGCGCTTGAGTCCGTTTTCGGCCAGCAGCGCCGTGACCTTCCGGGCGCCTTCCGGGGTGCGCACGAAGGGAATCATGACCTGGACGTTGGTGAGGCCCATGTCGTTGCGGACCCGCTTCAGCGCGCGGCATTCCAGCTCGAAACAGGGCTTGAAGTCTTCGGACACATAGCGCGAGGCACCGCGGAAGCCCAGCATGGGATTTTCCTCATGGGGCTCGTACTGGGCGCCGCCGACGAGGTTGGCGTATTCGTTGGACTTGAAGTCCGAGGTGCGCACGATCACCGGATGCGGCCAGAACGCGGCGGCCAGGGTGGCGATGCCCTCGGTGAGCCGGGTGACGTAGAACTCGACCGGGTCGTCGTAGCCAGCCATCTGCCGGCGGATCTGGGCCTGCAATTCGGGCGGCTGTTCGTCGAGATGCAGCAGCGCCTTGGGATGCACGCCGATCATGCGGTTGATGATGAATTCGAGGCGCGCCAGTCCGATGCCCTGGTGCGGCAGCATGGCGAAATCGAAGGCGCGGTCCGGATTGCCCACGTTCATCATGATCTTGACGGGGATCTCGGGCATGGCGTCGAGTTCGGCCGTGCGCAGTTCGAACGCCAGCAAGCCGGGGTAGACCATGCCGGTGTCGCCTTCGGCGCAGGACACGGTGACCGGCGCGCCGTCCGTGACCTGTTCGGTGGCATTGCCGCAGCCGACGACGGCAGGGATGCCCAGTTCGCGCGCGATGATCGCCGCGTGGCAGGTGCGGCCACCGCGGTTGGTGACGATGGCGGCGGCGCGCTTCATGATCGGCTCCCAGTCCGGATCCGTCATGTCGGTGACCAGCACGTCACCGGCCTGCACGCGGTCCATCTGGGAGATGTCGGTGATGATGCGCACGGGCCCCGCGCCGATCTTCTGGCCGATGGCGCGACCCTGCGCCAGCGGTGCGCCTGGCTTCTCCTTGAGCAGATAGCGCTCGAGGGTGCGATGCCCGATGTTGCTCTTGACCGTCTCCGGGCGCGCCTGAAGGATGTAGATCTTCCCGTCGCGGCCGTCCTTGCCCCATTCGATGTCCATGGGGCGCCCATAGTGCTTCTCGATGATGAGGGCCTGACGTCCCAATTCCTCGATCTCGGCATCGGTGAGGCAGAAACGCAGGCGATCGACCTCGGCGACCGGCACCGTTTCGACGCGCTTGCCGCCCGCCGCCGGATCGGCGTAGATCATCTTGATCAGTTTGGTGCCGAGCACCCGCCGGAGCACGGCCGGGTGGCCGGATTCGAGACCAGCCTTGCGGACATAGAACTCGTCCGGGTTGACCGCACCCTGAACCACCATCTCGCCGAGGCCGTAGGAAGCGGTAATGAAGACGACGCCGTTGAAACCCGATTCGGTGTCGAGGGTGAACATGACGCCCGAGGCGCCGACGTCGCTGCGCACCATGCGCTGGACGCCCGCCGACAGGGCGACATGGCTGTGGTCGAAACCCTTGTGGACGCGGTAGGAAATGGCCCGGTCGTTGTAGAGCGAGGCAAATACTTCCTTGATGGCGTGCAGCACGGCGTCGAGTCCGTCGACGTTGAGGAAGGTTTCCTGTTGTCCCGCGAAGGAGGCGTCGGGCAGGTCTTCGGCAGTGGCCGAGGAGCGCACCGCGACCGAGATCCCGCCACCGGCGTCTTGCATCATTTGCTCGTAAGCGCTGCCGATCTCGTCATTCAGTCGCGTGGGCAGGGGCGCGTCCATGATCCAGCGGCGGATCTGGGCGCCCGTGCGGGTCAACTCGGGGACATCATCGACATCCAGCGCCCGCAGCGTGGTATCGATCCGCTCCTGCAAGCCGGTTTCACGCAAGAAGTCCCGGTAGGCCTGGGCCGTGGTGGCGAAGCCATCGGGAACGTGGACGCCGGCCGACCGCAAATTGCTGATCATCTCGCCGAGCGAGGCATTCTTGCCGCCCACGCGATCCACGTCGCCCATTCCCAGGCCGTCGAACCCAATGACATAGCTTTCCAAGACCAAACTCCCCAGGTTTCGAGAGAATGCCGGCATGGGGCGCCGGCGAGCCCTTACCGGCCCGGTTGAAGCGCCTGTGAAAGTCGCCTAACCTGCCGGGAAGTTTCCATTCGGCACGCGCGCCGCGTCGCGATGCATGCTGAAAGATGCGGGTTTTTAGCGCACGAAGGTTATCACAGATGGCCCACAAACGTACCGTCTTCTACCTGTCGGATCGGACCGGAATCACGGCGGAAACACTGGGCGGGAGCCTGCTGACCCAGTTCGACGGCGTTGAATTCCGCCAGATCAGCGTGCCCTTCATCCAGAACGAGGACAAGGCGCGGCGCACGGTCGACATGATCAACCGCGCCGCGCTGGAAGACGGCGTGCGGCCGATTCTTTTCTGCACGCTGGTCGACGATCGCGTCATATCCCTGCTGCAGGAGAGCAAGGGCTACCTGCTGGACCTGTTCGGCACTTTCATCGATCCGCTGGAAATGGAACTGGGGCAGGAGTCGACCCACAGCGCCGGGCGGGCGCATGGGATCGCCAATCAACGGGCCTATCAGGCGCGCATCGAAGCCATGCATTTCTCGCTGGAAAACGACGATGGGAACTCGCCGCACAATTACCGCCAGGCGGACATCATCCTCGTCGGCGTGTCCCGTTGCGGCAAGACGCCGACCTGCCTCTATCTGGCCCTGCAGTTCGGCCTGCGCGCCGCGAACTATCCCTTGATCGAGGACGATCTGCACGCCATGGTCCTGCCCGAACGACTGGCGCCGCACCGCAAGAAACTCTATGGCCTGAGCATCGACCCGGAGCGGCTGGTGCAGATCCGTTCCGAGCGCCGTCCCAACAGTCCTTATGCGTCGCCCAAGCAATGCGCCTGGGAGATCCACGAGGCGCAGCGTCTGTTCGAGGTGGAGTCGATCCCCTGGATCAACTCCACCTTCAAGTCCATCGAGGAGATCGCCAGCACCATCGTCGACCAGACCGGCGTGCCGCGACGCTTTTTTTGACGGGCGTCGATGCGGTCAGGGCAGCGGCGAGTAGGGAGCGTCCGTGGCCCGCGGCGCGGACGGCGTCAGGTGTTGCGGTTCGCTCGTGGGGCGTTCCGACGGCTGTCGTTTCAGGGGCGGGTTGAAGAACACCGTCAGCAAGGCGACGAGAGCGGTGGACGCTTCATACAACAGCGCCAGCGTCGTATAGACGCTGTCCCAGCCGAGGTTGGCCACGCCGGCGCCGCGCGCCACTGCCAATCCGCCGATCTGTGCGATCACGATCCAGGTGCCGATCACCGACCACTTCGGCACGACGGCACAGCACAGCAGCAGCAGTCCCATGCCGAGCTGGAGGCCGCCATACACCGCCTGGGCTTCGATTCGGGCCGTCTGCGTGGGCAGGCCCAGGCCGGTGAGGGTCGTCGGCAGTTCGGGGTAAAGCAGGCACAGCAGTCCAAACCCGCCGACGATGATGCCGGTCAGCAGCAGTATCAGACGCCGGAGATCGAAGCCGTTGGTCATGATCCGTTCCCTCGCATGGTCATGGTGTTGTGGAACGCCCGACGGCCCCTGTGGCTCACTCCGCCGCGTCGGCGTGATTTTTTTCCAGTGCCACCAGGGGTTTGTCGGTGAAGAGGTAATCGCGCAGCTCTTTGTCGAAGCGCGCGTCCCGGCGGCGCAGCCATTCGATCAGCATTGCCGCATGCTCTTTTTCCTCGTCCCGATTATGGGCCAGAATCGCCGCCAGTTCCTGATCGTGACAGGCATCGATGCGCTGCTGGTACCAGTCGACCGCCTCCAGTTCCTCCATCAATGAACTGATGGCGCGGTGCAGGTCGCGGGTCTCGGCACGCAGGTCGCCGGGTGATTCGTGATAGCCTTCATGGGCCATGGTGGCTCCTTTCCTTTTCGGGAAACCGGGTCGCGGTTCACCTTAGCACAAGTCGGTCCCCGACCAAGGGCGGAGCTTTTCGTGTCAGGCCAGCCTCCACCGAACATTGCGCGCGCGTCCCTCAGCCGCGGCCCGCATCTGGCCGCCCTGATGGCGCTGTACGAACAGAACTACGCCGCGCTATGCCATCTGCTGGGAACGCGCAGCCCCTATCCAAGCGGCGCCGTCACCCGGCCCGGGCGGTTGCCGGCCTTGTATCTGTCCGTCCGCGAGCGTGATCGGTTCACGACGACCTATCACCTCACGCATCGGTTCGGCGACCCCGGCGAACCGCAGCCGCTGCCTGATCTGGAGCTGCGTGTCTATCATGACGCCCGCCAGTGTGAAGCGCTCCGGTTTCCCATCCCCGCGTTTCGTCGGGGTGACCCGATGCTGGCGCCCGCGGAGCGCTGGGCGATCAATGTGATGCTCGGCAAATGGCTGCGCTATTGCCTCGACCAGGGTTACTGCTTCGGCGAGGACGGTTCCACCCGCATGCCCCGCTCGCAGGCCGCCGGATCGCAGCGTCCGGATTGACGCATCCCTTTTCCCCGTCCCGCCAGCTGCGCTAAAGTCGCACAATTCAGGCATGGGGCATCATGCCGCGCTCGCAGGCCCGATCGGGGTCCGCGGCGAACAATGACAGACTTCCGGGAGCGGTAATCGATGGCCAAGCGGGTGATCAATGGCGTCGCCGAGATGAAGGAACTGGTGGGCCAGGAGGTCGGAGTCAGTGACTGGGTCGAAGTGACGCAGGAACGGATCGATCAGTTCGCCCAGGCGACGGGCGACGCCCAATGGATCCACACCGATGTTGAGCGTTGCCGCCGCGAGTCGCCCCACGGCATGCCCATCGCCCATGGCTACCTCACCATTGCGCTCACGCCGGCACTGGTGGACGAGGTGATCCAGATCCAGGGCATGCGCATGGGGGTGAACTACGGCATGAACAAGCTGCGCTTCACCGCTCCGGTGCCGGTCGGCAGCCGCATCCGGGTGCGGGTGACGCTCAAGGGCGTGCGCGAAATCGGCAGGGCCATCCAGACCGTGACACACCTGAGCGTGGAGCGGGAAGGGCAGGACAAACCCTGCTGTGTCGCCGAAACCCTGAGCCTTTACTACCCCTGAGACCGAGATCGAAGGAGCGCCCATGGCCACCGAAGGCCCGCTTGCGAGGCGTACCGTCGCCCTTCCCGAAACGCGGATGCTCGACGTGCTGGCGGGTTTGCTCGAGCGGCGCGGAGCCCACATCTGGCGCTGTCCGATGGTGGCGATTTTCGACCATCCCGATGAGGCGGCGGTCGTTCGCTGGATGCAGGCATTCATCGCCGACCCGCCGGCACTCACCATACTGCTGACGGGAGAGGGCTTGCGGCGTCTGCTCGGCGTCGCCGAACGCCGCGGCCTGACTCAGGCCTTCCATGAGGCCTTGGCGCAGCAGCCGTTTCTGGTGCGCGGTCCCAAGCCGGCGCGGGTACTCAAGGAGCTGGGACTCGAGCCGCGCTGGAGCGCCGTCACGCCGACCACGGCGGGCGTCATCGAGACATTGCACGGTCTGCAACTGGCGGGGTGCAGCGTCGGTGTGCAGCTCTATGGCGAGGAACCCAACCTCGCGCTCATCGAAGCCTTGCGCGCGGCCGGCGCCACGCCCCGACCCGTGGCACCCTACGTGTACGCCGCGAAATCGGACGACGACCAGGTGGTGTCCCTGATCCGCGCACTGGATGAAGGTCGCGTCGACGCCATCCTGTTCACCAGCCAGCCGCAATACCGGCGCCTGCGCGAAGTCGCCCGCGAGGCGGGTCTGCCGGACGCGCTGGAGCGCGGCATGGCCAGGACCCGGGTGGCCGCGGTCGGGCCGGTGGTTGCGGCGGATCTCGAACGGCTGGGTGTCCGCGTCGATGTCATGCCCGCCGACAGTTTCTTCATGAAGCCGCTGGTCAGCGAACTGGTCCGCCTCTTTACCGGTTCCGACGCACCGGCCGACTGCTGAGCAGCCCCGCACCGTGGAGTTGTGGTACAGCCTGCCCGCTCTCCTGGTGACCGCGCTGTCGCTCTGGCTGACCGGTCATGTGGTTCTGGTGAAGCGCGATGCGCGCGCCGCCGCGCTGTGGGTGGCCATCATCTGGTTTTTGCCGCTGGGCGGCGGCTTGCTCTATTTGCTGCTGGGCGTCAATCGTCTGCGGCGCCACGCCAGCAACCTGCGTCGCCCGGTCCGGCCGCAAGGGAAATCGGCGGGAGTCGGGATGCTCGAGCTGCGTCTCGCCATGGGTCCGGCGGACGTCCATCTCACGGAGATGGCGGCGCTCGTCAACCGCGTCACGGGACTGCCCCTGCTGTCGGGCAACTCCGTAAGCACCCTGGTCGACGGCGATACCGCCTTCGTGGCCATGCTGGCGGCCGTGGAGCGCGCCCGCGTCAGCATCACCCTGTCGACCTACATCTTCGGCAACGATCGGGTGGGGCACGCCTTCCGGGAGGCGCTGGTGCGCGCCCAGCAGCGCGGCGTCGAGGTCAGGGTCCTGATCGATGCGGCGGGTGAGCGCTATTCCTGGCCGCCCATGGTGTCGGTCTTGCAGAACGCGGGCCTGCGGGTCGCGCGCTTCCTGCCGGGAAAGCGCGCCAGCTGGCTGGTGGGCCTCAACCTGCGCAATCACCGCAAGTTGCTCGTCTGCGATGGTCGCATCGGTTTCACCGGCGGCATGAACCTCCGGGTGCATCACTGCCGCAGCAGTGGAAGACGCTACACCCAGGACCTGCATTTCTGCGTCGAAGGACCGGTCGTGCGCCAGCTCCAGGAGATTTTTGCGCAGGATTGGGATTTCGCCGCGGGCGAACACTTGTACGGTGAGGCATGGTTTCCGGCACTGGCGCCGGTCGGGGCGGTGATTGCGCGCGCGGTGCCCGACGGACCCGATGAGGACCTGGATCAACTGTCCTGGATGTTCATGGGCGCTCTCAGCACGGCCAAGCGACGCGTCAGCATCATGACGCCCTATTTCCTGCCGGATCGCAGCCTCGTCAACGCGCTGAATCTGGCCGCCTTGCGCGGCGTGACGGTGGATATCCTGCTGCCGGCCCACAACAACCTGCCGTTCGTGCATTGGGCCATGATGGGGCAGCTCTGGCAGGTGCTCGGGCACGGCTGTCGCGTCTGGTTCAGCACCGGCCCCTTCGATCACAGCAAGCTGATGATCGTCGACGACTGTTGGGTGTTCCTGGGATCGGCGAACTGGGATCCGCGCAGCCTGCGGCTGAATTTCGAGTGCAATCTCGAATGCTATGATCGCCAATTGGGGCGTTCCCTGGCGGCGCTGGTGGCTGAACGCATCCGCGCGGCCCGACCCTGCACGCTGGCGGACGTCGACGCACGCGCCCTGCCGGTCAAGTTGCGGGACGGGGTCGCGCGGCTGTTCTCACCGTTCCTGTAGATCGCCGAGCGCCGGTAAATTTTGCCGGTGCTCAGCCCGGCCAGAGACCGCCGGACGCGAATCCTGCCTGCAAGGGCCTGATTCACGGGAGCAGGTCCGGGCCTGTGGCGGACTGGTGAGGCAATGCGCAGGACCGCTGAGTCACGTACAGCCGGCGCAGCGACCGGATGGGAGGATGTCGATGGTTCAGGTCATGGAGATCGGGCGCTTTGGCAAGGACGGGCTGCGGCGCACGGAGCGCGCGCTGCCCGAGCCCGGCCCCGGGCAGGTGCGCATCCGCATGGGCGCGGTGTCGCTCAACTACCGCGATCTCATGATGCTGCTGGGCCTTTACAACCCGCGTCAGCCCTTGCCGCTCATTCCCTGCTCGGATGGTGCCGGCACGGTGGTGGCGGTCGGCGAGGGGGGTGGCGCCTGGCGCCCCGGTGATCGTGTCATGGGCGCGTTCGCGCAAGACTGGCTGGACGGCGAGGTGGACAGCCGTTCCGGGCGGCACACCCTGGGTGGACCGCTCGACGGGATGTTGGCCGAGGAAGTCATCCTTTCCGAGACCGGCCTGGTGCGCAGCCCCGACTCGCTCTCCGATGCCGAGGCGGCCTGCCTGCCCTGCGCCGGCGTGACCGCGTGGCACGCGCTCGTGGCGCAGGGCGGGATCAAGTCCGGCGACACGGTGCTGGTCATCGGCACGGGCGGCGTGTCGCTGTTCGCCCTGCAGATCGCCCTCGCGCATGGGGCGCGGGTCGCCGCGGTGTCGCGCAGCGAGGAAAAACTCGCCCGGGCCCGGGCGCTGGGGGCCTTCGCCGGGATCCACAGCGCCGCCACGCCGGACTGGGGCAAGGCCGTACAGGCGCTGACCGGCGGGCGCGGCGTGGATCACGTCGTCGAGGTCGGCGGCGCGGGCACCCTGGCCCAGTCCATCGAGGCCGTGCGTCCGGGCGGGCGGATCGCCATCATCGGCGTGCTGTCGGGGGTATCCAGCCAGATCGATCTGCGCCGGGTGCTGATGCGCAGCGTTCGCCTGCAGGGGCTGTTCGTGGGCAGCCGGCGCATGCTCGAGGATTTGAGCCGCGCGGTCGACACGACCGGGCTCAAGCCCGTGATCGACCGAACCTGGCCGTGGCAGGAGGCCGGCGCGGCGTTCGAGTATCTGGCCGGCGGCCAGCAGTTCGGCAAAGTGGTGCTGACTTGGTAGATCCCGCGCCGCCTGATCCGGATCTCGCGTTTTTCAGGCAGGTCTGCGGCGCGCGGGGAGTCGTGGCGGACCCTGTGGGCCAGTCGGACTACCTGCGGGAGCCGCGCGGGCGCTTCTCGGGGGCGGCCCGGGCAGTGGTGCTTCCCGGCAGCACGGCGGAGGTGGCGGCCGTGGTCCAGTACGCTCACGCCCACGGCATCGCCATCGTGCCGCAGGGGGGGCAGACGGGTCTGTGCGGCGGCGCGATGCCGGACCAGACGGGCCGCCAGATCGTCCTCAATCTCAAGCGCATGCGGCGCATCCTGGCGCTCGATCCTGTGGACGGGACGGTGACCGTTCAGGCCGGCTGCCGGCTGTCCGCGCTGCAGCAGGCCGTTGCGGCCCGCGGCTGGTGGTTTCCCCTGAGCCTCGCCTCGAGCGACGATTGCCAGATCGGCGGCAACCTCGCCACCAACGCCGGGGGGCACAACGTGCTGCGCTACGGCAATGTGCGCGAGCTTTGCCGCGGCCTCGAAGTCGTGCTGGCCGACGGCCGGGTCTGGTCGGACCTGAAAGGTCTCACCAAGGACAACAGCGGCTACGATCTCAAACAGCTCTTCATCGGCGCCGAGGGGACGCTCGGCATCATCACCGCGGCCGTGCTGCGCCTGGCGCCGCGGCCGGCGCAGCAAGCCCTGACGCTCGTGCCGCTGCCCGATGTCGCGACCGCGGTGCAACTGTTCGGGCACCTGAACGCCGCCCTGGGGGAGGCCGTGACGGCCTTCGAGCTCCTGTCGACGTTTTCCCTTGATCTGGTGACGCGCCATTTTCCCGATCTGCCGGCGTTCCCGCGGACCGGCCGTCCCTGGTGCGTCCTGATCGAACTGTCGCGCACCAGCGCCGGAGCGGACCTTGCCGCCGCGCTTGCCGACGTTCTGGCGCCGGTCGTGGGTGTGGAGGCTCTGCACGCTGCCGTGACGGCCGCCGATCGACGGCAGATGGATCGGCTGTGGGCCGTGCGCAACGCCATTCCCGACGCCCAGCGGCGCGAGGGGCCGAGCATCAAGCACGACATCAGCCTGCCGCGGGGACGGATGGCGCCGTTCATCGCCGAGGTGCTGCCGCTGTTGCAGGCCCGCTGTCCCGGTGTGCGGCCCTGCATTTTCGGGCACCTCGGCGACGGCAACCTGCACTTCAACCTCTCCGCGCCGTCCGGGAGTGACGCGCCGGCGTTCCTGGCGCAGCGCGAAGCGTTGGAACGGCTCGTCCATGACCGCGTGGTCGCCCATGGCGGCAGCTTTGCGGCCGAGCATGGCGTCGGCCAGCTCAAGCGCGGCGAAATGGCGCGCTACAAGGACGCGGTCACGCTGGATTTGATGCGACGCATCAAGCGCGCACTCGATCCGGACGCGGTGCTGAATCCTGGCAAGGTGTTGCCGGAGTCGTAAGCGCGCGCACCGCATCGAAGGTGTGCAGGAAGATCCGACCCGGCGCGAGCCGCGTGGGCAGATCGACCCGTTGCAGGCGGTCCATGACCGGCCCCTTGACCTCCGCCAGATGCAGGGTGATCCCCTGCGCCCGCAGGCTCCGGATCAGGCCCTGCAGCATTTCCAGTGCGCTGAGATCGATGGCGTTCATGGCGCTGGCGATCAGCACCACGTGACGCGTATCGGGCGTTTCGGCGACCGACCGCAGGATGAAATCCTCCACCGCCGCCGCGTTGGCGAAGCACAGGCGCTCGTCGACACGCACCAGCAACAGCCCCCGCCAGGTCGTGACGTGGTGGCGCTGGACGTTGCGGAAGTGCTCGGTTCCGGGAACCCGTCCCACCCGGGCGATGTGCGGATTTCCGCTGCGCCAGACGAACAGCAGCAGCGACAGCACGAGACCCAGCAGCAGTCCGTGTTCCACCCCCAGAACCATGACGCCCGCGAAGGTCGCGAGCCATCCCGCGGCGTCGGCGCGGTCGTAGCGCCAGGCCTCGCGCAGCGTCGCCACGTCCACCAGATTCAGCACTGCCATGACGATGATCGCGGCCAGCACGGCCTGGGGCATGTGGGTGAACAGGGGCGTCAGGTAGAGGGCGGCAAGGCCGACCAGAACGGCCGTGATGACGCCGGCGAGCGGGGTGCGTGCCCCGGCCGTGTCGTTGACCACGGTACGACTGAACCCGCCGGCCACCGGCATGGCGCCGGTGAACGCCGCGCCCAGATTGGCGACCCCCAGGGCGATGAGTTCCTGATCCGCATCGATGCGCTGGCGGCGCCGGGCGGCCAGCACCTTGGCGATCGAGACGCTCTCCACATAGCCGATCAGGGCGATGAGCGCCGCCGAGGGGAGCAGCTCCTGCCAGGGTTGCGCCGCGCCGAGGAAGCCGAAGTTCAACCTCGGCAGGGTGACGTCCAGCGCCCCGACGACCGCGACCCCGTGACGCAGGTCCCAATCTCCCCCGGCCACCAGGGCCGTGCCCAGCAGCACGACGAGCAGGGGCGCCGATTTGCCGATGACCAGCACGGCGCGGTCGGCCAGGTTCAATCGCCGCAGCAGCCGCCCCAGCGGCCCCGCCGAAAACCACAGCAGACCGATCGCTCCCGCGCCCACCATCAGGGTCAGCGGTTGGATCCGGTCCAGATCCGCGATCAGCCGGGCGAGCATTGCCGGCGTCTGCCCGCCGCCGCCGGGAATGCCGGTCAGATGTTTGAGCTGGCTCGCGACGATCACCAGGGCCGCGCCGGTGGTGAATCCGGACAGCACCGGATGACTCAGGAAATTGATCAGCCGGCCCGCGCGCAGCAGACCCAGCGCCAGGAGCAGTATCCCGACCTCGAAGGCGAGGATCACGGCCTGCATCAGCGCCTGCGCCGGGTCGGTCACGCCGCGTGCGCCCAGGGTGCTCGCGACCAGCAATGCCGCCACCGCGACCGGCCCCACCGCCAGGGTCCGGCTGGTGCCGAAGACCGCATAGAGGATCGGCGGCAGCATGCTGGCATAGAGTCCGGCCTGTGGCGGCAGGCCGGCGAGCAGCGCGTAGGCGAGGCTCTGGGGGACGAGCAGGATCGCGGTGATGGCGCCGGCCAGGCCGTCGTCGATCAGGTCCTGGCGTCGATACGTCCTGAGCCATTGCAGCGGCGGAAGCGCCACACGGTGTTGTCGCCCCTCCCGAACCGAAGGCGAATCCGCAGGGATGGGCATCAGGCCGTCCGGCCGCAGGCCAGATTGGCGGGCACCGCCACGTCCATGTACTTGGGATTGGGCAGGTTCAGGTTGTTCATCACGTTCACGTATGCATCGACCGATTGGGCCTGCAGGCGCGGGTTGTAACGCTTTTCCTCGCCGATGGTGCTGACCGTCCAGCCCTTGTAGTCGTGGCCGGGATAGACGAGCGTTTCTTCGGGCAGTTTGAGCAGCTTGTTGAACAGGCTGTCGTATTGGGCGCGGGCATCGCCGTTCTGGAAATCGGTGCGGCCGGTGCCGCGGATCAGCAGGGTGTCGCCGGTGAACACCCGGTCGTCCATGAGGAAACTGTAGGATTCGTCGGTATGCCCGGGGGTGTAGAGCGCGCGCAGCGTCAGCGCGCCGACCCGGATGGCTTCCCCATCGCGCACCCGCAGCGAGACGCATTCGGCCTTGGTCTGCTCGCCCATCAGCGTGACGCAGCCGGTGACCTCGCGCAGCTTGCCCATGGCGGTCACGTGATCGGCATGGGTGTGGGTGTCGATGGCCTTGACCAGCCGGATATCGAGTTCACGCAGCAGTTGCAGATAGGCGTTCATCTGTTCCAGCACCGGATCGATGATCACGGCCTCGCCGCCGGGCCGTTCGGCCAGCAGATAGGTGTAGGTGCCGGTGTCCAGATCATAGAGTTGGCGAAACAACATGGTTTGGCTCCTCCGCAGGTAATCCGGATGATATGCGAATATAGGAATAAGTATATACGAATTCGCTCAGTGCAGGCCCGCCGCGCACACCTCGCGTAGCCGGCGGGACCGCTTCCCCGCGGGGTCGGAAGATGCCGCCGGCGCTGAGCCACGCGGGCGTATCAGACCAGACCGCGCTCGGCCAGGGAGACGCAGGGACCGTCGCCGACGATGAGATGATCGAGCACGCGGATGTCGACCAGGGCCAGCGCCTGTTTGAGCCTGCGGGTCAGTTCCTCGTCGGCGCGACTGGGCTCGGCGACGCCGGAGGGGTGGTTGTGCGCGAGGATCACCGCCGCCGCGTTGCAGTCGAGCGCGGCGCGCACCACCTCGCGCGGATGCACGCTGGCCTGGTCGATGGTGCCGCGGAACAGTTCACGAAATGCGATCACCCGGTGCCGGTTGTCCAGATAGAGGCAGGCAAAGACCTCGAAGGGATGATCGCGGAGCTGGCTTTGCAGGAAGCGACTGACCTCGTCGGGTCGGCTCATGACCTCGCCCCGTTTGAGGCTTTCACCGAGATGTCGGCGGGCCATCTCCAGCACCGCCTGGAGCTGGGCGTATTTGGCCAGACCCAGTCCCGGCGCGCGACAGAACTCCCGCTGTGACAGGCCGAGCAGCGTGCGCAGGCTCCCGTGCTGCGCCAGGAGATCGCGCGCCAGATCGACCGCATTGCGGCCCGGAATGCCGGTGCGCAGAAAAATCGCCAGCAGTTCGGCATCGGACAAGGTGCCCGGGCCCTGAGCCAGCAATTTCTCGCGCGGGCGTTCGGCATCGGGCCAGTCGGTGATTCGCATCGTCTTCCGCTCGAGGCGCGGCCCCGGGTATGAGGACCAGTCGTTGGCGCCGTTCCGGAACGCCGCCGCAATGGCGCCGCCTTGGGCGGACCGGCGTCATTGCCGGCGCCGACGGCGCATCCGGCGTATCGGCCAGCGAGCACGGCGGCTTGATCCCGCTTTGGCGCGCGCCCGCCCTTGGGATAGGATGCGCGAAGCCCTCCGGATCGTTAACATCGACCGATTTCGAGCATGCCGCCCATGAATTCAGCCCCATTCCCCCAACGCATCCTGCTCGGCATCACCGGCGGCATCGCCGCCTACAAGAGCGCCGAGCTGGTGCGGCGGCTGCGCGAGCGGGGCGCCGAGGTGCAGGTGGTCATGACCGCGGCGGCGACGGCCTTCATCACACCCCTGACCCTTCAGGCCCTGAGCGGCAGGCCGGTGCGCACCGGCCTGATGGACCCGCAGGCCGAGGCCGCGATGAGCCACATCGAGCTGGCGCGCTGGGCCGAGTGCCTGCTGATCGCCCCGGCCAGCGCCGACTTCATCGCCCGTCTCGCCCATGGTCTCGCCGACGATCTGTTGAGCACGGTCTGTCTGGCCAGCGAGGCGCCGCTGGTGGTGGCGCCTGCCATGAACCGCGTCATGTGGCAGCACCCGGCCACGCGCGCCAACTGCGCCGTGCTGGCCGCGCGGGGCGCGCGCCTTTTGGGACCCGCGGACGGCGAGCAGGCCTGCGGCGAAGTCGGGGCGGGCCGGATGCTGGAGCCGCCGGCGCTCGTCGAGGCGCTCGCGGTGACGGCGCCCGCGGTCGATCTGCGCGGGCTCACGGTGCTGATCACCGCCGGACCCACGCGCGAGCCGCTGGACCCGGTGCGTTTTCTCACCAACCGCAGCTCGGGGAAGATGGGCTATGCCGTTGCCGAGGCCGCGCGCGATGCCGGTGCGCGCGTCATCCTGGTGAGCGGACCGGTGCACCTGCCCGCGCCGGCGGGCGTGACGTGCGTGCAGGTCGAGCAGGCCGAGGCCATGCGCGCCGCGGTGTTGCAGCACGTCGCGGCCGCGGATCTGTTCATTGCCACCGCCGCCGTGGCGGACTATCGACCCGCGGAGCGCGCCGCCGGCAAGATCAAGAAGAACGGCGAGCGGTTGACGCTGGATCTCGAGCCCACGCCCGACATCCTGGCCGAAGTGGCGGGGCGGGCGAGCCCGCCCTTCACGGTCGGATTCGCCGCCGAAACCGAGCGGGTCGCCGAGTATGCCGAGGGCAAGCGGCGGCGCAAGAAGCTCGACATGATCGCGGCCAATCAGGTGGACGACCAGGGTCTGGGCTTCGACAGCGACGACAATGCGCTGACCGTGTTCTGGGACGGCGGCGCGTGCAGTCTCCCGCGGCAGTCGAAGTCGGCACTTGCGCGCGCCTTGCTGGCCTTGGTCGCCGAGCGCATGGGACGTGCCCCGGTGTCGGCATGAGGCCGGGCGGCCGTCGGCCCCCGCCGGTGTCTGTGGTTCTTCAGCGCAACCCGTGACCGCGTGCCGCCAGCGCGGCGAGGACGGGCAGGATCACCAGGAGATGCGCGGCCAGCATCAGGACGCGTCGCAGACGGCGCACGGCGGCCTCGTCCGGCACGAAGGCAGGATCGGCCCGCGCCGTGGCTTGCCAGCGGCGCAGTTGCCGGGTGACGGGAATGCCGAGCAGCACCATGGCGCCGAAGCCGGTCAGCTTGGCGTGGAACAGCGGATTGGCCAGATCGAATGCAGCGCCTTTGGCGCCGAGCAAGAGGCGCAGCAGCCCGGTGATGAGAACCAGCGCGAGCATGCCCCGATAGAGCCGGTCGTAACGCGGCAACGATGCCAGCGCTTGGGGCATCCACACCGGCCGCATGAGCGCCGTCTCGATGGCCAGAAACGTCACCATCGACAAAATCGCGATGAAATGGCTGGCCGCGAGAACTGACTCGGTCATGCCGCCCCCTGTCCGTCGATTGCAAGCATAAGGATCTCCAAAAATGCTCGAAATCCAGATCCGTGTCCTCGATGCCCGCCTGGGAAAGCAGTTCCCCATTCCCGACTACGCCACGGCGGGGTCGGCGGGGCTGGATTTGCGCGCCTGCCTGGATGCGCCCGTGGTGCTGGAGCCCGGTCGAACCGAACTCATCCGGACGGGGCTGGCCATGCACATCGGCGATCCGGCCTATGCGGCACTGATCCTGCCGCGCTCCGGCCTCGGCCACAAGCACGGCATCGTCCTGGGCAATCTCGTCGGCCTGATCGACTCGGATTACCAGGGCGAACTGATGGTGTCCTGCTGGAACCGGGGGGAGGCCCCCTTCACGCTGCAACCCTTCGATCGGCTCGCGCAACTCGTCTTCGTGCCGGTGGTGCGAGCGCGGCTGACGCCCGTCGAGACCTTCGACACCAGCGAGCGCGGCACCGGCGGTTTCGGGCATACCGGCCGCTGAACCGCTCCGGCACCGCCGGCTGACCACGTCTCCCAACCGAGGACCTGCCCGGCGTTTCTTCCTCGCCATCGATGCTCGAGGGGATGGCTCCCGACCAGAACGAGGAGCCCACGCGCCAATCCCGACTCACCGAAGCGCAGCCGGTCAGGATCCCGCCGAAGGCCGATCAGTCGCCCGCGACCAATGTGGCCGGGAAGCGCGAGCTCAGCAAACCTTCCCGGTAGCGGCGCGGCAATCGCCGTCGTCCAGCAGAGGCGCCGGATATGAAACGCCGCGCCGCCGGCAGCTAACGGCCCAGTATTTGGCTCAGGTTGCCGTGGTTGACCGTGCCGACGCTGGCGGACCCCACGCCGAGAGAAGCCATCCAGGCTTGGGCCAGAGTCCCACGTCGGCGCGTCCGTTCTCGTCGCATTGACCCACATGCGTAGCGTTGCGAAATCGGCATCGCGCGCATCCACGTGTCGGTCACCATTGCTGTCATACTGCGCCAGCTCCTGGAAGACGTTGCTCGCCCTGCCGCCACCGGCCAGCGCTGTGGCCGAGCCGAACAGTTGCTGCCGTTATCCATGCAGCCGTTGCGATCCAAGTTCAGTATCAACGGCGTTCGGAACCTGATGCTCGATGACGCAGGCGGGCTTCCTTGTCGCCGGGACTGGTCAGGATATAGAATTTCAGCCAAACGCTTCACGTCATCCAGCCTTCCCGACAGTTCCTGCGCCGCGGCAAAATTAAAGTAAGCGTCGTCTCGCCACGGCGCGATCTTCAGCGCAACAAAACAGGAATAATCAAGGAGTTTAACCGTGGATTTCATCGACCAACTTCGAGTCCTGTCTTCGCGCATTTCAAGCACGAAGAACATCATCCAAACGGAGGAGGCAACCAAGAATGCAATGGTCATGCCGTTCATTCAGATTCTCGGTTACAACCCCTTTGATCCTCTTGAAGTAACGCCGGAATTGATCGCAGATGTTGGAACCAAGAAGGGCGAGAAAGTCGACTATGCCATTCTTAAAGATGGGAAGCCAATCATCATTTTTGAATGCAAGAGATCTGGCGGCGATCTGAATATCAGTCACGCAAGTCAGTTGTTCCGCTATTTCCACGTAACAGCCGCGCGCTTCGGTGTGCTCACCAACGGCTTGGTCTACAGGTTTTTCACCGATCTTGAGCAGCCTAACAAAATGGATGAAAAGCCGTTCTTCGAATTCAACATTCTTGATTTCAAAGATCGAGATGTTGAAGAACTCAAGAAGTTTGCAAAGGCCACGTATGACCTCGACACCATTCTAACCACCGCGAATGATCTCAAGTACACCAGGTCAATCCAGCAGAAGCTCGCAGAATGGATATCTAGCCCATCCGAAGAGCTTGTGCGTTTAGTCTCTGCCGATTTGCTCGGAAGCAAGCGGTTTACGCAGGCAACAAAAGATCAATTTACAGCAATTACCAAGCGTGCCTTTGAACAACTCATCGGCGAAAAGATCAATGAGCGGCTGAAGGGAGCAATGACGTCAGAGCAGGCGCCGGTCGTCGTTGCCGCTGCAGCGGCAGAGCCTGCGCCTTCTGTGGAGCAGCCATCAGAGCCGCAGGTTGTTACCTCAGCTGAAGAGCTTGAAGCGTTCTATGCAGTCAGGGCAATCCTTCGGGAAATAGTTCCGTCCAGGCGAGTGACTATCAGAGACGCTCAGAGCTACTGCGCTATCCTGCTTGATGACAACAATCGAAAGCCAATCTGCAGGCTTCGGTTTAATAACGCACCAAAACTACGTCTTGGCATTTTCAACGAAAGGAAAGAAGAGGAAATTGTGTCTCTTGACTGCGTGGATGATATCTTCAACTTTTCGGATCGCTTGAAGGCCGCGGTATCGTCATATATCCAGGGCGCGGCATGAAAGTTATGGGTGCTGGGCTCTAACCATTCTTCACAGGCACTTCGACAAAGCAAGATTGCCCGGCAATGCGTTCCAACCGACGAGCAGAATATAGGGCGCAGATGGGCATCAACGTTAGGGACGGTCTCCAGCGGCAGTCTCTCCGGCCCGCCCACAGAGCTTGGCTGAGGGTCGGCGCAGGTCTGTGTCGCACGGCCGCTGAACCATCCGGCGGATGTCATCTTCCTGGATGTTCTCGTGGCGCTGTACCTTGATTTGGTTCGAGGCGGAGGGCTATCGTCGATGACGACCGGAGGTCCGCGTCTTGCCGCCGGGGGCGCGAGGCCGGGCATACAGAAAAACTCCTGGGAGACCCTGATGCGCAGCACCATGATGACCGACGGCCTGACGCTGGATCTGCTCGTCGAGCGGGCCGAGACGCTGTTTCCCGCCGTTCCCATCGTCTCGCGCGCGCCGGATCGTCGCCTGATCCGATCCAGCTATGGCGAGGTCATGGGACGGGCGAGGGCGCTTGCCGGCGGCTTGCAAGCCGCGGGACTGCAAGCCGGGGACCGCGTTGCAAGCCTGATGTGGAATCATCAGATGCATCTGGAAGCCTATTTCGGCGTGCCGCTCGCGGGCGGGGTACTGCATACGCTCAATCCGCGCCTTTCGATCGACGATCTGGCATACGTCATGCGCCATGGCGGTGACCGTTTCCTGGTGCTCGATGAGGGGCTGCTGCCGCTCTATGCGCTGCTTCGCGAACACGTTGAGCCCGAGCGGGTCTGGGTGGTGCGCTGGCAGGATGCGCCGCTCGACGGGCCCGCGCTCGCCGATTACGAGGACTTGCTGGCCATCGGGCGCGACCGGTTCGCGCCGCCTCGGCTCGACGAAGCCGATCCCTGCCTCATGTGCTACACCTCGGGAACCACCGGTCGCCCCAAGGGGGTGGTGTATTCGCACCGCTCCACCGTTTTGCATGCGCTCGCCAGCGCCTTGCCCGACGAGGTCGGTCTTTCCTGCCGGGATACGGTCACGCCGGTGGTGCCGATGTTCCATGCCAACGCCTGGGGGTTGCCGTTTGCGGCGACGCTGGTCGGGGCGAGTCAGGTGTTTCCCGGCCCGCATCTGGACCCTGCGAGTCTGCTCGATCTTTTTGCCGGCGAAGGCGTGACGGTCACGGCGGGCGTGCCGACCATCTGGCTGGGTCTGCTCGAAGCGCTGCGGCGGGAGCCCGAGCGCTGGGACTTGCCTGCCATGCGCACGGTCGTCGGCGGTTCGGCGGTGCCGGCCGCGCTGATCGAAGGGCTGACGCATTTCGGCATGTCGGTGATCCAGGGGTGGGGAATGACGGAAACCTCGCCGCTCGCCGCGTTGGCGCGGCTGAAACCGGCCGAGGAGGCGCTGCCGCCGGCCGAACGGCTGCGTTACCAGACCAGTCAGGGTCTGCCGTGTCCGCTGGTGCGGCTGCGCATCGCCGATGAAGCGGGTCAGGCGCTGCCCTGGGACGGCGCGCGCATGGGCGAGGTGCAGGTGCGCGGGCCGTGGATCACGGGTGCCTATCACGGCGATGAAGGGGCGGACAAGTTCGCGCCCGACGGCTGGTTGCGGACCGGTGATGTCGCCGTCATCGACCCCGCTGGCTACGTGTTGCTGACCGATCGCACCAAGGACTTGATCAAATCCGGCGGCGAATGGATCAGTTCGGTGGCCCTGGAAAATGCGCTGATGAATCACCCTGCGGTCCTCGAGGCGGCGGTGATCGCCGTTGCGGACGCGCGCTGGGGCGAGCGGCCCTTGGCCGTGGTCGTGTTCAAGTCGGGAGAGGCGGCCTCCGTGGACGATCTGAAGGCGTTTCTGGGCGCTCGCTTCGCCAAGTGGATGGTGCCGGACCGGTATGTAGTCGAGACTGCCATTCCGCGCACTTCCACCGGCAAATTCAACAAGCTGGCGCTGCGGGAGCGCTATCGTCGAATGGGCGAGGACGGAGGGGACGAGGGTGTCGCCTGAGCCAGCCTCGCCGTGTTGCCAGGTCTGTCGGCTGGACCGCGACGATGTCTGTATCGGCTGCGGCCGCACCGCCCGGGAGATACGGGACTGGCTGATCCTGGACCGCGAGCGGCGGTGGGCTGTGTTGCGGGCGGCAGCCGCGCGGCGGCGTGCGCGTGCCGGCGAGGCCGGCTGATCGGTCCGCTGCTTTCCGGGCAGCAACGTTTTACCGAGGAAGGCGGCGGGTTCGCCAGAACGTCCCATGCCTGGCGCCAAGGCGGACGACCGCGCGGGCGATCCGTCGCACCTCCCGCATCCGAAGCGCGCCGGCATCCCTGTTTTCGCATGGTCGGCCACACGAAAAAGCCCCGGGGTGGGTCCCCCGGGGCTGATGCAGGTCGATCCGGCGATGACCTCTTACATGATCATGTAGTTGGGGCCGCCGCCGCCCTCCGGGGTGACCCAGTTGATGTTCTGCGCCGGGTCCTTGATATCGCAGGTCTTGCAGTGCACGCAGTTCTGCGCGTTGATCTGGAAGCGCGGCTTGCCGTCCTCGTCCTTAACCACCTCATAGACACCGGCCGGGCAATAGCGCTGGGCGGGCTCGTCGTAAACCGGCAGGTTCTGCCCGATGGGGATCTCGGGATCCTTGAGCGTCAGATGGACCGGCTGGTCTTCCTCGTGGTTGGTGCCCGAAAGATAGACTGAAGAGGGCAGGTCGAAGCTCACCACGCCATCGGGCTTGGGGTAGTCGATGGGCGTGCATTCGCTCGCCATCTTGAGCTCGGCGTAGTCCGGGGTGTTGGCGTGCAGCGTGAAGGGCAGCTTGCCGCCGGCGATGTTCTGGTCGACGAACTGGAAGGGCGCGCCCAGGAGCACGCCGAACTTGTGCAGGGCCGGGGTCCAGTTGCGGGATTTGTAGAGCTCTTCCCAGACCCAGGAATTCTTGACCTTGGCCTCGTAGCTCACCAGATCCTGACCGCCGGTGTCGCCGGCCGCCAGCGCCTCCACGATGGCCTCGCCGGCCAGCATGCCGGTCTTCATGGCGGTGTGGTTGCCCTTGATCTTGGCGGGGTTGAGGAAGCCGGCCTCGCAGCCGACCATCATGCCGCCGGCAAAGCTCAGCTTGGGCAGGGAGTTGAGGCCGCCCTTGTTCACCGCGCGCGCGCCGTAGGCGATGCGCTTGCCGCCTTCCAGCGTCTGGCGGATGGTGGGGTGGGTCTTCCAGCGCTGGAATTCCTTGAACGGGTACAGGTAGGGGTTCTTGTAGTCCAGGGCGATGATGTAGCCGCAGAGGACCTTGTTGTCTTCCCAGTGGTAGAGGAAGCCGCCGCCCTCGGTGCGGGCGTCCATCGGCCAGCCCGCGGTGTGGACCACGAGGCCGGGCTTGTGCTTGGCGGGGTCGATTTCCCAGATTTCCTTCAGGCCGATGCCGTAATGCTGGGCGTCGCAGTCGCTACGCAGGTCGAACTGCTGCATCAGGCGCTTGCCCAGGTGGCCGCGACAGCCTTCGGCAAAGACGGTGTACTTGGCGCGCAGTTCCACGCCGGGAGTGTAGCTGTCCTTCGGCTCGCCCTTGCGCGACACGCCCATGTCGCCGGTGAGGACGCCGCAGACCGCGCCCTTGTCGTCGTAGAGCACGTCGGCCGCCGTGTAGCCGGGGAAGATGTTGGCGCCCATGGCCTCGGCCTGTTCGCCGAGCCAGCGCACCAGCTGGCCCAGGCTGATGATGTAGTTGCCCTCGTTGTGCATGGGCTTGGGCAGCAGCGCATTCGGAGTCAGCACCGAGCGCTGGTCGCTCAGGAAGAAATGCATCTCGTCGTGGCTGACCGGGACGTTCAGCGGAGCGCCGCGTTCCTTCCAGTCGGGGAACAGCTCATTGAGCGCGGTGGGCTCGAGGATCGCGCCGGACAGGCTGTGCGCGCCCAGCTCCGAGCCTTTTTCCACCACGCAGACCTCGATCTGCTGGCCGGACTGCGCGGCCAACTGGAGAATGCGGCAGGCGCAGGACAGCCCCGCAGGACCGCCGCCAACGATGACGACATCGAACTCCATCACTTCCCGTTCCACCATTGCACTCCTTCAGTCACCTGATTCGGGGCGGTCGCCGTATGAGAATCAGGCATATTATCCAATGGGGTGGGTGAAAAAAAGTTAAACCGCCATGGCGCAGGCCACGATCGGGGAGATGGGATGCAGCATCCGGACCGGATCGATGCAGACGTATCCGCCATGCGGCGGATGTTTCTCGGCGTCCAGCCGCCTCCCGATTGCGCCCGATGCTGGCTCCAGGCCGCAGGCGAGGCGTTGGGCGAGCCGCCCTGGTTGCGCTGGCACGCGCCCGAGGACGTGCATCTGACGGTGCGCTTTCTGGGGGCGGTCGGGGCAATGGGGGAGGCCAGTCTGGTTCGTGCGGCCGCATCGGCTCTGGCCGGGCAGGCCGCCTTTGCGCTGACGAGCGGCGCCGCACTGTGGTTTCCGGAAGAACACCGGGCGGTGGCGCTGGCGATGTCGGTGACGCCAGACCCGCGCCTGGTCCTGCTGGCCGAGCGGATCGATCGCGCCGTCAGGCAGGCCGGTGTGCCGCCCGACCCGCGTCCTTTCTGGCCGCACATCACCCTGGCCCGCTTGCGGCGGAATCACCCCCCGCTGCCGGCTGCGCCGCAGGGGGCGCCGATCCGTTTTCCCGTCCGGGAACTGCTGCTCTTCGAGAGCCGAACGGGGGGCGCGCCGGTTCGCTATCATCGGCGCCACGTCTTTCCATTCGCATGATCCGTTCCGGCGGCCCGCGGGATCGAGCCGGCGATCCTCGATGTCGACGGCGTGCACGCCGCGGGCCCGGCGATTCCCGATTGCCGGCAGCGCAGCCGATCAGCGACAATGACAAGCTTTTCAGGCCAGTGAACGCCGCCGTGCCCGATCACTTTGGACGCGCCGTCACCCGGCGAAACATTGCAGCGAGGACATGATGCCGTCACGTCGAAGACTCGCCAACGCCATCCGGGCGCTGGCCATGGACGCAGTGCAGGAAGCCAAATCGGGGCATCCGGGCGCGCCGATGGGCATGGCGGACATTGCCGAGGTGCTCTGGAACGATTTCCTGCGCCACGATCCGGCCGACCCGCGCTGGCCCGATCGCGACCGCTTCGTGCTGTCCAACGGCCACGGCTCCATGTTGCTCTACGCGGCGCTGCATCTCTCGGGCTATGAGCTGAGCCGCGCGGACCTGCGCAACTTCCGGCAACTGCACAGCAAGACGGCCGGGCACCCCGAATACGGCATCACCCCCGGCGTCGAAACCACCACCGGTCCGCTGGGGCAGGGCCTGGCCAATGCGGTGGGCATGGCGCTGGCCGAGCGCTTGCTCGCCGCCCGGTTCAATCGCGACGATTTTCCCATCGTCGATCATTTCACCTACGCCTTCGTCGGCGATGGCTGCCTGATGGAAGGCGTCTCGCACGAGGTGTGCTCGCTGGCCGGCACCTGGCAACTCGGCAAGCTGGTCGTGTTCTACGACGACAACGGCATCTCCATCGACGGCCCGGTGCAGGGCTGGTTCACCGACGATACGCCGGCGCGCTTCGAGGCCTATGGCTGGCAGGTGATCCGCAACGTCGACGGTCACGACGCCGAGGCAGTGCGCGAAGCGATCATTGCGGCACGCGGCGAGACCGGCCGGCCAAGCCTGATCTGCTGCAAGACCGTGATCGGCTTCGGCGCGCCCAACAAGCAGGGCTCGGAGTCGACCCACGGCGCGCCGCTGGGCGCCGAGGAAATCGCCGCCGCGCGGGAGCGACTCGGCTGGCCCTATCCGCCGTTCGAGATCCCCGAGGACGTTGCGGCGGCCTGGGACGCCCGGGCGCGGGGCGAGAAGCTGTCGGCGCGCTGGCAGGCGCTGTTTGCCCGCTATCGCGAGGCCTATCCGGACCTCGCCGCAGAATTCACGCGCCGCATGGCGGGAGATCTGCCGCCCAACTGGGCGGAAACGTGCGCGGGCTGGCTGGCGGAGGTGGCCGATCAGGCGGCGAGTCTGGCGACCCGCCAGGCATCCCAGAAGGCGTTGGAGCGCCTGGGCCCGGTTTTGCCGGAGCTGGTCGGGGGTTCTGCGGACCTCACCCATTCGAATCTCACGCACTGGTCGGGCTCGGTGACGTTCTCCGGCGAGCGACCGGCGGCCAACGGCATCGCCTACGGGGTGCGCGAGTTCGGCATGGCGGCGATCAACAACGGCCTTGCGCTGCATGGCGGTTTCCTTCCCTACGGCGCGACCTTCCTCGTGTTTTCCGATTACGCCCGCAACGCAATCCGCATGGCGGCGCTGATGCGTCAGCGCAACCTCTTCGTGCTGACCCATGATTCGATCGGCCTGGGCGAGGACGGCCCGACCCATCAGCCCATCGAGCATCTGGCCAGCCTGCGCCTGATTCCGAACCTGCACGTCTGGCGGCCCTGCGACGCCGTCGAGTCGCAGGTGGCCTGGCAGGAGGCGGTCGCCTATCGTGAGGGGCCCTCCGCGCTGGTGTTTTCACGCCAGAGCTGCCCGCACCAGGCGCGCAGCGGCGGGCAGCTTGCCGAGGTCCGTCGCGGGGGTTATATCCTGCGGGACACCCCGGGCACGCCCGATGTGCTGATTCTGGCGAGCGGTTCCGAGGTGGCGCTTGCCATGGCGGCGGCCGAGCAGCTGACCGCTGCGGGCACCGCGGCGCGCGTCGTCTCGATGCCGTGCGCCGAGGTTTTCGCCGCTCAGGACGCCGCATACCGGGAGCGTGTGTTGCCCGCGGCCGTGACGCGCCGCGTGGCGGTGGAGGCGGCCCATCCCTTGTACTGGCGGGCTTTCGTCGGTCTGCAGGGGCGGGTGATCGGCATCGACCGCTTCGGTGAATCGGCGCCCGCCCCGGCGCTGATGACTTATTTCGGGTTTACGGTGGACAACGTGGTCGCCACCGTCCGGGACCTACTCTGACCGGCGGCAGGCCGGCTTAACCAGCAGGAGTGATGCGCATGGCAATCAAGGTGGCAATCAATGGATATGGCCGCATCGGCCGCAACGTCTTGCGGGCGCTGTACGAATCCGGCCGGACGGGGGAAGTCCAGATCGTCGCGATCAACGATCTCGGCGATGCCAAGACCAACGCGCACCTGACGCGCCACGACACGACCCACGGCAGGTTTCCCGGCACCGTGGCCGTGGAAGGCGACTACATGATCGTCAACGGCGACAAGATCCGCGTGCTGGCCAACCGCAACCCCGCCGAGCTGCCCTGGGGCGAGCTGGGTGTGGACGTGGTGATGGAATGCACCGGCTTTTTCACCAGCAAGGAAAAGGCCTCGGCGCATCTGAAGGGCGGCGCCAAAAAAGTCATCATTTCCGCTCCGGGCGGCAAGGACGTCGACGCGACCATCGTCTATGGCGTCAACCACGGTGTGCTGAAAGCAAGCGACACCGTGATCAGCAACGCCAGCTGCACCACCAACTGCCTGGCCCCGCTGGTCAAGCCGCTGCACGAGAAGCTGGGTCTGGTCGAAGGCCTGATGAACACCATCCACGCCTACACCAACGATCAGGTGCTGACCGACGTCTATCACGAAGACCTGCGCCGGGCGCGCAGTGCCACGCATTCCATGATCCCGACCAAGACCGGCGCCGCCGCGGCGGTGGGCCTCGTGCTGCCGGAGCTCAACGGCAAGCTGGACGGCTTTGCCATCCGTGTGCCGACCATCAACGTGTCGCTGGTCGACCTGACCTTCACTGCCGGGCGCGCCACCACGGTGGAGGAGGTCAACCAGATCCTCAAGGACGCCGCGGCCGGTGAGCTCAAGGGCATCCTGAACGTGAACGAGGAGCCTTTGGTGTCCGTGGATTTCAACCACAACCCGGCGTCCTCGACCGCCGACCTGACCCTGACCAAGGTCATCGACGGCCGGCTGGTGAAGGTCTGCTCGTGGTACGACAACGAGTGGGGATTCTCCAACCGCATGCTGGACACCGCGCTGGCGCTGACGAAGGCGCAGTGACGGCGGGCCGTCCGGGCGGGGCGATCCGCCCGGCGGCCGTTTCGGGATCCGTATGACGGAGGTGGTGATGGACGTCCTCAAGATGACCGAACTGGATCTGCGCGGCAAACGCGTGCTGATCCGCGAAGACCTCAACGTACCCATCAAGGACGGGCGGATTACGAGTGACGCCCGCCTCGAAGCCAGCCTGCCGACCTTGCGGGCGGCGCTCGATGCCGGCGCGGCGGTGATGGCGATGTCCCATCTGGGGCGACCGAAGGAAGGCGCGTTCGATGCGGCCCTCTCACTGGCGCCCGTGGCCACCGCACTCGGGCAGGCACTGGGGCGCGAGGTGCCGCTGGTGCGCGACTGGCTGGACGGCGTCACCGTAGCCCCGGGGCAACTGGTGTTGCTCGAAAACGTGCGCTTCAACCTGGGCGAAAAAACGGATGACGCAGGGCTGGCGCAGCGCATGGCGGCCTTGTGCGACGTCTATGTGATGGACGCCTTCGGCACGGCGCACCGGGCCGAGGCCTCGACCCACGGGGTCGCCCGGTTTGCGAAGATCGCCTGCGCCGGACCGTTGCTGGTGGGCGAGCTCGACGCCCTGGAGCGGGCGCTGGCCCATCCCGCCCGGCCGCTGGTGGCCATCGTGGCGGGCTCCAAGGTATCCACCAAGCTCACCATCCTGGAGTCGTTGATCGACAAGGTCGACCGCCTGATTCCCGGCGGCGGTATCGCCAACACCTTCCTCGCCGCGGCGGGCCAGCCCATCGGCAAGTCCCTGCACGAGCCCGAGCTGATCGATGAGGCGCGCCGACTGATGGCGGCGGCGCGGGCCAAGGGCGTGGAGATTCCCTTGCCGGTGGACGTGGTGGTGGCCAGCGAGTTCTCCGAGCAGGCCAAGGGGACGGTGAAGGCCACCCACGCCGTTGCGGCCGATGACCTGATCCTCGACATCGGGCCGGAAACCGCGCGTCAATACGCGGCGCTGGCCGCTGCGGCCGGCACCATCGTCTGGAACGGCCCGGTGGGGGTATTCGAGTTCCCGGCCTTCCGCGAGGGCACGCGCGTGCTGGCCGAGGCGATAGCGCAAAGCGCCGCGTTTTCCATCGCCGGCGGCGGCGACACCCTGGCGGCGATCGACCTGTTTGGTTTGTCGGATCGCATCTCCTATGTTTCGACGGGTGGCGGCGCATTTCTGGAGTTTCTGGAAGGCAGGACGTTGCCGGCGGTGGCGGCGTTGCAGGCGCGGGCTGCGGGCTGACGGTGCGGGTGTCGCGCGTGCCGCCTGGGATCAACTGATAAGGAATCGCACATGCGTTTTGAAGGCACCGAAACCTACGTCGCTCCGCGCGAACTGACCCTGGCCGTGAACGCGGCCATCACGCTGGAGCGGCCGCTGCTGGTCAAGGGCGAGCCGGGCACCGGCAAGACCCTGTTGGCCGAAGAGGTGGCCCGGGCGCTGGGCCGGCCGCTGTTCCAGTGGCACATCAAGTCGACCAGCAAGGCCCAGCAGGGGCTTTATGAATACGACGCAGTGTCGCGCTTGCGCGATTCCCAGCTCGGCGACCCGCGCGTGCACGACATCGCCCACTACATCAAGAAGGGCCCGCTCTGGGAGTCCTTCGAGAGTGCCGAGCGGCCGGTGCTGCTGATCGACGAGATCGACAAGGCGGACATCGAGTTTCCCAACGATCTGCTCCGCGAGCTCGACCGGATGGAGTTCTACGTCTACGAGACGCAGACCCTGGTGCGCGCCGCCCATCGGCCCATCATCATCATCACCAGCAACAACGAGAAAGAGCTTCCGGACGCCTTCCTGCGCCGCTGTTTCTTCCACTACATCCGCTTCCCCGACCGGGAGAACATGCTGCGGATCGTGGACGTGCATTTCCCGGGCATCAAGCAGGCGCTGGTGCGCGAGGCCATGGAGGTGTTCTTCGACCTGCGCGAGGTGCCGGGGCTGAAGAAAAAGCCGTCCACCTCCGAGCTGCTGGACTGGCTCAAGCTGCTGCTGGCCGAGGACATCCCGGCCGACGCGATTCGCAGCACCGACCCCAGCAACCTCATTCCGCCGCTCTACGGCGCCCTGCTCAAGAACGAACAGGACATCCATCTGTTCGAGCGGCTCGCCTTCATTGCCCGCCGACAGGGCAATCTGTAAGCGACGCGAACGCGCGGGGAGGGAGCGGAATGCTGGTCGATTTCTTTTACGCGCTGCGCCAAGGCGGGGTGCCGGTCAGTATCACCGAATTCCTGAGCCTCCTGGCCGCGCTCGACCGGCGCGTGGTGGTGGCCGATCTGGATGATTTCTACTTTCTGGCGCGCACCTGCCTGGTCAAGGACGAACGCTATTACGACCGCTTCGACCGGGTCTTCGGGGCCTATTTCAAGGGCGCCGAGGACCGCGTCGGCCAACTGGCGCAGGCGGTCGCCGAGGGGCACATTCCCCCCGAATGGCTGGCCCGGCGCCATGAGCTCAATCTCTCGCCCGAGGAACAGGCGCTGGTGGAGTCCCTGGGCGGCTGGGAAAAGCTGATGGAGGCCCTGCGCGAGCGGCTGGAAAACCAGAAGGAGCGCCACGAGGGGGGTAACCGCAACATCGGCACGGCCGGGCGCTCGCCCTTCGGCGCCCATGGCTACAACCCCGAGGGCGTGCGCATCGGCCAGGGCGGCGCGCGCCATCGCAGCGCGGTCAAGGTCTGGGATCAGCGCGAGTTCCGCAACTACGACGATCAGGTCGAGCTCGGCACGCGCAACATCAAGGTCGCGCTCAAGCGGCTGCGCCAGTTCGTGCGCGAAGGCAACGAGCTGGAGCTGGATCTCGACGACACCATCCGCTCCACCGCTCGCAATGCCGGCTATCTCGACCTCAAGCTGGTCCCCGAGCGGCGCAATCAGGTCAAGGTGCTGCTGTTCATGGACGTGGGCGGCTCCATGGACGATCACGTGCGCGTGGCCCAGGAACTCTTTTCCGCCGCCCGCTCCGAATTCAAGCATCTGGAATATTTCTATTTCCACAATTTCCTCTATGAATGGCTCTGGAAGGACAACCGGCGCCGGCGCGCCGAGCGCAGCCCGACCGCCGAGGTGCTGGCGACCTTCGGGCCGGATTACAAGGTCATCTTCGTCGGTGATGCCACCATGAGCCCTTATGAAATCCTGCACGAGGGCGGCAGCGTCGAGCATCACAATCCCGAGGCCGGCGCGGTGTGGATGCGGCGGATGCAGGCGCATTTCCGGCGCATCATCTGGCTCAATCCCGAGCCCGAGAGCCGCTGGGAAGGCACGCCCTCGATCTCGATCGTGCGCCAGCTCATGGACGGGCAGATGTATCCGCTGACGCTGGATGGCCTGACCCAAGGCCTGCGGGCGCTCAACAGCGGACGCGGCACCGGCGCCGGGGTGCGGCCGCATGAGCCCATCCTCTGAGCACGGCGGGCCGCAGGTGACCGACGCGGTGGGCGGAAGGGCGTTCGCCGGTCTGCTCGGGGCGCGACGCCTCCAGACGGCGGCCTTCGGGCCGCATCCGCGGCAAAAGCTGGATGTCTATGCGCCGCGTGCGGCGCGCGGCCTGCCCGTCATCGTGTTTTTCTACGGCGGACGCTGGAAGCAGGGTGGCCGGCGGCAATACGCCCTCCTGGCGCGCCGTCTGGCCGCGCTGGGCGCCGTGGTGGTCGTGCCCGACTACCGACTGTACCCGCAGGTGCGTTTCCCGACCTTCGTCGAGGACGGCGCTGCCGCGGTGGATTGGGCGCTGCGTCATGCGGCCGGGCTGGGCGGCGATCCGGACCGGCTCTACCTGATGGGTCATTCGGCCGGTGCCCACATCGGCGCCCTGCTCGCACTCGATGCGCGCTACCTCGCCGTGCACGGCCGCTCGCCGGCGACCCTGGCCGGTTTCATCGGGCTGGCGGGGCCCTATGATTTTCTGCCCTTCCAGAGCGAGGAACTCGCCGACACCTTCGGTCCGGCGGAAGGCCACGCGGCCTCCCAGCCGATCCATCACGTCGATGGACGCAATCCGCCGTTCCTGCTGCTGCACGGCTCGAAGGACAAGGTGGTGGGGCCGGGCAACAGCAAGCGCCTGTGGCGGCGCATCGAGGCCTGCGGCGGCCGGGCGCGCATGGTGTTTCTGGAGCAGGCCAACCACGTCAACATCCTGTGGGGGCTGCTGCTGCCGTTCCCGGCGCATCTGGCGGGCATCCGTCGCGAGGTGGCCCGCTTCGTGCTCGATGGGGAATCCATGCGGCTGGCCCATCCCCCGAGCGATTCGGTCTCTTTGCGGTGAGCATCGTTCCGGCCACCGATTCTTGAGGAGCACGGCTTTTTGCGCATCATGACGCTCAACCTCAATGGCATCCGGTCGGCGACGCGCAAGGGTTTTCTGGACTGGCTGCCGGGCCAGGAGGCCGATCTGGTCTGTCTGCAGGAGCTCAAGGCCCAGGAGACCGATCTCACGGCGGCGATGCGTCATCCGCCGGGATATGTCGGCCATTTCCACTGCGCGGAAAAAAAAGGCTACAGCGGCGTCGGGATTTATACGCGATCCCCCCCCGAACGGGTGGTGGTCGGCCTCGGCATCGACGAGATCGACACCGAGGGCCGTTATCTGGAGCTGGTCTATCCCGGGCTCTCGGTGATCTCGGTCTATCTTCCTTCGGGATCGAGCGGCGCGCATCGCCAGACGGCGAAATTCCATTTCATGGAGCGGTTTTTCGATCATCTGGCGCGGCTCGTGGGTTCGGGCATGCAGGTGCTGCTGTGCGGCGACTGGAACATCGCCCATCGGGAGATCGATCTGAAGAACTGGCGCGGCAACCAGAAGAACTCGGGCTTCCTGCCCGAAGAACGGGCCTGGCTGAGCCGCGTGTTCGACGAACTGGGCTGGGTCGACGTGTACCGGCAGTTGCACCCCGAGGCCACGGGCGAGGGCTACACGTGGTGGAGCAACCGCGGCCAGGCCTGGGACAAGAACGTGGGCTGGCGCATCGATTATCAGATAGCCACCCCGCAACTGGCGGCGAGCGCCCGCGCCGCCAGCATCTACAAGGCCGAGCGCTTCAGCGATCACGCGGCGCTCACCATCGACTACGACTGGCCGCTGCTCTGGGCCTCATCCGCCGCGCCGGTCGAGGCGCCGGTCGAGGCGCCATGAGCGTGCAGGACGATACGGTCACGGCGCCGCCATCGGCCTGGCAGGCACTGGGGCGACACCCGGCGCTGTGGCGCGTGACGCTTCTGGCTTTCGCCTCCGGCCTGCCGCTGGCGCTGTCCGGCGGCACGCTGCAGGCCTGGCTGGCCGATGTGCGCATCGACATCCGCACCATCGGCATCTTCAGTCTGGTGGGACTGCCTTACACGCTGAAATTTCTCTGGGCGCCGCTGTTCGACCGCTATGCCTTGTTCGGCATGGGCCGCCGCCGCGGGGGGCTGCTGCTGACCCAGGGCGCGCTGATCGCGGCGCTGCTGGCCATGTCCTGCCTCGATCCGCGCTCGGACGTGGCGCTGCTCGGACTGTTTGCGCTCGTGCTGGCCTTCGCTTCGGCCTCCCAGGACATCGTCTTCGATGCCTATCGCACCGAGGTGCTGCCGGCGCCGCTGCGCGGGCTGGGCGCGGGGCTCACCAATACGGGTTACCGGCTGGCCATGCTGACCTCGGGCGCGCTGGCCCTGGTGCTGGCCGGCTCGGTCGGCTGGGTCGTCACCTATCGCCTCATGGCGGTGCTGATGGGCGGCGCCGTCCTGATCACCCTGCTCAGTCCGGAACCGCCGGTACCGGCGGCGGCGCCCCATCGGCTGGTGGAGGCCCTGCGCGAACCCCTGCGCGCCTTTCTCGCGCGCCCCGCCGCAGGGGCGTTCCTGGCCCTGATCGTGCTCTACAAGTTCGGCGATGCCTTTGCCGCCACCTTGAGCACGGCCTTTCTGGTGCAGGGCGTGGGGTTCAGCGTGGCCGAGGTGGGCGTCGTCAACAAAGGGGTCGGCATCGGGGCCGCGCTGGCGGGCGCCGTGGTCGGCGGTACGCTCATGGTGCGCTGGGGATTGCTCCGGGCGCTGCTGGTGTTCGGCCTGTTCCAGGCGCTGACCAATCTCCTGTTCGCGGCACTGGCGATCGTGGGCAAGAGCCATGCCATGCTCGTGGTCGCGGTGGTGGGGGAACAACTCTTCGGCGGCATGGGATCGGCGGCCTTCGTGGCGCTGTTGATGGCGCTGTGCGATGTGCGTTACACCGCCACCCAGTACGCGCTGTTTTCGGCGCTGGCCGCCTTGGCGCGCGTGTTCATTGGCCCGCCGGCCGGCTATCTGGTGGCGGATGTCGGCTGGCCGGCGTTCTTCACGCTGACCTTCGTGGCCTCCCTGCCGGCGCTGGGTCTGGTGCTCTACCTGGCGGCGCCGATCCGCGCCCTGGACCGGCCGGGCACGGACGCGGCGGCGACATGACGATCCGGATCTGCCGCCTGTCCGATCTGCCCGATCCGGGCAGCCTGGGTTTTGAGTTGGGGCCGGGCGTAGAAGGGCGCTCCTGCGTGCTCGTCCGGCGCGGGGACGCGGTCTGGGCCTATGAAAACCGCTGTCCCCATACCGGCGCGCCGCTCGACTGGCGGCCGGGTCAGGTGCTGAGTCCGGAGGGCACGCACATCCAGTGCGCGCTGCATCTGGCCCAGTTCCGCATGGAAGACGGCCAATGCGTCCACGGTCCCTGTGTCGGCCAGTCCCTGCGTGCAGTCCCGGTTCGGCGCGAGGGGGCGTGGGTCGTGCTGGCGGCAACTGACCGGGGCGCATCAACCTCGAGCGAGGAAGCAGACGGATGACGACGAGCGTGATCGTGCTGGCGGCGGGCAAGGGCACGCGCATGAACAGCGCGCTGCCCAAGGTGTTGCAACCCCTCGGTGGTCAGCCCCTGCTGGCCCATGTGTTGGCCACGGCGCGGGCGCTGTCGCCGCAGGCGATCCACGTGGTGGCGGGCCATGGCATGGCGGCGGTTCGGGCGGCGTGTCCCGGGGATGATCTGCACTGGATCGAACAGGCCGAGCAGCGCGGCACGGGGCACGCCGTGGCCCAGGCCCTGCCGCACGTGGCCAAGGGCACGGCGCTCATCCTTTATGGCGACGTGCCGCTGGTCCCGCCCCGGACGCTGGCGGCGCTGCGCGATGCCGCCGGGGACGGTATCGCGCTGCTGGTGATGCAGGCTGCCGATCCGACGGGTTACGGGCGGATCCTGCGCGATGCCGCAGGCCGCGTCCGGGGCATCGTCGAGGAGCGCGACGCGACGCCCGCAGAGCGCTCGGTTCGCGAGGTCAACACCGGCCTCATGGCCGCGCCGGTCGCGCTGCTGCGGCGCTACCTGCCGCAGGTGCAGCCGCGCAATGCCCAGGGCGAGCATTACCTCACCGATGTGGTGGCCTTGGCGGCTGCCGATGGGGCGCCGGTCCAGGTCGTGGCCGCCCAGGACCCGGATGACGCGCTGGGGATCAACGACCGCGTGCAGCTCGCCTTTGCCGAGCGCACCCTGCAGCGCCGCCGGGCCGAGGCGCTGCTGCGCGCCGGCGTGACGCTGGCCGATCCGGCGCGGCTGGACGTGCGCGGCGAACTCCTCTGCGGGCGCGATGTGTTCATCGATGTGAATGCCGTGTTCGAGGGCCGCGTCGTGCTGGGCGACGGGGTGCGCATCGGGCCGAACGCCGTGCTGCGCAACTGCGCGCTGGGCGCGGGGGTGGAGGTGCTCGCCTTTTCCCATCTCGACGGCGCCCGGGTGGGGGATCGCGCCCGTATCGGGCCCTATGCGCGCCTGCGGCCCGGCGCCGAGCTGGCCTGTGAAACCCACATCGGCAACTTCGTCGAGGTCAAGCAGGCCACGGTCGGCCGAGGCTCGAAGGTCAATCACCTGAGCTACATCGGTGATGCCGAGATCGGTGAGCGGGTGAACGTGGGCGCGGGCACCATCACCTGCAACTACGACGGCGTCCACAAGCACCGCACGGTGATCGCAGACGACGCCTTCATCGGTTCGGGCAGCGAACTGGTCGCGCCCGTGACGGTGGGCGAGGGGGCCACCGTGGGTGCCGGCACGACCCTGCGCAAGGATGCGCCGGCGCATCAGCTCACCGTGGGCGGCGGGCGGCAGGTGAGCCTGCCGCACTGGCGCCGGCCGGCTCCCAAGGACCGGGACAGCGGCTGAGGTGGCGGCTTATTCGTTTCGGGCGTGGATCATCGACCAGTAGCCGAAGAGATTGACCGGCTCGAGGTCGAAATGCCTGATCTGGGCATCGGCCAGGAAGCGGTCGAGCGGGAAATCGGAGGTGAAGCCGATCAAGGGCGTGATGACCGCCACGACGCGCTCGAACCAGCGGATCATCGAATGGGTGTGGCTGAAGTGGTTGACGATGAACAGATCGCCGCCCGGGCGGCAGACGCGCTTCATCTCGGCCACCATGCGCTGCGGATCAGGGACGACCGAAGCGACGTACATGGCGGTGACCTTGTCGAAGCTGTGATCGGCGAATTCGAGATTCTGCGCGTCCATGATGCGCAGATCGACGTGATTCAAGCCCAGTTTCCTCACCCGGCGGTGGCCCCGCTCCAGCATCTTGGAAGACACGTCGATGCCCGTGATGCGGGTGGAGCGCGGGTAGCAGGACAGGGACATGCCGGTTCCCACGCCGACCTCGAGGATGCGATCACCGGGTCTGCAGTCCATCTTGTCGATGATGCGCTGGCGACCGGGCTGGAAAACAGGGCTGAAGATCAGATCGTAGGCGGCGGCCATGCGGTCGTAGGTTTTGATGACGGCAGTTTGTTCCACAAGACCATCCTTGCGTGAGTGTGTCCAGCGAGCGGCATGAAAATGACCGCCTCATTCTAGCCCAAAATGCTGCAACAACGCGGCAACGGCGTTAGCATGGGCGCCCCCGCATCGCCCGTCGCAACAGTCATCAAGGACCTCGCCCATGTCATCTCCGGTTACACCGGCCGCCGGCCATCCCAGCAAGCCCGAGGTGGTCGATGCCCTCATTGCTCCGGAGGGCAGCCTGGAGGTCCTTTCGCAGCATGAGGTCGTGCGTCTGCGCGACACCAGCCTGGGTGGGCTGCACGAACTGCTGCGGCGCTGCACCCTGGCGGTACTCAACAGCGGCAGCGTCGTCGACGACAGCCTGCAGGTGATGCAGCGCTATCCGGACTTCGACATCCAGGTGGTACAGCAGGAGCGGGGCATCAAGCTCGAGTTGCGCAATGCGCCGGCCGAGGCCTTCGTCGACGGCCAGATGATCCGCGGCATCCGGGAACACCTGTTCGCGGTGCTGCGTGACATCGTCTACGTGCACAACGAAATCCGCCTGCATCCGCGCTTCGATCTCACCGCGTCCAGCGGCATCACCGATGCGGTGTTCCATACCTTGCGCAATGCCCGCGCGCTGTCGCCGGGCCAGCCGCCCAATCTGGTGGTGTGCTGGGGTGGGCACTCGGTGAGTCGCGTCGAATATGACTATGCCAAGCGGGTGGGTTACGAGCTCGGGCTGCGCGGCATGGACATCTGCACCGGCTGCGGACCGGGGGCGATGAAAGGACCGATGAAAGGTGCCGCGGTCGGGCATGCCAAGCAGCACCGCAGCATGGGGCGCTATGTCGGCATTTCCGAGCCCGGCATCATTGCCGCCGAACCGCCCAACCCCATCGTCAATCACCTCGTGATCATGCCGGACATGGAACAGCGGCTGGAGGCCTTCGTGCGCATCGGCCACGGCTTCGTCGTGTTTCCGGGCGGTGTCGGGACGATGGAGGAATTGCTGTACCTTTTTGCCATCCTGCTGCACGAGGAAAACGTAGAAACACCCTTTCCGCTCGTGCTGACCGGGCCGGCGTGCGCGGCCGACTATTTCCGCCGGCTCGACGACTTTCTGACGCGCGTCCTCGGCACGGCCGTCGCGGGACGCTATCAGGTGATCCTCGACGATCCGGCTGCGGTCGCGCGCGCCATGCGCCGGGGGATGGAAGAGGTCCGCAGATTCCGCATCGCCCGCAGTGATGCGTTCTATTTCAACTGGGTGTTGCGCATCGCGCCGCAGTTGCAACAACCGTTTACCCCCACCCACGAGCGCATGGCCGCCTTGTCGCTGCATCGCGACCAGCCGCTGCACGACCTCGCCGCGAATCTGCGCGCCGCCTTCTCCGGCATCGTCGCCGGGAACGTGAAGGAAGCGGGAATTCAGGCCATCGAGCGCCACGGACCCTTTGCCATCCGGGGCGAGGCGGCCATCATGCAGAGCCTCGACCAGCTCTTGGACGGCTTCGTGCGCGAGCAGCGCATGCGCCTGCCCGGGCGCGAATACATCCCCTGCTACCGGATCGTCGTCTGACCGGCCGTCCGGGGACGCGGCAGCCGCAGCAGCAACAGCAGGATGAGGATGCCCGCGTAGAGCATGGGCTCGCTCAGATCGGCCTTGACCTGAAACGCGAAATGCAGGCTGGCGAGGATCGCGGCGGGATAGATCAGCCGATGCAGGCGTTTCCAGTTTGCGCCCAGACGGCGTATCGAGGCTCTGGTCGAGGTCAGGGCCAGCGGGACGAGCAGGACCAGCGCCAGCATGCCCAGCCAGACGGCCGGGTGGTCGATGATTTCGCGCCAAGCCGCTGCCGGGTCGAGGTTCTGATCGAACACGAGGAACACCAGCAGGTGGCAGAGCCCGTAGCCGAATGCGCCCAGACCCAGCTCGCGCCGGATCAGGATCGGCCAGGCCCAGCCGAACACCCGCTGCAGGGGCGTCATGGCGAGGGTGAGCAGCAGGAGGCGCAGGGCCCAGACCCCGCTCAGGATCATCAACGCTTCCACGGGATCCGGTCCCAAGGCATTGCGGCCGAGGCCGACGCCGATCCGGACCGCCGGCAGCAGCACGAGCAGCCAGGCGCCGATGCGGAGGGTGCGTGGATTCATCATGCTCAGAAATTGCGACGCAGATCGAGGCCCGCGTACAGCCCCGCGACCCATTCGCCGTAGCCGTTGAACGGCAGCGTTTCGCGGCGGAACAGCTCGCCGATGCGGCGCTCGCGCCGCTGGCTCCAGCGCGGATGGTCGACCTCCGGATTCACATTGGCGTAGAAGCCATACTCACGCGGCGCCGAGCGGTTCCAGGTGGTTTCCGGCTGCTTTTCCGTGAAGGCGATGCGGACGATGGACTTGATGCTCTTGAAGCCATATTTCCACGGCACGACGAGCCGCAAGGGGGCGCCGTTCTGATTGGGCAGGACGCGCCCGTAGAGCCCGACCGCCAGAATGGTGAGCGGATGCATGGCCTCGTCCATGCGCAGGCCTTCGACATAAGGCCAGGGCAATACGGCGCGGCGCTGACCCGGCATCTGCTCGGGATCGTTGAGGGTCGTGAACGCGACATATCGGGCATTGCCGGCCGGCTCGAAGCGGCGCAGCAGGTCGCCAAGCGGGAAGCCGATCCAAGGGATCACCATGGACCAGCCCTCCACGCAGCGCAGGCGGTAGACACGTTCCTCGAGCGCGCGGCCCTTGAGGAGGGTGTCGAGATCGTAACTGCCGGGCTTGTTGCAATTCCCGGCGACCGTCACCGACCACGGACGGGGGCGCAAGCGATGGGCATTCCGGGCGGGATCCTCCTTGCCGGTGCCGAACTCGTAGAAGTTGTTGTAGCCGGTCACCGCATCGACGGGCGTGAGCGGCTCATCGGTCCGATAGGGCCCCGGTCGCGCGGCCAGCGGTGCCAGGGCATCGACGCCGCTCGCCGCTTGTGCCGAAGCCATCCGGGAGGCCGCCAGCGCCGCGCCGCCAAGCGCCAGGAAGCGTCGGCGATCGAGGTAGACGTGTTCCGGGGTGATCTGAGTGCCTGAAATGTGCGGCAGATGTGATCGCATGGCTATTCCTGCGGTTGGGGCATGTCGAGAATCATGCCAAATGGTCGTGCATCGAAGTCGATACTCGAGCCGATGCCATGGCGCGGCACCCGGGGCGTACTTGCCGACGAGGCCGCATCCGATGCAGCGGGCTGATGGCGCATGGTCGGCGGCTCCTTGTCGTCCAGGCGGGCCAGGGGGAAAGACAACCGATCACTGCCGCTCATCGAGAATGGGCTCGAAGCCGCCCCACATCATGCGTTTGCCATCGAACGGCATCGGTTCGCCCGGAGCGGAATCGTTCGCCCTCATCCGTTGCCAACCCGCGTCGCGCGTCGTCTTGTCGGGCCACTCGACCCAGGAATAGACGACCGATTCACCGGATTCTTTCAGCGTTGCGCGGTTATAGTCGGTGATCTTGCCGTCCGGCACGTCGATACCCCAGCACTCGACGACCCGCAACGCGCCATATTCCCTGAATTGCAACGCCATCTTGCGGGCTAGGGCGAGGTAATCCTGCTTCCTGTCATCCGGCACCGGGAGCACGTAGCCGTCGACATAACCCGGCTTCTCGGCCGCACCCGTGTCGAGGATCGCATCGAAGCCGCCGTAGATCATGCGCTTGCCATCGAAGGGCATGTTCTTGCCCATCTCGGCCATCGCCGGGTCGGCCATCATTTTCTCGTGGGCCGCGTCGCGCGTGGCCTTGTCGGGATATTCGAACCAGCTGAACAGCACGGTTTCGCCGTCCGCGAGACCGACGGCTTTCTTCAAGTCGTTGATCTTGCCGTCGGGGACCTCATCTCCCCAGGTTTCGACGAGGCGGCTCACACCGAAGCGCTTGAGAAGATCGACCGCGCCCGTCGCGTGCCGGAGATAGGCTTCCCTGTTGGCGGTGGGAACGGGGGTGAGAAATCCCTCGACGAATACCATGGTTTCGCTCCTGCGGATTCGCTTCAGTCGGCCAGGCCGTCGGCCGCCGCCTGGATGGCGGCAATGTCGATCCTCGTCATCGTCATCATGGCCTCGAAACCGCGCTTCGATCGCGCCGGGTCTGGATCGGTCAGCCGTTCGAGCAGGATCCGCGGCGAGATCTGCCAGCTGAATCCCCATCGGTCCTTGCACCAGCCGCAGGCGCCTTCCTGGCCGCCACTGCCGACGATGGCATGCCACAGCCGATCCGTCTCGGCCTGGTCCTCGGTGACGATCATGAAGACACGCGCTCATTGGGCTTGAACATCGGCCCACCGTTGAGCGCCGAATACTTGCGTCCGGCGAGCGTGAAATCGATGACCAGAACGCCGCCTTCCTGCATGCTCGGATTGTCCGCGGGCGATGTGATCACCCGATCGATGCGACTGTCGGGCAGCAGGGAGACTTAGAACTCGGCTGCCTCCCTGCCGTCCCGGTCGAACCAGAGCACCGTGGTGATTTTGTCGCTCATCGTGGGTTTCCGACCGGGTTGCACCCGCGTCGGCGGCTGTGCCGATCGCGGGCTTGTTCCTCGGCGGTTGGACCCGCCGTAGTCGAAAAAGGTCGCGTCCGGCTCACGCGCTAGCTTGCATCTGCCCGGTTCAGCAGTTGCGTCATCGCCGCCCCGGCCAACGGGCGGCTCAGCCAGTAGCCCTGCATGCCCTGGCAACCCCGCTCGGTGAGAAACTGCGACTGGCTTTGCGTTTCGACGCCCTCGCCGATGACGTCGAGGTTCATGCGCTGACTCATGCTGAGCATGGCTTCGACGATGGCGACGTCCGCGGCAGACTCGGGCAGCGCGGAGATGAAGGAGCGATCGATCTTGAGCACATCGAAAGGATACTGCTTGAGGTACTTGAACGATGAATAACCCATGCCGAAATCGTCGATGGCGACGCGCACCCCTAGGTCGCGCAGGGCGCGCAGGGTTTCCAGCGCACGTTCGGGGTGGGCGAGAAGGGCGCCCTCGGTAATCTCGACCGTCAGCCCCTGGGCTGGCACCTGATGCAGCGCGAGGCTGGCCGCGATCTGGGCGGTCAGCTGCGGGCTGGCGAACTGGGTCGGCGCCAGATTCACCGCCATGCCGAGATCGGGAGCATCGCCGGAGCGCCAGTGACGCAATTGCGCCAGGCCTTCGTCCAGCACGATTTGTCCCAACGCGGGCAGCAAGCCGATCCGTTCGGCCAGCGGCAGGAATTGGGCGGGTTCCAGGGTGCCACGCGTCGGGTGTGCCCACCGGACCAGGGCTTCGACCCCGCAGATCCGGCCGCTGCTCGGGGCCACGATGGGCTGATAGACGAGAAACAACTCGTTTCGTGTCAGCGCCAAGCGAAGCTCGTGTGCGCTCATCGGCGTCGCGTCCGGGAGCTTGCGAGCGCGACTCGCCAGACGGTAGCAGTGGCGGTGGCGCTTGGCCTGATACATGGCGGTCTCCGCCTGACGGATCAGATCTGCCGTGGCCGATGACGTGTTCGCCTCAAGGGTCGCGATGCCGATGCTTGCCGACAGCCCCAGGGTGACACCGCCGACGACCAGCGGCACGTTGAGGGTTTCGAGCAGCGATTCAGCGATCCGTGTCGCCCGAGCCGTGATCGGGTCGCCCAGCGCGAGGGCCGCGAAGCCGTCGCCACCGACATGAAACATGCGACATTGCCCGGTTTCCAGATCCTGGAAGCGCCGTCCCACCTCGCGCAGGATCTCATCGCCAACCGCCGGGTCCAGCGATTCGTTGATCGATCGAAAGTGATCCAGGTCGATCCAGAGCAGCGCCAGCGCCTGGCGGGCGGGGTCAGCGGGAGCTGCCGCAGTGGTCAGGGCACGCATCAGGGCGGCGCGATCGGGCAGTGCAGTGGTGGGATCGAGCCGGCCGCGAGCCGATTCGGCCGGCTCGTCCGTCACGGACCGGTCCCGGCACACCCCGATGTAGTGGGTGATGTGCCCGGCCTCGTCGCGCACGGCGCTCATGTTCAGATGCAGCGGGAGCGCTTCCCCATCCATCCGCTGCCCCTCCCAGGGTCCGCTCCAGCGGCCGACGCTGGAGAGGTGAGACCAGAGCCCATCGACCGTGTCCATGTGCCGTCCGGGAGCCGCCAGGAACTGGGCCGGGACATCCTGCAGCAGGCTGCGGGAACAGTGGATCAATCCGCAGAATGCCGCATTGGCCGAGAGCACCCTTCTTTCGGAATCCAGAACGAACAGGGCTTCTCCGGACTGCGTCAATGCATCGCGCATCCAAAGCAGTTCGCGCTCGAGACGTTTTTGTTCCGAGAGCTCCTGCAAGGTCCCGTCGATTCGTGCCAGGCGGCCCCGGGCGCAGTAACGGATCACGCCGCGCTCATGCACCCAGACCACGCGGTTGCTCGGCGTCACGATGCGGTACGCGACATCCAGGGATTGCCGATGGCGCAGGGCATCGCGGTGGTGCCGATTGACCCGGGCGGCATCGGAGGGGTGAATGAGGCGTCGAAAGCCGACGTAGTCGTGAGAGAAATCGCGGCGATCGATCTGCAACTGCTCGAAGAGCTCAGGACTCCAATGAGCGGTTCTGGTCTTGAAGTCGTAGGACCACTCGCCCAGCCTGGCGATGCGCTGCGTCTGCTGCAGCCGGCCCTGCAAATCCTTCACCGTGAGCGCCCAGGTGCGCTCGGCGGTGACGTCGCGGGCCACGCCGACCACGCCGATGATCCGTTCCCGGGCCCAGAGCGGGCCATTGGTGATCATGAGGTGGTGCAGGCGACCATCCTTGGTGCTTACGCGGATCTCGCCCTGTTGCCCGACGCCCCCCAAGGCGCCGAGAAACAGCGACTGCGCAAGCAGTCGATCGTCAGGATGCACGATCTGACCGAAGTTCTGGGTTTCGAGCTCACGCCGGGAGTAGCCGGTCACGCGTGTCATGGCGGCATTGAGATTGAGGAAGTGTCCGAGCGGGTCACAGAAAAAGACGAGGGCGTTGGCCCGATCCAGGACGTCGCCCAGGGCGGGCGACAGGTCGTGTGGCGCGTGCTCCGGGAGCGCCGCCGTCACCACGATCCAGATATCGCCGCCGGACGCCGGAACCAGTACCCATTGACTGCTCCTGAGGTCCCCACCGGGACGGGTCAGGCGGAAATGCCCGAGCTGAGGCCGATCGATTGCTGCTGCGAGCAGTGTTTTCAGTGCGGCGCGCATGTTGGGGACGACGAGGTCTCCACATTGGCGGCCACGCAGCTCCAAGGAATGGGCGCCGAGCAGGGACTGTGTGTCACCGGCGGACTCGACGATGAGGCCCGCCTGATCGACGCGCAGTTGGAGGGACTCGCCGGAGAGGTTGAGATCGCTGCTCATGAACGGATGACTCCCGAGTCGTCGTTTGTGATTTTGGGCTTGATGTCTCAGCGAGTCCGCGCGTCCCCATGGGTTTGGGGCACGGCTCTGAAAGGTCTAGGCGCGTACCGGCGCCTTGTCAAGCCGGCTTTACCTCCCGCGGCCGGGACGCCCCCAGAAATGCCCGCTGCCGTCGGGTATCGGCCGCTCGATCGCATGCATGATTCTTCATCCGATCCGCTGGACAAGTCATGCCCCGACGGGCGCCTCCGATTGCGGTCGACGCGGCCCGGAGACGATCGAATTGCTGACTTGCAGGTCCCGGATCGTGAGCGTATAACACTAGCCTTCATCGGGATCAGACCGAGAATCAGACAGGGATTGTGACTATGCGATTGTCCCCCAGGAAGGCGGTGGGGCTGCTCTGTGCAGCCGTGTATTTGCCCGTGACGGCACATGCCGAAACACTCGAGCAGGCTTGGGCCTCGGCCCGCGGCACCGATTTCGGGCTGAGGGCCGCTCAATTCGAAGAGCAGGCAGCGGAAGCGGCCCGCAGCGCGACGTCCCGGCAGCGGCTTCCCTCGGTTTCGGCCAACGGGTTCCTCGTGAAACTCGACGAGGCGCCGACCATCAAGTCGCCCATCGAAGACAACCTGACCATCCCGTCTCCGATCCGCTTTCCGCTCCTGCCTTCGAGTTTCTCCTTTCCGGTTCCGGCCGACCTGCAGAACTTTCAGCTTGGCGAGGACAAGTTCACCCAGGTCGCGTTACAGGCCACCCTGCCGCTCTACACCGGCGGTCGGCTGACCAATCTGAGCAAGGCTGCCGAATCCCAGGTCGGCGCGGCCGGTTGGAATCTTCGGCGGACCGAGCAGGAACTGAAGGTCAACGTGGCCGAAGCCTATGTCAACGTCTTGCGTGCGCAAGGCGGTGCCACGATCTCCGACCGCGAGGTCGAAGCGGTGTCTGGCTATGTGCAGGACGTTCAGAACCTGTTCGACCAGCAGATGGTGGCCAAGAGCGATCTGCTCTCCGTGCAGGTCTATCTGGCCGATTCCAGGCAACGCAACCTCCAGATCAAGAACGCCGTGCAACTGGCCCAGTCGTTCTACAACAAGATGGTTGGCCGTCCGCTGGACGCGCAGGTGAGCCTCGAACCGCTGGAGCCTGCTGCCGATGTCGGCGGAGAGTCGCTTGAAGCGCTGACCCAGGAAGCGATCAAGAACCGACCCGAGCTGAACAATCTGACGGCACAGACCGAGAGCCTCCGCTACGCCGCCAAGGCCATCAAGGGCGGCTTGCTGCCGCAGGTGGGTTTGCTGGGCGGGATGGTCTATCTCGATCTGGACACTCTGGATGACAACACCATCGGCTACGCGGGCGTGGGCGCGTCCTGGACCCTGTTCGACTCCGGCGTGACGCGCAAGCAGGCTGAAGCCCTGTCGAAGCGACGGATTTCCAGCGAGGAGCTGTTCTCGCAGGCGCGTGAACTGATCAGCTTGCAGGTCAGGCAGACCTGGCTCGCCCGCGAGGAAGCCCGCAATCGTCTGAATGTGGCTCAAACGGCCCTGGACAGCGCGGACGAGAATCAGCGCGTCACGCGAGATCGCTATCGCGAAGGCATGGGGACCAACACCGAGGTGCTGGAGGCGGAAACGCGCCGGAGCGCTGCCTTTACCAGCTACAACAATGCCAAGTACGATGCGGTTTACGCCGATCTGCGGCTCAAGTACGTGGTGGGCGGAATTTAGTTAGGGATACGCACTGGCGTCGCTCGCCAACCTCGCTCGGATTTCTAATCAGGGAAGATGACAATGGCCACGGATAAACGTCGACCGCTTGGATGGATGCTGGCAGGGGTGGGCATCGTTGCGCTGATTGCCTTGATGGTGATCTATCGCATGCTCAACGCGCCTCTTCCCGAGGGTCTGCTGCAGGTCAACGGGCGAATCGAAGGCGACGCGACCACGGTCGCCGCCAAGTACCCGGGCAAGGTCCGCGAGATCAAGGCCAAGGAAGGCGATGTCGTCGAGGCGGGCCAGATACTCGCGCAGATGGAAGATGACGAACTTCAGGCCCGCATCAAGCAGGCCGACGCCGGCATTGCCAGTCTGGAGGCGCGTCGCGCGGCGGCCAATGAAGGACTGGCCGTGGCCCGCAAGGAACTTCCGCTCGGCATCGAGGCGGCCAAGTCCCAGGTCACCTACATGCAGGCCACGCTGGCAAAGGCCAATGCCGCGCAGGCCCAGTTCGGACGCGATCTCGAGCGCATCAAGACGCTGGCCGAAAAGGGCACGGTCAACCAGCAGCGGGCCGAACAGGCGCAGTTGCAGTACACGGCCATCAGCAATGACGTTCGGTCGGCCCAGGCCGGTGTGGTGGGCGCGCAAAAGCAACTCGAACGCGCCTATCTCGGTAAAGACCAGATCGACGCCCGGGAAACCGAACTCAAGGCACTGGATTCCGAACTGGACCGGGTGCGGGCGATGCGTCAGGAAGCGATGATCGCGCTCGACAACATGAGCATCAAGGCGCCGACCAAGGGGATCGTCACGGCGCGTCTGGTCGAGGCGGGCGAGGTCGGCGCGGCGGGTCGCCCGATGTATGAACTGGTCGATCCCGACCGGCTCTATCTGAAGGTCTATGTGCCGGGGAACGAGATCGGCAAGGTTCGCCGCGGCCTCGAGGCGCAGGCCTACGTCGATGCCTACCCGGATCGCCCCTTCCTGGCGACGGTCGACTACATCGCATCGCGCGCCGAGTTCACGCCCAAGGAAGTCCAGACCCCCGATGAGCGTGTGAAGCAGGTCTACGCTGTGAAGCTCTACTTCAAGGAAAATCCCGATTACCTGCTGACGCCCGGCATGCCCGCCGATGCGGTGATCCGCTGGGATGAGAATGCCTCGTGGGAAAAGCCTCGCTGGTGATGGCGGACACAGTCGGTCCTTGACGAGGATGTGCAAATGGATAGTGCACCAGTCGTCCGCATCCGCGGGCTGGTCAAGAATTACAAGGACGTCCACGCAGTTCGTGGCCTCGATCTGGATGTGCCACGGGGAAGTCTCTTCGGCCTGATCGGTTCCGACGGCGCGGGCAAGAGCAGCACCATGAAGACCGTCGCGGGAGTCATGGGATACGACCACGGGACGGTCGAGGTCTTCGGGCAGGCCATCGACTCGGAAGCCGCGGCGGAGCGCATCAAGCTCCGCCTTGGCTTCATGCCGCAGGGGCTCGGTCAGAATCTCTATCCTGACCTGTCGATCGAGGAGAACATCGATTTCTTCGCCCGACTGCGCCTGGTGAAGGCCGATGATCTGGTCGAGCGCAAGGAAAAGCTGCTGCGCATGACCCGGCTGGACAAGTTCCGCGATCGTGCGATGAAGAACCTCTCCGGCGGGATGAAGCAGAAGCTTGGTTTGGTCTGCACGCTGATCCACGAGCCGGAACTCATCATTCTGGACGAGCCGACTACGGGGGTCGACCCCGTGTCGCGGCGCGACTTCTGGGCGATTCTCGCCGAACTTCTGGCGGAGAAGGGCATCTCGGCGCTGGTGTCGACGGCCTACATGGACGAGGCGTCGCGCTTCCACCACGCCGCGCTGATGCATCACGGTCGCATTCTCGCGCACGGGGAAATCGAGGAATTGATTCACCTGCAGCCGGGAACGGTCGTCTCCGTGGCCGTGCAGCCGCAACTGGAGGCGTTGAACCGGCTGCGCAGCCGGTTCGAGCAGGTGGTTGCGCTGGGTAACTTTCTGCGCGTGTTCGTCCCGGCCCAGGACGCCTCAGCCGATGAGGTGGTCAAGGACGTGCTGTCGGGACTCGAGGTGAGCGAGGTTCAGACCGACACCCCCGAACTCGAAGACATCTATGTCGGCCTGCTGGAATCGAGCGGCGATGGCCAGGCCGTTCGGGACCTTCCTTCCCCACCCGAGGGCACGGTGATCCATCTCGATCCGGATCGGCCGGTGATCGAGGCGAAGAATCTCGTGCGGGATTTCGGAGCGTTCAGGGCGGTCGACCATGTCAGCTTCGACGTGCGGCCCGGCGAGATCTTCGGCCTGCTGGGGGCGAACGGGGCCGGCAAGACCACGGTGATCAAGATGCTGACCGGCATTCTGCGTCCCTCGGACGGTGCCGGTTCGGTCGCCGGCGCCGACATGCGCCATTCCGGCTCGACCATCAAGAAGCGCATCGGCTACATGTCGCAGGCGTTCTCGCTCTATCAGGACCTCACGGTCGTCGAAAACATTCGCCTCTACGCCGGGATCTACGCGGTCCCGCCCAAGGAAGTCGAGCCTCGGTTGCGCTGGATCGTGGATCTCGCGGGACTAGAGGGCATGGAGGGCGCGCTGACCGGGTCACTCCCCATGGGACTTCGGCAGCGTCTCGCGCTGGGCTGCGCGCTGGTGCATCGCCCGCCCATCCTGTTTCTGGACGAACCCACCTCCGGCGTCGATCCCATGGGTCGCCGGGAGTTCTGGGACGTCCTGTTCCGCCTGTCGCGGCAGGAAGAGGTGGGGCTGCTGGTGACCACGCACTATATGGTCGAGGCCGAGTACTGCGACCGAATCGCACTGATGCACGCCGGCAAGGTGGTTGCGTATGACTCGCCGGCAGGCCTGAAGTCCGATGTGGAAGGGCGGTTCGGTCAACTGCTGGAGGTGCGCTGCGAGACCCCCTACAAGGCGCAGAATGTGTTGCGCAGCGGCGGTTTCGACGACGCCACGCTGCATGGCCGCCGGGTACAGGTCCTGGCGCCCGATGCCGAGAAGGTCAAGACGCAAGTCAAGAGTCTGCTCGAGCGCGCGGGCATTCCGGTGCACGACATTCGTCGGCTGCCGTTGACGATGGAAAACGTGTTTGTGCAGAACGTGCTCGACCTCGAGCACAAGGCAGGGATGGCAGCATGAACTGGGCTCGGTTTACCGCCGTGATCGCCAAGGAATGGGCAGAGATCACGCGCGATCGTCTGTTTCTGGGGCTGGCCTTCATTGTCCCCCCCATCCTGATGGTGGTGTTCGGCCTCGGCATGAACCTGGATGTGGAGGACATCCCGCTCGCCATCATCGACTACGACCACAGTCCGCAAAGTCGCGACTATGCCTACCGGATGATCGACTCGCGCTACTTCGACTTCAAGGGCTATCTGCACGACGAGCGCCAGATCGCGAAACTCATCAGCCGGGGGGACGTGCGCGCAGTCGTCGTCATCCCGCCAAAGTTTGGAGAAGATCTGGTCGCCGGTCGCGCGGTCGCCGTGCAGACCTTGCTCGATGGACAGTTTCCGCTGCGTGCCAACATTGCTCGCGGATACATCGGCGCCATCAACGCCAACTATTCACAGGAGCTGATTGCCAATTTCCTGAGCCGTGCCGCCGGTTTTTCCCCCGACCAGGCGCGGCAGCAGATGGGCAATCTGCGCATCGAGATGCGCATGCTCTATAACCAGAGCGGAAAGAGCATCTGGTCGATGGCGCCCAAGCTCATCATGATGGTGCTGATGATGACCCCGCCACTGCTGACCGCCGTCAGCGTGGTCCGCGAGAAGGAGCGGGGCTCCATCCTCAACATCTATGCATCCACGGTCTCCAGAGCCGAATTTCTGCTTGGCAAATTGATGCCCTACGCCGGCATCTCCATGGTCAACGGCGTGTTCCTGTGGGCGCTCGCGGTGTTCTATTTCCAGGCGCCGTTCAAGGGCTCGTTCGGCTTTTTCCTGTTGGCGACCGCGATTTATTCCTTCACGACGACAGGCATCGGGCTGCTGGTTTCGAGCTTCGTGAAGACCCAGATCGCCGCAGTGGTGATGACCATGGTGGTCACGCTGGTTCCCGCGATCCTGTTTTCGGGCATGTTGTTCCCGCTGAGTTCCATGGGTCCGGAGGCGCAGGCGATCGCTCATCTCGCCCCGGCGATGCATTACGGACAAGTCATCGACGGTGCTTTCATGAAAGGCATCGGTCTTGAAAAGCTTTGGTCATCGGTGGTCTCGCTGCTGGTTTACGCACTGGTGCTTTTCGTTCTGGCCCATCGCTTTTTCACCAAGCGTCCCCAGGAGTGATGCGCCATGAACTTCCGAGAAGTGTTTCAGCACATGCGCGTGATGACCTTCAAGGAGCTGATCCAGTTCCGGCGGGACATCTTCCTGCTGATCGTCGTCGTTTACGCTTTTTCAGCCGACATCTACGTCGCGGGCTCCGGCATCGAAATGGAGCTCAAGCAGGCCGCGTTGACGGTGGCGGATTACGACCAGTCGCCGGCGTCGCGGGATCTCATCTACAGCTTTCGTCAGCCCCAGTTCAAGTATCAGGGCATGGAGATGAACGCCGACCACGCCATGGATCTGCTCGATGCGGGCAAGACGATGCTCTATCTCGAAATTCCGGCGGATTTCAACGAGGCGCTGCTGAGCGGCAAGCCGACCCAGGTCCAGTTGTTCGTGGACACGAGCAACTCCGTCCTCGGCTCTCTGGCAACGAGCTATGCGGCGCAGATCGTTGCCGGATTCGGGATCCAGAAGGCGATGGAGCGGCTCTCCGTCGGTGGCGCGATGGGCGGGGGTCTGCCGATGGTCAACAGCGCCCATCGGGTGTGGTTCAATCCCAACGGCAGCGACCGCTGGTTCGTGCCCATCAATGAAATGATCACCATGATCACGATGCTGTCCATCATGCTTCCGGCGGCGGCCATGGTGCGCGAAAAGGAGCGTGGGACGGTCGAGCAGCTTCTGGTGTCCCCGCTGACGCCGCTGGAGATCATGCTGCCCAAGGTCTTGGCCATGACCTTCGTGATTCTGATCGGTGTCACGCTGGCGGTGTTCGGCGTGCTGGGACCGGTGTTCGAAATCCCCTTCCGTGGCAACATGCTGCTTTTCTACGTGTTGACCGCAATTTATGTGTTCAGCACCGCAGGCTTCGGTCTTGCCATCTCCACCGTCGTGAACAATCTGGCGCAAGTCGGCCTCATGGTCATCATGCTGTTGTCGCCCATGCTGCTGCTGTCAGGCGCCTTCGTTCCCCCGGAAGCCATGCCCACCGCACTGGGTTACCTCATCCTGCTGTCGCCGATGCATCACTACATCGAGATCGTGATGGGCATCTTCCTCAAGGGCATCGGGCTGGACGTGTTGTGGCCGTCTGTCATGGGCTTGCTGCTGGTCGGGACGGGCGTATTTGCCTTCGGAACCTGGCGGTTCCGGCGTCAGTTCGGCTGAGCCCGCTTGGAGACGGCCCGATCCGGCAGTGACCGCCCCACCGAGGTTGGGTCCGGTCTTGAAAAAATGAGGGTGTGACCGCCCCATGGTGCGCACCCTCATCGCGATCAATCTGATCGTTTACGTTCTGCAGGGAATGGCCCCTGCTTACTGGGTCACACACTTCGCGCTTTGGCCGCTCGGGAGCGGCCCGATCGAAACCGGCGCCGGGTGGGTCCTGGCGCCTGCTTTTCGACCCTGGCAACTGGTCAGCTATGGGTTCCTGCACGGCAATCTGTCGCACCTGGCCCTGAACCTGTTTGCGCTGTGGATGTTCGGATCGACGGTGGAGCGATTCTGGGGCACGGCAAGGTTCACCGTGTACTACCTCGTGTGCCTCGTCGGCGCGGCCCTCATCCAGATGATCGCCATGGCCTTTCATCTGCAAGGCGGAGGACAGCCGTTTCCGACGCTCGGGGCTTCGGGCGCGGTGTTCGGGCTCCTGCTCGCCTTCGGCATGATGTTTCCGAATCAAAGAATCCTGCTTTTGATTCCACCGATCCCGATCAAGGCAAAATGGCTGGTGATCGGCTACGGGGGTCTCGAGTTGTTCTTCGGGCTGGCGGGGATCGCGACCAACATTGCCCATTTCGCCCACCTTGGCGGCATGCTGTTCGGCTATCTGTTGATCCAGTTCTGGCGGCGCAGTTCCGCCTGGCGCGCATGAGCCGGATGCGCCGATACGGTGCGGCGTTTTTGCGGCGGGCGGATTCAGGCTGCCGCAGACGCACCTGAAATGGCCGTCGCGCACCTGATACGTGCACCATCGTCGGTGGCGAAGGGATGGGATAAACGCCACATCAGGCGGCTCATCATTGATAAGTAATCTGTTTTTGTCGGGCGCAAACGGATAAAGATGCATTTTGGGGCGGCTCTGTTACCTGAATGCACTGAACTGGATCGATATTCGGCCGTTTGGCCGCCGGGCTGCGCCAGCTCTCTGAAATTCCACCCCCATGCCTATTGGCATATCTATTGCTCACGCGGAAGGCAGTCTTGGGAGGCCTGACTGATGAGCAAACGCAAACTGGTGGTGATCGGCAACGGCATGGCGGGCGTCCGGGCCGTCGAGGAGCTGCTCAATCTGGCGCCGGATCTATACCAGATCACCATCTTCGGCGCCGAGCCACACGTCAACTACAACCGCATCCTGCTCTCGCCGGTGCTGTGCGGTGAGAAATCCCCCGCGGATATCATCCTCAATGACGCAGACTGGTACGCCGGGCACGGCATCACGCTGCATACCGGCAAGCGGGTGACCGAAGTCGACCGGCACCAGCGCATCGTCCGCGCCGACGACGGCACCGAAGCGCCCTACGACCGGCTGCTGCTGGCGACCGGCTCCGATCCCTTCATCATTCCCGTGCCGGGCAGGGATCTGCCGGGCGTGGCGACCTTCCGCGATTTCAAGGATGTCGACACCATGCTGGCGGCGGCGAAATCCGGCAAGCGCCACGCCGTGGTGATCGGCGGCGGCCTCTTGGGGCTGGAGGCCGCCAACGGGCTGCTCAAGCAAGGCATGGACGTGACGGTGGTCCACTTGGTTCAGGCGCTGATGGAGCGGCAGCTCGACGCGCCGGCGAGCCTGCTGCTGCAGCGTTCGCTGGAGCAACGCGGCCTGCACTTCCGCATGGGCGCCCAGACCGAGGCCATCCTCGGCGAGACGCACGTGACGGGGGTGCGCTTCAAGGATGGGACGGAAATCCCGGCGGATCTCGTGGTCATGGCGGTGGGCATTCGTCCCAACGTCAGCCTGGCCAAACAGATGGGCCTGCACTGCGAACGCGGTGTGGTGGTGAGCGATACTTTGCAGACCTATGATCCGGCGATCTACGCCGTGGGCGAGTGCGCCCAGCATCGCGGCATCGCCTACGGGCTGGTGGCGCCGCTCTACGAGCAGGCCAAGGTGTGCGCCAATCATCTGGCCGGACTCGGTTATGCGCGCTATACCGGCTCGGTGACCGCGACCAAACTCAAGGTGACGGGCATCGACCTGTTCTCGGCCGGGGACTTTTCCGGCGGCGAGGGCACGCACGACATCGTGTTCCAGGATCCGGGCCGCGGCGTCTATAAGCGCCTGGTGCTCGATGAGCACAACTGCATCAAGGGCAGTGTCCTGTACGGCGACACGGGGGACGGCGCCTGGTATTTCCAGTTGCTGCGCGAGCGCACCGACGTCTCCGAAATGCGCGACATGCTGTTGTTCGGTCAGGCGCATCTGGGCGACTCGGGGCGCAGCGGCGGCTCCAATGCGGCGAGCCTGCCGGACACGGCCGAGATCTGCGGTTGCAACGGCGTTTGCAAGGGCACCATCGTCAACGCCATCGTCGACAAGAAACTCTTTACGCTCGAGGAGGTGCGCGCGCACACCAAGGCCTCGTCCTCCTGCGGTTCGTGTACCGGGCTCGTGGAGCAGATCCTGGCGTCCACACTGGGCGGCGACTACAGCGCCGCCCCCAGCAAGAAGGCGATGTGCCGGTGCACCGATCACACCCATGACGAGGTCCGCAAGGCCATTCGGGAGCATCACCTGACCACGGCCGAGCAGGTGCGGACGTTCATGGACTGGCGCAATGCCGACGGCTGCTCCAGTTGCCGGCCGGCGATCAACTATTACCTCATCGCCGCGTGGCCGGCCGAGGTCAGCGACGATCCGCAATCGCGTTTCATCAATGAGCGCGCACACGCCAATATCCAGAAGGACGGGACGTATTCGGTGATTCCCCGCATCTGGGGCGGTGTGACGACGGCTGGCGAGCTGCGCGCGATCGCCGAGGTCGCCGAGAAATACGCCGTGCCCACGGTCAAGATCACCGGCGGTCAGCGCATCGACCTGCTCGGGGTCAAGAAAGAAGATCTGCCGGGCATGTGGGCCGATCTGAATCAGGCCGGCTTCGTGTCCGGTCATGCCTACGGCAAGGCGCTGCGCACGGTCAAGACCTGTGTCGGCAAGGAGTGGTGCCGCTTCGGCACGCAGGACTCCACCGGTCTCGGCATCGATCTGGAGAAGATGACCTGGGGCACCTGGACGCCGCACAAGGTCAAGCTCGCGGTGTCCGGCTGCCCGCGCAACTGTGCCGAGGCGACGATCAAGGACTTCGGTGTGGTCTGCGTTGATTCGGGCTATGAACTGCACGTGGGCGGCAACGGCGGGGTCAAGGTGCGCGCGACGGACCTGTTGTGCAACGTCAAGACCGAAGCGGAGGTGGCCGAATACTGCGCTGCTTTCCTCCAGCTCTATCGCGACGAGGCGCACTACCTGGAGCGCACCGCGCCCTGGATCGAGCGCGTGGGACTCGCGCATGTGAAACAGCACGTCGTCGAAGACGCCGAGGGGCGGCGGCAGTTGGCCGAGCGGTTCTACGAGTCCCAGCGTTACGCCCAGATCGATCCTTGGGCACAGATGGTCGCGCAGGAGCGCGACACCCAGCAGTTTGCGCCGTTGCGCCGACTGCCCTGATCCACGGAGCAAACGGGAGCCATTTGATGAGTACGACACCAAACCCTGCTGCAGAGGGGCTTACATGGATCGAGATCGGTGCTCTGGAGGCGATCCCCGCGCTCGGCGCGCGCATTGTGGAGCATCCGCAAGGCGACATCGCTGTCTTCCGCAATCGGGCTGACGAGGTGTTTGCGCTGCGCGATCACTGCCCGCATCGCGGCGGCCCGCTCTCCCAGGGCATCGTCTGCGAGCGCAAGGTCTACTGCCCCCTGCACAACATGGGCATCGCGTTGGACACGGGGCGGGCGATTGCGCCCGATGAGGGGGAAACCGCGTGTTTCCCGACGCGCGTGGAGAATGGCCGGGTGTTCATCGCGCTGCACGAGGCGACCGCTTGAATGCCCTCGCAGCCGTCTCCGAGCCCACGCGGACCACCTGTCCATACTGCGGAGTGGGCTGCGGGGTCTTGGCGACGCTGCGGCAGGACGGGACGGTCGAGGTGGCCGGTGATCCGCTTCACCCCGCCAACCGTGGGCGACTTTGCTCGAAGGGCATGGCGCTCGGTGAAACGGTCGGTCACGAGGGCCGGCTCACTCAGCCCAGCATTGCCGGTCAGGCGGTCGACTGGGACACCGCGCTGGACCACATCGCCACGGGTCTGCGCAGCACCATGGCCGCGCACGGTCCCGACTCGGTGGCCTTGTATGTCTCCGGCCAGCTCCTGACCGAGGATTACTACGTCGCCAACAAGCTGATGAAGGGCTACATCGGCTCGGCCAACATCGACACCAATTCCCGGCTGTGCATGTCCTCGGCCGTGGCCGGCCACAAGCGCGCCTTCGGGAGCGACACGGTGCCGACCTGCTACGAGGACCTGGAGCAGGCTGATCTGCTGGTACTGGTGGGCTCCAACCTCGCCTGGTGTCACCCGGTCCTGTATCGGCGCATCGAGGCGGCGAAGGCGGAGCGACCCGAGCTCACCATCGTCGTCATCGACCCGCGCCGCACCCCGAGTTGCGATCTCGCGGCCTTGCATCTGCCGCTCCGTCCCGGCAGCGATGTGCGCCTGTTCAACGGCTTGCTCGCGTATCTCGCGCGCGAAGGTCGGGCGGACTTCGGCTTTCTGGAGCGGCATGCCAGTGGTTATGCCGCCGCGCTCGAGGCCGCCCGCGCCGATGCGCCCTCGATTCCCGCGGTCGCGGCTGCCTGCGGGATCGCGGAGGAGGACCTCGCCCAGTTCTATCACCTGTTCGCGCGCACCGAACGCGTCGTGACCCTGTTTTCCCAAGGCGTGAACCAATCCTCGGCCGGCACGGACAAGGTCAACGCCATCATCAACTGCCATCTGTTTACCGGCCGCATCGGGCAGCCGGGCAGGGGGCCGTTCTCGATCACCGGCCAGCCCAATGCCATGGGCGGCCGCGAGGTGGGCGGGCTGGCGAACCAGCTCGCCGCGCATCTGGATCTCGAATCGGCCGAGCACCGCGATCTCGTGCAGCGCTTCTGGGACAGCCCGGTGATGGCCGAGCGGGCGGGACTCAAGGCGGTGGATCTGTTCGAGGCGGTGGGCGAGGGTCGTGTCAAGGCCATCTGGATCATGGCGACCAACCCGGCCGTCAGCCTGCCCGATGGGGACCGGGTGCGCGCGGCACTGCGCGCCTGCCCGCTGGTGATCGTGTCCGACATGTGTCCGACGGACACCACGGCCTTGGCGGACGTGGTCCTGCCCGCGGCCAGTTGGGGCGAGCGCGAGGGCACCGTCACCAATTCCGAGCGCTGTATCTCGCGCCAGCGGGCGTTCCTCTCGCCGCCCGGCGAGGCCAAACCGGACTGGTGGGCCCTGTCCGAAGTCGCGCGCCGCATGGGCTACGGGCAGGGTTTTGGATTTGCGAATGCCGCGGAAGTGTTTCAGGAGCACGCCCGCCTGTCGGCCTTCGAGAACGCGGGCCGGCGCGATTTCGATCTGGCCGGTCTGGCCGATCTGAAGCCCCGGGACTATGCGCAACTCGAGCCGATCTCTTGGCCGGTGCAGACGCGGGGCGCGGGAACGCAACGGATGTTCGCCAATGGCCGCTTTTACACGCCGGATGGCCGCGCGCGCCTCGTCCCCGTGCGCCATCGCCCGCCCGTGAACACGCCCGGCGGCGACTATCCGCTGGTTCTCAACACGGGCCGGATCCGGGATCAGTGGCACACCATGACCCGCACCGGCCGCTCGCCGCGATTGTCGACCCACATCACCGAGCCGTTCGCCGAGCTGCATCCTTTCGATGCCGCCCAGATCGGCCTGCGGGACAACGATCTGGCGCGGTTGGAGACAGCCTGGGGCGCGATGGTGGCGCGCGCGCGCATCTCCAGGGATCAGCGTCAGGGGAGTGTGTTCGTCCCCATGCACTGGAACGACCGCTTCGCGGCCAGCGGCCGTGTCGATGCCCTGGTCAATCCGGTGGTTGATCCGGTGTCTGGCGAGCCCGAGTTCAAGCACACCCCGCTCAGGGTCCAGCCGCAGCCCTGTGCCTGGGAAGGCTTCGCGCTGGTGCGCGAGGACCTCGACACACAGGACGTCGATTACTGGGTGCGCTCTCTGGGCCAGCATGGCTGCTGGCGCTACCGCCTGGCGGGCACGCAGGCGCTGGCCACGACGTGGTCTTCCTGGGCCCGCCTCCGTCTGGGCGCTCAGGACAGCGACGAGTGGCTCGAATACTTCGACAGGGGCACCGGGCGTTACCGCGCCGCGGTGGTTCGTCAGGGACGGCTCGCGTCCTGCCTGTTCGTCGACCCGTCCGGCAAGCTGCCGCCCTGGGCTTGGCTGGAAGGACTGTTCGAGGCCAGCGCGCTCGACGGGCCGTCGCGGATGAGTCTGTTGGCTGGGCGGGCGCCGGGCGTCGTCGAGGATCAGGGCGAGATCGTCTGTTCGTGTTTCCAGGTCGGCCGCAACCGCTTGCTGCGCGCCATGCGCGAGGGCGAGGCGGTGACCGTCGAGGCCATCGGCGAGAAGCTCAAAGCCGGGACCGGCTGCGGTTCCTGTGTGCCGGAGCTCAAGCGCCTGCTGGCGTCGATCTGATCCGTCGGCGCGTCATCTCGCGCGCCAGCCCCTGTTTCAGGCCGCCTCGACCGGAATCTTGCCGATCCGCGCCTGCCAGAGCTTCGGCCCGATCGCATGGACGGACTGGCCTTGGGTATCCACCGCCACGGTCACCGGCATGTCCACCACGTCGAATTCATAGACCGCCTCCATGCCCAGCTCCGGAAACGCCTTGACCTCGGCGCGGCGGATGGCCTTGGAGACGAGGTAGGCCGCGCCACCCACCGCCATGAGATAGACCGAGCGGTTGTCCCGGATTGCCTCGATAGCGGCGGGACCGCGCTCGGACTTGCCGATCATGCCGAGTAATCCGGTCTTCTCCAGCATGGTGCGGGTGAACTTGTCCATGCGCGTGGCGGTGGTCGGGCCCGCGGGGCCCACGACTTCATCGCGCACCGGATCGACCGGGCCGACGTAGTAAATGAAGCGGTTGCGGAAGTCCACCGGCAGGGCCTCGCCGCGCGCCAGCATGTCGACCATCTTCTTGTGGGCCGCATCCCGCCCGGTCAGCATGCGCCCGGACAGCAGCAAGGTCTCGCCGCACTGCCAGCTCGCCACCTCTTCGCGCGTGACGGTGTCGAGATCGACCCGACGCGCGCTGCCGACGTTCCAGGTGACCTGCGGCCAGTCGGCCACGCGCGGCGGGGTGAGTTCGGCGGGGCCTGCGCCGTCGAGCACGAAGTGCGCATGACGGGTGGCGGCGCAGTTGGGGATCATCGCCACCGGCAGATTGGCGGCGTGGGTGGGATAGTCCCGGACCTTCACGTCCACCACGGTGGTGAGGCCGCCCAGACCCTGCGCGCCGATGCCCAGCGCATTGACCTTGTCATAGATCTCCAGCCGCAATTCCTCGGCGCGATTCGCAGGCCCGCGCGCGGCCAGCGCCTGGATGTCGACCGGCTCCATCAGGGATTCCTTGGCCAGCAGCATGGCTTTTTCCGCCGTGCCGCCGATGCCGATGCCCAGCATCCCCGGCGGACACCAGCCAGCGCCCATGGTCGGCACGGTCTTGAGCACCCAGTCGACGATGGAATCCGAGGGATTGAGCATGACGAACTTGCTCTTGGCCTCCGAGCCGCCGCCCTTGGCCGCGACCTGCACGTCCACCGTGTTGCCCGGAACCAGCTCCATGTGGATCACTGCCGGGGTGTTGTCGCGGGTGTTCTGGCGCCTGCCGGCCGGATCGGCGAGCACCGAGGCGCGCAGCACGTTGTCCGGATCGAGATAGGCGCGGCGCACGCCCTCGTTGACCATGTCCGTCACGCTCATCGTCGCGTCCGCCCAGCGCACGTCCATGCCGACCTTCAGGAACACGGTGACGATGCCGGTGTCCTGGCAGATCGGCCGGTGGCCTTCGGCGCACATCCGCGAGTTGATCAGGATCTGCGCCATGGCGTCCTTGGCGGCCGGATTCTCCTCGCGCTCGTAGGCTGCATGAACCGCCCGGATGAAGTCGAGCGGATGGTAGTAGGAGATGAACTGGAGGGCATCGGCGACGCTCTGGATCAGGTCGTCCTGCTTGATCGCGGTCATGGGGCGGCATCCGGCTGGTGAAACGAGATGGCCGCCATTGTAGCCGATCACCCCGGGGACGGGCTCAGGGCCAGACGGCGCCGGTCAAGCGTTCTCCGGTCTGCCACAGCCGCCGCATCAGCGCCGGATCACGGCTGTCCGGCGCGCTTTCGCGCGGCGTGCAGGCGATGAAGTAGCGCCCGCTCACGCCCTCCACATCCGGTGACGCCGCGAGATAGATCGGGGTGCGGGCGCCTTTTTCGGGGCTGGCGAGGAACCGGCGTAGCCAGCGCGGATTGCTCTCGATGTTGGAGCCGATCACGCCCGGATGCAGGCAGTTGGCGGTGATGTTGGTGTTTTCCAGGCGGCGCGCCAGTTCGTAGGTGAACGCGATGGTGGCGAGTTTGGAGGCGCCGTACTGACGCCACATGGAATAGCGCCGCGTCGCCTGCAGGTCGTCGAAATCGAGTCGTCCGAAGCGGTGCAGCATGGAGGCGACGGCGATGACGCGGGCGGCCGGGGCGGCGGCGAGGGAATCGCGCAAGGCGTGGGTCAGCAGGAACGGCGCCAGGAAGTGCACCGCAAACTGGAGTTCGTGACCATCGGCCGAAACCGCCCGCCGCTGCTTCATGATGCCGGCGTTGTGGATGAGGACATCGAGTTGCGAATGACGCGCCCGATACTCTGCGGCCACCCGCCGGACCTGCGCGAGATCGGCGAGATCGGCTTGCAGCAGCTCGACCTGAGGGTTGCCGCTGGCTTGGCGAATCTGCGCCTGCGCCGCCGCGCCGCGCGCCGGATCGCGGCACACCAGCACCACCTGTGCGCCCAACCGGGCCAAGCCGGTCGCGGTCGCCAGGCCGATGCCGGAATTGGCGCCGGTGACGAGGCAGCGTTTGTCCGTCAGGTCCATGACCGCAATCTCCAGCCGGGCCGTCGATGAAACCATAGCTTAGCACCGAGGGCTTTGCCGCCGGACTCAACCTGACGGTTCTCCGGCCGATGCAAAGCAGCAGGACATCCATCGACAGCGCGGCATGCACATCGACACCTCGACCCAATCGACGACGGAGCGCAGCGCCGGCAGCATGCTGGACAACCTGCGGCGCATGCCGTTCTTCGAGGACGCCTACTTCCACATGCGCGCCCATCATCTGAGCCTGGCCGACAGCTACCTGCGCTCACTGGAGGAAGCCTATCGTCTGGCGCCGGCGATGCCGGAGGATGAGGTGCTGCTCGGCGCCTTGTCCGAGATGTGGATGATGGCGGCCCATGATCTCCTGCATGCCTGGCGTGAACAGGCCCGCGTCGTCCTGACTCATCCGGGCCTGAGCGATCAGGTCAGCACCGCGTCGGTATCGGTCGAGATCAGCGAGCAGATCGCCGGCTCGGCAAACCTGCGCAAGGTCATCTCCCGGTTGCGGCGTGACGTGCGCTATGGCCGCAAGCTGCGCCGCTATGCCGTGTCGGTGGAGCGCATCTACAAGCAATTGCGGGAGGTGCGGGAACTGCTGGCCCGCAATGAAGTCCTTCGTGTCCACCAGCCGAACGCCTGTGCGGCGCATGTCCGCATCGATCCCGCCACCGGGGCGCTGGTGTATGCCTTGCGCACCCGGCACGGGACCGTGCGTCCCATCTCGCGGGTTCAGATCGCCGACGCGCTGGCGTCGGTCCATCCTTGAGCGACTGGCGCGGTCATGCGATCGCGTGCGAGGCAAAAAACCCCAGCGTGATGCCGGCCAGCTCGATCACATCATTGTCCTGCAACGCGTAGGGGCCACTCCCCATCGTCTTGCCGTTCACCTTGGGCGGCGTCCCGCTGTCTCCCGTCGTCGGCACATAGTGGAGCGTGAAGCCGGTTTGTGAACGGCGAATGGCGGCCACCTGAACGCCGGGGCGACCCAGCGTGGTGAGCGGCTTGACGAGATCCATCGACCGACCGACCTGCCGCCCGCTCAGCAGCTGGAGCCGCGCGCGGGGCCCCGGCGCGGACCCGGGCGGGCGGGCGGGCCGACCGGGTTCGGGTGCTGCGGCCTCCGTCGGTCGTTCCCCCAGCGCCGTAGGTAGCGCGCCGGGGGACAGAATGACGGTTTTTTCGAGACCCTCATCGGCCAGCGTCTCCTCATAGCGCAGGTGGAAGGGGGCAACCGTCACTTCGTCCCGGCTGCGCAACAGGGCACGCTGGACGGGCGCATCGTTGAGGAGGGTGCCGTTGGTGCTGCCCAGGTCTTCCACGAAAGCCGCACCACTGATCAGGCAGATGGCCGCGTGATGACTGCTGACGGCCGGGTCGTCGAGGTGGATGTCGTTGCTGCGGGCGCGGCCTATGCTCAGGCGTTCCCGGTCGAGCGGCCATTCGCGGATGGCGACCTGATTGGCGAGCAGGATGATCTTGGCCATGACTCTCTTCCCCTATGGCGCCTTCTTGTTGTTTTTTTGCGAGCCCATCCGCCACGGTCGGCGCTGCCACCAGGATGTGCGTTCCCCTGGCCCGGCCGCGTGTTCGGCCCAGCCGAGGATGACCGAGATGTTGTCCTTGCCGCCGCGCGCGTTGGCGGCCTGCACCAGCGCCCGGGTCAGTCGCGGCAGGTCCGGCATGAAGCGGCGCAGATTCGCCAGGATGTCTTCCTCGCTGAGGACGTCATGCAGGCCGTCGGAGCAGAGCAGGAACAGATCCCCATCGTGGACGTCATGCTCGCTCAGGCTGACATCCACCGCTGCATCGACCCCCAACGCGCGGGTCACCACATTGCTTTTGCCCAGCCGCTTGACCTCCTCGGCGCTGAACATGCCGCGCGCGACCAGTTCCTCCTGCAGCGAATGGTCGGTGGTGAGTCGCCGCAACTGATCGTCGCGGAACCGGTACAGGCGCGAATCGCCCACGTGGGCCACGTGCACGCGATTTCCCATGAACAGGGCCGCGACCACGGTGGTGCCCATGCCGCGGTACTCGGCGCGCGTGCCGGCCGTTTTCAGGATGCGCTGGTTGGCCAGTTGCACGGATTCCTTGAGCAGGATCCCCGCAGGCGGCGGCGTTGCGGCGTCCGGCGGCGGCGCCGGTTCCAGTCTGGCGAGCCGCTGACGAACCAGGAATCCCACACTGCGCACCGCGAGCTTGCTGGCAACTTCGCCCGCGTTGTAGCCGCCCATGCCATCGGCGAGCACCGCCAGTCCGGAGGCCGGATCGATCTCGATGCTGTCCTCGTTGTGGCTGCGGACCCTGCCCGTGTCGCTTTGGCCGCAAAATTCGATGTGGAGGCGCTGAGTCATCGATGTCCCGTCTGACGCAGATGAACGAACGGATCGAGGCCGAAGGACGGCTGTTTCCCCATGCTAAGATCGGCTGTGATCGTCCAACATTGAATACGCCCCATGAGCAAAAGCAAATCCGCCTTCGTGTGCAGCGCCTGCGGCGCTGTCTCATCGAAGTGGGCGGGTCAGTGCGCCGACTGCGGGGCCTGGAACACCCTCGTCGAGTCGATCGGTCCGGCCGTAGCGGCCGGACGCACCGGTTACGCCGGCCAGCTCTCGGCCGTGCGGCTGCTGCCGGAGGTCGAAGGCGCGCAGGAGCCCCGTACGCCCACCGGCGTGGGGGAGATGGATCGCGTGCTGGGCGGCGGCCTGGTGCCGGGCGCGGTGATCCTCATCGGCGGTGATCCGGGGATCGGCAAGTCCACCTTGCTGCTGCAGCTGGCGGTCGGCCTGCAGGCACACCTGCCCGCGCTGTACGTGGCGGGCGAGGAATCACTGCAGCAGGTCGCCTTGCGCGCCCGGCGCCTGGGGTTGCCGCAGGCGCCGCTGGCCCTGGTCTCGGAAACGGCGGTCGAGCGCATCCTCGCCTGCGCCGCGGCGCGCCGGCCGGGCCTGATGGTGATCGACTCGATCCAGACCATGTACACCGAACAACTGCCCGGCGCACCGGGATCGGTGGGGCAGGTGCGGGAATCGGCGGCGCAACTGGTGCGCTACGCCAAGCAGAGTGGCGTCGTGGTCGTGCTCATCGGCCATGTCACCAAGGAAGGCGCCCTGGCCGGTCCCCGGGTGCTGGAGCATATGGTCGATACCGTCCTGTCCTTCGAGAGCGATCCGGGCGGGCGTTATCGCATGCTGCGGGCGATGAAGAACCGCTACGGCGCCGTCAACGAGCTGGGCGTCTTCGCCATGACCGACGCGGGCCTCAAGGAGGTAGCGCATCCCTCCGCCATTTTTCTGTCGCGTCACGAGCAGAGCGCCGCCGGCAGCGTGGTGACCTGCATTCGCGAGGGCAGCCGGCCTTTGCTGCTGGAGATCCAGGCGTTGGTCGACGACAGCCCACTGGCCAATCCCCGGCGGCTCACCGTGGGCCTGGAACACAACCGGCTGGCCCTGTTGCTGGCCATCCTGCATCGCCATGGCAGTGTCTCGCTGTTCAACCAGGACGTGTTCCTGAACGTGGTCGGCGGCATCCGCGTGAACGAGACGGCGGCCGATCTGCCGGTGGCGGCCGCCGTGGTGTCCAGCCTGCGCAACCGGCCCATCCCGCAGCATACCGTCATGTTCGGCGAACTGGGGCTCTCGGGCGAGGTGCGTCCCGTGCCCTACGGCGAGGAGCGCTTGCGCGAGGCGGCCAAGCACGGCTTCACGCGTGCGCTGGTGCCGCAGGCCAACGTGCCCCGGCGCGGCGCGGCCATCGCCGGCATGGAAGTGGAGGGTGTCGGGACACTGGCGAGCCTTCTGGACGCGCTGGCATGAGTCCCGAGCGAATCGCCGAGCGCCCGGCCACCGCCGGGGTGCAGTACGTCGAGGTCGGCGCCGAGCGTGCCGGCCAGCGTCTGGACAATTTTCTGCTGGGTCAGTTGAAGGATCTGCCGCGACCGCACGTCTACCGCATCCTGCGCACCGGCGAGGTGCGCGTGAACGGCCGGCGCGCCAAACCCGATTACCGCGTCCAGGCGGGCGATCAGGTGCGCCTGCCGCCCCTGCAGCGCGCCCCCGCGAGCGATCGGGCAGCGCCGCCGCCGGGCCTCTTGGGCGAGATCGCCGGGCGCATCCTCTACGAGGACGATCACCTTTTGGCGGTGAACAAGCCGGCGGGCCTGGCGGTACACTCAGGCACGGGGGTCGCCTATGGCCTCGTCGATGTGCTGCGCGCGCTGCGTCCGCATTGCCCTGATCTGAACCTCGTGCACCGCCTCGACCGCGAGACCAGCGGCTGTCTGGTGGTGGCCAAGACGCGCGCCGATCTGCTCCTGCTCAACCGCGCCTTTGCCGATCGCACCTGCGGCAAGGTGTACATGGCCTTGACCGCCGGTCATTGGGCGCAGCCGAACACGGTGCTGCGCCAGGCGCTCGATGTCGCCCATCGCGAGCAAGGGGAGCGCACCGTGCGGGTCGACGATGCGCACGGGCAGGCGGCCGTAAGCCGTTTCCAGGAGGTCGAGCGCTTGCCGGGGGCCAGTCTCATGCGGGTCGCCATCGACACCGGCCGCACCCATCAGATTCGCGTTCATGCCAGCGCCGCCGGCCATGCCCTGGCGGGCGATGATCGCTACGGGGATCGCGACTTCAATCGCCGCATGGCGCGCCTGGGGCTGCGGCGATTGGCGCTGCATGCCGCCGAACTCTTCCTGCCGCTGGGCGACGGCAAGCCGCTGCGCTTCAAGGCGCCCTTGCCCGCGGATCTGACGCAGATCCTCGCGGACCTGCGCACCTCGACCCCCGACGCCTGAGCGCCCTTGTCTTCAGGGCAACGCGTAGCCTGCGCCGCGCAGCATGGCGGCCAGCCGGATCAGCGGCAGGCCCATGAGCGCGGTGGGATCGTCGCTGTCGATGGCCTCGCACAGCGTGATGCCCAGCGCCTCGCTGCGCAGCGCGCCGGCGCAGTCGAGCGGCTGGTCGCGCGCCACATAGCGGCGGATCGCGGCGTCATCCAGCACGCGGAAGCGCACCGTGGTGGTGACGATCGCCAGCTCATGCGACCCGCGGGCCGTGTCGAGCACGCACAGGCCGCTCAAGAATCGCACGACCTGTCCCGACTGCCGGCCGAGCTGGGCGCAGGCCCGCTCGGCCGTGCCCGGCTTGCCCAGGATGCGCTGGTCGGGGCCCACGGCCACCTGGTCCCCGCCGATGATCACGGCATCGGGATGCGCGATGGCGACGGCCTGCGCCTTGGCGAGGGAAAGCCGGCGCACCAGGGCTTCCGGCGACTCGTTCTCCTGCGCCGCTTCGTCAACCTCTGGCGCCACGCAGCCAAAGGGCAGTTGCAGGCGCTCGAGCAGTGCGCGGCGATAGACGGACGTGGAAGCCAGGATCAGCGGCGGGGCAGAAGGGGACATCGGCAACCTCTTGGGCAAATGCCGACATGGTCCCATGCGGCCCGCCGTCCCGGTCAAGTGGGGCCGCGCCGGCAAGGAGCGCAGACGGCGGTTGGTCGCTTTCTGCGCTTCTATACTCTCAGGGGAGCCCATGCACGGGCTCGACGGGTGAGTCTCACGGCAAGGAGAAGCATATGACGCCCAATTTCATGGAAGATGCGCTGCGGCGTTGCGTCCAGCACAACCCCGAGGGGGTGTTTCTGGTCTATGGCGATCAGCGCGTGAGCTGGCGCGAACTCGATGACCGCGCCAGCAGGCTCGCGCATGGCCTGGCGGGACTGGGGGTGGGCCCCGGCGACCGGGTCATCCTGATGTTCCACAACTGCCCGGCCTTTTTCGAAGCCAACTACGCCGTGCAGAAGCTGGGCGCCATCCCCGTCCCCATGAACTACCGTTTCACGGCGCGCGAGATCGCCTATCAGGCCAATCATTGCGAGGCCAAGGCCTTCCTGTTCGAGCGCCTCTGGCAGGAGGGCGTCGCCCAGGCGCGCGACCAGATGCCGACCGTGGCGCACTACGTCGGCCTCGACACCCCCGAGTTTGCCGGCGCGCACGCCTATGAAACGCTGATCGGCCGCAGCAGCCCGGATTTTCCCGTCGGTCCGACCACGCTCGAGGACACCTGCGTGCTGTGCTACACGGGCGGCACCACCGGCTTGCCCAAGGGCGTCATGCTCACCTACGGCAACCATGTGCGCATGGTGCAGTCGATCGTGCGCACCGTGGTCGGTTCGCTGGGCGATTTTCGTGTGCCGCCGGATCTGGAGACCATGCTGCGCCGGCGCCTGCCGGGGCCGGTGGTCGCCGTGGCGAAATCGGCGCCGGTGCGCTACGTGCTGGGGCGACGCTGGCTGCAACAGGGCATCGTCCGCCTGGCCGATCGCCTCATCGGCAGTGCGCTGGCCGTCCGTGTGGGCGCGCGCCAGCCGATCAAGGCCATGATGCCCTCGTTTCCGATGTTCCACGATGCCGCCTACCAGCTGGCCGTGCTGGCGCCCTTGCTCGGCAACATGACGCTGGTCATGCCGCGCAGCGTCAGCTTCGATCCGGAGGCCGTGCTGAAACTCGTCGAGGCCGAACGACCATTGCTGCTGGGAAACGTTCCGACCGCCTGGCGCATGCTGGTCGACTACCCCGGCATCGATCGCTTCGACCGCCGCTCGGTGCTGGCCTGCGCGACCGGCGCCGGCGTGTGCCCGGCCGCGCTCAAGCGCAAGATCTTTGCCGCCTTCCCGGGCGTGGTGATCGCCGATGGCTTCGGCCAGACCGAGATGACGCCCGTGACCTCCTTCCGCTTCGATTTCAGCGCGGCCTCGCTGAAAGACCATTGCGTCGGCAAGCCGGTGGTGGAAACGCGCATCGTGGATGAGCAGGCGCGGGATGTGGCGCAAGGGGAGGTGGGCGAGATCATCTATCGCAGCGGTTCGGTGATGAAGGGCTATTTCAACGAACCGGACAAGACCGCCGAGACGGTGCGCGACGGCTGGCTGTACAGCGGCGATCTCGGCTATTTCGATGCCGACGGCGATCTGCGCGTGGTCGAGCGCAAGAAGGAATGCATCTCGAGCGGCGGCGAGAAGATCTTTCCGCACGAGGTCGAGGAGGTCCTGCTGGAGCATCCGGCCATCGCGCAGGTGTGCGTGATCGGTGTGCCGGACGAGAAATGGGGGCAGTCGGTCCGCGCTGTCGTGGTCGCCAAGGCCGGTATGGCGCTCACCAGCGACGCCGTGATGGCGCATTGCGAGGGTCGCATCGCGGGCTACAAGAAGCCGCGCTCGGTGATATTCGCCAAGGAGTTGCCCGTCTCACCGGTCGGCAAGATCCAGCGCCGCGAGGTCAAGGAAAGCTACGGCGCAGCGTTCGCGGCGGCCGCTGCGGGGGCCTGAATCGGGCGCCGGCGGACCGGATGTGCCGCCCGGGGCGCATGATTCAGGTGGGGCGGCTCCCCATGCGCAGGCGCAGCAGGCCTTCCTGAGCGCTGGAGGCGATGCGTTGTCCGTCGCGGGTGTAGAAGCCGCCCAGATTGAAACCCCGCGCGCCCGAGGCGCTCGGGCTGTCCATCTGGTAGAGAATCCAGTCGTCGATGCGGAACGGCCGATGAAACCACAGGGCGTGATCCAGACTGGCGCCCTGCAGGTTGCCCTGGAAGAAGGTGATGCCATGCGGCAGCAGGCTGGTGCCGAGCAGGTTGAAATCCGAGGCGTAGGCGAGGAGCGCGCGGTGCAGGGCGGGGTCGTCCGGTAGCGCTTCGGCGACCCGCAGCCAGATCTGCTGGGTCGGCTCGCGCCGATCCGGTGCAAAGAAATCCACCGGCACCACCGGCCGCATCTCGATGCCGACCTCGCGGTTCAAAAAGCGACGCAAGGGCTCGGGGACACGTTCCGCCAGCCGTGCCCGCAGTTCCCGATCGCTGGGCAGGGACTCCGGTGGGGGTGCATCCGGGGCGGCGGCCTGGTGATCGAGCCCCTGTTCGGCGACCTGGAAGGATGCCGAGAGACTGAAGATGGGCTTGCCGTGCTGCAGTGCCAGCACGCGGCGGGTACCGAAGCTCTTGCCGTCGCGCAGGCGCTCCACCTGATAGACGATGGACGCTTTCATGTCACCCGGGCGCAGGAAGTAGGCGTGCAGGGAATGGGCCGGTCGGTCCGCCTCGACGGTGCGTTGCGCCGCGACCAGCGCCTGGGCGACGACCTGGCCACCGAAAACGCTGAATCCGCCCAGATCCGCGCTGGTGCCGCGGAACAGGTTCTCATCGAGGGTTTCAAGGTCCAATTGGGCCAGAAGATTCAGCAAGGCTGGCGGCATGGTTCACTCCCCGGCGGCGGGCTGCCGCGCAGGGCCATTCTAAGGCGGCGCGGCGTTTTCCGACATGCGAGGCAAGGCCGATGCGCAGACCGGCGGCGAGGCCGCAGGCGTCGTGGGTCGATTGTGGTGCCGGGAGCGAGAGTCGAACTCGCACTCCCTCACGGGAACCGGATTTTGAGTCCGGCGCGTCTACCAGTTCCGCCATCCCGGCACGGGGTCGAGGCCGCGCAGTATACCCCGGATGCGAGATGAACCCAATGGGTCAGGCCCCGATGCGGCCAGCCCGCGTCGGTGTCCGACGGCGCAATTTTCGCGCAAGCCGGCGCATGGGCGGCTAGAATGGCCGGTCGGCGCGACCGGCATGATATTCGTATGCCAAAGAGGGCGATCCAGCCGGGGGGATCGCATCGATCGATCACCGAAGGGGAGGGGACCATGGCGATACCGGGATGGCGGAGGACCAAGCCGATCGAAGAGGCGTTGGCGACCGGCGAGACGGGTCTGCACCGTGTCCTGTCCGGCCTCGATCTCACCTTCCTCGGCATCGGGGCGGTCATCGGGGCAGGCATCTTCGTCCTCACGGGGATTGCGGCGGCCACCAAGGCCGGGCCCGCGCTGACGCTGTCCTTTACGATCGCGGGGCTCGCCTGCCTGTTCGCGGCCTTGGTCTATGCAGAATTCGCCAGCACGGTCCCGGTTTCCGGCAGCGCCTACACCTATTCCTACGTGACCCTGGGCGAGCTGGCCGCCTGGATCATCGGCTGGGATCTCATTCTGGAATATTCCGTGGCCTCCGCCGCCGTGGCCATCGGCTGGTCGGGTTATTTCAACCGCGTCCTGAACGGACTCGGATTCGTCTTGCCCGAGGCATTGACGCGCACACCGTTCGACGGCGGCTGGATCAATCTGCCCGCTTTCGCGGTCATTCTTGCCGTCAGCGCGCTCCTGGCCATCGGGGTGCGGGAAAGCAGCCGCTTCAACAATGCCATCGTGGTGCTGAAACTGGGCATCATCGCGCTGTTCCTGGTCACGGCGATCCCCAAGGTCGACGTCACGCATTGGGATCCCTATTTCCCGTTCGGATGGAGCGGCGTGGTCAGCGGCGCCGGACTGATCTTTTTTGCCTACATCGGCTTCGATGCGGTTTCGACGGCGGCGGAGGAGGCGCGCGATCCGCAGCGCGACATCCCGCGCGGCATTCTGGGCTCGCTGGTGATCTGTACCCTGATCTACATCGTGGTGGCGGCGGTGCTCACGGGCGTCGTGCCCTACACCCAGCTCAATGTTCCGGACCCGGTTGCCGCGGCGCTCGCGATGATCGGTGCGCACACGGTCGCGGGCCTGATCAGTGTGGGCGCCATCGCCGGCCTGAGTTCCGTCCTGCTGGTGCTGCTCTACGGGCAGAGTCGGATCTTCTTCGCCATGTCGCGGGACGGTCTCTTGCCGCCTGTTTTTTCAAATGTCCACCCGCGGTTTCGGACGCCGTTCCGCGTGATTCTGGTGACAGGGGGGGTGGTGTCGCTGATCGCCGGCTTCATGCCGATCCAGCAGGTCGCCGAGCTGGTGAACGTGGGCACGCTGGCGGCGTTCATTCTCGTGTCGGTGGCGGTGATGGTGCTGCGCTACACACGCCCCGACCTGCACCGCCCGTTCCGGACGCCATTCGTGCCGTGGGTGCCGTTGCTGGCGATCGCATTCTGTGGCTACCTGATCGCCAGCCTGGACGCGGTCACCCTTTGGCGGTTCGTGATCTGGATGGCGCTCGGTCTGGCGATCTACCTGCTCTATGCGCGGCACCACAGCCGTTTGGCGCACGCGCCCTGACGCATGGCTCCCGGGCAGGGCCGTGCCGGCTCGGTTCAAATCGCGGCGTAGATCGGATCCGGCAGATGGGATTGAACGTCCGCCGCGTCGTAGATTCGGGTGAGATCCAGATCGACGCTGGCGAGCACCTGTTTGGCCACCTGTTCATCCAGCGCTCCACGGAGCAGGCCCAGGAAACGCGGCGGCGCCACCAGCACCAGGCCATCGAAATCGTGGGCATTGTGGTGAACGTGAAGGCGCTCGGCCAGCTCACGGGCAAAGCGCTGGGCTTCCTGGTCATGGGGATCGGTGGTCGCCTCCATGCCATGTCGGTGATGTCCTTGGGTATCGACCGCGCGCCCGGCCCGGTCGGACAGGAGTTCATGGTCCTGTAGCCGTGAGGCGGGGTGGGTCGCATCTTCCAGTTCGACCAAGGGGCCGCGCGGGGTCACGGCCCGGAACAGCCGGGCCCGAGACGCATCCGCTACCACGACCCATACTGCGCGTTCATTGCCGTTCACGATTTCCGCCCCCGTGTCTCGAACCAACGACCCGGACAGTAGCACGCATCCCGCGTCGGTCTTTGACCTGGATCAGGGGAGGGCCAGGTCGTCAGCGATCCGGCAGGACGATGTTCAGCTCCAGGATGTCGCAATCGCCCTGATGATCGACTTCGACCTTCACGGCATCGTCACTCACGGTCACGTAGCGCCGCACGACCTCCAGCAGGTCGCGCTGCAGATTCATGAAATAATCCGGGCGCTGACTTTCGCGGCGCTGATGGGCGACCACGATCTGCAGGCGCTCCTTCGCCACCGAGGCGCTGGATTTGCTGGAGGAGCGGAAGAAACTCAGGATGCCCATGGTTCAGCCTCCGAACAGCCGCCGCAAAAAGCCTTTTTCTTCTTCCACGAAGCGCAAGGGGCGCGCTTCGCCAAGGAAGCGGGCGACGGTGTCGCCGTAGGCCTGGCCGGCTTCGCTCTTGTCTTCCAGGATGACCGGCGTGCCGGCGTTGGAGCATTGCAGCACGCTGGGGGATTCGGGGATGACGCCCAGCAGCGGGATCGACAGAATTTCCTGAACGTCCTGCAGGCTCAGCATTTCGCCCTTGCTGACCCGTTTGGGGGCGTAGCGGGTGATGATCAGGTGTTCGTTCACCTTGCCTTCCTGACGCTCGGCCCGACGCGTCTTGCTCGCCAGGAGGCCCAGCACGCGATCCGAATCGCGCACCGAGGAGACCTCGGGATTGGTGACCACGATGGCGTCGTCGGCGAAATACATCGCCAGATGCGCGCCTTTCTCGATCCCGGCCGGCGAGTCGCAGAGGATATAGTCGAACTCGCGCGACAGATCTTCCAGTACGCGGCCCACGCCATCCTGCGTCAGCGCATCCTTGTCGCGCGTCTGGGAGGCGGCGAGGATGGAAAGATTGGGCAGGCGCTTGTCACGGATCAACGCCTGGCCCAGGGTGGCCTCGCCATGGATGACGTTGACGAAGTCGTACACCACGCGACGCTCGCAGCCCATGATGAGGTCGAGATTGCGCAGTCCGACGTCGAAGTCCACGACGGCGGTCTTGAAGCCCCGCAGGGCGAGGCCGGTACCAAAGGCGGCCGAGGTGGTGGTTTTCCCGACCCCGCCCTTGCCGGAAGTCACCACGATGATGCGTGCCAAGGCTGATGCTCCTCGATCGTTCAGTCAAGATTGGAAGGCGGCACGGCTGTCACAGCGGCAGCACATGCAGGTTTTCGCCGTCCAGATGGATCTGGGCCGGCTGGCCGCGCTGGGCGGACTCGAGATCCTCGGCCAAGCGGTAGTAGCCGGCGATGGAGATCAACTCCGCCTCCAGCGCGCGGCAGAAAATGCGCGCGGCGCGATTGTCGCGCAAGCCCGCCAGCGCACGACCGCGCAACGGCCCATAGACATGGATGTTGCCCTCGGCGAGCAATTCGGCGCCATGGCTCACGGAGCCGACGACGATCAGATCGCCCTTGGCATAGATCTGCTGACCGGAGCGCACGGGCTCGGTGATCAGACGGGCGGTTGCGGGTTTCTCGCCGACATCCGCCCTGGATTCGACGGGTGGCGTGCGGGCGTCGCCGAGCACGCCCAGACCCATCGTCCGCGCCTCGTCCTCACGGAGCGCGCCTGCCCCCCGGATCGCGATGGGGACCAGTTCCAAGGCGCGCAGCACAGTGATCAGTTCCGGCAAGTGCCAGGCGTCATCGACAACCGCCTGCACATCGAGAATGACCGATGCGCCCCGGAAGAACACCGGCGCCTGGTCGATGCGGCGCGCCACCTCGGCGCCCAGACGGCCGACGTCGGCGTCGAATACCTTGAGGACCGTGAAGGTGAATCCGCTTCCCTTGAGTTCGCAGATCAAGGGCCGGGGCGTAGCCGATATTGGGCTGGACATGCGGGGCTCCCGGCAAATGTGTCAGGACAATAACAAAGCCGGCGGCTGCCGAATAGCCGCACGGGCTCTCATCGCGGCGCGGCCGCGGCGTGGACCCGTCCGAAATGCCATGCCAGAACGATTCCGAGCACCAGCGCGCCCAGGGCCGCCGCAGCGGTTTCGCCGTTGTAGCCCGGCCGAAAGGGCGCCATCGCGCCCAGCAGCAGACCACCGCCGAGGAAATTGGCGAAACCCCACAACACATTGGTTACAGGCGACGAGTGGCCGACACCCGGCGGGCGGGCGAACGGTGTCGGGAAGGTGCGGCCGGAGAGGCCATGGACGAAGTGGGGAACGCCGTTGGCGAGAAAGACACCCGCCAGAAACCGCACCAGCAAGAGGCTCCATGCCACGCGGGTCACTCCTTTTACGTGTTGGGACTGCCGGTCGCGCCGGATTCAGGCCAGGATCGACTTGGCCCGGATGTCGATCCGGTCCGGCGTCACGTCGAGATCATAGACGATGGGCACCCCGGTGGGGATCTCGAGATCCATGATGTCCGCATCGGAAATGCCTTCCAGATCCTTGGTCAAGGCGCGCAGGGAATTGCCGTGGGCCGAGATCAGGACCTGCCTGCCGGCCAAAAGCTCCGGACGAATGTGCTGCTCGAAGTAGGGACGAACGCGCTCGCAGGTGTCCTTCAGGCTCTCGCCGTGCGGCGGGGGCGTGTCGTAGCCGCGCCGCCACTGCTTGAATTGCGCCTCCCCGTGGCGGGCCAGCACCTCGTCCTTGTTCAATCCCTGCAGGTCGCCGTAGTGGCGTTCCGCCAGCGCCGTGATATGCAGGTAGACTGGAAACTCGTGGGCCGCAGGCTGGTAGGATTCGCGCGGCAGCGTGCCTTCGGCCGGCAGGAATATCGGCGTCCGGCCGCTGCGATTCTCGCGCAGCACGACCTGGAGCGTGGTGATGGCGCGTTGCAGGTGGGAGGTGAAGGCGACATCGAAGGCCCGCTCGGCGAGCAGGTGGCCGGCACGGGCCGCTTCTTCCCAGCCGTCGGCCGCCAGCGGCACGTCGACCCAACCCGTGAATCGGTTCTCGGCATTCCAGACGGATTTTCCGTGCCGGATCAGGATCAGACTGGCCTGCATGGGGAGTCCTTTGGTTGCGGGGATGAGGGGCGGGATGAAGGCGTATTGTAAAGCAGCCCAAGCCGTTGCTGAACCATTTGGGCCGGGGCCGGGTACGCCCGCGTCCGGCGATCGTCCGTCCCGATTCAGAGGAGCCCCGTGATGGGTTGGAACAGGCGCGCCGTGGTCGCCGCCATGGTCAGTATGGCTTTCGTCCTCGCGGCGCTGGGCGCGACCTTCGTCGCGAGTGTCTTGCAGGTCGATCCGTGCCGGGCTTGCGGCGCGCGGCTCGACGTCGTGCTGTTTGGCGCGACCATCGCCGGCCCGACGCTGCCCGTGTGGCCGCTCGTGGCGGCGGCGATCCTCTATGTCATCGCTTTCCCGGGCCGTTGGCGGCGTTTGGCATGGACCGCGCTGCCCGTCGGCTTGATGGTGCTGGGCGACAGCTTGCATCACCTGCTGTCGTTCCGGGCGGGTTGGTTGGTGACGGTTCCGCAGGGGCTCGCACTGACCTGGGTCGGCAGCGGCGGCGTTCATCTGTCCAGCGGCGGCAATCTGCTGGCGACGGCAGGACTGGTCGGGGGCATCGGCTGGCTGGCCAAAAAGACGGTTTTCGACGCCTTGGTCGCGACACGCGGCGATCCTAGTGCCGATCACCCCGGATGATCGACTGGTAACGCGCCCAGGCCTCCTTCGGCGAGCGGTCGGCGCGGAACAGACCGAAATGGGCTTCGCGTCCGGCTTCTTCCGGATTGTCCAGGTACTGATAGAAAAAAATTCCTTGTGCGCCGGCCTCGCGGCTCGCTTTGCTCACAGCCTCCAGATAGTCGGCCTGCAGCCGTTCGGTCCAGGGCGGCACCTCGGTGTGCAGCCCGGTTTCCAGGATGAGCACGGGGCGCCCCTCACCGGCGCGCTGCGCACGGGCGATCTGGTCCTTGATGCGATCGGTCAGGCCGAGATCGGGGATGAAGCCGACCGGGTAGGTGTGCACGCCGATGGTGTCGTAGTCGATCAGGCGGTTCATGCGCTCGATGCCGGATTCATAGACGGCCAGCGGCGTGATGCTGATCATGACTTCGGCGCCGGGGGCCTCCCGATGGACGGCCCCGGCCAGGACCTGCATCACGCGGTCCATGAACGCGGGCGTCCAGACCCCGACGCGCCAACCGATGAGCGCATGGACGTTGGGGATGTTGAACTCGTTTTCCAGTGCGAAGCTGTGGATGCGGCCGGCAAAATGCCGGGCCGTCGCGTCGGCATACACGCCGAGCGCGGCGAGGTACTGCGCTTCGTTCAGGCTGCGCGTCCAGGGTGGAGCGATGGGGCGGTTGCCGTTGTAACCGGCGCCCAGCTTGCCGACGACCTTGAGGCCGCGCCGATTCGCCGCGTCGATGATCGGGTCGAGTGCAGAGAAGTCCAGCGTCGCTGCCGCCGTGGGCTGAATCACGAACCAGGCGAGATCGATGCTGAGCCAGCCGATGCCGGCATCGGCCATGCGATCGATGTCGGCGGGTGTCAGTGCATAGCCCGGCAGGGCCACGTGATAGGCGACCAGACCCCAGCGAAAGTTCTGGGGCGAACCGGATGAATCGGGGGTTGGCTGCGCGCGCGATGCCGGGGTGGCAACGAATGTCAGCGCCACGCAGGCCGTGATGATCAGCCAGTGCTTCGAGCGGCGCTTTCGGCGGATCTTCGGGTCGGTCATGATGCCCCTCGGCATGAGGCAGGAAAGCGCGTCGCTGTTTGCCGGCGCACGACGAACCGCGCCGGATGCGGCCCTGGGCGCCGCATCCGGCCGGTTGGCGTCAGGCCGCGGCCGCCATCAGGTCGGCGTAGCGCTTCAGGTGATAGTCCGTGGTCCCGAACTGCGCGCAGAACATCGTCAAGCGGCGGAAGTAGTGACCGATGTCGAGTTCTTCGGTCATGCCGATGCCGCCGTGCATCTGCACCGCCTGCTGGGCGACGAGCCGCGCCTTTTCGCCGACGAACTGCTTGGCGGCCGAAACCGCCATGCGCCGCGCGACGGGGTCCTTGTCGGTCACCTTGAGGCTGGCCATCAACACCATGGAGCGGCAGGCTTCCACGGCCGTGAACAGGTCGACGGCGCGATGCTGCAGGGCCTGGAACGACCCGATCGGCACGCCGAACTGCTTGCGCGTCTTGAGGTATTCCACCGTCTTGCGCATGGCCGACTGCATGGCGCCCAGAGCGTCGGCGCAGGCCGCGACCGTCGCATGGTCCACGGCCTCGTCGAGCAGCGCGAAACCGGCACCCTCACCGCCGATCAGGGCATCCGCGCCGACCTGGACCTTGTTCAGGCGGACGTTGCCCGCACAGCCGCCGTCCATGGTGCGGTAGCCCGTGATTTCGACGCCCGGCGCCTTGCTGTCGACGAGAAACAGGGAGATTCCCTGCGTGTCCAGACGACCACCGCCGGTGCGCGCCGAGACGATGAGCGCATCGGCCGTGGGCGCGCCCAGGACCACGGCTTTCTCGCCGGAGATCAGATAGCCATCGCCGCTCTTTTCGGCGCGGGTCTGGACGTCGGCGGGATTGAAGCGGCTTTCGCGCTCGGTGTAGGCCACGGCCAGCAGCTTCTCGCCGCCGATCAGCGCCGGGAGCAGTGCCTCCTGCTGGGCGGCGCTGCCGCCGCGCGCGATCAGGCCACCCGCCAGCACGATGGCGCTGAGGTAGGGCTCCAGCACCATGCCGGTGCCGAAGGCTTCCATCACCTGCACGATGTCGACCACGCCGCCGCCGAGGCCGCCCTGGTCTTCGGAAAAGGGAATGCCCAGCCAGCCCATGTCGGCGAACTGGCGCCAGTGCTCGGGGCTGAAACCGTTCTCGAGGGCCAGCACTTTCTTGCGGGCGTCGAAGCTGTAGTCGTTGCGGATGAACTTGTCGACCGCGTTGCGAATGAGCTTCTGTTCGTCTGAGAGATTGAAATGCATCGGGGTGTGTCCTTACTTGAAGTTCAGGCCAAGGACCATCTTGGCGATGACGTTCTTCTGTACTTCGTCGCTGCCGCCGTAGATGGTGGCGGCGCGGGTGAAGGCATAGCGCATCGTGGTGGCGGCGAATTCGTCCGGACCGACGCCATCGTCCGCCTTCCAGGGCCAGGCGTACTGACCGGACAGTTCCACGCCGAGTTCGGAGAGTTGCTGCTGCACGGCCGTGCCGTCGAGCTTGAGCAGGGAGGACTCGGGGCCAGGGGCCTTGCCGGCAGCGGTGGCGGCCAGCGTGCGCAGGTTGGTGTATTCCAGCGCCAGCAGGTTGATCTCGGCCTTGGCCAGTTTCTGGCGCAGGCTGGGATCGTTCATCAGCGGCTCGCCGTTCGCGCCGTTCTCGCGCGCCATGCGCTTGAGGTTGGCCATGTGCACCTTGCTGTCGGCCACGCCGGCAATGGTGGTGCGCTCATGGGTGAGCAGGTACTTGGCCACGGTCCAGCCCTGGCCTTCCTTGCCGACGAGGTTCTTCTTGGGGACGCGCACGTCGGTGAAGAACGTCTCGTTGAGGTGGTGCTCGCCATCGATGGAGACGATGGGGCGCACCTCGAGGCCGGGGGTGTCCATGTCGATCAGCAGGAAGGAAATGCCTTCCTGTTTCTTGCCTTCCGTGCTGGTGCGCACCAGGCAGAAGATGCGGTTGGCCCAGTGGCCGTAGGTGGTCCAGATCTTGGAGCCGTTGACGATGTAGTCATCGCCGTCCGAGACAGCCATGGTCTTGAGGCTGGCGAGGTCGGAACCGGCGCCGGGTTCGGAATAGCCCTGACACCACCAGTCCTCGCAATTGCGGATGCGGGGCAAATAGTAGTCCTTCTGCTCCTGCGTGCCGTAGGCCATCAGCACCGGGCCCAGCATGATGATGCCCATGGACAGGCCGATCGGGGCGTTGGCGCGGGCGCGTTCCATGTCGAAGATGTAGCGCTGGGTGGGCGTCCAGTCGGGGCCGCCGTATTCCTTGGGCCATCCCGTCACCAACCAGCCCTGGGCATTGAGGATGCGCTGCCAGACGACCAGTTCGTCCTTCGAGAGCATGATCCCCAGTTCGGTCTTGCGCTTGAGTTCTGCGGGCAGGTTCTCGGCGAACCAGCTTCGCACCTCCTGCTGAAAGGCGAGTTCCTCGGGGGAAAAGTCGATGTTCATTCGTGCTCCTTGCGGTCAGGGGGGGAACACCACCGCCTCATCGAGCGGAGGTGGGATGCGCCGATTCCGTCGCTGGACGGTCGTTCGTCGTCAATCCGTCATTCTATCGGAAAGCCGCCGCCGGCAAGAAGAACGGCGCCGCGTGACCGGAACCTCGCGCGTCCGCCATTCCGGCACGGCGGCTCGTCGGTCACGGACGGGCGTGGCGCGCTGGGATATGCTGGCCCCATATCCATGGGGCCGCGGTGGCCGGGATGAGGGCAGACTGCTGTGGATCCTGTCAGCGCGCATCGCGGCGCCATCCTCTACTTTGTCACCGACCCCGGCGATGGCGACGATCCCGCGGCGTTTGTCTATCACGAGGATGGCCTGCTCGTGATCGACCGGGGGCGCGTGGCGGCCGTCGGCCCTGCCGCAGCGCTGCTGCCGCAGCTATCGCCTGCCATCGCGCCGACCGGGCATGCCGACGCATTGATCATGCCCGGCTTTGTCGACACGCATATCCACCTTCCGCAGACCGACATGATCGCCTCGGCCGGACGCGACCTGCTGGACTGGCTTGCCCGGTACACCTATCCCGCCGAACGTCGCTTCGGCGATCCGGTCCACGCCCGCGCGGTGGCGGATTTCTTCATCGCCGAATTGCTCGCGAGCGGCACGACGACGGCGCAGGTACTGGGCAGCGTGCATGCCACCTCGGTGGAGGCGGTGTTCGCGGCGGCCGAGGCGCTGAACCTGCGTCTGATCGCCGGCAAGACCCTCATGGACCGCAACTGCCCGCCGGATGTACGCGATACCGCGGCCCGCGGCGAGCACGAAACACGCGCGCTCATCGAGCGCTGGCACGGCCGGGGCCGGTTGCGGTATGCGATCACGCCACGCTTCGCAGCGACCTCGACCGAGGCCCAACTGGCCAGCGCCGGTCGGCTCGCGGCCGAGTTTCCCGATGTGCACGTACACAGTCACCTCGCGGAGAATCGCGCCGAGATCGCCTGGGTGCGCGCGCTGTTCCCCTGGAGTCGCAGCTATGCGGAGGTCTATGACCGTTACGGCCTGCTGAGGCCGCGGGCCGTCTATGCCCATGGCATTCATCTGGATGATCGTGACCGCCGACGCCTGGCCGAATGCGGCACCTGGATCGCCCATGCCCCCAGCTCGAACCTGTATCTGGGCAGCGGCCTGTTCGATTTCGCCGCGAGCGATGCAGCGCAGTTGTGTTACGCCATCAGCACCGATGTCGGCGCCGGCACCAGTTTCAGCCCGTTGCGGACCCTGGGAGACGCATACAAGGTGGCGCAGCTGCAGGGGCAGCGGCTGTCGCCGCTGCGGGCCTTCTATCTGGCGACGCTGGCCGGCGCGCGGGCGCTGCATCTGGACGATCGCATCGGGTCGTTCCACGTCGGCGCCGAGGCCGATTTCATCGTGCTCGACCTCGCGGCGACGCCCTTGATCGCCCGGCGCTGCGCACAGGCGGCGACGCTGTCCGAGCGCCTGCAGATCCTGATGACGCTCGGGGATGATCGCTGCGTCCGGTTGACGCACGTGCTGGGTCGGCCGGTCGGGGGGACGGCCCACGGCGCGCCGTCCTGACCCGCGGCCGCCGCCGAAGCTGCCGCGACCCCGGGCGCGGCGGCGCAGAGGATCACGAGCCGGCCGCGTCCCGGTCCCAGGGCGCCACGTCGGCCAGCGCCGCTTGCAGGTGGCGGATCAGGGCGCTCAGGCGACGCAGCCGGTGACGGCGCTGCGGATAGACGGCGTAGATCGCATCGGGTTCCGGTCGCGCATCGGGCAGGACCTGCAGCAGCCGACCCGCGCGCAGGTCGTCCGCGGCGATGAACAGGGGCAGCATCGCCAGCCCCAGGCCGGCGACGGCGGCATCGCGCATCGCCTCGCCGTTGTTGGTGAGAATGCGCTGGCGCGGCGTCAGGACCCGCACGGGCTCATCCGGCTCGGCGGCCCGGAAACGCCAGAGCTGCGGCGCGGCTTTCAGGGCATAGCCGATGCCGGCATGGCGGGGGATGTCATCGAGCGTGCGCGGTACGCCGTGGTGGCGCGCGTAGTCCGGGCTGCAGCAGATGATGCGGGGACTCTCCGCCAGCCGGGTTGCAACGAGGAGCGCATCGGCAGGCAGCCGGGTGATGCGGATGGCGAGGTCGTAGCCTTCCGCTGCGATGTCCACCATGCGGTCGGACAGGTCCAGTGCCAGATCCAGACGGGGATGCGCGCGCATGAAGGCAAACAGCATCGGCCCAAGGTGGAGGGACCCGAAGCTCACCGGCGCACTGATGCGCAGCAGGCCGGTGAGGGTGGCGTCGTCCTCGGCAACGGCCTCGACCGCCTGTTCCAACTGGGCGATGGCGTCGCAGGCCTGGGCCTGGAACAGCCGCCCGCGGTCGGTGGCCCGCACGCCGCGGCTGGAGCGGTGCAGGAGCGCGACCCCGAGCGCCGCTTCCAGATGGACGACGCGCTGGCTCACGACCGATTTGGTCAGTTCCAGGCGCTGGGCTGCGGCGCTGATGCTGCCGCTTTCCACCACCGCGAGGAAGGTGCGGATGTCGTCCAGGCTGTACTTCATCGGTGCGCCTCGGTGTTCGGTGGTGGCGAACGGGGCGTTCGGCCGCGCGGCGCTGCCCGGAAAACGGGTTTCGCCTAAAGTTACCGCATCGCCGATGGGGCGGATACTCGACCAGGAGCCGATATGGAAACGACTTCCCGTGATGCCTTTGCCGATGTGCTGCCCGTAGCGGGACGGGTGTTGATCGCACCGCTCTTCATCGGCGCGGGCCTGGCCAAGTTCGGCGACATCGCTGGAACTGCCGGCTACATGCAGGCCCACGGCATGCCCCTGGCGGAACTGCTGGTGTGGCCCGCCGCGCTGCTGGAACTGGTCGGCGGCGCGCTGTTGCTCGTGGGCTGGCAGACGCGCTGGGTGGCCCTGGCACTGGCTGCGTTCACGGCGCTCGCCACGCCCATCTTCCACGGCTACTGGCGCGAGACGGACCCCATGCTGGCCTACCAGCAGTCGCTGCATTTCTGGAAGAACACCGCGCTCATCGGCGGCCTGCTCTTTGCCGCCGCGCAGGGCCCGGGGCGGCTGGCCTTGGGCGGCACGCGCTGATTTCACATGCGAACACCTGGAGATATTCATGACTCAGATGCTGAACGTGCTCGGGATCTGCGGCAGCCTGCGCCGGGACTCCTACAACGCCGCCGCCCTGCGGGCCGCGCAGGGATTGGCGTCCACGGCCGGCTTGACCATCACGACGGCCGAGATCGGCGACCTGCCCTTGTACAACGAGGATCTGCGCACGGCGCATTTCCCGCCGCCGGTGGAACGGCTGCGGGCACAGATCCAGGCGGCCGATGCGCTGCTGTTCGTGACGCCGGAATACAACTATTCCGTTCCCGGGGTGCTCAAGAACGCCATCGACTGGGCCTCGCGCCCGCCCGATCAGCCGTTTGCCGGCAAGCCGGCGGCCATCATGGGCGCCAGTCCCGGCGTCATCGGGACGGGGCGCGCGCAGTATCACCTGCGCCAGATCCTGGTTTGCGTCGATGCGCTCCCGCTCAACAAGCCGGAGGTGATGATCGGCGTCGCGCATGAGCGTTTCGACGCCGACGGCCAGCTGGTTCACGCGGCGACGCGGGAACACCTGGGCCGGCTTCTGAGTGCATTGGCGTCCTGGACTCAGCGCCTGGGTCAGCCCTGACACCGGTCGCAGGCCATACGCATGGGTCATGCCCGGCATCGCGCCGCAGTCGATGGGGGGCGAAGCGCGGCGCCGGCATGTGCGGAGAAAGTGTGATGTCACAGAAACAACTGACGCGCATCCTGCCGTCCGCTTCGACGCATTGGGTAGGCGACGGCTTTCCGGTGCGTACACTGGTCTCGATCGCGCGGGACGCGGTGCAGGCCAGCCCGTTCCTGATGCTCGATTACGCGGGCCCCCACCGGTTCGCGCCAAGTGATGCACCCCGTGGCGTCGGAATGCATCCGCATCGCGGCTTCGAGACCGTGACCATCGTCTATCAGGGCGAGGTTGCGCATCGCGACACCGCCGGCAACAGCGGCGTCATCGGGCCGGGCGACGTGCAATGGATGACAGCGGGGGCGGGCGTACTGCACGAGGAGTTCCATTCTCAGGCATTCACGGCGCGGGGCGGCGTGCTGGAGATGGCCCAACTGTGGGTCAACCTGCCGGCACGGGACAAACGCCGCGCACCGGCCTATCAGGCCGTGGTCTCGGGGCAGATCCCGGCCATCGTGCTCGACGGCGGCAGCGGGGGCGTCCGGGTGATTGCCGGTGATTACGCCGGCGTGCAGGGCCCGGCGCTGACCCGCACGGCGATGAACGTTTGGGACCTCACACTGCATGCCGACCGGTCGACCGCGTTCGTCCTCCCGGACGGGTGGACGGCCATGCTGGTCGTGTTGCGCGGGGCGATCGAAGTCGGGGGACGGCGCATCGATGCCCTGCAGACCGCCCACTTCAGCCGATCGGGTACGACGATCGATATCCTTGCGCAGGCGGACAGTCAGGCGCTGCTGTTGAGTGGGGCGCCACTCGATGAGGCCATTGCCCACTATGGGCCCTTCGTCATGAATACCCGGCAGGAATTGCTGGAAGCCGTGGCGGCCTTCGAGCGGGGAGATTTCCAGACGCCTGCCGTTTGACCCATCCGAACGCCTGCGCGATCGGGATTTCGTCCGCGATACACGAAGTGCGGACCTGCGTTGCATTGGTGCGCGAAGCGCCTCCGCTTGGGGCATGTGGCGGGCTGCATGGACGCAGCACGCGTTTCGCGCGCTGCGTCGTCTCATGCAGCGGGACGATGGATAGGCGCCTGCCCCGCATCCCGCGTTGCAATGTCATTGCGCTGCTGTCAGTCTTTCAGCGTCTCTTTGCGCCGCTGCGTACGCCGGCCGGGAGGTCGTCCGCCGTTGCGATGACTTTCGCCCGGGGTCGCGCCAGTGCGGAAGCGCCATAACACATTGATCATTCGGGGTTGGAACATGGCAAATCAGTATCGCTGCAGCGTTGCAGGACTCTTGGCCATCGGCAGTGCATCGGCCTGGGGGCAGGTGACGCCGGAGGCGGCGAGCACGGTGATCGCCGTGCAGAGCTTTGCATCGCCTTCGCTGGAAACGCCCGTAGGCTTCGGGGGAAGTTGGGGAAGTGTCGGTGTGGGCGCGTTTGGCCAAACTCTTGCAGATGACTTTGATGCGTCCGCCGGGATCGCGTTCGGCCTCGGTGACCCCGATCGGTACGTGGGCGCGGAACTCGGCATCGGATTCTCCTCGCTGACGAGCGACAACAGCGAGGACACGTTCGGCGAGTCTGGCGGGTTTGCCTTCAAGTTGCACCGCAACCTTCCCGGCTACTCGGCGGTATCCGTAGGCGTGAACGGATTTGGTGTGTGGGGCGGGGCGGAGGATGCCAATGATCCCAGCTACTACGTGGCGTACTCGAAGATGATCCCGGTCGGCCGCTTTGCCGGCATCGTCACGCTGGGGGCGGGCACCGAGATCTTCAATGACCCCGGCGAGGATGGCGCCAACATTTTCGGGAGCGGCGCGCTGTATCTCACGCCGCAGATCGCCTTGATCGGTGAGTATACGGGGCGCTTCGCCAACGCGGCAGTATCCGTCGCTCCCTATTCCTGGCTGCCGATGACGGTTACCGTGGGCGCCGTCAATGTGACCGAACGGTTTAATGCCGATACCGAACTGGCGGTTTCGGTCGGATTCGGTTTTAATTTCAACTGATCCGGGGCCCGGAACGGATTTTTCGACCCTTGGCTGGAGGTGGATGATGAGCAGGACGAGCAGTTTGGTTGGCGCTCTGGCGCTGGCGGGCGTAGCGGCTTTTGCGGCTCCCGCATCGGCAGCTCCGTTCGAGGTGGGCAGCACCGGAACGCAAGGATGGGGCATCGACTTCAATCCGGCGACGGGCAAGACCGTCTATGTGTTCCCGGGACGCAAGCAGATCGTTGCCGACCCGGTCACCAACACCAAGACCGTCACGCGCCGAAACGGCACGGTGGTCGCCAAGCAATACCCGGAAGGCAGCCGTCGTGGCGGTCCGTCGATGGGTTTGGCGCGGTTTTTCTTGGCCCGTAATCCCTGACGGATGTATCGACACGTCCCGTCCACAGCCCCGCGCGGCCTCGAGCGGGTGCTGCGGACGGGGCGTGTCTGCAAGGTGTCGCCTCGGTTCGGTCGCAATGGTCAATGGGAAATTTCGGGTACTGATGGTCTGCAGCGGCAATATCTGTCGCAGTCCGCTCGCTGAAGCCGTTTTGACCGACCAGGGTTTCGGCAAGGTGGAAGCGGTGTCCTCAGCCGGGATCGGCGCGCTGGTTGCTTCGGCGCCGCACCCCGATGCGGTCAGGGTGGCCGATGAACACGGTCTGGACATCCGGTCGCACAAGGCGCGTCAATTCGATCAGGCGATGGCGCGGAGCCACGATCTGGTGCTCGTCATGGAGCACCATCATCGGCTCTGGATCGAGCGGACCTTCCCCTACCTCCAGGGTCGGGTTCATCTGCTGGGGCGGTGGACCAATCTCGAGATTGCCGACCCGTTCCAGAAGGGGCCTCGCGCCTTCGACCAGGCGATGCGGGAAATCAGGGCCTGCGTTGCCGACTGGCGTCCGCGGCTAGACTGACTGCGTGGACCGTTCACCACCTGCCTCAAGCAATAATTCATAACGGCGGAATTCGAAGCGTTGCTCGACTTGCGAGAAGGGAAATGGCGGAATGATCGAGAAAAATGGGCTGAGCGGCCTGCTGTGCGCAGCGCTGGTGGTAGCGATCAGCGGCTGCAGCAGCGTCCCCGGGATCGTGGTCGATGAGTCGAACGGAGGCAGACCCCGCAGCTGGGCGCCGGATTTTCTGGACCCGATGCTCAAGCAGCCCACGCCGACCGCCGAGGCGACGGATGGCGTCGAGGGCAGCGATGCCTTTGTGCCGCGCCTGATTCCGGTGACGCCGCAATTGCTGCGTGAGCAGGCGGCGCAGCGCCAGATGCTGGATTCGGAAGTCAAGGGCTTGATCGGCCTGCAGCAGCCGACCGCCTATCGCATCGGACCCCAGGACGTGCTCAACGTTCTGGTCTGGGACCATCCCGAGCTCAGCAATCCGATGGGGAATTTCCAGGATATCCAGAACATGGGTCGCCTGGTGCGCGAAGACGGCACGATCTTCTTTCCCTATGTCGGCGTCCTGCAGGTGAGTGGCAAGACGGTCGAGGAGGTGCGCCGCGAGATCGAGACCAGGATCGCGCCCTACATCCAGAGCCCGCAAGTCGACGTGCGCGTGGTGGGATTCCGCAGCAAGAAGGTCTATGTGACCGGCGAGGTGGACAAGCCCGGGATCGTGCCCGTGACCGACGTGCCCATGACCGTCATGGACGCCATCAATCTCGCCGGCGGATTCGACAAGGAACGCGCCGATCAGCGCACGGCCTACCTGACGCGCAACGGTCAGCGGCAGATCCTGGACATCCTTGCCCTCTATTCGAGTTCACAGGGCAACGTGCTGCTGCAGGACGGCGATGTGCTCTATGTCCCCAATAACACCCAGAACAAGGTGTTCATCTTGGGCGAGGTCGAAAAACAGCGGGCGGTGATGATGGACCAGGGGCGTCTGACGCTGGCTGAGGCCCTGTCCGGCGCCGAAGGCATGAATCTGACCACCGCGGACACCCGCGGAATCTATGTCATCCGCGCCGTTCCCACGGCCTTGGCCGACGGGACGCCCGGCTCGGTGCAAGCCGACATCTACCAGTTGGATCTCAGGGACGCCAGCGCCCTCGTGCTGGCGGATGCCTTCCAGTTGCAGCCGCGCGACCTCGTCTACGTGTCGAGTTCGGGTCTGGTGCGCTGGAACCGCGTGGTGCAGCAGATCCTGCCCACGATCACGACACTGTTCCAGACCGACCGTCTGTTCTTCAACCGGTAAGGGATCCCATGCAAGCACCCACGGTATCGCCGGACGCCGGCCTGGGCACCCCGGGGCTGGCCGAGCCTTCGGGCGACGAACTCGACCTGCGGGAACTCATCGGCATCCTGCTCGCAGGCAAATGGACCATCGCCGCGATCGCGGCGATCGCCGCGGTACTCGGCGTACTGTATGCGCTGACCAGCACCCCCGTTTATCAGGCCAACGCCCTGGTGCAGGTCGAAACCCGCGGCAGCAGCACCGTGCTGGATGAACTCCAGAACCTTTCGGTACTGGCGGGACAGGAATCGCCCGGGCAGACCGAGATCCAGATTCTGAAATCGCGCTATGTGGCGGGGCAGGTCGTCGATCACCTGGTGCTCGACATCGACGCCGAACCGCGGCGATTTTCCATCCTGGGTCGAACCTTCGCGCCGGTGCCGACGCCGGATGGCGAACTCGCCAACCCTTGGCTGGGGCTGGACCGCTACGCCTGGGGCGGGGAAGTCCTCACCGTCAAGCGCATGAAGGTGCCGGATGCCTGGCTGGGTGAGGATTTGAAGCTGATTGCGCTGGGCGGCGATCAGTTCAAACTGCTGGATCCCGAGGAGAACACCGTGCTCACCGGGCGTGCCGGCGAACTCGCCGCGGCCGGCAAGGCCGGTGACGGGCCGAGGGTCGAGATCTTCGTCCAGGAGCTCAGGGCGCGGCCCGGCACCGAGTTCACAGTCGTGCGCAAGAGCTATCTGGCGACGGTGGAGAGCCTCCGCGAGCGTCTTGCAATCGCCGAGCAAGGCAAGGGGACGGGCATCCTCCAGCTATCGCTGGAAGGAGAGCGCCCGGCCGAGATCGCCGGCATTCTCAACGCCATCGCCCGGACCTATCTGCGCCAGAACGTGGAGCGTCGCTCGGCGCAGGCTGAGGAAAGCCTGCGCTTCCTCGACGATCAGTTGCCCAAGCTCAAATCGGAACTGGAATCGGCCGAGGAGGCCTTCAACGCCTTTCGCAAGAAAAACGAGAGCCTCGATCTCTCCGTGGAAACGCAAGGACTGTTGCGGCGGATCGTGGAGGTGGAAACCGAGATTTCCAACCTTCAACTGAAACGGACCCAGATGGGGCAAAGCTTCGCCGGCCAGCACCCGACCATGATCGGGATCGGCAGCCAGATCGGCGAGCTCATGGGCGTAAAACGCGAACTCGAGTCGCGGGCGACCAATCTTCCGGACACGCAACAGGAGATCCTGCGCCTGCAACGCGAGGTCGAAGTCAAGAATGCCCTCTATACCGGTCTTCTGAACAAGGCCCAGGAACTGCGCATCGTGCGGGCGGGGACCTTGGGCAACGTGCGCATCATTGACGAAGCCGCCATTCCCGAGCGGCCCATCAAGCCGCGCAAGAAACTCATCGTGCTGCTGAGTCTGCTGCTGGGGCTGTTCGCCGGGGTCGTGGCCGTATTCCTGCAACGCAGCCTGCGCAGAGGCGTGGTCGACAGCCGTCAGCTCGAGACCGAACTCGGCCTCACCGTCTATGCCAGTGTTCCCTACAGCGGCAAGAACCGGCGTCTCATGCAGGCCAGCGCGCGCGCCGGGGACACCCGCATGCCGGTGCTGGCTCGGGAAGCGCCGCAGGACATCGCCGTGGAAAGCCTGCGCAGCCTGGCGACCGCCATGCATTTCGCGTTGCTGGAGAAGGGCAGCAACATCGTCGCGGTCACCAGTTCGGCGCCCGACAGCGGCAAGAGCTTCCTGTGCGCCAACCTCGCGCACCTCTTGGGAGAATCGGGGCAGCGCGTCCTGTTGATCGACGGCGACCTGCGGCGGGGACACCTGCACCAGATGACCGGCGGCGAGCGGCAGCCCGGCCTGTCCGAAGTGTTGACCCGCCGGGCGACCCTGGACGGGGCTGTACGCCCCCTCGTGGCCGGCAAGGTCGATTTGCTGACCACCGGCCAGCTGCCGCCCAACTCGTCGGAACTGCTGATGAGCAAGGGCTTCAGCGAGCTGATCCAGAGCGTGCGCCAATGGTACGACGTGATCCTGATCGATTCGCCGCCGGTGCTGGCCGTCGCCGATGCAAGCGTCATTGCAACCCATGCCGGAGCGGTGTTCCTGGTGGTGCGCGCAATTCGGCAGACGCTGGACGAGGTCGATGCGACCATCCGGCAGCTGCGCAACTATCAGGTCCAGGTCACCGGGGCGGTATTCAACGCCTATGACCCGAAGGGACAGAGCAGCCTCTACGCCTCGCCCTACTATCGCTACTACGAGTATTCGAAGACGTCGACCTAGGGCCTGCGGTCGCCGGGCGAGATCGTCCTCACCCGCTGCGAACCGAGGCATGAGGCGTCTCGTCCGCGTTGGCCAGAATCGCGGTCAAGACGGGCAGGACCGCCTCGAGTTCGGCGGCGAGCGTCCAGGGCGGGTTGACGACGAAGAGGCCGCTGCCGGTCATGCCGAGACCGTCGGCGCGCGGGCGATCGAGATGGATATGGGCACGCAGCCAGCGCGCGCCCAGCCGCTCGAGCCGTTCGGGCAGTCGGCGTGCCGGCACCGATGCCAGTTCCGGATACCACAGTGCGTAGACCCCGCTGGCAAAGCGAGCCAGCGCCATTTCGAGCGCCGCCACCACGCGGTCGTATTCGTCCCGCGTTTCATACGGCGGATCGATCATGACGAGGGCACGCCGGGAAGGCGGCGGCAGCAGCGCACGCAGCCCTTCCAGACCGTCCGCGAGCCAGATCCGCGTGCGCGGGTCGCCGGCCAGGGCCGAATCGGCGGACAGGGTCCGGGCATCGGCCGGATGCCACTCGAACAAGCGGAGTTCGTCCTGTCCCCGGCACAGCCGCCATGCCCACCAGGGTGAACCCGGATAGTGTTCGAGACGGCCCGCAGGATTGAACGCGTCCACATGATCCCGCAGCCGCACGAGGCTGGGCGGCAGCCGTGAGGTCGCTGCCCGCAGGCAGCCGATGCCGCCATGCCATTCGGCAGCCGCCTCGGGCCGCAGGAGATAGCGTCCGGCGCCGGCATGGGTGTCGATGTAGCGGAATGGCTTGTCCTTCTGTCCCATGTGTTCCAGCAGCAGCATCAGGATCCAGTGCTTGAACACGTCCGCATGGTTTCCGGCATGGAACCGGTGGCGATAGCTGCGCACGGCGGGCGTTGCTCAACCCGCGCCGGGCGGCTGCGCAGCATCTTCGCCATACAGTTGGCTGCGCTTGTAGAGTTCCTGCAGGTGCCGGAAAAAGACGGACAGCACGGCGCCCACCGGCAAAGCGACCAGCACGCCCACGAAGCCGAACAGCTGGCCGCCGGCGAGCACCAGAAAGATGACGATGACCGGATGCAGGCCGATGCGGTCGCCGACCAGCAGCGGCGTGATCACCGAGCCTTCCAAGGCCTGCCCGATGCCCACCACGACCAGGATGTAGGCATAGGTCACGGCGTCGGCACCGGTAATGGCTGCGGTGATCATGGCCGAAATCAGCGCCATGGCGACGCCGAGATAGGGCACGAAGCTGACCAGCCCGGCGAAGATGCCGATCAGCATGGCGAATTCGACGCCGGCGATCCAGAAGCCGATGCCATAGATGCTCCCCAGGGCCATCATGACCAGGAGTTGCCCGCGCAGGAAGGCGGCCAGCACCTCGTCGGATTCGCGCGCGAGGTCGCCGACCGCCGGGAGCAGGGGGCGCGGGACGAGGTTGCCGAGACTTTCGAGCATCGTGTGCCAGTCGCGCATCATGTAGAAGGTGACGATGGGCACCAGGAACAGATTGGCGAGGGTCGCCGCCACTTTCATCCCGGAACTGGTCAGGTAGGTCGCGACGTTGGTGGCGATGCCGCCGGCCTGCGAAAAATTGTCCTGTAAAAACTGGGTCAACCGGCCTGCGTCCAGCCGACTGACATCGGTGCCCAGCCGTCGCGACAGCCACGGGAGCGCTTCCTGTTGCAGCCAGGTGGTGGCTTGCGGGATGAAGGTGCCGAGCCGGCCGATCTGGGTCTGCAGCGGCGGGATGAGCAACAGGACTCCGAGGGCAACCATCAGGACACCGGCGGCAAAGACGATGCTGACGCCGATGCTGCGGGGAATCCGGTTGCGCTCGAGCCGATCGACCAGCGGATGCAGCAGATAGGCCAGACTGAAGGAGATCAGAAACGGCGTCAGGATCGGCCCGAGCAGATAGAATGTGAGGCCGAGCGTGCCGAAGAATATTGCCCAGTACCACCAGGGGATCCGGCGCAGGTAAAGATCAGAATCTTCCTGAGCATTGTGCACGAAAGCGATCCCCCTGATGAAACGAGGACCCATTATCGCCATGCGTGGCCCCAAAAACCAACGCGTCCCGACGGCCCGGCGTCCGTCGGCGCGCTGCGGCCACGCGCCCGGCCAGCGCAGGTGATGACCGTCCCCATGCTCCATGTCCATTTCGGCAACCGACTGGAAACCCTGGCCGACCACGCCGTCCACGAACTGGTGCGTGAAGTGCCGGGCGTGTTCGAGAGCCAGACCGTCATCGTACCCAGTCAGGCCATGGGCCAGTGGCTCACCCTCGGCCTGGCCCGGCGGCAGGGCATCGCGACCTTGCTCGACACGCCGTTACCGGGCAGTTGGCTGAGCGCCCTCCACCAGCGCCTGTTGCCCGATCACCGGCTCGACGCCGGCTATGAGCGCGGCGCGCTCACGCTGCGCCTTTTCGATCGCCTCATGCAGGGCGAATCCGGAGCGGAGGACGCGCTCGATCGCTATCTGGCGGCGACGCCCGCGGCTCTGGCACGTTTCCACCTCGCGCAAGGTCTGGCCGGCTGCTTCGATCAGGCGCTGGTGTTTCGACCTGACCGCCTGCTGGCCTGGGAGTCGGGCGAGGAAAACACTTGGCAGGCCGATCTCTGGCGCCTGCTGACGCGCACGCTCGGCGTGCACCGCGCGCACGGCTTCGCCCTGCTGCAACAGGCCATCGCGACGACACCCGCAACGGCGCTGCCACGCCAGTTGCTGGCCTTTGGCTTTCACACCCTGCCGCCGGTCTGGCTGAGCCTGCTGACGGCGCTTGCCGAACGCATCCCTGTCCACCTGTTCGTCCCCACGCCCTCGCGCGAGTACTGGGCCGGCCTCGACACGCCGGTGGCACTGGCGCGCCGGGCCGCGCGCGGCGAATCGATCGCCCATCGGACCGTCGGTCATCCCTTGCTGGCGACGCTGGGTCGCCAGGGCGCGGCGTTCATCGATGTCTTGAGCGAACTGCCGGGCCAGGTCAGCGACCACTTCATCGATCCGTGCGCGACCGGCCGCAGCGATTTGCTGGCGCAACTACAGTCCGACCTGCTCGCGCTGCGGGATCCTGCCGAAGCGCCCTCACGCCCGCTGGAGGCTGCGGACGACAGCGTCCAGGTGCACTGCTGCGCCGGACCGTTGCGGGAGGTCGAGGTCCTGCACGACCGCTTGCGCGAGCTGCTGGACCGGGACGACACGCTGAACCCTTCCGACATCGTGGTCATGACGCCGGACATCGACCGCTATGCGCCTTATGTCGAAGCCGTCTTCGGCAGCCGCAGCGGCGAGCTGGCGATTCCCTATCGCATCGCCGACCGGGCGCTGGCGCAAAGCGAGCCGGTGGTGGCTGGGTTCCTCGCCTGGCTGGCGTTGCCGGATCGCCGCTATGCCGTCAACGCGGTGCTGGACGTGCTGGAGTGCCCACCGGTGGCGCGACGGCTGGGGATGAGCGTGGCCGACCGCGACATGCTGCGCGACTGGGCGCGTCGGGCCGGCGTCCACTGGGGGCTGGATGGCAGCGACAAACTGCGTCTGGAACTGCCACCGGAGCCCGCGCACACCTGGCGACACGGCCTGGATCGCCTGCTGCTCGGGACCGTGGCGCCGGAGGATGCCTGCACGGCCTATGCCGACCTCGCGCCGGTGGAAGCCATGGACGACACGATGTGGGGCGTCCTCGGCCGTCTGGCCGACTGGATCGACGCGTTGCGCGCGGCGCAACGGCAATTCGCCGGCGTGCGCCCCATGTCCGAGTGGGCCACGATCCTCGGCGACGCCATCGAGGAACTGTTCAGCATTGCCGCCGAGGAGGAATACGGTGAACAGGTCTTGCGGGACGCCATCGGCCAGGTGGCACGCGATGCCTTGACGGGCGGTTGTCACCGGAGCGTTCCGCTGGAGATGTTCAGGGCGGCGCTGGACGAGAAACTGTCGATGCCCCATGGCCGGGTCAGCTTCATGGGCGGCGGGGTGCAATTCTGCGCCATGGTGCCGCTGCGCAGTCTGCCCTTCGCCGTGGTCTGCCTGCTGGGCCTGGATCACGACGCCTTGCCGCGCCGTGCCCGTCCCCCCGAATTCGATCCGTTCGCGGACGAGCGCCGGCCCGGCGATCGCAATCGGCGCGAGGACGATGCCTACCTGTTTCTCGAGGCCATCCTGAGCGCGCGGCAGACGCTCTATCTCAGCTACAACGGGCGGGAAGTGCGCGACTTCAGCGACCGGCCGCCCAGCGTCCTGCTCGAGCAACTGATGGAAACGATCGGTGCCGGCGCGCATTTCGAGCGGCCGGGCGACTGGCGGGAGCGGCGGCTGCTCATCCATCCCCTGCACGGCTTCAGTGCGCGCAACTTCGATCCGCAGGGCCCGTTCTTCAGCTACCGGACGGATCTGGGCCAGAATCAGCCGGTGACGCCGACACCCGCCGCGACCGAATCGCGCCGTCCTGCCATCGCCGTCTCGGCCGACGCGGTCATCGACCTGACCGACTTGCTGAATTTCTGGCGGCATCCGGTGCGCCATCTGGTGCGCCAGCATCTGGGCATCGATCTCGACCTCGCCGAGGACGTCCTGCTCGATCAGGAGGACTTCGACCCCGACGCGCTCGACACCTGGCAGATCCGGGACTGGATGCTGGGGCGCTTGCGGGAAGGCCAGTCACCCGAGGCGATGCTGGCGCACTTGCGGCTCCAGGGTCGGTTGCCGCCCGGGTTCTGGGGTCTGCTGCTGGGTCGCGAACAACTCGCGCAGGCAGCGGCGATCCATGCGCGGCTCGCGCCGTATGGACCGGATGCGCCGCGCCAGACCGTCGCCGTCGATCTGCATCTCCACGGCTGGCGTGTGCTCGGCCAGATCCCGGGGCTGACCGCCGGCGGATGGCTCAATGCGCAGGCCGGTGAATGGAAGGAGAAACACGAGGTCACCGCCTGGCTGACCCACCTGATCCTCAATGCCGTGGGGCCCGCGGGCGTGCAGCCGCACACCGTCGGCATTGGGAAGAAGGGTGGGGTGGACTGGGCCGCGGTGCCGGACGCGACCGAGCTTCTCCTGCCGTGGCTGACGCATTACCGGGCCGGCCTGACCACGGCGCCGGTGCCGCTGCTGCCCGAGGTCCTGATGGCGGTCCGAACGGGCGAGGGCGCCGACGACCAGCTGGCCGCCATGCGCAAGGCCTATGCCGAGTGTCTCGATCCCGGGCGCTACACCGGGGGCACCCCGGACGCCTATCTCGCCTGGGTCTACGGCGAGCGCGAGCCGATCGCGCCGCATTGGCGCGACGTGGCCCTGTCCCTGGTGGCCGGGATGCCCGGACGATGAGCGCCCCACCGCGCCTGCTCGACGCCATGCGCCTGCCCTTGCGCGGCCGGCATCTGGTGGAGGCGAGCGCCGGCACGGGCAAGACCCACACCCTGGCCGATCTCTATCTGCGCCTGGTGATCGAGCGCGGCCATGAAGTCGACCGCATCCTGGTGGTGACCTTCACCAAGGCGGCCACGGCCGAACTCAAGACCCGCATCCGGCGCCGGCTGGTCGAGGCACGGATCCGCCTGGCCGCGGCCCCCGACCCCCTAGACGGCATCGAGCAGGCGTTGATCGGAAACGGGATCGATCGTGCGCAGGCCCTGCGACGGCTCGACGCCGCCCTGATGGGCTTCGATCAGGCCGCCATCTTCACCCTGCATGGATACTGTTTCAGCGTGTTGCGCGATCACGCCTTCAGCGCGGGCCTGCCGACGGCGTTGACCTTGCAGACCGGCGAGGACGAACGCATCGCAATCGCCGCCGCAGACCTCTGGCGCCAATTGCAGGCGACGATCGCCGATCCCTGCCGGGCCTTCGGCCTGCGCCGGGCCGGACTCACATCGACGCGCGTAGGCGAGGATCTCGCGCTGCGTGTCCGCCATCCGCTGGCCCGGGTCGACGGGCCGGACGCGGCAGCGCCGGAGGCGGCGGCGAGCTGGACGGCGCTGGCCCGTTGCTGGACGGCGTTCAGCACGTCCTGGCTGCGGCATGGCGCCGAGCTGCGGCAAGTGTTACTGGACAGCCCGGCGCTCAACCGGCAGCGCTACAAGCCCGCCAGGATCCATGTCTGGTGCGACGACCTCGACCGGCTGGCCGCCTGCGAGGCGCTGGATCTGGCGGTCCTGGAGCGCCTGGCCGCAGGGGCCGAGGAGTGGATTCGTTTGACGCCCGATGGCCTGGCCGCCGGCGTCAAGAAAAATTGCCTGCCGCCGGCGCATCCCGCGTTCGACGCGCTGGCCGCGTTGCTCGACGCCTGGCAGGTGATGGAGCAGGCGTGGCGGGGGCTTGCACTCGCCATTCGCCGCGAGGCCCTGGCCGATGGCATGGCGCGGCTTGCGCGGCAATCGGAGCAAAGCGGCGAGATGGGATTCGCCGACCTGACCCGCAAACTGCGCGACGCACTCGCCGGGACCCGGGGCAGCGGGCTGGCCGCAGCCCTGAGGACGCGTTTTCCGGCCGCGCTCATCGACGAATTCCAGGACACCGACCCGGCCCAGTTCGATGTGTTTCGCGCGATCTACGCCGATCCTGACGGCGCGGATGGCAGCTTCCTGCTGTTGATCGGCGACCCCAAGCAGGCCATCTACGGCTTCCGCGGCGCGGACGTGCACGCCTATCTCGCCGCCCGCGAGCATCTCGGCCAGCCGTGGCTCCTGGCGCACAACTGGCGTTCGGTGCCCGATCTGGTCGCGGCGGTCAACACCGTCTTTCGCCGGCGCCCGGACGCGTTCGTCCTGCCCGGCATCGACTACCACCCCGTCCTCGCCGCGCGCGGAAACGCGGCCGCGGCAAGGACGCCGGGCAGCGGATCGGCCCTGCAGGTGCACCTGCTCGCGGGCGATCCGGCCAAGCCCATGGCGCAGGGCGAGGCCATGCGGCGCGCGGCCCAGTGGACGGCCGATGAGATCGCGACCCTGTTGCACGCGGGCACGGCGGGCGAGGCGACCCTGGGGAACACGCCCGTGCGCGGCGGTGACGTGGCAGTGCTGGTGCGCGCCCACGATCAGGGTCAGGCCGTGGCCGATGCCTTGCGCGAGCGCGGCGTCGGGTTCGTCCTGCGCAGCCAGCAGAGCGTGTATGCCACCGACGAGGCGCAGGATCTGGCGCGCGTGCTGCGCGCCGTGCTGACGCCGACGCGCATGAGCTGGCTGCGCGGGGCCTGGGCCACCCGCCTGCTGGCCGGATCGATGGCGGAGGTCCTCGCGCTGGATGGTGACGAGGCCGCGCTCGAGCAGGTCCTGGAATGGTTTCAGGAGCATCACCGCCGCTGGCAGCGCCACGGGTTCATGCCCATGTGGCAGTCGCTGCTGGAGACGCACGGCGTGGCCGCGCGGCTGCTGACGCGCCCCGACGGCGAGCGACGGCTGACGAATGTGCATCACCTCGCCGAGTTGCTCCACGACGCCGAGCTGACGCGCCATCTCGGACCGGAGGGCCTGTTCAATCATTTCGACCGTCTGCGTCAGCAGCCGCCGCGGGACGACGAAGCCGCGCTGCTGCGGCTCGAAAGCGAGGCGGACCTGGTCCGCATCGAGACCGTCCACGCGAGCAAGGGTCTCCAGTATCCGATCGTGTTCTGCCCGGGGCTCTGGAAGACGCGCAAGCCCATTGAGGGCCGGACCGGGGCCCTGTGCTATCACGACGGCGAGTCGGGGCAGATGCATCTGGCGCTGATGCCCGAACAGCATCCCGAAGCGCTCGAGCAGGCCCAACGCGACGAACGGGCGGAAGAGTTGCGTCTGACCTATGTCGCCCTCACCCGAGCCCAGGCGCGCTGCTACCTCGTCGACGGCCCGGTGCGCGATCGCGCGGCCTCGGCGCTGGGCTGGCTGTTGCCCGAGACCGATCCGGCAGCCGCCTGGCGCAGCCTCGCCGATGCGCAGCCCCAGGCGATCGGCCTCGCGCCGGCGGGCGACGACCGGATGCTCACCCGCGCCGCCGCGCAGCCTGCGACCGCGTTGGTGGCGCGCAGGCCGCGCCGGAGCGTGCCGCCGCCCCGCGTGCTGACCAGCTTCTCGGCCTTGTGGGGCGAGGCGGCGGATGGGCGGGCGGATGACGATGTGCCGCCGGCCGCCGCCGCACCGCTCCTGACGCCCCAGACGCGCGGTCCGCATGGATTCGTGCGTGGAACGGCCGCCGGACGGGCCCTGCATGCCATTCTGGAATACTGGCAATGGGCCGACGATCCGGCCGGGACGACGCTCGGGCGCCTGGTGCCCGAGGCGCTGACTGCGGCGGGCATCAGCGCCGACTGGACGGACGTCGTAACGGCGTGGGTGCAGTCGGTCGTGGTCACGCCCCTGGCTCCCGGGGGCTTGCCGTTGCAAGACATCGCGACCGCCGACCAAGTGCGGGAGATGGCGTTCGCCATGCCGGTCGATGGCCTCCGCCGCGCCTCACTGGAAGCCCTCATCCGGCAGGTGGATCCGCTGTGGACGGCGCGCTCGGCAGGATCGCCCCCGCTCGAGGGCGCTCTGCGCGGCGTGATCGATCTGGTTTTCACCCATGCGGGGCGCTTTTACCTCGCCGACTACAAGAGCAACTGGCTGGGGCCGCGCGCGACCGACTACACGGCCGAAGCGCTCGCATCGGCCATGGCCGGCGGCAGCTATACGGCTCAGGCGCTGATCTACGCCGCGGCGCTGCATCGCCACCTGCGGGCGCGTCTGCCCGGTTACGATCCGGCGCATCATTTCGGCGGCGTCTATTACCTGTTCTTGCGCGGCATGACCCCGGACGCCCCGGGTCGCGGCGTGCTCCACATCCGGCCGCCGACCGACCTTCTGGACGCCTTCAGCGCCGCCCTGGCGGGCGAGGACTTGCCATGACCCCGATCCAGGCCGCCGCATTGCGCAGCCTGCGCGCCGCAGGTGGTTTCGAGGAGTTCGATCTGCAACTCGCGGGGATGTTCGCGCGTCAGGACACCGAGTTGACGCCCGCCGCGCTGTGGGCGATCGCCGCGCTCAGCCGGCAGATCCAGCGCGGCGCGGTGTGCCTCGACCTCGCCGGGCTGGTCGAGGAAGCCCGCGCGGCACCGCCGCCCGAGTTCGCGCTGCCCGCGGATGAGGCCGGGTGGCGCGCCTTGCTGTGCCAGACGGGCGCCGTGGGCGCGCCTGGCCAGATCCGGCCCCTGATTCTGGATGACGCCGGGCGGCTGTACGGTTACCGCTACTGGGATCTCGAACAACGGCTGGCGCGCGCGCTGTGCGGGCGTGCGGGATGGGCGCCGATCGCCGGCCGCGAAGCGCTGCTGCGTGTGCTGCCCGCGCTCTTTCCCGGCGGCGCGGCGGCCGTCTCCCCGCAGGCGCTCGCCGCCGTGCTCGCGGCCACCGGGCGCGTCACGCTGCTCACCGGCGGTCCGGGCACGGGCAAGACGACGGCGCTGGCACGGATGCTGGCGCTGCTGCTGCACCTCGAGCCGGATCAGCGCATCGCCCTGGCGGCGCCGACCGGCAAGGCAGCGGCGCGGATGCAGGAAGCACTGGCGGGCGCGTTGTCGCGACTGCCGGAAGGCTGGCGCGTCGACCTGCCCGCCCAGCCCACGACACTGCATCGGCTGCTCGGCATCCGCCCCGGCGCCGGCCATCTGCCGCGCTTTCACGCCGATCATCCGCTGCCGGTCGACGTTCTGGTGCTCGATGAGTCCTCGATGGTCGATCTGGCGCTGATGACGCGGCTCGTCGAAGCGCTCCCGCGGAACGCGCGGCTCATCCTGCTCGGCGATCCGGATCAGCTCGCCTCGGTCGGGGCCGGGGCCGTGCTGGGCGACCTGTGTGAGGACGCGGCCGGGTTTTCAGCCGCGCAGGCCGCGCGTCTGGGTGCATGGACGGGCGGGGCGATCCCGGCCGCGGCGGCGCCCGGCCGCCATCCCCTGCGCGATCACCGCGTCCACCTCACCCACAACCATCGCTTCGGCGACAGCCCCGGCCTTGCCGCGCTGGCGGCGGCGGTCAACGCCGGCGATGTGGCGCAGGTGCAGCGACTGGTGGCCGGGGACGGCCTGCCCGCGGTCACCGCCGCTCCGGAGACGGAGCTGATGGCGCGTGCGCTGCAGGGGTATGAGCCCTATCTCGCCGCGCTGGCGCGCGGCGCGCCCGCGGCGGAGGTGCTGGCCTGCTTCGAGCAGTTCCGCGTGTTGTGCGCGCCCCGCTCGGGATCGCTCGGCGTCGAGGGGCTCAATGCCCGCATCGAGGCCGCGCTGCGCCGCAAGGGCTGGCTGCGCGGCGAGGGGCTCTGGACGGCGGGCCGGCCCGTGCTGGTGACCCGCAACGATCCTGGCGCGCGACTGGCCAATGGGGATGTCGGGCTCGTGCTGCCGGACCGCGGCGGGCGCCTACAGGCGGTCTTCCGACAAGGCGACGGCGCCCTCCATGCCGTCTCTCCGGCCCGGCTGGGCGCTTGGGAAACGGCGTTTGCCATGACGATCCACAAGACGCAGGGATCGGAATTCGACGCGGTGCTGCTGGTCCTGCCGGAGGAGGATTCGCCCCTGTTGACCCGCAACCTGCTCTACACCGGCATCACCCGGGCGCGCCGGCGCCTCTGCATCGGCGGCTCGGCCGAGCGCTGGGCGCCGGCCCTGGCGCGCCGCCAGCATCGGATCTCCGGGCTCGGCGACGCCTTGCGCCGGTTTTCGGGTGGCTGAGGTGAGCTGCTCGGTGCCGGCTCTGACCCGGCAGCCGGCTCAGAGCTTGGGCGCGGCGACCCCGGTGTAGCGAATTCGACTGCGCGTGCCACCGCTTTCGAGGGCGTAGACCAGCCCGTCGCGGCCGATGTAAATCCTGATCGGCCCATCCACTTTGGGCAGTCCCGGAATTTCCTGGCGGTAGCTGTAGACCGTGGTCGAGACCGCATCGACCGTCTCCGTGCCCACCCGCTTGCAGTCCCAGGTCTTGATCGTGCCCTTGCGCAGATCGGCGTTGAGCTTGCGCTCGGCCTCCAGCACGCTGGCCGGCGCCTTCATCCAGCGTTCACCCATGCGGATATGGACCTGGCCGTCGGCGAGAACGGATTCGCCGCGCTGACCGTCGCCGAGTTCGACGGTGGTGTGTCGGGCGGGCTGCGCGCTCGTCTTCTCCGTCGCGGCAACGATCGGTTCGCAGGCTGCCTCGACCGCGAGCACGGCCGAAGAGGCACAGAGCAGGGACAAGGACACGGCAATGCGTTTCACATCGAAACTCCAGTTTCAGGTGCCGGCAATGGCGTGCGGGCGTTTTGCGGATTCGGCATCATGCGCCGCCATCTTATATCAGCGTGGAAGACTTTCGTCGCATGACGGCATTACACTCCGGGCACATCCAAGGGCGAGCGAGGAACCCCGTCATGCGTATTGCTCCATCGGCAGCCGGCATCCTCGGACTCGCCATCTGCACCCTCGGCGGTGCGGCCGAAGTCCCCGCGGTGCCGGCCCCCCTGGCCAGTTGCAGTGTCTTGACCGACGATCAGGCGCGCCTCAAGTGCTACGACACGGTTGCCGGCCGGACGCCGACGCAGAGCGTGGATTCCCGCGCGGCCGCAGCAGCGGAGCCGGCGGATGGCGGTCGCGTGGGGAGCACGGTGGCCGCCGCCATGGACGCCGTGACGCCCCCGCCGGCCGAGGAGCCGCCGTCAGCCCTGGCCAAGCGCTGGCAACTGGTGGCGCAGACCGATCGGGGCCCGTTCGTGATCACGCCCTATCGGCCGACCTACATCCTGCCGCTTTCCTACGTGGGCCGGCGCAACACCGAGCCGTTCCAGGCCACCTTTGGCGCGGATGAGCCCTACGATCCCATCGAGGCCAAGTTCCAGCTCAGCTTCATGAGCAAGCTGTGGCCGGAACTGCTCGATCCGCGCGGCGATCTGTGGTTTGCCTACACCCAGCAGTCGTTCTGGCAAGCCTACAACGGGGATGCCTCGGCGCCGTTTCGCGAGACCAACTACGAACCCGAACTGATCTACTCCTGGAAAACCAACGTCAAGACCTTCGGGCTCAACAGCCGCCTGCTGAATGTGAGCCTCGATCACCAATCCAACGGCCGTGATGATCCGGTCTCGCGCAGCTGGAATCGCGTCATTGCCAGCGCCCTGTTCGACCGCGGCGACGATTTCGCGCTGGGGCTGAAGGGGTGGTGGCGTCTGCCCGAGGACGCGGAGAAGGACGACAACCCCGACATCGAGGACTACGTCGGGCGGGCCGAGCTGTGGACCTTCTGGACGGCGGGACGCAACCACTACGCGGTGATGCTGCGCAACAACCTGGACCTAGGCGATCCGCGCGGCGCGGTGCAACTGGACTGGAGCATTCCGCTCGGCCACTCGCCGGTGCGCGGCTATGTCCAGTATTTCTATGGCTACGGCGACGGGCTGATCGACTATGACTTCATCGCCAACCGGCTGAGCCTCGGCTTTCTGCTCACCGACTGGATGTGAGGGCTGGGGGGCGAGTTTGTTAAAATCGCCGCCCCGCGCGGCCTGCAGCCGTTCCGCCTGCCTTGGAGTCTGTCCACGCCATGACCGTCGTCACCCGTTTCGCCCCCAGCCCCACCGGCCATCTGCACATCGGGGGCGCCCGCACGGCCCTTTTTTCCTGGCTCCATGCGCGCCGCATGGGCGGACGCTTCATCCTGCGCATCGAGGACACGGACCGGGAACGTTCGACCGATGAATACGTTCAGGCCATTCTCGAAGGCATGGCCTGGCTGGGCCTGGAACACGACGCAGGCCCTTACTACCAGACCCGGCGCTTCGATCGCTACGGCGAGGTCATTGCGCGCATGCTGGCCGCGGGGTCGGCCTATCATTGCTATTGCAGCCGCGAGCGTCTGGACGCCTTGCGCGCCGAACAGATGGCGGCCAAGGAAAAGCCGCGCTACGACGGCTTGTGCCGCGATCGGCGCGACCCGCCACCCGAGGGCGTGAGCCCGGTGGTGCGGTTTCGCAATCCGGTGGATGGACAGGTGGTGTTCGAGGATCTGGTGCGCGGGTCCATCGCCTTCGAAAACGCGGAACTCGACGACCTCATCATCGCCCGCTCCGACGGCACGCCGACCTACAACTTCACGGTGGTGGTGGACGATGCGGACATGGGGGTGACGCACGTCATCCGCGGCGACGACCACATCAACAACACCCCGCGGCAGATGAACCTGTTGCGGTCGCTCGGTGTGACGCCGCCGGCCTATGCCCATGTGCCGATGATCCTGGGGGCCGACGGCCAGCGCCTCTCCAAGCGGCATGGTGCGGTGAGTGTCCTGCAATACCGCGACGAAGGCTTTCTGCCCGAGGCACTGCTCAACTATCTGGTGCGTCTGGGCTGGTCGCACGGCGATCAGGAAGTCTTCAGCCGCACGGAGATGATTGCGCTGTTCGATCTCGGAGCCGTGCACCGGGCGCCGTCCACCTTCAACCCCGACAAGCTGCTCTGGCTCAATCAGCATCATCTGAAGACCGCCGACCCCGCGTACGTGGCCGGACACCTGCGCCCGCATCTGGCGCAACTGGGCGTCGATCCGGATGCAGGCCCGGATCTCGCCGGGGTGGTGTGCGCGCTGCGCGAGCGCAGCAAGACGCTGGTCGAGATGGCCGAGGGCGCGCGGTTTTTCTTTGCCGATCCTGTGGCCTACGATGAGAAGGCGGTGGTCAAGCATCTGGGCGAGGAGGGCCGGGGCGCGCTCCGCGCAGCGCAGGCGGCGCTCACCGAGCTGACCGAGTGGACCACCGAGGCGATCCACGCCGTCATCGAGTCGGTGGCCGCCGCGGGCGGCTGGAAGATGGGCCAGATCGCCCAACCCCTGCGGGTGGCGGTGAGCGGAACGTCCGTGTCCCCGCCCATCGACCAGACGCTGCAACTGCTGGGGCGCGACGCCAGCTTGGGGCGCATCGAGGCGGCGCTGCGGCACAGTCGAACCTAGCCGGGTTGCCGGCCGCGTTTTCGGGATGGGAGGGCGTGTGCGGGCATTCGGATTCCACTTTCTACTCGCCGGCCTGCTCGCGCTGGTCGCCGGAGCGGGCGGGGCTGCCGAGCGGTCGCCCCTGGCCGGCCGGGTGGTCGAGCTGGCCTTGACCGGACCGGTGGGCCCGGCCAGCAGCGACTATCTGGTGCGGGCCTTGGCGCGGGCCGGTGCAGGGAACGCTGCGCTGGTGGTGCTGCGGATCGACACCCCCGGCGGGCTCGACACCGCCATGCGCGACATCATCCAGACCATTCTCGCCTCGCCCGTCCCGGTGGCGGGTTTCGTCGCCCCGTCCGGCGCGCGTGCCGCCAGTGCCGGCACCTACATCCTGTATGCGTGTCATCTCGCGGCCATGGCGCCGGGAACCAATCTGGGCGCCGCCACGCCGGTGGCGATCGGTCCGGGGGGCGACGCGCCCGAAGGACCGGCGCGTCCCGAGGCGGCGAAAGGCGATTCACCGCCACCGAGTTCGACCGAGACCCTGGCGCTGAAGTCGCGCAATGACGCCGTGGCCTATCTGCGCGCGCTGGCCGAGCTGCGCGGGCGCAACGCCGACTGGGCCGAAGCAGCCGTGCGCGAGGCGGCCAGCCTGTCGGCACAGGCGGCGCTGGCGCAGGGGGTGATCGAAATCATCGCGGCGGATCTCCCGGATCTGTTGCGCCAGGTGCAGGGGCGGCGTGTGGAGGCGGGGGGACGCGCGTCGGTCCTCGACGTGCAGCAGCGCGAAGTGGTGACACTGTTGCCGGACTGGCGAACCCGTCTTCTGGCCGTCATCACCAATCCGAACGTGGCCTATCTGCTCATGCTGGTCGGCGTCTATGGCCTGATCCTGGAGTTTTATCACCCCGGCGTCGGCCTGCCCGGTATCGCCGGGGGAATTTGTCTCTTGCTGGCGCTGTTCGCATTCCAGGCGCTGCCGGTGAACTATGCCGGCATGGCGCTGCTGGTGTTCGGCATGCTGCTGATGGTGGCCGAGGCGGTGATGCCGAGTTTCGGCGCGCTGGGCATCGGCGGCATCGTCGCGTTTCTGTTCGGCTCGATCCTGCTGTTCGATCGCGACGTGCCCGAGTTCCGCATCGCCTGGGGCTTGATCCTCGGGGCCGGACTCGGCTCTGCCATCGGCGTGGCGTTGCTCGCGGCCTTCGCGGTCCGGGCGACGCGACGCGCCGTGACCACCGGCAGCGAGGCCATGCTGGCCGAGTACGGGGAGGCGCTCGCGGACTTCAGCGGCGGGCGCGGACAGGTCCGGCTGCATGGCGAGATCTGGCAGGCGCGCGCCGAACGGCCCGTGGCAGCCGGTACGACGGTGCGGGTGCGCGAACGCCATGGTCTGACCGTGGCGGTGGAACCGGTGGAAAACGGCAAATGAACACGGGAGAGGCGTCATGACGATTTCAGCGGTTGGCGTGATCATCGGGATCCTGCTGGCCTTCGTGCTGTCGGGCCTGAAGGTGCTGCGCGAGTACGAACGGGCCGTGGTGTTCACGCTGGGGCGCTTCTGGCGCGTGAAAGGCCCGGGGCTGGTGGTGATCGTGCCGTTCGTGCAGCAGATGGTGCGGGTCGACGTGCGCACCATCGTCATGGACGTGCCCTCGCAGGACGTGATTTCGCGCGACAACGTTTCGGTCAAGGTCAACGCAGTGTTGTACTTCCGCGTCGTGGATCCGGAACTGGCGATCAACCAGGTGGAAAACTACCTGGAAGCCACCAGCCAGCTGGCCCAGACGACCCTGCGCTCGGTGTTGGGCCAGCACGAGCTCGACGAGATGCTCGCCGAGCGCGACAAGATGAACGCCGACCTGCAGCGCATTCTGGACGTGCAGACCGATGCCTGGGGCGTGAAAGTCGCCAACGTCGAGATCAAGCACATCGATCTCGATGAAAGCATGATCCGGGCGATCGCGCAGCAGGCCGAGGCCGAACGCAGCCGGCGCGCCAAGGTGATCCACGCCGCGGGCGAGCTGCAGGCCTCGCGCAAGCTGCAGGAGGCCGCGCAGGTGCTGGCCGAGGCGCCGATGGCCATGCAGCTGCGCTATCTGCAGACGCTCACCCAGATTGCCGGGGACAAGAGCTCAACCCTGGTCTTTCCCTTGCCGATAGACCTCCTGAAACCGTTGCTGGTATCCGCACAGCCGAGCGCCGCAGGCGCTCCATCGTCCGGGGCCGCGATCCCGGAGTAGCGTCGGGGCCGCGCTTCGGCCGGCGCAGTGGATCCGCAACGCCATCGAAACCAAAGAGGCGCAGCGGATCGATGAGGCGATGGAAAGACTGGCTGGCGAGCCAGTGGCTGTGGCAAATCGCTCTGGTGCTGACCGTGGGCGCAGCCGCGCTGTTTCAGGCCCCCGCGCTGCAGCATCTGGAGTGGCGGCTCTACGATCGCGGTCTGCGATGGATGCCCGCGCCGGCGCCGGTCGTCGCGGGCGTTTCGGTCGAGATCGATGCGCGCAGCCTGGCGGGGCAGGGCGCGGACCTGCAAACCCAGCTCGCGCGACTGATCCATCTGCTGCAGAAAGACGGTGCACGCAGCATCGGCGTCCTGCTGCCGCTCGACGCCGATCCCGGTCTGCCGATGTGGTTTACGGCTTTGGCGCAGACCCTGCAGGAAAGCACCCTCGTATCGGCGGACCGCGCGAGCGTGAACCGGATGCAGCGATTGCTCGGCGAAGGAGAGCGGGATCTGGACCGGACCCGGCTCCTGGCCCGCGTCATGGCCGAGAGTGGCATGACCTACCCGTCGTTTCGCCTGGGTGCGGCGCCGTCGTCCCCCGACGCTCGCCCTCGCTTGCCGGATTCCCTGCTGCAACGAGCGATCCCGCCCCGTCCGGGAACGACCGTGATCCCGACCCCCACCGGAATCGGCGATCCGGCGGCTGGCCCGCGTCCGATCTTTCCCGCGCCGCGCCTGGCGAATGCGGCGGCAGGGCTTGGCTTCGTGGATGCCCCGACCGATCGGGACGGCGTCACGCGGGCGGTCCCGCTGGTCGTCACCGAGCAGGGACGCTACTACGCCGCCTTGCCGCTCCTGCTGGCAAGCCATTGGATGCAGGGATCGGCCCGGGACTTGGCGGTCGAGCCGGGCAAGGGCGTCCATATCGGCGAGCGGTTCATCCCGACCCTGCCCGACATGCGCATTTACACGGGGCGCATGGATGGCGCGGACGCGCGATGGAAGAAAATCCGGCTGGCGGATGTGCCGCCCACCCCCGCAGGACTCTTTCAGGGGCGACTCGTGCTGATCGGCTACGCTCCCGAATTCGATCGGCAGCGGCGGGTCACGGCACAGGGCCCGTTGAGTGAAGCGGAATGGGTGGGTCGAGTCACCGAGCAACTCGTGAGTGCGAACCATGTCATGCGGCCGCCATGGGGCGACCAAGGACGTTGGGCGGCCATCGTCGGCGCCGCGCTGATGGTGGCAATGTTGCCGATGTTGCCGACATGGCTCGCCGTCACCCTCAGCGGCGGACTTGGAGTGGGGCTGCTGGGGGCATTCGCCTATCTGCTGGTTTCGCACCAGTGGTGGGTGGAGTTGGGGGCCCCGGCGGCACTGCTGTTGGCCGGGGGACTGATCGCGGCCGCGTACCGGCTGGGGCAGCATCTGCGGGATCTCGCCTATCTGGAGGACGATGGCGACCGGCGTCCCTGGTGGGCGGAACCGAGGCAGCGCCTGCGCTTCGTCGTGCAAAATCAGTGGCATCGCATGCGTGGTCGAACCGGGCCGGCCGACGCGGTGATCGCCGTGGCGGGCGCTGCCGCCCTGCAGGAGGCAGCGCCCGCGCTGCGCACTGCGCTCAACAAAACCCGGCCGCCGGCGCAGCGCGATCCGGAGCCGGAAGCCGGCACCGCGACCGTCGCGCGCGCGCCGCGGCGGACGCCCGACGTCGAACCGGCAGCGCCACGACCAGCGACGCCTGCGAAGCAGCCCGGCTCGCAAAGTCCGGTTCGGACCCTGGGCCGTTACACCATCGAGAATCAACTGGGCAAGGGCGCAATGGGCGCCGTGTACCGGGGCGTGGATCCGCGCATCAACCGCGTGGTGGCCATCAAGACCCTCAATTTGCACCAGGAGTTCGAGGCCGAGGAACTGGAACAGGTCAAGGAGCGGTTTTTCCACGAAGCCGAGGTGGCAGGGCGCCTCAACCATCCCCACATCGTCACGATCTACGACGTCGGCGAGGATCATGGCCTGGGTTACATCGCCATGGAACTCATCGATGGGCACGACATGCGGCGCTACACGCGCAAGGAGCAGCTGCTGCCGATCAACCGCATCATGGAGATGGCCGCGCAGATCGCCGAAGCCCTCGATTTTGCCCATCGCAACGGCGTGGTGCATCGCGACATCAAGCCCAGCAACATCATGCTCGACAAAAGCGGGCGCCAGGTGAAGGTGGCCGACTTCGGCATCGCCCGCATCGGCAGCAGCGGCAAGACCCGCACCGGGACCGTCCTGGGCACGCCGCCCTACATGTCGCCGGAGCAACTCTCCGGGCGTCCGCTGGACGGGCGATCCGATGTGTTCTCGCTGGGCGTGGTCCTGTTCGAACTGGTGGCCGGGCGACGGCCGTTCGAAGGCGACACCGTGGCCACGCTGATGAGCCGGATTGCCAACGATCGACATCCCGATCTCATGACGCTGCGGGGCGGGGTCCCCGCATGTCTGCGCAACATCATCGACAAGACGCTCGAAAAAGACCCCAACAAGCGCTACCCGAATGCCGGCGCGCTGCGCCTGGCCCTGCTTCGCTGCATCGAGAACAACTACACGGGGAGCGGTTTCAGCGGTCGTGGGGCTTGACGTCGATGCCGCTTGGACGTAAAGTTCGCGGCTTCCCGAGTGCGGGGCCATAGCTCAGCTGGGAGAGCGCTTGCATGGCATGCAAGAGGTCGGCGGTTCGATCCCGCCTGGCTCCACCAAGTTTTCATCCCGCAAGGGATTGCCGATCACGCGCCACGTCCCCATCGTCTAGTGGCCAAGGACACCGCCCTTTCACGGCGGCGACCGGGGTTCGAATCCCCGTGGGGACGCCATCTTTTCCGTTGCCGATGGCTCGCGCCCGACAGAACGCCCGATCCGGGGTGACTGCGGCGTTTTCGGCTGCTCCGGCGCGAGTCCCACCGCTGGCGCATCGACCCTTCAGCTCCTGATCCTCACCCGCAGCGTTTCGCGGCCCAACGCCATGGCTTACAATCCCGCCATGACCTATCCCACCATCGAATCCTTCGTCGGCAACACCCCCTTGGTGCGCCTGCAGCGCCTGGGACAGGCCACGGGCAACACCTTGCTGGTCAAGCTGGAAGGCAACAATCCGGCCGGCTCGGTGAAGGACCGTCCCGCCCTGTCGATGATCCGGCACGCCGAGGCGCGCCAGCAGATCCGGCCCGGCGACACCCTGATCGAGGCGACCAGCGGCAATACCGGCATCGCACTGGCCATGGCGGCGGCGATCCGCGGCTATCGCATGGTGCTGATCATGCCCGAGACCGCCAGCAGCGAACGGGTGGCCACCATGAAAGCCTTCGGCGCCGAAGTGATCCTGGTGTCCGCGGAGGCCGGCATGGAAGGGGCGCGCGATCTGGCCGACCGCATGGTGGCCGAGGGGCGCGGCAAGATCCTCGACCAGTTCGCCAACCCGGACAACCCGCAGGCGCACTATGAAACGACCGGCCCCGAGATCTGGCGCGACACGGGCGGCAAGGTCACCCACTTCATCAGTTCCATGGGCACGACCGGCACCATCATCGGCGTCTCCCGCTACCTCAAGGAACAGAATCCGCGCATCCGCGTGATCGGCGTGCAGCCGGCCGACGGCGCCCAGATCCCCGGCATCCGCCGCTGGCCGGCCGAATACCTGCCGCGCATCTACGATCCGGACGCGGTCGACCGCGTCCTCGACGTCGACCAGCGCAAGGCGGAGATCACCACCCGCGCGCTGGCGGCGCAGGAAGGCATCTTCGCGGGCATCTCCTCGGGAGGCTGCGTGGCCGCCATGCTCGCCTTGGCGCAGGAACTGAACGGGGCCACCCTCGTCGGCATCGTCTGCGACCGCGGCGACCGCTATCTCTCCACCGGCGTGTTTCCCGCCTGAACGCCACGCACAAGGACCGGCCTTGAACCTGCTCGTCTTCGACATCGAGACCGTGCCCGATACAGAAGGTGGACGCCGGCTCTACGACACCGACGGCCTCTCCGACGAGGACGTGGCGCGCATCATGTTCCACCAGCGCCGCCAGAAGACCGGCGGCGATGAGTTCCTCCCGCATCACCTGCACCGCATCGTCGCCATTTCGGTGTGCCTGCGCCGGGGCGATCAACTGAAACTGTGGTCGCTGGGCGATCCGGAGGCGTCCGAAGCCGAACTCATTCAGCGCTTCTTCGAGGGACTGGAGCGTTTCACGCCGACGCTGGTGAGCTGGAACGGCAGTGGCTTCGACCTGCCGGTGCTGCACTACCGCGCGCTCATCCACGGCATTGCCGCCCCGCGCTATTGGGACGTGGGCGAACAGGACGGCAATTTCCGCTGGAACAACTATCTTTCGCGCTTCCACTGGCGGCACATCGATCTCATGGACGTGCTGTCGGGCTACCAGGGCCGGGCCGTGGCACCGCTGCAGGATATCGCCCTGCTGCTCGGCCAGCCGGGCAAGATGGGCATGGCCGGCAGCCTGGTCTGGGACGCCTATCTCGCCGGCGAACTGGATCGCATCCGCGATTATTGCGAGACCGACGTGCTCAACACCTACCTCGTCTACCTGCGTTTCCAGCTCATGCGCGGCCAGCTCGATCGCGAGGGCTACGCCGCGGAGCGGGCGCGGGTGCGCGCGTTGCTGGACGAGGACGGCCGGGCGCATCTCCAGTCCTTCGCGGCCGCTTGGGCGGACTGACGTGGGCAGACGCCGGGCCGTGCAGCGGGTCGCGCCCGCGATCGGTGCGCCGGTCGAGGTGACGGCGATGACGCACGACGGCCGCGGCATCGCCAGCGTGGACGGCAAGCGGGTGTTCATCCAGGGCGCCCTGCCCGGCGAGACGGTGTGCTTCCAGGTCACGCGGCGCACGCGCGATTACGACGAAGCCGACGTGGCGCAAGTCCTGCTGGCAGCACCCGAGCGGGTCGTGCCGCGTTGCGCTGCCTATGCCCGCTGTGGCGGCTGCAACCTGCAGCACATGGACCCTGCGGCCCAGATCCTCGCCAAGCAGCAAATCCTCCTCGACACCCTGCGGCACATCGGGCGGGTGAGCCCGGCGCGGGTCCTGCCGCCGCTGACCGGACCGGTGTGGGCTTATCGCCGCAAGGCCCGGCTCGGCGTGCGTCGGGTGCGCGCCAGGAATCGTGTGCTCGTCGGCTTTCGCGAGCGGCACGCGGCCCTCATCGCCGAAGCCGCGCGCTGCGAGGTGCTGGACGAAACCGTCGGCGGGCGGCTGGCGCTTCTGGCCACGCTCATCGGCGAACTCGGCATTGCCGATCATGTGCCCCAGATCGAGGTGGCGGTCACCGACACGCTGACCGTGCTCGTCCTGCGTGTGATGGAGCGGCCCGGCGCGGCCGATCTCGAGGCCTTGCGGGCCTTCGGACTGGCGCACCAGATCCAGTTCTGGCTGCAGCCCAAGGGGCCCGACAGCGCGGCGCCCATTCCCGGCGCCTTCGCGCCGGACCAGCCGCTGGCCTATCGGCTGCCCGAGGACGGCCTCGCGATGCATTTTCGGCCGCATGATTTCACCCAGGTGAACGAGGTCATGAACCGCGCCATGGTCGCGCAGGCGATGGCGCTGCTCGATCCGGCGCCGGATGAGCGGCTGCTGGACCTGTTCTGCGGCCTCGGCAATTTCACGCTGCCCATGGCGCGCCGGGCGCGCGAGGTCGTGGGGGTCGAAAGCGCGGCCGACCTGGTGGCCCAGGCGCGCACCAACGCCGAGCGTCATGGACTGACGCAGGCCCGCTTCGTGATGGCCGACCTGTACGACGCGACGTTCGATCCGCCGCCCTGGGGCGCCGGTGCCTTCGATGGCGTGCTGCTCGATCCGCCGCGCTCGGGCGCGCGCGCAGTGTTGCCGGCCGTGGCGGCGACCGGGGCGCGGCGCGTGGTCTATGTCTCCTGCCATCCGGCCACGCTGGCGCGCGATGCCAGCGATCTGGTCCGTCTGCACGGGTTCCGGCTCGAAACGGTCGGGGTGATGGACATGTTCCCGCACACGGGCCATGTCGAGTCGGTGGCGCTGTTCGTGCGGGAAGATGGCTGTGGCGCTTGAGATCGAGCGCAAGTACCGCGTGAGCGGGGACGCCTGGCGCGCGGCGGCCGAGCACAGCGAGGCGCTGATCCAGGGCTATCTGAACCTCGAGGGCGGCGCCATCACGCGCGTGCGCATCGCCGGCCAGCGCGCCTGGCTCAACCTCAAGGGCGCAACGCTGGACATCGTGCGCCATGAGTTCGAGTATCCCATCCCGCTGGCCGATGCCCGGGAGATGCTGGATAAGCTGTGCGTCGGGCCGCCGGTGGAAAAGCGCCGCCATCATGTGCGCCATGCCGGCCGGCTCTGGGAGGTGGATGAGTTCTCGGGCGCCAACGCCGGGCTGGTGGTGGCCGAGATCGAGCTGGAGCATCCCGACGCGCCCATCGAGCTGCCGCCCTGGGTGGGGCGCGAAGTGAGCCGGGAGCCGCGCTTCTTGAACATCGCCCTGGTGCACCATCCCTATCGCGACTGGACGGCGGCGGAGCGGCAGTGAGCGAATCCGGCCCCGCCCTCTGGCTGCACATCGTGCTGGCAGACCAGACCCTGTCCCTCATGAACCACGACACCGCCCTGCGGCGCTGGCCGGTATCGACCGCCGCCCGTGGCGCCGGGGAACGGATGGGCAGCTACCAGACCCCGCGCGGCTGGCACCGGATTCGCGCGCTGATCGGACGGGAGGCACCCGAGGGCGCCGTGTTCGTCGGCCGGCGCTGGACCGGGGAACGCCACACCCCTGCGCTGGGCCGGCTTCATCCGGAGCGGGACTGGATCCTGAGCCGCATCCTGTGGCTCTGCGGGAGCGAGGTCGGCCGCAACCGTCTGGGCACCGTCGACACGCAGCGCCGCTATATCTACATCCACGGGACCCCCGACGAGGTGCCGCTCGGCATCCCCGGCTCGAAGGGTTGCGTGCGCATGCATAACGCGGATGTCATCGAACTGTTCGATCATTGCCATCCCGGCATGCCGGTGTGGATCACGGAGAACGCGGGATGAACACGCCTCCCGGCCCGCTGGTGGTGGGCCTGTCGGGACCTCGGCTCACCGCGCAGGAGCGGGAGGTTCTGACGCATCCCTTGATCGGCGGCGTAATCCTGTTCGAGCGCAACTACGAGACGCCGGGGCAACTGCGCGCGCTCACCGGCGCGCTGCGAACCCTGCGCGCCGGTCTCGTGGTGACCGTGGATCAGGAAGGCGGGCGGGTGCAGCGGCTGCGGGCGGGCTTTACCCGTCTGCCGCCCCTGGGTTGGCTGGGCGACATGCACGAGCGGGCGCCAGCCGAGGCGTGCGCGGCGGCACGCGCGCTGGGCTGGCTGATGGCGACCGAATTGCGGGCCGTGGACATCGACGCCAGCTTCGCGCCGGTGCTGGACGTGGCGGGCAACACCGAAATCATCGGCGCGCGCGCGTTCCATGCCGATCCCGAGGTCGTCGCCACGCTGGCAGCGGCCTATGTCGCCGGCATGCGCGAGGCCGGGATGGGCGCGACCGGCAAGCATTTCCCGGGGCACGGTTCGGTGCGGGGGGATTCGCACCTGGAACTGCCCTGCGACGCGCGGCCGCTCGAGACGATCCGGGCACACGACCTGCGCCCCTTTGCCGCGCTCGCGCCGGATCTCGTCGCCGTGATGACGGCGCATGTGGTCTATCCGGCCGCGTGCGCGCAGCCCGCGAGTTTTTCCCGTTACTGGATCGACACCGTACTGCGCCAGCAGTTGGGCTTTACCGGCGCGGTGGTGAGCGACGATCTGGAAATGGCCGGCGCGGTGGTCATGGGTGACGTGCTCGCGCGCGCCGAACAGGCGCTTGAGGCGGGCTGCGACCTGCTGCCGGTCTGCAACGACCCGGCGGCGGTCATCCGCCTGCTGGATGCGCTGCGCTGGGCGCCTGCGGCGGGCTTCGCGGCGCGTCACGCCGGGCTGCGGGGCAGGGCAGTGGCGCCCGCCGATCCGGACCGGCTCGCCCACGCACGGGCGCTGGCAGAGCGGGCCATGAATCACATCGAAGGGGCAGGCCATGGGTGAGACGCGACTTCACGAAGCCGAGCAGGTGCGGGCCGAGGCGGATTGCCTCCACGCGCCCGATGCGGTGGCCGCCGCGGTGGCGCGCATGGCCGGCGCCATCGGTGCCGATCTGGCGGCCCTCAACCCGCTGGTGTTGTGCGTCATGACCGGCGCCCTGCTGCCGACGGCGTGGCTGCTCCCGCATCTGGATTTCCCGCTGGAACTCGACTACCTGCATGCGACGCGCTACGACGGCGCCACCCAGGGCGCCGAACTGCGCTGGATCCATCAGCCGCGCACGGCCCTGAACGGCCGCGCCGTGCTGCTGGTGGACGACATCCTCGACGAGGGGGTGACACTGCACGCCTTGCAGTCGTGGTGCCTGCGGCAGGAGGTCGCCCTGCTGCGCACCGCCGTGCTGGTCCAAAAGCGCCACGACCGCAACCGGCTCGGCACCCGTGCGGACTACGTCGGGCTGGAGGTGCCCGACCGCTACGTGTTCGGCGCCGGCATGGACTACAAGGGCTATTGGCGCAACCTGCCGGGCATCTACGCCGTGCACGGCCTTTGACGGAGGCATCATGACCGCAACGACGCTGACCGGCATCATCGGCGGCACCGGCCTGACGCGACTCGAGGGGCTGGCGCTCACCGAGGACCGCTTCATCGAGACGCCCTACGGCGCGCCTTCCGCGCCGCTGCAATTGGGGCACTACGCCGGCCATCCGGTGGTCTTCCTGGCGCGCCACGGCCAGGATCACCGCCTCGCGCCGCATCAGGTGAACTACCGCGCCAACATCTGGGCGCTGCACAGCCTGGGCGCCCGCCGCATCATCGCCGTGGCCGCGGTCGGCGGCATCCATCCGGCGCTGGGGCCGGCGTCTCTGGCGGTTCCCGACCAGATCATCGACTACACGTGGGGCCGCGCCCACAGCTTTTCCGCGGAAGGCCACGTGCTGCATGCGGACTGCACCGAGCCCTATGACCGCGACCTGCGCGCGGCGCTCATCGGCGGCGCAGCCGCGGCCGGTGTGGCGGTATTGCCGCAGGGCGTCTACGCCGTGACCCAGGGACCGCGCCTCGAAACCGCCGCCGAGGTGCGCAAGCTGCGCGCCGAGGGCTGCGACATGGTCGGGATGACGGCCATGCCGGAGGCGGCGCTCGCCCGCGAACTCGATCTCGCCTACGCCACGCTGGCCGTATCCGTGAACTGGGCGGCGGGTCTCGGGCCCGCAGGCAGCGACATCCACGGCGACATCGCGGACAGCCTGGAACGCGGCATGGCCCAGGTGCGCGCCGTGCTCGGCGCCGTTCTGGGCGGATAAGACGCCCCTGCGGTCATCGGCAGCCGTCGACGTCTGGCGGTCGCCGCAAGCGCCCGCTGATGAACTCCATCAGCCGATTTCCTCATCGAAATAATCGCTGTCGATCTTCGGAATCCGCACCGCGCGCGAGCTGATGCCAACCTCGTGGTCGATCATCAGCCCCGCCAGGCGCGCGCCGTCGACGAGCACGATGCCTTCCACCGATTTGGCGAAGTCGAGCGCCTGCCCAGTGAAGGCGGACGTGGTGATGAACACGCCTTTTTTCGCCTTCTGCCCGGCCAGCGCGCCATAGAACGCCTGCAGCTCCGGTCGGCCGACGCTGTTCTGCCAGCGCTTGGCCTGCACGTAGACCTTTTCCAGCCCCAGCCGGTCGAGCGAGATAATGCCGTCGATGCCCGCATCGCCCGCGCCGCCGACGCGCTGCAAGTCGGCGCGGCTCGCGCCGTAGCCCATGCGGTGCAGCAGATCCAGCACAATGGTCTCGAAAAATGCCGGCGAAACATTCGCCAGCAGTTCCAGCAAATCCGCCTCGGCCGACTGACGCAGCTCGCGCAGCGCCTGAGCCAGTCGGTCGTCCGGACTGGCCACGGCATCGGCCAGCATGGGCGCTGCAAACGCCGGCGCGACGGGTGCCGAGTCCGTGGCCGGGCGCAGTCGGATGTCGACGAATTCCCTCGCCATCCGCTGCACCTGCTCGGCCGGCAGTGGCGCCGGATGGTCGGCCGCAAACCGGACGCCCTGCGGCGTGAGCTGCCAGACGCCGCGCCGCGGGCTGCTGGAAAGACCGCTGCGCTTCAGGCGGTCGTGCGCCCAGCCGGCGCGATTCTTGTAGACCGGTTGCGCGCCGCTCGACAGCAGGAGCTGCCGGTCATCGTCGCGCAGGTCGAGTGCGTCGGCGGCGGCCTCGTGCGCCTGCCGCGCGGGTACGCCCTCAGGATGCAGCGCCAGGTATCGCAGCACAGGCTCGATGAACTGGTCGTAGGTCGGGATGCTCATGACGCTTCTGTACCAACGGATGATCCGGCGATTCTAAAGCCTGCCGGCGCATTGCGCGGGCACCGCGGCGATGCGGGTCGGCTAGGATTCCAGGGCCTGGCCGGCGCTACAGCCCACGCGCAGGCAACAGGCGGCGCACTGCGGTCGCGCGCGGCAGGCGGTCTTGGCGTGCCGGACGAGGAGGGCGTGCAGTTCGTTGTAGTCGCGCGCCGGGTCGTCGGTGTGCAACGTGGATTCGACCTGTCGGCGCAGCACCTCGTAGGGTTCCCTGCCGGTGACGAGGCCGAGGCGGGCGAGGATGCGGCGGGTGTAGGCGTCGATGACGAACACCGGCCGGGCAAGAGCGTAGAGCAGGATGCTGTCGGCGGTTTCGGGTCCCACGCCGTGGACCGCGAGCAGGTCGGCGCGCAGTGCGTCCGTGGGGCGATCGGCCAGCCCGGCGAGGTCGCCGCTCGCCATGAGCCACGCGCACAGGGCCTGCAGCCGCCGCGCCTTGACGCGCGGGTAACCGGCCGGGCGGATGTGTTCGGCCAAGCTGTCGACCGGCAGATCCAGCAGGGACGCTGGGCTGAGCAGGGCGGCTGCGCGCAGCCTTGCGATGACGCGCTCGACCTGGATCCAGGTGGTGTTCTGGGTGAGCACGGCGCCGACCATGACCTCGAACGGCGTCTCGGCCGGCCACCAGCCCTGCGCGCCATAGGCCGTCAGGAGGCGCGCGTAGAGCTCATTCATTTGCGCGGCGCAGGCCCCCGGCGCGGCGAGAACGCAGTGCGCGTCGGCTTGCCCGCACCGGGCCGGGCCGGCCGCGCGCGGGCGGGCTCCGGCGGCGCCACGGGCAGGTCGATGCCGGCGGCCTGGTAGAGCGGCGCGAACTGGGCCGCGGCGAGTTCCACGCTCTGGCCGCGCCGCAAGCCGGGCGGCAGCGCGATGGGGCCATAGCTGACGCGGATCAATCGGCTCACCGTCACGCCCTGGGATTCCCAGAGCCGCCGCACTTCGCGGTTGCGCCCCTCGGCGAGGGTCACGCGATACCAGTGATTGGCGCCGTCACCGCCCTCGTCGGTGAGGCTGGTGAAGGCGGCCGGGCCGTCTTCCAGTTGGACGCCCTGCTGCAACCGGCCGAGGACGACGTCGCTGACCTTGCCGAGCACGCGCACGGCGTAGCTGCGCTGGATCTGCTGGCTCGGATGCATGAGGCGGTTGGCCAGCGCGCCGTCGGTGGTGAAGAGCAGCAGGCCGCTGGTGTTCACGTCGAGCCGGCCGACGGCGATCCAGCGGGCACCCTTCAGGCGTGGCAGGCCCTGGAACACGGTGGGGCGGCCTTCCGGATCGTGGCGCGTGGTGACCTCGCCTTCGGGCTTGTGGTAGACGAGCACACGCGGCGCGGCCGCCGCTTTCAGCGCCAGAGGGCGACCGTCGAGCGTGACCTGCTCCCGGCCGGTGAGCCGCTGGCCGAGCGTGGCGATCGTTCCGTTGATCCGGATGCGGCCCTCGCTGATCCAGGTCTCGATGGCGCGGCGCGAACCCAGGCCCGCCCCGGCCAGCCATTTCTGGATGCGCTCGGGCGGGTGGGCCACAGGCAGGGGTTCAGCGGTGCGGGTCCGCCGCGGGCGTGTGGGTCTCATGAGGGGTCTCCGTGGAAAGGGTTGCGGCGGCCGGATCGACTTCGGCCGCCGCGGGCAGGGGCGGCAACTCGGCCAGCTCGCGCAGGTTCAGATCGGCCAGAAAGGCCGGTGTGGTGCCATAGAGCGCCGGCCGGCCGGGTCGTTCGAGGCGGCCCACCTCGCAGATCCAGCCGCGCTCGACGAGGGTGCGCAGGATGTTGGTGCTGACGGCGACGCCGCGCACGGCTTCGATCTCGGCGCGCGTGATCGGCTGACGATAGGCGATCAGGGCCAGGGTTTCCATCACCGCGCGGGAATAGCGCGCCGGCCGCTCGGGCTGCAGGCGCTGCACGTGCGCGGCGTAGGCCGCTCGAACCTGGAGCCGCCAGCCGCCGGCGACCTGCACCAGTTCCAGGGCGCTGCCTTGGTAGCGTTGCGCCAGCTCGTCCAGCGCAGCCTCGAGGTCGGCGGCGCTCAAGGGCTCCGGCCGGAACAGACCCGCCAGCCGCGGGGCGGCAACCGGCTCGCCGGCTGCGGCGAGCGCCGCCTCCAGGATGCGGACCTGCTCGGCGCGCGCGTCGTCTGCGCTCATGCGTGGTCGGGGCCGGCGTTCATGGACAGCAGCAACTCGGCGCCCGGATCGTCCTGCCGGATCTGCACGCGACCTTCGCGCGCCAGCTCCAGCACGGCCATGAAGCTGACCACGATGCCGAGCCGGCCTTCCCCGGGCGCGCACACGGCGTGCAGCGGAAGCGGGGAGACGGCCGCGCCGAGCCGCATCAGGATCGCCAACATGCGCGCGCGCACCGACAGGGACTCGCCCTTGATCGTGTGGTGGGTGAAGAGCGCGCTGCGCGCCAGCAGCGCTGCGAAGGCCACGGCGAGGTCCCGCGCGGCCACCTGCGGCAGCGGGCGCGCCACCGGGCCATCGGGCACGGCCGCCGCCACCGGGTAGAGATCCCGCTCGAGCCGCGGCAGGGCATCGAGCCGATCGGCCGCGCTGCGGATGCGGGCGTACTCCTGCAGCCGGCGCACCAGCTCGGCGCGTGGATCGTCGGGCTCCTCGTCATTCGCGACGGCCGGCCGGGGCAGGAGCAGGCGCGATTTGATTTCCGCCAGCCAGGCAGCCATGAGCAGGTACTCGGCCGCCAGCTCCAGACGCAGCGACTGCAAGAGGTCGATGTAGCCCATGTACTGGCGGGTGATCTCGGCCACGGGGATGTCGAGGATGTCGAGGTTCTGGCGCCGGATGAGGTAGAGCAGCAGATCCAGCGGCCCCTCGAAGCTCTCCAGCACCACCTCGAGCGCATCGGGCGGGATGTAGAGATCGCGCGGCAGGCGTTCCAGCGGCGCGCCGCGCACCCGGATGCGCGCCTCGAGGCCCTCGGCGGAGGGAGCGAGACCAGCCTCCGGCAGCTCCGCCACGGCGCTCAAGGCGCGCGCAGCCCCATCACGCGACGCACCTCGCCCATCGTCTCACCGGCCAGCGCGCGGGCCTTCTCGGCGCCCGTGGCGAGGATGGCCTCGACCTGCCCGCGATCGGCGCCGAGTTCCTGCGCCCTGGCCTGGATGGGCGCGAGTTCGGCGGTGACGGCTTCCATGAGCGGCTTTTTGCATTCCACGCAGCCGATGCCGGCGCTGCGGCAACCGTCCTTCACCCAGGACTGGGTCGTCGCGTCGGAATAGACCTGGTGCAGCGACCAGACCGGGCAGCGGGTCGGTTCGCCCGGATCGGCGCGGCGCACGCGGGCGGGGTCGGTCGGCATGGTGCGCAGCTTCTGCGCCACCTGATCCAGCGGCTCGCGCAGGGCGATGGTGTTGCCGTAGGACTTGGACATCTTCTGGCCGTCCATGCCGGGCAGGCGGGGAGAACGGGTGAGCAGGGCCGCGGGTTCGGTGAGGATCTGACGCGCGCCGCCTTCGAGATGGGCGCCCAGCCGGTCGCGATCGATGGCGGCAAGCGCCGCAAGCCCGTCGATCCACTGGCGCGCGGCGGCCAGCGCCTCGGCATCGCCCTGTTCCTGGTGACGCTGGCGCAGGGTCTGGAACCGCGCCACGGCTGCCGGCTCCAGGCGCTGCAGGATGGCGTGCACGTGCGCGGCGAGATCCGGCTCGCGGCCGAACAGGTGGTTGAAGCGGCGGGCGATCTCGCGGGTGAGCTCCACGTGCGCCACCTGGTCTTCGCCCACCGGCACGCGGCTGCCGTGATAGATGAGGATGTCGGCGCTCTGCAGCACCGGATAGCCCAGAAAGCCGTAGGTGGCCAGATCGCGTTCCTTCAGTTTTTCCTGCTGGTCTTTGTAGGTGGGCACCCGCTCCAGCCAGCCCAGGGGCGTGATCATCGAGAGCAACAGATGCAGCTCGGCGTGCTCCGGCACGTGGGACTGGACGAAGATCGTGGCGCGCTCGGGATCGATGCCGACCGCCAGCCAGTCGATGACCATCTCCAGGGTCAGCTCGCCGATCTGGCCCGGGTTTTCGTAGTGCGTGGTCAGCGCGTGCCAGTCCGCCGCGAAGAACAGGCAGTCGGCCTCCTGCTGCAGGGCCAGCCAGTTCTTGAGGACGCCGTGGAAGTGGCCCAGATGCAGCGCGCCGGAGGGGCGCATGCCGGAGACCACGCGGCCGGCGAGGGGAGGGGAATCGTTCACAGGCGCTCCATGCAGGCGGCGGGCGGAAAACAGCGGGGATTATACCCGCCACGGATGCCGCAATCGGCGATCTGCCATGACGTCCGACCGTGACCGCTCAGACCGGAGGCTGCGGCTTCTCCCGGTCTAAATGGTTAGAGTAAGCCTCTGTTAAGTTGGCGAACGAAAACTGAGACGTATCGATCACCGGGAGAGGCATATGACCACGAATCGAAACCCACAATGGGATGCGGTGATCCGCATCTGCCACTGGCTCACGCTGGCGCTGATCATTGCAGCCTGGTGGGCGGTGGAAACCCATGGCGAATATCCCAAGGGCAGCGCCGAACGCGCGCTGTGGATGGACCGCCACGTCACCTTCGGCCTCGCGATCTGGTTGCTGACGGTGTTCCGGCTGGGATGGCGCGCGATTCATGCGGCGCCGCAGGTGGCGATGCCGGCGTGGCAACGCCGCTTCGCGTCCGCGGTGCAGGCGGGCCTGTACCTCGTCCTGCTGGCGATGCCGGTGTTCGGCATGGCCGCGCGGCAGTTCGCCCAACGCGACGTCACCTTCGCGGGGCTGTTTTCGCTGCCGCAGTGGGTGAGCGAAGCAGATCCGGCCTGGGCGGAATGGTTTGCCGAAGTCCATGAGACGGTGTTCTGGCCGGCCTTGCTCGTCCTGGCAGGGGCACATGCCGCCGGCGCCCTCTGGCACCAGTTCGGCGTGAAGGACAACCTGATCGGCCGGATGTTCTGGTCGCGGCGCTGAGCGCCTCCCGGGGCGGTGCCGCGCGCCAGCGATGCACCGCCGCTCGGGGACTCGCGCGCGCGGCCCGTTCCTGCCGGCGCGCGACCGTCTTGCATGCCTTTACACGCGGCGCCACTGATACTGGTAGTAGAGCACCGGAATGACGATCAGGGTGAGCAGGGTCGAGACGAACAGCCCGAAGATCAGGGAGACGGCAAGGCCCCCGAAGATGGGATCGTCGAGGATGAAGAATCCACCCAGCATCGCCGCCAGCGCAGTGAGCGCGATCGGCTTGGCACGCACGGCCGCGGCGGCGATGGTGGCCTCCGCCAGCGGTTTGCCGGCCCCGACCTCCTGCTGGATGAAATCCACCAGCAGGATGGAATTGCGCACGATGATCCCGGCCAGCGCCATCATGCCGATCATGGACGGGGCGGTGAAGTGCTGGCCGAGCAGCGCATGGCCCGGAAGAATGCCGATCAGGGTCAGCGGGATCGGCACCATGATCAGCATCGGCACGGCGTAGGAGCGGAACTGCGCCACCACCAGCAGATAGATCAGCACCAGTCCGCCTAGATAGGCGATGCCCATGTCGCGGAAGGTCTCGTAGGTGATCTGCCATTCCCCGTCCCACTTCAGGCTCCAGAGATAGGGCTCGTCCGGCTGGCGGGTGAGGTACTGGATGAGGGGCGCGCCTTCGATCGGGGTTTCGCCCAGCGTCGCCGCGATTGCCGCCAGGCCGTAGAGCGGGCTGTCGGTGGCACCGGTCACATCGCCCGTGACATAGACCACCGGCAGAAGATCCTTGTGATAGATGGTCTGCTGGCGGGTGGTGCGCTGAACCGTGGCGATTTCCGACAGCGGCACCAGTGTGCCCGCCGCCGAGCGCAGCCGCAGACTCGCCAACACCTCGGTCCGATCCCGCGTCTCGGGTGGCAGTTCGACCCGGATCGGGATCGGCCGCTTGGCCTGTTCGTCATGCAGATAGGACATGTCCTCCCCGCGCAGCGCCGCCGCCACCGCGGCCGCCAAGGCCTGCTGGGAAATCCCCAGACGCGCGGCGCGGGCGCGGTCCACCGCGACGATCAGCTTCTCCTGCGCAGCCTCGATGGTGTCGTCCACATCCACGACGTCGGGCGTCGATTCGAAGACCTGCCGGACCGTCCGGGCGACCGCCATCTGCCTCGCATACTCGGGACCATAGATTTCGGCCACCAGAGGCGCCATCACCGGCGGGCCGGGTGGCACCTCGACCACTTTCACGTTGGCGCCGAAGCGCCGGCCGATCTCGGCCAGCGGAGGGCGCACGGCCAGCGCAATCGCATGCGAACTGCGGTCGCGATGATGCTTGTCGAGCAGATTGACCTGGATGTCGCCCTGATGCGGCCCGCGGCGCAGGTAGTACTGGCGCACCAGTCCGTTGAAATTGATCGGTGCCGAGCTGCCGGCATAGAGCTGGTAGTTGGCGACCTCGGGCACGGTTTCCAGATGATCCGCCAGGGCCTGCAGCACACGATGGGTCTGTTCCAGCGGCGTGCCCTCGGGCATGTCGACCACCACCTGGAATTCGCTCTTGTTGTCCAGCGGCAGCATCTTCATGACCACGGCGCGCACACCGACCAGTGCAAAGGACAGGCCGATGAGCAGCAGCATGGCGGCGATCAGCGTCCAGCGATTGCGTCGTCCGTGAGTTTCGCTCAGGAACGGGGTCATGATGCGTCGGAACAGGCGATGCAGGAAATCATCACCCGGTTCGGCCGGGGCATGGACCGGAGCGACCTCGGGGAACAGGCGGCGGTACAGCCAAGGCGTGAAGATGAAGGCCACCGCGAGCGAGATCATCATGCCGGTCGAGGCGTTGATCGGAATCGGCTGCATGTAGGGCCCCATCAGGCCGCTCACGAAGGCCATGGGCATCAGCGCCGCGATGACGGTGAAGGTCGCCAGGATGGTCGGACCGCCGACCTCGTCCACGGCCGCGGGAATCGCCTCGGTCAGGGACTGTTGGCCCATCGCCATATGGCGGTGGATGTTCTCCACCACCACGATGGCATCGTCGACCAGGATGCCGATGGAAAAGATCAGCGCGAACAGCGACACCCGGTTCAGGGTGAATCCCCAGGCCCAGGAGGCGAACAGGGTCAGCGCCAGGGTCACGATGACCGCCGCGCCCACCACGAGCGCCTCGCGCCGGCCCAGGGCGATCAACACCAGCACTACGACCGAGAGCGTGGCGAAGATCAGCTTCTTGATCAGGGTCTGCGCCTTTTCCTGGGCGGTCTCGCCGTAGTTGCGGGTAATGGTCGCGTTGACCCCTTGCGGAAAATAGATGCCGCGCATCTGCTCGAAGCGGTCGGTCACGGCGCGGGCGACGTCGACCGCGTTTTCACCCGGCTTTTTGGAAACCGCCAGGGTCACGGCCGGATAGCGCCGGCCGATGGCGGCATCATCGCCATGGCCGGGCCCGATGCCGTAGGTGACGTACTGGCCGGGTTGATCCGGGCCTTCCTCGATCCGTGCCACATCGCGCAGAAAGACCGGTGCGCCGTCGTGCACGCCGACGACGAGGTCGGCCACCTCTTCCGGCGTGGTGAGAAACGTGCCCGCCTGGACCAGGATTTCGTTGTTGCCAGTGACCAGGCTGCCGGCGTCGCTGGAGGCGTTGGTGGCGGCCAGCGCCCGCCGCAGATCGTCCAGCGCGAGGTTGTAGCCGGCCAGGCGGGACGGATCGAAGGCCACGCGCACCACCCGTTCCGGCCCACCGATGATCTCGATGTCGCGCGTGCCCGGCACGCGCTGGATCTCGGTCTCGACCGTGCGCGCGATGCGCAGCAGATCGGCCGCCGTGATCGCGGGGTTCTCGCTCCAGAGTGTCCCGGCGGCGATGGGAACGTCATCGATGCCCTTGGGTTTGATCAGCGGTTGGCCCACCCCCGCGTTGGGCGGCAACCAGTCCTGATTGGAAAAAAACGCGTTGTAGAGGCGGACGATTGCCGCGGTTCGCGGTTCCCCCACTTTGAACTGAACGGTGAGGGCGGCCATGCCGGGAGTCGAGGCCGAATAGATGTGCTCGACGCCCTGGATCTCCGACACGATCTGCTCGGCCGGGGTGGTAACCAGCGATTCGACCTCCGCCGCTGAAGCGCCGGGGTAGGGGATGAACACGTTGGCGAAGGTGACGTCGATCTGCGGCTCTTCTTCGCGTGGGGTGATCAAGACCGCGAACAGGCCGAGCAAGAGACCGGTCAGTGCCAGGAGCGGGGTGATTTCCGAGCGCAGGAACGCGGCTGCAATGCGCCCGGAGAGGCCTAGCCGGGGAGGGGTGACAGGGTTCATTCGGCTTCCTCGGCGCGGCTGGCCTGCTTGGAGGCGATGGCGGCGGCGATGGGGTCGGCCGCGATGCGTTCACCGGCGTCGAGTCCCGCCAGCACCGGCACCCGATGTTCGGCAGTCGGCGTGCCGACGCGCAGGTAACGCAAGGCGATGCGGCCTTGTCCGTCCACCACATAGGCGCCGGTGAGTTCGCCGCGTCGCAGCAAGGCGCTGGTCGGGATCAGCAACTGCGGTTCCTCGCCGCTCACGAAAGCCACCTTGACCAGCATGCCCGGGAAAGCGCCGTAGTCGCCGGCGGGCAGGTCGACGCGGACGCGGAAGGTATGGGTCTGCGGATCGGCGGCAGGCGGGAAGCGGATCGACTCGGCGGGCAGCGAGCGTCCGTCCGGGAGGACAATGCGCGCCTTGCGGTGTTTGCGCAAAGGTCCGACGTGTTGCTGGGGAATGTCCACCAAGGCGCGCAGCCGCTCCAGCGAAACGCCGGTCATCAGCGGTTTTCCGGGGGTGACTGTTTCGCCGATCTGGACGAGGCGTGCCACGACGATGCCCGGATAGGGCGCGCGCACCACCGTATAGCCCAGATCCTCGCGCGCCTGGTCGAGCGCCGCCTGGGCAGCGTCGACACGGGCGCGGGCGGCGCTGAAATCGGCGGACGCCTTGTCATAATCGGCTTTGGCGATCAGCTGCTTGTCGTATACCTCCTTGATCCGCGTGTAGGCCAGTTGCACTTCGGAGAGGCGGGTGCGGGCTTCGGCCAGCGCGGCTTCGGCAACGCTGCTCCGGGCGCGTTGCTCGTTGCCGGTGAGCCGCACGATGACCGCGCCCTTTTCCACGTAGTCACCCACGTCATAGAGCACCTCCGTGACCCGGCCACTGGTCTGGGCGGCGACGGTGGACTGTTCGATGGCTTCGAGCGTGCCGTCGAATGCGGTTTCCCGGGCGACCGCGGCCCGTTCGACCGTGCAGGTGCTCAGTGGCGCATCGGCCGATGTTTTTGCTGTCGCGGGCGCGGCAAACGTCGCATCGGACAGCAAGGCCAGTGCAGTCAACAACAGGCCAAAACGCATTGGAGCAGGCATGGGAGTCCCTCAAGTCTTGACGGCGCGGATTCAGTCGGTCTGACGCGATGAGGAAAACGCGGGGCCGGGCTGCACGCCCAGTCGCTGCAGGATCACCGCGAGCGGACAGAAACCGGTGACGGAGGATTGCAGCAGGTTGGCGCCGACGAAGGCCGTCAGCCACAGCCAATATCCGCTGTGCAATTGCGACAGGATGAGTGAGAGCAGGATCATGCTGCCGGCGATGCGCAACACCCATCGATCGATGTTGGGGCCGGGCGCGCAGGTTTGGGTGGTCATGGTGATGTCCTCTCGCGGCAATCAGAAAAACGAGGTTCATCACCCAAGCGATGCCGGCATCGCCCGGGGGACAGGGGGCTTTCCCGGATTCATCCTGCCAGCTCGCAAAAGTGCCGATGCAGGACCTGGATCAGGTCGAGCGCAGGGCCGGGCATCACTCGATAGTAGATCGTCTGGGAGGCACGCCGGGTGGCGACCAGACCGTCCCGGCGCAACACGGCCAGATGCTGGGAAAGTGCGGATTGAGACAACGGGATGCGCATGTTGAGGGCGCTGACCGACAGCTCACCTTCGGCCAGCGTGCAGAGGATCTGCAGCCGATGCGGATTGGCCAGCGCTTTCAGGAGCTCAGCCGCATCCTGGGCGTGGATGCCCATCTGCTCAGCCGTGGGCAGCGGAAGGTCAAGCGGGGTATTCGGGCGCATATCCGTAAATTCATTTGTTGCTAAATCAGCTGTTACTAATATAATGGACTTCAGGGCCGGTCGCAAATGCCCGCCCTTTACCAGACAAGAAGGAGGTTGCAATGGCACATGTCGTCGTGATGGGCGCGGGGCTGGGCGGGATGCCGGCGGCCTTCGAGCTCCGCAATGTCTTGGGCGCCGGGCATCGCGTGACCCTGATCAATGCCGCCGAGCATTTCCAGTTCACGCCCAGCAATCCCTGGGTGACGGTCGGGTGGCGCAGGCCCGAACAGATTCTGGTGCCGATCCGGCCGGCGGTTGCAAAGAAGGGCATCGGCTTCATCGCCCAAGCGGTGGCCGCGCTGGACCCGCAGGCGAACCGGCTCACGCTCGCCGACGGCCAAACCATCGATTACGACTATCTCGTCATTGCCACCGGCCCGAAGCTGGCTTTCGACGAAATCCCCGGGTTCGGTCCTTCCGGCCACACAAACAGCATCTGCACGACGCCGCATGCCGAACAGGCCGCACGTGCCTATGAGACTTTCCTCCGGAATCCCGGCCCGGTGGTCATCGGGGCGGTGCAGGGGGCGAGCTGCTTTGGCCCGGCCTATGAATTCGCCATGATCCTGGACACCGACCTGCGCCGCCGCCGACTGCGCGACCGGGTGCCGATGACCTTCGTCACCAGCGAACCCTACATCGGGCACATGGGTCTGGGCGGCGTCGGTGACTCGAAAGGTCTGATGGAATCCGAGTTGCGCCAACGACACATCAAGTGGATCACCAATGCCAAGGTGACGGCGGTCGAGGCGGACCGGGTCAAGGTGACCGAACACGACAGCCGGGGCGAGCCGATCCAGACGCACGAAATCGCCTCGTGTTTCAACATGTTCATCCCCGCCTTCAAGGGTGTCGACGCCGTGGCGGCAGTCAAGGAACTGTGCAATCCGCGCGGCTTCGTCCTGATCGACGAGCATCAGCGCAATCCGATCCATCGCAACATCTACGCGGCGGGTGTCTGCGTCGCCATTCCGCCAGTGGAGGCGACCCCCGTGCCGACCGGCGCGCCCAAGACCGGCTACATGATCGAGTCGATGGTCACGGCCCTCGTCCACAACATCAAGGATGCGATCGAGGGACGCGAGCCCAGCCACAGAGCGACCTGGAACGCCATCTGCCTGGCCGACATGGGCGACGATGGCCTGGCCTTCGTGGCGTTGCCGCAGATCCCGCCGCGCAACGTCACCTGGGCGAAGCAGGGCCGGTGGGTGCATTGGGCCAAGATCGCCTTCGAGAAATATTTTCTGCGCAAGATGAAGACCGGCACACCCGAACCCGTCTACGAGAAATACGTCCTGAAGTTGCTCGGCATCGTGCGTCTCAGAGGTTGACCCCCATGAAAGGGCTGCTGGTCTTGCTGGCGATGCTGGTCGCATGGGATCTGGCGGCGGCCGAGGACCCTCGCCGTGCCCGATCGGCCGCAATCGCGGAGCGGTTCCAAAAGGAGATGGGCGAGCGCCTGGCCGGTGCCTTGGCTGCAGGCGGTCCGATCGCCGCGATCACGGTCTGTCGGCAGGAAGCGCCGGGAATCGCGGCGCGTCTTTCCACCGAAACCGGTGCGCGGGTCGGGCGGACCGCCTTGCGGGTGCGCAATCCGGCCAATGCACCCGATGCCCCCGCGCGTGAGGTGCTCGAACGGTTCGCGCAGGCCGTGGCGAGCGGTACGTCGGCTCCGCCGGAGTATTTCGCGGTCGCTTCCGACGGTCAGGCGCGCTATTACAAGGCCATCATCACTCAGCCCGCCTGTCTGAGCTGCCATGGCCAAGCGCTCGATCCGACGGTCGCAAAGGCGATCGCCCAACATTACCCCAACGATCGGGCGACGGGTTTTGCGGCAGGAGGATTGCGAGGGGCCTTCGTCGTGGGATGGCCGGCCGCGGGAGGAGAATGACCATGATCCGCAACTGTCGGCATTGTGGCGCCAGAAACCGGATACCGGAACGTCATTTGGCCGATACCGGCCAGTGCGGTGCCTGCAAACAGGTCCTGCCGCCCTTGGCCGAGCCGCTCGATGTCGACGCCGATCAGTTCGAGACCATCGTCCAGGCGGCGAGCGTGCCGGTGCTGGTCGACTTCTGGGCGTCCTGGTGCGGACCATGCCAGATGGCCGCGCCCGAAGTCGCCAGGGCGGCGGCCAACCTGGCGGGTCGGGCCTTGGTGCTCAAGGTCAACACTGAGCAGCACCCGGAAATCGCCTCTCGCTATCAGGTGCGCAGCATCCCGAATTTCGCCCTGTTCCGCTCGGGTCGACTGGTCTGGCAGCAGGCCGGATTGCTGCGTCATCACCAGCTGGAGCAGATTGCCGCAGGCGCTTGATCCAGCTGGCAGCATCTGGGGACGGACGATCCGGCGCCGGCGAGGTTCAGCAAAGCGCCCCGCCAGCGGTTGCAGCAGGCGGCAAGTTGAAGACGGATTCATGACAACCCTGCTAGAAGGGGGGCGGAGAAGGCCATGCGTCGAGGTTTTGTGAGCGTTTTGACTGCCGGATGGCTCATCAGCCCCGCCTGGGGAGGGGAGCTTGCGGATGTACTGCGGGAGACGCGCGATCATCCTGCGCTGGCAGCCGCCGCAAGCCGCGTCGACGCGGCGGAGGATGCCCTGTCCGCGGCGCGCCGCCGTTCGCTCGGCTCGGGCGGCGTCCTGATCGAGGGGGCGCGCTACGAGGATCAGCGTTTCGTCGGCGTGCTGTCCCCGCAAGCCTTGGCGCGTCCGCCGTTCGCCCGTGACCTGATGACCTACGGCGTTGCCTATTCCGTGCCCATCGACTGGGCCGGGGTGATTGCTGCCGCCCGCAGGGCGGGAGCCTCCGATCTGGCGGCAGCCCACTTGGCCGAACGCCAGACGGCATTGGTGAAACTGCATGCGGCGACCTCGGCGTATGTGCGGCTGCAGGCCTTGCTGAGCCAGCGCGACATCCTTGCCGTGCAGCATGAACGGGTGGGTCAGACCGTCCAGCGCGTCGAGGTCGAGGTGCAGACCGAGCAGTCATCCACCGCAGACTTGCGTCTGGCGCAAGCGGAACTGGCGCGTCTGCGCTCCGATGAGGTGCGCCTGGCAGGGGAAATCGCCGCCCAGCAGGCCATACTGGAAGAAGCCGTCGGCCGCCGTCTGCTGCCGGCGCAAGAGATCATCGAGAGCCCTCCATGGACGGACGCCGTCACTTCCGATCTGCTGCCGAACACATTGGCCGAAGCGCAGGCCCAAGCCGCGGCGGCCCAGGCACGCGAACTCCAGCGGTCTTTGTGGCCGACACTGGCGGCCGGCGGGGAATATGTGCAGTTCGACGGCAATGGTGAGGAACCGGACGCGTGGAGTCTGTCGGCACGGCTGAGCGTCCCCATCGACCCGGCCAGCCGCAAGCGGACCGAATCGGCCCAGGCACAGGCACAAGCCGCTCGCCAGGCGCAACGGGCGGCGCTGCGAGAGGCGGAACGCGATTGGCTCGCGCTTCACTCGGCCTATCAAACCGCACGGGCAGATATCGATGCCTTGGCGGCCGAAACCACGGCCCGGCGCGAAGTCGTGCGCGTTCAGGCCGAGTTGCAGCGCGTGGGGCTCGTCTCGCTGGAAGACTTCCTGCGTCAGCAGCGCGATCAATTGGAGGCCGAGGCCCGCCTGACACAAGCCCGGGCGGGCGCCGTCACGGCCTGGTCGGCCGCTCAGGTACTGCGGGGCTTGTCATCCGCAGCCTACGTCTCGGCCCTGGAGGCTCAGGAGGCGTCGCCACGCTGAGTCGGGCGTGTCGATAGTGTGACACTCGGCGCGACCGTGTCGGCTTTGTCACCTTCCGCGACGATCAGCGGCGGAACGTCCGCGACTGAACCCAGGCGCCGCCGAGCATGGCCAGCACGAAGGGCACGGCTTCGGCCGGCTGGATCAGCAGGGCGGCGATGGCCGGCCCCGGACAATAACCGGCCATGCCCCAGCCGAGACCGAACAAGCCCGCGCCGAACAGCAGCGGACGGTCGATATCGTGGTCGGCCGGCAGGCTGAAGCGCGCCGCCCAGAGCGGCTTTCCGCCTCGAAAGACCCCCGGGAAACCGAGTGCCGTGACGCAGACGGCCGCCCCCATGACCAGCGCGAGACTCGGGTCCCACCGTCCGCTGACATCGAGGAAGGCGAGCACTTTCTCGGGGTTGACCATCTGGGCCACGTAAAGGCCGATGCCGAACAGCACTCCGGCAATGAATGCGGCGGCGAGGGACCTCATGGCAGTACCCCGAGCGTATGACGCAGGATCAGCACGGTCACCATGGCCACCGTCATGAAGGTGAACGTCGCCGCCAGCGAGCGCGGGGCGCGCCGGCCCAGTCCGCAGACACCGTGGCCGCTGGTGCAGCCGTTCCCGAGCCGGCTACCGTAGCCCACCAGAAAGCCGGCGCACAGCAGCGCCCAGAGCGGAAAGCCCTGACGTGGGGCGAATGCGAGCCGGTCGATCGGCAGCATCAGAAGGGTCCCGACCGCCAGGCCGGCCAGGAATGCCAGCCGCCAGCCGCGTTCCGTCGCGTCGCGCGCGCCGAGGCCGAAGACGATGCCGCTGATGCCCGCGATGCGACCGATGCTCAGCAGCAGCAGGAGCGCGCTGAGGCCGATCAAAAGTCCGCCCAGTACGGCGAGGGATGAGCCAAGAATAGTCATGGGGATCAATGGGACCTTGAAGTCGGATGACGCGGCCCAATTGTATGTCAGTCCGAAGCCGCGACGCGGGACCGCCTGCCGGACACCGTCCCTCCGGTGTCTCATCGGAGGGGATCGGCGGTTTGGAGGCATGATGTATACTCGCCTTTCAGGCAAGGCCACGCGGCCGGGCTTGGTCGCACCCCGCGTCGGCGAAAGTGGCGGAATCGGTAGACGCGCTGGATTTAGGTTCCAGTGGGCTGGCCCCGTGAGAGTTCGAGTCTCTCCTTTCGCACCATGGCAATTGGCACGGGATTTGGTTGCATGTTCTGAGCGGCATGCCGTTTTTGATCGATGTCGGAGTAACGAGCGAATGCAGAGCGCAGTTGAAGTCACCGGAGCCCTGGAACGTCGGATCCGTGTGCAGGTACCCGCCCAGGAAGTGGATCGTCAGGTCGAGGACCGGCTGCGCTCGCTGGGCCCACGCGCACGAATCAAGGGATTCCGGCCGGGCAAGGCGCCGCTTTCCGTGATCCGCCGTCAATACGGCGACCAGGTCCGCCAGGAAGTGGTGGAGGAGGTCCTGCGCGCGTCCTACGCCACCGCGATCCAGGATCAGGGCCTGCAGCCCGCCGGTTCGCCACAGATCGAGGCCGAATCACTGGCGCCAGGCGCTGATCTGACCTATACCGCAGTCATCGAGGTGTATCCGGACATCGAACTGGCGACCATCGAGGACCAGCGCATCGAGCGACCGCAAGTGACGATCGGCGAGGATGACGTCGATCGGGTGCTGGGGCAGATCCGCGAGCAACAGGCCCATTACCATGCGGTCGAGCGCCCGGCACAGGCCGGTGATCGGCTGACGATGGATTTCGAGGGAACCATCGATGGGGTTCCCTTCTCGGGCAATCGCGGCGAAGGCGTCGAAATCGAACTGGGCGCGGGGCGTCTGCTGGCCGATTTCGAGAATGGCCTCCTGGGTGCCGCGCCGGGTCAATCGCTGGATGTGCCGCTGACGTTCCCGGAGGATTACCCGTCTGCGGAAGTTGCCGGCAAGACGGCCCTGTTCAAGGTCGTGGTTCACGAAGTGGCCGAGAAACACCTGCCCGCACTGGACGATGACCTCGCCGCCGCGGCGGGCGTCGATGAAGGCGGGCTAGAGGCCCTCCGGGCCCGCATCCGGGAGCGTCTGGAGGTGCAGGCGGAACAAGCCACGGCTGCGCGGATCAAAGAACGCGTCATGGAAGTGTTGCTGAACCTGCATGATGTCCCCGTGCCGGGCGCCCTGATCGAGCAGGAAGTCGATCGACTGATGGGCGAAATGGCCCAGCGCATGGGCTTGCGGCCTCAGCAGGGCGGCCAGTTGCCACGCGAAATGTTTGCCGATCGTGCGCGGCGTCGAGTGGGCCTAGGGCTGATCGTCGGCGAGTGGATCAAGCGCGAGGGCATTCAGCCGGACCCCGCGCGCGTCGATAGCATGATTGCGTCCCTGGTCGCGAACCATGATCAGCCCGATGCGCTGGCCCAGGCCTACCGTGGCAATCGGGACGTCATGCAGCGCATTCACGGCGCCGTGCTGGAAGATCAGGTCGTCGATCGACTTCTGGAGAAAATGACGGTGTCGGACGTGCCGACCTCGTTCCAGGATCTGATGAGCAATCCCGGCGCGCTCGCCGGCGAGGAGATGTAATGCCGTCACCGTATTCGGAGAATCCGTTCTCCGTGCAGGCCAATCTGGTACCCATGGTGGTCGAACAGACCCCTCGCGGCGAACGCGCCTTCGACATCTTTTCGCGGCTGCTGAAGGAGCGCCTGATCTTCGTCGTCGGGCAGGTCGAGGATCACATGGCCAACCTCATCGTGGCCCAGATGATGTTCCTCGAATCGGAGAATCCGGACAAGGACATTCACCTGTACATCAATTCGCCGGGCGGATCGGTCACGGCCGGACTGGCCATCTATGACACCATGCAGTTCATCAAGCCAGCCGTGAGCACGATTTGCGTCGGCCAGGCTGCGAGCATGGGCGCGGTGCTGCTCGCGGCGGGCGCGAAGGGCAAGCGCTTCTGCCTGCCGCATTCGCGCATGATGATCCACCAGCCCTTGGGCGGATTTCAGGGGCAGGCTGCGGACTTCGAGATTCACGCCCGCGAAATCCTGTTCATACGGGATCGACTCAATGCGATTCTGGCCCGGCATACGGGCCAGGACATCCACCGGATCGAGCAGGACACCGATCGGGATCGGTTCATGAGTGCCGAGCAGGCGATGGAATATGGGCTCGTCGATGGCATCCTGACCAGCCGGGAATTGCCCGGCGAGCGGACGTGACGGCCCAAGGTCCGGCTTAGCGCACCAACTGGCACGACCAATGCAAAGAGTTTAGCCAAGAGACGGCAACGGTGAGGGACGGGAGATGAGCGAAGACACGCGCGGGAAAAGCACCGAGAGCGGGAAATTGCTGTACTGCTCTTTTTGCGGGAAAAGTCAGCATGAAGTGCGCAAGCTGATCGCCGGCCCATCGGTATTCGTTTGCGACGAGTGCGTCGAGTTGTGCAACGACATCATCCGCGAGGAACTTCAGGACAAGGCCGAGTCGGACCGCAACCGCCTGCCCAAGCCGAAGGAAATCAAGAAAGTTCTGGACGAGTATGTCATCGGACAGGAGTCGGCCAAGAAGATCCTGGCCGTCGCCGTCTACAACCATTACAAGCGTATCCAGGCCAAGGGCGCGGGCAAGGATCAGGTCGAACTTTCCAAGAGCAACATCCTCCTCATCGGACCCACGGGCTCCGGCAAGACCCTGCTGGCCGAGACGCTGGCGCGGATCCTGAATGTGCCCTTCACCATTGCCGACGCCACCACGCTGACCGAGGCGGGATATGTCGGCGAGGATGTGGAAAACATCATCCAGAAGCTGCTGCAGAAGTGCGAATACGACGTCGAGAAGGCGCAGACGGGCATCGTCTACATCGACGAGATCGACAAGATTTCGCGCAAGTCGGACAACCCGTCCATCACGCGTGACGTCTCCGGAGAAGGCGTCCAGCAGGCGCTGCTGAAGCTGATCGAGGGCACCATGGCCTCGGTGCCGCCGCAAGGTGGCCGAAAACACCCGCAACAGGAATTCCTGCAGGTCGACACCCGCAACATCCTGTTCATCTGCGGCGGCGCATTTGCCGGCCTGGACAAGATGATCGCGCGGCGCACCCAGACCGGTGGCATCGGATTTTCTGCCGACATCAAGCGCGCCGATGCCGATCGTGACACGTTGCATCTGCTCAGCGGGGTGGAACCCGAAGATCTGGTCAAGTACGGACTCATCCCCGAGTTCGTCGGCCGGCTTCCGGTCGTCGCGACGCTCGAGGAACTGGACGAAGCGGCCCTGATGCGCATCCTGATCGAACCCAAGAATGCCTTGTCGCGCCAGTACCGCAGACTCTTTGAAATGGAAGGTTGCGATCTGGAGTTCACCGAAGATGCCCTGCGGACGGCAGCCCGCAGGGCGATGGAACGCCGCACCGGCGCCCGCGGCCTGCGGACCATCCTCGAGACGGCCCTGCTCGACGTCATGTACGAGTTGCCTTCGATGAGCAACGTGCGCAAGGTCGTCGTCGATACCGGAACGGTGCTCGGTGAATCACCGCCCTTCATCCTCTATCGGAACGACGCCAGCGACCTTCCGCCACAGGCAGCGGCAGCCGACTGAGCAGCAACGTGTGCGGGCACACGCTTGAAATCCCGCGCCAATGCCCCCACTTCAGGTTCAGGTTCCGATCTGAACATCGCCACTGGCTGCTCGGCCCCGCTCCCCGCGGGCAGCCACCCTTTCGAGGTGACGCCGCATGAAATCCCATGACTCCAGGTCGCTTGCTGCCGAAGGCCCCCAGTTTACGGCGCCGCTGTTGCCGCTGCGTGACGTGGTGGTCTATCCCCACATGGTGATCCCGCTGTTCGTTGGACGGGAAAGGTCCATCCACGCCCTCGAAGCCGCGATGGAAGGCGATCGCAAGGTGCTGCTGGTGGCTCAGGTGAGCGCCGAAAAGGATGACCCCGTCCAGGAAGACCTTTATGTGCTGGGGACCGAGGCCACCGTGCTCCAGTTGCTGAAGCTGCCGGACGGCACCGTGAAGGTGCTGGTCGAGGGGTTGCGGCGCGCCAAGCTGGAACACGTCGAAGAAGACGCGGCAAGTTACCTGCTTGGACAGTACCGTGCCGTCGCGAACGTCGGCTACGAAAAGAATCGCGAGCTCGAGGTTCTGGTCCGGTCGGTGCTCAACCTCTGCGATCAGTTCGTCAAGTTGAACAAGAAGATTCCGCCGGAGGTACTGACGACGCTGGCCGCCATCGAAGATGCGGGCCGTCTCGCCGACACCATCGTCGCGCACATGTCGCTGAAGGTCGAGCAGAAGCAGGAGGTCCTCGAACTCCAGGATGTCACCCAGCGCCTCGAGCGCGTGATGGCACTCATCGAGACCGAGATCGATCTCCTCCAGATCGAAAAGCGCATTCGGGGGCGCGTCAAGGCCCAGATGGAGAAGAGCCAGCGCGAGTACTATCTCAACGAGCAGATGAAAGCCATCCAGCGCGAGATCGGCGAACTGGAAGACGCGCCCAGCAACGAGATGGACGAGCTGGCTCGTCGCATCGAGCAAGCGGGGATGCCCAAGGACGCGCGGCAGAAGGCCGAAGCCGAGCTCGGCAAGCTCAAGATGATGTCGCCCATGTCCGCCGAAGCCGGGGTCGTACGCAACTATCTCGATGCCCTGATCTCGGCCCCATGGACCCAGAAGACGCGCGTCCGGGCAGATCTGGGGCGGGCCCAACAGGTTCTGGATGAGGACCACTACGGCCTGGAGAAAGTCAAGGAGCGGATCCTCGAGTATCTCGCGGTCCAGAAGCGCGTGCGCAAGCTCAAGGGCCCCATCCTGTGCCTCGTGGGCCCCCCCGGTGTCGGCAAAACCTCGCTGGGCAAAAGCATTGCGCGCGCGACCAACCGGAAGTTCACGCGCATGGCATTGGGCGGCGTTCGGGACGAGGCCGAGATCCGCGGGCATCGTCGCACCTACATCGGATCCATGCCGGGCAAGATCATCCAGAACCTTTCCAAGATCGAAAGCCGCAATCCGCTGTTCCTTCTCGATGAAGTCGACAAGATGGCAATGGATTTCCGGGGGGATCCGGCATCGGCGCTGCTCGAGGTCCTGGATCCCGAACAGAATCACACGTTCAATGATCACTATCTGGAAGTGGATTTCGATCTGTCGGATGTGATGTTCGTGGCGACCGCCAATACCCTGAACATCCCGCCGGCGCTCCTCGACCGGATGGAGGTCATCCGTCTGGCCGGCTACATCGAAGACGAGAAACTGCACATCGCGCAGCAGCACATCCTGCCCAGACAGCGTGAGAAGCACGGCCTGTCGGCGGACGAACTGAGCTTGGGAGCCGACGCGATTCGGCTCGTGATTCAAAACTACACGCGGGAGGCTGGGGTTCGCAGTCTGGAGCGCGAAATCGCGAAGATCTGCCGCAAGGTGGTCAAGCGGCTGGCGCTGGACGCCGATCTGAAGACGGTCGCGGTGACTCCGGAGAGCCTGACGGACTTCCTGGGAGTGCCGCGTTACCGCCACGATCTTGCCGACCAGAACGACAGCGTGGGAAGAGTCACCGGGCTGGCGTGGACGGAAGTGGGCGGCGAATTGCTGACGATCGAAACCGCTGTCGTGCCGGGGAAAGGAAAGCTGATCCACACCGGATCGCTGGGCGAGGTGATGCAGGAGTCCATCCAGGCAGCCTTGACCGTGGTGCGGTCGCGGTCGGCTTCGCTCGGTATCGACACCGAATTTCACCAGAAGAAGGATATTCATCTGCACATGCCGGAGGGCGCCATCCCCAAGGATGGCCCCAGCGCGGGGGTAGGTATGGTCACGGCGCTGGTATCGGCCTTGACCGAGATCCCGGTGCACTCGTCGGTGGCCATGACGGGGGAAATCACATTGCGCGGACAAGTCCTTGCCATTGGAGGACTGAAGGAAAAACTGATTGCCGCGCATCGGGGAGGCATCAAGACCGTCCTGATTCCGGAAGAAAACGCCAAGGATCTGGTGGAGATTCCGGAGAACGTCAAGGCCGATCTCGAAATCGTTCCCGTGAAATGGATCGACGAGGTGCTGGAGCGGGCCTTGGTTCGCCTGCCGGCACCCCTACCGACCGCGGACCAACCCGGCGGACTGGTGGGAATAAAGGACGCGGGCGGGAGCGAAGCGACCATACGTTCCCATTGACGTCGTCGGGGGGGGGCGACAATGCACGCGCCCATCGGCAGGCGCGGCGGCATGGCGCGCGGAAAGGAAGGCTCTGCATTGACAGCCTTTTTGCGCGCTTGTTATAAAGATTGGGTTCGGTGCCGGTATCGGGCGCGATTGCGAAGTCATCGGGTAGGGGCCAGCCGGAATATGAGCAACGCCATAGGACGGTTGTAATGGATTCGAAGGAGAAACACGCGGTATGAATAAGGCTCAATTGATTCAGGAGATGTCCGCGAAAGCCGACCTCAGCAAGGCCGAAGCGACTCGGGCGCTCGACGCATTCGTCGATGCGATCACCGAAGCACTCAAGGCTGGTGACCAGGTGTCATTGGTCGGGTTCGGAACTTTCGGAACCCGCGAAAGAGCAGCGCGGACGGGACGCAATCCGCAAACCGGCCAAAGCATTTCCATCAAGGCCAGCAAATCCCCTGCCTTCAAGGCTGGTAAAACGCTCAAAGACTCTATAAACTAGCCGACTTTCCAGGGTGCTTAGCTCAGTTGGTAGAGCGTCGCCCTTACAAGGCGAGGGTCGGGGGTTCAAGTCCCTCAGCACCCACCAGCCGGGAAAAATGCGAGGAGTGGTAGTTCAGTCGGTTAGAATACCGGCCTGTCACGCCGGGGGTCGCGGGTTCGAGTCCCGTCCACTCCGCCATACTTGGAAAGGGCGCCGCAATGCGCCCTTTTTTTTGCCGCAACCCTGTCGATCATCTTGTGCGGCGTCGTGGCAAATTTCTTACATGCCGGACATGGACACATGCCCGGGCGCATCCTGCCGAGCGAGGACAGCCACCTGATGATGCAGTTCATTCGCGAGCGCTCCAAGGGGCTTTTGAGCTTCCTCTTGATGGGCTTCATTGCACTGACGTTCGCCCTCTGGGGGATCAATTCCTACTTTACCGGGGGGCAGCACAGCGCCGTCGCCGAAATCGGCGCGCGCACCATTTCGTCCGATGAATTCAGCCGTTTCTATCAGCAGCAGTATCGGCAATTGCAATCCGCCTATGGCGATGCATTCCGCCCCGAAATGATCGACGAGACCCAACTAAAGAAAAAAGTTCTGGATGCCATGGTGGGGGATTCCGTACTCCGCCAGCACCTGATCAAGCGCGGGATGGTTGTCTCTGACGCACAATTGGCGAGCTCGATCAATCAGCTGCCGACCTTTCAGGAGGGCGGCAAATTCTCATCCGCGCTCTACCAGGAGTGGCTGAAGTCACGCGGTTACTCACCTGCGGCATTCGAAAACGAGTTGCGCGCGTCCATGCTGACCGATCTGGCGCGGTCAGCCTTGCGCGGGTCGACCCTCGTATCGCCAGCCGACATGCGGGAATTGATCCGGCTGACCAATCAGAAACGGGATCTGGCTTTGATCGGCATCGCCGCAAGCGCCCTGGCAGGCCAGATCAAGCCCAGCGATGCGGACTTGCAGGCATTTTTCGATGAACATCAGGCGTCCTTTCAGGAACCCGAGCAGGTTCGCGTGCAGTATGTGCTGATCCGCCGTGACGAGGTGGCATCGCAGATCAAGCCCGATGACGCGGCGCTGCGCGAACTGTATGCAACCGAAGGCAAGCGCTTCGGGAAACCGGAGCGGCGCAAGGTCCGACATATCCTGCTCAAAGACGAGTCAGCGGCGCAATCGCTCACCGCGGAGCTGAAGAAGGAACCGGATCGGTTCGCCGAGGCCGCACGGCAGCAATCGACCGACACGGGCAGCGCCTCGGCCGGGGGCGATCTGGGCTGGATCGAGCCCGGCATGCTGCCGTCGGCCCTCGATCAGTCGGTATTCAACGCGCCGCAGGGCCAGGTGATCGGGCCGATCACCAGTCCGGACGGGTTTCATGTCGTCATGATCGACGCGGTCGACAGCGCCCGTCAGGAGTCGTTCGAGAATGTCCGGGCCAGACTGATCGAAGAGTACCGTGCCGCGGCGTTGACCAAGCAATGGGGCGAGTTGCTGGATGCTGCCGAAACGGCCAGCTTCGAAAACGCCTCGACACTCGAACCCGTCGCGAAGCTCGTGAACGCCACCGTCCAGACGACGGCGTGGTTCACGCGGACGCAGGGCCCGGCACCGGCGAATTCCCCCCGGTTTCGTACCGCAGCATTCACCGATGCTGTCATGAAAGACGGTGTCAACAGCGAACTGATCGAACTGGACGAAGGCACGGTCGCCATCCTGCGGCTGGACCAGCATCGCCAGGCGACGACGCCCGCCCTGGCTGCCGTCAAGGATCAGGTGCAGAGCGCCTACGCCTTGGACCGGGCCGGAGTCATTGCCGACGAACGGATCACCGAAGCCGAAAATGCCTTGAAGGAAGGCAAGACGCCGGCGCAGGTTGCATCCCAGATCAAGGGGAGCTTGCGTGAGATCGGCTGGACCGGACGCCAGGGCGCCGCGGGTCTGCCAGCCGAAGTCACGGCGCAGGCTTTTTCAGTGCTCGTCCCGGCCGACGGAACCGTTGCCCACACGCGTGCGCGCCTGCCGAATGGCGACCGCGTGCTGATCCTCGTGCGTCAGGTGAAGGACGGCGCAGCGAGCGAACTCGATGCACAAGCCCAGGCGCAGATGAAGGAGCGGTACGGCAACCTGATCGGCGACCAGGAACTCGCCGCCTACATCGATGCGCTCAAGGACACCGTCACCATCAAAACCCATACCGATCGCCTGTAAGGATCCGCTCGCATGCCCCGCCCGGGACGCTGGCCGATGCACTGGCAAATCCTCGCGGCCTTGTTGGCCGGCGTGGCGATCGGATCGACGTTGACGGGGAATGAGTCGCCTCTGGCTGCCTGGCTGGTTGCCGCATTCGCACAGACCGGCGACCTGTTTCTGAATGCGCTCAAGATGCTCGTGGTGCCGTTGATCGTTGCCTCGATCATCGCGGGCTTGACGCAGAAGGCGTCGCATGCGGCCATCGGCCGGATGGGCTGGCTCACCTTGGGATTCTATGTCGGCAGCGGCCTGATTGCCGTCACCGTGGGCATTGCGCTTGCCAATGCGATCCGCCCCGGCGAACTCGACGGGGTACCGCTGGGCATCCGGATCGGTCTGCCGCCGCTGCCGCCAGACATCGATCCTGCGGCGCTTTCCGGTTCGCAGCAGCTATCCCTCTTCCTGCAACGACTGATCCCGACGAATCTCGTCAAGGCCGCGGCGGAAGGGCAACTCATCGGCCTGATCGTCTTCAGTCTGCTCTTCGGCTTGGCGCTGCGGCAGTTACGTGGAAATGCCGCCGAGGCCCAGGTGCATTTCTGGACGGGCCTGAATCAGGTGATGCTGCTCATCACCGGCGGGATCATGCGCCTCGCCCCGGTCGGCGTATTCGCCCTGGTTGCCGCCATGACCGCCCGCACCGGTCTGGACGCGGTCGGGCCACTGTTGCGGTTCATGGCCACCGTGCTGGCCGGCCTTGCGGTTCACCTCGCGGTGACCCTGCCCTTGCTGTTGCGTTTCGTCGCCGGCGTTTCGCCCCGCCGCCATTTCCAAGCCATGCTGCCCGCCCTGCTGATGGCATTCTCGACGAGCTCATCGGCCGCCACGCTGCCTTTGACCCTGAAATGCCTGGACGAGCGAGCCGGCGTCAGCCCGCGGACGGCCGGGTTCGTCATCCCCATCGGCGCCACGGTGAACATGGACGGCACGGCCCTGTTCGAATGCGTCGTGGTCCTGTTCGTAGCCCAGCTCTACGGGATCGATCTCACGCTGTCGCAACAGATCGTCGTGCTCGCCATTGCGCTGTTGACCTCCATGGGCGTCGCCGGGATCCCCTCGGCAAGTCTGGTATCGATTGCCATGATCCTCTCTGTGCTGGGCTTGCCACTGGAGGCGCTGGGGCTGGTGCTGGGAGTGGACCGCGTGCTGGACATGAGCCGTACCGCAGTCAATGTCTTCGGGGACAGCACCGGCGCCGTCATCGTGGCACGGCTCGAGGGGGAAACGGAGGTTCTCGCCGAACCCCCCGACGCGCGTCAGCGACGTCTGGCGGCGGGTTGACCGCCGCCATGCCGCTCAGGCGATCAGTCCGAGGATGTTGTAGCCGGCATCGACGTAGGTGATTTCGCCGGTGATCCCGGAGGCCAGATCGGAGCACAGGAAGGCACCGACGTTACCCACCTCTTCGATGGTCACGTTGCGCCGCAGCGGCGAGGCCTCTTCCGCCTTGCCCAGCATGCCTCGAAAGCCGCTGATCCCAGCCGCCGCCAGCGTTTTGATGGGGCCTGCCGAGATGGCATTGACGCGGATGCCCTCCGGCCCCAGGTCCTGGGCCAGAAACCGGACACACGACTCGAGACTGGCCTTGGCCGGGCCCATGACATTGTAATTGGGAATGGCCCGTACCGCGCCGGCATAGGTCATGGTCAGCAAGGCACCTTTGCGATCTTTCATCAACGGATAGGCCGCTTTGGCCAGCGCCGCGAAACTGTAGGCGCTGATGTCATGGGCCATGCGGAAACCCTCGCGCGTGACGCTGTCGACGAACCGCCCTTCGAGTTGTTCGCGGGGCGCAAAAGCCACCGAATGCACGAGAATGTCGAGACCGTCCCACCGAGACCCCAGTTCCGCCATGAGGGTGTCGATCTGGGCATCGTCGGCCACGTCGCAAGGGAAGCACAGTGACGACTGACATTCGGTCGCCATTTCCTCGACCCGGGACTTCAGCTTGTCGCCCTGATACGTGAAGGCCAGCTCTGCGCCTTCGCGCCGCATGGCCTGCGCGATGCCCCAGGCAATGGACCGATTGCTGGCCACGCCGACGATCAGTGCGCGTTTTCCGCTCAAAAATCCCATGGATCCGCCCTTGGTTGGATGTCCGTCAACAACAGCGCGCCATGATATCACCCGGAACCATCAGCAACGGATCGGCGTGATCCTTCCGGAGCGCTCACGGAAAGACGCTGACCGGGACGCAGCACGCTGTTCGGCGCGATACCGTTCCACGATGCCAGTTGAGCGACGCTGACCCCGAAGCGGTCGGCTATCGCGCCGAGGGAGTCCCCCGGGCGGACGGCGTAGCTAGAGGGTCGGGAACCCGCGCGCTTTCGCTCGTCACGCTCAACCGCCGTGACCCGCAGCGTCTGGCCGATCTTCAGGGTCGCCTTGGGTGACAACTTGTTCAGTTTCGCCAGCTCGGCGGAATCGATCTCATGTGCCTTGGCGATGGAATAGAGCGAGTCGCCGGAGCGCACCACATGGGTCCGCATTGTCCGCTCGGAACGGGCCGGCGTCTCGAGCACGCGAACGGCTTCCTCACGCAGATCCTGCGCCGTTTCCGCGGCGATCTGCGGGGCTGGCTCACCGTACTGCGCGAGTTCCATCTGGTGCGGATCGTCCAGATACTGCTGCAACCGGCGCGCATGGGCGGCGGGCAGGAGCAGGGGAGCCGACAAGGCCGTTCTGGTTTTTGCCTGGATCGCCGGGTTGTAACGCAGGACCTGGGACGGGCTCAGATTTGCCGCATCGGCAACGGCGGCGAGGTCGAGGCGACCGCGGACGTCGACGCTGTCGAGCACGGGCCGATTGGGAACGTCCGGCAATTCGACGCCGTAGCGTCGCGGATTGTCGATGATCTCGCGCATCGCCATGAGACGAGGAACGTAGCGGCGGGTTTGGGGCGGGATCGGCAGCGCAAAGAAATCGGTCGGCTTGCCTTCCTGGCGATTCTTTTCGATCCAGCGCTGCAAGGTTCCCTCGCCGGTGTTGTAGGCGGTCAGTGCCAACAACCAGTCGCCGCCGAACATGTCGCCCAGATGGTCCATGTAGTCCAGCGCGGCGCGCGTCGACGCCATCACATCATGACGGCCGTCATAGGACTGCGTGAGCTTCAGCCCGAAATTGCGCGCCGTCTGCGGCAGAAACTGCCACAGTCCGGCTGCCTTTCCCGGTGAAATGGCCGCCGGGTTGTAACCGCTTTCCACCAGGGGCAACAGGGCGATCTCCGCCGGCATCCCACGGCGTTCGACTTCCTCGAGCACGAGATAGAGGTATTCGGAGGACTGCGCCAGATTGCGTTCCAGTGTCCGCGCGCTGAAGGCGTCGATTTCCCGTCGAATAGACGGGCGATCATCGAAGTGCAGTGCGAACCCGCCCCGCAGCCGATCCCAGATGGCCCGGTCTGCTGCGCCCGTGTGCAATTCCGCCGATGGGGAGAAGGCTTCGGCGGCGCTCGCGTCCAGCAGAGAATGAAACACGAGTTCGTCGCCGCTCTGCGGGGAGGGCGAACGGACACTCCCGAGCGGACGGTCGGGAACGGCAGACGCGCGGCGCTGCGGGGGCACTGTGGCAACCCGGACGGTCGGGTCCGCGGCCGGAGCCGTCCGCGCGGTCCCGGGATGATGTGTGCTGCACCCCAGCATCCCCAGACAGGAACAACCGATCGTCAGCCATTTGATGCGGCCGGTGCGCTCCGCCTCGAGGGACGCGGAGCGACGGCTCACGGCGATGAACTGACGCTGCTTCATGCGCGGAAATGATCCTTCCAGTGTCGCAGCGCCGCAAACACCGCGACGTCATCGGGCAAGATCCGGCCCGCGTGAGTCTCGGCGGCGAGACGCACCGACGGCGTGGTCGTCCGCAAAAATGGATTCGTGCGTCTCTCGATCTCGACACGGCTGGGCAGCGTGGGTTGTCCGTCCGACAGCTTCGACGCCTCGGCCTCGCGGCGCAGCAGCAGATCGCCATTGTCGGGCTCGACCGTGAGTGCAAAGGCGAGGTTCGCGATCGTATATTCGTGACCGCAATAGACCTGCGTTTCTGCGGGGAGGGCGGCCAGCCGCCCGAGAGACCGGTGCATCTGCTCGGCCGTGCCCTCGAACAGACGGCCACAACCGCCGCCGAACAAGGTATCGCCGCAGAACAGCGCGTTGATTTCGGGCATGTGATAGGCGACATGGCCCAAGGTATGGCCGGGAATGTCGAGTGCGATGACCGCGGTATCCACGCCGGGCGGGGTAAACCGCATCCCGTCGACGACGTCATGGGTCTTGCCGGGAATTTTCTCGCGGGCCGGGCCGAACACGGGGATACCCGGGGCGACCAAGGTTGCGATCCCGCCCACGTGATCGGGGTGATGGTGGGTGGCCAGCACCGCGGCGAGCGCAAGGCCGCGGGATGCCAGGAAGGCCCGGACGGGTTCCGCATCGCCCGGATCGACCGCAACAGCCTGTCGGGTGGCCGGATTTTCCAACACCCAGATATAGTTATCGCTAAAGGCTCTGACGGGATGTACGCAAAGCATGCGGTATCCTGTCAGGACATGTGGCGAGGGTCAAGCCGTCGTTGGGTTAGAATCGACATTGAACCCCCTGATGAGGCAGTCGTCATGGCAGCCCGCTCATCCCCGCCCGCGCAGGCAAACGATCACTGGCGCCAGAGTCCGCTCGGACGGTACGTTCTGGATACCGAGCACGCGGTGCTGTCCGCGGGATTGGAAGGCATCTACGGAAGCTTCGGCCTGCAGGTCGGCGATTGGGCGGGAATGCGACTGTTTCCGCGCCAGGGAGATCAATTGCACCGCTGTTTCCTCGTCTCTGCGGCGACCCATGGGCCGCCGGGCGACCTGCAGGCCGATCCGCATCATCTGCCGATCGCCACCGAGAGCGTGGATGTGGTGGTGCTGTCCCACCTGCTGGAGCAGGTTCCGCATCCGCATCCGCTGCTGCGCGAAGTCGATCGCGTCCTCATCGGGGAGGGGCGGCTGGTGATCGTCGGCTTCAACCCCTACAGCAGCTGGGGACTGCGCATGCGGCTGGATCGATCGGGACAGCAATTGCCCCGGACTCAGCGACTGATCGGCGAGACCCGGTTGCGCGACTGGCTGTCCCTGCTGGGCTACGACGTGACCGATGTCCGCCATTGCCTGCATCGGCTGCCGCTGACCCGGGGGCGCCTGCTGGCCGACCTGCTGCCACTCGACCGATGGAAGGCCCGGTTCGTGCCGCGGAGCGGCGGCGGCTACGTGCTGGTGGCGCGCAAGCGCGTCCGTACGCTGACCCCCTTGCGGCGTCGTCGCCGCTGGGTGCCGCGACTGGTTCCGGCCGGCCGGATCGGTGCGGCCCTGCCCGTCAATACCACTGCGGAAAAGGATGCATGAAGCACGTTGAAATCTTCACCGATGGCGCTTGCCGCGGCAATCCGGGACCCGGCGGCTGGGGCGCCATCCTGCGCTTTGCCGAGCGGGAACGCGAGATGCAGGGCGCGGAACCGATGACCACCAACAACCGCATGGAAATGATGGGCGCCATTGCCGCGCTGACGGCGTTGCGCGAGGAATGTCGTGTCGATCTCCATACCGATTCGCGCTATCTGTGCGACGGCATGTCGCAGTGGCTGGCGAACTGGAAGCGCCGGGGATGGCGCACCGCAAGCAAGGAGCCGGTAAAGAACGAGGATCTCTGGCGCCGGCTCGACGCGCTCGCCGGGCAGCACCGGATCGCATGGCACTGGGTGAAAGGCCATGCGGGACATCCGGAGAACGAACGCGCCGATGCGCTGGCCAATGCCGCGATCGACGCGCTGCTGGCGCAGTCCGTCGGCCTGCAGGCGGCCGAGGGCGCCCGATGAGACAGGTCGTGCTGGATACCGAAACGACGGGGCTCAGTGTGGAGGAGGGCCATCGACTCATCGAGGTCGGCTGCATCGAACTGGTCGATCGCAGGCTCACGGGCCGCAGTTTCCACCACTACCTGAATCCCGAGCGCGAGATCGATGCGGGCGCAATCGAGGTGCATGGCATCACGCTGGAAAAACTGTCACACGCGCCCCGCTTTGCGGAGGTGGCCGCGGAGCTGCTCGCGTTTCTCGCCGGCGATGAACTCGTCATCCACAACGCGGCGTTCGACCTCGGATTCCTGAACGCCGAATTCGCCCGCTGCGGACTCGGGCATGAGCCGCTCGAGCGTCGCTGTGCGGTGATCGACACCCTGCATCTCGCGCGGCAGCGGCATCCGGGGCAACGCAACTCGCTCGACGCGCTGTGCAAGCGCTACCAGATCGACAACAGCCAGCGCCAGTTGCACGGCGCCCTGCTCGACGCCCAGATCCTTGCGGAAGTCTATCTCGCCATGACCGGCGGCCAAGTCACCTTGACCCTGGACAGTCTGGGCGCCGGGAACGCGAGCCGCGCCGGCGAAGCCAACGATCTCCCCCTCCGGCGCTCCGGGGACGGGCATTGGGTCGTCATCCCGGCGGCTGAAGATGAACGCATGCTGCACGAGCGCATGCTCGCCGAACTCGACCAACTCAGCGGTGGACGCTGCCTGTGGCGGCAGCTCGAGGCCGATCAGCCCGGCTGATTCAGGCGAAGTACAGGAGCAGATAACCGCTGAGCGCGATGGCCACCCACAGCGCCATGCTGCCGGTCTGCCAGGAGCGGATGAGCGCCGATTCCTCGCCGCCGTCCCGATTCAGCCGCTGCAAGACCGGCCGCGCAAGGGCCACGACCGCCTCGTGCCCACGTATCCGGACGGCTTGCAGGTGCTGCGCAACGGCTTGCCCGACATCCGGCACCCGCCGCTGCAGGGCGTCGAGGTCCGGTACCCGGGCGATTTGCCGCGGCCAGAGCCCGCAGCGCGTCAGCAGCGCGAACACCAGAATGGACGCGGCAAGTATGCCGATCTGCTCGAGGACATGGGCCGGGGTATAGAGCGGATAACGGATCTGATCGCCGAGCGCCGCGAAGAGCAAGTCGGGCCGTATGCCCAGGATCAGGAGTCCGACGGCGGACAAGGCCATGGCCGTACGCATCGCGCCTGGTGCGTCGCGAGTGACATCCCCGCGCCGGGGCGTTCCGAGAAATGCCGGATACAGGATCTTGAGACCGGCCATGATGAAGATCCCGACCGACCCGACCTTCAGAATCGCGCCCAGCAAGGGCTGATCGGCGTCGTGCGCCGCGGCAACGATCAGCGATTTGCTGGCGAATCCCGCGAACAGCGGCGCCGCCATGCCCAAGGTACCGATCAGGCAGAACCCGAAGGTCCACGGCATTTGCCGCGCCAGGCCGCCGAGTTCGCCGGCCCGGGTGGTGCCGGTGCGCAGCAGCACGGCGCCCAGCGCCATGAAGAGCAAGCCACTGTAGAGCACGTGGCTGACGGCATGCGCGACAGCCGCGCTGAGGGCCAGCGGTGTGCCGATGCCGATTGCGATGATCATGAAGCCCAGCTGGTTGATCAGCCCGTAGACCAGCGTGCGGCGCAGGTCGTCTTCGCGCAGCCCTTGAACGAGCGTGAACACGATCATGACGACCCCGACCGGGATCAGCATTTCAAGACCGGCGAAACCCCGCGCGAGGGCATAGATGGCCAGCTTGGTGGTGAATGTGCCGAGCAGGACGGTTCCGGCCGGCGAGGCTGCGGGATAGGCCTCGATGGCCCAGCCGTGCAGCATGGGAAAGGCGGCCTTGATGGCGAACGCCGTCAGAATCCAGATGCCGGCCGTACCGTCCAGCGTCAGCGCGTCGAAGGCCAGCGATCCCGTTTCCTGAAGATGCAGCACGCTGCCGCCCATCAGCAGCACGCCGGAAACGACCTGAACGATCAGATAGCGCAGGGCCACGCCGTCATCCGACTCCCGACCACCCGGAAACAGCAGCAGCGCCGAGGCCAGTGCCGTGAGTTCCCAATAGAGAAACAGACTCAGCAGATCGCCGGCGCACACCGCCCCGATCGCGGCGCCGGCATAGACCAGACCCGCCGCGCATTCATGACGCTGCGGACGGCTGCGCAGGTACAGGCTGCCACTGAGGGCCGCAAAGCCGAACAGCCAGGCAAACGGCGTGGATAGGGCGTCGAGACGCCCCAGCGTCAAGGTTTGTCCCGCGAGGATCACCTGCCCGAAGGGACCGTGATCGAAGCGTTCCAGGTGCATCAGCGCGAGCAGCGCGGGCAGCGGCAACAGCCAGGCCCGCAGGCGCCACGGCAGCCCGGCCAGCAGGAGCCCGCCCAGGATCAGAGGCCAGCCGGGCGGCATGTGCCAGGGCAGTTGCTCGAGGCTCATGCCGCGTGTCCTCGCGGGTCGGGAAGTCTCGTGAATGTCAGGGCTTCAGGGCAGCGGGCGCCAAGCGCAAGCGGGTCGACAGACCTGCCGGGGCATCGGCCCGGCGTCATGCCCTGCGTGCGTCCGGTCGAGCACGACAAACGCCTAGGGTTCATGAGCTTCGGCCCATGGGCTCAGAAAGTCGAGAATGGGGCCGGCGCCGAAAAACAAGGCGAGCGTGGCCAGCGCCGTCAGGCACAAGGGGATGAGACAGGCCAGTGGCGCCTCATGGACGTGCCCGGGGGTGTTGGCCGGCAAGGGCTTGAAAAAGGCCCGCCCGACCACCGGCATCAGATAGGCGAGATTGAGCAGGGTGCTGACGAGCAGGGCGGCCAGCAGCCACGGCTGATGGGCCTCGGCCGTGGCACCGGCCAGCAGCCATTTGCTCCAGGTCCCTCCGCCCGGGGGCAGACCGGCAACACTGATGGCGGCGATGGCGAAGGCGGCAAAGGTCAGCGGCATGCGCCGCCCCAGACCGTCGAGTTCGCTCACCCGGCTCTTGTGCGCGCTGATCAGGATCGCCCCGGCGCAGAAGAACAGCGTGATCTTGCCGAAGGCGTGCATCACGATGTGCAGCGCGCCGCCCAGCAGGCCCGTCGCGCTCGCCAGGGCCGCGCCGAGGACGATGTAGGAAAGCTGACTCACGGTCGAGTAGGCCAGGCGCGCCTTGAGGTTGTCCTGGGTCAGCGCGATGAGCGAGGCCGCGACCAGGGTGAAACCCGCCACGATGGCCATCGGCGTGCCGGCGCCCGTCGTCTGCAGAACATCCAGGCCGAATATCGAGTGGGTCACCTTCAGGACGGTGAAAACGCCGGCCTTGACCACGGCGACGGCGTGCAGCAGGGCACTGACCGGCGTCGGCGCCACCATGGCCCCGGGCAGCCAGCGGTGGAACGGCATCAGCGCCGCCTTGCCGACGCCGAACAGGAACAGCGCATAGAGCAGCGCCGTATGCAGCGGTGACAGGCGGCCGGCGAGGATGCCGCCGGGCCGGAAATCGAGCGTGCCGGCCACCATGGCGGTCCAGATGAGCGCCGGCAAGAGGAAACCGATGGAGGTCCCCATCAGGACAAAAAGGTAGGTGCGGGCCCCGCGGCGCGCCGCCTCGCTGCCGGCATGGGCGACCAGCGGATAGGTCGACAGGGTCAGCAGTTCATAAAAAATGAACAGGGTAAACAGATTGCCCGCGAAGGCGATCCCCATGGTGCTCGCCAGCGCCAGCGGGAAACAGGCGAAAAACCGCGTCTGGTTCGGGACGTGATGCCCCCGCATGTAGCCGATGGCGTAGACCGCCGTGGGGATCCAGAGCGTCGCGGCGACGAGCCCGAACAGCGCCCCCAGCGGCTCCGCGGAAAAGGTCACGCTCATGCCGGGCAGGATCTGGACCAGATGCAGGGATGGGGCTGCACCCGCCTGCACCGCCCGGGCGATCAGGATCACGCAAGCCAGCAGCCCGATGGCGGTCAGGAGCGTCACGGTCTCGCGCAGATTGGGATGATGACGCGCCCAGCCGATCAGCAGGGCCGCCAGCGGCGTTGCGAACACGGCCAGCGTCAGGGCGAGTTCGGCCGTCATGGCTGCGCCTCCAGCAGGGCGCGCATGCCCTGATCCGCCAGATGCACGGTCAGGCTGCTGTCGATGCCCAGATAGAGGTTTGCGATCACCGCCATCCACGTCGGGATCAGCAGCGACCAGGGCGCCTCGGTGAGCGTCGGACGGTCCGCCGGAGAGGCGCGGAAGTAAAGCTGTTCGACGACCTGCCACACATACGCCAGCGCCAGCAGGGAACCGCCCACGATGACGAGGGCAAGCAGCCACTGGCCGTGTTCCAGGCTCGCCAGCAGCAGGTACCATTTGCTGATGAAGCCCGCGGTAAGCGGCACTCCGACGAGGCTCAGGCCGGCGATGACGAATGCCGCTGCCGAGAGCGGCATCTCGCGCGCGGCGCCGGCCAGCGCCGACATGGACATCGAGCCCAGACGGTAATACAGGCAGCCCAGCGCCATGAACAGGGCGCCCTTGGCCAGGGCGTGGTTGATGAGGTGCAGCAGGCCGGCGGTCAGGCCCGCCGGTGTCAGCAGGGCGATGCCCAGCACGATGTAGCCGATCTGGGCCACGCTGGAGTAGGCAAAGCGGCGCTTGACGTGATCCTGATACAGCGCGGTCAGCGAGGCGAGCATGACGCCCAGCCCCGCCAGGACGGGAAAGACCCGCGCCAGGGTGACATCGGCAAAGGCATGGTGCGCGCCGAACAGATCGAAGGTGAAGCGCAGCATGACGTAGACCGCCACCTTGGTCGCCGTCGCCGCCAGGAAGACGGTGACGACCGACGGCGCATGGGCATAGGCATTGGGCAGCCACAGGTGCAGCGGGAACAGGGCCAGTTTCAGGGAAATGCCGACGATGAAAAAGGCAAAGGCGGTCTGCACGGCGCGCTGATTCTCGGCCAGAGGCAGCCGCGCGGCGAGATCGGCCATGTTGAGCGTGCCGGTGGCGGCATACATGAAGCCGATGCCGATCAGGATGAACGTGCCGCCCAGAGTGCCCATGATCAGATACTGGAACGCCGCCGTCAGGGCGCGCCGATCCGGCCCCAGCGCGATCAGGGCATAGGTCGACAGGCTCGAGATCTCGAGAAACACGAAGACGTTGAAGGCATCGCCCGTCGCCGTCATGCCCATGAGCCCGGTCATGCAGAGCAGCAGGGCGGCATAGAACAGCGCGGCACGCTCGCCGCCGATTTCGCGCAGGACACTGAGTCGGGCATAGGGCAGGAGGAGGGCGGCGACGGCGCTGATCAGCAGCAGCACCAGCGCGTTCAGCGCATCGATGCGATAGACGATGCCCAACGGCGCGGCCCACCCGCCGAGGTCATAGCTGATCGGCCCCAGCAGCAGCACGCGGTCCAGCAGCAGCACTGCGTTGACCAGCGTGACCCACGCCGTGACGAGCGCCGTCCACCAGGCGAAGACCTCGCGGCGCAACAGCAGGCACAGGGGCGCCGCGGTCAGCGGCAGGATCACCTGCAGGACGGGAAAATGCGCGGCGATCACAGGCTGGCATCCTGACGATGGATCTCGTCTTCCTCGATGCTGCCGTAGGCGCCGTGGATGCGGATGATCAGCGCGGCCGCCAGCGCAGTGGTGGCGATGCCGACGACGATGGCGGTCAGGATGAGGACGTGGGGCAGGGGATTGCTGTAGGTCGTGATACCGGCGTCCAGAATCGGCGCAGTGCCGCCCTCCACCTTGCCGAGCAGGAGGTACAGGAAGAACACGGAAGTCTGGAAGATGTTCAGGCCGATGACCTTCAGGACCAGATTGCCGTGCGCGATGAGCATGTAAAAACCGGACATCATCAGCACGATGATGATCCAGTAGGGCGCGTGAGCGAGGATGTTCATGCGGGACGCCGGGCGAACGCAGAGAACAACTGGATCATGACGCCGGCCACGGTGATGCCGACGCCGAGTTCGATGACGATGATGCCCAGATGCTGGCCCTTCTTGGGATCATCGGCCAGGACGTTGTAATCGAGGAAATTGCCGCCGGCCAGCATGGCCGCAAACCCCACGCCGGCGTAGATCAGCACGCCCAGCGGCATCATGGTCTCGGAGACCCGCGCGGGGACGATGGCTTCGGCGGCGCCCAGGCCGTTGACCAGCGCATAGAGGATGAAGCCGGCCGCGAACAGCACGCCGGCCTGGAAGCCGCCGCCGGGACCGTAGTCGCCGTGGGCCTGCACGTACAGGGCGAACAGCCAGATGACGGGCGTCAGCACGCGTGCCGCGACCCGCAGGATGACCTGATCATCGATCATGCGGATCGTCCTTCCGGCGCCGGGCGCCCAGCAGGGCCAGCACGCCGACGGCCGCGGTCAACACCACGGTCGCCTCTCCCAGGGTGTCATAGCCGCGGTAGCTGGCCAGGACGGCGGTCACCACATTGGGGATGCCCGTCGTCTTGGGACTTTCCTCGAGGTAGCGGAGCCCGACATGCTGGTTGGGCGGCGAGCCGGCATCCCCGTAGCGCGGCATGTCCCATGTGCCGTAGACCAGCGCGGCCCCGGTCATCAACACGACGATGAGCGGCACGGCGGCGCGATGGCGGGACGGGCGCGTCAGCCGGTTGGTGCGGTGCAGGGTGGCGAGCAGCAGCACGGTGGAAATCCCGGCCCCCACGGCCGCCTCGGTGAAGGCCACGTCGACGGCGTCCATGAGCACGAAAACGCCGGCCGAAAGCAGGCTGTAGATGCCGGACAGCATGACCGCCGTGATGCCGTCGCGCAGGCGCAGGATGGCCAGCGCAATCGCCGCCAGAAAACCCATCAGCACGAGCATGATCAGCGCTTCCACGACAGGATGCCCTTTTCGACACGGTCGCGGATCGTTCCGTCGTGCAGCGCCGCGCGACAGAGCGCGTGACTCGACACGGGATTGGTCAGCGCCAGAAAAGCCAGGATCAGCATCAGCTTGACGGTCACCAGCAATCCGGCGCCCACGAGCATGAGGCCCAGCAGGATGGTGAAGGTGCCGAGCGTTTCACAGACCCCGGCGGCATGGGTCCGCGTCAGGAAATCGGGAAAGCGCAGCAGACCGATCCCCCCGATGATCAGGAATACGCTGCCCGTCAGCACCACGATACCGGCCATGAGCGGCAGCAGGTCGGCGATCACGGCAGAACGTCCTTTTTTGCCGATGGCGCCGCAGGCGCCTGGCCAAAGTCGCGGCGCTCCACGAAGCGCAGGACGGCGATGGTGCCGATGAAGTTGATCATCGCGTAGGCCAGCGCGATGTCCAGCCATTCGGGCCGGCCCATGACGAAGCCGATCACGGCGATCAGCAGGACGGTCTTGGTGCCGAACAGGTTGACGGCCAGCAGGCGATCGTAAAACGTCGGTCCCAGAATCCCCCGCAGCAGGCCGAGCAGCATCGTCACCAGCAGGGCCACAGCCGCCCCTTGCAGCGCAAGGTCGAGCATCGGCTAGGATTCCAGCGCCGTCACGCGGCGATCCATGTCCCCTTGCATCAATGATTCCGCCGCCGGGCGCAGCAAGGCGTGGACCAGGATGTCATCTGCGCCGACCTCGATCGCGACCGTACCGGGGGTGAGGGTGATGGAGTTGGCGTAAAGGGCGCGCGCCCACGGGGTGGCCTGCGTGGCCGGAACCCGCGCCAGGGTCGGACTGATCGCCAGCCGGGGCCGCAGGATTTCCCAACACACCTCGAGGTTCGACAACACGATCTCCTTCATCAGCCAGGCCGGATAAGCCAGCAAAGCAATACCGGGCGTCAGGCCCTTCCCGACCGGCACCATCCGGCGTGACAGCCGCCACACCAATACACTGGATGCCGCGCCCAGCGACAGGAGCAAGGCGTCGGCATGTCCCGAGAGCAGCCACCACAGCCCGGCGAGGGACATCCAGGTCGCGATCGCTTTCGCCATGGCGGCCAACTCCTTGAATAGACGACGGGGATGCCACGCGGCCGGGCTTTTTTTCAAACTACCCAAGCCGTTCGATGGCGTCAACCAGGACGGCGGCCCCAACAAAAAAGGGCGCGCAGCCCGCCGGCCACGCGCCCAGTTCCAGGGAGTGCAAATTCAGGAGCGCTCGGACGTCAGCCGCCGACCGCTCCTTGCAGATGGTCCGGGCTCAGGACCCACGACCATCGCCTCAGGTTTAGCAGCACAGGGCGGGTTCCGCCACCGAACCGGTGTGCCCGGCGAGGGCATGGTCGGCGCCTGGCGCCTGATGTGGCACCGGCAGGGCGTTCGCAGCCGCCCGGGCCCGTCGGCGCCCTTCGGCGAGGTCCCGCCCCAGACGGTAGGTATATTCCTGGCAGTTGATCTGGATGGTGTGGCGCGGACTGGCCACGAAACGGCGTTTCGTGCGCGCGTGCTCGGCCTGCATGCGCCGATGCATCTCCGCGGGGGCCGGCGGGTGGTACTGCCCGGTCAGATATTCGGCCATCCAGCGCGACTGCTCGTCGGCAATGGGCATCATGGCGCAGAAGGGCTGCACCAGACCCAGAAAGAGCAGATCCGGATAGCGCGGGTCCATCATGCGCTGGTAGAGCGCGATGTCGTTGTCGGGGGCGCTGATCAGGTGCTCGTCGAGGAAAGGAAAGCGGATGTTGTAGCCGGTGGCGTAGAGGATGGCGTCCACCGGCTCGACCGATCCGTCGGCAAAGCGCACCCGGTCCCCCTGCAACTCGGTGATGGTCGGCCTGGGCAGGATGTCCCCACTGCCGAGCCGAATGTGGACCTCGCTGGAGATGGTCGGGTGCTGCTGGCCGAACCAGCCTTTGGGGCGAGGCAGGCCATAACGCTCCGGGCTGCCGACCAGGACGTTCAGCCCCAGGGTCGCCAGCGGATAGAGCAGCTTGTCGAAGACGACGTCGGGCAGGGACCAGACCAGCCGCTCGAGCAAGCCGGGCGGGCTGCTGGGATGGCGCAGCAGGGAGTCGTAGACCAGCTTGCCGAAGAAATACTTGGGCAGGACGTAGGTGCCGGTGCGCACCGAAAGAAAAACCTTTTCGGCGTTCTCCTTGTGGGCCAGTTCCGAGGCGATGTCCATGGCGGAATTGCCCATGCCCATGACGACGACGCGTTTCCCGCGGAGGTCGTGGGGTTCGCCCGGATCGACATAATCATGGGCGTGCATCTGGACGCCGTCGAAATGCCCGGGAAGGGGCGGATTGGGCCAGCGCGGATCCCAGTGATGGCCATTCGCCACGACCAGCGCGTCGAAGTGCTCGATGCCGCCATCGCTGAGACGGACCTGCCAGCCGCCCGTCGCCTGCCGCTCGCAGTGCGTGACGGCGGTCCCGAGACGAATGGCGTCGCGCAGGCCGAAATGGTCCACGAAGGATTCGAAATACGCCGCCACTTCGGCATGGCCGGGGAAGTCCGGATAGTCGGCCGGCATCGGGAAATCCCGGAATGCCATTTGCCGCGGAGATGTGTTGATGTGCAGCGAGCGGTAGGCGGAGGACTTGCCGTTGTAGGCGATGTTGTTCTTGAAGGCCCACATGCCGCCGATGCGGTCGGCCGCTTCGTAGCAGACATGGGGCAGGCCGTAGGCCTTGAAATTGCGGCAGGCGGCGATCCCGCTGGATCCGGCGCCGATGACGCACACACGCGGCAGTGTCTGATTCATGAGTCGACGCCTCCTTGGCGATCCGGCCAGCTTCCTGCAGCCTCGCATCACTATTCAATTCCGTGCGGGCGGCGTCAATATGTCCTGCGCGGGCGGCGCAGCAAAAACAGCTATTCTGACGGCAAACGATGCCCCGACTTGAGCGCGGTATCCCGGCAATCCCTTCACTGACAGGAAGCAAACATGGACAGCGCAATGACCGCGGCCATCGTCGTCGGCTGGGCAACGGCCGGCATCCTGGCCTTGATCGCGGTGTCGCTGCGCGGGCGCCTGCAGGCCGAGCGCTTGCTGCATCAGCGTCTGGAGCAGGAACATCGCACCCTGCGCGAGCGTGTCGATGAAAGCGAAGCCAGCCGACGCGCCGAAGCGGAACGTCGCGCGGCGGCGGAAGCGCGGACGGCCGAATTGCCGGCCTTGATCCAGGAACGTGCGCAATTGCAGCATGCCTTGGCCCGGGTGCAGGCGCGGTGCGCCGAACTCGATGAACGCGTGACCCAGGAACGCCAGAGTGCGGCCGAGAAACTGGCCCTGATCGATCAGGCGCAGACCCGGCTGGCCGATGCCTTCAAGGCCTTGTCCGCCGACGCGCTGCAGCGCAACAACCAGCGCTTTCTCGAACTCGCACGCGAGAATCTGGGTCGTTTCCAGCAGAGCGCCCAGGGTGAACTCGAAGCGCGCCAGAAGGCAGTGGACGGACTGGTGAAACCGATCGCCGAGTCCTTGGCAAAGGTGGAACTGCGCATCGGCGAGGTCGAAAAGGCGCGCATCGACGCCTACAGCGCGCTCGACCAGCAGATGAAGGCCCTGGTGCAACACCACCTGCCGCAACTGCACCGGGAGACGGCCAGTCTGGTGCAGGCCTTGCGCCAGCCCGCGGTGCGCGGGCGCTGGGGCGAAATCCAGCTCAAGCGGGTGGTGGAACTGGCCGGCATGCTGGAACACTGCGACTTCACCGAGCAGACCAGCATGGCGGGCGATGCGGGGCGGCTGCGCCCCGATCTCGTCGTGCGGCTGCCGGGCGGCAAGCGCATCGCGGTGGACGCCAAGACGCCGCTCGACGCCTACTTCACGGCAGCGGAGCTTGAATCCCAGGGCAACGCGGCGGAGGCCGAGCGCAAGCTCGTCGAACATGCCCGCCAGTTGCGCGATCATGTGCGCAAATTGGCCGAAAAATCCTACTGGGAGCACCTGGCGCGCGAGTACGGCGCGAGTCCCGAGTTCGTCGTCCTGTTCGTGCCCGGCGAGGCGTTCTACAGCGCCGCGCTGAGGGCCGACCCGACGCTGATCGAGCACGGCGTGGAACAGCGCGTGATTCTGGCGACCCCGACGACCCTGATCGCCCTGCTCAAGGCGGTCGCCTATGGCTGGCGGCAGGAACGGCTGGCCGAGAATGCCCAGGCCATCAGCGATCTGGGCAAGGAGTTGTACAAGCGCATCGTCACTTTGGCCGAGCACTGGTCGCGTGTCGGCAAGGGCCTCGGGCAGGCGAGCGATGCCTACAACAAGGCCACAGCGGCGCTGGAAACTCGTGTGCTGGTGCAGGCCCGGCGTTTTCGCGATCTGCATGTCGCGCTCGAAACCGCCGAGATCGCGGAGATCGAACCCATCGACCACGTCCCGCGCGCGCTGCAGTCTCCCGAGTTGCAACGCCGCGAGACCGAAAACGCTGACGCCTCAAGTGATGTTCGATAGAGCAACGGCTCTTTGCGACAGCCGCGGATCAGGAGGGTAGCTTTAGGTAGTCCCGCCGTCAGACTCTTTGGGACGTGCTCCTGTCAAAGATGGGACCCGTCGGACTGCGGTCAATATGGTGCGCGATTATCGAGCCGCGGTCTCCGAAACCGCGAGGCTGTCCGCCGATGGGTGGCTGGAGTTGATGCTGCGGATGTACAGTCCTAGAGAGGGTGGTACGCTACGAGCCTCTTACTCCATCTCCGGAAGAATGGACGCAAAAATACTGCAGCAGTCTTTGCAAATATAGCGCGTATCATGGGTGTAGACTCTTTTGTCTCCCCGAGCCTCCGCTAACTGGAACAAATAGTAAAGCGCTGGTCTCCGAGAAGTAACCGCCTTGAGAAGGTTTCCTGCATACTTTTCTTCCTCTATATTTATAGCCCCTCTCGGGTTTATTTGAACTGACGATTCCTTTGGATAAAAAGAGCGGCATAGTGTGCACTCAAAATGATCTAGCTTATTTACGGCCTGAAGCAGATGGTGTCGCTCCGGAGTGAACTCGGCTGATGAGGAAACAAGGGAAATTTTTCCTTTTGACGATATGGAGAGTAGTCCTACACCAAACTTTGAAGCTATACTTATCTCTTCTTGGCTGAATCCGCCGCCCTTTTCCTTTTCCCAGGCCAGATACACTCTATGCGCGTAAAGCGAATAAGAAACTGCCTGCCCAATAAAGTTAAGGAAGCGAGTTCCCCCTCTTTTTACCTCAATCGCCAATAACTCAGTCTGGGACGAAAAATCACTCCGGCGCTCGCGAAGACCCAGAACATCAATATGGCCGTACTTTGTTCCAGTGTTGATTTTCGTAGAACCACACCCAAACGCATCCTCGAGGAACGTGGCAACCACGGGGTAAAGTTCATCTTCTCTACTCATAGATCAAGCTCGTTTTTATACTGAAGGGCTAGAACCGCTGACGCTTCTAGGAGATTGTTGGTCATTCGCGCAAAAAAAGAGGCCGCCCGGAAACGCGCAAAGTGCGTTTGACGACGAGCGGTGAGTCGTAAAAGTTGCCATACGATGTCATCGCAAAAAAGCCCGGCAGGGCATCGTCCAGACCGGGCTTGATCAGTGGAGTTGCGGCTGATCAGGCGGCCTTGGCCAGCGAGCGCAGCACGTACTGCAGGATGCCGCCGTGCTCGTAGTAGTCCCACTCCTTGGGCGTGTCGATGCGCAGCCGCGCCGTGAAGCTGCGCTTTGCGCCATCGGCGCCCGTGACCGCGACGGTCACCTGCCGCGCGCCTTTGGTCACGCCGAGGATGTCGAAGTGCTCCTCGCCGGTCAGGCCTAGGGATTCGGCGCTGTCGCCTTCCAAGAACTGCAGCGGCAACACGCCCATGCCGACCAGGTTCGAACGATGGATGCGTTCGAAACTCTCGGCGATGACGGCCTTCACGCCCAGCAGCATGGTGCCCTTGGCGGCCCAGTCGCGCGAGGAGCCGGTGCCGTATTCCTTGCCGGCAATGATCACGAGCGGCGTGCCATCGGCCTGGTACTTCATGGCGGCGTCGTAGATCGACATGGGCTCGTCGGTGGGCAGGTAGCGGGTCATGCCGCCCTCGACGCCGGGCACCAGCCGGTTGCGCAGGCGGATGTTGGCAAACGTGCCGCGCATCATCACTTCATGGTTGCCGCGGCGGGACCCGTAGGAGTTGAAATCCTTGGCCGCGACGCCATGGGCGATCAGGTACTGGCCGGCCGGGCTGTTGACCTTGATCGAGCCGGCCGGCGAGATGTGGTCGGTGGTGATGGAATCGCCCAGCACCGCCAGCGCGCGGGCCGCCGTCACGTCGCCGATGGTGCCGGTCGCCATGGTCATGCCCTGGAAGTAAGGCGGGTTCTGGACGTAGGTCGAGTCGCTGCTCCAGCCATAGAGATCGCCCTGCGGCACCTCGAGGCTGTTCCAGCGGCTGTCGCCCTGGAACACGCTGGCGTAGGACGACTGGAACATGGCCGAGTCGATGTGCGCGGCGATGGCACTGGCAACATCGGCATTGCTGGGCCAGATGTCCTTCAGGAACACGTCCGTGCCGTCCTTGCCCTTGCCCAGCGGTTCCTTGACCAGATCGACGTTGGTGCTGCCGGCAATGGCATAGGCGACCACGAGCGGCGGCGAGGCCAGGTAGTTCATGCGCACGTCGGGATGCACGCGGCCCTCGAAGTTGCGGTTGCCGGAGAGCACCGAACAGGCGACCAGATCGTGGTCCTGGATCGCCTTGCCGATCGGCTCGGGCAGGGGACCCGAGTTGCCGATGCAGGTGGTACAGCCATAGCCGACGACGTTGAAGCCCAGCGCTTCGAGATCGCCCAGCAGACCGGCCTTCTGGAGATAGGCGGTCACCACCAGCGATCCGGGGGCCAGCGAGGTCTTGACCCAGGGCTGCACGGTGAGGCCCTTGGCGACGGCGTTGCGGGCCAGCAGACCCGCCGCCAGCAGCACCGCCGGGTTGGAGGTGTTGGTGCAGGAGGTGATGGCGGCGATGACCACGGCGCCGTCCTTGAGCACGAACTCGCGGTCCTTGTAGGTGACCGGTGCTTCACCGGGAACCTTCTGGACGCCGGGCGCGCCCACGGCCGTGCTGCCGCCTTCGCTCTCGAAGTTGGCGGTGGCGCCGTTCCTGGCTTCGCGCGCCGCGGTCATGGGCTTGAGCGCTTCGCGATAGGTCGACTGCATGTCGGTCAGCTTCACGCGGTCCTGCGGCCGTTTGGGGCCGGCCAGGCTGGGGACGACGCTGGACATGTCGAGCGCCAGCACGTCGCTGTAGACCGCCTCCACGGCCGGGTCGCGCCAGAGGCCCTGCGCCTTGGCGTAGGCTTCCACCAGCGCGACCTGCTCGGCGCTGCGGCCGGACAGGTTGAGGTAGTTCAGGGTTTCCTGGTCGATGGGGAAGATGCCGCAGGTGGCGCCGTATTCAGGGGCCATGTTGGCGATGGTGGCGCGGTCGGCCAGCGGCAGGTGCTCGAGCCCGGGACCGAAGAATTCGACGAACTTGCCGACCACGCCCTTCTTGCGCAGCATCTCGGTGATGGTCAGCACGAGATCGGTCGCGGTGGCGCCTTCGGCCAGCTTGCCGGTGAGGCGGAAGCCCACCACCTGCGGGATGAGCATGGAGATGGGCTGGCCGAGCATGGCCGCCTCGGCCTCGATGCCGCCCACGCCCCAGCCCAGCACGCCGACGCCGTTGATCATGGTGGTGTGCGAGTCGGTGCCGACCACGGTGTCCGGGTAGGCGACGGTGCGGCCGTTGTCCTCGCGCGTGAACACCACGCGGGCAAGGTATTCGAGGTTGACCTGATGCACGATGCCGGTGTCCGGCGGCACGACGCGGAAGTTGGAAAATGCCGTCTGGCCCCAGCGCAGGAAACGATAGCGTTCCTGGTTGCGCTCGAATTCGATTTTCGCGTTGAGTTCGGCGGCATCGGGGCGACCGAATTCGTCCACCATCACCGAGTGATCGATGACCAGTTCGGCCGGGGAGAGCGGATTGATCTTGTTGGGATCCCCACCCAGGGCCTTCACGGCATCGCGCATGGCGGCGAGATCGACCACGCAGGGCACGCCAGTGAAGTCCTGCAGCACCACGCGCGCCGGCGTGAAGGCAATCTCGGTGTCCGGTTCGGCGGTGGGATTCCAGTTGAGCAGCGCGTCGATGTCGGCGCGGGTGATGTTGACGCCATCCTCGGTGCGCAGCAGATTCTCGAGGAGGATCTTGAGGGAGTAGGGCAACCGGGCGAGCGTGTCGCTCTGCACGGCGTCCAGCCGATAGATTTCATATTCGCGACCGGCCACGTTCAGGGTGGTGCGCGCCTTGAAACTGTCTGTCATCGGTTTCTCCCCAAGGTTGAAGTCAATTCGGGCGTGGAATCGGCAGGTGAAGCATGCGCCGCGGCGGCGCTCGAGCGGCGGGTTGCAGCGGTACCGGGCGCGCCGCCGACGGCCTTGCGATGGCGCGGATTATAGCGAAAGGCCGCGGGGCACTCTACGAACGCCTTCAGGCGGCGTCGAGATGCGCCAGAAGGGCGCCGGCGTCGCGTCGCAGTCGGCGCGTCTGCAGCAGCAGCGTCAGCCGCCGCCCGCCGCATTGGCGCCAGAGCCAGGCCGATCGGATGCCGGCCAGCAACAGCACCCGGATCAGGTCGGCTGCGCCGGCTGCCTTGATCTGTTCGGGGTCGCCCCGCACGACGATGCGGGGGCCGGCCTGCCCGGCGGTTTCCTGGTAGACGGCGGCGAGATGGGTGAGGACGGGCGCGCCGTCGGCGCCGAACATCGGGATCTTGGCGAGGGCTGCGCGGATGCCGTCGGTCAGCCGCTGCACCAGCAGCGGGCTGCGCTGGACCCGGCCCTCCAGAAACAGCAGGCTGGCGAGGTAGTAAGTGATGGGATGCCGGGCGTCCATGCCGCGCTGCCCGAGGTGCTCGCTCAAGGCCTCGAGTCCGACCCGGACGCCGGCGGCGCCCCCGTAGACCGCGGCGACGTTTTCGGCATCGGTTGCATAGAGACTGTTGATGCTCGCCTGCAGGGCGGCGGCGTCGAGCGCGCCGCGACCGCGGTGCGCCATCCGGTCGACGAGGACGGCCGCCTGGAAAACACCGGCCAAGGCGAGCAGGCGATCGGTCGGTGTGGCGTTCATGCGGGAAGTTCCTGATCCGTCGCGGGACAGTCGAGGGTGAGGCGGACGCGAATCACGGCGCCCCCCAGACACTGGTCCTGCCTGTAGAAGACGATCGATTGTCCGGGCGTCACCGCCCATTGCGGGGTCTCGAAATCCACCCGCAAGCCCTCGCCCTGAACGCTGATCCGACAGCTTTGGGCACTCTGGCGATAGCGCACCTTGGCGTGCAGGCCGTCCCGGGGTGGCTGCGCTGGATCGCCGGCAAGCCAGTGCGGCGTCTCGGTCCAGAGCGTGCGCGACAGCAGGCGCGGATGGTCGTGTTCCTGTCCGACGATGAGCCGGTTGTCCGCCAGATCCTTGTCCAGCACATACCAGGGCGCGCCGTTGCCCGCGCGCGCGCCGCCCAGTCCCAAGCCCTTGCGCTGACCCAGGGTGTAGAACATCAGGCCCTGATGGACGCCCAGCTGGCGCCCTTCGCAATCCACCATGATGCCGGGACGGGCGGGCAGATGACGCGACAGGAAGGCGTTGAAATCACGCTCGCCGATGAAGCAGATGCCGGTGCTGTCCTTTTTGCGCGCGGTGCGCAGGCCCGCCTGTTCGGCAAGGCGGCGCACCTCCGGCTTGGTCAGCTCGCCGATGGGGAACAGCGTGCGGGTCAGCGCCTCGGGGTCGATGGCGTGCAGAAAATAGGTCTGGTCCTTGTCGCTGTCGCGCGCGGTCAGCAGCCTTGGGCCGTCGGGGCCGGGCGCCACACGGGCATAGTGGCCGGTGGCGATGAAATCCGCGCCCAGTCGCCGGGCATGGCGCAGGAAACGACGGAACTTGATCTCACGGTTGCACAGGATGTCCGGGTTGGGCGTGCGCCCGGCGCCATATTCATGCAGGAAATGCTGAAACACCTGCTCGCGGTATTCCGCCGCGAAATGCACCCGGTGCAGCGCGATGCCAAGTTCTTCGCAGACGCTGCGCGCGTCCTGGTAATCCCGGGCGGCATCGCAGTCGCTGTCCGGGTCTTCCCAGTTGAACATGAACAGGCCCTCGACGCGGTAGCCCGCCTCGATCAGGCGCAGCGCCGCGACCGAGCTGTCCACGCCGCCCGACATGCCGACGATGACCAGCGGGCGCTCAGTCAAGGGCGATCGCCTCCGGTTCGCCGACCAGATCGAACACGGCCTCCAGCGGCAGATGCAGGCCACGCGCGAAATCCTCGACGGCGCGCAGCACCAGCGGGCTGCGCAGCCGGTCGGCCTGCGCGCGCAGCGCATCGGCGTGAAACCAGTGTGTGGCCACGATGTCGGAATCGAGCGGACCCGGGTGCGCCTGTTCCGTCAGTTCACCCCAGAAATTCACGCGCAGGATGGTGCGGTCGCTCGTCGGGGTGGGCCGCCACAGATACAGCGCCACCACGCCGCGCGGCTCGAAGCGATAGCCGGTTTCCTCCAGGGTCTCGCGAATGACCGCCTCGATCAGGCTTTCACCGGGCTCCAGATGGCCGGCGGGCTGGTTGAACACGGTGCCGTCGCGCCCCGGTTCCTCGACCAGCAGGAACCGGCTGTCGCGCTGGGCGATGGCCGCGACGGTGACGTGCGGTTTCCAGATTGCGGGGGAATCGGGGGGCTGGATCGTCATGGGCCGATTTTAACAGCATCGCCCCGCCTGGAACGCCGCGCCGAGACGCCGACCCGCGCCGCGGGTGCCGGCCGGTTGCGCCTGCCTCGGTCCGTTTGTGCATGGTAGGATGCGCGCCGAATCTCCCGAGCAGTGGTTTCGGGAGCCATCGGTCAACCGGCACGGGGTAAGCGACCACCATGACGATCGGCGTGATTTTTCCGGGGCAGGGTTCCCAGTCCGTTGGGATGCTGGCGACCCTGGCGGACGAGTTTCCCGAGGTGCGCGCGTGCTATGAGGAGGCCAGTGCCGTACTCGGGTACGACCTCTGGGCCGTGGTGCAAGCCGGCCCGGAAGAGAAACTCAACCAGACGGCCATCACCCAGCCGGCCCTGCTCGCGGCGGGCGTCGCGGTGTGGCGGGTGTGGCAGGGTGAGAATGGGCCCTCGCCGCGGGCCATGGCCGGGCACAGTCTGGGCGAGTACACGGCGCTGGTCTGCGCCGAAGCCATCGACTTCGCCGATGCCGTGCGCATCGTCGCCCGGCGCGGAGAGCTCATGCAGCAGGCGGTGCCCGCCGGCGAGGGCGCCATGGCGGCGATTCTGGGCCTGGAAGATGCGCAGGTCGCCGAAGCCTGCGCCGAGGCGGCTCAGGGTCAGGTGGTCGAGGCGGTCAATTTCAATTCGCCCGGCCAGGTGGTGATTGCGGGCCATCGCGCCGCCGTGGAGCGGGCCATCGAGGCCGCCAGCGCGCGGCGGGCCAAGAAGGCCATCATCCTGCCGGTCAGCGTACCCTCGCACTGCGCGCTGATGGCCCCGGCCGCAGAACGACTCGCCGAGGTGCTGCAGGCCGTGACCATCCGGGCGCCGCGGGTGCCGGTGATCCATAATGTGGACGCTCGGCCCCACAGCGATCCGCAGGCGATCCGCAGCGCGCTGGTGCAGCAACTGCATCGCCCCGTCCGCTGGGTCGAGGTGATCCGGGCGATGACGGCGGACGGCCTGGCGCTGTTTGTCGAACCGGGCCCGGGCAAGGTGCTGAGCGGATTGGGCAAGCGCATCGAGCGCGACGCCAGTTTCCTGCCGGTGTTCGACCCGGAGTCGCTGACCAAGGCCTTGCACAGCGCGCTGGAGATTTGACATGAGTGAAGCACGCATCGCGCTGGTCACCGGCGCGTCCCGCGGTATCGGTCAGGCGATTGCCCGGGCGCTCGGCGCCAGCGGCTTTTTCGTCGTCGGAACGGCGACCTCGGCGGCGGGCGCCGAGCGCATCGATGCCGACCTGAAACAGCACGCGGGCCAGGGCCTGGGACGGGTGCTCGACGTGACCGATCCCGAGTCGGTGGCCGCCTTGATGGAGGGCATCCGGAGCCAGCCCGGCGAACCCGCCGTTCTAGTCAACAATGCCGGCATCACGCGCGACAATCTGCTCATGCGGATGAAGGATGCCGAATGGGACGACATCATTGCGACCAACCTGACCTCCGTCTACCGGCTGTCGCAGGCCTGCCTGCGTCCCATGATGAAGGCGCGCTGGGGACGCATCATCAGCATCGCCTCGGTGGTCGGCGTGATGGGCAATGCCGGCCAGAGCAATTATGCGGCCGCCAAGGCCGGCATCATCGGATTCTCGAAATCGCTGGCGCGCGAAGTCGGTTCCCGCGGCATTACCGTGAACGTGGTGGCACCGGGCTTCATCGCCACGGACATGACCGACGCATTGAATGACGCCCAGCGCGCCGCCATCCTGTCCCAGGTCGCGCTGGGACGTCTGGGCGCGGCCCAGGACATCGCTCACGCCGTGAGCTTCCTCGCATCGGACGCCGCCGGCTACATCACCGGCGAAACCTTGCACGTCAATGGCGGGCTGTACATGGCCTGACCCCCTTTTTGGCGGCGGTGACAGATTCACCGCCTTTCATTACAATGGCGCCCGCACGCCGGTATCCGCGGGCGAATCGAGAGGATTGTAGGAAAATGAGCAGCATCGAAGAACGGGTCAAGAAGATCATCGTGGAACAGCTCGGGGTCAAGGAAGAAGAAGTGACCCTGGAAGCTCACTTCGTCGACGATCTCGGCGCCGATTCGCTGGACACCGTTGAACTCGTGATGGCTTTGGAAGAGGAATTCGAGTGCGAGATTCCCGATGAGGAAGCCGAGAAGCTGACCACGGTTGGCCAGGCCGTCGACTACGTCAAGGCCCACCTGAGCACCTGATCCGCATCCCATCCTTTCGCCGCCCCAGAAAACCGTCGCCAGATGGCGGCGGTTTTTCGTGAATGAATCGCGCATGGAGACCGGCCCGCATGGACAAGCGCCGCGTTGTTGTCACCGGCCTCGGCATGATGACCCCCCTGGGTCTCGATACGCCCTCGACCTGGTCCGCACTGCTGGCCGGACAGAGCGGTATCGGCGCATTGGAGGTCGGTTTCGATCTCTCCAAGTTCCCGACGCGCATCGGTGGCCAGGTGCGGGGATTCGACGCCACGCGCTACATGTCGAGCAAGGATGCCCGACGCATGGACACCTTCATCCAGTACGGCGTCGCGGCGGCCCAGGAAGCCATCACCGACGCGCGGCTGGAAGTGACGCCCGAGAACGCCGAACGCATCGGCCTCTCGATCGGGTCCGGCATCGGCGGCATCGAGGGCATCGAAAAGAATCACCTCGCGTTTCTCGAAAACGATCATTCGCCGCGCAAGATCTCGCCCTTCTTCGTGCCCGCCAGCATCATCAACATGATCGCCGGCAATCTCTCCATCATGCACGGCATCAAGGGCCCGAATCTCGCGGTCGTCACGGCGTGCACCAGCGGCGCCCACAACATCGCCCTTGCAGCGCGGCTGATCCAGGCCGGCGACGCCGACATCATGCTGGCCGGCGGCGCCGAAATGTCGACCACACCGATCTCGTTGGGCGGCTTCAGCGCGGCGCGGGCCTTGTCCGCACGCAACGACGAGCCCACGCGGGCCAGCCGGCCATTCGACCGGGATCGCGACGGCTTCGTGATGGGGGACGGTGCCGGGATTCTGGTTTTGGAGTCTCTGGAAAGCGCGCAGGCGCGCGGCGCGACGATCTACGCGGAGTTGATCGGCATGGGCATGAGCGCCGATGCCCACCACATCACCCAGCCCAGCGAGGGCGGCGAGGGCGCGGCGCGCTGCATGATCAATGCCCTGCGCGATGCCGGCCTGGCCCCCGAATCCATCGACTACATCAACGCGCATGGCACCTCGACGCCGGCCGGGGATGTGGCCGAAACGCAGGCGATCAAACGCGCCTTCGGGGAACACGCCCGGCGTCTGGCGGTCAGTTCCACCAAATCCATGACGGGCCACATGCTTGGCGCCGCGGGGGCCGTGGAGGCTGCCTTTGCCATTCTGGCCCTGCGCGACCAGGTGATTCCGCCGACCATCAATCTGGACACACCCGATCCGGAGTGCGATCTGGATTATGTGCCGCATCAGGCCCGCAAGGCATCGCTGGACGTGGTGCTGTCCAACTCCTTTGGCTTCGGCGGCACCAACGGCTCTTTGATCTTCCGACGCTTTTCCTGATCCTGAGGTTTTTCGCGCCGGTGCCCGCCGCTGCCGCCGTTCATGTCCAGAAGCTCCCCGCGCGTCCGGATCTGCTGGCCCTGCACGCCCGGTTTCCGGCGCGTTACCCCTTGCTCCTGGAAAGCGCCGCAGCCCATCCCCTGACCGGTCGCTACGACCTCCTGCCCGCCTTTCCCGAAACCCTCATCACCGCCCGCGATCGCGGCGCGGATTTTCTCGGTGAACTGGCTGCCGCCTGCCGCCATACCCCGGAGGCGACTGATCACGACCTGCCTTTCGTCGGCGGTTGGATCGCCTATCTCGGCTATGAACTGGCCGGAGCGATCGAGCCGCGGCTGCGGCTGCCTCAGCCCGCCGATGCCGCGCTCCCCATGGCCCTGGCCTGGCGCTGTCCCGCCGCGCTGATTCATGATCATCTGCGCGGCGAGAGCTGGGCGGTGGCGGAACGCGAGCAGGATCTGGGGCGTCTGATGACCGACTTGTCGCGGGCCGCGACGCCCGGCACATCCTTGCCCCCCCACCACCTGAGCGAGCAGGATCCCGCCCGTCATCTGGCGGCCATCGACCGCGCGCAGGACTACATACGCGCGGGCGACATCTTCCAGGCCAATCTGTCCCGGCTTTGGCAGGCGGACTTCGACTCGCCGGTGGCGCCCGCAGCCTTGTATGCACGCTTGCGCCGCACCAATCCGGCGCCTTATGCCGCCTCGTTGCGGTGGGGGGATGCGGCCGTGCTGTCCAGCTCCCCGGAGCGCCTGTTGCAGGTCGCGGCGGGATGGATCCAGACCCGCCCCATTGCCGGCACGCGCCGACGCGCCCGCGATCCCGTCGAGGACGAAGCCCTGGCGCGTGAGTTGCTGGGCCATCCCAAGGAGCGCGCCGAGCATGTGATGCTCGTGGATCTGGAACGCAACGATCTGGGCCGCATCTGCCGGCCGGGCACCGTGCGGGTCAGCGAGCGGCTGCAAGTCGAGACCTATGCCCATGTCCACCACATCGTCTCGGCGGTGGAAGGTGAGTTGCGCGCCGACGTGGATGTGGCGGCCATTCTGGCGGCGCTGTTCCCGGGTGGGACCATCACCGGTTGCCCCAAGGTGCGCTGCATGGAGATCATTGCCGAACTGGAAGGCGAGGCGCGGGGTCCCTATACCGGATCCGTCGGTTATGTCAGCCGGAACGGGCGCATGGACTTCAACATTCTGATCCGGACCGCCCACCTCGACGGCCGCCGCCTCAGCTTCCGCGCCGGGGGCGGCATCGTTGCCGATTCGGATCCCGAACGGGAACTGGCGGAGACCCGCATCAAGGCCAAGGGCATCCTCCAGGCACTGGAGACGCCCCCATGCTGAGCCTCGTGGACGGCGAACCGGCGACCGAGGTGCCGCTGGACGATCGCGGTCTGCAGTACGGGGAGGGCGTCTTCGAAACCCTGCTGGTCGACGCCGGTGAGCCGTTGGCCTGGGATCTGCACATGGCGCGCATGACGCGCGGTTGCCAGGCCCTGGGTCTGCCCGACCCGCCGCTCGCAGCCCTGCATCGGGATGCCCTTGGACTGTGCGGCGCGCAGGATGGCCCGGCCGTGCTGAAACTGACGCTGACCGTGCAAGGCGCCGGCCGTGGCTACGCCCGTCCGGCGTCTGTCGCATGGCGACGCATCGCTCAGGTCGCTCCCGCACCCGAGTGGCCTGCCGCAGACTACGAGCGCGGCATTCGGGTACGCTGGTGCCGGCAGTTATGGTTCCCCGAGCCGGGCCTCGCGGGTATCAAGCACCTGAACCGCATGACACAGGTTCTCGCGCGGGCCGAATGGGACGATCCCGGCATCGCCGAGGGCCTGCTGCGCGATCCTGCCGGCGCGGTGATCGGCGGGACGATGAGCAATCTGTTCGCGGTGTGCAACGAGACCCTGCTGACCCCATTGATCCGCAACTGCGGGATGGCCGGCACGCTGCGCGCCCGGATCATGGCCTGCGCCGGAGAACTCGGCATACCGCTCCGCGAAACCATGCTGTCGGCCACGGATTGCCATCGCGCCGACGAACTGTTGCTCTGCAACGCCGTACGCGGGATTCGCCCGATCCGCATCCTCGGGCGCCAATCGTTCTCGGCAGGCTCTGTGACGAGAGCCTTGCAGGCGGCCATCGCCGGTCCGTGGCCGCGACCGGCGAGCGGGGCCGAATGACGCCCGGCAGCCCGACGCAACCCAGCCTTGTGAGCCGGCTGCGGGCGTTGCTCCCGACGCTGTGGACATTGCTGGCGCTCCTCGCGATCGGCAGCGGTTGGGCGATGTTCGAGCATTACCGGCACCGGCCGCTCGGAATCGAGTCGCCCCAGACCCTTGAAATCCAGCCCGGAGACGGCTTTTCGACCATCACCCGCAAGCTGCAGGAGCAGCGCATTCTCGGCTGGCGCTGGCCGTTCACGATGCTGGCGGCATTCGAGGGGCAGACGGGGCGAATCCGTGCGGGCGAGTACCGCCTCGCGCCCGGCCTGACACCGCAAGGCTTGCTGGACCAACTCATCAAGGGAGAGATCCTCCTGCACCGCATCACCCTGGTCGAGGGCTGGAGCGCGGCGCAGGTGCAGGTGGCGCTGCGCCAGCATCCGGCGATTCGACCCACACCCGACTTCGACTGGCCGAAGCTCATGGCCAGCCTGGGTACGCCCGATCTCTCGCCCGAGGGCCAGTTCTTTCCCGACACCTATTTGTTTGCCCGCGGCACGACGGATCAGACCCTGTTGCGACAAGCCCATGAACGCATGCGACAGGAACTCGCAAGCGCATGGGCGACCCGCGCAGCGGATCTTCCGCTCAGGACTCCATACGATCTGCTCATCCTGGCGTCCCTGGTGGAAAAGGAGACCGCAGTCGCCGATGAGCGGGCCCAGATCGCCGGCGTATTCGTGCGCCGACTGCAACTGGCCATGCCCTTGCAGACCGATCCCACCGTGATCTTTTCCCTGGGCGCCGATTATTCAGGCAATCTCACCCGCGAGCACCTGCTGCGCCACCACCCTTACAATACGTATCGCAATCCGGGCCTGCCGCCGGGCCCGATCGCACTGGTGGGCCGCGCCGCGCTCGAAGCCGCAGCTCATCCGGCCCCCGGTCAGGCCCTCTATTTCGTGTCGCGCGGCGACGGCCGGCATGTGTTTTCCGATACGCTGGGCGAACACAACCGCGCCGTCGCGTGCCACCAGCGCAAAACCTGCCAGGGAAGTCCGCCATGACATCGACGGCACGGGGCCGCTTCATTACGCTGGAAGGCGCCGAGGGTGTCGGGAAAAGCACCCATCTGCCCTTCATCGGCACCTTCCTGAGATCGCATGGCCTCGATGTCGTCGAGACCCGCGAGCCGGGCGGCACGGCGTTGGCGGAAGCCATCCGGGGACTGTTTCTGCAGGACGCGCCCATGCCGGCGGCAAGCGAACTCATGCTGCTGTTTGCCGCCCGTGCCAGCCACCTCCAGGAAGTCATCCTGCCGGCCATGGCGCGCGGCACCTGGGTCGTTTGCGACCGCTTCACGGACGCCACCTATGCTTACCAGGGTGGCGGACGGGGACTCGACCCCGCCTGGATCGCCGATCTGGAATGCCGCGTGCAGGGATCGACCCGACCGGATCGGGTGCTCGTCCTCGATGCACCGGTCGCAATCGGCCGAGGACGGGTCGCCGCACGACGCGGCCGGCAGGATCGCATCGAAGTGGAAGACATGGCCTTTTTCGAACGCGTCCGGGCCGTGTATCGGGAACGGGCACGGCAACCGGGCTACCGCCTCATCGATGCAACCGGGTCCATCGACGCCGTCCAGCGGGAACTGGCGCGCCAACTGGAAGACCTTCTGGCGCAGCGAGCATCCTGATGGACCCGACGGTGGACACCGCGGCGGAGACGACCCCGGTTTTTCCCTGGCAGATGCCGCTTTGGACCCGACTCGGCGAGGCTCGTCGGCGCGATCGACTGGCTCACGCCTACCTGTTGGCCGGGCCGCCCGGCGTGGGCAAACGCGTCCTGGCGTGGCGCATCGCCGCAAGTGTGCTCTGCCGGAGCCCGTTGGCGGACGACCGCGCCTGCGGCCAGTGCCCGGACTGCCGGTTGCTCGAGGCCGGGACCCACCCGGACTGCGCCGTCGTCGAGCCCGAAAGTGGCAAGGCGCAGATTTCGATCGAGGCGGTCCGCGAACTGGGCGCCGATCTGACCCAGACCGCCCACCAAGGCGGAATGCGCGTCGCGCTGATCGTTCCGGCCGAGGCCATGACGCCGCAGTCGGCCAACAGCCTGCTGAAAACGCTCGAAGAACCGCATGGGCGCGTGCTGCTGATCCTGATCAGCGACCGGCCGCTCGCGGTGCTGCCGACCCTGCGCAGCCGCTGCCAGCGTCTGGACTGTCCCGCTCCATCGCAGGATGTCCTCCGGGGCTGGCTCCGCCAGGAGTATCCCGACGAGCGCCGGTTGCTGCGGGCGCTCACCCTGGCGGGCGGCGCGCCGCTACACACGCGGTCCTATCTCGACGACGCCGAGGTGCAGCGGCTGGACCGATTGGCGCAGGACAGCCTCCTGGTCATGACGGGCACGGCCGATCCGCTCGCGGTCGCTGCGCGCTGGGCGACCGGGGAATCCCCCGACCTTCTGGGCCTCTGGATGGTGCGGTTGGCCGAGGAAATGGCACGGCTGCGCATTCTCGGTCACGGCCCGCCGCCGGTCCTGCTCGATCTCGATACCCGGACCCTGCAGAGGATGCTCGCCCGTGCCGATAATGAAGATGTGCTTGCCTATGGCGCGTTTGCGCGGCAAGCACGCCTGTGGCTCGTGCAGGGTGCCGCGCAGCGTCAAGGACTTCTTGAAAGTCTGCTGATCCCGCTGGCGGCGGGCTTGCATGCGTTCAGGGCCCAAAATCCGGGTAGGACAGGTTTGCCGAGAGAGACGACATCGTGAGTGACCCCCAGACATCCGCAGGTGGCATCCTCAACATCACCATCAAGGACAAGCCGGCGCTGTACGAGGCCTACATGCCCTTCATCCGCAACGGCGGGCTGTTCTACCCGACGCTCAAGCCCTACCGGCTCGGGGACGAGGTCCTGCTGCTGCTCACCTTGATGGAGGAGAGCGAACGCATGGCCGTCGCCGGGCGCGTGGTCTGGATTACGCCACCCGGCGCCCAGAACCGTCGGCGCACCGGGATCGGCGTCCAGTTCAACCCCAAGGATGAAGGGGTTACACAGAAACGCATCGAGGTGTATCTGGCCGGCGCGCTGGATGGAGCCCGTCCGACGCTGACCTTGTGAATTCCGCCGGCGGCAGGTGGGGATGCCGATCAATTGCCCTCGTTCATCTGCGCCTTGAACCGTGACCAGATCGCCTCGGGTGGAAGCGTCGTATAGCAGGCAGGCGTCCCGGCGCCCGGCCCGGTCAGGTGCCGGCACAGGCGTTGTCGGCAAGGGGAGCAGAGCGACTGGGCCTGAAGATTGACGCCGCGACTCCCTTGCAAGCCGGTCAGACGGCTATCCGTCGCGCCGTAGATACCAACCACCGGTCGCCCCAGCGCGCAGGCCAGATGCCCCAGACCGCTATCGACCGTGATCAGCCCGCCCGCCGCCGCCAGAACGTCCATCAGGGCCGCCAGCGACATGGCCGGCAATACCTCGCTACGCCGGCTGCCGTGAGCCAGCGCTTCGGCGCGGGCCTTTTCATCGGCGTTTCCCCACGGCAAAGCCACCCGATAGCCGTCCGCTTCGGCGAGCGCGATCAGCGCGGCCCAGGCAGGGTCGGGATAGTGCTTGCTGGCCCAGGTGGTCCCGTGCAAGAAGACGAGCCGCCGTCGATCCCCCTGTGGATCCTGGTCCAGGCCATAGTCCGCCGGGCCCGTCGGCCGTGCATATCCCAGCGCATCGGCGAAGAGCCGGCGTACCCGCTCGATCGCGTGCATCGTCGGGGCAACCTCGATGCGATGGTGATAGCTGAGCGCCACCAGGGGTTCGCGTGCCGAATCCCGTGAAAAGCCGGCTCGAGGGCCACTGCCCACGCCACTGATCAGCGCGCTTTTATAGAGGCCCTGGGCATCGATGATGAGGCCGTATCGCTGCGCGCGAAGGGCGCGACGACCCTGCAGGGCGTCCCGCCAGTTGCGTTGGTGCAAGGGTTGCCCGCGCAGCCGCCGCAGGGGCAGGGGAATGACGCGGTCGACCGCCGGATGTCGCGCCGGTATGGCCGCGAACCCGGGTTCGACGGCCCAGTCCGCGCGCAGTCCCGGGATGGCCTTGGCCGCATCGGTCAGCGCCGGCAGGGTGTGGACCACGTCTCCCAGCGATGAGAGCTTGACGATCAAAATCCGCATCAGGCTGCCTTGCCAACCGTTCGGTATGTTGAGAAACTCGACTACCGCAGAAACACCGCTGGACCGCGGTGGAATTTAACAGACATCATGGAGGATGACGATGTCCACTTTGGCCTTGTTGCGCGAAGAGCCCAGCCGGCGTGCCTTGCACGCGATCACCCACCAGATCGGCTATGGCGCGCTGGCACGAGCCGGCATCAAGGCCGCCGTGCGCAGCCGGCTGAATCGATCGGAACTGCCGCGTCAATTCTTCCTTTCGCTGTGGGATACGCTCGGGCAACGCGAGGCCATCGTCGACGGCGACCAGCGCATCACCTTCGCCCAGTTCAAGGACCGGGTCCTGCGGCTAGCCGACGGCCTGCATCAGCTGGGCCTGCGCGAGGGCGATGCCTGCGCCGAGCTGCTCTACAACTGCTCGCACTGGTTCGAGCTGAACCTGGCCTGCGCGCTCACCGGCATGGCCATGCCCATGCTCAACTGGCATCTGCGGCCGAACGAACTGGTGGAATGCATCCAGCGCGCCAATGCCAAAGTGCTGGTCGTGGACGCGAATTTCGCGGACATGGTGGCCGGTGTGCGCGGCCAGATCCCGTCGGTCCAGCGCATTCTGCTGACCGGTACGGAACGGCGCGAGGGCTTCGATTCCTTCGAGGAACTGATCCGGCGCTCCGCTCCGATTCTGCCGCCAGGGCACTTCGCCATGTCCTCCAAGCCTTACAGCGGCGGCACCACCGGCACGCCCAAGTACATCAACCTCAATCAGGAAGTGATGTTCGGCGAGTCCGACACCGCTCGGCGCGGCATCAGCCGTGAACAGATCACCCGTCTGACCCTGATGCAGGCCAGTGCCTTCGACTGGTACGGTCTGGGTGAATGCCATGATCCGGTCTCGGGCAATGCGCGCTCGCTGATTCCGGGACCGCTGTACCACGCCGGGGTCCAGATCGGCGTGCTGCCGTTCTTTTTCGGCGGTACCGTCGTGCCGATGCGCAAGTTCACGGCCGAGGGTTTCCTGAAGGCCATCCAGGACGAGCGCATCAACTGGACCTTCGTGGCGCCGACCATGCTGGAACGGGTGCTGGCGTTGCCCGAGGAGGTCAAGCGCAAATACAACCTCGCCAGCATGCGCACCATCGTCTGCGCCGCCGCGCCCTGTGCGCCCAAGGTGAAGCAGGAGATCAATGCGCTGTTCCGCCGTCAGGGCGCGGGCAACGATGTCTTCCATGAATACTACGGGGCCTCTGAAACCGGCCTCATCACGGTGCTGGTACCCGCGGACTATCAGGCCAACCCGAAGCGCTATGAAAGCGTCGGCAAGGTGCGGGCGGCCCAGTGCCGGATCTACGATCCGGAGACGCAGCGTTGGGCACAACCGGGGCAGGAGGGCAAGGTGCTGGTGCGTTCCGCGTTGACGAGCGGCCTCGAATACGTCGGCCAGAAATCGAAGACCGACGAGTGCTTCCTGCCGATCGACGGCGAGCTCTGGTACGACGACGGTCTGATCGGTTATCTGGATGGGGACGGGTTTTTGTATCTGACCTCGCGGGTGAAGGAGATGATCATTTCGGGGGGTGTGAACCTGTTTCCGAACGAGATCGAGCATGCGATCAAGCTGCATCCGAAGGTGGCGGACGTGGCGGTGGTGCGGGCCCCGGACAAGGATCTGGGGGAGGTGCCGGCGGCGGTGATCCAGTTGAAGGAAGGCGAGTATGCCGATGCGGCGGAGATTCTGGCGCACTGCAAGGACGCGGGCCTGTATGGGTTCAAGCTGCCCAAGATCATCGACTTCGTCGACCTGTTGCCGCGCAACCTTGCCGGCAAGCTGCCCAAGAAGGATCTGGAAGCCCGCTACTGGGAAGGCATCGCCAAGCACGGCTGAGGCTCGAGGCGAGTCCGGCGGATCTTCCCGCTGCGGCTCGCCGCCTGTGACGAGGCGGCCCGAGGGCCGCCTTTTTCATGGGCGATTTGCCCGCCGGCGTCAGGGAAGGGCGGGCGGGGCGGATACCTGATAGATCGCCGTGCTGCCGCTGATTTCGTTGGTCACGACCAGCAAGGCCTGACCGTTGGGGCTTTCCCGGGCAGGAATGAACAGGACACCTTCCGGCCCCAGGTCGCCCGCGCCATCCGTGCCAGGATCGCCGGCGAAATTGCGGTCGTTGAAGTAGCCGGCGAAAGACACCTCGAAGGGGGAGGTGATGTCGAACATCATGATGCCGCCCATCCGCTCGAGTCCGACAAAGACATACTGCCGGCCGCCGACCTCTCCAATGGCCAACCCTTCCGGTTCGGGGCCCTTGTCGTCGCTGCGGCTGTCGAAGCTGTTGTTGGCGTCGTTGTTGCTGTTGAACACCTGGGGCAGCCGCGCGGCCACCTCGGTTTCGATGGTGTCACCGCTGTCGTAAACCCGCTGGCCCTGAGACGTCCAGATGGAGAACGATCGGCCGCCGAAGCTGTAGAGTTCGTCGTAGTCACCATCCCGATCCGGATCGCCCAAGGTTTTGGTCACGCGCAGTCGACCCAAGGCCTGGTTGTCCTTCAGTGCCGCCGCATTGGGAAACGCCACAGGATCGAGGGTGAGACTGCCGACGCGCACTTCCTCGCTGAAACCGGCGTAGTCGCGCGCATCACCTTCATTGGCGGTCACCAGATAGACCCGTCCGCCGACACGATAGGCCGCGATCGCATCCGGTTGATAGAGTCCTTTGACGGGCCAAGGGCGGATATTGATGCGCCCATCACGATCGCTCGCATCCAGACCGCCCGGCTCGCGGCGAATCAGCGCCAGGATCGACGCCTGCGGCGACGGGTTGGGAACGAGCCTGCCAGTGGCCGGGTCGAACGCCCCGGACAACCCGAAGTCGTTGTCGTTGATGACAGCGAGGGTCTCGGCATCGACGAGCGCCAGCCCCTCTGCCTTGTCGGCGAATGTGTAGCCGGCCGCCACCAGGTCGAGATAGAGTTCCTTGCGAACCGGCTGAATCCCCGCCGTCTGGAGTGCAGACGCATTCATCCCCTCCAGGCTCCCACCCGGGCCCACGATACCGGAGGCAAGACCGGAAAGATCGGTTGCCGCATTCAGATCAATGCGATAGACGGCCTTCTTCGCACCGGCGCCGGTCGCCGAATCACGCTCGATCAACAGAAAGCGCCCGTTGCCCAACGCCACCGCGTCCCCGATCTTGTCGCTGCTGCCGCCTTCCAGGACATAAAGATACTCGCCGGTCACCTGCCGCGTGGTCAGGTCGAATGCCAGTATGCGCACATTGCGCGAGGCTTTGCTGCTGGCGTCGTTGGCGACATCGGGATTGTCCAGCGGGCTTTGCAAAAACGCGTAGATCTTGCCGTCGGCATGGGCAACAGCCTCGAAACCCCGGTTGATGCGTCGCTGACTGTAGACCGCGGGCAGGACTTCGGTCCCGCCTGCGCCCGCCGCGCCCGCACCGACGGGAATGTAGCGGTTCACCAGGCGGCCGCGGGCGTCGAATTCGTACAGGCTCGGGCGATATTCGTCACCCATCCAATAGTGGCCATCGGGTGTTCGTACCACGCCTTCCAGATCTGCGCCCCAAGGGTCCAAGGGCAAGGGTTGGCCGCGCAGGTCGACCGGCACTTCATCCGACAACGCCAAACCGTCCTGACCTGCCACATTGGGCAGGCCGGTGAGTGGCGTGCCGTCCTGTCGGGTCAGGCCGATACGCTGCAGAATCTGGACACTGCCGCGCTTCGGATCCACGGCAAAGCGCACCAGCTCGGGCTGAAACCTGGGCAGGGGAAAGGGTCGTTCGTCGACACCGTCCTGATTCACGTCCAGCGGTTCGGCATTCGGGCCGCGATCGCTGTGCGTCACGAAAACCATCTGATTGCCTTGCCAGCCTTCGAAAAACAACCCGGAGAATCCCCCCACTCGCAGAACGTCGCCCGCAGCGGTGGTCCCGAGAATCGGGTCCGGCATCGTGTGCCTGGTCAGGCGCGGGCGCCCGCTGTGGTCCTTGCTGCCGAGCGGATAGATTGCCGTGACCCGGGCCGTCCTCAGATCGAACTCGGCGACTGCATTGTTTTCCTGCAGGGTGATCCAGGCCGTGCGTGAATCGGGCGACACGGTGATGTACTCGGGTTCCAGATCCTGCGCCGATGTGGCACCGGGACCGAAAATCCGAACCTGCGGAGAAATCGACCCATTGAAGCCACGGAAGTCGGCGGTTTTTACCTGAGCCTGGGTCAAGCGCCGGAGATCGGTCGGGACGGTGATGAGGCTGATCGATCCCTCCGGGTCGACGGTGTAGCCGTCATTGGGTTCCCCTTCGTTGGCCACCAGGACGAATCGGCCGTCGGGTGTGAAGGTCAGCATGTCCGGCAGGGCGCCAACCTGGACGGCTGCCTGAAAGACGCCTTGCGCATCGAAAAAAACCGCCTTGCCGGGAAGCGTGCGGTCCGCATTCTCAACGGCCACAGCGATCCTGCCGCGATCGGCAGCCACACTGTTCACGCCTGCGCCGTAAGGCGACAGGTCGATGCGGGCAACACGGGACGGCATCGCGGGATTGGACAGATCGAGAATATCGATGGTGTTGTCGTTTGCATTGGAGATGAACAGACGCCGGCTTTTCGCATCGTAGGCCGAGATCTCAGCAGCGCCTTCACCGACCAAGCCGGTCCGGTATTCGCCCAAACGGTTCAGTGACAGTTCCGATGCGAGCGCATTCATCGCAATCAGGCCACCGAGCGCCATGAGCCACCGGGATCGTTGAAGATGCGCCATGTTCTTTCCCCTGAGCATGCTTGGTTTTGGAGCGTATGGAGGGTTCCATGGTCGAAGGCCGGCATGACAGGACAATGTCACGGGGATTACAGACGCGTTCTCAAAACGGAGACTCGGCGCCCATGCCCCACGGCAAACACAGTATGAAAAATAACATCATATATCGTTCGTAATTTATTAATATATCTATATATTTAGCCTCAACACCGCTATCCAAATCGGGCAGTGCCCGCACTCGTTTGACCTTCAGTCGATGCTACAGGGACCGTCTGACCAGAGACCAACTGCCGGTAGAGGAGTTGGGGAGAGACCCGACAAGCCGGCGCGGGTCACGCATCTGCGTCTGCCCCTGCGCCTTGGCGCAAGCGCCAGAGTCGCATAATCGATAAATGGGCGTTCGCCGAAGATTGCGTCAGTACGCCGCAGGATCGCAGCCGATATAGCAGCTTTCGCGCACTCAGCTATTTTGGTGCCGGATTGAGCACCGAAAATGCGGCTTTGCTTTTCGGGGTCCCAAAAACCACCATCGAAAACTGGTACGCCATCGACCGGGCGCCGGCTTACGTCTGGCGCACCGTGATGGCCCTTGCGGGCGAGCTGGAGGCGATCGATGGCACATGGCACGGCTGGCACATGCGGAAGGGTCAGCTCTATGCGCCGGACCTTGCCGACGGCTTCGAGCCGAACCACATCCGCAGCCTGCCGTTCCTGAAGGCCGCGATGGAGACCTACCGCACCGAGCGCGACGCCGCCCGAGCCGCCACGAGCGCCGCAGCCAGCCGCAGCGGGGCGACCCCTGCCGGCCCTGCGGGCTGCGAACTCCCGGGAGCGGCAGGCGCCGAAGAAGCTGGAGGCGCGCCGGCCGGCGTGCCCTCAATCTCAGGGATCGGCCCAAAGCGGCCGACCCTTCGACCCTTCGGGCTGCGCGGCCCCTTCGGGCCGCTTGTTCTCGGGCCGGCCGACGCGCGGGAGCTGGAGTCTGGAGCTGGAGCCCGCGCGGCTGGCGCTTTGCGCGCTATCGCTCGGCAAGGCCGCAGCGCGTTGAGCGCCTCAAGAGCTGGAGGTTCGGCAGCGGCTGCGATCGTCAGTCCAGCAGCAGCGCCTGGGGCCGATCGGATGCAACCGCTTCGGTCAGCGCCGTCTTTGGAGCCACCGGCCCTGCCTGCTTTGCTCGAAGACTCGCGCAGGCAGGAGCCCACCGGTCGGCCGGACGGCCGAGCCAAAGGCAATCCACTAGCGCTTGCGCCGCTTCCCGCGCCGAGGGAACGCGGGCGCAGCCTTGGCCGCAGCGGGAGCCGGCTTGACCGCAGTAGCAGCGGCCGGGACGGGTCCGGGATCGACGCGCAGCACGGGCCGGTCCCCGCACTGGCGGATGTATTCGTCCAGGGCGAGCGCGACGAAGCGGTTCAGGGACAGGCCGAGATCGTCCGCACGGGCGACCGCGCGGGCATGAAGATCGGGCGGGAGACGAAGCACAAAGGCCATGAGGGTTCCCCTTCGAAGTGGTATCACGATGATATCAGATGGGCTACAGAAAGTGATACCACTTTGGTATCAAAGGCCCAGAAGAGCGCCCAACAGAGTGATACCACTCCGGTATCAGATGGCGCACGGAAGAAGGCAGCCCGCCGAGCGGGCAGAGATGGATTTGCTTCTGAATTCAAGGAGATGCGCGAGAATCGCGGGCAGACGAAGAAAGCGAAGAAACTTGTTGACAAGCGCCAGGGAGAGGGAGCGAATGCAATATGCTTTGTTGCCTATATAGACAAGCCCCGGGGAGCCGGGGATTTGGAGCCGGAAGGGACACCGGGGAGCGGGTCAGCGCAGGCCGGCGCGGGTCACGCATCTGCGTCTGACCCTGCGCCTTGGCGCAAGCGCCAGGGTCGCATAATCGATATTATGTTAAATTATTCGCGTCCACGGACACGATACCTGGAACGGCGCAACACAGTACGCCGTTCCAGGTGGTCTGCGCTCTCATGCTTCCTGCAGGAATGGCGGGCCCAAGATGGACATTTGCATTTCTTCCAAGGCTTCCTGCATGTGCTGCCCGATTTTCTCGATGTCCGGCGCCTTGGTCCTGTCCGATGCGAGGCCGAACAACAGACGATCGATATAACTGCTGACCGTGATGTTGATGCCAATACCGTCCATGACCAGCGACAAGGGATAAAGTCCCAGCAGTTTCGAGCCTTTGTAGTAGCGCGCCTCCTTGAAGATGGGCACGTTCGAAATCAGGACATTGGTCATGGTGCGCGGATTCACCGCTCGATTCCCTCGCAACCGCTTGATCATCAGCGACAGGATGCGCAACCCCATGAGACTGTACAGCACACTTTGGGGAACGCTGCGGATCTGCGCTTTGGCCTTGGCCGTCGATTGCCGGATGGATTCGATCTGTTCGGTCGACGATGCGGCATCGGTTGCGAGGCTGTAGGCGCAAAAGCAGATCCGGTTGCTTTGATCCATGTCCTCCTCGGTATGGATTGAGATAGGCATCGTTGCATAAAGGCTTTTGGCGGGCGATTCACCCTTGCCATCGAGGTAGCGCCGCAGTGCGGTGCCGACGACGGCGCTGATGACATCGTTGATCGTGCTGCGCGTAGCACGGGCGATTTCGGCGACGAGTGTCAGCGCCAGGCTGGTCGTGGCAAAGCTTCGGGTCGGTTCCACCAGCGTGTTGAACCGGGTCACCGGGACGGCATCGGGCGGCGGGACCAGCATGGTTTCGCCGGATTTGATCTGGCCGCGGATCGTTCCCAGCCCCTTCCAGTACACCTTCAAGCGTTCCCGCCGGCTCATTCTCGGGAGACCGGCATCAAAGCGTGTTTTCTGATGATTCTTTTTACGGCGCATGTCGGGATTGGACAGGTCCGCCGGGTCGGGTCGGAGCACTTCTTCAATCACATTTTTTGCCGAGATGCCATCGATGCTGCAGTGATGGACCTTGAACGCCAGGGCGAATTCGTTACGGCGTTCCAGTCCGTCGATGACATGCATCTCCCACATCGGGCGATCGTAGTCGAGCGCCGTTGCATAGAGATCGGTCGTGTAGTCACGAAGGGCCTGATCGGCATTGCGGCCCTGCAGCGTCACGAGCCGGACATGATGAGTCATGTCCATGTCCCCGGCCTCTACCCAGTGATAGCGCCCCAAGGTTCCGATCGATCGATGCAGTTTTTCGTTGTGATGCGGCAATGGCCAGGGATTCCGGCGCATATCCTCGACCAGGTTTTGGACATAATCATCCGGGGCATCGGCCGGTTTTTCGAACACCGCATAGGCAACGATGTGCATTTTCTGATCGGGCCGATCCATCAACAAGAACATATTGTCCAGAGCATTGAGCTTTTTCATGGCGCTCCCTTTGCTGGCTGAGTGAAACCTCCCTCCCCCCCCGGGCAGATCCATGCACCGATGCGTTGCCGGTGCCTGATGGGTTTTTCGACAGATCAAGCGAAATCTGAGCGTGCCGCATTTTCCGATCCAGACATTGCCGTCTTGTGGCTGCTTGTTGCTGAGCCTCGTCGGTGATGGATGGTTTTTCTGGTGGGTGCGATGCCCAACCTTCATCTCGCGCCGCCCTCTTGAAAGGAAGCCCAATTCGGCGAGTGTAACGAGGCGTTGAATCGGCGTGCGTTGTCGCCGATTCCAGACATCTGGCGCTAATGGACTGAACCGCCCAGGGTTTCGAGCGACCTTCTCCCACGTTCGGTAACGGAGCCGATTGGAGTCCGGGGTTATAGGGGCTGCCGCCAGGGCGCACGTATCAACCGGATGCTTACATCGCCAGAATACTGTATATTTTTACAGCATGGATAAGCTCACGCCCCGGCAGCAACAAATTCTCGACCTGATCCGCCGCGCCATCGCGCAAAACGGCGCCCCCCCGACCCTGTCCGAACTCGCCCGCGCGCTCGGATTTGCTTCTGTCAATGCCGTTCGCGATCAACTGCAGGCCCTGCAACGCAAGGGGCAGCTTGAGTTGGCACCCCACACCGCACGCGGGATCCGCCTGAAAACCCCGCCCCGACCGGGACTGCCGATCGTGGGTCGGGTTGCGGCTGGTCAACCCATTCTGGCGGAGGAACACCTCGAGGGAGAGGCCCCGATCGATCCGGCATGCTTCAAAGGCAAGGCCAACTACCTGCTGCGTGTGCAGGGCATGAGCATGCGCGATGCGGGGATCCTTAACGGCGATCTGGTGGCCGTGCAGCGCAGCGCCGAGACCTGGAATGGCCGCATCGTCGTGGCGCGATGGGACGGCGAGGCCACCGTCAAGCGACTGCACTTGCAGCAGACCACCGCCCGCCTGGAACCCGCCAATCCCGATTACCCCACGCTGATCGTCGATCTCGCGCGTGAGGAACTGGTCATCGAAGGCGTCGTGGTCGGGGTCATCCGCACGACCATCGACTCGCCATGAACCCCCTGGAACAGCTGTTGGCCGATTGCCCGACGCTGTTCCGGGGCGGGCAAACCGCGGCCCCTGCGGGCGCCTTCCTCCCCACCGGGCATGCCGAGCTGGACGCCCTGCTGCCTGGCGGAGGATGGCCGCTGGGCAGCCTGATCGAAATCCAGACGCCCGCGCCTGGACTGGCAGAAATCCGCCTGTTGCTGCCGGCACTGCTGCGCCTGCAGAGAGAAAGCCGCCATGTGGTCTGGACCGATCCTCCCTTCCCCCCTTACGCGCCGGGTCTGGTACAGGCCGGTCTGGATCTGGCGCGCGCCCTCTGGATCGCTCCGGCCACACCGGCCGATCTGTGGTGGTGCGCCGAGAAACTGCTGCGCCACCCGGCCTGCGGGGCGGTCATGATCTGGCCGGCCCGATGCGCGGAGACGGTCCTGCGGCGCCTGCAACTCGCCGTAGAAGCAGGCGGCGGTCTGGGCATCGTGTTTCTGCGCCAGGTGGCTGCCACCTCACCTGCGGCGGTGCGACTGCAACTGGAATACCGGGACGAGCATCTGTGGGTGGCGGTACGCCGGGCGCGCGGCAGTTGGAAACAGGGCCGCATCCGCCTGGGCCGGGCCGATGTCCCGGCCCAGACCTGAAAGCGAGGTCATGTCGATCCTCGCCCTCGCAGCACCGCCCTTGCTTGCCGCATCGCCGCCCGAGGCGGTGCCCACACGGCAACATCTGTGGCTGTGCATTCATCTTCCCGATCTGGCACTGCAGGCCCGGCCATGGGCGCCAGGCGTGGCCGGGGCCGTGATCCGCGAATGTGCCGGCCAGCGCGTCATCCACGCCGTGAACGAGGTGGCGGCGCGCCGGGGGGTAGTGGCCGGGATGTCCCTGCCGGCCGCCTACGCCGTATGCCCTTCACTGCACATCCAGACCCGGGATGGCCGGAGCGAGGCGCGCCGCAGGCGAGCGGTGGCGCGGGAGAGCCTGGCTTTCACCGATTGGGTCAGCCTCGATCGGCCGGACGCCGTGCTGCTCGAGGTAGGCGCAAGTCTGCGGCTGTTCGGCGGCCTGGACGCACTGCGATCCAGGGTCGACCAGATGCTCGCCCGGCTGGGCCTCGAAGCCCGGATCGCCCTCGCCCCCGTCCCTCTGGCGGCCTGGATGCTGGCGCGATCCGGGCAGGCGATCTGTGTCCTGCAACCTGCGGCCTTGCGTTCCGCGCTCGGCGAACTGCCGCTGTCCGCCCTGCCGGTTTCTCTCCACGGCTTGCAACGCCTGTCGCCGCTGGGCGTGCGCACCCTGCGCGATCTTTGGCGGTTGCCGCGGGACGGCCTGGCACGTCGCTATGGCCGTGCGCTCGTCCGGTTACTGGAAGAAGCATTGGGTGAAACACCCTCTCTCGAGGGCCGCTACCGCCAGCCGATCCGATTCTGCCGGCGCATCGACCTGAGCCTCGAGACCGACCGGCTAGAGGTGCTGACACCGATACTCGAAGCCCTGATGGAAGCCATGGGCCGCTTTCTGACCGAACGCGCCGCTGCGACGAGCCGCATCCGGTTGCGGCTGTTCCATCGCCGTGCGGCGATTTCGACCTTGATGCTGCAACTCTCGCAACCCATCCAGGATTGGCGCCACGGCCTGCACCTGCTACGCGGCAAGCTGGAACGAGCGCCTTTGTCGGCACCGGTACTGGCACTGGAACTGGCCTGCGCCGATCTGCATCCGCATCGCCCTGCGGCAACGGATCTTTTCGATGGACATGCGGCGCGCCAACTCGACTGGTCGCAATTGCTCGACGAACTGCGCAATCGCTTGGGTGAAGACGCCCTCAGGATCCTCGCGCTCGCCGACGACCATCGTCCTGAACGGACCTCGGGCATCCGCACCGACACGCGCGCAGACAGCCATCCCCCGGCTGCGCCGCGCCCCGCGTGGCTGCTCCATGCACCGGCTCCGGCGGCTGCGACCCATTGGCGCCTGGTCTCCAGCGCCGAGCGCATCGAGAGCGGCTGGTGGGATCCACCCGCCGTAAAGCGAGACTATTATCAGGCGCTGGACCGCGATGGCCGCTTGCTGTGGGTTTTCCGGGATGGGCGGCAAGATCGGTGGTATGTGCAGGGGATTTTCGCTTGACCCCCACCTCCCCCGCTACCGCCGGCCAGATCCCATGCACGACTCCGGCAGCCTCAGCGCATGTCGCTTTTGCGGAACTGCACTGCCTCTCCAACTTCAGCTTCCTGAAAGGCGCCTCGCATCCCGAGGAACTGGTGGCGCGCGCCGCTCAACTCGGCTATCGCGCGCTGGCGCTGACCGATGAATGCTCCGTGGCGGGGGTCGTGCGTGCCCACCGCGCGGCCCGGGAGCACCCCCTTCACCTCATCATCGGCAGCGAGTTCACCCTGGCCGATGGCCTGAAATTCCTGTTGTTGTGCCCGGATCGCGTGGCTTATGCCGGCCTCTGCGGCTTGATCACCCGGGCACGACAACAGGCCGACAAGGGCGACTACCGCCTCGAACGGACGGACCTGGGGGATGCCGCCTTGGGGGAATGCCTGTGCATCTGGCTTCCCGGCGCGGGATGCCATGAAGCCGATGGCCGCTTCCTGCAGGCCCTGTTTCCACAGCGTCTGTGGGTCGGCGCGGGCCGCTTTCTGGACGGACGTGACCGCGAGCAACTTCAGGCCCTGCGCGATCTGGGCACGGCACTCGACCTGCCGATCGTGGCCTGCAACGACGTGCATCTGCACCGCCGCTCTCGCAAACCCCTGCAGGACGTGCTGACCGCCATCCGCCTCAAGACCCCGTTGCCGATGCTCGGCACCCGGCTGCATTCCAACGCGGAACGCCATCTGCGCTCCTGGCAGCGGCTCGCGGCGCTGTATCCCACGGCGTGGCTGGAAGAATCGGTGAAGATTGCCGAGCGTTGCCGGTTTTCCCTGGACGAGCTGCACTACGAATATCCCTCGGAGCTGGTGGCAGAGGGCCATACGCCCGCTTCCTGGTTGCGCGAACTGACCGCGGCCGGCGCGCGCCAGCGGTGGCCGGCAGGGGTGCCTGCCAAGGTCCGGTCGCTGGTCGAGCAGGAACTGGCCTTGATCGCCGAGATGCATTACGAGCCGTTTTTCCTGACCGTGCACGACCTCGTTCGCCATGCCCGTAGCCTCGGCATCCTGTGCCAGGGACGCGGTTCGGCTGCCAATTCGGCCGTGTGCTATTGCCTGGGCATCACCGAAGTCGACCCCAACCGGATGGATCTCCTGTTCGGCCGCTTCATTTCCCGCGAACGCAACGAACCGCCGGACATCGATGTCGACTTCGAACACGAACGGCGCGAAGAGATCATCCAGTACCTCTATGCCAAGTACGGTCGCCACCGGGCCGCTCTCGCGGCGAGCGTGATCACCTATCAAACCCGCAGTGCCATCCGCGACGTCGGCAAGGCACTGGGCATGGACCTGCCCGAAATCGAACGGCTGACGCGCACGGTAGACCGGCTGGACGGCTATCGGCTCGATCCCGCACAGCTGCGGGCCAATGGCTATGACCCCGGGGGACGGGTGTTGCGCCAGCTCTCGGCGCTCGTCAATACCCTGATCGGATTTCCGCGACACCTCTCGCAACACGTCGGCGGCTTTGTCATCGCGGCCGATCACCTGTCGCACCTGGTGCCGGTCGAGCATGCCGCCATGGCCGGGCGCACCGTGATCCAGTGGGACAAGGACGATCTGGAATCCCTAGGTCTACTGAAGGTCGATGTCCTGGCCCTCGGCATGCTCACCGCCATCCGCAAGACACTGGCATATGTCTCGGCCTACAGCCCTCGCCCGATGGGCCTGGCCGACGTGCCGGCCGAGGATCCGGCGGTATACGACATGCTTTCGGCCGGAGACAGCGTGGGGGTGTTTCAGGTGGAATCGCGGGCCCAGATGAGCATGCTGCCGCGCCTAAAGCCCCGCAATTACTACGATCTGGTCATCCAGATCGCGATCGTGCGTCCCGGCCCGATCCAGGGACAGATGGTCCATCCCTACCTGGCGCGCCGTGCCGGGCGCGAGCCGGTGTCCTATCCCAGCGCCGCCGTGCGCGAGGTGCTCGCACGCACTTTGGGCGTGCCCATCTTTCAGGAGCAGGTCATGCAGCTGGCGATGGTGGCGGCAGGTTTCAGTGCGGGAGAGGCCGATCAGTTGCGGCGCGCCATGGGCGCGTGGCATGCCAAGGGCCGCCTGGGGCAGTTCGAGCGGCGCCTGCTGCAGGGCATGACCGAGCGGGGTTACGGTGAGCGCTTTGCCCTGCAGATCATCCAGCAGATCCGCGGCTTCGGCGAATACGGTTTTCCCGAGAGCCATTCGGCCAGCTTTGCCTTGCTGGCCTATGTGTCGGCCTGGCTCAAGCGCCATCATCCCGCGGCTTTTTGCGCCGGGCTGCTCAACGCGCAGCCGATGGGATTCCATGCGCCGGCGCAGCTGGTGCGCGATGCCCAGGAGCACGGCGTGACGGTTCTTCCCGTCGATGCCGGCATCAGCGCATGGGACTCTACGGTGGAAGGTGCCGAGCGGGCGCTGCGTCTGGGTCTGCGGCTGGTGAAGGGCCTGTCCCGCGCAGCTGCGGAGCGCCTGATGCAGGCGCGCTGCATCCGCCCCTATCGCACCCTCGACGATCTGGCGGGTCGGGCGCGATTGTCCCGGCGCGATCTCGAGTGTCTGGCGGCCGCCGATGCCTTGCGGGGCCTGGCAGGCCATCGCCATCAGGCTTATTGGCAGACCAGCGCTATCGAAACGCCCACGCCGCTGTTCGAAAATCCGCACATCGACGAAGTCGAACCGCTGCTGCGTGCGCCCAGCGAAAGCGAATCGATTCTGGCGGATTATGCCGCGAGCGGGCTCAGTCTGCGTCGACACCCCGTCGCCCTGCTGCGCCCTCGCCTGGAACGAGCGGGCGCGCGCCCGCTGAGCGACGCCTGGGAGGTTCCGGCCGGGAAAGCCATCTGCGTGGCGGGGCTGGTGAATTGCCGTCAGCAACCCGGCACGGCCAAGGGCGTGACCTTCGTGACCCTGGAAGACGAGACCGGGCAGCTCAACCTGATCGTCTGGCGGCAGCTCGCCGAACGGCAGCGGCAGGCCTTGCTGCGCTCGACCTTGCTGCTCGCAACCGGCATCGTGCAGCGACAGGACGGCGTCCTGCATCTCGTGGCGAGGAACCTTCAGGATCGCAGCGATTGGCTGGGCGGATTGGCCCATCGGGCGCGGGAATTTCACTGATCCCGGTCGCCGGGCATCCTTGACCGGCCCCTTGGGAGCGACCGGCTCGAAGCCCCCCTCGTCGGACCCGGCCGCAAGAAACAGATGAGGTCGCTCCGGCGACTCGCTTACAATCCAGACCGTTCGCCCCCGGCCACACCCGCGGCCGGGGATCGAAAGGACGCGACCAAGACGTCGGCTTTCCGGCCGAGCGCGCATCGAGGGATCGACTACGATGATCAGGGATGACGAAAGGCACGCCACCGTGCAGTTGACGCTGCTGCGCCACGGTGAACCGCAGGGTGGAGCCCTCTATCGGGGGCGCCGCGATGATCCGCTGAGTCCCGCCGGCTGGGAACAGCTGCGCGGCGCCACCGCGGAACCCACGCCCTGGCGCGGCATCGTCACTTCGCCCCTGCAGCGTTGCGCCGCCTTTGCGCACTGGCTGGGAGGAACACGTGACATTCCCGTCCATGTCGAGGCGCGCTTGCAGGAACTCGACTTCGGCGCCTGGGAAGGTCGCACGGCCGATGCCATTCTGGCCGAGGATCGGGAAGCTCTGCTGGCGTTCTGGGACGATCCGGTCCGCCACCCGCCCCCGCAGGGTGAGACCATGACGGATTTCGCGGCCCGCATCGATGCCGCCCATGCCGAGTGGCATGAACGCATGACGGCGGGTTCCTGGCTGTGGGTCATCCACGGCGGCGTGATCCGGGTGCTGCTGACCCGACTGCTGGGCATGCCGCTGCCCCACCTGCTGCGCATCGACGTGCCCTATGCTTGCCGCTCGACCGTGAGCATCGGCGACGGACCGCCGCGCCTGCTGTCGCATGGCGCGCTGCTGCGATGAGGGGTTTGCCGCTGGCAGTGGGATTCCTCACCCGGCTGCAGGTCCCCGCTGTGGACCATGATCCGTTCGCGGTGGGTCGCTCCCTCGCCTGGTACCCGCTCGTCGGCGCGCTCATCGGCACCCTGCTGGCCGCTGCGGCGGCCTTGCTCGGCGCCTGCCTGCCTGCGGCACCGGGCGTCACCGCCGCACTGATCGTCGCACTCTGGGCCTGGCTGACCGGCGGCCTGCATCTGGACGGCCTGGCCGACACGGCCGATGCCGCCGCCGCGGGTGGTGATCGAAGCCGCCGTCTTGCGGTACTGAAAGACCCGCGTTCCGGGCCAGCCGGCGTGGTCGCCGTCGTGCTGGTCCTGCTCGCCAAGTACGCCGCCTTGGCGCAGCTGTTGCCGGCCGGCGCGGCCATCAGCGCGCTCGTGCTCGCCGCCGTGGCCGGCCGCAGCCTGGTGGTCGCCGCCTTCCTGACCACGCCCTACGTCCGCGCCGGCGGCCTCGGCGATGCGCTTGCGCGGCATCACGACCGCACGGCCTGTCTCGCGGCCCTCGCGATGACTACGGTCGGAATCGGCATTCTGGCGGGCGTGCCCGCCGCCGGCGTCCTCGTCGCGTCGAATGCCGCGCTGCTGCTTTACTGGCGCCGCAGCGCGTCGCACGATCTGGGTGGATTCACCGGCGATCTGGCCGGCGCGCTGGTGGAGCGTGCCGAAGCGCTGTCGCTGATCTGCCTCGTCGCCATGACGGGATCTGCGGGATAGTGAACGCCCATGACTCAACCGGGCGCTCGCAGGTCGCAAGGACCCTTCACAGCCCGAACCGAACAAGGTTCATCCGCAAGGGAATCATTACTGTCAAGGAGGACCGTTCATGCACACCCTGCATGGCAAAGTGGCTGTCGTCACCGGCGCCGGCAGCGGCATCGGCCGCGCGACAGCCTTACGGCTGGCACGCGCCGGCTGCTGTCTGGCGCTGGCCGACATCGATGCCCAAACCAATGCACGAGCCGCGGCCGAGGTTGCGGCGCTGGGAAGCAAGTTCAGCACCCATACGGTCGACGTCGCCGACAAGGCGCAAATGGCCGCCCTGCCCGAGGCCGTCCTCGCGGCGCACGGCGCGGTGCACATCGTCGTCAACAATGCGGGCGTCATGGCGTTCGATCCGGTGGCGGCAGACGCACTGGATGATTTCGAATGGCTGTTTGCCACCAATTTCTGGGGCGTCGTCTACGGCTGCACCTTTTTCCTGCCGCATCTGCGTGGCGCGGGCGAGGGCCACATCGTCAACCTCTCCAGCATGTTCGGCTTCTACGGTCTGCCGGCGCAGGGAGCCTATTGCGCCAGCAAGTTCGCCGTGCGTGGTTTCACCGAATCGCTGCGCGCCGAGCTGACCGGCAGCGGCATCGGCGTGACCGCCATGCATCCGGGCGCCATCCGCACCAACATTTTCAGAGCCGCACGCGCGCAGAGCGCCGCTCACCGCGCGTTGCTGGAGCAGGCCCAGACACAGATGGGTCGCTTCGGTACGGCGCCGGAGCGAGTCGCGGCAAAGATCGAGCAGGCCATCCGCCACAATCGCCCGCGCGTTCGGGTCGGACCCGATGCCTACCTCAGCGACTACCTCACGCGCTTCTATCCGCCCGCCATCGGCTCCCTCATGGGGCGGGTATGGAAACGGTTCGGCGCGCGGTGATCCGCGGACCAGCGGACACTGCGGCGGCTCAATCCGCCGGCACGGTGCGACCGCGCGCCCAATCGCGCAGGGCGGCGACCGATTCGGCCATCACCTGCGCCAGCGGCCGTGTCTGGCCGATCGCACGCGCCACATCCGCCTGACGGGCCGCACGCCCCGCCGCGGCGGCGCCGTAGCAGGCCGAGACCACGGCCTGTTCGATCTCGGCGCCGGAAAATCCCTCGCTCAGCCGCGCCAGCTCGGCCTGATCGAAATCCGCCGGATCGAGCGCCCGCCTGCGCAACTGGATGGCAAAGATCTCCGCCCGAATCCCGGCATCGGGCAGATCGACGAAGAAGATCTCGTCCAGACGGCCCTTGCGGATCAGCTCCGGTGGCAGTTGCTGAATATCGTTGGCCGTGGCGGCGACGAACACCGGCGCCGGCCGTTCGGCGAGCCAGGTGAGCAAGGTGCCGAGCATGCGCCGTGAGGTGCCGCCATCATCGCCGCCGCTCGCCAACGCCTTTTCGATCTCGTCGATCCACAGCACGCAAGGCGCCATGTGCTCCGCCAGGGTGAGCGCGCTGCGCAGATTGCGTTCGGATTCGCCGTAGTACTTGTTGTAGAGCGTGCCCATGTCGAGCCGCAACAAGGGAACGCCCCAGGCGCCGGCGACTGCGCGCGCCGCGAGGCTCTTGCCACTGCCCTGCACGCCCAGGAGCAGCACCCCGCGCGGCGGCGGCAGGCCGGCCGCCGCGCCCGACCCGAGAAAAGCCGCCTGCCGCTCCGCCAGCCAGGCCTTGAAGCGCCGCAGGCCGCCCAGATCATCGGGGCGCGCCGTCTCGAGCTCGAAATGCACCGCGCCGGACAGATCGAGCAGCTCGAATCGGGCCTTGTTGAGCGTCGGCAGATCGGCCTCGGTGAGGGCGCCATCATCCCAGATCGCGCCGCGCACCAGCCGCCGCGCGTCCTGCTCGGGCATGCCGCGCAGATTCCGGATGATCCGCTCCATCTGGCGCCGATCGCTGCGCACCCGCGCCCCGCGATGGGCGGCGCTCCAGGATTGCGCTTCCTCGCGCACCAGCCGTTCCAGTGCCGCGGCATCCGGCAGCCGCAACGTGAACCGCGCCGCGAGGCGATGCAGTTCCTCCGGCAACTCGCAGCGTGGCCCGACCAGAAACAGGTGCAAGGGGCGCGGCAGGGGCCTTTGGGCGATGTCGCGCAGCAGGCGCACGATGAGCGGCGCGTCAGCGAGATAGGGATGAAAATCGTACAGAACGTAGAGGCCGGCCGCGGGCTCGTCGCGGAGGTGTTCCAGCATGCCATCCGGCTTGCGCGTCCCCACCGGGGCCGGCGTTTCGGCATCCGCCGGCTCGCGGCGCAGGCCGGCGGTGGCACTCCATGTGAAAACCGTCCAGTCGCGCGCGATGGCGAGCCGCGTCGCCAGTTCCAGGACCCGCTGCTCCTCGTGGGTTTCGATCACCACCAGCGGCACACCGCTGTCGAGGATCAAGCCCAGATCGCGCTCTTCCGACATGCCCTCTACCCTTCAGCTCGCTCCGCCTGCCTTGCTATCGGCCGCGCGCGCGGGCTCTGGAAGAGTAGGGATCGGTCCGCCAAATCAGGGGATGTGGAGCTTGTAGACCACCGCGTCGGAGAGCGCCTGCCAGGAGGCCTCGATGACGTTGCTCGACACGCCGACGGTGGTCCAGCGCCGGCCGGAGCCGTCGGTGCTTTCGATCATGACCCGGATCAGGGCGTCGGTCCCCGCTCCCGAACCCAAAATGCGCACCTTGTAGTCCACCAGGTGCATGTCCACCAGCGCAGGGTAAGCCGTCAACAGTGCCTTGCGCAGCGCGCGGTCGAGCGCGTTCACCGGGCCGTTGCCCTCGGCCACGGTCATGTGCAGTTCGCCGTCCACGCGCACCTTCATGGTCGCCTCGGCGAGGGCGAAGGGCGCGCCGCTCTCGGTCATGCGCCGCTCGTCCATCACCCGGTAGCTCACCAGTTCGAAGGGTGGCGTGCGCTGTTCGAGTTCCTGGCGGGCGAGCAGTTCGAAACTGGCCTCTGCCCCATCGTAGGTGTAGCCGATGAATTCGCGTTCCTTGACCAGCCGCACCAGGCGGTCCACGCGCGGATCATTGGCTTCGATGACGAGCCCCACCTCGCGCAGCAGCGAGAGCACGTTGGAGCGCCCGGCCTGATCGGAAACCAGGATCTTGCGCGTGTTGCCGACGTCCTCGGGCTGGACGTGCTCATAGCTGCGGGCGTCCTTTTCAACCGCCGAGACGTGCAGCCCACCCTTGTGCGCAAAGGCATTCTCGCCGACATAGGGCGCATGGCGGTTGTGGGCGCGGTTGAGTCGCTCGTCCACCACCCGCGAGACGTGGGTGAGCTGGCGCAAGTCCTCGCGGTCGAGGCCGGTCTCGTAGTCCATCTTGAGCATCAGCGTGGGCAGCAGGGACACGAGATTCGCGTTCCCGCAGCGCTCGCCCAAGCCGTTGAGCGTGCCCTGCACCTGCCGCACACCGGCGCGCACCGCCGCCAGGCTGTTGGCCACCGCGTTGCCGGTGTCGTCGTGGCAGTGGATACCGAGGCGCTCGCCGGGAAAGCGCGCCGCGACCGCGCGCGTGATGGCCTCCACCTCGTGCGGCAGGCTGCCGCCGTTGGTGTCGCAGAGCACGGCCCAGCGCACGCCGGCGTTCAGCGCCGCCTCGATGCAGCGCAGCGCGAAATCCGGATTGGCCTTGTAACCGTCGAAGAAATGCTCGGCGTCGAACATCACCTCGGCAACCCGGCCGCGGGCGAAGGTGACGCTGTCGGCGATCATCTCGAGGTTCTCGGCGAGCGTACTGCGCAGCGCGACCTCGACGTGGAAATCCCAGGTCTTGCCCACCATGCAGACCACCGGGGCGCCGCTGTCCAGTATCCGCATCAGCCCGGCATCTGCCTCAGGGCTGCGGCCCGGACGACGAGTCATGCCGAAGGCGCTCAGCCGGGCGCGCCGCAGCGCCGGCGCAGCGGCGAAGAAGGCATCATCGGTGGGATTCGCGCCGGGCCAGCCGCCTTCGACGTAGTCGATGCCGAGGGCGTCGAGCTCATGGGCGATGGCGATCTTGTCCCCGACCGTGAAATCGACCCCCTGGGTCTGTTGGCCATCGCGCAGGGTGCTGTCGTAGAGATAGATGCGATTGGCGCTCACGAGGCTCTCCGGGGGATTCGAGCGCCCCGGGGTTCGCAGCCGACGGGGCAAAGGTCGATTATAGCCGTCCGCCCCGTAGCGTCACGCCGCCCTCAGGCGCGTTCGTGCAGGCCGCACTCGCGCTTGAGCCCGAAAAAGCGGGTGTCTTCCTCGGTCATGCCATCGCCCAAGGGGCGGGTGGTGTGCACATCGCCGATGGACACATAGCCCTTGTGCCACAGCGGATGGTAGGGCAGCTCGTGACGGGTCATGTAGAGGTAGATGTCGCGATCGGTCCAGTCGACGAGCGGATGGACCTTGGTGCGGCCATTCTGACCGCCGAGCACTTGCAAATGCTGCCGGCTGGCGGACTGCTGGCGGCGCAGTCCCGCGATCCAGGCCTTCACGCCCAGTTCCTTCAGCGCCCGCTGCATGGGCTCGACCTTGTTCATCTGGTTGTAGCGATCCAGTCCCTCGACATCCTGTTCCCACAGGCGCCCGTAGCGCGCTTCCTGCCAAGCCGGGCTCAGGGCCGCGCGGTAGACTTGGAGATTAAGATCCAGACGCTGCGTCAGATCGTCGATGTAGCGATAGGTCTCCGGGAACAGATAGCCCGTGTCGACGAGGATGACAGGGATGTCCGGCCGCTGGCGCGTGACCATGTGCAGGCACACGGCGGCCTGGGCGCCGAAGCTGGAGGTCAGCACGACGGATGGCCCGAACCGGTCCAGTGCCCAGGCAACGCGCTCCTCGGCGCTTGCCTCGGCCAGGACGGGGTTCAGCGCATCCATGTCGAGCGCTTCGCGCTCGGGAGCCGACTTCTGAACGAGAGGAGACACGGAGGAAACGGACATGGCAGGCCTCGCGGGAGATGTACCGTCCGGAAAGACGTCGACGGACAGGTAAGCTACCAAGGCCTGTTTAGCTTAGAAAGGAATCAATTTTGCTATCTTAATCCGAACTGGCTATATGAGCCGCCCCGACAACCCGATGTCTCCCTGAGCACGTCGCCGAGCGGTGCTGGAGCCCGGCGACGGATTCAGCGTCGTTGCGCGGGATTCAGGGCGTTTCGCGACGCCGGGCGCCGATGGCCAGGCGCAGGCCGTTCAGCCGGATGAAACCGGTGGCATCGGCCTGGTTGTAGGCACCGGCGTCGTCCTCGAAGGTCGCGATCCGCGCATCGAACAGGCTGTCCGGGGATTGCCGTCCGGTTACCGTGACATTGCCCTTGTAGAGCTTGACGCGCACCCGGCCGTTGACGTGCGCCTGGGTGGCGTCGATGGCGGCCTGCAGCATGCGCCGCTCGGGGCTCCACCAATAGCCGTTGTAGACCAGGCTGGCATAGCGCGGCATCAGTTCGTCCTTCAGATGCGCCTCTTCGCGATCCAGGGTGAGCGATTCGAGCGCCCGGTGGGCCTTGAGGAGGATCGTGCCGCCCGGCGTCTCATAGCAGCCGCGCGATTTCATGCCGACATAGCGGTTCTCGACGATGTCCAGCCGGCCCACGCCATGGGCGCCGCCGATCCGGTTGAGAGTCGCCAGCGCGCTCGCCGGGGTATGCGGCTGCCCATCGATGGCGACCAGATCGCCGCGTTCGAAATCGAGATCGAGGTATTGCGGCGCGTCGGGCGCCTGCTCCGGCGCCACGGACCAGCGCCACATGGATTCCTCGGGCTCGGCCCAGGGATCTTCCAGAATGCCGCCTTCGTAGGAGATGTGCAGCAGGTTGGCATCCGTGGAATACGGGCTTTTCTGGCCCTGCCGTTCGATGGGGATGCCATGGCGCTCGGCGTAGGCCAGCAGGGTTTCGCGGCTGGTGAGATCCCATTCCCGCCAGGGCGCGATGACGCGCAGCGCGGGCTTGAGAGCGAGCACGCCGAGTTCGAAGCGCACCTGATCATTGCCCTTGCCCGTCGCGCCATGGGCCACGGCATCGGCGCCGACCTCGGTGGCGATCTCGACCAGTCGCTTGGCGATCAGCGGCCGGGCGATGGAGGTGCCGAGCAGATACTCGCCCTCGTAAAGCGTATTGGCGCGGAACATCGGGAAGACGAAATCGCGCACGAATTCCTCGCGCAGATCGTCGATGTAGATTTCCTTCACGCCCAGCAAGGATGCCTTGGCGCTCGCAGGCGCCAGTTCCTCGCCCTGCCCGAGATCGGCCGTAAAAGTCACTACTTCGCAGCGGTAGTGCTCCTGCAACCACTTGAGGATGACGGAGGTATCGAGTCCCCCCGAATAGGCCAGGACCACCTTGCGAATCGTCGACATGTCACCCTCATCAGATGCGGCCAAAATCCAGCCGCGGCCGGTTGCGCGGCCGCGAGGCGCGATGCTAGCAAAAAATGGCCATGCCGCGAAGTGTCCGGCATGCGGAGCGCAAGTGCTATGCTTGTGTCACAAAAAACTCAGGAAGTTCCGATCAGGCAACCTCATCGTCATGGCAAACAGCGTGTTGATCACCGGCGGAGCCGGCTATATCGGCGGGCATGTGGCGCGCCTCCTGGGTCAGCGCGGCGAAGCGCTGATCATTCTGGATGACCTGTCCACCGGCCATCTGGACAACGTGCGCCATGGCCAACTGGTCGTCGGCGATGCGGGCAATGCAGCCCTGCTCGAGGATCTGTTGACCCGCCACGGCATCGATACGGTGCTGCACTTCGCAGCCCGGACCAGCGTTCCGGAATCGGTCGGTCGTCCGCTCGACTACTACGACACCAACACCTGCATGATGCATACCCTGCTCGAGGCCTGCACCAAAGCGGGCGTCCGGCAATTCATGTTTTCATCCACCGCCGCCGTGTATGCCTTGCCGGCGCTCCATCGCCCGGCGACGGAGCAGAGTCCGACCGAACCCAACAACCCCTATGGTCGATCCAAGCTCATGGCCGAGTGGATGCTGCGCGACCTTTCCGCCGTGACGCCGATGCGCCACGCCATCCTGCGTTACTTCAACGTCGCCGGCAGTGCGCCCGGCGCCGGCATCGGGCCGCGCGGGCCGCAAGCGGGCCAGCTGATCAAGGTTGCCTGCGAAGCCGCCCTGGGGCGGCGTCCGTTCGTTGAAGTGTACGGCACGGACTATGACACGCCTGACGGCACCGGCATTCGCGACTACATCCACGTCGAGGATCTCGCTGCCGCTCACGTGCTGGCGCTGGACTATCTGCGAGCCGGCGGTGCATCGGTGACCCTCAACTGCGGCTACGGGACGGGACGCAGCGTGCGTGAGGTTCTGGCCGCAGTGGGCAGCGCCAGTGGTCGCCAGATCGCCACCGTGAACCAGCCCCGGCGGCCTGGCGACCTGCCGCTGATGATCGCGGATCCGGCCCGCCTGCGCGACCTGTTGCACTGGACGCCACGCTACGCCGACCTCAACCTGATCGTCCGCAGTGCGCTGGAGTGGGAACGCACGCTGACACCGATCGCATCGGATCTCGCTCAGCAGGCCGGGTGAGTCGCCGCCTGCGACGATGATTCGGCGGTGCAGGTGCCGCGCGGGGCGGCGGATCGTCCGGGCCAGCCCGACATGTTTGCGTGAAGCAAGGGTTCGTTTGCTTCCTCCCGACAACGGACATCCGGCTGCGAACACGACTCGCGAAGCACCTGCGCCGCGGTCAAGCACAACGCAGCTCGCATGATGGCCTGAATCGCGCAAGCGCTGGCTTGAGGCCGGGTCGGCCGTCGAAACAAATCTCTTGATCCATCGACATGGTCATGCAACACGGACGCGGTACCGTCGATCGCGGTTCACAAGCACTTGAAAAGGAGTTCTCGCATGAAAAAGTTCCTCATCCCCCTGGTCCCGTTGCTGGCCTCCCCTCTTGCCGCACAGGCAGAGCTCCAGAATCTCGCCGACGAGGATCTCGCAGCGATCCACGGCCAAGGCTCCTATTCCTTCAAGGCCGGCCAACTGAATCTCTATACACTCGATGCCAGCGTTCTGGGTGGATATGGTGTCGGCCCCGTCCGCTTCTCCACAGTCTATGACACGGTATACGACCGCAGTCCGGGCCTGGTGGATGCCACCAGGGAAACGGCCCTGAATGCCGGCAATGCCGCACTGGCGCCCGTCAACGTGGCGCTGCAGGCTCAGTTCGCAACCATTCCGGTTTTCGGGACCTATTTGTCCCAAACCTTCACCCCGGTGCGCTTCACCTTTACGCCTGCCGGGCTTCCGCATTGATCGATCGGTCCCGTCCGGGGGCTTGACGCCAGCGGCGGCCATCGCAGGGTGGCCGCCGCTTCCGTCCATGCCGAGTCGTCATTGCGCGACGTGATCGACACCGCCGATGCCAGCGGCGCGCGAGCCCGCCTCCGGTACCGCCCCGATGCGGCCCCTCAGGTCAGTTTTCGCAGAATCTCGATCGCCTCGGCAACGTGCCGGGTGGCGCGAAGCTGGCTCGAGAACATGTGTCGAATGACGCCGTCCCGATCGATGACGAAGGTCACGCGGCCGGGAAGAATCCCCAGCGTCGCGGCCACGCCATAGGCCTTGCGCACGGCGCCGTCCTGGTCGCTGAGCAGCACGAAAGGCAGCCGGTGCTTGCCGGCGAACTGCGCATGGCGGCTCGGCGCGTCGGAGCTGATGCCGATGACCTCGGCCCCCGCACGCTGGAAATCCTCGTACTGATCGCGAAAGGCACAGGCCTCCGCCGTACAGCCGGGCGTGTCGTCCTTGGGATAGAAATACACCACGACCGGCGCGCCCCGGTACTCCGACAGCGCGATGCCGCGACCCTCCGCATTCGGAAGACGAAAATCCGGCGCCTGATCACCCATCTTCAGTGTCTTGCTGGCCGTCATGCGGCACATCCTCCCGGCCATACGGCCCTGGTGCATCGCGAAACCATGTAGTTCGAGTATAGGCCCAACGCGGATCGCGACCCCAAAGAAAAGGGGGCTTGCGCCCCCTTCCCCGATTCAAACCAGCGAACCGTCTTACTCGGGCTTGAAGGTGCACTTGGACTTGGAGAGCACCACGTTGCCCTTCTGCGTCTCGGCCTGCACGATGGCGACGCCGGGCTCGATCACCCACAGCTTGGTGACGATGTCATCGCCGGGATAGACCTGATCGGCAAAACGCGCCTCGAACGAACTGAACCGCGCCGGATCGCTGCCGCACAGGGTGTGCAGGATGGCGCGACCGACGAAGCCGTAGGTGCACAGGCCGTGCAGGAAGGGCTTCGGATAGCCGGACAGCTTGGCGAAGTTCGGGTCGATGTGGATGGGATTCGGATCACCGGACAGCCGATAGAGCGCCGCCTGCTCGGGCCGGGTGTTGTAGGTGACGATGTGGTCGGGCTCGCGCTCGGGGGCGACATTGATGCCCTCGGACGAAGGCCCGCGCTCGCCACCGAAGCCGCCGGCGCCCTTCAGGAAGATGGTCGCGTGGGTCGTGCAGATGGGACCGTCCTTGTCCTGCACCAGCCCTTCCACGCCCAGCACCGCGGCCTTGCCCTTGTCCCACACCTCGGTGATCTTGCCGATGCACTCGACCTTGGCCTGCGGGGGAATCGGGCGATGCAGGGTGATCGCCTGTTCACCGTGCAGCAGATTGGCGAGGTTCATTTCGACCTTGCCCATCATGCCGCCCATGGACATCATGCCGGCGATGACGCCGTAGGTCGGCAGCACCTTGGGGCCCTTCTGCTCATAGACGAAGGCCAGTTCGGTGTCCGGCTGGCAGCCCACGCCGAGGGCGTAGAGCTGCACGTCCTTCTTGGTCCAGGAGGCCGGCATCGGGCTGAAGGTTTCACCGACCAGGTCGGGGGAGATTTTCTTGGCCATAGGATTGTCCTGCTGTTCCTTCAACAGTGGAAAAAAGGTTTTCAAATAGTAGGTAGGGGCTCCATCAGCGTCAAGGAAGCCGAACTCGCCATTGGCAAAGCGGTCTATTGACGCGCCCCCGCCGCCACAACCCGATCAGGAGTCCCCGATGCCGCGCACCGTCCTCATCACCGGCACCTCGTCCGGCATCGGCAAAGCCGCCGTAACGGCTTTTCACCGGCGCGGCTGGCAGGTGGTCGCCACCATGCGCAACCCTGCCCGCGCGGCCGAGTTCGGCTGGCCGGCGGACGTGCTGGTCGAACGCCTCGATCTGACCGACCCCGCCAGCGTGGAGGCCGCGCTGGCATCGGCCGAAGCACGCTTCGGCGCCGTGGATGCGCTGGTCAACAATGCCGGCTACGGCCTCACCGGCGCGATCGAAACCTGCAGTCCCGAGCAGGTTCGCGCATCATTTGAAACCAACGTCTTCGGCACGCTCACCGCCATCCGCACCTGCCTGCCCGGGATGCGCGAGCGCGACCGCGGTGTCATCGTCAATGTCACGAGCATCGGCGGCCGCATGACCTTCCCGTTCTACGGCTATTACAGCGCCGCGAAATACGCGCTGGAGGCGATCAGCGAGGGGCTCTGGCACGACCTTCGGCCGAGCGCGGTGCGCGTCAAGATCGTCGAGCCCGGATTCACCCAGACTGCGTTTGCCGACACCGGGCTGGTGATGGGGCAAATCGACCTGCCCTTCTATCGCGAACGGATTGCGCGCCTGACCGAGCGACTCAGGCGCGGCAGCACGGGGACGCCGCCGGAGGTCATTGCCGAGTGCATCGTCCGCGCCGCAGAAGATCCCGGCCGCCGGCTGCGTTACCACGCTGGTCTCTACGCCGGCCCCTTGCTCGCCCTGCGCCGCCTGCTGCCCGACACCTGGTTCATGGAGATGCTGCGGCGCAATACCGAAAAATGACCCCGAACGATGCCGGCGCCCTATCCTGCCCGCGCGCCCTCCCCTATAATCGGCGCTTCGAAAAAAGGGCGACCGTCGAACCAGCCCTCCCTCAGGACAACGATCGAGAGGCCGAGAATGAAGATCCAGCGTCTGGCGGGCGCCGCTGCGTTTGCGATGCTTTCGGGCATGACACTGGCTGCAAATGCCGAATCCGGTGATGCCCAACAGGGCAAGGTCAAGTTTCAGGGTTGCATGGGCTGCCATTCGTTGCCGCTTGCCAGCAATGCCTACCCGACCTACAAGGTGCCCAAGCTGGCCGGGCAGCATCCGGAATACATCGTGGCGGCGCTGAAGGGCTACAAGAGCCGGGAGCGGACCCACAAGACCATGAACTCGCAAGCCGGCTCCCTGACCGATCAGGACATGCTGGACATCGCGGCCTATCTGGCCACCCTCGACGGACAATGATTCCGCGCCCCTTCCGGAGATATCGATCCATGCGCGCCACCAGTGCCTTGGCTTTCCTCTCTTTCGCCTGTACGCCGCTGATGGCGGGCGCCGCCGGGGATCCCGTTGCGGGACAGCAGAAGGCCGCGCAGGTTTGCGCAGCCTGCCATGGAGCGGACGGCAACAGCCCGAGCGGACAGTTCCCCAGTCTGGCGGGCCAGTACGAGGACTACCTGGTCCATGCCCTGCAGAGCTACCAGAATGGCCAGCGCAAGAACCCGGTCATGGCCGGGATGGCGCAGCCGCTGACCGCGCAGGAGATTCACGATCTGGCGGCTTACTTTTCGGGCCAGAAGGGATTGCGGGTCGCCCGCTGAAATTCAGCGAAATTGCATGACCGGCAGCTCAGCCGGTCATGCGGACGGCCCCGGCTTGCTGCATCAATGCCCGCTCGATGGCATCGCGGGACCGGCGGGCCAACTCACGCCGATCCGTGTCCGCCGCGGACAGTGCCGGCAAAAACACCACGCTCACCGGCAACTCCCGCTCACCGAGCAGCCGCCAGAGGTGATCCAGCAGCGTCTGGGCACCCAGGAACGGGGCCAGTGGGTGGGTCTTCCCGTCCGCTGCCACGTCGGGATAGGCAATGGCGATCGGCTGAACGGCCGTTCGGGTCGACAGCGCCGGCTGATAGAGCCGGGCGTGAAACTTGCCCAACACCGCGCCGTTCCCGGTCGTCCCCTCCGGAAACAGGGTCACGACTTCTGCGCGCCGGAATTGCCAACCCATGATCTCGGTCAGCCGCTGGCTGCTAAGCACATCGCCGCGACGCAGAAACAAGGTGCCCAGCCAACTTGCCATCCAGCCGAGCAGCGGCCATTGCGCAACCTCCGCCTTGGCCACGAACACGGACGGCGCAATCGCGTTCAGGACGACGACATCCAGCCACGAGATGTGGTTCGCCACCCGTAACACGGGCCCATCGGCGGGCGCCCCCGCGACGCTGATCCGCAAGCCCAGCATCCGGGCCAGCACGCGAAACCAGTGCCGGGTGACGCGCTGACGGAGCGAACGCCACCACGGCCTGGCGACGACCCAAGCTGGAATCAGGATCAGCAGAACCAGCACAGCGGCGTAGAGCAAATGCGGTGCGATCCGGGCCAGTCGCCCGGCCCGGATCCAGGTTCGTGGATTCACGCGGCCACCCGGAAGTGCCGGGCATAGCGCTGGGCCACCCGTTGCTGGTCGAGGAGAATGAACACGTCGGCCACGTTGAAGTCCTCGTCCCAGCAGGGCTCGGCGGCAATCTGAGCGCCCAGTCGGAGGTAGGCCTTCAGCAGCGGAGGCATGGGCGCCGGCCGGGAATCGACCGCCACTGAACCCGGCAGGCGATGGTGTGCACGAACCGACCAGCCGGCGTCGAGCGTTTGCTCGGAACGCAACTGACCGATCAGGGCTTGGACGGCACCGAAGCCGTCCTCCAAACCGATGGAACAGCATCCGATCAGGTAGTCGCAACGCTCCGACTTGAGCATCTCCGCCACGCCCATCCACAAGGTGGCGATGGTGAGGCCATTGCGATAATCCGGATGGATGCACGTCCTCCCCAGTTCCATGAATCGCCCCGGACGATCCAGAACGGCGGTCAGATCAAATTCGGTCTGCGAGTAGAAGCCTCCAGCCGACCGCGCCTCTTCGGGCAACAGAATCCGCGTGTAGCCGGCGATCTGCCGACGCGCGTCATCCCAGACCAGCAGATGCCGGCAGTGCTCATCGAACCGGTCCACATCGTGATCGGGCACGGTCGTGTGCAACAAGGCGCCCATGTCCCCGGCAAAGATCCGGTAACGCAGGCGCTGGGCTGCCCGAATCTCGTCCTGATCGGCTGCGGGACGGACCTTGAGGTCGCTCGCCTTCACCGCGTCGCTTCGAAGCGTTTGCTCGCTCATGCGCACTCCTGGGGTGTCATTAACCGCAAGAGCTTAAAAATGCGTGATGACGAAGCGATGAACCGAGCGTGACGGTTGGATGATGGCGTGAACGGCCAAAGGCACGATATATTGAAAGCCCGAGGCGCCGCGACCGTCGGCAGGCAAGCGACGAATCTCATGACCGCAGCAGCTCTCGCCGACATCCTGAAAGCAGGCATTCCGCTCACGGGCTTCATGGGTGTCGAGGTTCAGTATTATGATGGGCATGAGCTCCGCTTGGCCGCACCGTATGAGCCGAACCGCAACCACAAGGGTGCAGCGTTCGGCGGCAGCCTCGCGGCGCTGGTGGTCGTCACGGGCTGGGCGATGGTGGAACTGGCGCGGCGTGAGCGAGGGTTGGACGCCGAGGTGGTGATCGCTCAATTGGAGACACGGTATCTGGCCCCCGTCACCACGACGCTCGTCAGCCGCTGCGAACGGCCGCCGACCGAGATCATGGAGGCGCTTTTCACGGAATTCATGACGTGCGGCAAGGCAGCCGTCGAGTTGACGATTACAATCGAAGGCAAGCGGCCGGGTTCGGTGACGAGTCGGGCGCGCTATGTGCTGATACGACGCTCAACACAGCGAGACGATTAACGATCGAGGAGGTTTTGCCATGGCGGCGATCCTAATGGAGCAAGATGCTCCGCGTTTTCTGGGCATGAACCCGCGCCAGATCAATTTCTGCGGTTTTTCCATCTGCGTCCTGCTGATGGCATACGCCTATTACCTGCAGTACGTGGAGGGACGCGAACCCTGCCCGCTCTGCATCTTCCAGCGCGTCGGCCTCGTGGCTCTGGGCCTGACCTTCCTCGGTCTGACCCTGCACCAGCCCGGCCGCATCGGGCGGCGCATCTATGCCGTCGTGCTGGGGCTCGTTGCGATGGCCGGCGCCGGCGTCGCCGGCCGCCATGTGTGGCTGCAACATCTCCCGCCCGAACGCGTCCCGGCCTGCGGGCCCGATCTGGCGACCATGATGCAGGCGTGGCCGTTGCAGACGGTCATCCAGAATGTGCTGAAAGGCAGCGGCGAATGCGCGATCGTCGATTGGACCTTCATCGGCATCAGCATTCCCGGCTGGTGCCTCATCTGGTTCGTCATCATGGGCGTGGTCGGCGTGACCATGAATGTCCGCGCGTCGCTGACGTCCTGATTCCCGCCGGACGCGCCCGCCGACTTCGAGACACGGCGGGCGCTACGCCCCTTGCCGCAGGATTGTCCGCCCCGTCAGCCGGCCATTTCCGGCAGATAGGCCCGCCAGTCTCGCGACGGGTCGCCGAAGGCCAGGAAAGACGGATTCAGAATCTCGGCCTTGGCGTTGTAGCGCATCGGATGACCGGTGAGATCCGTAAGTCGCCCGCCGGCAGCCTCCAGCACGGCTTGGGCCGCAGCCGTATCCCATTCGCTGGTGGGACCCAATCGCGGGTAGACGTCCGCCTTGCCTTCGGCCACCAAACAGATCTTGAGTGAGCTGCCCATGCTCGCGAGGTCGCACGGCCCGAGGCGCTCCAGATAGGCGGTGATTTCCGGGCTCTGATGGCTGCGACTCGCGACAACCGTGACGCGCTCGCCCGCCGGACAGGACCGCACGGCGAGCGGGATCGTGGTGCCCCCGGACTCGATCTTGAATGCGCCGCGGGCCGGACTCGCCGCGTAGCAGACTCCCGTCGCAGGCACCTGTACCACACCCAACACGGGCCGATGGTCCACGATCAGCGCGACATTGACGGTAAACTCACCATTGCGCTTGAGAAACTCCTTGGTTCCATCGAGCGGATCGATCAACCAATAATGCGTCCACCCGGACCGCTCGGAAAAATCGGGCAAGCCACCTTCTTCGGACAACACCGGCCAATCCGGCGTCAGCCGTGAAAGTCCCGCCGCCAACAAGCGATGCGCCGCCAGATCGGCTTCGGTCAGCGGTGACTGGTCGACCTTGACGCGTGCGCCAAAGTCCTCCCGCGCGTAGACGGCGAGGATGTCCCGCGCCGCCTCGGTGGCAAACCGGATCACCGGATCGAGCAAGGCATCGACACTCGACATGCAGATCATTCTCCTTGGCTGGAAGCGGGGCCTGTGGGCGTTCGGCGGCGTCGCGTCGGTCGCGGCGAATCGCCGGCGGACTCGGGCGATACGGCGTGCCCCGCGCGACGCGGCGGCGCGATGGCTGGCGCGGGCTCAGGGAGGGCGGCGACCGGGATCTTGTGGCCGATGAAGGCTTCGATGTCCGGCAAGGCGTAACAGTAGTGTTCACAGCACAGCGACACGGCGTCCCCATCGGCTCCGGCCCGCGCCGTGCGGCCGATGCGATGTACATAGTCCTCGGCGTCCTGAGGCAGATCGTAGTTGATGACCAGACCCACGTCTGGGATGTGCAATCCACGGGCCGCGACATCGGTGGCCACCAACACCCGGGCATGCCCCTCGGTGAATTCTTGCAGCAGCGCCAGCCGCTTGTTCTGCGGGACGTCGCCGCTGAGCCGTCCGACAGCGACATGCTGCGCACGCAGTCGCTGTTCGATTTTCTCGGATACCCGGCGCGTATTGACGAAAATGATGGTGCGTTCATCCGCGTGGGCATGGAGCACCGCTCGCAGCACCGCCATCTTTTCGTCGCTCGCCACATGGTACAGCCGCTCACGGGCACCGGCGGCAGTGACCTGTTCCGCCTGGGTCCGGATGACCTGCGGATCGTTCATGTGCTCGTAGGCCAATTCGGTCACCCGGTGCGACAGGGTGGCGGAGAACAGCAAACCCAGCCGCTGCTGCGGGGGCGGCAGACGACGCATCAGAAAGCGCACGTCGCTGATGAAACCCAAGTCGAACATCCGGTCGGCCTCGTCCAGTACCAGCACCTCGACCGCCTTCAGGTCGAACACCCCCTGCTTCAGGTAGTCGATGAGCCGGCCGGGCGTGCCGACCAGCAGGTCCACCCCGTCCCGGAGCGATTCCCGCTGGGCCTGATACCCCGTACCCCCGTAGACCACACCCAGCTGCAGGCCGGTCGATGCGCCGAGCTGCAGGCCATCACGATGAATCTGGACCGCCAATTCCCGGGTGGGCGCCAATATCAGGGCTCGAGGCTGGGTGGGTTTCCGGTGAACGTCCGGCGCCTGGGTCAACAAGCGCTGCATCGCCGCAAGCAGAAAGGCTGCCGTCTTCCCCGTCCCGGTCTGGGCCTGTCCCGCCACGTCCCGTCCGGCCAGTGCGAACGGCAGGCTCGCGGACTGGATCGGGGTGCAATGGGAAAAGCCCGCCAGCGCCGTTCCGGCGAGCAGGGCGGGATGGAGCGCGAGATCGGAAAATGCCTGTGGCGGCGAAGCAGTTGCGGTCGGTTCCGTCATGAGGTCCTGCCCTGTCCCGCCGGCGCGACGCGGCAAGCCGCCCTATTGCATTTCGGGTCAATCACTGGGTAATCTAGCTCCGAGCTGTTTCCTTGGATCTACTGTCTATTCTGCCTCATCCGGTCCGGCCGAGTCACATTCGGTCGGGTTCCCGCCGACGCTTTCTGCGCGTTTCCGGCACGAGAATTCAGTTTCCTATCTTGCTGTGGAGGTATGTTTCGTGAGCGGTGCGATCACCCATGTCACGGATGAGAGTTTCGAGCGGGAAGTGCTGCTGTCCCAGTTGCCGGTCCTGGTGGATTATTGGGCCGAATGGTGCGGGCCCTGCAAGATGATCGCGCCGATTCTGGACGAAATGTCTGAGCAGTATGCAGGACGACTCAGGATCGCGAAACTCAACATCGATGAAAACCCCCAGACTCCTCCCAAATACGGTATTCGCGGCATTCCGACGCTGATGCTCTTCAAGGGAGGCAATGTCGAGGCAACGAAGGTCGGTGCGCTGTCGAAGTCGCAACTGACGGCCTTTCTCGACAGCCAGCTATAATCTGTCGGACGCGCGCAGCGCCTTGAATGGCCCCCGGCATGGTCCGGGGCCATCCGCGAACAGAACCACAACAACCAGATCTGCGGCAAAGACCTCCCCCATCGTCCCGTGTTCGGCCCCAGAGAACGCAAACGGTCCGCAAGCCCATCCACGCCATCCCCCAAGCCATTTCCCATCATTCGAGCTCGGCTCAGCCCATTTCGAGTAACCACTGCATGAACCTCACCGATCTGAAGAAAATGCCGGCCGCCGAGCTCGTCGCTCTGGCGCAGTCGATGAACATCGAAGGGACTGCGCGCTCGCGCAAGCAGGACATCATCTTCGCCATCCTGAAACACGTCGCCAAGAACGGCGACGAAATCTTCGGCGACGGCATCGTGGAAATCATGCAGGACGGCTATGGCTTTCTGCGGTCGGGAGACAGCTCGTACCTGGCCGGTCCCGATGACATCTATGTCTCGCCGAGCCAGATCCGACGCTTCAACCTCCGCACCGGCGACACCGTCACGGGGCGGATTCGCCCCCCCAAGGAAGGCGAACGCTACTTCGCGCTGCTGAAAGTCGATGAAATCAACTTTGAACGGCCCGAAGCCTCCCATCACAAGATCCTGTTCGAAAACCTCACGCCGCTGTTCGCCAAGGAAAACCTGGGGCTCGAGCAGGGCAACGGCAGCACCGAAGACCTGACCTCGCGCATCATCGACATGATCGCGCCCATCGGCAAAGGGCAACGCGGTCTCGTCGTCTCGCCGCCCAAGGCCGGCAAGACCATGATGTTGCAGAACATCGCCCACAGCATCGCGGCCAATCATCCCGAGTGTTACCTCATCGTCCTGCTCATCGACGAACGCCCCGAGGAAGTCACCGAAATGAGCCGTTCGGTGCGCGGCGAAGTGATCGCCTCGACCTTCGACGAGCCGGCGACCCGCCACGTCCAGGTTGCGGAAATGGTGATCGAGAAGGCCAAGCGACTGGTCGAGCACAAGCGGGACGTCGTGGTGCTGCTCGATTCCATCACCCGTCTGGCGCGGGCCTACAATACCGTGGTGCCCTCCTCCGGCAAGGTGCTGACCGGCGGTGTCGACGCCAACGCGCTGCATCGGCCCAAACGCTTCTTCGGCGCAGCCCGCAACATCGAGGAAGGCGGCTCGCTGACCATCATCGCCACTGCCCTGGTCGATACCGGCTCGCGCATGGATGATGTGATCTACGAGGAATTCAAGGGCACCGGCAACATGGAAATCCACCTGGAACGCCGTATCGCCGAAAAGCGCATCTTCCCGGCGATCAACATCAACCGCTCGGGAACCCGGCGCGAGGAGTTCCTCATCCCGCAGGAAGAAATGCAGAAGATCTGGATACTGCGCAAGCTCCTGCACTCCATGGACGAACTCGCCGCCATCGAGTTTTTGCTCGATCGCATGAAAAACACCAAGACCAACGGCGAATTTTTCGACACCATGAAGCGGGGTTGAACGCGTGAGTCGCAAGACGCTGACGATGGATGACCGACTCGGCGCCTATCTCTGCGGATTCGGCGTGCGCGAACCGGACATCGCCCGCGCCCTGCGCGAGGAAACCGCGCGCCTCCCCGAAGCCAACATGCAGATCGCGCCGGAACAGGGTCAGTTCCTGGACTTCCTGATCCGCAGCCTGGGCGTGCGGCGCAGCCTCGAGATCGGCGTCTATACAGGCTATAGCGCCCTCATCACGGCACTGGCCCTGCCGGAGAACGGCGAACTCGTCGCATGCGACATCAGCGCGGAATGGACGGCGATCGCCCGGCGCTACTGGCAGCAAGCCGATGTTGCCGATCGCATCCGCCTGCACCTTCGGCCCGCGCTGGAAACCCTGCACGCGCTGATCGATGCCGGGGAATCGGGCCGATTCGACTTCGCCTTCATCGACGCAGACAAGACCGGGTATGCCGCCTATTTCGAGGCCTGCCTGAAACTGCTGCGGCCGGGCGGCGTCATCGCGGTGGACAACACCTTGTGGTCCGGCCATGTGGCGGACCCTGCGATCACCGATGAAGATACGGTCGCCTTGCGGGCTTTCAACGCCGCGCGGCGCAGCGACGAGCGCATCGACCTGTGCCTGTTGCCCGTGGCAGACGGCCTCTCGCTGGCCCGAAAAAGGGCCTGAACCGCGAGCTTTGCCCTTGGGCAGACGAGATCCATGTGCGTGACGCGCCGGCATCCCGGCACGCCTGATCGGCGGCGTCAGAATCCCAGACGCGCGCCGAACCGCCATTCGGACAGATCCTGGCCTTGCAGATCCTTTTCGTACTCGCCCGTCGTGTACGAAGCAGTCAATCCGAGGTTGGGCGACAGCCGATACAAGGCGCCCAGGGAATAGCGCAGCAGTCCGGAGGTGACCTCGTCCCGGCGATTGTCCAGCGCGTTCTGCAAGACCTCGAATTCAAGCGCGAAAGCCTCCTGAATGCCCATCCGCAGCCCACCGCCCAGGCCATAGCCCTGCCAGAGGTCGGTCGCGAACAACTCGTCGTGGCGATGCAGGTAAGAGACGCCCCCGAACAGATCCATCGAGATGCCGGTCAATGGGGCGGTCAAGGTGTAGCGTCCGCCGATTCCGGCAGACAGCGCGTCCAGCGGAAGACTGAAGTCCCCCAGGATCTCGCTGCGTGAACGGTATCCCGTGGTGAGGAAAAAATGGTCCCCCAAGGGCTGCGGCGAGACGACATCGGGGCTGGTATCACCGAGGCCATCGAAGCCCAGGTGCGCCTGGTAAGCGCGCTCCAGCACATCCGCCGAGAGAAAACCTGCGCCATGGGCCTGCCCCATGCCCACCCCAAGCCCCAGCAGCAAAACGCCCACCGATCTGCTTTTTTTCATGGATTGCGCTTCCCCCTTCAACCTTCCCCCTTCTGGAAAACCCAGCTTTGGCTGGCGTGCCAGAAGTCTACTCAAACCTGCCCGCGTGGGACACCCATCAGCGCCGCGGATACCAGAGCACGAGGCCTGGCACCAGACTCACGATCAAGCTCGTGGCCAACGGAACATAAACCGCGACGGTATCGCTGCGCCAGTAAAAGTCGCCCGGCAATCGGCCCAGCCGCAGACGCGTCGACCATGGCCGGGAAACGCCGATCCCCACCAGCAGGAATCCGGCCATGATCAATCCACGCTGCATGTTCAATGCGCCTGCCCGCGGTCGATGTGTCCCAGGTCGCGATCCGGATCGATGCGGTCCCGGACCCGTTGCTTGATCTCCCGGGCCTCCGGAAAACGACCCTCCCGGGCACGCGACCAGAGCAGTTCGTCATTCAGGTGAATCTCGAAAATGCCCCCCAAACCCGGCCGCAGGGCGACCTCCTTCACATCCTGCCCGAAAGTCATTAGCAACTCCTGCGCCAGCCAGGCCGCTCGCAACAGCCATTGACACTGGGTGCAGTAGGCGATGACGATCCGGGTGTCTTGCATGTGCGCTACCCTGTTGCCTGGACGGCGACGCGCCCGCCGGACGCGTTGAGACGCGTAGAGTATAGCCACATGACAGCGGCCCCGACGGAACTGGAGTCATCATGCACTTCCCGCGCGCAAGAGGCTCCCGAAGAGTGCAGCGCCGACTCGAGCGACCCAGAATGGCCGCCGGTCGTCGGGCCGGGCCAGGGGCCGCGCTGGTCATCGCGGCCCTGAGCCTGACCCCACCGGCTCGAGCCGCCACATGCCCACCCACGCCCGATACGCTGTCGCTGCCCGCCGGATGGTGCGCACAGGTCTTTGCGCACGGCCTCGGCGCGGCGCGTCATCTGGCGGTCGGCCCGGGCGGCACCGTCTACCTCATCACCGACGGTCCAGCGCGCACGGCTGAACCGCCCTTCCCGGCGGTGGACGGCCGTGGACCGATCATCGCGCTGCAGGACCGGGACGGCGATGGCCGTGCCGATGCGGGATTTCGTTTCGGCGCAACCGGCGGCACCGGTCTGGCCCTGACCGGAACCGCCCTGTTCATTGGCGAAAACCTTCGCGTCCTCCGCTATGCCTTGGACCGCCAAAGCGGATGGCCGGTCGGGTCGGCTGCGGTCGTGGTCAGCGGATTTCCTGATCAGCGTCAGCATGCCGCCAAATCCATCGCGCTCGACGGCCGGGGAGGACTCTATGTGAACGTGGGCGCGCCCTCGAACGCCTGCCAAGAGGTGGATCGCAGACCTGGTTCGCCCGGCCTGGATCCCTGCCCGGAACGAGACGCACAAGCCGGGATCTGGCGCTACGAGGCGACCCGGACCGGACAGCGCCATCCCGCCGACGGGACGGCGCAGGCACGCGGCGTTCGCAATGCGCTCGCCCTGGCCTGGCGCAAGACCGATGAGACGCTCTACGCCCTCCAGCACGGCCGCGATCAACTCGGCGGCCTCTGGCCGGCATACTTCGACGCACAGGCCAACGCCGAAAAGCCGGCCGAGGAATTGCTGCGTCTCGCTCCAGGCAGCGATTTCGGGTGGCCATACTGCTATTTCGACCCGGCTCTGGACCAGCGCGTCCTGGCCCCGGAATATGGCGGAGACGGCCGTCGTGTCGGCCGCTGCGGCGCGTACCCGCGGCCCCTGCTCGCGCTCCCGGCACATCTGGCCCCCAACGCCCTCGCCTTCGATGACGATGAGCGCCTGCCGCCGCCCTATCGCGGCGGCGCGCTGGTCGCGCTGCATGGATCGTGGAACCGTGCGCCCCTGCCTCAGGCCGGTTACGCCATCGCGTTCGTGCCGTTCACGCGGCAGGGCGCGGCCGGGTCCAGCCGCACATTCGCGGGGGAATTCGCCGGTCGCGATCCGATCCGCGATCCCGGCGCCGCCCGCTACCGGCCCGGCGGGGTGGCCATTGGCCCCGACGGCGCGGTCTATGTCGGCGACTCCCGGCAGGGCCGCATCTGGCGTCTGTGGGCGCCTCGCGCGGTGGCTGAATGAGCAGCGGGCTGGGCGCTGGCTCGATCGCGTTCGACTCCCCGGCGACCCTGCGCGGTATCGGGATGAGCATCGGGCCTGCTCGTGTCGGGCGTGCCTGCAATGCTCGCAGCGTGAAAAGGACTCCGTCGAGGCTGCGCATGCCGTCGACCACCACCCGATACCGCCGGGCAAAGCGCCCATGAGCCGCCTGAAACAGGAACTCCCGCTGCAGACCTGCCTGGTCGGTGGCGCCGTCCGCGACGCGCTGCTCGGTCTGCCGGTACATGAACGCGACCATGTGGTCCTCGGCGCAACCCCAGAGCAGATGCGCGCCCACGGCTTCCGGCAGGTCGGGCGTGATTTCCCGGTGTTCCTGCATCCCGCGACCGGCGAGGAATACGCCCTCGCCCGCACCGAACGCAAAAGCGGCCCGGGTCACCACGGCTTCATGGTTCATGCCGAACCGGACGTGACGCTGGAAGACGACTTGCGCCGACGCGACCTCACCATCAATGCCATGGCACGCGCCGCCGACGGCACACTGATCGATCCCTTTGGTGGCCAGCGCGATCTGGCGGCGCGCCTGCTGCGGCATGTTTCTCCCGCCTTCGTGGAAGACCCGCTGCGCGTGCTGCGCGTCGCGCGTTTCGCCGCCCGCCTGGCGCCGCTGGGTTTTGCGGTTGCGCCCGAAACCCTGTCGCTGATGCGCCGGATGGTCGCCACGGGGATGCTGGCTGAACTGCCGCCCGAGCGAATCTGGCGGGAATGGGAGAAAGCCCTGGAACAGGCGGCGCCCGGGATGTTTTTCGAGGTCCTGCAGGGCTGCGGGGCGCATGCGGTGCTGTGGCCCGAACTGCCTTGGCCCGCGCAGGGGCAGCCGCTCTGGCGGCGCTTTCTCGACCGTCTGGCGGCCGATGACCCCCGCCCGACGGTGCGCTATGCCGGCCTGTGGCATGCCGCCGCCGCAGGGCCGGCCGCCCACGGCGCAGTCGCCGCGCGGCACCGCGTCCCGGCTCGCTTCGCCGATCTGGCCGCTCTGGCGCTGGGACCGGGGGCGTCGCTGCCGGCGGGAAACGATCCGGAACCCTGGCTCGCCTTTCTGGAGCGTTGCGACGCGCTGCGTCGGCCCGCCCGGCTGATGGAATTCATCGACTTGCTCCGGGCATGGGAAGACTTTACCGATGCGACCCTACGCCGCGCGGACCGTCTGGGTACCGCCTTGGCAGCAGTCCAGACGGTCATCAGCGAACCGCTGCGCAAAGCGGGCCTCACGGGCCCGGCGTTGGGGCAGGCCCTGCGTCACGCCCGGCTGCAATCGGTGCGAAGGGTTCTTGCCGAGGGCTGATCCTGGCTGCACCCGCCCCAGGTCGGCGCCGCACGACACCCCGCCCGCCCGGGATGGCGAGGGCGCGCGCCGACCCGCATAATGGCCGCCGTTCACTTGCTGGAGCTTTCGCATGTCGGCCTACCTTGCGGCACTGATCCTGGGCATCATCGAAGGCCTGACCGAATTCCTCCCGGTTTCCAGCACCGGGCATCTGATCCTCGCCGCCGAACTCATGGGCGTGCACGATGAGAAGGGCAAGCTGTTCGAGGTCGTGATCCAGCTCGGCGCCATCCTGGCCATATGCTGGGAGTATCGCGCGCGGCTCGGCGCGATCATCCGCGGCTTGCCGAACGATCCTGCGGCGCAACGCTTTGCGACCAACGTCCTGATCGCCTTTCTGCCGGCCGCGGTGCTGGGCGCGCTGTTCATTGGGCCGATCAAGTCGGTCCTGTTCCAGACGCCCATCGTGGCGGCCGCCTGGATCCTGGGTGGCGTGTTCATCCTCTGGACCGAACGGCGCACGCACGTCGTGCGCGTCCACCGTGTGGAGGAGATGCGCGCCCGCGACGCGCTCAAGGTGGGGCTGGCCCAGACCGTGGCGCTCATTCCCGGCGTGTCACGCTCGGGCGCCACCATCATCGGCGGGCTCTGGTTCGGCCTCTCGCGCCAGGCGGCGACGGAATTCTCCTTCTTCCTCGCCATCCCCACCATGTTTGCCGCAACCCTCTACGACCTCTACAAACATGGCGACCTGCTCGGCGCCGCCGATCTGGGGCCGTTTGCAGTGGGTTTCCTGGCGGCCTTCGCCAGTGCCTTCGTCGCGGTGCGCGCCCTGTTGCGCTACATCCAGCACCACGACTTCACCCTGTTTGCCTGGTACCGCATCGGCTTCGGCCTGCTCATCCTGGTCTTGGCCTGATGCCGGCGTCGCACCGACCGCTCACCACCGCGGGCGGCGCGCTGCGACTATCGGTCGCAGTCCACGCACGCCGGCATTGTGCCAAGCTGATCCAGTCGCAGCGCACGCGCACCGGCCTCGGAGGGCGCTGCATTCCCTCGAATCCATGGAGAATCCAATGACCGTCAAGACCGGGCTGACCGGCGCGCTGATACTGGGCATGAGCCTCGCCGCGGGGGCCGCCGCGCCCGATGCGTCGCATCATGGCCCGATGGCCCAGCATCACCACGATACCCGCACCCCGCTGCCGCTCAGCCTGCCGATGGCCAACCACCAGAAGCAGAACATGCGCGCGCACCTCGAGGCCGTCCAGGCGATCGTCGCGGGCCTTGCCAGAAAGGACTTCCCCGCCATCGAGACAGCCGCATCCGCCATGGGCTATTCCCGCGAGATGGAAGGCCAGTGTCAGCGCATGCGCGCCGGCGCACCGGGATTTGCCGAGCGCGCGATCGCCTTTCACAGGACCGCGGATGAAATCGCCGCCGCCGCGCGCCGCAAGGACGCCGATGGGGTCCTGACGAGCCTGAGCCGCACCTTGGCGCAGTGCACCGGCTGTCACGCCAACTACAGACAGGAAATCCTCGGGGAAGATGGGCCGGGCGAGTTCTGGCAACGGATGGACGGGCACCCCTGAGGCCGCTGGTGTGCCGCACCCCTCCCCAGACGGCGCGGACAGGGTGTCATCCGAGCGTCACCCCATCGGCCAGAGCCGGCCGCGCTGATCGAATAGATCGCATGCGGTCGGGACCTCGAGGCCGCCCTTGCCGAGCGCCATCACCTTGAACGCCTCGCCCATCTCCCCCGGCATGAGCAGGCGCTTGGTGCGCTGCAGGACGTTGTAGTCCGCCACCGGATCGAGCCGCGCCAGTTCCGACTCGATGCCTGCGCCGATCAGGAACGCGGCCTGCGTGGTATAGCCCGCCACCGTCCAGCCGGCGGCCTGCGCGGCCTCGGCGAGCGCCGTGAAATCGACCCAGGCGGTGATGTCCTGCAAGCCCGGCCACCGATAGGGATCATCGAGGGCGCGGTGGCGATAGTGGCAGCGCAAGGTGCCGGTCGCCCGTTCAGGGTGATAGTACTGATGGCGCGGCAGGCCGTAGTCGATCCACAGCATCGCCCCCCGCGAGAAACTCGCGCCCAGCGAGGCCATCCAGGCCGGCAGCCAGGGCTGGATTTCCGTGGTGTAGCCGGGCGGCAGTGTCTGCCCCAGCACCGCCTCGATGGCCTCGAGTTGGCCGGTGAGCTCGGGTGAGGCCGGTGCGAGCGTATCGGCAAAGCCCTGCGCCGCATCCCCGCTGACGCGCAGTTCCCGCCAGCCCGCATCGGTCCTGCGCGCCCGCACCACGGGCAGCGCATCCAGCACCTCGTTGGCCAGCAGCACGCCGTCGATCGGCACGTCAGGAAGCGCGTCGAGCCAGCGCACCCGGTCGAGCAACTCCGGAACGCGGCGATGCAGAAGTTGGCGCTGGCGCTCGCGCAGCTCGGCGCTGCGCTCGAGGATCGCGTAGGTGGCCGGCAGCTGGCCACGTTGGGCCAGCGCCGCAAGGACATCGGCGGCCAGCACCCCACTGCCCGCCCCCAACTCGAGCATCCAGGCATCGGCCCCCAGTTGCGCCAGCCACTGCGCACACGGCCCAGCGAGCGTACGACCGAACAGCGGTGTGAGCTCGGGCGCGGTGACGAAATCGCCCTCCGGCCCGAATTTGGCGGCGCCGGCGCTGTAATAGCCGAGCCCCGGCGCGTAGAGCGCGAGTTCCATGTAGCGATCGAAGCCGATGCTGCCGCCGGCTTGCATGATCTCTGCAGCGATGTGCGCGCAGAGCCGATCGCTATGGACCCGTGCAGCCGCGGACGGAAGAGGAAGATCCGAAGGAGAAGATACGGTTACCATGGGCGGATTGTGTTCCAAACGACGAGGCGCCGCCATGGCCCACGACCCTCCCCCCTGCGTGCTCGTCACCGGCGCCGCACGGCGCATCGGCGCCGCCATCGCCCGCGAACTGCACGGCCGGGGGGCGCGCGTGCTGGTCCACCACCACCACGCCGCCGAGGCCGCCCGCACGCTGGCGGATGAACTCGACGCGCAACGCGCGGACAGCGCCGATTGTCACGGGGCGGACCTGCGCGAGCCGGCCCAGCTCGAGGCGCTGGCCGAGGCCGCCCGGCGCCGCTGGGGAAGGCTGGACGGTCTCGTGCACAATGCGTCCACCTTCTACCCGACGCCTGTCGGCGCCACGACGGCCGCGCAATGGGACGATCTCATGGGCACCAACCTGCGCGCGCCCTATTTCCTCACCCAGGCCCTGGCGCCGGCCCTGCGCGCCAGCCGCGGCGCCGTGGTGAATGTCGTGGACATCCACGCCGAACGACCGCTCAAGGATCATCCGGTCTATTCCGCGGCCAAGGCGGGCCTGGCGATGATGACCCGCGCGCTGGCGCGCGAACTGGCGCCGGACGTGCGGGTCAACGCGGTCGCCCCCGGCGCCATCCTCTGGCCGGAGCGGCCGATGTCCACGCAGGCCCGCGAGCGCATCGTGGAGCGGGTGGCGCTGAAACGACCCGGGACGCCCGAGGACATCGCGCGCACCGTCGCCTTCCTGCTGTTCGACGCGCCCTACGTCACCGGCCAGGTGCTGGCAGTGGACGGGGGTCGCAGTCTGGGCTCCTGAGCGCTGCGGCCACGGGCGCATCCGCGGGCGATCCGATGCGGACGAGCCAAAGAAATTCGTCTCCGGCATCGAGCGCGCAATGTCCGGCCACCGGCACCGCCGCCATCAAGGTCGTCACGGTGCGGTTCGGCGCCAGCACCCACCGGGTCTCGAACCGCTGCAGATCGCTCACCCGCTCGGCCCGCGGGATGGGACGGTCGAGGTAGTAGATGAGATTGGTCAGGTCGGTGCGCCAGGACACGAGCGGCTCATCCTGAGCCACGAGCCGCGCGAGCCGGCCGGCGGCCTCGCGCTCGGCATAGCGATCGGTACCCCACAGCCGCGGACTGAACGCCAGGCTGGCGGTGGTGATCATGAAGAGGTTGGCCGTGATGAGCATGGCGCCCGGCAGCGACAGGCCGCCACGCCGCCGATGGCGGTGCCAGGCCCATGCGGTCAGGCCGACGATGAGCAATAGGCCACCAGCCGGCAGATCGAGGCGGGAGCGATAGAGCAGTCCGACCGCGGTCACGCCGACCAGCGTCAAGAGGCCATGCCCGAGCAGCCAGACCGGCATCCAGCGCCTCAGGCGTTCGCCGGTCCAGAATCGCTCCGCCGCGATCGACAGCACGACAGCCAACGCGGGCAGCACCGGCAGCATGTAATACCAACGCTCCTGGGGACCGAAGCTCAGCATCACGGCCGGCACGGCCACCACCAGGCCCAGCCAGACCAGTGCCGGACGCCGGACGGGATCGATGCGTCGCAAGGCGATCAGCGCCGGCAGGAGCGCCACCCACGGCAATACGAGCTGCCAGGTGCGATAGAAGTAATAAGGGTCGCCATCGAGCAGTCCCGGCCGCAGCAGCGCCCCACCCAGCTGTGAATTTTCCAGAGTGGCTTGCCCGACGCGCTCCCCGACCGCGTACCACCACGGCACATTCAGCGCCACGATAATCAGGAGCCCCGACAGCGGTCGCAACAGGGCCAGCGTCTGGGAACGCAGCGGCGCATGCAGGCAGACAAAGGCGACGCAGGCCAGCACCAGCATGACCGGCAGCTGCGGCCCCTTGGTCAGACAGGCCAGCGCATAGGCGGTCCACATGCCCAGCACCCAGCGCCCGCGGTGCTTGGCGTCCGTGGCCTGCCAGGCCCGCACGAAACCGAGCAGGCCCAAGGCGCACCAGAACGCATAGAGCATTTCGGGGCGGGCACTGTGCGTGTAGTAGAACGTGCCGTAGGAAGAGGCGGCAATGGCTGCGGCCATCAGGCCGATCGCCGGGCTCGCCAACGCCGTTCCCAGCGCGCCGGAGAGGGCGACCAGCCCCCCGCCCGCCAGCACGGAGACGAATCGCCCTTCCCAGGGTGCCACGCGGTTCAGATCCCCAGCGATGTCGGCCACCGCGGCCGTGAGCCAGTAATTGAGGGGCGGTTTGTTCAGCCGCGGGCGATCGTTCAGATACGGCACCACGAAATCACCGCGGTCGTGCATCTCCTCGACGGTGCGCACCACGAAGGTCTCGTGGGGCTCCATCGGCAGGTCCACCATGTTGGCCATGCCCACGAGCAGGGTGAGCACCACCAGCCAGCCGTGCCAGAAACGCATGTCGCGCAGCGTCATGGCGCAGGGCTGTCGCAGTCGCGGGCAGCCTCGGGCCCGACCAGATACCATTGCTCGCGGTGGGCCCGGCCCAGGGCGATGGCGAGCCGCGATTCGAAACAGGGCTCCAGCCGTTCCTCCGGCAGGAGCACCCAGCGCCCGGGTGCCATCCGCATCCAGGCGATGGCCTCTGCCGCCTCCCCGATCCGGTCGGCGCGGCGATAGCCGAAGGTCATGATGGGACGATCCGCCTGGTAGAGGAACTGCTCCTTCCAGTCGACCATACCCAGCTCGGCGCCGGGATCGAGGCGAGTCCTGACCTCGCGCATCAGCGAACGCCCCGAGCGGACGTCGTCCAGCATGGGTGCGGCCCAAAAGCCATGCAGCCACCAGCCGGTCAGCAGCGTGCCGAGCAAGGCCCGGAACCCGCGGCGCGGCCCCAGCCATGCCGCCAGTGCCAGACTGGCCGCGGTCAGGATGGCCAGCGGCGCCCAGGGCTGTACCCGATAGCGCGCCATCAATTCCGGCACGATGCGCTCATCGATCCAGGCGAGGTACAGCCAGCCCGTCAGGAGTCCCAGACCGAGCGTTACGACCACGCCCCAGGCCAGCGCCTGAACCGGCCGCTTGCGCAAAAGGCCCGGCAGCAGCGGCGCGCACGCCAGCGCAAAGGCCGGAGTGGCCGGCAACAGGTAGAGCCCCCGCTTGCCGCTGCTGAGGCTGAAGAAGACGATCACGACGAGCACATAGCCCAGCAGCAGTGCATAGCGTCCGTCGCCCCGCCCGATCCGGCGCCGCCAGGCGGGGATGAGCCAGGGCAGGAGCAGGCTGCCCGGCAGCCAGAACGGCGGGATCACCTGAACCAGGTAGTACCAGAAGGGTTCCCGGTGTCCCCAGGCATTGGCGTAGCGGGTGGCGGTCTGGCGCAGCAGCAGATCATCCCGATACGCCGCCAGCGCGGGGTCGTGCAGGCTGGCCCAGAGCATGGGGCCGGCCCAGGCCAGCAACACGGCACACACGAGCGCCGCGCCGCCCAGTGCATGCCGTGGCGGGACGCTGTGCAATCCGGCAGGGCTGCGCCGGCGCCACCCGGCCGCGATCGGCAACACCACCAGCGGCAGGAACCCAACCCCCTTGGTGAGCACGCCCGCGGCGACGGCAAAGCTCCCGAGATAGAAGCCACGCAGGTCCGGGCCCCGCACCAGATGGCGCAGGAAACCGTACAAGGCCAGCGTGGTCCAGAAACAGAGCAGCGCGTCGATCTGCGCCATGCGCGCCTGCAGCGTGAATTGCACCATGAAGGCCAGCAGCAGCGCGGCCAACAGGCCGACGCGCGGGTTCCACAGGCGCCGCCCCAGATCGTAGGTCAGCAACAGCGTGCCGAGAGCCGCCAGCAGGGACGGCAACAGGAAGGCCAGGCGTGCACTGCCGGTCAGGGCTTCGAAGCCGGCGATGGCCCAGAAGAAGACCGGGGGTTTGTCCGAGTAAGGATGACCGCCGATGTGCGGGATCAGCCATTGGCCACTGAGCAGCATTTCCCGTGCGATCTGGGCGAAGCGCGGCTCATCGGGTGGCCAAGGGTCGCGCAGGCCCAGGCCGGGCGCAAACAACACCAATCCGAGCACGGACAGGACGAAACGATCCCGCAGCCGGCGGGCCGGAGGCGGCAGGCGCGGTTCCATCGGTCAGGATTTGAGGCTGTGATCGAGTGTGGCCGGTGTCTCGTCGGCCTGCCGCACCCAATAGAGGTTGCGGGCATAGACGAACAGGCCGCTGGCCTGCCCCACGATGAAGACCGGGTCGCGTTTGTAGATCGCGTAGGCCAGCAGCGTCAATCCTCCGGCCACACTGAAATACCAGAACTGCACGGGGATCACACTGCGCTTGGCCTTCTCGCTGTAGATCCACTGCACCAGAAAGCGCATGGAAAACAGGGCCTGGCCGGCAAAGCCGACCCCCAGCCAGATGGTTTCGGTCCAGTTCATGGTTCTTCCCTTGCCTGGAAGTCCAGGCGCGCACGTTGCCGCAGCCACATGACGCCGATCAAGTCGACGAGTCCCGCCCACAAGCGGTTGTTGAGGCCGTACTTGGATTGCCCGCCGCCACGGGGCCGATGGTGGACGCCGACGGACTGCACATTGGCCCCGGCACGCAAGGCCAGAGCCGGCATGAATCGGTGCATGTGATCGAAATAGGGCAACTCGAGGTACAAACCCCGCGGCAGAAGCTTGATGCCGCAGCCGCTGTCGGGCGTCTGATCCTGCAACAAGCCGCCACGCACGGCATTGGCCACGCGCGAGGAAACCCGCCGCAGCCAGTCGTCCTCGCGCCGCAGCCGCGCGCCCTGGATCAGGACCCGCGCCGGCGGATCGCGCGTCAGATCCACCCGGGCGAGCAGGTTCGGCAAATCGGCTGGATCGTTCTGACCATCGCCGTCTAGGGTTGCGATCCAGCGCCCCCGGGCAGCCCGCACGCCGCTGGTAATGGCCGCGCTCTGGCCGGCATTGCGCAGGTGACGCAGGATCCGCAACCGGCCGTCAAACTCCGTCTTCAACCCCGCCAGGGTCTCCACCGTGGCGTCGGTACTGCCGTCGTCGACGAATATCACCTCGAAGGGAACCACGCCGTTCAGGGCATCGCGGATTTCGCGCGCCAGCGTCGTGACATTGGCCGCTTCATCCTTGACCGGGATCACGACGGAAACGAGTGGATCAGCATGCATGGGCGGAGTATTCCAGCGATGGGGCGCAATGATGCCCAGGATTTAGCACGACCAAGCGGCCCATTGTAACCGCGTGACGCCGTTCACGACTCATCCTCGGCGGGCCGTGTCGGCCCCGGCGCGACATCCCGAACGACCGCGGCCTCGCGCACCACCAGACGGTGCCCGCGATAGGGTCGGCAGATGATGCTGGGCGGCGCGGCGCAGTCGCGTTCAGCGTCGACCTCATCGACGATGACACCGCCCGGATGCTGCGTGGCCCATGCGCGGGCGGCCTCATGATCCTTCAGCAAGACCGGCACCCGTTCCAGTCGCCCGAGGAACTGGAACTGACCCCGGTAAGTCCCCACGAAAGCGAGCGGGTGGCCAGACCGCTCGAGCGCCCCGAGCATGCGGCTGATCTCGACCAGATCGAACCGCGACTGGGCTTCGCGAACGATGGATCCGTGTCCGAAGATCAGCAGCGCCGCCATGAGGCCGCCCAGCACCGGCACCTGACGGGCATAGCCTGCAGGGGGCATCCGCCAGAAGAGATAGACGATCGGCACCAGCCCCAATCCCCACAGCGGCGATAACGCGCTCACCCAGCTGCCGTCGCCGCGCAGCCGCAACCAGAGTGGCGCAGCCGCCAGCAGCAACGCCAGGCCGGCCAGCAAGAGCGCTGCGGGCCGCAGCGAAAAACGCAACGCGGACTGCGGCATGCCGCGCGCCAGAAGCAGCATCAAGGCGGGGAAAAGCGGCAGAAGATAATGCGGCTGCTTGCCGCTGATCATGGAACACAGGACGAAACCCGGCAGTACGACCGCCAGACAGAAGCGCACCCCGCGATCCGCCGTGGCCCGGCTCAGCGCCGTGAACCCCGCCTGGTAGACGGATGGAAACAGGGACCAGGGCAGCAACATCAGCGGCAGTATGGGCAGATACCACCACCACGGCCGCCGATGGGCGAAGGACTCGAGCGCGCGGCCCGCGCTTTGTCGCCACAGGAGATCGGCCGCGTAGCCTTTCCCGCCCAGCAGCGCGGCTGGAAGCGCCCAGACCAGGGCGATCAGCGCCATGATGCCCAGCGCGCGGATCAGCCCCGCACCCCAGATCCGCCAGCCGGGCCAGGCCGGATGCCAGAGCGGCGCCAGCAGCGCCGGGGGCAGCGCAAACAGCAGGATGATCGGCCCCTTGGTCAGCAAACCGAGCCCCATCGCCATGCCGGCCCAGGCAAAGCCCGCGCGAGGCCGATCGACCGCCTGCCACAATCCCGTCAGGGCGAGCGTGGTCCACAGCGCCATCAGGGCATCGAACATCAGCATGCTGTGAAACCCGGCCCAGTAGAGCCCGAACAGCAGCAGCCAGGGCGTCAGATCCGCGACCCGGGTATCCGCGGGCCAGAGCCGGCGCGCCAGATGACGGGTGAGCAGCGCACTGGCGACCCCTGCCAAGGGTGCGATCAAGCGGGGCCAAATATCGTTGACCCCAAAAACGGCCCACCCAAGCTGCATGAGCCAGAACAACACGGGCGGTTTGTGCGGATAGGGCGCGCCATTGAGGTGTGGAACGAGCCATTGGCCGTGTTGCCACATTTCCCACGCGACAGTCGCGTAGCGGGTCTCGTCGATGGGCCACAGGCCGCGCGTGGACACGGCCACGGCAACGAAGATGGCCCATGCCGCCAGCCATCCCCAGCGCGACAACCCATGCGCCAGAGGCGCGGCAATCGAGGTCTTGAAGGTCAAATCATTCGCCTTGGCGGGTCTGCGAGGCGGCAAAAATAGGCTGAGCAGCTTAACCGTTTCTTAAAAAAAGTCCATGCAGACGCTCTGGTCCGGGTCGCGCATGGGGGTCATGCAAATACGACCCGTCCTGCGCAGGTCTCGTCAGTATCCCCTGGACCCGCCCTTCCCTGATGCCGGTGGGCAGATCGCCCATGAAAAAGGCGGCCCTCGGGCCGCCTTGTCATAGGATCGGCGAGCCGCAGCGGGAAGATCCGCCGGACTCGCCTCGAGCCTCAGCCGTGCCTGGCGATGCCTTCCCAGTAGCGGGCTTCCAGATCCTTCTTGGGCAGCTTGCCGGCAAGGTTGCGTGGCAACTGGTCGACGAAGTCGATGATCTTGGGCAGCTTGAACCCGTACAGGCCCGCGTCCTTGCAGTGCGCCAGAATCTCCGCCGCATCGGCATACTCGCCTTCCTTCAACTGGATCACCGCCGCCGGCACCTCCCCCAGATCCTTGTCCGGGGCCCGCACCACCGCCACGTCCGCCACCTTCGGATGCAGCTTGATCGCATGCTCGATCTCGTTCGGGAACAGGTTCACACCCCCCGAAATGATCATCTCCTTCACCCGCGAGGTCAGATACAAAAACCCGTCCCCGTCCAAATAACCGATCAGACCGTCGTCGTACCAGAGCTGCCCGCCGATCTCGAGGAAGTTCTTGCGCATGGCCGCCTCGTCCACGCCGGCATACTCCAGGCCGTAGACCGTCGGGGTGCGCATGATGACCTTGCCTTCCTTGCCGACGGGACACCAGGCCTGCTTGTCCGGATCCCAGATGCCGACCTCGCAGCCGCGCACCTTGCCGACGCTGTCGTAGCGCTTGGGATCGGCCTGGTAGTCCTCGGGCGCGAGGATGGTCACCAGACCCGTCTCGGAGGCGGCGTAGTATTCGTGGAACACATCGTCCCGGGCGCCCTGACGGCGGAACAGCGCGTTGATCTCCTGCTTCACCTTGGGCGGACAGGGCGCGGCGGCGCAGATGATGGTGCGCATGCTGGAGAGGTTGTACTTGCTCTTGACCTCCTCGGGCAGGGCCACCACCCGCTCCAGCATGGTCGGCGCCACGAAGGTCCAGTTGATGCGCTCGTCCTGGATGGCCTTCAGGAACCCCTCGGCCGTGAACTTGCGCATCGGCACCGCCGTACCGCCGACGAAAAAGGGCAGCACCCCGACCTGTACGCCGGCATGGTAGAGCGGCCCCGGAATCAGCGTCCGCACGTTGCCGGTGACGGGATCGTGGATCTCGCCCAGCTTGTAGTAATGAAAGGCGGTCAGCTGCATCAGACCCATGCGGATGAGGTCTTCCTTCTTGGCGCCGCGCCGGTCTTCGTCGGACGCGCTCGCCAGCCGCTCGCGGTTGATGTTCATGTACTTGGGCGTGCCGGTGGTGCCGCCGCTGTAGGGGCGCGGCGCCATGTCCAGCTTGCCGGGCGGCAGCACGGGCTGCGCGCGGGCCATCAGCGCCTCGTAGGAATGCATGCCCTCGGGCGGCTCGCCGCCGACCACGATGTAGTGCTTGACGGACGGGATCTGGTCGCGGATGGGCAGGATGCGGTCGAGAAACTCGTGGTCGACCAGCAGCACCTGCGGCTGGGCGGCATTGATGCACTGGGCCAGTTCGTGCGGCCGCAGATGCCAGTTCAGCATCGGCATGTGGATGCCGGTCAGCGTGCCGGCCGCCATGGCCTCGAACCAGACCGGACTGTTGTAGAGCAGCTCGGCGAAGCGGTCGCCGGTTTTCAGGCCCAGCCCGTGCAGCACGTCGGCGAAGCGCAGCACGCGGTCCTTGAATTGGGCGAAGGTGATGCGCTGGCCTTCGAAGATCAGCGCCTCCCGGCTGCCCAGCGTGTCCCAGAAGGACAGCAGGAATTGCCGCGGCAGTTCATTGCGGTCCAGACGGCTGCGGATCAGGGCCTTGGTGATGGTGCGGGCGCCATTGACGAGGCCAACCTGACGCAGCGGCGCCAGGGCGCCCTTGCGGGCTTCGGGCATCTTGCGCAATTGAGCGAGTGCGGACATCGATCGTCTCCTCCATGAAAGACCTTTTTTGAATCGTCATGCTGGAAGTGGCTGTGAATACAACCTCTCCTGCCCCCTCAGGCAGGATCTTCCGGTGCAATGACCATAGCATGGACGGCACCCCGCGGGCAGATGGCACCCAGCCCGGGCCGGGAACGGAGTTGACAGCGAGAAAGTGTCGGCGTCTGCGGATCCGGCGCCGGGCACGCCAGGCCCCCATGCATTCAGCGCGGGCCGAAGACGCGCGCGCACTCGGCCACGAAATCCGCGAGCAGGAGGCCCGCCAGACTCATCGGGCCGGGATGGGACGGCAGCGCCCGATAATCGAACCAGCCGGCCTCCACGATCTCCACGCCATCGGGACGCAACTCGCCGGAGGCGTACTCGCAAACGAAGCCGATCATCAGGGAATGGGGAAACGGCCAGGGTTGCGAACCCAGATAGCGCATGGCGCCGACCGCAATGCCGACCTCCTCGGCCACCTCCCGGCGCACGCAGGCTTCCAGCGTTTCCCCGGGCTCGACGAAGCCGGCGAGGATGCTGAACAGACCTTCCGGGAAATCCGGTCCGCGCGCCAGCAGCACCTCGGGCCCGCGCACCACCATGGCCATGACGGCCGGCGCCAGACGCGGAAACTGCCGCAGGCCACAGGCGGGGCACTGCTTGGCGCGATCGCTTTCGGCAAGCATCAGTGGCGTGGCACACCGGCCGCAATAGCGATGGGTGCGATCCCAGGCCACGATCTGCACGGCGCGCCCGGCGAGCAGGAACAGATCGGTCGGCAGCCGATCATGGAGGCGGCGCAGATCCAGCCATTGCCCCTGCGGATCGGCCGCTTCGGCCTTGCTGTCGGCGCCCACGCCATAACACGGCACCCCATCCAGGTAGCCCAAGGGATGCGGCACGGGATCCAGTGCGAGCCCCAGAAGGACGGCCCGGGCGGCGCGCGGCATGCCGAAGCTGCCGTCCGCCTCCCGGCGCACCCAGAGGCGGGATCCGTCGCAGACGAACCACCAGGCCGCCGTGGCCAACGGCGTTTCGAAGCGGACCACCGGCTCGAAACGGCCGCTGAAGCGATGATGCCCATCCATGGCGTGATCTCCGTGCCTCATCCGCGATCGTGCGTTCGGCGCTCAGGCCCGCTCGACCGGAAACGCCAGCACGGCATCGAGTGTATCGGCGCCGAGGGCCAGCATCACCAGCCGGTCCACGCCCAAGGCCACCCCGGCGCAGTCGGGCAGCCCGGCGGCGAGCGCGGCGAGCAAGGCTGCGTCCACCGGGACCACCGGCAAGCCGTGCGCCTTCCGCCAGGCGAGATCCTGCAGGATGCGGCTGCGCTGCTCCGCTGCGTCGGCGAGCTCATGATAGCCGTTGGCCAGTTCGATGCCGTGCAGATACAGCTCGAAGCGGGCCGCGCGCGGGGGATCCCCGGGCAGCAGTCGGGCCATGGCGGCCTGGGAGGCCGGATACTCGGTGATGAAACACGGCCCGTCCCGGCCGAGCTGAGGCGCCACGCAGTGCGTCATGACGAGATCGAGCCAGCCATCACGATCGAGACCGTCGATGCCGGCGGCAAGCGTCCCACCGGCTGCGCGGAGGCAGTCCCTGAACGCCGCCGTGTCGGCTGTGAACGGATCGAACCCGGCGTAGCGCCGGAACGCCTCGCCATAGGTGAGGATCGTGCTCGGCGCGAGCGGCGGACCGTCGGCGAGCGCCGAGCGCACCAGATCGTCGACCTCGCCGATCAGCCTGTGGTGATCGAAACCGGAACGGTACCATTCGAGCAGGGTGAATTCAGGATTGTGCAGCCGCCCCCGCTCCGCCTCGCGCGCGGCGCGGTAGATCTGATAGATCGACCCGGCGCCGGCGGCCAGCAGACGCTTCATGTGCGCCTCCGGGGAGGTCTGCCAGTAGCGCGGACCCCACGGGGAGTCGGCGAGGCGGACGGCCTGCAGATGGGGATCGCTGGCGCAGGCCGCGCCGAGCACGGGGGTTTCCACCTCCCACACCCCGCGCGCCGCAAAAAAGGCGCGCAGCCGGGCCAGCATGTCGGCGCGCCGCCGCAGCGCGGCAAGATTCGCGCTGGGCCGCCAATCCGGCGCGCGGCTCACTCCTTGACGCGGGAGACGTACTCGCCGGTGCGGGTGTCGGCCTTGATCAGCTCGCCCTGCTCGACGAACAGCGGCACCCGCACCACCGCGCCGGTCTCCAGGGTCGCGGGCTTGCCGCCGCCGCTGGCCGTATCGCCACGGATACCCGGATCGGTCTCCGTGATGCGCAGCGTCACGAAATTGGGCGCGGTCACGCTCAGCGGCACGTTGTTGTAGAGCATGACCGTGCACAGATCCTCGGGCTTGATCCATTTGCCGGCCTCGCCCACGGCCTGGGGACTGGCGGCATGCTGCTCGAAGGTGTCGGTGACCATGAAATGCCAGGCGTCGGCGTCGCTGTAGAGATACTGCATCTCCACCTCGACCACATCGGCCGATTCGATGGTGTCGCCGGACTTGAAGGTGCGTTCGATGACCCGGCCGGTCTTGAGGTTGCGGAACTTGACCCGGTTGAAGGCCTGGCCTTTGCCGGGCTTGACGAACTCGTTCTCCAGGATGCTGACCGGGTCGCCGTCCAGCATGACCTTGAGGCCGCCCTTGAATTCGTTGGTACTGTAGATCGCCATGGATAATCCGTCGTGAAGTGAGGAACGCCTGCCCCGGATGCCGTTCGGGCCATACGCGGGTTGTCTAAAATGCGCCGGTCGATCCATCCCGAACACGCGACGGACCCCGCAGGAGCGCCATGATAACCCGAAGCATTTCCCCGACACAGCCGCCCCGCTGGGCCACCTTGCTGGCCGAGGGCGTGCGTGACCCGTCCGAATTGCTCGCGCTGCTCGGACTCGACGCGGCGCAGGCGCCCTATCCCATCGATGCCCGGTCGCCGTTCCCGCTGCGCGTGCCGCACGGTTTCGTCGATCGCATGCGGCGTGGGGACTGGCACGATCCGCTGCTCCGCCAGGTGTTGCCACTGGCGCGCGAAGCCACGCCGCAGGCCGGCTTTGGCCTCGATCCGGTGGGCGACGGACCGAGCCGACGGCCCGGCGGCATCCTGCACAAGTACCATGGCCGCGCGCTGATGATCCTGACCGGCGCCTGCGCCATCCATTGCCGCTACTGTTTCCGCCGCCATTTCCCCTACGCCGAAGCCCATGCCGCCCGCAGCCGATGGCTGGAAGCCTTGGACTATCTGCACGCCGACCCGTCCATCGAAGAAGTGATCCTGAGCGGCGGCGATCCCTTGAGTCTGCCGGATGAAAAACTCGCCGAGCTGACCTGCGCGCTCGCGGAGATCCCCCATCTCAAGCGGATCCGGGTGCACACGCGCCTGCCCATCGTCCTGCCCGAACGCGTGGGCGCGAGCGCATCAAGTTGGCTGGAAAACCGCCGATTCCAATGGGTAGTCGTGGTGCACAGCAACCACGCCCAGGAACTCGACGAATCGGTCGCAGAGGCCTTGTTGCACATGAGGCATTTCGGGGCGGTCATGCTCAACCAGGCGGTGCTGTTGGCCGGGGTCAACGATACCGCCGCCGCCCAGATCGCCCTGAGCGAGCGGCTGTTCGAAGCCGGGGTGTTGCCCTACTACCTGCATCTGCTCGACCGCACGCAGGGCACGGCCCATTTCGAGGTCGAGGAGACTCGGGCCCGGCAGCTCATGGGCGAGGTCGCCGCCCGATTGCCGGGGTATCTGGTGCCACGGCTGGCGCGGGAAACGCCGAGCGCTCCCGCCAAGCAAGTGCTCGCGGCCTGCTGAAGGAATGACTGCGTCAGGAGGATCAATGTGAACTCGGAATCACCGGATCTGGTTTCGGCATGGGTCGTCGACCACTCGCCCAATTCGACCGATGTCGTCGGAAGCCTGCTGCGAAACGCCGGGGTCAGGGTTCGCACGCGGCATATCGCCGATTTGGCCGCCTTGAACGACGCCCTGCACGGCGATCGGCCTGATGTCCTGCTGTGCCCGGAGGTGAACGGATCGGTACCGCTGGCCGATGTGATTGCCAGGGCCCGGGCCTGCGAGCCCCCGTTGCCGGTCATCGCCGGCGGAGAACGGCCGGATCCCGCCCGGATCGCTCAAACCATCCGGCAGGGCGGGGCCATGCTGATCGACTTCCAGGCGGGCGAGCTGCTGGCTGCGGTGACGCTGCGGGAGCTGGCACTGGCCGAAGCCCTCCGGAGCCATCGGGCCAAGGGCGAACAGGCAGACCACTGGCGCAGCCAGTGCGAGCGCTTCGTCGTCCATACCTCTGACCCCATCATCAGCGTGGTGGAAGGCATCCACGTCAAGGCCAACCTGGCCTACGCCCGATTGATGGGTTTCGCGGATGCCGAGGAAGTCGAAGGTTGCCCGATCATGGACCTCATTGCGCCCGCCTCGCGCGATGTCGTCAAGCGCTGCCTGCGTGATGCCCAGCAGGGCCGGTTGCCGGCGCACCCGCTGGAGGTGACCGGCGTGCGCAGAGACGGATCGCCCGTCGCCATGCTCTGGCACTGCGGATGGACCCATTCCGGTGCGCAGCCCGTCCTGCAAATCATGATGCCCGCCCGCGCGGCCGATCCCGAACTGGCCGAGGCGCTGAAGACTTCACGGATCCAGTGCGAGCAACAACAGGGCAGCATCCGCGACCTCGACCGGGAACTGGAAACCTTGCGCGCGGATCTGGCCGGCACGCGTCAGGCGCTGGAAAACCTGCACGGCGAGCGGGCCGCTGCGGCCACCTCGTCGCTGGCCGGCCTGCGCGACGGGCTGAGCCAGCTCGCCGCCGCGCCGCTACCGGATGTGGGCAGCCGGTTCCTGATCGTCATTCATCTCGAAGAACTCCCCGGCCTGCTGCCCTCCGTCGGCTACGTCGCCTGCGAAGCGGCACTTGCACATTACGCCGCCGCAGCCACGGCGTTGCTGCCTCCGGGGCACGTCCTCATGCGGCTACGCGAGTACGCGCTGGCCGCGGTGGTCCATGAGTCATCCATCGAAGCGATGAAATCGCGCGCCGCCGGATGGCAAGCCGCGCTGGCTGAAGAGGTCATCGCCGTGGGCCCGCAAAGTCGCGTGTTGCGCGCGATCGTCGGCATCCGCGAATGGCCGGCCTCGGACGCCACCCCGGTGGAGGCCGCGCTGCTGGACGCCGAGCGCAGCATCCAGGATGCCCGGAGCACACGTCAGGTGGTGGGAATCGCCAAGCCGTCGGGCCTGGAAACAAATACCAAACACGCCGACGCCGAATGGGAATCCAGAATACGCAGCGCGCTGGCCCATGACCGCCTGCAGCTCGTGTACCAGCCGGTATCCTCGTTTGCGGCGAACGTGGCCGAATTTTACGAGGTGCGTTTGCGGCTTCTGGACGAGGATGGCCGCGAGCAATCGCCGCTGCTGTTCTGGCCGGCTGCCGAACGCACCGGCATTGCCGAAGCCCTGGATCACTGGGTCTTCAGCCGGGCCACGGCGGTTCTGGCCGAGCGGCAACGGGAAGGGAGCGACATCGGATTCTTTGTGAAACTCTCGGGCGCAAGCCTGCAGTCGCCCGCCAGTCTGGCGTGGTTCCAGTCGCATCTGCCGGGACGGCAACCCCCGTTGCCGCTGTATCTGCAAATCTCGGAAGAACAGATCGAATCGAATCTCAAGAACGTGCTGGCGCTGGCGCAGATGCTCCAGCAGCACGGCCACGCACTGGTGGTGGATCATTTCGGAAGAAGCCGGCACGCGCTGCAACTGGCGAGCCACCTCTCACCGCGCTTTTTCAAGCTGGCCCCGGATCTGCTCAAGGAAGTGACCGAGAGCCAGGAAGCGCAAACCTACATACGCCAGATCGTGGACTACGCCGAACGCCACGAGATCGGCGTCATCGCAGGCCATGTCGAAAGCGCCCACACCTTGGCGATGCTCTGGCAGTTGGGGGTGCACTACCTGCAAGGTCACTATGTGCAGGAACCCGAGGTGGTCCTGCACTCGCCGGAGCGCAAGCCGGGCCCGCCACCCCGGCAGGAGCGGCGGGCCTAGGCCCTTCAGCCCGCGGCCCGCAAGGCCGCGATGCGTTCTTCCAGGGGCGGATGACTCATGAACAATCGCATCATGCCCCCACCGGAGCGGATGCCGAAGGCGCGGAGCTGGTCGGGCATCAAAGGCGGCTCATGGGCTTCGCGCAGCCGTTCCAGCGCGGCGATCATGGCGGCGCGATTGGTCAATGCAGCCCCGCCCGCGTCGGCGCGAAACTCTCGCCACCGCGAGAACGCCATCACGATCACGGTCGCGAGCAGCCCCAAGACGATCTCCGCCACGATGACGGTCGCGAAATAGCCGATCCCATAGCCCTGGCGCTGCTCCCCGCGGGAGAGGGCGTTGTCGACCACCATGCCGATCATGCGCGAGAGAAAGATCACGAAGGTGTTGAGCACGCCCTGCAGCAGCCCCAGGGTCACCATGTCGCCGTTGGCGACGTGCGCCACCTCGTGACCCAACACCGCCTCGGCCTCTTCCTGCCGCATGCGCTGCAACAGGCCGGTGCTCACTGCCACCAGGGCGTTGTTGCGCGACATGCCGGTCGCAAAGGCGTTGGGATCCGGACTGTCGAAAATCCCCACCTCCGGCATGCCGATACCGGATTCACGGGCCATGCGCGTGACCGTGTCGACCAGCCACCGCTCCAGGGCGCTCGTCGGCTGCTCGATCACCCGCACGCCCATGAAGCGCTTGGCCATCCACTTCGACATGGCCAGCGAGATGAACGACCCGCCCATGCCCATGACCGCGGCAAAGGCGAGCAGCACCATGGGGTCGCCCCCCCGCGCGGCCATGGCCTGATCCAGGCCCAGGATCCGCAGCACGATCGTGAGCAGCACGATCACCGCAATGTTGGTCAACCCGAACAGAAAGATGCGCTTGAACCAGGTCATCGAACTCACCGTTGTGCGTTGTAGTGATGGCACGCGCGACCGGCCGGCATGGCCGTCACGTCGATCCCGTCTCGAATCTGGAAAGCCGGGAATCCGCACCTAGGACCCCGCCCACGATGGCGTGGTTCCCGGCCGCAGCGGGGATTGTGCAACGGAGTCCCTCCCGCGTGCCAGCGGGTTTCGGGATCGTCGGGGACTGGATATTGGCTGGCTCCTGAGGCAGCATGGGCCAGTCCTCCGCGAACGTGACCCATGAATACCGAATCGCTCGACTTTGAAACTGCCGTCAGGGAACTCGAAACCCTCGTGGAGCAGCTCGAACGCGGCGAGCTGTCGCTCGAACAGTCGCTGGCCCACTTCGAGCGCGGCGTCCAGCTCACCCGCCGCTGTCAACAGGCGCTTCAGGACGCCGAGCAGCGGGTCCTGGTGCTGAGCCAGCCAACCCCGGAGGCGCCGCTGGTGCCGTTCGAGCCCGACAAGAACGCCGTGTGAACGCGGTGGATGCGCTTTGTCCGGTACTCGGCGAATGGCGACTGCGGGTGGACGCCGCACTGGCCGATCGGCTGCCGCCGGTTGGCGAACCGCCGGAGCGACTCCGCGCCGCGATGCGCTACGCGGTGCTCGGCGGCGGCAAGCGCGTACGCCCGGCGCTGTGCTACGCCACTGCATCCATGTTGCGGGTGCCCCTGGAATGGGTGGACGAGGCCGCCTGCGCCGTGGAGATCATCCACGCCTATTCGCTGGTCCATGACGACCTGCCGGCCATGGATGACGACGACCTGCGCCGGGGTCGTCCCACCACGCATCGCGCCTTCGACGAGGCAACGGCGATCCTGGCCGGTGACGCCCTGCAGTGCCTCGCCTTTGAGTTGCTCTCCCGGAACCGCCCGGCGGGGCCGACCGAAACGCAGCAACTGCGACAGATTCGTACCCTGAGCCGGGCGTGCGGCTTTCTCGGCATGGCCGGCGGGCAGGCGCTCGATCTGGCAGCGACGGCCGTCGCCATCGACGAGTCACGCCTGGAAACCATCCATCGGCTCAAGACCGGCGCACTGATCAGCGCGGCCGTCGGCCTGGCGGCGGACTTGGCCTTGCCGGCGGAAGACCCCGACTATCAACGGCTCGACCGCTTCTCCGCGGCCTTGGGTCTCGCTTTTCAGGTCCGCGACGACATCCTCGACATCACCACCGAAACGGCTGTCCTCGGCAAACGACAGGGCGCCGATGTGGCGCACCACAAGGCAACCTATCCGGCGCTGCTGGGTCTGTCCGGCGCTCAGCGCAAGGCGCAGGACCTGCATCGCCAGGCGCTGGCCGAACTCACCCCGTTCGGCGCCGCCGCGGCGCCGCTGCATGACCTCGCCGAGGAGTTGCTGACCCGGCATTGCTGACCCCCTTGAGGCAAGGGTGCGCTATCCTTGAAGGGCGAGGACCGGAACCGGATAATCCATGGTTTACCCCCGGACCCGATCGCCATGACGTCCAATCTTCCGCTGCTGACGCAAGTTGACTCGCCGCACGCTCTGCGGCGACTGCCCGAAGCAGCGCTCCCCGCGCTTGCGGCTGAATTGCGCGCCTATCTGATCCAGACGGTGGGAGAATCCGGCGGTCATTTCGCGGCCAACCTGGGAACCGTGGAGCTCACCATCGCGCTCCACTGTGCATTCGAAACGCCTCAGGACCGGCTGGTCTGGGATGTCGGCCATCAGACCTATCCCCACAAGATCCTGACCGGTCGCCGCGGCGCCCTGCCCACCATTCGCAAGCTGCACGGTCTCGCACCCTTTCCGCAGCGCGCCGAAAGCCCCTATGACAGCTTCGGTGTCGGCCATTCGAGCACCTCGATCAGCGCCGCCTTGGGGATGGCGACGGCCTTCCGGGCCCGCGGCGAGCACCGCCGCGTGGCGGCCATCATCGGTGACGGTGCCATGACGGCGGGGATGGCTTACGAAGCGCTCAATCATGCCGGTCACCTGCGGGCCGACATGCTGGTCGTCCTCAACGACAACGAAATGTCGATTTCCCCGAACGTCGGTGGCCTGTCCAACTATCTCGCCCGCATCCTCTCGGGCCACTTCTACAGCGCGATCCGCGAGGAAGGCAAAAAAGTCCTGCGCCATGTACCGCCGATGTGGGAATTCGCCCGCCGGGCCGAAGAGCATGTCAAAGGCATGGTGGCTCCCGGCACCCTCTTCGAAGAGATGGGTTTCAACTACATCGGGCCCGTCGATGGCCACGACCTCCCGGTTCTGATCGAAACCCTGCGCAATCTCCGCGACCGGCCCGGGCCCCAGTTCCTGCATGTCGTCACCCGGAAGGGCAAGGGGTTCCCGCCGGCGGAACGGGATCCGATCGGCTGGCACGGGGTCACCCGTTTCGATCCGCACACCGGCACCCTGCCTGCCGCCCGGCCGGAGGCGAAGCCCACCTACAGTCAGGTTTTCGGCGCGTGGATCTGCGACGCCGCCGCGCAGGACGCGCGCGTCGTGGCCATCACGCCTGCCATGCGCGAGGGTTCCGGGCTGGTCGAATTCGAAAAGCGATTTGCGGACCGCTACTTCGACGTCGGCATCTGCGAGCAGCACGCGGTGACGCTGGCAGCGGGGATGGCCTGCGAAGGACTGCATCCGGTGGTGGCCATCTACTCCACCTTCCTGCAGCGGGCCTACGACCAGTTCGTCCATGACGTTGCGCTGCAGCATCTGCCGGTGGTGCTGGCAATCGATCGGGCCGGGCCCGTGGGTCAGGACGGCGCGACGCATCACGGGGCCTTCGACCTCTCCTTCCTGCGCTGCGTCCCCAATCTGGTGCTGATGGCCCCGGCGGATGAGGCCGAATGTTGCGCCATGCTCAACACGGCGCTCACGATCGACGGCCCCACCGCCGTGCGCTATCCGCGCGGGGCGGGCATGGGTGTCGACTTTCGCACCGATGCCCCGCCTTTACCCTTGGGTCGCGGTGAGATCCGGCGCCAAGGGCGGCACATCGCCATACTGTCTTTCGGTGCCTTGCTGCCGGCCGCGCTGGAGGCGGCAGGGAGTGTCGACGCCACGGTGGCCAACATGCGCTTCATCAAACCGCTCGACGAGTCGCTCGTGCTGGAACTGGCCCGCACCCATCGGCACCTCGTCACGCTCGAAGACAATGTCGTCGCCGGCGGCGCCGGCAGTGCGGTGGCCGAATACCTGTCCCGCCACGGCATGACCGCGACCGTCACCCATCTCGGGCTGCCCGACCGTTTCCTGGAGCATGGCAGCCGGGAAGAACTGCTCGCGGCCTGCGGTCTGGATGCCAACGGCCTCGCGGCCAGCCTGCGCGCACTGCTGCCCGCCCCCCGCGCGCGCCAGAGACACTGACCCCACCATCGATCGCACCCGCGAGCGCTGCGCGGCGCGCGTTCTGCCCCTGCGCGGAACCTTGCCGACCCTGCCGGGTCCGACCAAGGGAGCCGGACGTGGCGTGCATCGATGACCCCGTGCCGCAACTGACATCGGTGCCGGGCCCGTGATCAGGCATCGTCGACCTGCGGCGACCAGCGCCCGCGAAGCTCGCATTTCACCATCGTCTGCATCCGCCAACAGGACACCAGGATGGAAAAGAAAGATTTCCTCGTCGATCCGCAAACCCACCACCTGACGCCGCACGACATCTACCTGTTCAGGGAAGGCTCCCATACCCGCCTGTTCGACAAGCTCGGCGCGCACCGCGTGGTGCAAGGCGATGGAAGCCCCGCGATCCACTTCGCCCTCTGGGCGCCCAACGCCGCTGCCGTCTCGGTCATCGGCGATTTCAACGGCTGGAACAAGCAGGCACATCCGCTCGCGGCGCGCACGGACGATTCCGGCATCTGGCAAGGGACGGTGCCTGGCGTTGCCATCGGCAGTCCCTACAAATTCCACATCCGCTCGCGCCATGACGGCTATGCCGTCGACAAGGCCGATCCCTTTGCCGTCTGCAGCGAACCGCCGTCCGCCACAGCCTCGCGGGTGTGGGCGCTCGACTATGCGTGGGGCGATGCCGAGTGGATGGCGCGGCGGCGGGATGCCAACGGCCTGGACGCGCCCATGTCCATCTATGAGGTCCATCTGGGTTCATGGCAGCGGGTCCCGGAAGACGGCAACCGCTTCCTGAGTTATCGCGAAATCGCCCCGCGCCTCGCGAGTCACGCGCGCAGCCTGGGTTTTACCCATGTCGAACTGCTGCCCGTCATGGAGCATCCCTTCTACGGCTCTTGGGGCTATCAGACGACTGGCTATTTCGCGCCCACCGCGCGCTACGGGACCCCGCAGGACTTCATGTATCTCGTCGATTGCCTGCATCAGGCCGGCCTCGGCGTCATCCTTGACTGGGTGCCGTCGCATTTCCCCAGCGACGAGCACGGCCTGGCCTACTTCGATGGCACCCATCTGTTCGAGCATGCCGATCCGCGGCAAGGCTTCCACCCCGAATGGAACAGCGCCATCTTCAACTATGGGCGCAACGAAGTGCGCTCCTTCCTGCTCTCCAGCGCCTTGTTCTGGCTGGACAAATATCACATCGACGGCCTGCGCGTGGACGCGGTGGCTTCCATGCTGTACCTCGACTACGGGCGCCGCGCGGGCGAGTGGATCCCCAACCGCCACGGCGGTCGCGAAAACCTGGAGGCCATGGTCTTCCTGCGCCAGCTCAACGAAGCCGTCTACCGGGATCACCCCGACACCCAGACTCTCGCGGAGGAGTCCACCGCCTGGCCCATGGTGTCGCGACCGACCTATGCCGGCGGGCTGGGCTTCGGCATGAAGTGGAACATGGGCTGGATGCATGACACGCTGAAATACTTCCAGACCGACCCGATCCATCGCCGTTATCACCACGGCCAGATCTCCTTCAGCATCTGGTATGCCTTCACCGAAAACTTCCTGCTGCCGCTGTCGCACGACGAGGTGGTCCATGGCAAGGGCGCGCTGATCGGCAAGATGCCGGGCGATGAATGGCAGCAGTTCGCCAACCTGCGCCTGCTCTACGGCTACATGTGGGCACATCCCGGCAAGAAGCTGCTGTTCATGGGCGGTGAATTCGGCCAGCGACGCGAATGGCAGCACGAGGAAAGCCTGGAATGGCATGTGCTGCAATATCCGCTGCACGACGGCGTCCAGCGCTGGATCGGCGACCTGAACCATTGCTACCGCACCCTGCCCGCCCTGCATGCGCAGGATTTCAGCGCGGAGGGTTTCGCCTGGGTCGATTTCCAGGACTGGGAGAACTCGGTCATCGCCTTCGTGCGCCGCGGCAAGCGGCCGCAGGAGGTCGCGCTCGTGGTCTGCAACTTCACGCCAATCCCGCGGCACAACTATCGCGTCGGGGTGCCCGCCGGTGGATCGTGGGAGGAAGTGCTCAACAGCGACGCGGCGATCTACGGCGGCAGCAACGTCGGCAATCTGGGCCGTATCGAGGCGGCGCCGGTCGCTGCTCAAGGCTACTTCCAATCCCTCTCGCTGATCCTCCCCCCGTTGGGCGTCATCTACCTGAAGCCGACGACTGCATGAAGGAGCGCCTCATGACCCAGCATCCGCAGGAAGGACGGCAGCGGGTCGTCATCGAGCGCGTCCGGCCCGAGGTCGACACCGGCCGGTTCGCCATCAAGCGCACGATCGGCGAGCAGGTCGAAGTCTCGGCATCGATTTTCTGCGATGGGCACGACCGCATCAGCGCGATCATCCGCCATCGCTTCACGGAAGACAGCAACTGGGCCGAGGTACCGATGCAGGCACTGCCCAATGACCGCTGGCACGCCGCCTTCACGGTCGAGCGCATCGGGACGTACCAATACGCCGTCGCCGCCTGGATCGATCCTTTCCTGACCTGGCGCCACGACCTGCTGCGCCGGACGGATGCAACGGACATCGCGCTCGCGCTCCAGGGCGGTGCACTGCTCGTGGGCGCAGCCGGGCGGCGCGCACGCGGCCCCGATGGCGAAGCGCTCATGGCCTGCGCTGCGCGTCTGGTGGGCGCCGGCGCCGAGGAGGGCCGCGTCCTTGCGGCGGACACCCGACTCGAGCAACTCATGGCTCGCCATGCCGAACGCCGGTTCGTCCAAAGCCTTGGGCCTCTGCGGGTGACCGTCGATCCGCCGCGAGGGCGTTTCTCGAGCTGGTATGAGCTGTTTCCGCGTTCCTGCGGCGCGTCGGCCGGGGTCCACGGCAGCTTCACCGACTGTGCCGCGCGTCTGCCGGAGATCGCCGCCATGGGCTTCGACGTGCTCTACCTCCCGCCCATCCACCCGATCGGGCGCACTTTCCGCAAGGGCCCCAACAATGCGCTCGCGGCCGGCCCCGAGGACGTCGGCTCGCCGTGGGCCATCGGCGGGGCGGAGGGCGGGCACAAGGCCATCCACCCCGAGCTCGGCACGCTGGACGATTTCCGCGATCTGGTCGCACATGCGCGCGCGGCGGGCCTGGAAATCGCGCTGGACATCGCCTTGCAGTGCTCGCCGGACCATCCTTACGTGCTGGAACATCCCGAGTGGTTCCGCCACCGCCCGGACGGCTCGATCCAGTATGCGGAAAATCCACCCAAGAAATACCAGGACATCTATCCCTTCGATTTCGAGACCGACGACTGGCAGGGCCTGTGGGCGGAGCTCCGGAGCATCTTCGTGTTCTGGATCGAGCAGGGGGTGCGGATCTTCCGGGTCGACAATCCACACACCAAACCGTTCGCGTTCTGGGAATGGTTGATCGGTGACATCAAACGGATGCAGCCGGAGGTGATTTTCCTCTCCGAGGCCTTCACCCGCCCGAGCATCATGCACCGGCTGGCCAAGTTGGGCTTCAGCCAGTCCTACACCTACTTCACCTGGCGCAACACCAAGCAGGAACTCACCGATTATCTGCTCGAGCTGACCCAACACGCGTCGCGTGAATACCTCCGGCCCAACCTGTGGCCAAACACGCCGGACATCCTGCCGGAGTTCTTGCAGTACGGTGGGCGGGCGGCCTTCATGCTCCGGGCCGCACTGGCCGCCACCCTCGGCGCCAACTACGGCATCTACGGCCCGGCCTTCGAACTGCTCGAACACCGGGCCCGCGAACCGGGCAGCGAGGAATATCTCGATTCGGAGAAATACCAGTTGCGCCACTGGGATCTCGATCGACCCGACAGCCTGGCGCCCTTCATCACCCGGCTGAACCGCATCCGCAGGGAAAATCCCGCGCTCCAGCAGGACTGGAACCTGCGCCTCCATCCGGTCGACAACGATCTGCTGCTTTGCTACAGCAAAACCGCGGCGGCTGCGGACGGGCGGGACGATCTGTTGGTCATGGTGGCCAATCTCGATCCGCACCACGTGCAGTCGGGCTGGATCGAACTGCCGCTCGAGGAGTTCGGGATGACCGCCGGCGACTCGTTCCAGGCGCACGATCTGTTGTCCGATGCCCGTTTTCTGTGGCAGGGCGCGCGCCAGTTCGTGCGTCTGGACCCGCAGTCCGCGCCGATCCACATCCTCAGGCTGCGCCGCCGTCTGCGCAGCGAGCAGGATTTCGATTACTTCCAATGAACCCGTCCGAGCGGAGACCGCAGCATGGAACCCGGTATCATCCCCGCCGCCACTCCGTCCGATGCCGTGCTGGAATGGTGGAACAGCCCCTTGTGGTACAAGGATGCGATCATCTATGAACTGCACGTCAAGGCATTCTGCGATGCCGACCATGACGGCATCGGCGATTTCCGCGGCTTGACCGAAAAGCTCGACTATCTGAAGGATCTGGGCGTCAACACGCTGTGGCTGCTGCCCTTCTATCCCTCGCCGTTCCGGGATGACGGTTACGACATCGCGGATTACCGCAACGTGGACCGCCAGTACGGCACCCGCGCCGACTTCAAGCATTTCATCCGCGAGGCGCATCGACGCCACCTCAAGGTGATCACCGAACTGGTCATCAACCACACCTCCGACCAGCACCCCTGGTTCCAGGCCGCCCGCCGCGCGCCGCGGGGTTCATCCAAGCGGAATTTCTATGTCTGGAGCGATACTGACCGGAAATTCGCCGACACGCGCATCATCTTCACCGACGCGGAAAAATCCAACTGGGCCTGGGACGAGGTGGCGCAGGCCTATTACTGGCACCGTTTCTTCTCCCACCAGCCGGATCTCAATCACAACAATCCGGCGGTGGTGAACGCCGTCATCCGGGTGATGCGCTTCTGGCTCGATCTGGGGGTGGACGGGCTGCGCCTGGACGCGATTCCCTACCTGTGCGTGCGCGAGGGCACCAGCAACGAAAACCTGCCCGAGACCCACGCGGTCATCAAGAAGATCCGCGCCGTGATCGATGCCAACTATCCCAACCGCATGCTGCTGGCCGAAGCCAATCAGTGGCCCGAGGACGTACGCGAATATTTCGGGGAAGGCGATGAATGCCACATGGCCTATCACTTCCCGCTGATGCCGCGCCTGTACATGGCGATCGCGAGCGAGGACCGCCATCCCATCGTCGAAATCATGGCGCAGACGCCGGACATCCCGGACAACTGCCAGTGGGCGATCTTCCTGCGCAACCACGACGAACTCACCCTCGAGATGGTCACCAGTCGCGAGCGCGACTACATGTACACCATGTACGCCGTGGACCCGCGCGCCCGGCTCAACGTCGGCATCCGGCGCCGACTGGCCCCGCTGATGGACAACAACCGGGAAAAGATCGAACTGATGAATTTCCTGGTCATGACCCTGCCCGGTTCGCCGATCCTGTACTACGGCGATGAGATCGGCATGGGCGACAACGTCTATCTCGGCGATCGCAACGGGGTGCGGACCCCGATGCAATGGACGCCGGACCGCAATGGCGGGTTTTCGCGCGCCGATCCACAGCGTCTGTTCCTGCCGCCGGTAATGGACCCAGTCCACGGCTACCAGACCATCAATGTCGAGGCGCAACTGCGCAATCCATCCTCGCTGCTGCACTGGATGCGTCGGCTGATCGCGGCCCGCAAGACCTATCGCGCCTTCGGCAACGGCAATCTGAAGTTCCTGTCGCCGGGCAACCGCAAGATCCTGGCCTATGTGCGCGAATGGCAGGACGAGAAGATCCTGTGTGTGGTCAATCTCTCGCGCAGCGCCCAGCCGGTCGAACTGGATCTCGCGGAATACAGGCAGCACGTCCCCGTCGAGCTGCTGGGCCATACGCCCTTCCCGCCGATCGGCGATTTGCCCTATCTGCTGACCTTGAAAGGCTATGGCTACTACGGCTTCCGGCTGGCACGGGACGTCGATGCGCCCGTCTGGCATCAGGATCGTCTCCCGGGTCGGGAGCTGCCGGTTCTGGTGCTCACGGATGGCTGGCTGACCTTCTTCAGCGGGCGCACCCTCGTCAACCCGGTGCGGCGGGCCATCGAGAGCCGGACCCAGAGCCAGTTCCAGCAGCAGATCCTTGCGCCCTACCTCAGGGACAAACGCTGGTTTGCGGGCAAGGGCGGCAGCATCGCGCGCATCGACATCCTGGAACAGAGCGAATGGCGCGACGGCGGCGGACGCTGGCTGCTGACGCTCATCGACGTGCAGTTCACCGAGGGCCCGGCGCAGCGCTACTTCCTGCCGCTGGCGCTGGCCTGGGAAGACGAACTCGGCGAGGACAGGCTGAACGGCCTGCTGCCCTGGACCCTGGCCCGTGTGCGTGAAAAGGCGCGCATGGGCGTGCTTTACAGCGCCTACGGTGATCCTGCCTTTTGCCGCGCTTTGGTGGCAGCGATGGATCAGGGACGCGAGGTTCCGCTGGGCCGCGGTATGTTGGGCTTCAGAACGACCGGCGTGATCGACGACTTGCCGACCGCGCTGCAGGAGCCCGTGCATCATCCGGCGCTCGAGCAGAGCAATATCGCGGTGCTGTTCGGTGAACGCCTGTTCCTCAAGGCTTACGGGCGCCTGCAACAGGGCATCAACCCGGAAGTCGAGGTCGGCGCGTTTCTCACTCAACAGGCCCGATACAGCCACATCGTGCCCTTGGCCGGTACCCTTACGTATCAGGGGCCCGCAGAGGAGATGCTGACCGTGGCGATCCTGCAGCCATTTCTCGGCAATCAGGGATCGGCGTGGGACTACACGGTGGGCTATCTCGAGCGCATGCTGGCCGAACCGGCCGAGGAAACCGGTGAAGACGGCGCCGCCAGCCAGCACGCCTTTTTCACCCATCAGATGCACAATCTCGGCCGGCGCACGGCGGAACTTCACCAATGTTTCGCACACACCACCGGCGACCCGGCCTTCGATCCCGAGCCGGTCGGTGCCGCCGAACTGGACGGATGGTTCAGCGCGGTGCGTCAGGAGGCCACGGCCACCTTCGACGCCCTCGAGCAAGCACTCGACCGGCTGCCGGAGACGATCCGCGAATGCGGTCATCGCCTTCTCGCCCGGCGGCAGAGCGCACTGGAGGCGCTGCAGCCCACCGCGTTGGCGCAGGCCACCATCGTGCGCAGCCGCTATCACGGCGATTTTCATCTGGGTCAGGTGCTGTTGGTCGCCGATGACTTCGTCATCACCGACTTCGAAGGCGAACCGGGCCGCCCGCTTGCCGAACGGCGCGCCAAACACTCGCCGTTGCGCGACGTCGCCGGCCTGTTGCGCTCCTTCGACTACGCCGGGATGGTGGCGCTGGCGCAGAGCACCACGGAACGGCCGGCCGACCGACTGCGGCTGGAGCCTGCCGTGCGTGCCTGGGAACAGGAAACCGCCACCGCTTTCCTGGCGGGATATCGTGCCGCCATTGCAGGCGCCGTGACCTTCCCCGAGGACGAGGCCTTGGCGCAAAAGCTGTTGCGGTTGTTCCTGATCGAAAAATGCCTCTACGAAATCCGCTACGAAATGCACAACCGTCCGGCATGGCTCGGCATCCCCGTCCAGGGCCTGTTGCGTCTGCTCGCCTGATGCGCGGCAGTATCGCGGGCCGAGACGGCGGGAGTTGACCGGATGGAGGGCGTGCGCCAGATCCCGCTGACGGTGTGGCTGATGACGGCGGCCGGTCTCGCCATCACGGCCCTTGGCGCGGCGCTGCTGCATCGCCTGCTGCGTCCGGCCTATGGTCTCGGTCACCAGGCGCCGGCCTCGCCGCCGGAACTCCGGCCGATCATCCGCGAGATTCTGGCCGCTTCGCGCGCGCCCCTCGTGAGCGCCACCGGCGTACTGGGCGTCTACCTGTCCATCCAACCGCTGCTCAAGACGCTGGAGACCCAAACCGGCATCACGCTGCTGGTGCCGCTCGAAAAGCTGCGGGACGCCCTGCTCTTCCTCTGGACGTTCTGGGTGCTCTACCGGATCGCCCGACGCCTGGCGCGCTTTGCCGAACGCTGGGGTCAGCGGCAGGCGTCGACGCTGGAGTCCCTGTTCATCCCCGTGCTGGCGAACGGACTGCAACTGATCCTGCCGCTGATCGCACTGCTGCTGGCCCGGCCGCTGTTGCCGACCGCGCCACGCTACACCGCCGTGGTCAAGCTCGTCGTCTCGCTGCTGCTCATCATCACCGTGGCCTGGGTCCTGATCCGCGCGCTCAACGTGCTGGATCGGCTGGTCGCTATCCGCTATCCCATCCACGTCGCCGACAATCTGCAGGCGCGCAGCATCCGCACCCAGTTTGCCTTTCTGCGCAAGCTGGGCATCTTTCTGGTCATTCTGATCGCCGGCGCATCGACGTTGACGCTGTTCGACGGCGCCCGCCAGCTCGGCACCAGCCTGCTGACCTCCGCCGGCATCCTGGGCCTGGTCGTCGGTTTCGCCGCGCAGAAGATCCTGGGCAACCTCCTGGCCGGCTTCCAGATCGCGCTGACCCAGCCCATCCGCATCGACGATGCCGTCATCGTCGAGAACGAATGGGGATGGATCGAGGAACTCACGCTGACCTACGTCGTGGTGCGGCTGTGGGACTGGCGACGCCTCGTCCTGCCCATCAACTACTTCATCGAAAAACCGTTCCAGAACTGGACACGCAATTCGGCGGAGCTGATCGGCAGCATCTTCCTGTATACCGACTACGCCGTGCCGCTGGAGCCGCTGCGCGCCGAACTCACCCGGCTGCTCACGGCGCATCCGCTCTGGGACGGCCAGGTGAACGTCCTGCAGGTGACCGACAGCCGCGAACGGGTCATCGAACTGCGCGCCCTGATGAGTGCGCGCAATGCGCCACAGGCCTGGGATCTGCGCTGCGCCATCCGCGAGGGACTCATCGTCTATTTGCAGCGCGAACATCCCGAAGCGCTGCCGCGGCTGCGCGCCGAGATCGATAGCCAGCCAAGGACAGGGGCAGTGAGCGGCGAGGCGCAAACCGACCGCGCAGCGCGCGGATGAGACCTCCAGGCGCGCTGCCGGCGCCTAGGCCCGAGCGCCCGACGGCGCCTCGGCCGGTGCCCTGCAATCGGGCTCCGGGGGCGCGGAACGATCCGCCTCCGCGCCGAGCGTGATCCGCGGCACCCGGGGCGTGATCCGGCAGAGCAACTCGTAACCGATGGTTCCGATCGATGCCGCCAGCGCCTCGACGGAGGGACCACCCGCGCCCCACAGCACGACCGGGCTGCCCACGCCGTCTGCGGCGTCCGGTCCCAGATCGACCGTCAACAGATCCATCGATACGCGGCCCACCAAGGGCACGGGACGACCATTGACCCATACCGGCGTGCCGCTCGGCAGCGTACGGGGATAACCGTCTCCGTAGCCGGCAGCCACCACACCCAGGCGCGTCGCGCGTGGCGTGCGCCAGGTGCCGCCATAGCCGACCGCATCCCCGGCATCCAAGGCTTTGACGGCAATGAGCTCCGAGCAGAGCGACATCACTGGCCGCAAGCCGCAGTCGGCGCCCTCCTCGCCCGCAAACGGCGACACCCCGTAGAGCATGACGCCGGGCCGCACCCAGTCGGCGTGCGTCCGAGGCCACGCGAGGATGCCTGCGGAGTTGGCGATATTGCGTGGCGCACCGGAACCTGCGCTCGCGATCGCGAACAGCGCCAGCTGGTGATCCGTCTCGGGGCACTCGCCGCGCCGGGCGTGCGCCAGATGCGTCATCCAGCCCACCGGCGGCGCCACCGCCGGGCAGTCCGTGAGCCGTTGCCACAGCGCGCCGGCTGCGTGGACATCCACGCCGAGCCGCCCCATTCCGGTATCGACCTTGAGCCAGATGCGCACGCGACCCGGCAGGGAGGTCCGCTCGAGCAGATCGACCTGAAGGGCATCGTGCACGATCAGGTCCAGACCGAGCTGCGCTGCCAGTTGCAAGCCATCGGTGTCGAAGATGCCTTCGAGCACCGCAATCGGCGTCCGGATTCCGCCGGCGCGCAGCCGCAGGGCTTCATCGAGCCGTGCCACGGCCAGCGCCTCGACCTCGGCCGCCAGGCTCTGCGCCACGACGAGCGCACCGTGACCGTAGGCGTCGGCCTTGACCACCGCCATCACCCGGCCCCCGGGGGTATGGCGCCGCACCACGGCCAGGTTGTGCTTCAGGGCGGCGAGATCGACATGAATCCGGGGAATGCCGCGCGCAAGGCCGGTCACGCGTATCCCCCGCCAAAGTCGTCGGAGGCGAAGTTCTCGAAGCGCGTGAACTGGCCGAGAAAGGTCAGGCGCACCATCCCCGTCGGGCCGTTGCGCTGCTTGGCGATGATGATCTCGGCGCTGCCCTTGTCGGGGCTTTCGGCGTTATAGACCTCGTCGCGGTAGATGAAGATGATGAGGTCGGCGTCCTGCTCGATCCCGCCCGATTCGCGCAGATCGGACATCACCGGGCGCTTGTTGGGGCGCTGTTCGAGGTTGCGGTTGAGCTGGGAGAGCGCGATCACCGGGACGCTGAGTTCCTTGGCCAGCGCCTTCAGGCTGCGCGAGATCTCGGCGATTTCAGAGGCCCGGGTTTCCTGATTGCCCGGGATCTGCATCAGTTGGAGATAGTCCACCACGATCAGGCCCAGGCCGTGCTCGCGTTTGAGACGTCGCGCGCGGGCGCGGATCTCGGTGGGCGAGAGCGCCGGCGAATCGTCGATGAACATGGGCGCCTCGGCGATCAGGGTCGCCGCCGAGGTGATGCGCGGCCAGTCGGTATCGGCGAGGCGGCCCGTGCGCACCCGGCTCTGGTCGATGCGGCCCAGCGAGGAGATCATGCGCATGGCCAGTTGCTGACCGGGCATTTCCATGCTGAAGATCGCCGTCGGCACCTTGTCGCGGATCGCGGCGTGTTCCGCCAGATTCATGGCAAAGCTGGTCTTGCCCATCGATGGCCGACCGGCGATGACCACCAGGTCTCCCGCCTGCAGGCCGGCGGTCTTTTCATCGAAGTCGACGAGGCCGGTGGACAGGCCGGTGATCGGATTGTCGGACTGGAACAGCGTGTCGATCTTGTCCAGGGTCTCGGCCAGCAGCCGCCGGATGGGAACGAAGCCCTGCTTGTGCCGGAGACCCGCTTCGGCAATCTGGAAGACTTGCCGCTCGGCCGCGTCGATGAGTTCGGGCACTTCACGGCCCTGCGGCTCGTAGCCGCTTTGCGCGATGTCGGTACCGACGCGGATCAACTGGCGCAGCACGCTGCGGCCCCGCACGATCGCCGCGTAGGCGCCGACATTGGCCGCGCTGGGGGTATCGCGCGCCAACGTCCCTAGATAGGCCAGGCCGCCGACGCCATCGAGGGCGGCGTCGCGCTGCAGCCACTCGGACACCGTGACGACATCCCGTGGTTGCGCTGCTTCGGCAAGATGCGCCAACGCCCGGAAGATCAGCCGGTGCGCGGAGAAATAGAAATCGTCCTCCGTGACCTGGTCGGCGACGACTTCCCAACTCGCCTCATCGAGCATGAGGCCGCCCAGCAGCGACTGCTCAGCCTCCCGGGAATGCGGCGGCACGCGCATGGCGGCGAGATCGCCCGATTGGCTCGACCCTGCCGGTTGGCGTCGCTCGCTCATGCCTGGCCTTCCCGGGCCGCCCTGTGCCGGGCGACGGACTCGCGTAAAGGAATTACTCCTCGCCGACCACCACCATGTGGATCACGGCATCGACTTCCGAATGCAGATGCACGGCGACGTCATACTCGCCGGTCATGCGAATCGGGCCGTCGGGCAGGCGCACCTCGCGGCGTTCGACCGGATGGCCCGACGCGCTCAGGGCTTCGGCCACATCCGCATTGCCGATCGACCCGTAGAGCTTGCCCTCGCTGGACGCCTTGGCCCGCAAGGTGACCGTCACGCTTTCCAGTTCGGTCTTGCGACCCTGGGCGTGGGCAAAGTTCTCGGCCGCGTGGCGCTCCAGTTCGGCGCGCCGGCTTTCGAACTCGGCGATCCGGGCCGGCGTTGCCGGCACAGCCTTTCCAAATGGAATCAGATAGTTGCGGGCATACCCGGGGCGCACGGAAGCGCGATCGCCCAAACCGCCCAAATTCTCGACTTTCTGCAGCAAAATCACGTCCATCTCAACATCCCGATACGTCAAACCATCATTCAGACTTGCGGGCGCGACCCCGGAAATCCATCCAACTGTCCAGCAGGGAAATCCCCGCCAAAATCATTGCCAAATGCGGCATCACCAGCAAGGCAGCATACAGCAGCCCGAGATAGAGGCGCCCCGCCGATCGATCGCGAAGCAGCCCATGCAGCAACCCCAAGGCCGGCAGGCACAGGACCACCGTCAACGGCACCAGAAGATTGACGGCTGCATCGGATCGCCAGAGGGCACCCGCAGCGCAGACGAGCGCGACGGCGGTCCAGCCGCGGGGCAGTCGCCACGCCTGAAACTCGGCGCCGAATGCACCGGCCCGATAGAGGCGCGACTGCAACCAGCGTCCCATCACCAGGCTGACCGCCAGGCCCATCACCCACACCGCCGCGAACGCACCCGGCAGGTAAGGCGCCACCCCCTGCAGGATGGTGCTCAGGTTCTGCTCCGTGCCGGGCCCGTCCTCGACCATCCGGCCCATCTGAGTGGCGAGCACTCCCTCGACACGCTGCTGCCACCAGTGGGCCGGATCGTCATGCAGCGCGTAGAAGGCGACCACCGCCACCAGTCCCAGTACCGCCACCATGCTCAAGGCCGACGGCAGGCTCGCCCGCTGCCACACGCGCCCGCCCAGGGCCACCAACGGCACCCACAACAGGGACGCCAAGGCCATCGCGGACACTGGCGAGGCCATCAGCGCCGCACCAGCGGCCCCCTGCAGCAACAGGCAGGCCACGACCACCTGAACCGCCTTCGACGGGCCCAGCTGCATGGCGATCAGCGCCAGCAGCGCACCGGACAGGTACATCAGCGGGAACAGCACCCACGCCCCGACGCCCAGCAGGCTGACCACCAGAACCGCCGGCCAGAACCCGGACATCGCGTAGCGGGCCAGCGTCTGCATGCGCCTTACCCCGGCAGTGCGCTCAGTGCTGGTCGGTGTAGGGCAGCAGCGCCAGGAAACGCGCGCGCTTCACCGCCTTGGCCAACTGCCGCTGGTAGCGGGCGCTGGTGCCGGTGATGCGGCTGGGCACGATCTTGCCGGTTTCCGCGATGAACGCCTTGAGGGTCACGAGATCCTTGTAGTCGATCTCGGTGATGCCTTCGGCGGTGAACTTGCAATACTTGCGACGGCGAAAATTACGCGACATGAAACTCTCCTCGAAACGGTCGGCGAGCAAGGTGCGGATCCGCGACCCCGCGCTCTGGGCGAACCTCAGTCGTTCGCGCCTTCATCGTCCTCGTCCCCATCCCCGTCCACGATGGCGGGTTCCCGGGCTGCGCTGCGCGAACGGCCGTCGTCGCTGCGCTCCTCATCACGGGACTTGAGCAAGGGCGAGGGGGCCGTATCGGCGCTGGGACGGACCATGATCAGATTGCGCAGCACGGCGTCGTTGAACCGGAACGCGCTCTTGATCTCGCCCAGCGCGGTCGGGCCGCACTCCACGTTCATCAGCACATAGTGCGCCTTGTAGACCTTTTCGATGGGATAGGCCAACTGGCGACGGCCCCAATCCTCAAGCCGGTGCACCCGGCCGCCGTCCGCCTCGATCACGGAACGATAGCGCTCGCACATGGCTGGCACCTGATCGCTCTGATCGGGGTGGACGAGGAACACGATTTCATAGTGACGCATGGACACTCCTTACGGATGAAAGCCTCCCGATCGATCGGTGAGGCAAGGAGAATCGCCGAACCGGCGACAAAAGAGGGAGAATGCTACCGTAACGGCGCGCTGCGATCAACGCGCACTCGAGCGGCCGACGCAACGTTCACTTCTGGCAGTCGGGACAGAAATAGCTGGACCGCTGTCCCTGGCGCAAATGACGGACCGGCGCGGCGCATGCGCGGCAGGGCTGCGATGCCCGACCATACACCCGAAGCTGCTGCGCGAAGTAGCCCGGCCGGCCGTCGCCGCCCACGAAGTCACGCAAGGTCGTGCCGCCCGCGGCGATAGCCTCTTCCAGCACCTGCCGGACCGCAGCGACCAGCCGCTCGTAACGCGGATGGGCAATGCGTCCGCTGGCGCGCGCCGGATGGATACCGGCCAGAAACAGGGCTTCACTGGCGTAGATGTTGCCGACGCCGACGACGACGCGTGCATCCATCAGCGTGGTCTTGATCGCCGCGCGACGGTGGGCCGTCAGTCGTTTGAGATACTCGGCACTGAACGCCTCCGAGAAGGGTTCAGGGCCCAGATCCCGGAGCAGCGGGTGGTGTTCTGCAGGCGCCTCGGTCCAAAGAACGGACCCGAAGCGCCGTGGATCGTTCAGGCGCAGACTGAGGTCGTTGTCGAACTGCCAGATCACGTGATCATGCCGGCGTAACGGCTCGGCGGCGGATATCAGCCGCAGGCTGCCGGACATGCCCAGATGAACCAGCATCGTGCCGTGCTCGAACCGCACCAGGAGATACTTCCCGCGCCGCTCGATGCCGCGGACGACCTGTCCCGTCACCCGCGCCGGCAACTCGGCAGGTATCGGCCAACGCAAGGCCCACTGCCGGACGTCGACGGCGAGGACCTGACGCCCGCTGACGCCGGGGGCGATGCCCCGGCGTGTGGTTTCGACTTCCGGCAACTCGGGCATGCAGCCTTTCCCGCATCGAAAAAGCCCGCATCACGCGGGCTTTCGGTCAGGCATCAAGCCTTTCGCAAAGACAACCCAGAGGCTGCCTTTACTTGATCTTGGCTTCCTTGTACATCACGTGCTGACGGACGACGGGATCGAATTTTCTGATCTCCATCTTTTCCGGCTTGGTGCGCTTGTTCTTGGTCGTGGTGTAGAAGTGACCGGTGCCTGCCGTCGAAACCAGTTTGATCTTGTCACGCATGACTCAGTCCCTCAGACTCGTTCGCCGCGCTTGCGGATGTCGGCCAGAACGGCATCGATGCCCAGCTTGTCGATGATCCGGATGCCCTTGGTGGAGACCCGCAGCCGCACGAAACGCTGCTCGGCATCGACCCAGAAGCGCTGCTCATGCAGATTGGGCAAAAACCGGCGCTTGGTCCTGTTGTTGGCGTGGGACACGTTGTTTCCCGTGATCGGGCGCTTCCCGGTAACCTGGCAAACTCGCGACATGGCGTCGAATCCTCAATCGGTCGAAAACTGTGCACGCCGACCCAGCAGTCGAAAACGCGCGTTGAACGTTGAATAAAGTCGAGCTTTTTATCACGGCCGGGGGCTTTTCCGCAAGCCGCGCCGGCCACCGCGCCCCTGCCGCCGACCGCGATTCAGCCGCCGCCCGCCGGCTCGATCCACAGATCCTTGGTGTAGTGCTGGTTCATGATGTTGGGCCGATAGCCCTTCACCCACGGCTTGATCAGCGTCTTGCTGACATAAAAGAACAGCGGCATCACCGGATCGTCGGCGAGCATCGTGACCTCGGCGTCGTGCATCAGGGCGTCGCGCTCAGGCCCGCCGGGCAAGGCGCTGATGCGGGCGAGCAAGGCGTCATAGGCCGGATTGGCGTAGCCCGAATCGTTGATGCCGTGCCGGGAGTGCAGCAGTTCGAGGAAGGTGTAAGGGTCGGCGTAGTCCCCGATCCAGCCGCTGCGAAACACCTGCGTGACCTGTTTCTGCTTGCGGTTCTGCAAAAAGACCTTCCATTCCTCGTTGAACAGCGTCGTCTCCACCCCCAGCACCTGCTTCCACATCTGCGCGACGGCGACCGCGATCTTGCGGTTGTCCTCCTGGGTGTTGTAGCGGATCTCGACTTTCAGCGGATGCTCTGCCGAGTAGCCCGCCTCGGCATAGAGCCGCTTTGCCTCGGCGAAGCGGGCTTCTCGGGTCCAGAGCGCATGATCCGGCGTGGCCTGCTCATAGCCGGGCAGGCCGGGCGGTACCCAGCCGTAGGCCGGGATCTCCCCGCCGCGGGTGATCTTCTCGGTCAGGATCTCCCGGTCGACGGCCAGGGTCAGCGCCCGCCGCAAGGCCGGCGCGTCCTTGAACGGCGTGCGGGTGAGATTCAAACCGTAGAAATACACCCCGAGATAGGGATGGATGTGCAATTCCTCGCCCAGATTGGCCTTGGCCCAGGCGAAATCGGCCGTGGGCACGCTGCCCCAGTCCACCTCGCCGGCGCGGTAGCGCTTGAACTCGCTGGAGGCATCCTCGATGGCCGAATAGCGCACCTTGTCGATGCGGGTGTGGGCGTTGTCCCAATAGTGGGGATTGCGACTCAGGGTGATGTGGGACTGCACCACCGCCTCGCTGAGCTGATAGGCGCCGTTGCTCACCAGATTGCCCGGCCGCGTGAAACGCTCACCAAACTCGGCCAGCGAGGGGCGATGGATCGGATAGGTGGTCGAATGGGTGAGCAGGCTCAGGAAATACGGCGTGGGCGCCTTCAGCCGGATTTCCAGCGTGTGTGCGTCCAGCGCGTGTATGCCCAGCGTCTCGGGTTTGGCCTGCCCGGCCAGGATGGCCTCGGCCTCTGCGATCGGCGCGAGGATCATGCCGTAGTTCGAGCCGGTGGCCGGGTCGACGGTGCGGCGCATGCCGGCGACGAAATCCTCCGCCACCACGGCGTCGCCGTTGGACCAGCGCGCGGTCGGCCGCAGATGGAACACGTAGCGCAGCCCGTCCGCGCTGATCTCCCAGCGCTCCGCCACACCCGGCCGCGGCCCCTCGGCGCCCGTCAGCACCAGCCCCTCGTAGAGGTCGCGCAGGATGTTGGCCGACGAGACATCCTCGGCGCGATGCGGATCGAGCGTCTGCGGCTCGGTGCCGTTGGCCTTGCGCAGCACGGTGAGTCCGTTGTCGATCGACGGACCCTGATGCCCGGAGGAATCGGCCGAATCCGAACAGCCGGCCAGGGTGAGCAGCGCCAGGGCCCATGCGGCGAACATCGGCAGGTGCCGGACGGTGACAAGCTTCATGCGGCGCTGCGCCTCAGATGGATGAGCAAAAGGGAGATCGCCGCCGGCGTGATGCCCGCCAGGCGCGCGGCCTGACCCAGCGTGGCGGGCCGCCCGGCTTCCAGCTTCTGGCGCACCTCGTGCGACAGGCCGGCGACGCGCCCGTAGTCGAAGGTCGGCGGCAGCGCGGTTTCCTCATGCAGGCGCTGGCGCTCGATGTCGCGCGTCTGGCGCTCGATGTAGCCGGCGTATTTCGCCTGCACTTCGACCTGTTCCGCCACGGCCGGGTCTGCCACCGGATCGCCGATGATCGCAGCCAGCGCGCCGTAATCCACCTCGGGTCGACGCAGCAGGTCGAGGGCGCGCTGCTCGCGTTCGAGCGGTGCGCCCAACCGGGTTTCGAGCGCTGCGGTGGCGGCATCGCCGGGGCGCAGAAAAGTCCGCCGGAGCCGCTCCTGTTCGTCCGCGATCGCGGCTTGCTTGCGCGCGAACGCCGCCCAGCGCGTATCGTCCACCAGCCCCAGCTCCCGACCGCTGGGCGTGAGCCGCAGATCGGCGTTGTCCTCGCGCAGCAGCAGCCGGTATTCCGCGCGGCTGGTGAACATGCGGTAGGGCTCGGCCGTGCCGCGGGTGATGAGATCGTCGATGAGCACGCCGATATAGGCCTCGTCCCGGCGTGGCGTCCAGGGCGCCAGGCCGCGCGCCTGCCGGGCGGCGTTGAGCCCCGCGATCAGCCCCTGGGCAGCGGCCTCCTCGTAACCCGTGGTGCCGTTGATCTGCCCGGCCAGGAACAGCCCCGGCAGATGGCGCGACTCCAGCGACGGCCACAGATCGCGCGGATCGAAGAAATCGTATTCGATGGCATAGCCCGGCCGCAGGATGTGCGCGTGCTCGAGCCCGGCCATGGAGCGCACCAGCGCGTACTGCACGTCGAAGGGCAGACTGGTCGAGATGCCGTTGGGATAGACCTCCGAGGTATGCAGCCCCTCCGGCTCCAGGAAGACCTGATGAGCGCTCTTGTCGGCAAATCGGGTGATCTTGTCCTCGACCGACGGGCAATAGCGCGGCCCGATGCCCTCGATCACGCCCGTGTACATCGGCGAGCGATCCAGCCCCGCGCGGATGATGTCGTGCGTGCGCTCGTTGGTGTGCGTGATATGGCAGAGCACCTGCGGCGGATGCTGCTCCGCATGGCCCAGGAAGGAAAACACCGGCAGCGGGTCATCCCCCGGCTGCGGCTGCAGGCGCGCATAGTCGATGGTGCGACCGTCCAGACGCGGCGGCGTGCCGGTCTTGAGCCGACCGACACGCAGCGGCAGCTCGCGCAGCCGGGCCGCCAGCGTCCGGGCAGGCGGATCGCCGGCCCGCCCGCCCTCGTGCTGCTCGAGGCCGATGTGGATCCGCCCTGCCAGAAAGGTTCCCGCGGTCAGCACCACGGCTCGCGCCCGGAAACGCAGCCCCATCTGGGTGATGGCCCCGCAGATCCGCCCCTGCTCGACGATGAGATCGTCCACCGCCTGCTGGAACAGCGTGAGGTTGGATTGCCGCTCCAGCGCCCGGCGCACGAAGGTGCGATACAGCGGCCGGTCGGCCTGGGCACGGGTCGCCCGCACCGCCGGACCCTTGCGCGCGTTGAGCGTGCGGAACTGTATCCCCGCATGGTCTGCGGCCTGCGCCATCAGGCCGCCGAGGGCATCGATCTCCCGCACCAGATGGCCCTTGCCGATGCCACCGATGGCCGGGTTGCAGCTCATCTGCCCCAGCGTTTCCAGATTGTGGGTGAGCAGCAGCGTGCGGCAGCCCTGCCGCGCGCTCGCCAGCGCAGCCTCCGTACCGGCATGGCCGCCACCGACGACGATGACATCGAATGATTCGGGGTAATGCATGGACGAAACCGCAGGAGCAGCACAATCGCAAGGCTCAAATCTTAAGGGAATCAAGCCACTGGCGCCACTGCGACACGCAGAACCGGACGCTATCGCGGCGCGCCCATGAAAACTGCGGGTGCGTTGCGCCAGCGAGGCGCTCCCGGCTTTTGGGCCGGGAGAAGGCGGACCGTTTGTATCGCTGCCACCCCAGTAGCCCGGTTGGGTAAATGGTGGTCAACGCGGGAACTGAACTCGCGTCCGCCTTCCAAGACGGAGGGACTGGCGCGCCCCATGCGAGTGCTCGCCTATGCGGAACGGGCATTCCGGCAAATTCAGGCAGCCGCCCGACAGGGGGCGTTGCGTGGACCGTCCGCGTCTCTTGTACTAACATTGAGTCTCTTGTATGTCTAAGGTGGCTCATCATGACCGCAGCTACTTCCACCGCGCGCACCGCTCGACTCGGGCTGCGTGCGACCCCTGAACAGGAGACCGTGCTGCGTCGGGCTGCCGAAGTCGCGCACAAGTCGCTGACGGATTTCATTCTCGACGCGGCCTGCCAAGCCGCCGAACAGACCTTGCTCGACCAGCGATTGTTTATGGTTTCCGGGAGCCAGTACCAAGCGATTCTCGAAATGTTGGACCGTCCGGAATCTGACAACCCTGGCTTGGCCGATCTGTTCTCCCGTCGTCCGGTCTGGGCCAGTAAATGAGCCTGTCCGCTCCGCAACCGCTTGGCGCGCATCACCGGCTGGAAGAGTTTGACTGCGGAAAACCGGCCCTCACAGATTGGCTGCTTCGCCACGCACGCCAAGCCCACGGCAGTGGCTCGGCCAGAACCTTTGTCCTGTGCGACGGGGAGCGGGTGGCTGGCTACTTCAGCCTGACCGTTGGCCAGATCGACACGCTCGAGACGCCCGAGCGGATTCGTCGCGGCATGGGGCAGTATCCGATTCCGCTGGTCATCCTGGCGAGGCTTGCTGTCGATCTCGATTACCAAGGGCGGGGTCTTGGTTTCAGTCTGCTCCAGGATGCCATCCGTCGAACCCTCGCGATTGCCGAACAGGCGGGCATCCGAGCGCTGCTGACGCGCCCCATCGACGCCAAAGCCGACGCGTTCTATCGCCGCTTCGGCTTCGAACCTACGCCCGAAAATGATCGGCAACTGATCTTGCTGCTCAAGGATGCACGGCGTTACGCGGGCATGCTCTGAGCGTTGCGCTTAGCTTCTCCGGGGCCACCGACGTGATGTTTCAATCCGCTCCCGGCTTTTGGGCCGGGAGATACGGGACGAGGATGGTCATCTCGCCCAAGTGCCATCGGACGCGATACGCACGCCCAGGGCGGATGGGGGTAGCGATCATGGCCGGATGCTCTTGTAGACGGCCTTCACGGCGGCGATCAGGATGAACGCGAACGCGCCAATCATGAGTCGCAAGCCATCGATCAACATGGTGCCCGGGTCTGCGCCGTCCGCCAGACGAGAGGCGACGAGGATCGAGACGAGGATCGCGCAGGCTGCGACGATCCCCAGAGTTTCCTTGGCAAAGCTCTTCATGGTGCATGCTCCTATCAGGCGTTTCCCGAGAGAATCGCCGCGTAGTGGATTCCGATAAATGCCGCAACCGCCAGCACGGCGCCGAATCTGGAAAGCCCTGACCCCCGAGCGACCTTGTACAGGGTCACAAGGAATGCGCACGCCAGCGCGGCGATGAGGGCAAGCACAGGGTATGCAATGATCGGGCTGATCGGGGTATCCCGTATGTCGACCATGCCGGAGACGCCGCCGAGCATGGCGGCGCCTCCGAAGAAGCAAAGTGCAATGGTGCGGTCAGTCTTCGAGTATGGTCTAGACATGTTCAACCTCCGGGTTTTGCTTACACGCCGATGCAAACGGCGTCGGTGTACCCCATCGCGTTTCAATCCGCTCCCGGCTTTTTGGCCGGGAGATACCGGCATTACCGCAGGCCGGGTCCACGCAACCAGCCAGTTTCAATCCGCTCCCGGCTTTTTGGCCGGGAGATACTGCTGGTGAGGCAGCACTCGACCTGGAGCCACCAGTTTCAATCCGCTCCCGGCTTTTTGGCCGGGAGATACAGCGCGTCGGCCACGTCCTATCCCCTTTTCCAGAAGTTTCAATCCGCTCCCGGCTTTTTGGCCGGGAGATACTCGACGATTCCGCATGGGATGCCGTGAAGTGCCATCTGTTTCAATCCGCTCCCGGCTTTTTGGCCGGGAGATACGTTGCATGTAGTAGATGACGGATTCACTCCTCTCAAGTTTCAATCCGCTCCCGGCTTTTTGGCCGGGAGATACGGTGGCGCAGCCCGCTCTCCTGCAACGCGATGGCGTTTCAATCCGCTCCCGGCTTTTTGGCCGGGAGATACGCGCGCTGCGCCCTAGCCATCAAGGCAGGGCTCAAGTTTCAATCCGCTCCCGGCTTTTTGGCCGGGAGATACAACGTGCCCAAGCTCAATATGCAGGTCGGCCGCGAGTTTCAATCCGCTCCCGGCTTTTTGGCCGGGAGATACTCGCAAGCTGGCGAGGGAGCGCGGCGTCGATCTGGTTTCAATCCGCTCCCGGCTTTTTGGCCGGGAGATACCGCACCCGGCACAGATGTACCGGCTTCTCTGTATGTTTCAATCCGCTCCCGGCTTTTTGGCCGGGAGATACGCTTCCGACACCCGCTGAACAGTGATGAATGCCATGTTTCAATCCGCTCCCGGCTTTTTGGCCGGGAGATACGGTGGCGCAGCCCGCTCTCCTGCAACGCGATGGCGTTTCAATCCGCTCCCGGCTTTTTGGCCGGGAGATACGGGAAGAAACCCCGCGAGCCATTCGGCCCCGAATGGGTTTCAATCCGCTCCCGGCTTTTTGGCCGGGAGATACCGGATCGAGATGATGCAATGCAGCAAGCCGATTCTGGTTTCAATCCGCTCCCGGCTTTTTGGCCGGGAGATACTCGCCGCCAACCGGGTTTGGCGCTATGCCATCACGGTTTCAATCCGCTCCCGGCTTTTTGGCCGGGAGATACCCCGAAGCTCCGGGTTTCGTTTCACGGCAAGGAATACGTTTCAATCCGCTCCCGGCTTTTTGGCCGGGAGATACCCGGGCTGGTGGCGATATATGGCCGCGTCAAGGCGTTTCAATCCGCTCCCGGCTTTTTGGCCGGGAGATACTGGCGTCGCGCAGGCGGATGTAGGAGTTGAATGCGTTTCAATCCGCTCCCGGCTTTTTGGCCGGGAGATACCAGTGATAGGCTGGAGCGCGAGGTGGCGCGGATCGTTTCAATCCGCTCCCGGCTTTTTGGCCGGGAGATACGCACGCCGAGCGCGGCATAATGCCGGTCGCCGATTGTTTCAATCCGCTCCCGGCTTTTTGGCCGGGAGATACGATATGCAAGGGCGCAGCGTGCGCAGCACCGAACCGTTTCAATCCGCTCCCGGCTTTTTGGCCGGGAGATACGCTGGTGGGCCAGCTCGCAGCAGGGATGAGGCCATGTTTCAATCCGCTCCCGGCTTTTTGGCCGGGAGATACTGGATTACCTCGCATCGGTAGATATCCTATTCATTGTTTCAATCCGCTCCCGGCTTTTTGGCCGGGAGATACCACTCGCCCCGACCCAGACCGGCGCCCAAATGTCGGTTTCAATCCGCTCCCGGCTTTTTGGCCGGGAGATACTCTGGCGTGGCCGGGCGGGCCGATTGCCGGGGATGTTTCAATCCGCTCCCGGCTTTTTGGCCGGGAGATACCGGTGGCCCGCAAATCGACGAGCGGACCTGGATGGGTTTCAATCCGCTCCCGGCTTTTTGGCCGGGAGATACCGAGGGGGTGAGACAACGCTGTGGCATCAGGACCTGTTTCAATCCGCTCCCGGCTTTTTGGCCGGGAGATACGTTGGTCTCGGCCGTCGAGCGCAGCAGGGTGATTTTGTTTCAATCCGCTCCCGGCTTTTTGGCCGGGAGATACCTTCGAGGACGAAATGGATGCGCTGTCGCAGGAGGGGTTTCAATCCGCTCCCGGCTTTTTGGCCGGGAGATACACCCGCACGGCTGATGACGTGGAGCGCTACGATTTGTTTCAATCCGCTCCCGGCTTTTTGGCCGGGAGATACTCTGGCGCGCGTGCTGGACACGCACATTTTCAGTGTTTCAATCCGCTCCCGGCTTTTTGGCCGGGAGATACTCGTCGCCCTGCTGGATGAAGGCGAATGAACATCAGTTTCAATCCGCTCCCGGCTTTTTGGCCGGGAGATACCTGAGGTCACCACTGACACCAGTGAGGTCACCACTGTCTCAATCCGCTCCCGGCTTTTTGGCCGGGAGATACGCTTAGATCGCCGGTCACCCCTGTGAGAGTGCCAAGGTTTCAATCCGCTCCCGGCTTTTTGGCCGGGAGATACTTGCTCGCCTCCGTTCCCTTCGTCGGCTCACAAATGTTTCAATCCGCTCCCGGCTTTTTGGCCGGGAGATACCCCTGATCGGTGGTCCGGGACAGGACCATCTCGTGGTTTCAATCCGCTCCCGGCTTTTTGGCCGGGAGATACCGCGGCACGGAATTGCATCGTCTTGCCGCCGATGGTTTCAATCCGCTCCCGGCTTTTTGGCCGGGAGATACTTGAAATTGGCGTATGTGAGGCGGCCTGCAGCCAGTTTCAATCCGCTCCCGGCTTTTTGGCCGGGAGATACTGCGCTCGCGGGCGACGATCTGGCGATAGTGGTTGTTTCAATCCGCTCCCGGCTTTTTGGCCGGGAGATACCCGGCGCCAGCGGGTGGTGATGCCGGCGCGCAGGATGTTTCAATCCGCTCCCGGCTTTTTGGCCGGGAGATACCAGCCGCGCCGCTGGCCAGGGATCGATCCCAATAAAGTTTCAATCCGCTCCCGGCTTTTTGGCCGGGAGATACGGCCGACCGATGAAGACCCGGTGTCCCTGCTGCGGGTTTCAATCCGCTCCCGGCTTTTTGGCCGGGAGATACGGCGCGGCGCGAGTCGCGCAGCACGCGATGAACCTGTTTCAATCCGCTCCCGGCTTTTTGGCCGGGAGATACCCTGTTTCGGCCCGAACAGCGCGACCTGTCGATGGTTTCAATCCGCTCCCGGCTTTTTGGCCGGGAGATACGTTGAGCAGCTGGGCGCACGCCGCCGGCGAGATCGTTTCAATCCGCTCCCGGCTTTTTGGCCGGGAGATACTAGCGCTTCAGCCGTCTTGTTGATCCGATTCAGCAGTTTCAATCCGCTCCCGGCTTTTTGGCCGGGAGATACTCCTCGATGATCACGATGCGGGCTGAGGTGGACTTGTTTCAATCCGCTCCCGGCTTTTTGGCCGGGAGATACACCAGCGCCAGCGCAGTACGCTGGGGCCGATTGATGTTTCAATCCGCTCCCGGCTTTTTGGCCGGGAGATACACCGGCGCCAGCGGGTGGTGATGCCGGCGCGCAGGATGTTTCAATCCGCTCCCGGCTTTTTGGCCGGGAGATACGCTTGTCAAATTGTTGTTATACTCACTATGAGCATGTTTCAATCCGCTCCCGGCTTTTTGGCCGGGAGATACCGTTCAGGATATGTCCTACCGGCACGACATCATGGTTTCAATCCGCTCCCGGCTTTTTGGCCGGGAGATACTCCTGAACGTCGTTACACTGGACAACGCGATCATGTTTCAATCCGCTCCCGGCTTTTTGGCCGGGAGATACCTGTTTCGATTTCAATCGTCAGTGATCCACTCATGTTTCAATCCGCTCCCGGCTTTTTGGCCGGGAGATACCTCTACGACCCGTAGGAGTCTTTGGCTGGGGAAGGTTTCAATCCGCTCCCGGCTTTTTGGCCGGGAGATACATGCAGGGCACGCGCGGGATGCATGATGTAGCGATGTTTCAATCCGCTCCCGGCTTTTTGGCCGGGAGATACTACCCGTGCATTAATGATCCAGAGTGTCCTGCCACGTTTCAATCCGCTCCCGGCTTTTTGGCCGGGAGATACTCCGCTTCGGCAACCATTGGCCGCCCAAGCGAATTCTTTGCGCTCTGCGCGAATCCCGCGAAAAAAAGCTGCAACTCGTTTATCCGCGATCGCGCAGCGCATAAATTCTCAATTTTTTCAACAAGAAACGTGTTGCGCGAACCACGCTGGGGATTTCCCGTCACTTGGGGTTCGCGATGGTCCATCAGATCACCAATGGCCCTTCGAAGTCCACCGCGCGGAACACGCCGTACTGCTTCACGCGCAGGTGGGCGGATTCGGTGATGCGGTAGAAGCGCAGGTTGTCCGCGGCCTCGTCGATCTCGGCGAGCAGCGCGCGTTCGAGCCGTTCCAGTTGCATCTCGTCGACCTGGCATTCAAAGACCGACTTCTGCACGCGCTGGCCCATGCCCTCGCAGACCTTGGCCACGCGCCGCAGGCGCCGGCGGCCGGCGGCGGTTTCGGTGGAGACATCGTAGGTGACCACGACCAGCATGGCGGCGCTATTTGGGCAGGTACGGCAGGTAGCCGTCCATCTCGCCGCGCACGGTGCGCGCCATCAGCCGCGCCTGCACGAAGGGCACGATGCCGATGGGCACCTTGATGCCGAGCAGCGGGTGGGTGATCTCCTCCTGCTTGCGCTCTTGCCAGGCGGTGACGACGGCGCGTCGGCCGCTGTCGTTGAGCATCACTGCGCCGCCTTCGCGTTCGTCGAAGTCGCGCGGGCCGAGCTGGCTGCGGTTGATCAGCGTCAGCGCCAAGCGGTCGGCCAGCACGGCGCGGAACTCCTCCTGCAGGTCGAGCGCCAGCGCGGCGCGGCCGGGACGCACGGCGTGCAGATAGCCGAGCTGCGGATCAAGGCCGACGGTTTCGAGCGCCGAGCGGCAGTCGTTCATCAGCATGGAGTAGAGGAACGACAGCAGCGCGTTGAAGCGGTCGAGCGGCGGCCGGCGGGTGCGGCCGTTGAGCGCGAAATGCTCGCGCGCCTGCGGTTTGACGACGAGGTTGAGCGCCGCGAAGTAGCCGCGCGCGGCTTCGCCCTCCACGCCGCGCAACGTGTCGAGATCCTGCGCCTGCGCCAGGGCGCGCTGCGAGGCGGCGAGGTTGTCCGCCGCACGGGTGAGCCGGACCTGTTCGTCGGCATCGGCGGCTTCGCGCGCCGCGCGCAGCAGCAAACCGCGGCTGTTCCGGAGCTTGCCGGCGATCACGGCGCGGGCGAATTCCAGCGCGAACGCGCCGTCTGCCGCGCTGCGGTGGTGCGCCTGGCGCAGCAGGATATTGCCGGACACCGGTCCTTCGAGCCGCGCCTTGAAGCGGCCGCTGCCGTCGAGCAGCACCACGGATTTGCCCTCGTCGGCCAGGCGGTGCATGAGCGCCGGCGACACCAGCACGTTGCCGAAGCAGACCAGGCTGCCCAGGTGGTGCAGCGGCACCTGCAGGCGCTTTTCGCGCTCGACATCGATGCGCAGGGTGTTGTTCTCCAGGTGCGCGTAGGCGTTGGGCGTCATCACGTAGAGCGTGTTCTGCAAGGTGTACATGCGTGGCTAGCCTTGGTCGGTGGCGCTGAACAGCGCGGTGCGCAGTTCGGTCTGGGCATCCCGGGCGGCCAGCGCCGCCGGCTGGCAGATCTCGATCAGCGAGCATTCGCGGCAGCGCGCATCGTTCACCGGCGGCGGCAGCCGCCCGCTGGCGAGCATGGCGCGGATCGCCGCGGCGGTCTCGACCACCAGCGCGCGCAGCGCCGGGGTGATCTCCACCTCGCGCCGGCGCCGACTGGAGGCGTGGTAGATGGCGCCGCGCGTCACCGGCCGGCCGAGCATCTCTTCGAGGCACAGCGCCTGGGCGGCGAGCTGTAGATCGTCATTGAGCCATTTCCTGCGGGCGCCGTGCTTGTATTCCACCGGATAGACGGTGCCATCCGGCCAAAACTCGACCACATCACACTTGCCAATCAACCCGATCCGGTCGGACCAGACCGGCAGTGCGTACTCCACCCGCGCGCCCGACTGCTTGGTTTGGTAGGCGACCCGATCCACCCGCGCGTGCTCGGCGTTGCCACGGGCAGTATGGATGTTGTCCGTGAACTCGCCTTCCATATGGATCAGCCCGCAGCGCCGGGGGCAATAGGCATAGTGGTTGAGGGCGGAAAGCGCGATGGGGTCTGTGTCGGTCATGGCAGCGCTGCTAAGATAACCCTGTATTCACACCGTAGCGGAGGTCTTTCATGGCCACCACCTTGAAAGAGATCGAAGCCCAGGCCATGGCGCTGTCCGCCCGGGAACGCGGCGAACTGGCGCACCGGCTGATCGCCAGCCTGGATGGCGAACCGGAAGGAACGCCCGAGGAAATCGCCGCGGCATGGGATGAGGAAATCGCCCGCCGCGTGGCGGACATGGATGCGGGCCGAACCCAATGGATTCCCGCCGAGCAAGTTTTCGCGGAAATCGATGCGCTGATTGCCGCACACCGTAAGTGAAGCCGAGATTCGAGCCGGCGGCCCGCAAGGAGTTTGCCGAGGCTGCGCGCTGGTATGCCGTGGAGGCTGGCCCGGCTTACGCCACGGACTTCAGAAACGAGGTCCACCGCACCTTGTCCCTGCTGAGCGAGCATCCGGCGATGGGAACGCCCGCCGGCAACAAGACCCGCCGGATGGTGGTTCACCGGTATCCCTATTCCATCGTCTACCGCGTCCATGCCGGCCGGCTGCACGTTTTGGCATTGGCCCATCACAGCCGCCGGCCCGGTTACTGGGCCGGGCGACGGTAGAAGACACTCAATCAACGACATACATCGATCAGCTCGACGCCATTGGGTAGACGGTCGCGATGCACCGCAACGCGATAATCCGCAAAGCTGCGCGGAGAGCCCGCCAGTCCGTCGCGGTGGCGGATCTCGATGATCGTGTTATCCAATGGACGCGCCGGCGTGGAGAAATCGAGCAGCCGCTGGGCGGGCGCACAGCCCAGCATGGCCTGACGCACACGTTGGGTGGCATCCGTGTCGGTGCCGACGTGCTTGAACACATAGAGCCCACGGCAGGACATCACGCCCTTCGAAGCGGAACGGTCGTGGTCCCACATGTTGCACAGTGCCTGCCAGAAATGCGTCAGATCCTCGTCGGAAAAGCCCGTGCCTTGGGCCAAATGTGCTGAGACAAAGCCCTTGCAGACATAAAGGCCGTAAGGGATCAGCGCCTTGCGGCCCATGGTACGCAATTCGTCTTCCGGCTGTCTGTCTTCCCAAGCGCGGAACTCGGCCGACCCGATGTTCGCTCCCTTGATTTCGTTGTCCGCCACCGCCATGCGTGTAATCGAGAGGTCCATGGGCAAGATGGGGTCAAGAGAGCGGGAAAAGGCGATCTGAATAGGGCCGCGAACTTGCCCAGCATTCGGACCTGTGGCCATGACCGCGCCAAACGCACGCACATCGAAAAACGTCTTAGACATCCAGTCTCGCGCCTGGCCTGCCTTGTCTTTTGTTGTCTTCCATTTCTTGGATTGAGAGTCAAAAGGAGGCATTCCGCCGGTGTTCTCATGCCCAAGTGCGATCTTAGTATTCAGATTAGTCGCATGCTCCACAAAAATTGCGTTTGGAGCAGCGTTATCAAATGCGGTCTGAATGTAGTTGCGTACCCGCCGCTTGAGGGCGACATCGGACACCAAGCCGTGCATGTCCTCGGGGTCTATGCGCGGGGCATTGCCCGCATCGGGATCGCCGTTGGGGTTGCCGTTCTCGCAGTCGAAGAGATACAGAAATTCATAGCGGTTCTGGATGGAGGTCATTTTCACACGTCCTGTTGATTGTTGATGTCGTTGTGCGCTTCGGATTTTTTGCCGGCGCGAAGCTGGGCCAGCTTTTGGTAATAACCCAGGGCGAACAGCCCTTGTCCTTCCAGGTCGAGGATGCGCGGAGCAGCGTCGCCCAGCCCACTCATGATTTCGGCGATGCGCTCCTCGTACCACCAGGCCAGCTTCGGTTCGAGTTTGGCGAGGTGATTGCGGGCATTGGCAGCCAGCCGGCCCAGCACGAGGCCTGGGGTCTGGCTGGCGGCGGCATAGAAACGCTGCACCACACCAGCGCCGACATCACCCAGTGCAGCGCGCTGGAGATTGGCGAGCAAGGCCAGCAGCCCACCACAGTGGTAGGCCGCGGCTGGGTGGTTGGGGTTGTAGGTTGCAGTCATGGTCGTGTCACCTCCGGGTTTGCGTCGAATGAAATAGGCCTTGATGAGGCCCATGCGGGCGTGGTTGAAAGCGGGTTGGTCCTTGTCCACCAGATCGGCGCGGAAGCGGGCGAGCGCCTGCGCCATCAGCGGTTGTGGAATCGGCAAGCCCTGGATCGCCACTTTCCATAACGTCGCGGCCGTGGGCGCCGGCAGGTCCTTGAGGTCACGCACCAGCGCACCGCAAACGGCCATGAACTTGGGTTCGCGCGCATTGCCGTTGCCATCGCGGGCGACGATCTGAAGGTCGGCAAACCAGGCCGTGATATGGCTGACCAGATCCTCGAATGGGCCTTCCATCCAGTCACGCACCATCACCCGGCCCGCAGCGCCGGAGAGAGTCAGTGCGTAGTAATGGTTGCCTGCCAAGTCAGGGCGCTCGCCTGCGCGAATCGAGTCCAGCAGTCTGCGTGCAGCGCCAAGGGCAGCGGCTTCGCTTTGCTCGTCGGTCTCCATGCCAACCAAAAAAGCGAGCGCATCATCGTCGGGTGGCAGGTTGTGTTTGTACCAATGGGCCACCAGGGTGTTCGCCAGCTTGCGGGTATGGTTGCGGATCAGATCATTGAGTCCATCCACGTATTGCTGGGCGGCTTCCGCGCTCATGGCCGCGTTGGCGGATTGGTCAAGTCCGTAGGAACCGAAGGCGGCCTTGTCGAAGCCCACCATCACGTCGCCCATCGCAAGGCCGCCGACACTTGAAAGCCCGGTAATTTTGGGATGCGTCCGTAGCGGCTTGGTAGGGAGACCGGTCAGCAGACACACCATCTCTTCCGCATTTTCCGGCTGGGTATTCTCGCCACGTTTTGTGGTTGTCGATTCCTTGCCCTGATCGCCATGCCGCCACGCTCGCCACCAGGCTTGCACCTCGGTATCCAGACGGGGGTCGCGGCCATCGATACGCCAGGTAAACCAGTCGGACGGTTTGGCCTTGTGGGCCGCCAGCGCATCGCGCACTTCGTCGCACCGATGGCCATCCTCCAGCGCGCCGGCCAGCGGGCTCAGCTGCGGGCAGTTTTGCGCTGCATCTCGCAGAAGCTGGGTGTAGAAGCGATGCCTGATTCGTGCGCTGGCGATTTTTTTATCTTCCTCGTTGGCCTTGAACAGCAAGGCAACGGTCTGGGCGGACTCCACCAGAAAATGTGATTTGCCGCCGGCATTCATGCCATGCATGTCGGGACAGCGAGGCAGGTCCGCGCCGCGCTTGCCGTCTCCGAGCGGCAGGACGTTGAGAAAGCGGCCGTCGGCGGCCAACTCGATGCTCCAGCGAACCTCGCGAGTTTTGAATCCGGGCTCCGAATCCGCCAGGTTTTTGTCGGCGTAGGCGATCAGTTCATGCAACATGGCCCGCCCTCCCCGGTTTTCTGACCGCATCACTGGCAAAAGCCGGCACGTCCAGAACGCCATGGCGGACATGGGCGTCGAACAGGCTGATGAAGGGCTTGTCCTTTTCGCTCACCACCTCTTTGCTCAGATCGAACACGTCATAGAGCATGAAACCCAGGTGCTGGTCGAAAGGCACTCGCGTGACGGGGTTGTTGTCCGGGTCTTCGATGTATTCGAAGAAGGCCGGGAATTCGCGGCACCCCAAATAGGGTTGCTGGAAGCACTTGCCGGCGCGGGCGCGGCGCTGGAACTGGCTGTTCATCTTGCCCCAGTCGGCGGTGGATGTCGTTTTTGGGATGATTTTTGCGGTCAGTCTGTAACGCACGTTCTTCAACGCCATGGTCTGGCGTTGGGTGCGGCCTGTCGTTTCGTCGTCGCCGTCGGCCCACAGCGGTTGGGGCTCGGCGCCAGCCAACCATTTGTTGAGGGTGGCAGTCCCTGGAATACGACCTTTCACTTCGTTCCGCCGCAGCGCAATGTAACGCGGCATCTCCAGCACTTCGATGCATGTGATCTGCCAGTGAAAATAAGGACGAATCACACTGTCACGTCCCTGTTGCTCCCGTTTGCCGTCCCAGTAGATGGCGTCGAAGATGCCGCGCGCCGCCGACGGGGTGATGACCGGGTAGGAGAAACGCTCCACCTTCATTTCCGGTCGGGTGAAACAGGCCAGATCGCCCCAGACCTCCAGCGTGTGTGTCGTCATGTCGCCTCCCTATGCAATGAACAGTTGCGGACCTTCGGGCGGTTTCAGCCCGAGGGTGTCATCGTAATAGTCGCCTTCGAGAATGAACCATTCGTCGGAAACACCGGCGTCCACCTTGCCTCGCCGCCGCAGCTTGGCAGGGATGGCCCAGGCAGGCGGGCCATCGCGGCGGCGGTACACGCCGACTGCCAAGCCTTGCGCACGGCGCATCCAGTCCGCCGTGATGCCGCTGTCCTCGGCTTCCGCGCGCAAGGCTCGAAATTCATCCCAGCGATCGGCCCAGGGAACCAGCACCTGGATGGCATCGGTGTCGATGATGCGATAGAGGCGGGAGACCTCGGCAAAATCGCGCGCAGCGATGGCCTGTTTCAGGTCTGCATTCTGGCTGGCCGGGTTGCTGAGGTCGTAGAGGTGGCGGTAATAGGTTTGGAAAACTGCCGGGTCGTTGATGTCGAGATCACCACGCGAGGCCAGCAATGTGCGCGTGACCTCGGTGGCCTGGTAATAGGCATGGGTGGGATAGCGGCGGCGCCAGTCACCCGCTTCCTCCGGCTCGAAGACGATCACCTCGCCCTGGCGTCCCTGTGCATTCATGCGGCCTTCCCGGTTGCAGCGTCCGGCTGCCTGGGCGATCGCTTCCAGTGGCGCCAGCGCCCGGTAGACGCGCGGGAAATCCACGTCGACGCCGGCTTCGACGCACTGCGTCGAAACCAATCGGCATGGCCGGCCGTCGGCCAAGGCTTTACGGACGCGGCCCAGTACGGCGCGCCGGTGCTCGGCGCACAGGTTGGTGGACAGGTGAAACACGCCCGGCGTGTCGCCCAGGGCATCCAGCAAGGCCAGTGCGTGGCGTTTGAGGTTGACCACGACGAGCGCCTGGTCGGTGTCCCTGATTTCGGCAGCCACATCGGCCCAGGTCCGCTTTTCTCCCGATGTGCGCCAGGTCACCTCGACACGCTTGAGCTTCCTGAACAGTTCCGGATGCTCGGGCACGATTTCGGCCGGTTGCCAGCCGGCGGCCGCGTGCGTGGTCACCGGTTCATGCAGGGTATCGAACGCCGGTTGGGTCGCGGTGGCGAAAACGATGCTGGAACGATAGCTCTCAGACAGGTGAGACAGCGCGGCCAACGTCGGCACTGCCAGATGCTGGGGCAGGCTCTGCGCCTCGTCGAACAGAATCACCGCCTCCATCAGATTGTGCAGCTTGCGGCAGCTCGATGGCCGATTGGAGAACAGCGATTCCAGCAATTGCACATTGGTGGTGAGCACGATGGGTGCATCCCAATTTTCAGCCAGCAGGCGGCGTTGGCGCTCCTGCGCCCCTTCGGCATCGCGCTTTTCGGATTCCTCGCCGAGGCCCGCCAGGCTGTGGTGTTCGAGAATGAAGTTCGCCGGAAATCCGGCAAACACGCGCCGGTATTCGCGCGCGGTCTGCTCGATCACGGTAAGGAAAGGCACCGCCAGCACGACGCGCTTGAGCTGGTGGGCAGCCGCATGCTCCAAGGCGAAGCGCAGCATGGCGAGCGTCTTGCCGGAACCGGTCGGCGCGGTGAGTGTGAACACCCCTGGAGCCGTCACCGCTGCCTCTCCGGTGGCTTGCCAAAGTGCTTCGCGCGCCGCAAGCACCTGAGCGTCTGCCCGGGTAGCGGCGCGGACGCGTTCACCCATGTAGCGATTTAGGGCGTCGATCCCCGCCTTGGGGTCGAGCGCTGACCCGGCTGGACGAACGCGCTTGCCTTGGGCGTGGCCATCGAAATGGGCTTCGGTATCCAGAAAATCGGCATCCACCAGGCACGAGAACAGCAGACGCACATCCAGCATGGCCGCGACGGCTTTCGCAAACCCACCTTGCAGGGCAACCGCTGTGGATGTCGGGGTGTCTGGTTGAAGGCCGTCGGCCTGAGCACGCTGTAAAAGTCGTGTGGTGTCCCGGTCACTCAGTTGCAGATTGAAGGGATGCCGGGCTGACAGCGCGTCCAACGCCATGGCCCGAAACGCATCGAGATTGCCCCGTTGCAAGCCGACATGATGGCCCTGTATCGCCAGCGCGGCGGCAATGGCACGGTGCTGAGAGAGCGCGATCCAGGCGCCTTGAGACCAGTGATCGAGCCCGGCGTCTTTGCCTTCCAGCCGTGCCTGAAAGCGATCCGCGTACTTGCCCAGGTCGTGCAGTAGTCCGGCGAGCGCGGCTTCTTGCGCCCAAGGCAAATTCCCGGCGAAGCGAGAGGCCAGTTTGGACGCCGCACCCAGGTGATCACTGAGCCGGTGCCGTTGCCCGACAGCATTGGCGCTATGCGCGTAAAAGAATCGCTCCGGCTCGATCCCGCGGTCTTGGTTGTCCGGCAGAAATCCCTTCATGAGCAATCCCTTGAATTTTCCTCAGCCACCCAATACTCGAACATGCCCCACCCGGCCGTAGTCGATGATCTTGCGATCTGCCGTCACCAGCGTGAGCCCCGCCACACGCGCCTCGCCGATCAGAAAACGGTCGGCCGGATCGGTGAGCAGGTCGCCGGGAAGCAGGGTGCTTTCGATGACGACTTCAGTGGTCAATGCCCGCAGGCGCAGCCCAGGCAATACCCTCCCTCGTCCGACCCAGTCTTGCAGCGGCGCGGAAAGCGCGATGCACTTCTTGGCCAACAGCCGGCCGATTTCCCAGACGCTGACCACGCTGACGTGCAGGCGCCGCTCATTGCGCGCCTCCTCCATCTGCATCAGCGTGTCGGTCGACAGGGTGTCCGCCATGCCTTCCGTGTACCAGAGCCAGATGTGGGTATCGATTAACAGATCGCTCATCACGGCGATTTCCCGGGCCGCATCAGTGGCCGGTACAACTCGTCTTCCTCGCCGGTTTCGGCCGCCAGCGGCTCGTGGGGCACATCGACGATGTCGCCCAGAATGGTGACGGTGCCGCGCAGGTAGCCGAACATCGATTCCCGGGTGTCGTCGTCGATCGGCACCAGCCTGGCCACCGGCTTGCCACGCTTGGTAATGACCAGCGGCTCGCGCGTGGCGGCGACTTCGTCCAGCAGCTTCAGGCACTTGGCCTTGAATTCGGCGGCGTTGATTTCCATGGATGGCTCCTCGTGACCAGTTGTGGTGGTCATCATGGGGTTGTGGTCGTTGTTACACAATCAAATCCGTGAGCGGCCTGGCCGATGGAATCGAGACCGGGGAGCGCCTGGAAAACGGGGATGTCGAGATCGCCGTCGCCGCGAGCCTGGCCATGTGGGCGTCGAAGGCGGTGCGCAGCGCGCCGAGTTCCGGCCAGGCGCCGCGCGCGGCGGCCTTGCCTTCATCCATGAAAGACTCGGTGTCGAGGAAATCGGCATCCACCAAGGCCGAGAACAGCATCCGCAGCCACAGCGCAAAGCCGGCCGGGCCGCCCGGAATGGCGCGCAGATTCGGCGCGAAGGCGCCGTGATCGAGGATTTCGGGCGGTGCCGCAGCCAGCGCTTCATCCAGTTCGACGCGGCTGGCTTCCGACGCGAGCCGCGCTTCCAGGCTGCTCGTGTCGGAGTTCCAGTCGTACAGCCCCGCATGGTGGCTGGCGATCAGATAGGCCAGCACCCGGCCGGCGCTGCCGAAGCGCTCGCAGGCCAGCAATGCGCCGGCGGTGGAATGGGACACCCGCCCGGCGCCGCCCTCGATGTGGGCGTTCTCGGCCTCGGCGCCGCTCGCCGCGCGCAGGTAGCGCTGAAACCCCGGCCGGTACTTGCCGAGGTCGTGCCACAGGCCGGCCAGATGCGCCCAGTCCTGCCCACCGAAGCCGGCCGCATGATCGGCGGCGCGGCGGGCAACCTCCCGGAGGTGGCTGTCCAAGAGGTGCGCATGGACGTGGGCATCGGCGCAGCGGATGTGCGCCAGATGGTCGGATTGAAATGCCACGAAATCCCCTCGCTCAAAGCCGCACAGGCTTATCGGTATCCCGCTCTCGAAACATGAATCCCGGTCCGGCTCGATAGTTTCATGTTTGATCTGTAAAACAAAATCATTTCAACGGAGTACGCACCATCATCATCCAAGTCCACCGCAAGCCCTTCCCTTCTCCTTTCCGAAATCCGAAGACAACTCCTTGGCCGCCGATCCCCGCCAGCCCGCCGTCGGGAATGGCGGTCGTGTCCGCATGGACGGCCAGCGGCAGCACGCCCGCACAGGGTCGAGAAGGCGCCGAACTTCGGATTTCGTTCATGAAATCCGTTTCTGGCGTTTTGTTTCGACAGGCCGGCCCGTCTATCCCGGGCGTGACGGGAATCCACCAAACTTCGGGGGCACCGACCTGCGCAGGAAGACAGTGGCGCACGAAAAAAGGCGCTGCCGACGGCAGCGCCCTTTGCGTCGATCCGGTGGATCGGATCAGCCCCCGATCGGCTTCGGTTCGAGTGTCGTCAATTCGCGGATGCGCTGCAGGATCTGCACCATGAAGCCACCGATGCCGAACAGGCCCCATCCGAGCACCACGAAGCCCCAGTGGATCGGCGCGGCGAACAGCTCTTCGGCGTAGAAGAAGGTATGACCCCATTCGTTCAGGCCCAGATTCGGCATGATCAGGACCGGCGCGCAGACCACCAGCGCCAGGGGGATCGAGACCCGGTTGCTGAAATAGGGCATGCGGGTGTGGATCAGGATGAAGCCCAGAATGGCGCCGACCGCGCCCAAGGGAATGGCGAAATAGAACAGTCCGATGTGGGTGGGGGTGAAGTCGGTGTCGCGGATGGTCACCTGATGCCAGGCCGCATCGGCCTCGACGTAGACTCCGAGGATCGCCACGAGGATCACGCTGCCCACGGCCATGAAGGCGAGGATGGCGTAGTAGATCGACAGCTCGCGCTGGGGCGACATCACGATCTGGGCGGGGCGGGTGAACCACAGCAAGGGGACGCCGACCAGACCGATCAGGGTGATGAGGATCCCCTGGGCGTACAGCAGGTTCATCCAGTAGGTCTGGAAATCCTGCTCGAAGTAGTCGAGCCCGACCGAAAAGGAAAAGACCTGCTGATACCAGCGGTACAGGCCAAACAGCAATCCCGCCAGCGCGATTCCGACAACTGCGGCCAGCCAAGGCATCCGGGGCGGACGGGACTCGTCCTGAAGCAGGCCCAGCGCGCCGAGCAGGCGCTGCACGAGCGACTGCGGCGCGGTGGGTAGCGTTTGGGGTTTGGTCACGGCGTTCATGGCGCGGCTCCTGTAGTGGACGGATGATCACGTTGATTGGCGATCATCTTCGCCATCGGACCGTCGGCGCGCCATGACATGGATCAACGGCGAGGACTCCCCCGCCGCCCGATTGTCAGAACCGGATCAGGGCCGAACCCCAGGTGAAGCCGCCGCCGAAGGCCTCCAGCAACAGCAATTGCCCGCGCTGGACGCGGCCGTCACGCACCGCTGCATCGAGTGCCAGCGGGATGGACGCAGTGGAGGTATTGCCATGACGATCGACGGTCACGACGACCTGCTCCATCGACATGCCGAGCCGGCGAGCCGTCGCCTGGATGATGCGGACGTTGGCCTGATGCGGGATCAGCCAGTCGACCTCCGACTTGTCGTGGCCGAAGCGGCTCAGGCATTCCTCGACGCTCTGTCCCAGCGTCGCCACGGCGACCTTGAACACCTCACTGCCGCGCATCTGGAGGTAGACGTTTTCGAGATTGCGGAAATCCCGGCCGACTCCGCCCGGGAATTCGAGCAGTTCACGATGACGGCCGTCGGCATGAAGCAGCGTCCCGATGATGCCCGGTTCACTGGCCGCCTCCAGAATCACCGCGCCGGCACCATCGCCGAAAAGCACGCAGGTGGTCCGGTCATTCCAGTCCACCAGGCGTGACATCATCTCCGCCCCCACCACCAGCACCCGCCGGGCATCCCCCATGCGAATGAACTTGTCGGCCACACTCAGCGCATAGATGAAGCCGCTGCACGCCGCTTCCAGGCTGAACGCGCCGATCCCGGCGATGCCGAGCCGCTCCTGCAGCATGGTGGCGCAGTTGGGGAAGATCTGATCCGGTGTGGTGGTGCCGACGATGATGAGATCCAGGTCCTCCGGCGCCAGACCGCCGGCAGCGAGCGCGCTTCGCGCCGCCTGCTCGGCCATCATGCTGACCGTTTCATCCGCGGCGCTGATGTGGCGCTCCGATATCCCTGTCCGTTCGCGGATCCAGGCGTCGTTGGTGTCCAGTCGCGCTTCCAGATCGGCATTGGTCAGCACCTGACGCGGCAGATAGCTGCCGGTCGCCAGGATCCGAGAATAGATCGATGTCACGTTTCCCCTCCGCGAGCCTGCCCCTGCAGGGCCGATCCCACCAGGTGGGCAATGCGATCCGGCACCGACATCCTCGCCGCATTCATGCCGAGCCTGATCGCATTGGCGAACGCCAGCTCGTCGGCTCCGCCATGGCTCTTGATGACGACGCCCTGCAGCCCAACGAGGCTGGCGCCGTTGTAAAGTCGTGGATCCATGCGGCCCTTGATGGCGTTGAGCACCGGCAGCGAGATCAGCCCCGCCAGCTTGGTCAGCAGGTTGCGGCCATACTCCTGGCGGATGTACTCGCTCAACATGTGCGCCAATCCCTCGCTGGTCTTGAGCGCGACATTGCCGACGAAACCGTCGCAGACCACGACATCGACCTTTCCCCCGTAGATGTCGTTGCCCTCGACAAAGCCACAATAGTTGATCGACGGATCAGCCTGCAGCAAGCGGGCGGCCTGCTTGACGGATTCGACGCCCTTGATTTCCTCCACACCGATGTTGAGCAGTCCGACCTTGGGTCGGTCGAGGTGATCGACCGCCTGCACCATTACCGAACCCATGACGGCGAACTGGTGGAGCTGCTCCGCCGTACAGTCGGCGTTCGCGCCCAGATCAAGCACATAGGTGTGTCCACGGACGGTCGGCAGCGCGGAAATGATGGCGGGGCGATCGACCCCCGGCAGCGTCTTCAGAACGAAGCGCGCCGTGGCCATGAGCGCGCCGGTATTGCCCGCGCTGACCATGACCGAACAGCGGCCCGACTTGACGAGGTCGAGGGCGAGGCGCATGGACGAATCTTTCTTGTTGCGCAGGGCCTTGGACGGCGCTTCGTCCATCTCGACCACCTGCGTCGCCGGGTGAATCACGAGGCGACTCGGCGCACCGGCCCGGCGACGTGACAACTCCGCTTCCAGAGCAGCCGGCTGCCCCACCAGCGTCAGATGGAGGTCTTCATATTCCGACAAGGCCGACAGGGCCGCCGGGACCGTGACCCGGGGCCCGTGATCGCCGCCCATGGCGTCCAGCGCCATGTGTATCGTCTTGGTCATCCTGGCTCCGCCGATCCGGCCCATGCACGCACATCGACACCCACGGGGTGGGTGGTCATGTCAAGCTTGCGCTGATTGATTGTCGTGGCACCGACGGGGCGGCGCGCCGCGACCGGATCATTCTTCGGCAGGACCGCCCAGAACCTTGCGACCGCGGTAGTGCCCGGTGGGCGTCAGATGGTGACGACGATGGGTCTCGCCCGTCACGGCATCCGCCGACAGGAACGGGCTGGTCAGCGCGTCATGGGAACGGCGCATGCCACGCTTGGACCGGGTTTTGCGGTTTTGTTGTACAGCCATGATCTGAAAACTCCATAGATTCGGCGAACCCGACCGGCCCGCATCGTTGAACTTCATCGGTCCCTTTTCAGGACCGCGAAAGGGTTGGCATCCCCGCCGCCGGAAAGGCCCGGATCGGGCGCGGCGCATTGTTCGTGGACCGCGACGATCGGCAGCGCGAGTATGGCCTCGTCTTCGATCAACTCGGTCAACCGGACCGGTTCGCCCCCGGTCAACAACGGTTCGGCTTCCGCCGGCACCCGGGACAGGTCCCGCTCGTCGGCCAATGCCACCAGATCCATCTCCGCGGCCAATCCCTGCTCGATCCGCTGCAGGCAGCGCTGGCAGACGAGCACCACGCGCCCCTCGATCGTGCCTGCGATGCGCGAGCGACCCTCGCTGTCCTGGTAAAACCGCAGGGCGAAAGCGATCTCGCCATCGGGTTCGGCAACCATGTCGCGGAGCCGATCGAACCGGGGGATCGCAAACCGCCCCTCCAGCCGCCCGCCGCGGAGGGCGAGCCTGTCGACATCAACCAGATCGGGCAAGGGCACGGACATAAGCGCGCGATCATAGCGATTTCAGGGCACTTTTGTAAACTCGAGCCGGCAAGCAGAGTCACAGATGAACCGTGTCGGGGAGTGGCGCCGGGCCCGGCAGACCGAACGCCGCGGGATAGCCGACTGCGGTGAGATAGAGTCCATCGGGGGGCGCCGTTACTCCCCCGCGCCTGCGATCCCGATGCGCCAGCACCTCGCCGGCCCATGCGGTGGACCGGTCGCCCTTGCCGATGCTCATCAGCACACCGGCGATGTTGCGCACCATGTGATGCAAAAAGGCGTTGGCCTGAATCTCGAGGACCACCAAGGGCCCTCTCCTGGCCACGGTCAGGGTCTGCACGGTCCGAACCGGGGACTTGGCCTGGCATTCCTGACCGCGAAAGGACGAAAAGTCGTGCTCCCCGATCAGCGACCGGCCGGCCTGCGCCATACGCTCGGCGTCCAGCGGGTAGTGGTGCCAGGTCACCCGCCCCGCCAGCAGAGCGCTGCGCGCGCGCGCGTCGTGGATCACATAGCGGTAACGCCGCCACTGCGCGCTGAACCGTGCATGAAAGGCATCCGGAACAGCGCGCGCCCATTGCACGGATACCGCGGGAGGAAGATGGCGGTTCACGCCCAGCACCCACGCGACCTGATCCCGATGCACCCCGGTATCGAAATGGACGACCTGCCCGTGGGCATGAACACCGGCGTCGGTCCGCCCGGCGGCGACGATGGCCGTCGGCGCCGCCGCCACTCGACTCAAGGCTGATTCGACACAGCCCTGGATGGTCGAAGCGGTATGTCGCTGGCTCTGCCAACCGTGAAACGCACTTCCGCTGTACTCGATCCCCAACGCGATCCGCATCCGCTCGCCATCCGATGCAGCCCGGCGCCGTGCGCGCGGGGCGCTCCAAAAAAAGGAGAGGGGCGATGTCGCCCCTCGTGATGCCGGGAGTCGACGCGGGCTAGAAACGGGCCGGCAACTGGGCCATCAAGGTCTCCGCTTCGCGCCGCTGGTCCGGCGTGCCGTCCTTGATCACCTCGTCGATGAGCGCTCGCGCGCCCTCCACATCGTCCAGTTCCATGTACTGACGCGCGAGATCGAGGCGAGTGCCGAAATCGTCACGCGTCCCGAAGTCCTCGATGTCGAGCGTGCCTGTACCGGGCACGTCCACGAGGTAGGACTGATCGGTGGCATCCCGAGTCATGCCGGCGCGCTGACTCACCTGCTCGATGAGTTCGCGAGCCTCTGCCTGCTGCTCGCCCGACCCCTCGATCAGGGCCTGGTCCAGTTCACGTTGGGCCGCGGCAAACTCTTCCATGCCCAGATAGACGCGGGCCATGTCCAGATGCTTTTCGACGGTGTCGTCGGCCTGGGTCCCGGCGCCCACTTCCAGATCGGTCTCCGACAAATCGAATACCAGTTCGTCGTCGCCGACGCTCGACGATGCGGCATCCCCTTGGCGGCTCAGGACCGTGGTGCGTTCGTCGGCAGGCGCAGCGGCATGCGCGCTGTCCGTGATCCGATCCGACGGGGCGTCGAGATTGAAGTCGAGAAAATCATCCCCGCCGGTCCCTGCCGGCACATTCTGGAACAACGCCTCGTCGGGGAACATCTGCTGTCCCATCACCATGCACCGTTCCCAAGCCGAATCGGCCTGCCCCTGCGGTTCGGCCGCCAGCAGCCTCGCATGCTTGAGGAACGATTCCCGGTCGGACATCGCGAAGAAGACCTCGAGCCGCTTGAGCTTCAGGTCGCGACGGTCGGGCTGTCGCTGCAAGGCCTGCTCGACGACGGCCAAGGCCTCCTCGAACAGGCCGTAGGTGAGGTTGAAATCCGCCTCGGCCAAGGGGTCTTCCTGATCGACACCCAGCGCGGTCTCCTTCTCGAACGGCGACATCCCCGGCTGGGTATCGGTGACCGGATCGGCTTCGGCGTCAGACACCGCTCCGGCCGCCTCGCTCGCGATCACGGGTTCCTGCCGGCGGAACCCCTGGGTGGGCGGATTGTTCTCCGTCGCATCATCGAGGACGAAGTCGATCGCTTCCTCTTCGACGTCGGGCGAGGACTTGCGGCGACGGTAGAACAGCCAACCGAGCGCCGCCGCACCGGCCACGACGATGCCGGCCAGCCACGTCCAAACGCTGCTGCCGCCGTCGGTGCGCTCTGCGACGTCGGTCGTCGGCGGCGCCGCGACGGCTTCCGGCGCAGCCGGCAGTGGTTGCAGTGCCGCCGCGCCATCGCTGCCCACCGCGGCCGGATCCACCGGCTGCGCTTCGGGCGCGTCCTCTGGCGATTTCTGCAAGGCCAGCGCCGTTGCGCTGTCCATCTGCACCAGTCCGGGCGTCTCGGCGGGGGTTTCTTCTCCGGACGCTGCACCGCCCGGGCCGGCGATCGACCCGGAGGCCGCAGCGGCGCTGGACGCCTCCGGGCCGGACGCCCCGAGGGGGGCATTCATGCCGGAAATCTGCCCCGCGCCGGTCGCACCACCGGTATTGCCCTGAGACGAAGGCGACGCCGCAAGTGCCACCTCGTCCGGCGCGACGAGCTCCAGTCGGGGACGCGAGGGCGCCGCCGATTTCGTCGCATCCCTGGTCTGCGCTGCGGGCGGCGGCGACTGGGCAGGCGCTGCGGGCGTCGCCGTAACCGCCGAAGGCGCGCTGGCCACGGTGGTCCGACGCCCCGCGCGCCATTCCTCGTTCTGCCGGCGCACCTCGGCCAGTGCGGCGGCCCGCGAGATCGCGCGCATTTCCTCGGCGCTCGGCATCCGCAGGATCGCCCCGGCCTTCAAGCGGTTGATGTTGCCGTCGAATGCGCCCGGATTGCGCTGATAGATCGCGAGCATCATCTGGTTCAGATTGACGGCCTCGGCACGGCCATGCTCGCCGGCGATCGCCCACAGGGTATCGCCGCGTTGCACCCGGCGGTCTCCGCCGCCAGCCGGTTTCGGCTCGGCGTCCTGCGCGGCGCTCGTCCGGGCGCGTCTTGGGGGCGGCTCGGGGGCGGCCACGACCGGTGGCGGCTCCGCAGGCGCTAGCGCCTCGGACGGTGCGGGGGGTTCGACAACCGCCTGACGGGTCTCGGGCGGGGCCGCCGGCGCCATCAGCGTGGGCGGATCGAGCAGCAGCGTGAATTCACGCACCAACCGCCCTTCGCCCCAACTGAGTTCCACCAGGAAGGTCAGGAAGGGATCGCGAATGCTGTCCCGGCTGGTGACGAGGATGTAGGGCCGGGCCGCATCGGTGACGATGCGGAATTGCAGACCGGCCAGTTCCGAGCCCAAGTCGATCCCGGCGCGTTGATACACCTCGCTGGGCGCCAGGTTCACCCGCAGCGAACGCAGTTCATCCGCAGTGGCGGAGGCCAGCGGAATCCGTGCCTCGAGCGGTTGATTGAGGTACGAGCGACCTTCGATTGCGCCGGTGCTCAGCGCATGCGCCAAGGTCGGCGCCAGAAGGATCAAGGCAGCCGATACGGCCCGTGTCGTTTTTTTGATCTGCACGCGAATCTTCCCCTTCATGCGGTTTGACACCGGGACCGTCCCTGGCCTCGCCCGACTGACTGGCGACGGCAGTCACTATACCGCGCACCACAGCGGGAAACGATCGGCTCGTCCAGCAGCCCTCCCGACTCGACATATCGGCGCCGGGAATCAAACATGAAGAAACGCGCTGCTCCGGTGGTGGTCACCCACCATGGTCGAGCACGATGCCGAGCATGCGCCGCAAGGGTTCGGCGGCGCCCCACAGGAGCTGATCCCCGACCGTGAAGGCGCTGAGGTATTCGGGGCCCAGATTGAGCTTGCGCAGCCGCCCGACCGGAATCTCGAGCCGCCCGGTGACCGCGGCCGGGGTCAGTTCCCGCATCGTGCGCTCGCGTGCGTTCGGCACCACGCGCACCCAATCGTTGGCGCCGGCGATCATCTCCTCGACTTCGGCCAGCGCAAGATCGCCGCGCAGCTTGAGGGTCAGCGCCTGGCTGTGGCAGCGCATGGCGCCGATGCGCACGCAGAGCCCGTCGATCGGTACCGGCCGATCGACCCGGCCGAGGATCTTGTTGGTCTCGGCCTGACCTTTCCATTCCTCGCGGCTCTGGCCGTTCTCCAGCGCCACGTCGATCCACGGAATGAGACTGCCGGCAAGCGGCACACCGAACTGCCGGCTCGGAAACGCCTCGCTCTGCAACGCCTGGGCGACCCGCCGGTCGATCTCGAGAATGCCGGAGGCCGGATCGGCCAGTTCGGGGGCGACCGCATCGTGCAGCGCGCCCATCTGGGCCAGCAGTTCGCGCATGTGCTGCGCGCCCGCGCCCGAGGCCGCCTGGTAGGTCATGGAGCTGACCCACTCCACCGCATCGGCGGCGAACAGCCCGCCCAAGGCCATCAGCATCAGGCTGACCGTGCAGTTGCCGCCGATGTAATCCTTCACGCCGGCCGCGAGCGCCGCATCGATCACCGGCCGGTTGACCGGATCGAGGACGATGACCGCCCCCGCGTCCATGCGCAGCGCCGATGCCGCATCGATCCAGTAGCCGCGCCAGCCGGCCGCGCGCAGACCGCCATGCACGGCCTTGGTGTAGTCGCCGCCCTGGCAGCTGACGATGACGTCCATTTCGCCCAGCGCGCCGAGGTCATGGGCATCGCGCAAAGGCGGCAGCGGCCGGCCGATGTCCGGCGCCGCTGCGCCCGTCTGGGAGGTCGAGAAAAACACCGGCGCGGCGATCCGCTGAAAATCCCCTTCGGCGCGCATGCGCTCCATGAGCACCGAACCCACCATGCCCCGCCAGCCGACGAAACCCACGCGCATCACTCATCTCTCCCTTTGACTCGTCCAGCTCCAACACGCCGCCGCGCAGCCACCGACTTTCAGCCCAGCGCCGCGACCACGGCATCGCCCATGGCAACGGTGCCGACCGTGGCCTCGCCCGCCTGGGCGATGTCCGCCGTGCGCAGACCTTGATCCAGCACGCGCGCCACGGCACGCTCGACCCGGTCGGCCAGCACGGGCGCGCCCAGGCTGTAGCGCAGCATCATGCCCACCGACAGGATCGTCGCCAGGGGATTGGCCACGCCGCGGCCGGTGATATCGGGCGCCGAGCCGTGGATCGGCTCGTAGAGCCCCTTGCCACTCGCATCCAGGGACGCCGAGGGCAGCATGCCGATGGAACCGGTGAGCATGGAGGCCTCATCGGAGAGGATGTCGCCGAACAGGTTGCCGGTCACCATCACGTCGAACTGCTTGGGATTGCGCACCAGTTGCATGGCCGCATTGTCCACCAGCATGTGGCTCAGGGTCACATCGGGGTACTCGGCCGCCACCTCGCAGACCACGTCGCGCCAGAGCTGGGTGCTTTCGAGCACATTCATCTTGTCGACCGAACACAGCCGGCCACCGCGCCGCTGCGCCGCCTTGAACGCCACGTGCGCGATGCGGCGGATCTCCGCCTCGCTGTAGATCATGGTGTTGATGCCGACGCGCTCGCCGTTCCGGGTCTCGATGCCGCGCGGTTCGCCGAAGTACACATCCCCGGTGAGCTCGCGCACGATGAGGATGTCCAGCCCGGCGACGATCTCGGGCTTCAGGCTGGAGGCGCCGGCGAGCTGCGGGAACACCACCGCGGGGCGCAGATTCGCGAACAGGTTCAGGTCCTTGCGGATGGCCAGCAGTCCGCGCTCGGGGCGCTGATGGCGCGGCAAGGCATCGTAGCGCGGTCCGCCCACCGCGCCCAGCAGCACGGCATCGGCGGCACGTGCTTGTTCCCGCGTCGACGCGGGATAGGGCTCGCCGGTCGCGTCCACCGCGCAACCACCGAGCAGCCCCTCTTCCCAATCGAGCGCCAGCCCGTGGTCGCGCCGCAGCGCGTCCAGCACCTTCAGCGCCTCGGCGACGATTTCCGGGCCGATGCCGTCGCCCGGCAACACCAGTATGTGCTTGCTCATGAATGGATGATCCTTGTGTCAGTCGGCGAAGAGCCAGGCGGCCTCGGCGCGGCGCCGGGCCTCGTAGGCACGGATGCGGTCGGCGCGCTGCAACGTCAGGCCGATGTCGTCCAGCCCATTGAGCAGGCAGTGACGGCGGAAGGGATCGACGGTGAAGGCGATCTGCTCCCCGGCCGGCGTCGTGAGCATCTGCGCCTCGAGATCCACGTTGAGGCGGTACCCGGGCGTGGCCTGCGCTTCCTGGAACAGCCGGTCCATGACGGCGCCCGGCAGCACGATGGGCAGCACACCGTTCTTGAAGCAGTTGTTGAAGAAGATATCGGCGAAGCTGGGCGCCAGCACCACGCGGAAACCGGCATCGCTGAGCGCCCAGACCGCGTGCTCGCGCGAGGACCCGCAGCCGAAATTCTCCCGCGCCAGAAGGATCTCGGCGCCCTGGTAGCGGGGCTGGTTCAGAATGAAGTCCGGGTTGACGCGGCGCGTGGCGTTGTCGACGTCCAGCCCGCCTTGATCCAGATACCGCCAGTCGTCGAAGAGGTTGGGGCCGAAGCCGGTGCGGTGGATGGATTTCAGGAACTGCTTGGGGATGATGGCGTCGGTGTCGACGTTGGCCCGGTCGAGCGGGGCCACCAAGCCGTTCAGGGTGGTGAATGCCTGCATGTTCAAACTCCCTCAGCCGAAGCGGCGGATGTCGACGAAATGGCCGGCGATGGCAGCCGCCGCGGCCATGGCCGGGCTGACCAGGTGCGTGCGCCCGCCCTGCCCCTGCCGGCCCTCGAAATTGCGGTTGCTGGTCGAGGCGCAGCGTTCGCCGGGCTCCAGGCGGTCGGCGTTCATCGCCAGACACATGGAGCAGCCCGGTTCGCGCCATTCGAACCCGGCCTCGGTAAAGATGCGGTCGAGCCCCTCGGCCTCGGCCTGCGCCTTGACCAGACCCGAGCCCGGCACCACCAGCGCCAGTTTCAGACGGCTGGAAACCTGGCGTCCCTTGACCACCGCCGCCGCAGCGCGCAGATCCTCGATGCGCGAGTTGGTGCAGGAGCCGATGAAGACCTTGTCCAGCGCGATCGACTCGATGGGCGTTCCCGCCTCGAGGCCCATGTAAGCCAGTGCCCGACGCATGCCTTCGGCTTTGACGGCATTGTCCTCGCGGGCGGGATCGGGCACTGCGCTACCGACCGGCACCACCATCTCGGGCGAGGTGCCCCAGGTGACCTGCGGCTCGATGGCTGCGGCATCGAGTTCCACGACCGTATCGAACCGGGCGTCGGCGTCGGAGTGCAGGTCCTGCCAGACCGCGACCGCCTGTTCCCAGAGCGCGCCCCGGGGCGATTGCGGGCGGTCCTTGACGTAGGCGATGGTCTTTTCATCGGCCGCGATCAGGCCGGCACGGGCACCCGCCTCGATGGCCATGTTGCACACGGTCATGCGTCCTTCCATCGACAGGGCGCGGATGGCCTCGCCGCCGAATTCGATGGTGTAGCCGGTGCCGCCGGCGGTGCCGATCTTGCCGATGATGGCCAGCACGATGTCCTTGGCGGTCACGCCCGCCGCCACCGCGCCGTCGACACGAATCAGCATGGTGCGCGAAGGCTTCTGCAGCAGCGTCTGGGTGGCGAGCACGTGCTCGACTTCGCTGGTGCCGATGCCGAAGGCCAGCGCCCCGAAGGCGCCGTGGGTGGCGGTGTGGGAATCGCCGCAGACGATGGTCGTGCCCGGCAGCGTGAAGCCCTGCTCGGGTCCGATCACATGCACGATGCCCTGGCGGTGATCCATCATGGCAAGCTCGGGGATGCCGAACTCCTGGCAGTTGCGGTCCAGTGCCTCTACCTGGGCGCGGGAGATGGGATCGGCGATGCCGCCGGCGCGGCCGCGCGTCGGCACGTTGTGATCCGGCACCGCCAGATTGGCGCTCACGCGCCACGGCTTACGGCCCGCCAGACGCAGTCCGTCGAAGGCCTGCGGCGAGGTCACTTCATGCACCAGTTGGCGGTCGATGTAGAGCAGCGCCGTGCCGCTCTCGTCCACATCCACCACGTGGGCGTCCCAGATCTTTTGGAAAAGCGTTTTGCCTGCCATGCGCAGCCTCCCGTGATTGCGTGGGGACGATTTTAATCAACCCGCTCGCTATAATTCCAATTCATGTTTCTCATGCATTGCATTCCAGGATTTCATGAATGGACGTGAATCTGCTGGCCGCTTTCGTCTCCGTCGCCACCGAAGGCTCGTTCTCGCGCGCGGCGGACCGACTGCATCTGACCCAACCCGCCATCAGCAAGCGCATCGCGGCGCTCGAAGCCGATCTGGGCGCGCCCGTGTTCGACCGCATCGGTCGCGGGGTGATGCTGACCGAGGCCGGGCGCGCCCTGCTGCCGCTGGCCCGGGAGATCCTGGACGGCGTCGCGGCCTGCCGGCGGGCGGTGGCCGATCTGTCGGGGCCGGTGTCGGGCCCGCTCGCCCTCGGGACCAGCCACCACATCGGCCTGCGCCGCCTGCCGCCCTTCCTGCGCGCGTTCGCCCGAACCTATCCCGCAGTCGAACTGGCCATCCGCTTCATGGATTCCGAGGAGGTCTGCGCTGCCGTCGCCGCCGGCATGCTCGACCTGGGCGTCGTGACGCTGCCGCTGGAACCGGCGCCGCAGCTCGAGACCGAGCCGCTCTGGGACGATCCCCTGCTGGTGATGGTCGCGCCCGATCATCCCCTCGCCGATCTGGTCGACGCGAGCCCTGCGGACCTCGCCCGGTACCCCGCCATCCTGCCCGAAACCGGTACCTATACCCACACCCTGATCGCGCAGGCCTTTGCGCGCCATGGCCTCACGCTGCCATCGGGCCTGCAGACCAACTACATGGAAACCATCCGCATGATGGTCGCGGTGGGGCTGGGCTGGAGCCTGCTGCCGGCCACGCTGGCAGGGCCGGACCTCGTCGCCATGCCGGTCGCGGGACTCGCGTTGCGCCGCCAGCTCGGGCTCGTCCGCCATCGCGACCGCAACCCCTCACGCGCGATGGCCGCGTTCTGCGAGCTGCTGCGCGCGCCCCCGGCAGCCACGCCCTTGCCGCCTGCGGCATAAGGTCGCAGCGCCCGGAAAGCCGGCCTGCCGCCGATAGAATGCCTTTCGCCGGCCCAGCCGGCCGAACCCCATCGGCATGGACCCAAAAGGAGCATCCTCATGCGCAAAGCCATCCGCACCCTGATCGTCGGCCTCACGGTCGCCTGCGCCGTCCCGGCCAGCTTCGCCGCCCAACCCATGACGGATACCGAACTGGCCGCGTCAAGCGGCGCCGGTGTCACGGACCCCATGATGACGATGATGGCCAATACGATGGTCGTGATGAGTGGCTTGCCGGTCGTCGGCCCCCTGCACACGAGCATGATGTCGGCCATGAACCGCCTGCCGGTCCTGGGTCCGCTGCACACGCGCGTCATGAGTCATGCCACCCTGGGCGGCGGACACATGGATCACGCCATGTAAGATGAGGATGGCGCTGCCGCCGCGATGCGGCCGAGCCCATGTACCGATCTCCTGCGACCGGCCGGACCCTCTCCCACCCCCGGAGGGGGTCCGTTTTGTTTGGCCGTGCCTGCCGATCCAAAGACTGGAAAAGCCGTACGCCGCTGCAGCATGCACGGCGTTCACGGCCCGCCCAGCAGCCGCCGTTCGGCCTCGTGATACTTCTCGGCGGTCTGCCGGATGACGGACTCGGGCAAGCGCGGCCCCGGCGCCGTCTTGTCCCAGTCCAGGGTCTCGAGGTAGTCGCGCACGAACTGCTTGTCGAAACTCGGCGGACTGATGCCCGTTCGGTACTGGTCGGCCGGCCAGAACCGCGACGAATCGGGCGTCAGCAACTCGTCGATCAGCACCAGCTGCCCCGCTGCGTCGAGGCCGAACTCGAACTTGGTGTCTGCGATGATCATGCCGCGGGCCTGGGCATAGGCCGCCGCGCGCCGGTAGATGGCGAGCGTGACGGTCCGGATCCGATCGGCCAGCCCGGCGCCGAGGATGCGTTCCGCCTCGGCGTAGGAGATGTTTTCGTCGTGCGTGCCGACCGCCGCCTTGGTCGACGGCGTGAACAGGGGCTCGGGCAACGCGCAGGCCTGAGCCAGACCGGGGGGCAAGGCGATTCCGCAGACAGCGCCCGTCTGTCGATAGTCCTTCCAGCCCGAACCGATCAGATAGCCCCGAGCGATGGCCTCGACCGGCAGCGCCCTCAGGCGGCGGGCCACGATGGCGCGCCCCTGGACCTGGGCCCGCTCCGCCGGATCGGGCAAGACCGTCTCCAGCGGCCGATCGACCAGATGATTGGGGATCAGGTCGGCCATCTGTGCAAACCAGAAGTTGGAAACCGCGGTCAGGATGCGACCCTTGCCCGGAATCGGGTCGGGAAGAACCACATCAAACGCGGACAGTCGATCCGTCGTGACGATGAGCAGCAGATCCTCATCGATCGCATACACGTCGCGCACCTTGCCGCGATAGATCAGCGGCAGACTGGCCAGACGGCTTTCAAAAAGCGTTTCCGGGATCTGGATCATGGCGGGTCGTTCCCTGGGCAGATGCAGCCGACCGGACATGATAGCGGCTGAAAGCGCTGCTCGCCTACGACCCTGCCAGGCGATCGATGAACGGTCGTGACACCGTGCGGCCACCCCCCCTCGCGCGCCACTCGGGTTAAAATGCCCGCGCGATCCTCCCCTCAACCACAGGAAGCCCACGATGCATCCGCGCTATCCCCTCTCAGTTGGCCTGTTCGTTTTCCTGCTGGCGGGCAACGCCATGGCGGCGGGCAACGCCGAGAACGGCAAGAAGCTGGCACAGCAGCATGTCTGCTTCAGTTGCCACGGCCAGGACTACAAGGGCATGGCCACTTTTCCGCCGCTCGTCGGCAAGGACGCGACCTATATCCAGACCCAGCTCAAGGCCTTCAAGAGCGGCGAGCGCAAGACCCCCATGGCCGGCGTGATGAAGCCCAATGCCGACAAGCTGTCCGATCAGGACATGGCGGACTTGGCGGCCTTTTTCGGCGGCCTGAAGTAGGCTGACGCCGGCGGCGGCTGCGGGCCGCGTGACCCGTGCCCGCGGCACCACCCGACCTCTGCCGCCGGGCATCGATCGAGAACCCGGCAACGACCCACCGAGGAATCCCCCAGATGGCAGGCAACTTCCGGCAATTCATCCTGCGCGGCAACGTCATCGACCTCTCGGTCGGTGTGGTCATCGGCGCGGCTTTCGGCAACCTCGTCACCAAGTTCACCGAGTCCTTCATCAATCCCTTGATCCGCCTGGCGACCGGCGGTGTCGAGATCGGTGGCAAGGTGGTGCTCGTCGCCGCTCCGGACAAAAGCGGCGAGATCGCGCTCAACTACGGCAACTTCATCACGGCGCTGGTGACGTTTCTGATCACCGCGGCCGTTGTCTACTACGCCGTGGTGCTGCCGCTGGGACGTCTCAACGAACGCCTGGGCCTCGCCCCGAAAGCCGCGGGCCCCACGCCTCAGGAGCAGCTCCTGACGGAAATCCGCGATCTTCTGAAAACCAGAGACCGATGACCTCACCGACCGGAGCCTGACGTGCAACGCGACTTCATCATCGCCCCATCGATCCTCTCCGCCGACTTCGCGCGCCTCGGCGCCGAGGTGGACGCGGTGCTGGCCGCGGGTGCCGACTGGGTGCACTTCGACGTGATGGACAACCACTATGTCCCCAACCTCACCATCGGACCGCTGGTCTGCGAGGCCCTGCGCCGCCACGGCGTGCAGGCGCCCATCGACGTGCACCTGATGGTCAAGCCGGTGGACCGCCTGATCGGCGACTTCGCCGCAGCCGGCGCCAGTGTGATCAGCTTCCATCCCGAGGCCAGTGAGCACATCGACCGCAGCCTGCAACTGATCCGCGACCAAGGTTGTCAGGCCGGCCTCGTACTCAATCCGGCCACCCCACTGCATTGCCTCGACCACGTGATGGATCGGCTGGACCTGATCCTGATCATGTCGGTGAACCCCGGTTTCGGCGGGCAAGGCTTCATTCGCGGCGCCCTGGACAAGATTGCCGCCGTGCGCCGGCGCATCGAGGACGGCGGGTATCCGATCCGCCTCGAGGTCGACGGCGGCATCAAGGTCGACAACATCGCCGAGGTCGCCCGCGCCGGGGCCGACACCTTCGTCGCCGGCTCGGCCATCTTCGGTGCGCCCGACTACGGCGCGGTGATCGGCGCGATGCGGACGCGGCTGGGCGAGGCCACCGGCTGATGCGCAACGGCCGGCGCGCGGTGTTGTTCGATCTGGACGGCACCCTCGTCGACAGTGTCCCCGACCTTTGTGCGGCCGTGAACGAAGTTCTGGGCAAATTTCGACGGCCGCCGCTTTCCGAGACGGAAATCCGCAGCTATGTCGGCGACGGGGCGCAGATGCTGCTGGCCCGCGCCTTCAGCCGCAGTCTCGACGCCGACCCGGCGACGGCGGTGGTGGCGCGTGCCTGGGTGGCATTCATGGCGGCTTACGATGCGCATCTGTGCGTCCACAGCCGGCTCTATCCGGGCGTTGCCGAAACGCTGTCACAGTTGCAGGAGGCCGGCGCTCTGCTGGGCATCGTCACCAACAAGCCCACGCGCTTCATCGACCCGCTCCTGAAACGGCTCGGCGTAAGCGATTGCTTTGGCGCCATGGTCGGCGGGGACACGCTGGCGCAGCGCAAGCCGGATCCGGCGCCGGTTCTCGAGGCCATGGCGCAGCTTGGGATGACGGGCGGCGAGCGGGCCGTCATGGTCGGCGACTCGCTCAACGACGTCCGCGCCGGACGGGCGGCAGGCTGCGTTGTGATCGGCGTGAGTTACGGTTATAACCAAGGCGCGGATCTGGTCCAGGCCGGGGCCATCGCGGTCATCGACCAGATGGCTGAGCTGATCCCTCGACTGGACACCTTGGATGGGACCTGAGCGCGATGCGCGAACCGTATAATACGCGCGGCAATCGATGGCGGAGCGGCCCGTCGAGGGCGTGACGGCTGCTGCCGCCGCGCGGGTGCCGGTCCTTCTTCATCCCACTCGGGGTTCCCATGATCAATGCCGATCGTTTTTCAGAGGCCAGCGCCGTTTTTGAACGCGTGCCGCTGGTGCGACGCGTCCTTGCCGACCTCGAGACGCCGCTCTCGCTCTATCTCAAGCTCGCCCGCGGCCCCTACAGTTACCTGCTCGAATCGGTACAGGGTGGCGAACGCTGGGGGCGTTATTCCTTCATTGGTCTGCCGGCGCGCAGCGTGATCCGGGTTCGTGGCCATCACCTGCAGCTCGAGACGGATGGACGGGTGGTCGAATCCCTGCCCGACTGCCCGGATCCGCTGGCGTGGATCGAGGCCTTCCAGCAGCGCTTTCGCGTGGCCGCCGCGCCTGGCCTGCCCCGCTTCACCGGCGGTCTGGTCGGCTATTTCGCTTATGAAACCGCGCGCTACATCGAGCCGCGCCTGGGTCGACGCATGCCCAAGCCGGATCCCTTGGGCACGCCCGACATCCTGCTGATGGTGTCCGAGGAAGTGCTGGTGCTCGACAACCTCAGCGGTGAGCTGACCGTCGTCGTACTGGCCGATCCCAGGGACCCGGCCGACGTCCAGAGGGCCGAAGCGCGGCTCGAAGAACTGGTTGGACGCCTGTCCGATCCCGCCCCCGCCGCCCGGCAGCTCAGCACCGCCGCGGCGAGCCGCGCCGGCCATGAGGTCTTCCGCGCCAGTTTCAGCCGCGAAGGCTACGAAGCCGCCGTGCGTCGCATCCAGAGCTACATCCTCGAGGGCGACGTGATGCAGGTGGTGCCATCGCAGCGCATGTCGGTGGCGTACGGCGGCAATGCGCTCGAGCTGTATCGCGCGCTGCGCTACCTGAACCCGTCGCCCTATCTGTTCCATCTGGACCTCGGCGACTTTCAGGTCGTGGGAGCCTCGCCCGAGGTGCTCGCGCGGCTGGAGGACGGCGTCCTCACGGTGCGGCCCATCGCCGGCACACGGCCGCGCGGCCGGGACCTCGCCGAAGATCAGGCGCTGGAACACGAGTTGCTCGGCGATCCCAAGGAAATCGCCGAGCATCTGATGCTGATCGATCTGGGCCGGAACGATGTCGGCCGCGTCTGCGACATCGGCAGCGTGACCGTCACCGAACAGATGGTCATCGAGCGTTACTCGCAGGTCATGCACATCGTCTCCAACGTGCAAGGCCGACTGTCCGCCGGTCTGGGCCCGATCGACGCCCTGCGGGCGACGTTTCCGGCCGGCACGCTGAGCGGTGCACCGAAGGTGCGGGCCATGGAAATCATCGACGAACTGGAACCGGTCAAGCGCGGCATCTACGGCGGCGCAGTCGGCTACATCGGCTGGAACGGCAACATGGACACGGCGATCGCCATTCGCACCGCCGTGATCAAGGATGGCCAGTTGCATCTCCAGGCCGGCGGCGGTGTCGTGGCCGATTCGGACCCGGCCGCCGAATGGGAAGAAACGCTCAACAAGCGGCGGGCTCTGTTCCGGGCTGTCGCCATGGTCGAGGGCACGCCGCGCTGAAGCGGCGAGCGGGTCGCGGCCGCCCGCGGTGCCGCCCCGGGCAGACCGACCTCAGGCAACCCGGATCTCGTAGGTCAAGCCGAACGGACCTTTGCCGGTCGGCCCGCGCTGCGAGCTGAAATAGAGGCGGCTCCCGTCGGGGGAAAACGCGATGCCGGCGATCTCGGATTGATCCTGTCCCACGACCTGCAGCAGCGGGGCCGCACGACCGGCCGCGTCCAGCACCACCACCTGCATGTCGCCGCCGTCCTCGGCCACCACCACCTCGCCACCGGTCGCCACGGTCAGATTGTCGACGCCCGAAAGGATGTCTTCGGCCTGCGCGGGATCGCGGCGATAGAGCACGCTCAGGATGCCGCTGCCGGCAGCGCCCGGTTCGTAACGCCAGACCGTATCGTCGCCCTTGGTGGTGAAAAAGACCCGCCCGCCATGCCAGGCGATCCCCTCGCCGCCGCGGAAGGGCGTGCTCAGCGGCACCTGCAGGCGGGTCGGTGTCGCGCCGCCGAGCCCGCCGATCAGCGGTTCGGGGTCCGCAAGCGGATGCCACATCACCCCGGCCGGCCCGCCGAGCGGATCGCCCTGAACCTCGGCCACCTCCAGCGTTCCCGCGGTCAGCCGGGGATAGGCGGCGGGCGTGAACCGATAGAGCCGGCCGTCCGGCTCGTCCTCGGTCAGGTACAGTCGGCCCTGGTCGGGATCGACCGCGACCGCCTCGTGTTTGAAGATGCCCAGCGCCGCGCGGCGCCGCGGCAGCCGCCGACCTTCGGGGTCGCATTCCCACACCGCGCCACCGCCCCATTCCTCGCAGGACAGCCAGGTGCCCCAGGGTGTGGCGCCGCCGGCGCAATTGAGCGAGGTGCCCTTGAGCAGCATGGAGGCCCCGACCACCTCGCCACGGGCGTTGAAACGCACCGCACCCACGCCGCCTGCGGCCGGCACCTCGCTGTTGGACACGTAGATCCAGCCGCCGCGCGCCGTGGGAAAGGTCGCCCCGCCGTCCGGGAAAAGATGCCAGCGATAGCCGCCGCCCGGGATCACCGGCTCCCCCGCGCGGGCGATCAGCCGGGATGCCAGACCGTCCGGCAGCCGGATGCCCAGGGCATCCGGTTCCCGCAAAGGTCCCAGATGCTGCAACAAGGTCGGGCCGGGCGCACGCGCCGCCTGCGCCAGCCGGGGCCAGCCGGTGACGGAACCCGCGACTGCCAGTCCCGCTCCGGCCAGGGTCTGGGCGAGGAAGCGCCGTCGTCCGGTATCGGGCGAGGTATCGAGCCGGTTCATGTGGACTCCCCTGTGCGTTGGCAACGCGGGCCGCTTCTGCAATCGTTGCACACCAGTATGGCTCGCCGAAAATGACGAAACGTCGCGTGCGACCACCAATGCCATCGTGACGTCACTCGCCCTTGCCTTTGGGGCGCCCGACTCCTGGGCGCAGACGCAAGCCCGGCGAGAGCAGCGTGCCATGGGGACGCATCGGCCGCCACGACCGGCAGGCCGGTCGTGGCGACGGGTCATTGCCCCGCGCGCCGAGCCGGTCGTCATCTGCGGCCTCAGATGACGGGCGCTTCCAGCATCAGAGGCCGGAACCAGCCGGTCCGGGGCAGGCGCCGACGGGAGGCACGATCGCCATCGTGCAAGGTGAACCGCTAATTCGGCAGTCCTGGGTACGTGACATGTGGACCGGCGGGTTCGTGTCCCGGCGGCACCCAGGCGGGTACGGGGGACCCCGCCGGTCCGAGGTGCTTCACGAACCGGTAGATCGCCCGCAAGTCTTCATCGGCCATCTGATGCAAGGTGAACCAGGGCATGGGCGGCCGATACCGGGCCGTCTTGGCGACCTCCAGCCATTGCTGTTCGGACAAGCCGTTCAGGTAGTTTCGGAGATTACCTGGATAGGTCGTTCCCCACTGCCCTTTGTGCCCGAGTCCGTCACCCATGAGCCAGTCCTGTTCGGCGACCTTCCCTGCGCTCGGAGCGTAGCCTGCGGTATGACAGTCGTTGCACCCGGCAATCCTGACCAGATAGCGTCCCCGCTCGATCTGCGCCCGTTCGGACGCATCGACCCTTGCCAAACCGGCGGAAGAGGCCGCCAGCATTGCCATGGCGGCAAGGCCTTTCCTTGCCACGGCGCGATATTTCGTACTCATGATCCATCCCCTTGTTGTTTTGATTCTTGCCCGGTTCTGTTTATCAGACGATCCCCGACGCGTCCATCGGCATCGGATTTCATCCGCCCGTCGTGACCGGCTGGCGGGGACGCCGATGGCTCGGGATGTGGGATACGGGGGGCGACACCGGGCTTGCGCCGCAGTCAGGGGAAGCCGGCCTGCAAACTCAGCCGAACAGCAGCAGCACGCCGGTATAGCCGTAGAGCCGGTCGTGGGCGATTTCGCCGTTGCAGAAAAAGCCGGCCAGCGGCACATCCCCGAGCCGTTCCTGGATGATGGCCAGCTCGGCCGAGCGGCGGCCGAACAGGCGCTCGCCGCGGCCGAGGCAGGAAAAATAGAGACCCCCGCGCGGCGGGCCGGCGAGCCCCGCGCGCACCGCATCGAGCATGCGCAGCAGATCCTCGTGGGCGCTTTGGGCGTCGCGCCGGCAGAACAGGACGGACTGGCCGACCTGCACCTGTTCGCCGATGACCAGCCGACCGTGCTTGCGGTCGAGACCGAGCAGGTTGCGCACCAGATAGTCGCCGGTATCCGATCCGGCCACCGGCAGCCCGAGGTGTATGCCTTGCAGATGTTCCCGCAGATCGGGATCGGTGGCGGCGATGCCCAACGCGTCGCAGAGCACGTCGAGCGCCGGCCGATGATCCAGAGTGGCGATCGTGTTGCCCTCGCCCGCGGTGATCACGGGCCGCGGCGCGTGGGCGGCGAGCGGCGAACAGCCTTGGGTGAGACGCACGGCAACGGGCACGGCGCCTGAAAACACCACGCCCGAAAGCTGCTCCTCGAAGGCAGCGCGCGCGAAGTGATAGGCCCGCGTGCGCGAGCTGGTGATGCCGCCCACCAGATAACCGCTCGCGAGGCCGGCACACAGATCGGCCAGTTGTGCCGGCAGGGCGTCGTCATGCGGACCGGCATGCACCAGCGCCAGATGGGCGGCCTCGAAGCCGCCGGGCGTGCGGCTGCCCAACGCCGGCGGAGCCGCTGCCGGCGAGAACACCTGAAACTCGCCTTCCGGGAAGCCGCTCAGCATGATCACGATCGCCGGCTCGTCCAGATACTCGACGCCGGTGGCGAGGATGCCGATGCCCGTGGAACCCACCCAGTCCTCCACGCCGGTGGCCTGCTGCAGATAGCTGACGATGGCCCGACCCGCCGGAGCCAGATGGTCGGTCACATAGACAAACCCCAGATTGGCGCCTGACGGCGGATCACCGAGCTGGCGCAGGGCCGCCTCGACCGCTTCCTGCCAGCGCTGGCTGCGGCCGTGTCCGACCCGAAAACCCGTCGCCCCATCCTTCGTCCGCGTCATGATCATCCTCTTCGCAATTATCCTCTTCGCACCCTCCGGCGCTCAGCTCGAACAGCTCACCGAAAGGCCCGCGGCCCAGTCCGGCGGCGGCGCGGCATAGTGCGCGAGCCAGGGGTGTTCGTCGAATGGCCGGCGCAGACAGGTGAGCACCTCGGCCACGCCGCCGAAATCGCCCTCGCGCGCCCGCCGGATGGCTGCCTCGGCCACCCAGTTGCGCAGGACATATCTGGGGTTCACCGCGCGCATCGCGGCCTGCCGCTCGGCGTCGACCGAGCCTTCGGCCGCCAGACGCGCGCGCCAGCGGACCAGGAAGGCGTCGCAGCGCGGCCGGTCGAGAAACAGATCGCGCACCGGGGCATCGACGCGGCCGCGCGCCGCGGGCTCGACCGTCCCCGGCAACTGGCTGAGTCCGCGAAAGAACAGGGGGTAGTCCGCCCGTCCCGCCTGCAGCAGGCCGAAGAGTGCATCGATGAGTTCGGCGTCGTCTTCACGCGCCGTCGCCAGCCCCAGCTTGGCCCGCATCGACTGCATGAACGTTGCCTCGAAGGCCGGGGGAAAGGCAGCGTCGACGAGGTCCTTGACCAATTCCGGCCGGCCGATGAGCGGACTCAAGGCATCCCCGAGGACGTAGAGATTCCAGTACGCCACGCGCGGCTGGGCGCGGTACTGGTAGCGGCCGGTGTGGTCGGAATGATTGCAGATGTGACCGGCATCGAAGGCTTCCATGAAGCCGAACGGGCCGTAGTCGAGCGTCAGGCCGAGGATCGACATGTTGTCCGTGTTCATCACCCCGTGCATGAAGCCCACCGCCTGCCAGTGCGCGATGAGCTCGCCGGTACGGCGCGCAACGTCGGTCAGGAAGGCGGCATAGGGCTGCGCGGCCTCGCGCAGCGCCGGCCGGAAACGGTCGATGACATGGTCGGCCAAGGTGCGGAGCTCGGCCGTGCGGTCCTGGGCATGCCAATGCTCGAAGGAACCGAAACGCACGAAGCTCGGCGCAAGACGCGTCACCACCGCCGCGGTCTCCCGGGTTTCACGCTGCACCGGCGCAGCCGAGCCGATCACGCACAGGGCGCGCGTGGTGGGCACGCCCAGCGCGGCCATGGCCTCGGAAGCGAGAAATTCGCGGATCGAGGAGCGCAACACCGCGCGGCCGTCGGCAAAGCGCGAATAGGGCGTGGGGCCGGCGCCCTTGAGCTGGATTTCCAGCGGGCCGGCTGCGCTCTCGACCTCGCCCAGCAGATGCGCGCGGCCGTCGCCGAGCTGCCCGGCCCAGACGCCGAACTGATGCCCGGAATACACCGCGGCCAGAGGCTCGGCCCCCGCCGGCAAGCAGTTGCCGGCGAACAGGGCCGGGAAATCGGGGTGATCGATCAGCTCCGGATCCAGCCCCAGCAAGACGGCGGCATCCGCGCTGCCGGCGACGAGATAGGGCGCAGGCAAGGGCGTGGGCGGCAAGCGAGTGTGGAACGCCGCAGGCAGCCGCGCGAAGCCGGCCGACAGACGCAGCGCATCGAGGCGCTGAAAACGGATACCGGGAGACAAAGCCATGTGCGTCAAAACCGCCGGCGCCGCCACGGGCGCGTGTCCCAAGGAATTCAGATCAATATAGCCCAGACGCGTCGCAGGGCCCCACCGCTCCGAAAGGCGGGCTACGCGTCATGCAAGTTCGACTCCAAATCAAGCCGGCCGTCGCCTCCCATGGATTTTCTGTCCGAATCGGGCGCTCTGGCCCGTTCCCGGCATGTCGCTTGTGCGACAAATCCGACATCACCCAAGCGCCACGGTCCGGCTGTGCCCTCCAAGTCCTTGTGCCATCCGGATTCCCGCACGCCATGAGTCTTTGGCGTGCGCATTGCAAGAAGCCATGTGACACCGCGCGGCTGTGCCTGCCGCTCGCCTGGCCAGGTGACTATGTGGAGATCGTCATGGGGATAGCACAGGAACGCGTCGCCCGCCTGCGGGCCCATCTGGAAGCGGCACTGGACCCCGCCGCGCTCGACATCATCGATCACACCGAGGCCCACGGCCACGACCCTCAGGCCAACGGCGCGGGCCACTACCTGATCCGGGTGGTGTCCGGGCGCTTCGACGGGGTATCGGTCGTTGGCCGCCACCGCCTGGTCTACGACGCGGTGGCCACGATGATGCCGGCAGAGGTGCACGCGCTCAGCATCAAGGCGCAGACGCCCGCCGAAGCGGGGGTGGCGTGATGGCACAGGAACACCGCGATGCCGGGCAGGACGGCGCAACCGACACGCCGGTTCTCATCCGGCACACGCAGGACGGGCGCCGGGTCGAGGTCATCGGTCGCTTCGTCTGTCTGGACGGGCGGCGCGAAACCGATGCGCTGGCCGACGTGCGCCAACACCCCAACCGCATGGCCATCTGGCAGGCCATGCCCGAGGCTACCCACATGGCCGGCCGGATCCCGCTGACCCGGGAGGACGCTGCGCGCGCACAAGCGGCGCTGGACGCGGCCCGGGCCATCCACGCGGCCACGCCGATGGCCATCGCCGAGCGGATACGCCACGCGGCGGATGACATCCTGCGGTTGCGCATCGATGAATGAGCAGCCCAGCGCGAACGGAGACGGAGCGCCGTGATCCACGTCGTGGAAGTGCCCTGGGAGGGTCGCCCGCAGGCGTGGTTCGCGTTCGACGAAGACGATCTGATCGGCAAGATCCAGACCCGGCGCATCGTTGCCGGCCGACAGATCCATATGATCGCCACGGCGCGCGAGCTGCTTGCGGCCAGCGGCGCGGATTCGCCACCGGACTGGATCGCCGATCTCGCGGCGCAGCACGACTGGGATACGCCGCTGTACCGCGCCGACGCACTGCTGGAGCCCGGGCACTATCAGCGCGAACCGGTGAGCCTCCTGCACGCGCATCTGGCGGCGCTGGCCGCACCCTTGCAGCGCTGTCGCGTGCACCCGAACGATGAGAGCGCGCTGGAAGCCCTCCATGGCGACCCGGTCTATCAGGGACGCGAGGGGTTCTACGCGCACATGGCCCTGCGCGAGCAGCTCATCGCGCTGGAAGTGCTGGCCGATGACCTTTGAGACCATGCGTGCCCGGAGACGTCGTTGACGGGGCGCCTTGACCCACCGGGAGCGTTCGCATGAGTTCCATCTTCATCAGCATCAACAAATCCGACACGCTGGAAAAATCCCCCATCGACAAGGCGATCACGCGCATCGCTGCCGCCCTCGCGCGCCAGCGCAGCCTGATCCCGCCCGGCCCCGGACTCGACGTGAGCTTTCTGCCCGCCTCGGACGACTTTCAGCCGGATTTCACCGGCATGCGCATGGGCGGTTATCACGACGACGATCCGGTGCTGCATTTTCACGTCGCGATTCCGGCCCAGTTTGCCCACTCCCCGCTGGCCCTGCGCTACGTTCTGGCGGCGCTTGAAGACGCGTTGAGCAACGCCAGCGACTATTTCCGCGAGCGGCACATCGCGTTCGATCACATCGGCTGGCAGCGCGTGTTGGGCATCGCGGCCAGCACGTCGGAAGAGCCGCCGGAATCGGCCTGGAACGAATATCCGCTCGAATGACACATGGTTGAACCGGCCGTGCGCCCTTCCGGCCGGGCCGACGACGCCGCGCGCCCCTGCGGCAATATGCCGCATCCCACTCCCCGCCGATCTCTCTTACCATCACCGAAAAGAATAGTGGCCTGCTGCGCCGATCTCATACACGCGCGGCGACGGGACCCTGCTCACGCCATCATCGGAAAGAAAAACAACGGCAAGGACGGTGGGAGGAACGGCGCGAGTTTCTCGGGATCGCCCTCTTTGCTCCACGCATCCACGCGAACATTCGAGAGAGAGGCGCTCCATGACGCATTTCCCCACCCGCCCGACCCGGACGGGGCCCCTTCCCCTGGCCGTGCTGGCATTGCTCGTGCCGATCCTGTCGCCGGCGGCAGAGGTGCAGCAACTGCCCCCGGTGACGGTCACCGGGGCCGAAGAATCGACCCGGTTCAACGGCTCGTCCGTCAGCGAGGAGGATCTCGCGGTCCGGCGCGCGCTCAGCAGCGAGACCGCCGGCCTGCTGACCGACGTGCCGGGAGTGGCGCTCAATGCGGCGGGCGGCATCTCCAGCCTGCCCAGCATCCATGGCCTGGCCGATGACCGGCTGCGCATCCTGGTCGACGGCATGAGCCTGATCTCGGCCTGCCCCAACCACATGAATCCGCCGCTTTCCTATCTGGATCCGTCGCAGGTGAAATCGATCAGGGTGTGGGCCGGCATCACGCCGGTGAGCGTCGGTGGCGACGCCATCGGCGGCACCATTGCGGTCGAGTCCGCTGCGCCGGAATTCGCGCAGGACGGCGAGCGGACCCTGACCAAGGGCGAGATCGGCGGCGGCTATCGCAGCAACGGCGATGCCTATCGCGGCCACGTGTCCATGACCCAGGCGAGTGAAAACATCAGCCTGCGCTATGACGGCGCCTATGCCCAGTCGGACAACTACAAGGCCGGCGGGGATTTCAAGGATTTCACTGCCACCGGTCGCCCCGGCCAGGCACTGCCGCTGGATGAAGTGGGTTCCACGGCCTACAAGGTGCAGAGTCACCAGCTCGGCCTCGCGCTCAAGGATGGCGAGCAGCTGCTCGAAGCCAAGGTCGGCTATCAGGACATCCCCTATCAGCTCTATCCCAACCAGCGCATGGACATGCTCGGCAACGAAGAGCGTCGCCTCAACCTGCGCTACCTGAACCAATTCGACTGGGGCGCCCTGGAAGCGCGCGCCTACCACGAAAAAGTCGACCACCACATGGATTTCGGGGACGACAAGCAGTTCGTCTATGGCGCGCCGCCTGGCGTCGTCGCCCCCGGCATGCCGATGGACACCCGCAGCAACAACACCGGTGCCAAAGCGACAGCCAGCATCGACCTGAGCGAAGCCGACGTCCTGCGCCTCGGCGGCGAATACCAGCGCTACCGCCTCGACGACTGGTGGCCGCCCTCGCCCGCCGATCTGACCGGCATGCTCAACAAGGATGGAGCGCAAGCCACCATGGGGGGCATGGCGCCGAACACCTTCTGGAACATCAACGACGGCCAGCGTGACCGCGCCGCGCTGTTCTCCGAGTGGGAACGCGCCATCGATGCCCAGTGGACGGCGCTGCTGGGCGCTCGCTACGAGCGGGTGACGACCGACGCCGGCCCGGTACAGGGATACAACGACATGATGTACAAGCCGGGCGCCTTCAATGCCCGCGATCGCAAGCGTGACGATGACAACCTCGATCTGGCCGCCTTGGCCCGTTATCTGATCGATCCGACCAAAAGCATCGAGTTCGGCTACGCCATGAAAACCCGCTCGCCCAACCTTTATGAGCGCTATGCCTGGTCCACCAGCGTCATGGCGGAGGAGATGATCAACTTCGTCGGCGACGGCAACGGCTATCTGGGCAATCCCGACCTCAAACCGGAAACCGCGCACACGATATCAGCCACCTTCGACTGGCATACGCCGGAGCGCGATTGGGGGCTCAAGGCCACCCCCTTCTATACCCATGTCGAGGATTACATCGACGCCTTGCAATGGGACAACGCCGCCAACGCGCCGGCGGCCACGCTTCAGGAAAACCAGTTCGTCATCCTGCGCTATGACAACCAGCGGGCCCGCCTCTACGGCATCGATCTCTCGGGCTGGATGCCGCTGGGGGCCCACCCCCTCGGCAATTTCGGTCTCCGGAGTCAGGTGAATTACACCAAGGGCGAAAATCTCGATACCAATGATGGGCTCTACAACATCATGCCGCTCAACGCCAAGATCGCACTCACGCACGCACTGGGTCCGTGGGACAACGCCCTGGAGCTGGTGATGGTCGATGCCAAGGACGATCTTTCGGAGGTGCGCAACGAAATCGAGACCGACAGCTACGCGTTGCTCAATCTGCGTGGCGGCTACGACAAGCAGCGGATGCGTTTTGACTTCGGGGTCGAGAACCTGTTCGACACCAACTACGACCTGCCCACCGGCGGCGCCTATGTCGGCCAGGGCGCCACCATGTCCTTCAACCGCGAAATCGGCGCCCTCGGCCCGAACGGCGGCACCTCCTCGATATGGGGTATCGCCGTGCCGGGCCTGGGGCGCACGTTCTACGCCGCGGCGACGCTCAAGTTCTGATCGATCCGCCTGTGACGCCGACGGTCATCCGGCCCCGGCGTCGCAGGCCCCGGCACGGCTTCCCGCATGTGTTTGACGCCGGCCATGCGCCCAGCCGTCCCGCGCATATCAGAGCAACTCACCCTGCGGCGCCGGCGTCCCTGCCGGGCCTCACGGGACGCGACCCCAGCCTTGCTCAGGCCGAGCGAGTCGGCTCAGGTTGTGCCTCGACCTGAGCCGAGGGAGAAATCAAGCGGCCGGCCCACTCACTCAGACGTGCCTCATCCAGGGTTTCCCGCTGCAGCAGCTCCTGCGCAGCGGCTTGAAGGAGCGGCCGATTCAGAACGTACTCCAGCCCGATCGTTCCATGAACCGGTAACGCAGGTATTTCAACGGCCACGGCTCCGCGAAGGCGCCGTAGGGCAGGCTGAATACCACCCCGCCCGCGTTGGTCCAGAGCCTTTCGAACAGACCGCCGACCGCTCCGAACACCGGTTGATCCCCGGGGCCGGTCACGAGGAGGTCGGTTTCCAGATTGAAGCCGTCGAGATTGCGGCGTGTGAAGTTGCCCGACCCGCTCACCAGGACGCCGGAACCATCGCAGCGCCGCAGCAGTAGCCATTTGCCGTGCGCCTGCTCGCCATGGGTATTGATCCAGCGCACGGGCATGCCCGAACGATGCAGTTCCCAGGCCACCTGGCGGTTGGGCACGCCGTCCTTGCGCCGGCCGAAGGCGTCGTGGTTGGCATCGAGCAGGATGCGCACCGCGGCGCCCCGGCGATGCGCCGCGATCAAGGCCCGGATGATCGCCCGATGGGAGAGATAGAACATCGCGAGTGCCGCCGTATCGCCCGGCCCGAGCGCGCCCAGCTCCACCAGCACGCGATCGCGAATCGCCGCTTCGGTCAGGACGGCCACACGCAGCGGGGCATCGCCATCGGGCCTCGACCCGGGCGCCGACAGCGCCGGCAGAACGACCGGTTCGTGTCCCGCCACGGCCAGCACGGCGTTCTCGGTCGCGACCAGATCGGCGACGGCCGGCCCATCGAAGCGCAGGGCGAGGTTGTGATGCCAGCAGCTCGCGTCATGGGGATTGGAGGACGAGATCAGCCCCGTCCACCGTCCCTCGACGTCGGTGATCAGGGTCTTGCGGTGATTGGCCTTGAAATGCAGCAGTCGCAGGTAAGTGCCGAGCCGCACCTCACCGGTGTCGAATGGATGGGGCAAACGGCCATGGTCGTCCAGAGCGAGGTGGCGCAGCACGCCGCGCCACAGCCACGACCAGGCGGGGTTGCTGTCGGCGAGGGCTTTGAGCGGCGTGAGCACGATCTCGACCCCTGCCCCGCGCAACTGCTCGAAGTGGGCCGGCCACTCGGCGCCATAGGCGGTATTGACCGGATCGGTGATCAGGATCGCGCGCAGCTCGGGATGGCGGCGGCGCTGGGCGATCAGCGCGTCGGTGAAGGCGCGGCAGAGCGGCAGAAAATCCCCGCTTGCGGCGCCGCGCCAGGGGTTGTAGAGAAACTGGTCGGCCAGGATGAGACGCCGCGCCGCGCCGATCATGGCGAGCCCGGCGGCGAAAATCGACTGTTCGGTGTGGCGTTCGCCGGAAGCGTCATGCCAGGTGAGGTCGGTCAGCACCTGCAGGTCACGAACCGGATGCAGGGCGCCGGCGAAACCCGGACGGACTTTGCCGCTCCCGCGTGGGTTGCGATCAGATCGGCTTGCGGGCACGGATCGTCTTGACGATGTCGAGATAGTGCGGCTCGACCGATTCCACATCGAAGCCGGCCCGCAGCACGTTGCCGACCGTATCGCGATTCAGGTCCGGCCCGACGAGCCGGCTGAGCGGTGTGAGCGCATCGAGCAGGCAATTGAAGGGGAAACAGCGGCTGCCGGTGTGCTCGAACAGGCCCAGCGTGCCGCCCGGGCGCAGCACGCGATGCAGTTCCAGCAGGCCGCGCACCGGATCGGGGACCGAGCAGAAGGTGCAGGCCGTGAACACCTGATCGAATGCGGCGTCCGGGAAATCCAGGGCACCCACATCCATCACCCGTGCCTGTAGGCGCCCGGAATAAGCCGCGATGCGGGGCGCCGCCCGTTTCAGCATGGCCGGACTGATGTCCAGCCCCGTGATGTCCCGGCCCGGCGGGAAGTGGGCAATGTCGAGTCCGGTGCCGAGCGCCACGAACAGGATGCGGCCCTGCCCCATCGTGCGGTACAACGCCCGCTTGGGCGCTTCCCAACGGCGCTCCTGAGCGCCGCCCGCCATGAGGTCATAACCGAGCGCCGCCCGATCCCATTTGCGCCGGGCGCGTTCAGCGGCCTTCACGACCAGATCCCCCGCCGGGCCCGGGCCGCGATGCGGGCGCTCCAGAGCCTCAGCCCCAGAAAGACCGCCACGCCCGCGCCGACCCCCGCAGCCATGGCCCCGACCACCCCGTCCGACGCCATGCAGGCACCGACGAGCGCGCCCACGGCACCGCAGAGCCAGCTCTGAAGCATGGTTTCCATGCCGCCCAGGAAGCGTGCGAACAGCGCCATGTTGAGCATCATGCCGCCCAGCGCCCCGGCCGGAATGACGAGGAGGAAAGCCAGCCAGACGGGCGACACGTTCAACATCAGGCCGTGGCCCGCGGCGGCCATCGCCGCGCCCACGGCCGCGCCGGCACCGAGGTCGCCCCAGAAAAAACCTTGTTCAGATGGCATGCCATCGCCCTCCGGCCGCGCTCCGAGGCGGGCGCCTCATGGTCGTGCATACATGGTCATCGTCGGACCATCGAACGGGAGACGCCCGTTTGCCGTGCAGGACGCGAGGCTGCGGCACACCATCCCCGTCGCGCGGGCCCGGCGCCCTGAACATCAGGCACCCGGGATGACCGGCGTCTGCAGAATGCTCGCGGCATCCTCATCGGTGCGCAGCATGATCGGCACGCGGGGACGCGCCACCCGAAATCCCAGCGCCTCGAGTTCAGGCGCCGCATCGGCATCCTGATAGTGATACAGCCACATGCGCGCCCGCTGCTCCGGCGAATATTCGCGCGCCAGATCGGCGGCACCGCTGTGCGACGGGTTCCCCTCCACGCGGCAGTCGTGCATCAGCACCTCGCCGTGGCCCGCATGGGCGATGGCCTGTTCCGGTATCGGACGGGTGTCGCTGCTGTACCAGAACACGCCCGGCAGGCTGAGTCCGAACGCCGAGTCCGGCAGGTGATGACGGGCGGGAAAGACCCGAAAGGCCCGCTCCCGGTGCCAGAACCCGGCGCTGACCGGGATGAGATGAAAGACATCCCAGAAGTTGGCGCCGCCTTCGGCCAGGGTTCCGGGATAGTCGGCGACGCGGCGCTGCAACACCGGCACCAGCGGCGCAGGCACGAACAACCGGCATGGCGGCGCCGGCGGGTCGGCGAAGCGCAGATGAAAAGCCAGGGCTTCGAGGCCCCCGATGTGGTCGTAGTGGGCATGGGTGAGAAACAGCGCGGCCGGGAGACACCCGTAGGCGGCTTGGTAGGCTTCCGGGATGTCGGGGCCGCAGTCGACGAGCAGCAACGGCGCGCCGCCCTGTTCAAGCACCCAGGCGGGACTCGCCGGCGCGTTGAAGCCGCGGGCGCCGACCCCCAGAAAATGGGCGCGCCAATCGGTTGCCGACTCGTTCATGTCCCAGTGTCCTGTCGGGTGATCAAGTAGTGCTGGAAACTTCCGGCAAAGCCGCGCTGCAGGGCGCGGCGATAGGCCCGGTTCAGCACCCGTTTGCGGTACAGGAGTGCCGTCACGGCCGCGCGAAAACGCGGGGTCCGAAAGCCGAGGCCGTCCTGGCGCAAGCGTTGCAGACAGAATCGGTAAGCGGTTTCCGCCCGCGCGACCGCGTCCGGACCGTGACAGATGGACGCCGGATGGACCCGATATTCATGCAGGGGCTCGGCGTCCATCACGGCCTGGCCCGCCTGCTCGAGAGCCCGCAGATTGAACAGCGTGTCTTCGCCGAAACCCACATCCTCGTCCCAACCCGCGCCGATCACCGAACGATGAAACACGAACAGGAGCGGCACGGAAAATCCGCAGAAATCTTCCAGCCCCAGAAACTGCACCCGGGGATCGAGCGGGAAAGCGGTCTGCAAACGCCTGCCGCTGCACTGCTCGACCACATGGAGGTTATCCCCCGCCATGCCGTGTTCGGCGGCCAGTGGAACCAGTCGCTCGAGCCGACCCGGATAGTACACGTCATCGGCGTCCAGCGGCGCAATGAAGCGGCCCTTCGCCGCCGCCAGACCCACGTTGCGCGCGGCATTCGGTCCGCTGCCATGGGCCGGAGAGCCCAGAAATCGCAGTCGCTCATCGCGCAGGCCATGCTGCAACAGATGCGCGCGATAGTCCGCGCCGTCATCGCTGACGATCAGCATCTCCCAATCGGGAAAGCCCTGCGTCAACACACTGGCGACCGCCTGCGGCAGGCACTCCGCCGCGGCGAAGGCGGGGGTGATGATGGAAACCTGGGCCATGCCGGATGTCCATGGGGGCGCCAAGCGCGGGATATCGCCCGTTCGCGGGGGGATTCTGACGGTCAAGGAGCCGACCGGCCTGCCGGGGACGTGTCCTGAACCGTCCCTTCCCGGCCGCGGGGCGATTCGCTCCCCGCGCCCCGGTTGCGCCAAACGTATCAAAGCGCGGATCATTCATAAACAGCCCGATACGCATCATGACCGGGGCAATCAGGCGACCGACCGGGGCGAACCGTCGACGGCAGCACGCCCTCTCAAGAATTCCCCCGCTCCAGCCGATACACTTCCAATAACGGGGAAGACAAGGAAGCATTCGTCGTGCCCGCGTGGAGTAACCTGCTCTTTCCAGTGCAACACTGGCTCCTGAGACAGCCCAAGTGGCGGCTGGCGCTGAGTATCTACGCCGTCGTGGTCGCCGGTGCGATGGCGCTGGCGCCCCTGTTCTACCGATGGGTCGAGGGCCGCGTCGATGCGGGCATCCTCATCGCCGCATTCGCGACCTCGACGGCCTTGTCCCTGCCGCTGATGGCCTTTTTCCTGTCCACCGCCTATCACCTGCTGGAACAGGAAAAGATCGCCGCACAGAGCCGCCGCGAGAGCGAGAATCAACGCGACGTGCTGCGCACCCTGCTCGACGCCAGCCTGCTCATCCAGCAGAAAGAAGACCTGATCGATCTGCTGGACGGCACGATTCAACAGCTGCGTCTGTTGTTCCGGGACCATGATTTTGGCGTCCTGCTCTACGGCCGCCGCCGGCGCAAGGTCCGCCATATGGTCGCCCCCGGGTTTTCGCCCGCGGAGCAGGAGCTTTTCCTGGGCCAGGGCCACGCGATGAGCGACGGTCACTGCGAAGCCCTCATCGCTCAACTGGCCGTGCTGCCCGAGGCCGTCCCGGTCACGCATTGGCTGCTGTTGCCGCTCTGGAATCGGCGCGATCAGACCATCGGCCACCTCGTCATCAAGGGTCCGGCGCTCCCCGACTACCTGCGGGGAGCCGTGGAACTGTTCCGCGACCAGCTCGCTGCGGGCGTCGAAAACCACCTGCTCCGGCTGGAACTGCTACAGCTCGCGAATACCGATGGCCTGACCGGCATCTACAACCGTGCCTATTTCCAGAAGTCCCTCCTGCAGCAGCAGGAGGCCAAGCAACAGATTCCGGCGATGGACTTCTCGCTGCTGATCGTCGACATCAACGGCTTGAAGGCCGCGAACGACGTGCATGGACATCTGGTCGGAGACCAGATGATCATCCGCGTGGCGCAGCGACTGAAGGCGATTTGCCGCTCGGAAGACATCGTCTGTCGCATCGGCGGGGACGAGTTCGCCATTCTGTGTCCCAATCTCCGTCAGGAACCGGCTCTGCTCATCGCCGAGCGCCTCCGCGATCAGGTGGGCGAACGCCCGCTGACCCTCAGGGATGGCCGGGTGCTGCCCATTGCCCTGAGCATCGGCATCGCCTGCAGCGACGAGACCGATCCCGAACAGGTCATGGTCGTCGCGGACCAGCGCATGTACGCCGACAAGCAGCAGTTCTATGCGCTGCAGCGCGGCCTCGCCGGCTAGCCTCAACAGATGCGCGGCAGCAGTTCGCCGCTGCCCCACGCCATCGCCCGCCGCAGCCCGAGCGGATTGTCCAGCCATACCCCTCGCCCCGAAACCACACCCCCGACGGACACCGCCGCTCCGCCCAACGAGGTCGCGCGCAACGCGGCCAGCGCGGCTTGCTCGACCTCCGGTGCAACAATCGCGATGAAGCGTCCTTCACAGGCCAGTTGCAGCGGATCCAGACCCAACAGCGCACAGGCGGATTGCACCGGCGCTTCCACAGGCACCGCGGCCTCCAGGATCTCGAACGCAAGCCCGACCGCATCGGCGATCTCGTGCAACACACCGGCCAAGCCGCCCCGGGTGACATCGCGCAGTACATGCAGCGCCGGCGGCCCGACGGCGTCCAGAAGCCGTTGCACCGGTTCGAGCAGGGGCGCGCTGTCGCTGACGAAGTCGGTTTCGAAGCCGAGGTTTTCCCGCGCGTTGAGGATCGCAAGGCCATGCCGGCCCAGATCGCCGGACACCAGGATGCGGTCCCCCGCGCAGACGCGGCTCGGGTGCAGCGCCTGCCCGGCGGCCACGAACCCCAGGCCGGTCATCGCCAGATACAGTCCATCGGCCTCCCCGCGCCCCACCACCTTGGTGTCGCCGGCCACCACGCTCACCCCGCAGCGCCGGCTGGCGTCGGCCACGCTGTCCAGAACCCGCTCCAGCACCGCGGTGGGGAGCCCTTCCTCGAGGATCAGGGACAACGTCAAGGCCACGGGCCGGGCGCCGGCCATGAGCAGATCATTGACCGTGCCATGGACCGCCAGGGAGCCGATGTCGCCGCCGGGGAAAAACAGCGGCCGGACCACGAAGGCATCGGTGGCCACGGCCCATCGTCCAGACCGCTCCGGCAGCAGCGCGGCGTCGTGCAGATCGCTGCTGCGCCCGCCGAGGCGCGGCAGGATCACCCGTTCCAGCAGGTCCTGACTCAGGCGGCCGCCTCCGCCATGCGCCATGCGGATTTCGGTGGCCTCCAGAATCGGCATCGGACACAACAGCCCCGATGGGGGTGGTTCCCGGCTCATGCATGTCCCTCCGGCGGGCGATAGCGGAAATAGGCGGCGCAAGCCCCTTCGCCCGACACCATCGGCGCGCCCAGCGGCCGTTCCGGGGTACAGCGTCGCCCGAAGGCGGGGCACTGGGTCGGCTGCAGGCGTCCGGTCAGGACTGCGCCGGCCAGACACTCGGGTACGGCCGGCTCCGCGATCGGGCGCAGGGAAAACCGCTGTTGGGCGTCGCAGGCGTGCCAGGCCGGCCGCAGGACCAACGCCCCATCCGGAATTGCCGGCAAGCCGCGCCACGGGCGCGTCGCTGGTTCGAACACCGCCTCGACCAGCTGCCGCGCGGCGGTCTGCCCCGCATCCCGCACCGCGCGGCCGTAAGCGTTTTCGAGCTGCGCCCGGCCCGTTTCGAGCTGGACGATCGTGCGGGCCACGCCCTCCAGAATGTCGAGCGGATCGAATCCGGTCGCCACGATCGGCACCCCGAAGCGCGCCACCAGCGGGGCGTATTCCCGCAAACCCATGACCGCGCAGACATGGCCGGCGGCGAGCAGTCCCTCGATGCGGCGCTCGGGCGCCGCCAGCAGCACCTCCACCGCCGGCGGTACCCGCACGTGCGCCACCAGGAGCGAGAAGTTGTCGATTCCCAGTGCCCGCGCCTGACGCACCGCCAGAGCCGTGGCCGGCGCCGTCGTTTCGAACCCCACGGCAAAGAACACCACCTGGTCCCGGGGATGCTGCTGCGCCAGCCGTACGGCGTCCAGCGGTGAGTAGACCACCTGCACCCGGCCGCCGCGCGCCCGGGCGATGGAGAGGTCCTCGGCGCTGCCCGGCACGCGCAGCATGTCGCCGAAGGAACACAACACCACCCCGGGCGTTCGCGCCAGGGCGATGGCCCGATCGATGTCCGCGGCCGGCGTGACGCAGACCGGACAGCCCGGACCGTGCAGGAGTTCGATGCCCACGGGCGTGAGCAGGCGATCCAGACCGTGACGCAGGATGGCGTGGGTCTGCCCACCGCAGACCTCCATCAGCGTCCACGGACGCGTCACCCGCCGGGCGATGCCCGCGACCGCGCGCCGGATCGCATCGGCCTGGGTGTCGGTGGTATTCATGAGCCGTCCGCACCGAGCGCATCGATGTCCAATGGCCGGGAGCGGTCGGGATCGATCCGGCCGATGGCCAGACCGGCATGGACCAGCAGCAGATCCCCCACCTCGGCCTCCGGCACGCAGGCGAGATTGACGGCCTTGATCACCCCGCCGAAATCGACACGGCCGGTGCGGAACAGGGCGTCCTCGCCATCCTGACTCAGCAAACGGCCCGCAATCGCCAGACACATGGCTAGCCTCCCCAGATTCCCGCGACCACGGCCGCCTGCCCCGCCGCCAGACCGCCGTCGTTGACCGGCAGACGGCGCGGCCAGAACACCCGCCGCCCTTGCGTCCGCAGCAGTTGGGCCGTGCGTTCGAGCAACAGCGCATTCTGAAAGCAGCCGCCGGTCAGCACCACCGTCGATTCGGATCGCTGCGCCACCGCCGCGGCAATGAGCGCGGCGAGCGCCGCGTGCCAGCGCGCGGCGACGGCTGCTGCCGGCCGGCCGGCGCCGTATTCGGCCAACGCCTCCTGCAGGGCGCCGCGCCAGTCGAGACAGAGCCATCCGGCCTCTGCCGTCACAGCGCCCGGATAAGGCGGCGGCGTCCCGGCGTGACGCCGCGCGAGCGTCTCCAGCCTCATCGCGGCCTCGGCTTCGAAATGCACGGGCCGGTGATGGCCCAGCAGCGCCGCCACGGCGTCGAACAGCCTCCCGGCGCTGGTGGTGGCGACGCAGCCGGTGCCCGTCTCCAGCATCCGCACCAGCACCCGCAGACTCCGGGCATCGTAGCCCAGCCTGGGACCCTCCACCGGCACACCGAGCGCGCTCAGGACGCCCAGAGCCGAACGGCGCGGATCGCGCACGGCAGGATCGCCCCCGGGCAAGATGAAGGGGAACAGCGCCCCGACCCGCCGCACACGGCCCTCCTCCCAGGCCAGCAGTTCACCGCCCCAGATCGTCCCGTCGGGGCCCAGCCCCGTACCGTCCCACACCACGCCCAGCACGGGCCCGGCGCAGCGGCCTTCCAGTACGGCCGCCGCCAGATGCGCATGATGATGCTGAACCGCAGTCACGTCGCCCTCGCCCGTTCGGGCGCGGCGGATCGCCGCTCGGGTCGGGACATGGTCGGGGTGCGCGTCGCAGGCCCAAACACGCGGCGCGACGCCGAACAGCGCCGGGAGCGTCACGCATTCCCGCGCCCATGCCGCCTGCGCCTGTGGCTGATCCAGATCTCCGCGGTGACCGCCGATCACCATGCGGTCCTCGACCGTCACGGCAAGCGTGTTCTTCCACTGACCCCCCGTGCCCAGTACCGGCTCGGCCGCACGCGGCAGTGCCAGGGTCACCGGCACATCGCCGCGTCCCAGGCGCAGCCGGAGCGCCTCGCGCTCGAACACCTGCACCACGCCGTCCTCGACCGGCTGGAGGATGGCGCGATCATGCAGCAGGAAGCCGTCGGCCAGCCCCGCCAGGTCGCGCAGGGCCGCGCCGTTGTCGAAACACAGGGGCGCGCCCCCGCGATTGGCACTGGTCGCCACCACCGGGAAACCCAGGGCACCCATCAACAGGTGATGCAAAGGGCTATAGGGCAGCAAGGCGCCGAGACGATCGAGCCCGGGGGCGAGCAGGCCGCTGAGCGGATCGTCCTCGCGCCGCGCGAGCAGCACGATCGGCGCGGCGGCCGAGGTCAGGACGGCGGCCTCGGTGGCATCGATGCGGCAACTGCGGCCGGCCTGATCGAGGTCGGGAAACAGGACGGCCAAGGGCTTGCCGGGGCGTTCCTTCAGCGCGCGCAGGCGCGCCACGGCCGCATCGTCCCGGGCATCGGTCAACAGATGAAACCCGCCGATGCCCTTGACCGCCACGATTTGCCCCCGGCGCAGCGCGAGCGTCGCCTGTCCCAGCGCGTCCTCGCCGTGCGCCGCGATGCCGCCGTCGGCCCGGTGCCAGGCGAGCACGGGGCCGCAGGCCGGACAGGCGAGGGTCTGGGCATGGAAGCGCCGGTCGGCGGGATCTTCATATTCGGTCCGGCACGCGGCGCACAGCGGAAATGCGGCCATGGCGGTGTGCGCGCGATCGAACGGCAATCGGCGCAGGATCGACCAGCGCGGCCCGCACTGGCTGCAGGTCGTGAAGGGGTAACGGTAACGGCGGGCGGCGGGGTCGGACAGCTCCGCCCGGCAGGCCGGACAGGTGGCGAGATCGGGCGCGATGACCATGCCCGCCGAGCCGTCCCGTTCACTGGGGAGGATCCGGAACGGGGCCGCGGCCTCGAGCGGCCGCGCCTGCCGGATCAAGGCGTCGATCCGGGCCGGAGGCGGAATGCGGCGCACGCCGCGCAGAAAAGCCGCCACGGCGGACGCGCTGCCCTGAATCTCGATGCGCACCTCGCCGGCCGCATTGACGACCCAGCCGCCGAGGCCGAGCCCGGTCGCCAGACGATGGACGTAGGGCCGCAGCCCCACGCCCTGCACATGGCCCCGACCGATCAGGCGCAACCGACGGATGGGTTCATGCATGGTCGGGATCAGCCGATCTCGATGGACCGGAGCACCAGATGAGCGGCATCGGGATGGGTGATCTCATCGGAGCACACCACGGTCAAACGCGCGCCGTCGGCCAGGGTTCCCTGCACTTCGTGCGCGAAGTGCTCGCGCAGATGGGCCTCGGAAAAACCGCTGAGCGCGCCCACCCACAGCTCGACCCCCAGCACCCGGCGCGCCGATGCCGCCCGGGCCTGCGCCTCGACCTGTCGCAACAGCGCGCCGATCAAGCCCGATTCATGCATATCCGCACGCCTCCAGTTCGCAGCGCAATTGCTCGACGAGCGCCGGCACGGCTGCGGCCACCGCCGGTGTCAAGCCCTCGCCCGATGTCACGCAGCCGGCTTCGATGCCGAGGATGACCAGCTGCGCCGGCAAGGCGTCCAAACGCTCGGCCAGCGCGATGCACGCGGCCAGCCCCAGACCGTGGGTCGACGGCGCGCCATGGCCGAGCGCGCTCGCCGGCAGCGGCGGCCGCAGCCGGTGGCAGGTTCCGGCCGGGGCGCCGGATTGGACCGCATCCACGACCCAGACCGGGTCGTGGCCCGTCCACAGGTCGAGCAGATCCAGCGCCTGACGCGGCAGGGCGCGGATCACGACGCCCTTCGGCGCCACCGCCCGCAGGCGCTCCACGACGATCAGGCCGACGCCGTCGTCGCGCCGCTCCGGCGTCCCCAGACCGACCACGAGGGCGCCGCTCATGGCTGCCGGCGGATGTCGAGCTTGAGGAAGTGGGTGGCGCAGGAGATGCACGGGTCGTAGCTGCGGATCGCCTGTTCGCACAGCGCCCGCAAGCCGTCGTCATCCAGATGCAGATGCGCCTGCGCCAACGCCACGAGGTCCGCTTCGATGCGCGCCTGGTTGACCGCGGTGGGCGGGACGATGCGGGCGTATTCGATGAGGCCGTCCTCCCGGATGCGATAGTGGTGATAGAGCGTGCCGCGCGGCGCTTCGGTCGCGCCATGGCCTTCCCCGGCGCGCGGCGTCACCGCCACCGCGGCGGGTTCGAACGGCTCGTAGCACGCGATCAGCCGCCGCGCCTCTTCGCAGGCGAACAGGATCTCGACCGCGCGCGCGACGATCGCCCGGTAGGGATTGCGGCAGCCCTCGTCCAGCCCCGCCGCCACCGCCGCGGCGCGGGCGCGCGGGGTGAGGCGCTCGCGATTGAGGACATAGCGGGCCATCGGCCCCAGCAGCACCGGCGTCCCGTCCGGCCGGACGCTTTGCAAGGCGGTCGAATGCGGCACCTGGCGCTCGCACAGGGCATCGGCAAAGTCCGCCACCGCCCACGCGTCCCCGCGGCTCGACGCGAGACGCCCGCGATAAAGCGGATATTCTTCGGGATGCACGAGCGAAAAAAACGCGTAGTCGACCTCGAAGTCCGGGAATGCCAGACCCGCCACGAAACGCACCGTCGCCTCGGCCGCCCCGATCGCCCAGTCGAACTCCGGCAACAGCGCGCGCAGCGCATCCCGCGCCGGGGCACGATAGAACCCCCCCACCCGCACATTGACCGGGTGGATGGCGCGCCCGCCCACCACCTCGATGAGGCTGTTGCCCAGTTTCTTGAGCCGCAGACCGCGCCGCACGGCTTCCGGATGTACTTGCGCCATCTGCACCGCATCGGGAAAGCCCAGAAAATCCGGCAGATGCAGCAGATGCACGTGCAGCCCATGGCTCTCGATCCACTCGCCGCAATAGAGCAATCGGCGCAAATCGAGGATCTGCGACGGCAACACCACCCCGCACGCGTCCTCCATGGCCTGGCAGGCGCTCATCTGGTAGGCCACGGGGCAGATGCCGCAGATGCGCGCAGTGATGTCCGGGGTCTCGCGAAAATCCCTGCCCCGCAGCAAGGCCTCGAAATAGCGCGGCGGCTCGAAGATCGCCAGCTCGGCCCGCGTCACCCGGCCGCCCTCGATGTCCAGATGCAGGGCCCCCTCGCCTTCCACCCGCGCCAGATAATCCACCCGCAGGGTGCGGCTTTCAGGCGTCATGGCGGTGGCTCTCCGCTGCAAAGGCTGGCGCGGCAGCGTTGAAGGTACGGTAGAGGCGTTTGAGTTCGGGAGCGGTTTGGCCCAGCGTGGCGAGCTGCGCGCTCAGGGCGACGGTGTTGGCCTGTTCGCGCGGACCGAAGCAGCCATAGCAGCCGCGCCCGACCGCCGGGCACAAGGCCCCGCACCCGGTCTGGGTCACCGGTCCCAGACAGGCCGTTCCGTGGGCGACGAGCACGCAGGGGTGACCGGCCGCCTTGCAGGACTCGCACACGCTGCCCTGGGGAAGCCGCGGGGCATGGCCGTGCAGCAATGCGGTGAGCACCGCCAGCAGGTGTTCCTTGCGGATCGGACAGCCGCGCAGTTCCAGATCCACCGGCACGTGGGCCGCGATCGGCGTCGCCGTGGCCAGGCTCTGGATGTATTCGGGATGGGCATACACCGCCTGGCGGTAGGCCGCTTCATCCGCGAAGTTGCGCAGCGCCTGAATCCCGCCTGCGGTTGCGCAGGCGCCGATGGTGACGAGGATGCGCGAGTCCCGTCGCACCTGCTGGATGCGTGCGGCGTCGTGGGGGGTCGAGATCGAACCCTCCACCAGGGAAATGTCATAGGGGCCGGACTGGACGTCGCTGGAGGCTTCGGGGAAATTGGCGAAGCGGATGCGTTCCCCCAGCAGCAGAAGCTCATCCTCGCAATCCAGCAGACTCAGTTGGCATCCATCACAGGATGCGAACTTCCAGACCGCCAACCGGGGCAGCGCCGCCATGTCAAAGCTCCCGCACGTCGAAAATGTCGGCGATCTCGTCGTAGCGCAGCACCGGGCCGTCGCGGCACATGAGGTAGCGTCCCCACTGGCAGTGCCCACAGGTGCCGATACCGCACTGCATGTTGCGTTCCATGGAGACGAAGATGCGATCGTCGCTGACGCCGCGCTGCTGCAAGGCCAGCACGGCAAACCGCATCATCGGCTCCGGGCCGCACAGAAAGGCCACCGCGTCCGAAGGATCGAAATCGGCCCGCTGCACCCGCTTGGTGACCACGCCGACGTGACCGCGCCAGGCCGGCCCGCCGCGGTCGACCGTCACCTCGACCTGCAGATGCGGTCGCCGTGACCAGGCGATGACGTCGTCCCGGAACAGCTCGCTCTGCGGATCGCGGCAACCGATCAGCAGGAACACGCGCCGGAAGGCCTCGGGATTTCGCATGGCATGGCACATCACCGGACGCAGTGGTGCCAGGCCGATGCCGCCCGCTACCAGGATCAGATCGCGCCCGCGGGCGGTTTCCAGGGGCCAGGCCGTGCCGAAAGGACCGCGCACGCCGATGGCGTCACCTTCCTTCAGATTCTGCATCGCCCGCGTCACCCGCCCCACGGCGCGCAGGGTGTGCATCAGCGTGCCGGATGCCGCGCCATCCCCGCTGATGGAGATCGGCACCTCGCCCACGCCGAAGGCATAAAGCATGTTGAACTGGCCGGGCCGGTAGATCGGCACCTCGCCGGCTTCGGGCCGGACCGACCAGGTGAAGACACTGCCGTCCGCGATCTCCTCGCGACGCGCTGCGATGCGCCACGGCGCCGGCACCAGGCCCTCGCCCGGCCGACCGGCGGCGGCTTGCTCAAGGCTGTCCATAAAGGTCCGAAAGCTGCATGCGCGCAGCCTGCAGGCGCTGGACGACGACCTCGAGCAGCCCGCGGGTGATCGCATAACCCACCGCGCTGTCGGCCTGCATGGCCTGGCGCAGGCAGTCGGCATCGAAGGCCAGGACGTGGGTGGTCGCGCGCGCGACGGCGTCGAAGTGCCAGCGGTGCGGCGGCAAGAACCACGACCAACCCACCGCGTCGTCCTTCCCCAGGGTTTCCAGCGGGGCATGACCGACCGCCGTGCCGGCGATCTTGATTTCGACCTGCCCGTCGAGAATCAGGTAGAACGTGGCTGCCGGGGCGTTCTGGCGAAGCAGGAAAGCGCCGGGTTCGAAGCGCTCTTCCCGGGCGCAGGCCACCAGGCGCTCGCGCACCGGTGGCGCCATATCGGCACAGAAAGCATGGTGGGCCAGCTGATCTGCAAGATCCATCGTCTTTACTCCAAGCGCTCCGGGACGTCCTGCGGCGTCGACGCGCGCAGGGCCGCCACCTCCGCGGTGATGTCGATGCCGACCGGGCACCAACTGATGCAGCGCCCGCAACCCACGCAGCCCGAGCTCCCGAACTGGTCGTGCCAGCTGGCCAGCTTGTGGGTGATCCACTGCCGATAGCGGGCGCCGATGCCGCCGCGCACGCTGCCGCCCGGCAAGTGGGAAAACTCGGGATTGAAGCACGACTCCCATTCCTGGGTGCGTTCGGCGATCCAGCCGTCGAGCGCCACGGCATCCACCACACGGGTGCAGTAGCAGGTCGGGCACACCGCCGTGCAGTTGCCGCAGGCCAGACAGCGGGACGCGAGGCTGTCCCAGTGCGGGTCTTCCAGCTTGCGGTACAGCAGCTCGCGCAGCCCCGCGGCGGGCATGCGGACGGCCAGCTGCGCGCGTGTCCCCGCCCAGACCCGTTCCGCCGCCGCGCGGTCGACCGGCTGTGCGGCGGCCACCCCGAGCCGCGACAGCACGGCGGCGCCGCGCGGCGACCCGCTTTCGACGTGCCAACCGATGGCGCCGCCCGGCTCCAGAATTTCGGTCAACGCGAGGTCGTAACCGGTTTCGGCGCGCGGGCCGGTCCCCATGTCGGCGCAAAAGCAGGTGCCGCCGGCGCGTCCGCATTGCACGGCGATGATGAACAACGCCGCGCGTCGCGCCTCGAACGCCCGATCCGGCTGCGCCGCGCCCGCCAGCACCCGATCCTGAACAGCCATCGCCGCCAGTTCGCAGGCGCGTGCCCCGATCAGCGCGGTCGGCGCCGGTGTCGCGGGAGCGGATTCGAAACGGAGGACGCCGTCGGCGGATCGGGTGACGCGAACCTGGGACTCGCTCGCCGGGTGGAGGAAGCGCTTCCAACCGTGCGGCCCCACCGTATGGTCGAAACGGCGTGGGTCGTCGGGCTGCGGATGCAGACGGTAGTGGCCAGGCGCCTGTTCGTCGCGCCAGCCTTGCGGCAAGGCGTCGATCCCCGACAGGTGGTCATACACGATGGCGCCGCCCCGCACCGTGGGACCGAGCACGTCGTAGCCGTCGCGCTTCAAGGCATCGATCAGGCCGGCAAGCCCATCGATATCGAGCATGGCCTCCATCCGGTCGCACCTCCCACACCGTTCCCCGGCACCCGATCATTCTGTGGGTTTCCGGCCATCCGCCGCTTGATGCAGGTCAAACGGCACAAGCCCCGGAATTTGCTTCACGGGAGGTTAGCACCTCCGCAAGGCAGCGGCATGAACAGCCGGCGCCGGCCGGTCCTTCAACCGCCCTTGGCGAAGCGCACGAGGCGCCGGCGCTTGGCGATCTGGCGTGGCGTCAAGGTGTTGCGGACACCTTCGAAGGGATTTTCGCCGGATTTGAACTCCAGCCGCAGCGGCGTGCCGTAGAGGCCCAGCGACTTCCTGAAAAAATTGATCAGATAGCGCCGGTAACTGTCGGGGACATCTTCGGTCTGGTTGCCGTGGATCACGACGACCGGCGGCTGCCGCCCGCCTTGATGCGCATAGCGCAGCTTGATGCGCCGGCCGCGCACCAGCGGCGGCTGGTGGCCGGCGACGGCTTCCTGCAGCAGCCGGGTCAGTCGCGGCGTGGACAGATCGGCCGAGCCGGCTGCGTGCGCCGCGCAAATCGAGGCAAACACGTTCCCCACACCCGAGCCGTGCAGCGCCGAGATGAAGTGGGTCTTGGCGAAGTCCACGAACGGCAGGCGTCGGCCCAACTCCTCGCGGATGCGCTCCCGCGCGCCCTGCGCCAGGCCGTCCCATTTGTTCACCGCAAGGACCAGGGACCGGCCCCGCTCGATCACCATCCCCAAAAGGCTGGCGTCCTGGTCGGTGATCCCCTCCCGGCCATCGAACAGGAACAGCACCACGTCGGCGGCGTCGATGGCCTGCAGGGTCTTGACGATGCTGAATTTCTCGATCACCGCATCGACCCGCGCGCGGCGCCGCACCCCGGCCGTATCGACCAGGACGTAGTCCTGTGCGTCCCGGGTGAACGGCACGGCGATGGCGTCGCGCGTGGTTCCCGGGATCTCGGACGCCACCAGGCGCTCCTCGCCGAGCACGCGGTTGATGAAGGTGGATTTGCCGACGTTCGGCCGACCGACGACCGCCACGCGGATGGCCGTGTCATCCGCATCGCGCGCACCCTCGGCCGTCGCCGGCAGCGTGCTGCAAACGGCTTCCATGAGCGCCGCGACACCTTGGCCGTGGGCCGCCGAGACGGCATGGACCGGCCCCAGCCCCAGCGCCGCGAAATCGGCGTCGACCGCGCCTTGATTCAGCCCCTCGCTCTTGTTCGCGATGAGAAACACCGGTTTGCCGCTGCGACGCACCCATTGCGCCAGCGCTTCATCCTGCGCATTGACGCCCTCGCGCGCATCGACCAGCAGCAGCACGACATCGCCCTCGTCCAGCGCCTGGCGCGCCTGCTGGGCACTCAGTGCATCGAGCCCGCCGGTCTCGCCGGACAGCCCGCCGGTGTCGACCACCAGATAGGGCACCGGACCGACCCTGCCGTAGCCGTACTGGCGATCGCGCGTCAGGCCCGGGAAATCCGCCACCAGCGCGTCCCGACTCCGGGTGAGCCGGTTGAACAAGGTGGATTTCCCGACATTGGGGCGTCCGAGCAGGACGACGGCCGGTGCCGCAGCAAGCCCGGCCTCAGCCACGACCGAACTGCACGGCGGCAAGCCGGCCGCCGCGGCCCTGAACGATCACGGTCTCATCCCCGACGCGGAGCGGACGCGCACTGATGCCTTGGCGATCGACACGGGTGTAGCCCATGATCTGCCCCGTCCCGCGGTCGAGCCAGAACACATAGCCGTTACCGTCGGCGATGACGACGTGTCGACCCGACAGCGCCGGCGCGCTCAAGTCGCGGCGGAGCAAGCCTTCCTGGGTCCAGCGGACATCGCCGCTCTGGAGGTCCAGCGCGTTGACCCGCGAGCGATCGTCCACCTCGTAGATCTCTTCGCCGCTGGCCACGATGCTCTGGAACGACGAGGTATCCCGATCCCAGACGCGACGACCCGAACGCAGGTCGAAGCCCGCCACCTTGCCCTGGAACGTGGCGACGAACAGTCCACCGGCGAGTACGGCCGGGTCGCCATCGATGTCCACCAGCCGCTCGACTTCGGAGCGTCCGGTCGGCAGCGCCACGGTTTCCTCCCACGCCAGCCGCCCATCCGAGAGCCGCAGCGCGATGACCTTGCCGTTGTCCAGCCCGATCATGGCAAAGCCGTTTTCCAGGAACGGCGCACCGGTGCCGCGCAGGGTGAGCGAGGGCACCGTCGTCTCATGGGTCCAGCGTGTGCTGCCGTCGTTCAGATCGAGTCCGCTGATGCGGCCGTCGAGTGTGCGCACCACCACCGTCCCCTGCTCGGCGCGAGGCGTGGCAAGCACTTCGCTGCTCATCTGCCGGCGCCAGCGGATCCGGCCGTCGGCCGCTGCGAGCGCCAGCACCTCCCCATCCAGGGTACCGACCAGCAGGGTGTCATCGGCCGGAAAGGGCCCGGCCGTGATCCGCGATTCGGTTTTCACCCGCCAGGCCAGCTTGCCGCTGTCCAGTTCGACCGCAACGACCTGGCCATCGGCGCTGGCCGCATAGACCCTGCTCCCGCCGAGGGCCGGGGCGAGATACGGGAAACGCTCCTCGCTTTTGCCGCCCACATCGACGGTCCAGCGCGTGTTGACGGACGCAGCGGAGGTCAGGGTCGGCAGGGGCGCCGCAGGTTCCACGGGGGTCTTGTTCCACACCTTCAGGCTGTTGCAGCCCGCAAGGCCGGCACTCAGTGCCACGATCAGCAACATGCGCCTGTTCACGGTGCGTCCTCTCCCATGTCTTTCAGCTTCAAGCCGATGAGTCGATCGTCCAGTTGCGCCGCGGTGGCCGCTTCGCGCGCCTTCCGATAGGCAGCGCGGGCTTCGTCCGTCCGGCCCAGTGTCCGCAGCGCGTCACCGCGGAGTTCTTCGACCAGCGGGCGCCACGGGGTTTGGTCCTCGAGCGGCTCGAGCGCTTCGAGCGCCGGCTCGGGCGCCGATTGCGCCAGATGGACACGCGCCAGTCGCAGCCGGGCCAGCGCCCCCAGAGGATCGTCGCCGGCCATGTCGATCGCCCGCTCGAGCGCCTGTTGGGCGCCCGGGAGATCCCCCTTGTCCACGGCGCGTCGGGCCAAGGCCAGCTGGGCAAGGGTGGTGTAGGGCGCGCCGGCAAATCGGTCACGCAGCGTCTGGTCGAGCGCCAGCATCGATTGCGCATCGTCGCGCTCGAGCGCGACGCTGAACTGTTCGTAGTATTCCGCGGCCCGGACGGCCTTGGTCGCCTGGCTGTTCTGGTAGAACCGCCAGCCCAGCACCAGCACGAGGCCGAACAGCAATCCCGCCAGCAGGTAGTTGCCATAGTCCTGCCACCAGCCTTTCAGGCGGTCCAACTCATCTTCTTCGTAGCCCTGAGCCAAAATCGCTGCTCCTTGTCGAAATATTGCCCGTCAGCGCGCCGTCGTCAGGCTGACCGCCCCAATCCCTGCGCCAGGAGCCACGCCGGCAGATCACTCACGGGCAGGGTCCGTTGCGGCTGATCCTCGCGCAGCGGTTTGATCTGCACCGACCGTGTCGCCCATTCCTGTTCACCCAGAATGACGGCAAACCGGGCGCCACTGCGATCGGCCCGCTTGAGCTGCGCCTTGAAGCTGCCACCGCCGCAGTGCTGCACGACCCGCAAACCCTCGATGCGGCGCAGGTCCTCCGCCAACCGGAGTGCCGCGACGTCGAGACCGTCGCCGGCCCAGACCAGATAGCAGTCGGGGGCGGACGAGGTCGGGATGTGGCCCGCCTGCTCCAACAGCGCGATCACCCGCTCCATCCCCAGAGCGAAACCGACGGCCGGGGTCTCCCGCCCGCCGAGTCGCGAGACGAGCCCGTCGTAGCGCCCGCCGGAGCACACCGCGTCCTGGGCGCCCAACCGATCCGTGATCCACTCGAATACGGTATGGGTGTAGTAGTCGAGTCCGCGCACCAGACGCGGATTGTGCACGTACCGGACGCCGGCCGCCTCCAGCAAACGGCACAGGTCTTCGAAGTGTGTCCGCGACGCCGCGTCCAGGCTGTCGGGCAGGCTGGGCGCGCCGGCGATCACCTCGGCCAGCGCCGGGTTCTTGCTGTCCAGGATACGCAACGGATTGGTCTCGAGCCGTCGACGGCTGTCTTCGTCCAGATCCGCTGCATGGCGAGTGAAATACGCCACGAGGCGTTCGCGATGAACGGCGCGACTTGCGGGCGTCCCCAGGCTGTTGACCTGCAGCGTGACACTGCCGGTGATCCCCAGCGCTTCCCAGAGGCGCGCGCACAGGACGATCTGCTCGGCGTCCACGTCGGGGCCCGGCATGCCGAAGGCTTCGACGCCGATCTGGTGGAACTGCCGATAGCGGCCCTTCTGCGGGCGCTCGTGACGGAACATGGGGCCGGCGTACCAGAGCCGATGGACGGCGCCTTCCTGCGCTACCCAGCCATTTTCGATCAGGGCCCTCACGCAGCCGGCCGTCCCTTCGGGCCGCAGGCTCAGGCTGTCGCCCCCGCGATCCACGAAGGTATACATCTCCTTCTCGACGATATCCGTCACCTCGCCGATCGATCGATGGAACAGCGCGGTGCGCTCCACCATCGGCAGGCGGATTTCCTGATAGCCACGCGCCAGCAGGAGACGGGCCATGGTCGCTTCCAGGTCCCGCCAGCGCGGCGTTTCGCTCGGCAGAATGTCGTTCATGCCGCGCACGGCGGTCAAGGCAGTCAATGTCGGCTCCTGAAACGGGTCACGCCCGCGGTCCTGGGGTGGCCCGCGTCCTATTCCCGCGGGCGGTCGAGCTTGATGCGGGCAACCGTCGAATTGCCCACCAGAGCGGACAGGGCGACGGGTTTGCCGTCGATTTCCACGGCAACTCCCGGGGCGTAGCCGAGATACAGGGAGAAGGGTGGCGTACCCGTCACTTCCTGTTCGCTGCCTGCCTTCGCGAGGCGATAGATCAGTTGCCGGCCACGCTCGTCGCGCACCTCGGTCCAACAGTCCTCGGCATAGCGGATCTTGAGTTGTGCCGTTGCCGCGTCAGCGGTCGGCGCTTGCGTACCGGCGGTCTGCGCCGCCACAGGCGTCTCGGGCGGCGGTGGCGCGGGTTGCTGCAGCGCGGGGGGCGACGCGGCTGGAAGATCGCCCGGCTCATCGCCCTCGGTCGCGGGCGCCGCACGTGGGACGGCTTCCCCGTCCATCGCAGCACTCTTGGGGTCGACCGCCGCCGTCTGCTCCGCAGAAGCGGGCGGTTCGGTCCCGAACGCAAGCGCTTCCGGTCCACCTGACGCCAGATCGGGATCGTGTTCCCCGACGTCTGCGGAAACGGGGTCCGTTGCCGATGGATCGCCCGTTCGACTCCACCACCAGGCAAACGCGGACAGCACCAACGCCAGCAAGATCAGGGAGGCCAACTGGCGTCCCCGCTTGACATCGTTCAGATCGCCGATCGGCCGGCGCATCGGCGGCGGTGGCTGCAAGGTCGTCGCGCTCGCCGCACGCGCCTCGAAATCCTTCAGCACGCCCGATGGATCGATGCCCACGAACGCGGCGTAGCTCCGCAGATAGCCCTTGGCAAAGAGTATCGGCGGGAGCGCACCGAGGTCTTCCGACTCGATCGCCTCGATCATTCGCGGCGAGAGTCGCAGGCCATCGGCAAGTTCGAGCACGCCCATGCCACGGGCCTCTCGGGCCTTGCGCAACCGGGCACCGAACCCTTCTGGCCTGGCGCCCGCAGACGTGGCGTCGTCAGGGGACGGCGGGGTCATGACCGAACTCCTTCTGGATGCGCGCAGCGAGCCGCTCAGCCGCAGCCGTATCGCCCAGCGCGCGCTCGACCCGGTAGGACAGCGTCATCGACTCGCGACCGGGCGGCGCCAACTGGTGATAGCGTTCCAGATAGGCTTTCGCCGCTGCCGGCTGTTGCTGTTCGAAGGCGAGCCCGGCCTGCTCGAACCAGGCCTGCGCAAAACGCGGGTCGGCGCGATTGGCCTGATCGAGATAGCGCTTGGCCTTGCTGCGGTCGGGAAGTTTGCGGACACAAACCGCCGCGTTCGTATAGGCGTAGGCCGGCGTCGGGTAGGCCGGGTCGGCGATCGCGGCCTGAAACTCCGATTCGGCCGCCTGGACGCGCCCCTGCGAACAGAGAAAGGCACCGTAATTGTTGTGCGCGCTGCCCGGGGTCTTGGCCAGACCGATGGCCTTGCGGTAGTTCAGGTCGGCCTTCTCGTACTGCGCCAGACGCGCATAGGTTTCCGCCATGCCGAGGTAGGCATCGGACGAGTCACGATCCAGCGCCAGCGCGCGCTGGAACTTCTCCAGGGCGATCGTGTACTGGCCGTTCTCCAGATAGCCATACCCGAGTTGCAGGCTGTAGCGGAGCGCATCGGCGTCGTTGCCCTTGGTCGGCGTTCTGGTTGTGCAACCCGCCGCCAGCAGGCTCGCCAGCATCAAGGCCATCCAGCGTTTCCAGGGCTTCATCGAAGCTCCGCGACGAGGGGCTCGAGTCGGCGCAGTCGATTCATCACCTGCCCCGCCAACTGGCCGCAGGCGGCATCGATGTCGTCCCCGCGCGTGCGCCGGACGGTGACGATGTAGCCGCGATTGAGCAGGTGTTCCTGGAACCGGGCGACGGCGCTCGCGGAGGAACGTCGATACGAGGTTCCCGGAAACGGATTGAAGGGGATGAGGTTGATCTTGGCCGGCACGTCGGTGAGCAGAGCGGCGAGCCGGGCGGCCTGCGCCGGGCTGTCGTTGACGCCGTCGAGCATGACGTACTCGAAGGTGATGTGGCTGCGCGCGCTCTTTCCGGCCATGTAGCGGCGGCAGGCCGCCATCAGTTCGGCGATCGGATACTTGCGATTGATCGGCACGAGCTCGTCGCGCAGCGTGTCGTCCGGGGCGTGCAGCGAAACGGCGAGCGCCACGTCGCACTGCGCTTTCAGTCGGTCGATCGCCGGCACGATGCCCGAGGTGCTGACCGTGACGCGACGCTTCGACAAGCCGTAGCCCATGTCGTCGAGCATGATGTTGAGCGCGGGCACGACCGCCGGAAGGTTGAGCAGGGGTTCGCCCATGCCCATCAGGACGACGTTGCTGATGATGCGCTCGCCGTCGGCGCTGTGACCCAGGGCGCGGTTGGCGACCCAGACCTGGGCGATGATCTCGGCCGCGGTGAGGTTGCGGTTGAATCCCTGGTGCCCGGTGGCGCAGAAGGTGCAGGCCATGGCGCAGCCGACCTGCGAGGAGACGCAGAGTGTGCCGCGGTTGTGTTCCGGGATGAACACCGTCTCGATGGCGTTGCCGCCATCCACACGCAAGAGCCACTTGCGCGTCCCGTCGGCCGAGCACTGGTCCACCAGCACCTCGGGCGGGTGGATTTCCGCAACTTCGGCGAGGCGGCCGCGCAAGGGCTTCGCCAGATTGGTCATGTGCCCGAAATCGGCCACGCCACGCTGGTGGATCCACTGCATGAGCTGCTGGGCGCGAAATGGCTTTTCGCCCAGCCCATGAAAAAAGGACGTCAGGCCGTCGCGATCCAGACCGAACAAGGCGGTGCCAACCGACATCACGACCTCCTGCGCCCCGCTACCGCCACGCGCTCAGACGCGCGGGCACAGTTCCAGATCGCGGAAGAAATAATGGATTTCGGCCGCAGCCGTCTCGGCAGCGTCCGATCCATGGACGGCGTTGGCATCGATGCTGTCGGCGAAATCGGCGCGGATCGTGCCCGGCTCGGCCTTTTTGGGGTCGGTGGCGCCCATCAGCGCACGGTTCCGCGCGACGGCATCTTCCCCTTCCAGCACCTGCACCATGACCGGGCCGGAAATCATGAAGGCCACCAGATCCTTGAAGAAGGGTCGCTCACGGTGCACGGCGTAGAAGCCTTCGGCATCCTTCTGGCTCAACTGCATCATGCGCGCGGCCACGACGCTCAACCCGGCCTGTTCGAAACGGCCGTAGATCTGCCCGATCACATTCTTGGCGACGGCATCTGGCTTGATGATGGACAAGGTACGTTCGACAGTCATCCAATAGGCTCCGGCAGTGGCAACATCAAAAATCGAGGCGCGCCGCGGCCGCAACAAAGCGTGGCCGCGGCGCGTCCCGTGGCGCCCTAGTGTAGCCTCCCAGCCCCAAGCGGCCAAGGGCTCAGAAGGTGACGCTCTCGCCGCAGCCGCAGCTTTCCTTCACGTTCGGATTGTGGAACCTGAACGCGGCGCCCAATCCCTCGCGGGCGTAGTCGAGCGACAGGCCGTCCAGCATCGGCAGCACATCCCGCTTCACCACCACCTGCACGCCGAACTGTTCGAAGACCGCATCGTCGCTGTCGATACGATCGGCATAGTCCACGACATAGGACCAGCCGGAGCAACCGGTCCGCTTGAGCCCGAGACGCAGGCCGATCCCTGAGCCGCGGCGCTGCAATTGCTGGCGCGCCTGGGTGGCGGCCGCTTCCGTCAACTCTATCGCCAACTCGATGTCCTCATTTCGTGATCATCCTGTGTTCCTGGGATCCGCGGAAGGTCGACGAGTTCCCGCGCTCAATGGATGGCCGACGCGATCATCACGAGCCCGCCCAACCCCATGCCGATCCCGAGGACTGCCATCCACCGGGCTTGCGCCACCATCTGCCGTTCGGTCAGGACCGACAACAGGTAACTCGACCCATCCTCCGGCCTGGCGATCGCGTCCACGGCCGGCTGGTCGGCCCGTTGCGCACGCAGGGCGTCCACTTCTGCAAGCGCCGCAGTCCGCGCGAGCTCCCATTCGTGCAGGTCGATCTGCCCGTCCCCGTCGCGATCGAAGCGCGCGCGCAATGCCGCGGGGTCCGCTTTCCATTGTGCCAGCAGATGGGACAGTGCGGCGCGCGGATCGTCATCGTCGCTTGCGCGTCGGGTGCGAAACTCCCCCAACACGTAGACCGCCTGCCCGGTGGGCAGCAGCTTTTCCGTGTACCGATAGGGCGCTTGCCCCAGCCAGGCCCAACGCTGGCCCGCAGGGCCCGAACGCGGCCAGGGCGTTGCTCCGTACCAGATCCGCACCTGCGCGGTGACCTCGGCTCCCTCCGGCTGCACCATGCAGGCACCCGTGCCGTCATCGAGCAGGAACGCGGCATCGCTGCGCCGCTGCGCGACGGCAGACCAACGTCGCCGGCCCGAGGCGTTTTCGTCGCGCCGCGCGACGGTGCAGTCCCACCACACGGCCGCTTGCCCGCTCATCGGAGACGCCAGATGCTCCCCCGGAAGCGGACGCACCTGCCCCACCAGCTCCACGATGCCTTGCGCCGCCGAACGAATGCGCGCCGTCGGCGTGTCGCGCAGGCGGCGGATGCGTTGCAGGCTGGAAAACCAGAGCGCAAATCCGCCGAGGACCAGAACAGCCGCAACGGCCCAGAAGCGCGGATCGTTCGCCACGACCGTTCAGGCGTCGAACAGCGGTCGCAAGGCGACGTCCTCGAGATGCTCGGACTCGAATTCGAGCAAGTCGGCGGACTCAAACTTGAAAAAACGCGCCAGAATCACATCCGGGAAGGTTTCGATGCGGACGTTGTTGCGATTCACGCACTCGTTGTAGAACTCCCGCCGGTCGGCGATGGTATTCTCCAGACCGCTGATGCGATCCTGCAGATGCTTGAACGAGGCATCGGCGCGCAACTCCGGATACTGCTCGGCCACGGCGAACAATTGCCCCAGACCGGCACGCAGCCGGGACTCGGCGCCGCCCAGGGCGGCCACGTCGCGCTGCTCGCGTGCTTGACCCACCGCCGCACGCGCCGCAATCACACGCTCCAGGGTCTCCTGCTCGTGACGCATGTAGCGCCGGCAGGTTTCGACCAGCTTGGGCAGCTCCTCGTGGCGCTGGCGCAGGATGACGTCGATGTTCGACCAGGCCTTGCTCACGTTGTGCTTGATCTGGACCAGGTTGTTATAGATGACCACGGCATAGATAATCGCCGCCAGAGCGATTCCCGCGAGCACCAGCCAGAGCGTTAGCGTATTCATGTGGTTTTTCTTCCTCCGCATGTGGCAGTGCGCCCATGCATGAACTGACCCTGACCCGTCCCGACGACTGGCATCTGCACCTGCGCGACGGCGCCATGCTGACGGCCGTGCTGCCGCATACGGCGTCCGTGTTCGGCCGCGCCGTCATCATGCCCAACCTGCTGCCACCGGTCACCACGGTCGCCCAGGCGGGCGCCTACCGCGACCGGATCGTCGCCGCCCTCGCGCCGAACACCGGCTTCACGCCCCTGATGACGCTGTACCTGACCGGGCGCACGACGCCGGAAGAACTCCGCCTGGCGGCCCGCTCGGGCTTCATCCACGGCGTCAAGCTCTATCCCGCGGGCGCCACCACGCACAGCGATGCCGGCGTGAGTCATATCGACCCGGTTTTGCCGGCGCTTGAGACCCTGGCCGAGACAGGCCTGCCGCTGCTGGTCCATGGCGAGGCAACCGATCCTGCGGTCGATGTCTTCGACCGCGAGGCGCGGTTCATCGACACCGTGCTGGCCCCGCTGCTCGCGAGGCTGCCGACGCTCAGGCTGGTGTTCGAGCACATCACCACGGACGAGGCCGTGGCCTTCGTGCGCAGCCACGCCCGGGGTGTGGGGGCGACCATCACGCCGCAACACCTGCTCTACAACCGCAACGCGCTGTTCAAGGGCGGATTGCGGCCGCACTACTATTGCCTGCCGGTACTCAAGGCCGAGCGCCACCGCGCCGCGGTTCTGGAAGCCGCCACCTCGGGCGATGCGCGTTTTTTCCTCGGCACCGACAGTGCGCCGCATACGCGCAGCGCCAAGGAAAGCGCTTGCGGCTGCGCCGGCGTCTATTCGGCGCCGCTGGCCCTGCCCCTGTACGCCGAAGCCTTCGAGCAGGCCGGACGGCTGGATCGGCTGGAAGCCTTTGCCGCCTTCCACGGCCCGGACTTCTACGGGTTGCCGCGCAACGACGAGCGCATCACCTTGGTTCGGGAGGATTGGGCCGTCCCCGATCGCCATCCGGTCGGCAGCGATGAACTGATCCCCTTTCGGGCGGGCGAGACCCTGCACTGGCAGGTGGCCGCCCGTGTCCCCGCGGACGCATCGTCATGAGCGCCGTCGAGGCCGGCCTGGCCCGGCGTTTCCGCGGTTTTCTGCCGGTGGTGGTGGACGTCGAAACCGGAGGTTTCAATGCGCTCACCGACGCCCTGCTCGAGATCGCCGCGGTGCCCGTCCTGCTCGACGAGGCCGGCCTGCTCCAGCCCGCCGCCGCGCAATCCTTTCATGTGCAACCCTTTGCCGGCGCCAACATCGAGGCGGCATCGCTGGCCGTGAACGGCATCGATCCGCATCATCCCCTGCGGCCCGCGCTGCCCGAAGCCGAGGCGCTGCGGCGCATCTTCGCGGAGGTACGCCGTCACATGAAGGAGGCGGGCTGTCACCGCGCCATCCTGGTCGGCCACAACGCCCATTTCGACCTGGGGTTCCTGAACGCCGCCGTCGCGCGCAGCGGCGTCAAGCGCAACCCGTTTCATCCCTTCAGTTGCTTCGATACGGCCACCCTGGCCGGGGTCGCCTATGGCCAGACCGTCCTGCGCCGGGCGGCGCTGATGGCGGGCTTGCCCTTCGATCAGGTCTCGGCGCACTCCGCAGGCTACGATGCGAGCCGCACCGCCGAGCTCTTCTGTCAGGTGGTGAATGCCTTCCGTGGCGTGTACGAACAGAACATCCTGAATGCCGGCGAACCGGCGAGCCTCGACGCAGAGGCTCAGGCGGACTGAGTCTGGGCGCCTGCCGCCGCGATCATCTGCTGCAATTCGCCGCTCTGGTGCAGACCCACGGCGATGTCACAGCCACCGACCAGTTCGCCGTCGATGTAGAGTTGCGGGAAGGTCGGCCAATTGGCATAAACCTTCAGGCCTTCGCGCAGTTCCGGCTCTTCCAGAATGTTCACCGAAGCGAACGGGGCCTTGCACTCCTTGAGAAGGCCGCTGACCTTGGCGGAAAAACCGCACTGCGGGAAATCCGGCGTGCCTTTCATGAAAAGCAGGACCGGGTGGGATTTGAGCAGCGTCTCGATCTGGTTGACCAACGCATCGTTCATGACAGGAACTCCTTGAAAAAGGGACAGGGCGATGATAAGGCATCACGACACGGCCTCCTCAGGCTACCACATCCGCGCCGAGGGCGATGAACCGACGAACGCGTCGGCCAGAGTCAGGACCGCGATGCGAAACGCCGCAGACGCAAGGAATTGGCCACCACCAGCACACTGGACAGGCTCATGGCGCCGGCCGCCAGCATGGGGTTCATCAACACCCCCCAGAAGGGGTGGAGCGCACCGGCCGCGACCGGGATCAGCAGCAGGTTGTAGCCGTAGGCCCACAGGAAGTTGACGCGGATGGTGCGCCGGGTTCGGCGCGCCAGACCGATCGCGTCGACCACGGCCTGCGGATCGCCGCGCATCAGCACCACATCGCCGGCTTCGATGGCGATATCGGTCCCGCCGCCCATGGCGATGCCGACGTCGGCCCGCGCCAGGGCCGGGGCGTCATTGATCCCGTCACCCACGAAGGCGACGCGGGCCCCGTGGCCCTGCGCAGCGCGCACGACCTCGGCCTTGTCGGGCGGCAGCACCTCCGCGTGGACTTCCGCGATTCCCAGTTCTGTCGCGATGGCCTCGGCCACGGCACGATGATCCCCCGTGATCATGCCGGCCGTCACGCCCAAGGCGCGCAGGTGCTGGATCACCTCCTTTGCACCCGGGCGGGGACGGTCGGCGATGCCGATCAGGCCGCGGACGACCCCATCGACGGCCACGAAGACCGGGGTCTGCGCCGCGGCAGTCACAGCCGGCAGTGCCGCGGCAACGGGGCCGATGTCACAGCCTTGCTGGATCATGAAGCGCGCCGAGCCCACAGCCACGCGCAGGCCCGCCACCTCACCCGCGACACCCAGGCCCGACGTGGCCTGCACGCCGCGCGCCTCCGGCACCACCAGTCCGCGCGTGCTGGCGGCGCGCACCACGGCCGCGGCCAGCGGATGCTCGCTCAGCGCCTCCACTGCGCCAGCCAAGGTCAACAGCTCGGCTTCGCCGCCCTGCGCCTGAACCGTCACGACTTCCGGCCGCCCCTCGGTCAGCGTGCCGGTCTTGTCGAACAGGACCGTCGTGACCTCGGCCAGCGCATCGAGCGCGCTGCCGCGGCGGAACAGAATGCCGAGTTCACCGCCCCGACCCGACGCGACCAGAATCGCCGTCGGCGTCGCCAGGCCCATGGCGCAGGGGCAGGCGATGAGCAGCACGCTGACCGCCGTGGTGAAGGCGTAGCTGAACGCAGGCGCGGGCCCCGTGACCAGCCACACCAGAAAAGTCAGCGCCGAGAGAACCAGCACGCCCGGCACGAACACACCCGCAATGCGATCGGCGAGCTGCTGGATCGGGGGCTTGTCCGCCTGGGCTTCGGCCACGGTCCGCATGATGCGGGCCAGCATGGTGTCCCTGCCGACACGGGTCGCGGCGAGAATCAGGCTGCCTTCGCGATTCACGGTGCCGCCGATCACGGTATCCCCGACGGATTTGGCCACCGGCATGGATTCGCCGGTCATCATGGACTCATCGACGCAGCTGCGCCCTTCCGCCACGACGGCGTCGGTCGGGATGCGCTCACCCGGGCGCACCCTCAGACGATCCCCAGGCCGCACGACCTCGATCGGAACCTCATGCCAGGCCCCTGACTCCTGCCGCCAGGTGGTGGTGGCCTGCAACCGGAGCAGCCGGGCGATCGCATGGGAGGCCCGTCCGCGGGCACGCGCTTCCAGCGAGCGCCCGAGAATGACCAGCGTGACGATGACCGCGGCCGCCTCGAAGTAGGTCCGCGCAGTGCCGGCAGGAAAAACGGAGGGGGCGAGCAGCGCCAAAACGGAGTAGCCATAGGCGGCGAGTGATCCGAGCATGACCAGGCTGTGCATGCCCGGAGCGCCGTGGCGCAGCTCCCGGAAACCGCTCCGGTGGAAGCGCATGCCGGCGCCGCACACCACCGGCGTGGCCAAGAGCCACTCGATGAGCTGCCAGCCCGGCTCAGGCATCAGCGCCATCGTCCAGCCATGCACGCCGGGCAGCATGCGCCCCATGGAGACGACCACCAGCGGCAGGGTGAAGGCAAACGCCAAGCCCATCGGCCGACGCCAATCGTCTTCGGCCGGCGCAGTCCCTGCAGCCGGCCACGGGCCTGCATCCGGAACCGACACCTGCGCGTCATAGCCGATGCTGCGCACTGTTGCCGCCAGGCTCTCCGGCGTCTGCGCGGCAACTCGATACGCGACCGTGGCCTGCCCGGTGGCCAGATTCACGCGCGCGGCATCGACCCCTTCGAGCCGGCCGAGGGCGGTTTCGACGCGGCGCACGCAAGCGGCGCAGGTCATGCCCTCGATCTGCAAGGCCGTCGTGACGACAGGCTGCGGGGGCGTTTCGGTCACGGCCGGGTGGTGGCGCCCGGCGCCGATCGCCCCGCGGTCACGGTGCCGATTCGACGTCATAACCTTCGGCGCGAACGGCGTCCATCAGGCGTTGCATTTCGACCTCGCCGTCCACTTCGGCCCGCCCTCGTTCCAGATCCACCCGCACGGCCGTGACGCCCGGAATCTGGCTGAGAGCGGCCGAGACCGCTTTGACACAATGGCCGCAGGTCATGCCGACGATTTTGAGCGTGATCATCACATCCTCGCTGCATGCGGCAAGCGCGCCGCCGGGTTTCATGGGGTGTCGTCAATAATGGAACGTAACCGGTTCACGGACACCTGTCGACCCGGAAGGTCGGCGCGGGCCAGCCGTCCCGATGGTCCGACATCCGCCTGGACGCGTCGAGGCGTGTGCGATAATGCGGCCTCCCCGACGCAGGTCGGGAACAGACACCGCGCCCTGCAACCCCGAAGACGATCACCGCGACCGGCGCACCGCCGGCCGAATCGTTTCGCTGATGATGCAGCCACCTGCCGAGAGACTCCGCCATGACGGCTCCGACGACCGAATCCGCCGCGGGGCCAGCGCCCCTCGATCACACCGGCCTCTTCGAGCGCCGCATCCTGGTCCATTACGGCGAAATCGCCCTCAAGGGCCGTAACCGCATCCGCTTCGAGCAAGCCTTGCAGCGCAGCTTGACGCACCGCCTGCGCGCGGGCGGCGTCAAGGCCGCGGTGGAACTGCGCCATGACCGGCTGTGTGTGCGACTCGGCGCCGACGACGTCACGCCGATCGGGGACATCGAGGCACTGGTGCGCGAGGTGCCGGGCATCGTCAACTTCGCCTCCGCCCTGCATGCCGGCGCCGACATGCTGACCCCCGAGGCTGCGCGCGACTGGCTCGGCCGAGCGATGCTCGCTCTGGCGGCCGAGCCGCCCCCGCCCCACGCGCGGTTTGCCGTGCGGGTCAACCGCGCCTACAAGCGATTTCCATTGCCCTCGACGCAGCTCGAGCGCGAGCTGGGCAGCACCATCGTCACCCAGACGGCGTGGCGCCAGGTGGATCTGGTTCACCCGACGCGCACGTTCCAGGTCGATATCCTGCGCGATGGGCTCTATTGCCACAACGGCACTCAGGCGGGGCTCGGGGGCTTGCCGCTCGGCAGCGCCGGCCACGTGCTGGCCCTGCTGTCGGGTGGCATCGACTCGCCGGTCGCCGCCTGCCTCATGGCCAAGCGCGGCTGCACCGTCGATCTCCTGCACATGACGCCGAGCCATCTGGTGCAGCAGCAGATCGAACGGACGCCCGTCGCCGCGCTGGCCCGGCAGATCAGCCGCTACGCCCAGCAGTGCCGCTTGTTCGTCCTGCCCTATACCCATTTCGATCTCGCCGTTCCGGGCGAGGCCGACGGCTACGGCCTGCTGCTGTTCCGCCGCTTCCTCGCCCGCGTGGGTGCGGCGCTGGCCTGGCAGGTCCGGGCGCGGGCCCTGGTCGCCGGCGACAGCCTGGGGCAGGTCGCCTCCCAGACCCTGGAAAACCTGGTGAGCACTTCGCAGGCCACGGACATGCCCATCCTGCGGCCCCTGATCGCCTTCGACAAGCAGGAAATCATCGACTGGGCACGGCGCCTCGGCACCTACGAGCTGTCCCTCGCGCCGTACAAGGACTGCTGCGCCCTCCTGAGCCGCAATCCGCGCACGCGTTCGCGCAGCGCCCATCTGGCGGCACTGGAGCAGGATTTCATCGAGGACTACCCGGCGCTCATCCAGCGCACGCTGGACGAGCAAACCGTGCTGGCCTACGACTGCGGCGAACGGGTCGAGCCCGAGGCGGCTGCAGCGACCGATTGACGACGCCGTCGGCCGATCCGCCAAGCCGCCCTTGCAGCCGCCGACCACGATGCCTCAGCGGCTGGTGGCCGTAAAGACCTCGATGCGCCCCGCCGGCCCCACATACCAGGATGCCATCCAGCTCACCAGACTGACCACCAATGCCGCCAGCAGTGCCGGGAAAAAGCCGCTGATCGTAAAGTTTTCCATCATGGCTGCGACCAATCCCAGCATGGCCGCGTTGATCACCCACAGAAACAGGCCCAGCGTCAGCAAGGTGATCGGGAAGGTGAGGATGACCAGGACGGGACGGATGATGGCGTTGACCAGGCCCAGCAGAAACGCGGCGCCCAAGAGCGCCCAGAATCCGCGGATCTCGATTCCGGGCACGATGGCGGACGCGATCCCCAGCGCCAGCGCGGTGACAAACAGGCGAATCAGAAAACCAGGCATGTCGGCAGCTCCTTGCTCCGGATGAGTCAGACTCAGGATAGGGGTTTGAACGCCCGCGGACCGGATCGTTCCGCACCAGCATGCCCGTCACACATGGCAATTCGTACCGCGGGACCGAGCCCGACACCGTAAAGCTCAGCCGCAAGCGTCGGGGCGTCCGGATCACGCCCGGCGAATCGGCACGCCCTCTCCCAGCACAGCGGCGCCGCCCTTGTCGCCAGCCAGCTTGTCCGCCAGGCGGGTCGGCTCGGGCAAACGGTAGCCGCGCAGGCAGGATTGCACGAAGCCGACCGCTTCCTGCAGACCGACGCGATGCCCCGGCGAGACGATGACAGGACGAACGTTGCGGCGGGTCCGCAGCACGGCCCCGATCACCTTGCCCCGGTGCAGCAAGGGCGATTGCTGCCCCGCCTCGGGACCCGGCTCGGTGTAGCTGCCGCAGAGGACCGACTTGGCGACACCGATGGTCGGTCGATCCAGCACGACGCCCAGATGACTGGCCACGCCCAGGCGCCGCGGGTGGGCGATGCCCTGGCCGTCGACCAGGATGAGGTCCGGTGTCTCCGGCAAGCCCTCGAGCGCCGCCAACAGCGCGGGTAGCTCGCGAAACGACAACAGCCCCGGCACATAGGGAAACCGGGTCGGCAGTTCGGCCACACTCCCCGCCACCGGCAGCAGATCGGGATGGCGCAACAACACGGCAGCGCCACGCGACACGCTCCCCTGAGCCGGAAACGCCACGTCCACGCCCGCGATCCAACGCACGTCACCGACCGAACCGGTCGGCTGAACCCGGTCGCGCCATTGGTCTTGCAGGGCACGCGCCGCGGCAGGCGTCAGGTCATCCGGCCAGGGCAACGGGCGGCGCGAAACGGACGCCACACCCTTACTGTGCCAGAATGCGGATGATCTGGTATTCCCCGGCCGGCGCCGGCTTGTTGCGGCCGACCACCTCGGACAGCGGTACCGCGACGAGTTGAGTCCCCTGCAACCCGACCATGGTGCCCGTCTGGCCGGCGCGCAGAGCCTCCACGGCCTTGACGCCCAGCCGGCTGGCCAGCAGGCGATCGAAATGGGTGGGGCGGCCGCCGCGCTGCACGTGGCCCAACTGCGTTACCCGGCATTCGAAGCCGCGGTGTTTCTCTTCGATGTAGGCGGCGATCGCGTGCACCGAATGCGCCGCGCCTTCGGCGACCATCACGATGACATGCGCCTTTTCCCGGATCCAGGCCTGCTCGACGGTCGCCAGGATCTCGTCGAGCTCGAGCGGCAGCTCGGGGATGTGAATCACCTCCGCGCCGCCGGTGTACCCTGCCATGAGCGCCAGATAGCCGCAGTGCCGGCCCATGGCCTCGACGATGAAGATGCGGCCGTGGCTGCTGGCCGTGTCGCGCAGGCGGTCCATGGCATCGAGGATGGTGTTCAAGGCCGTATCCATGCCGATGGTGGCATCCGTGCCGACGATGTCGTTGTCGATGCTTGCGGGAATGCCGACGACCGGAAAACCCTGCTGGTGCAAGGCCATCGCGCCGGCAAGCGAGCCATCGCCGCCGATCACCACCAGCCCGCCGATCCGCCGCCGCGCCAGCACATCCAGCGCCCGCTGCTGCACCTCGGATTGCTTGAACTCGGGCAGGCGCGCGCTGCGCAGAAAGGTTCCGCCCTCCTGGATCTTGCCGCCGACTTCGCGCGCCCCTAGGGCGATCAGGTCGTCGTTCACCAGACCGAAATAGCCCCGCTGGATCCCCATGACTTCGATGCCGTGGTAGAGGGCGTAGCGGACGACGGCGCGAATGGCCGCGTTCATGCCCGGCGAATCGCCACCGCTGGTCATGACCGCGATGCGCTGGATCGGCTTGACCTCTGGATTCACGCTCATGACGAAACTCCCAAGCTACGGCAATGGATGGCGGGTGGGTGCGACCGGGTTTTTCCTGATCTCAGGATGGACCCGACCATTCCCTGAGGGCTAGCAGAATCCGGGCCAATGCCTGATCGGCCCGATGCCGGCCTGCCTGACCCATTCGATGGAGAGGTCTATTGTTTTCATGATTTCCGTCAATACCACCCCGCCGTTCCTTCTCCACAATGACCTCCAAGCCGCCGGCAGAGCGGATGGGCCTGAAAAGGCAATGGTGAGGCTCGTTCGTGCACTTGGAGAATATGCCATGTTCAAATACTTACGATACACGCTGATGCATTTGACCCTGCTCGCGGTCATCGCCTCCATCTTCGCCGGAGGACCGTGGATTCTGGTCACGGGCGCCATCATGGGTGCATTTCTGTTCCTCGGCGATCATGTCATGGGCGATTATCTGGAGGAACCGCACTACGCCCATCCCGGCATCCTGAACTTCCTGCTCTACCTGATCCTGCCCTTGTTGGCGATGGCCAGCCTGGCGCAGGCGTGGATGCTCGGCAGCGGTGATTTTCTCGGCCTCGGTGCGGGCATTCAGGCGGTGACGGGCTTCGACGTCTTCGCCGCCCGCGAGCAGACCGGCATCGTCAGCATCCTCGGCACCGTCGTCGTGCTGGGGGTCTTGATTGCCGCCGCCGGCACCAATGTGGGTCATGAACTCACGCACCGGACCTGGAGCCGACGCGACATGATCCTGGGGCGCTGGATGCTCGCTTTCAGCGCCAACCCGGACTTTGCCGTGGAGCATGTCTACAACCATCACGCCCGTGTCGCCACCATCGGCGATCCGGCCACGGCCCGGCGCAAGGACACCAATTTCTGGCTGTGGGTCCCCGGCGCCATCTGGCACGAGCATATGGCCGCCTGGCGCTTCGAAATCGACCGCCTGCGCAAGATCGGCAAACCGGTGCTGTCCATCGACAATTCGATGCTGCGCGGCTACGCCATGGTGCTCGCGCTGGCCGGCGTCTTCGCCGCTTCAGCGGGCTGGGTCGGCGCCGCCGTATTTCTCGCCACCGCACTGGTCGGCAAGCTCACGCTGGAAGTGGCCAACTACATGGAACACTTCGGTCTGGTGCGGGTTCCCAACGAGCCGGTGCAGCCGCGCCATTCCTGGAACACCAACAAGCGCATGTCGAGCTTCGTGCTCTACTCCTTGACCCGGCACTCGGCGCACCATGAGCAAGGCGACCTGCCCTTCTGGGTGCTCAAGCCCTACCCGGACGCACCGGAGATGCCCCACGGCTATGCCGGGACCTTCCTTGCGGCCTTGTGCCCGCCGCTGTGGCGCCGGGTGATCACACCGCTGCTGCTGGAATGGGATGCCCGGCAGGCCTCTCCTGCGGAACGTGAAATCGTCCGATCGGAAAACGCGCTCAGCGACATCCCGGCGCTGCGCCGTACCTCCCTCGCGGCGGGCTGAACCGGCCCCGGACCGGACCGGCGGATGGGCCACGGATGGCCCAATTTCCAGGCAGCCGAGGATGGCCCGCCCTTCAGTCCACCCGATGTGCGGCGGGCGACTAGCCGGTGATCCGGCCTACGGCGCTTCACCTGCTTCGATACGGTGCAGCAAATCCTCTGCCTGTTTCTGCCACGGCCCTTCCCGGGCCGCAATGTCCTGCGCGGCGCCGCGCGCCTCCGCCGGTTTGCCGAGGGCCAGCAAGATCCCGGCTTTGTTGAGCCGGAGCACCTCACTGTTCGGATTGTGGCTGAGCCCCTGATCGATCACATCCAGCGCCTCGAGCGCAGCGGTCGACCCCTGCTCCTGCAGGACCAGATTCGACCAGGCCAGCCATGCACGATCCTGATCGGGCCAGCGTCTGGCCGCCGTCTGATAGGCGCCGAGCGCCGCGACCGGCTGGCCGACCGATTCCAGATCGAAGGCGGCGGACAGATAGCGGCCGGGCTCCGCCAGCGCCGGCAGCCGGTCGGGAGGAAGCATCACCTGGGCCCACCCTCCGGCCCACTGCCAGGTGCGCAGAAACCGCGCCTCGTCGAGTGCCAGGCGGCGCGTCGTCCCCGAACGCAGGATCACCTCGCCCCCCGGGGCCCACCCCACCACCACGGCGTAATGCCATCGGGGATACTGCGGCAGTCCGAGATTCTGGAACACCAGCACCGGCAGCCCGTTGCGCAACTGCGCCTGGATTTCCTCAGGGGTCTGCAGGGGATAGACGATGCGGCCATGCGAGCGGGCCGCAGCGACCATCTCCGCCTGGAGACTGCCTTTTCGGGCCGGCACGTAGACGGCAGCGATCAGGTCCGCCGGCGAGCGCACGATCCCGCTGTAGGTCAGCACTTCGGCAAGGGCCGCGGGCCCGCACTGATAGGCGTCCTGCGGGAAAAAGGGAACATCGGTCAGCTCCTGGATCGGAACGCCGGCGGTGCGCGTGCCCGGGGTCGTGGGGAGGCCGCTGCAGCCGCCCAGCAGGATGATCGAGGCCAGAACGGCATGCCACGCCGTTCTTCCCCCGATTCTTTCCGGCGCGGAGCCGCCACGCTTCCGGTGAAGGCGGATCATGCGCCGCCTTCTGGTGAGCGGTTCCGGGTGACCCACAGACTGGCCAGCACCGACGAGACGATCAAGGCGGCCACCACCATGAGCGACCAGGAGACCGGAATCTTGTACACGTCGAGCAGCAGCATCTTGGTACCGATGAAGATCAGCACGGCCGCAAGGCCATATTTCAGCAGGCTGAACCGACTGGCGAAATCGGCCAACAGAAAGTACATCGCGCGCAGCCCGAGGATGGCGAAGATGTTGGAGGTCAATACGATGAAGGGATCCGAGGTCACCGCGAAAATCGCCGGAATGCTGTCGACGGCGAAAATGAGATCGGTAATCTCGACCAGCACCAGCACCACGAACAAGGGCGTAAACCAGCGCACGCCGTTCCTGGTCACCCAGAACCACTCGCCCTCCAGTTTGTCGGTGATCCGCAAATGCCCGCGCATCCAGCGGAGCACCGGATTCCTTTCGAGATTGGGCTCGTGCTCGCCAAAGAATGCCATCTTGAAGCCCGTGAACAGCAAGAAGGCGCCGAAGACGTAGAGGATCCAATGAAATTGCGCCAGCAACCAGGCGCCCACCAGGATCATGACGGTACGCATGACGATGGCGCCCAGCACGCCGTAGATCAGGACGCGGCGCTGATACTCGGCGGGAATGGCAAAGTAGCTGAACAACATGAGCCAGACAAAAATGTTGTCGACTGCGAGCGATTTCTCGATGAGGTAGCCGGTCAGGAATTCGGTCGCTTTCTGGTTTGCGACCTCCCGTCCCATGGCGCCGTCGAGATACCACCAGAAGCCGGCGCAGAAGAGGAGGGCCAGCCCGATCCAGACGACGGACCACGCCCCCGCCTCGCGCAGCGAGACCTTGTGCGCCTTGCGACCACCCAAGAGGAATAGATCCACGGCGATCATGGCCAGGGCAAACGCGAAAAACCCTGCCCACAGCCACATGTTTCCAACAGTTTCCATGCAATCGTGCTCCCGGTCGAACCATAAAAAAACCCTGATCCCGGTCAGGATCAGGGTCCATGATTCGACATGGGAGCCTTCGCCTGACTGGCGAAGGTCTTGCTTGCAACCTGGGTTGCCCAAGGTACCGGATGGGTCATCGTAATGACGGCACCTTGGCGAAAAGCTACTCCCCTTCTTTGTTTAATCTACCGTCCGGCGAGATTGCCGTCAACACTCGCCACGGCGAATGATCGACAGCCCTCAGCGCATCGATCGCGTAAAGGGGAACACCTTCGTGAATCCCAGGATATCGGTGATGAGCAACAGGACGAAGATGAACACCAGGGCGCCGAGCACCGAACTTCCCCCGGCCGGAAGCTGCTCGATCTGTCGGTCGAGCTGCGCTACTTCCGCGTCGGTAAGGGCATCCACGCGCGCCTGGGCGGAAGCGGCATCGACGCCCAGCCGCGCCAACTGTTGGGCCACGTCCCCGCGGCTCAGAAACGCCTGCACCCGCTCCCGTTCGTCCGACGACGCGGCGGCGCGGGACTGCGCGATCGCCTCACCCGTGCTGACGACTGCCGTCGCCTGAACGGCCGGCATCGCCAGCGTCACCGTCGAAAAGGGTACCAGCACCCCAATAGCCATCACTCTGAGCAGTTTCGAACTCATCTTCTTTCCCCTTCGTTCACACGGCGACCCGTCCGGGCCGGCCCGATTTCCACCGATCAGTATCCCGTCAAAGTGCGGACTGCAGGAAGTTGGGTTCGCCCAATTCATCCATCAGGCGCAACTGTGTTTCCAGCCAGTCGATGTGCTCTTCCTCGCTCTCGAGGATGTCCTCCAGCACTTCCCGGCTGATGTAATCGCCGATCGATTCCATGAATGCGATGGCTTCCTTGAGCGCCGGATGGGCGATCCGCTCCAGCTCCAGATCGCAACGCAGCACTTCGCGCACCGATTCGCCGATCATGAGCTTGCCGAGGGACTGGAGATTGGGCAAGCCCTCCAGAAAAAGAATCCGCTCGATGAGGACATCGGCGTGCTTCATTTCATCGATGGACTCGGAATGGATTTTCTTGCCGAGGCTTTCGTAGCCCCAGTTCTTGCACATGCGGGCGTGCAGGAAATACTGGTTGATCGCGGTCAGTTCGTTTTCGAGGATGCGATTGAGCCATTCGATGGCTTGCGGATGACCTTTCATGACACGCTCCGATGGGATCCATGGGACGATCTTAATCGAAGCAGGAAGCCGTCGATAGGCTCAGCCGGCGATCCGACCCGCGGCAGAGGTGACGAACGCAGCGGTCGAGTTGGCAAGAGCGGCGTCGGTCGTTTCATCCTGCAGCATGCGGCAGACATGGTGACGGCACCGACCGCAGCCGGTCGCGACGCCCAAGGTCGCCTGCAATGCCGGCAGGCTCTGATGGCCCTGAGCAATCGCCTGGTTCACATCCCGGTCGGTGACGGCACGACACAGGCAAACATACATGGCAGCATCTCCGATCGCCTTTGACTGCGGGCGATGGTGCCAATATGCCGCGAATAAGAATGATTGTCAAACGCACTCGCAAAGGGCGTCGTGCCGCCAGCCGGCCTCACTTACCGCCCGGCGGCCACCCGTCGCGGGACCGCAGCGGGAACGCTTTCCTGCCCGCGCCCCACGGCCAGCATGCGTTCGACGGCGCGGCGCGCGCCGGCGGCGACCTCTGCATCCACCTCGACCGCCGGGGACAGCGTCTGCAAGGCATGCAGCACCTTGGGCAAGGTGATCCGCTTCATGTGAGGACACAGGTTGCAGGGACGGATGAACTCCACCTTCGGGAACTGCACGGCCACGTTGTCGCTCATGGAGCACTCGGTGACCATGACGACGCGCGCGGCGCCGGACTCCTCGATGTGGCGCACCATGCCCGTGGTCGAGCCCACGTAGTCGGCTTCCTCGAGCACGTCCGGCGGGCATTCCGGGTGCGCGATGATGTGGATCCCGGCATGACGCTGGCGGTATTCGCGCAACTGCGCCCCGGTGAACCGCTCATGGACCTCGCAGGCGCCCTGCCAGAGGATGATCTCGACCGTGGTCTTGGACGCCACCCAGCGACCCAGGTATTGGTCGGGCAGGAAGATGACCCGGTCGGTCCCCAGTGATTCAACGATCTCTAGGGCATTGGCCGAGGTGCAGCAGATATCGGAGGCCGCCTTGACCGCAGCCGAGGTGTTGACGTAGGTGACCACCGGCACGCCGGGATATCGCTGCCGCAGCAGGGCGATGTCCGCGGGCGTAATGGCATCGGCGAGCGAGCAACCGGCTTCGGTGTCCGGGATCAGGACCGTCTTGTGCGGGCTGAGCACCTTCGAGGTTTCGGCCATGAAGTGCACGCCGCACTGGACGATCACCGCCGCCTCGGTGACCGCCGCCTGTTGAGCCAGGCCGAGCGAATCGCCGGTGTAGTCGGCAATGCCATGGAAGATCTCCGGCGTCTGGTAGTTGTGGGCCAGAATGACGGCATTGCGCTCACGCTTGAGGGCATTGATGGCGGCGACATACGGCGCATGCACGGCCCACTCGACTTCGGGAACGACATGACGCATGCGCGCGTAAATGGGTTCCAGGGCATCGCGCTCTGACGTTCCGAGTGCCGCCGGGTGAGGCATGGGTGTGCCGGTATGTTGCTTCATGGTATCCCTCGCCGAAAGCAGGCCATGGGCTGCTGCTCTCAAGTGACGTGCCGATGGTCACTTATACTAGGGTTGAGCATAAAGGGTGTCAACCGTCACGAAACCCCGCCCGGCAAGCCGACCCCTGGCGCCGGACGCTCGCGCAAGACCCTGCGGCGGAAGCGAAAGAGTTGCGCCGGCCGACCGCCGGTGTCGTAGGCAAACTCCCCCGTGCTGGCCACCAGACCGCCCTGCTCCACCAGCCGCCGGAAGTTCTGCTTGTGCAGACTCATGCCGGCCAGCGCCTCTGCAACCTGCTGCAATTGCCACAGGGTGAAACGCGGCGGCAAGAGCTCGAACACCACCGGCCGGTACTTGATCTTGCCGCGCAAACGACTCAGTGCCGTCGCAACGACCCGACGATGGTTCAGCGCCATGGGGCGCCCGAAGGCCGGCTGCCGCTCGGCGCCCGCTTCGGGGATCAAGCCGGCCTGATACAGCAACTCGTAACGTTCGAGCACCCGCTCCGGAACCCATGGCGCACCGTTGACACCGAAGTGAATGTCCACCCGCTCGCGCTCCTGCTCCGCCTGTTGCAGATCGGACAGTCGTGCCAGCCAGGTGTTCAATGCCGGGAGGAGCGCATCGTCGATGACCCCGGGACGTCCATCGCGCCAGTCCTCCCACGGGAAGAAGGCATAGACATCGCGCCAACCGGCTCCGGCTTGCGGGATCGCCTGTTCCTGGACGAGTGCCAGATAGGTCACGGTGATCCGCCGCAGGCCTTCGCCCGCCCGGCCTTCATCGAAGGTATAAAGCTGTTCGACGTAGCCGAGGGCGAGGCGGGACTGGCGCGCCACCCAACTGCGCAGCGTGCGCTCGAGCGTCCGGTCGGTCCGCGGGTCCAACGGCCCCCACGGCAATGCGTTGTGACCGTACGCTGTACCGTCCGCGGGCGAGGCGATGGTCAAGATGCGCGGCGTCCCCTCGGTCACGGCCAGAATCATGGCGCACAGATCCACCCGAAGCGCATCGGCCGGATTGGGCGCAGTTGCCGTCACCTCATCCACGATCGACCATTCCGCGGCGGGCGACCCTGCGACGGGCCGTTGCCGCACCGGTCCGGCCGCTGGGTCGCTGCATCCAGTCCCCTTGCCTCACCACGCCGCCGCACCGTTTGCCATGGGCACCGTCACACCGATACATCCAGGCCCACCCGACCGGTGTGCGCACCAGGCGGCGGCGGTAAGCATGCGGGGTCTGTTCGAAGCGATCCAGACGGCGCAGCAGCAACGGTGACACTTCGTAACACTCCCCCATGATCCTCCCCCGGCCGGGGAACCAGACCACGGGATAGTGCCCCAGACTTCTCATATCGTGTCGTGCCGCGAGGTGCAGTCGCGCAATGAACCGGGCAGAGGCCATCAGCCCGTGAGCACTCGCACCATCACGCAGCGTCCCGTAGACGAAAAGCAGCGGACGGACCACGAGGCAGGCGTCGACGCGCGCTTCGGTTGCTAGACGGATGCCGTCCGGACGCCGGTCCAGGGATCGATGATCCCGGCCAATGCCGCCACGAAATCGAGCGGCTCGTCGAGGAACAGGTGATGACGCGCCTTGGGCAGGCAAACGAACGGAACATGCTCCGCATACCACTTGCGGGTGTTCTCGAGCATGAACTTGCCGAAGAGGACGCTTTTCTCGCCATAGACCATGGCCGTCGGCACGGTCAGGTTCCGAATCTCATGCGCCAGATTGTCATAGATGGTTTTTTGCAGGAAGCGCATGTCGAACTTCCAGGTCCATCCACCCTCCACCGGCATGAGGGAATGACGGGCGATGTAGTCGAGGATGTAGCGATTGGCGCAGGGCTGTGGCGGGACCAGCTTGAACCGCGACACGGCGGCTTCGAAGTCCGGATAGACGGTCTTTTTTTCCTTGAACGGCGAGGCGCGCAGGTCGTTGCCGGGGCTGAAACCGGGCGGAAAGATGGCAGAGTCGCAGATCACGATCCCCGACAATCGATCGGCATGGTTCAGTCCGGCCTTCAGCGTGGCCAAGCCGCCGAAACTGTGTCCTGCGATGACGGTATTGGCACCGAAACCCGCGTCCTCGCACACGCTGATCAGTTCCTTGGCGAACAGATCGCCGGAATACTGCTCACGATGACCGCTGTCCCCCATGCCGCTGAGGTCAATGGCGCACACCGAATAGCGATCGATGAAGAACGGGGCGATGAAATCCCACCAATGGGCGTGCGCGCCACCGCCGTGGACCAGCAGCAAGCCGGGCTTGCCGGCATCACCCCAGGAGAGGTAATGGATGGGACATCCCTCCACCTCGATCTGCTTTTCGCGGTACGGTGTTTCAAGCGCGCGGACGAACCAATCCGGCGCCTGCGTGATGTCCTGATCCATGCCAACAACCTCTGCGATTCGGCCAAGAACCCGAGCGGGTCGAACGATCGCCCAGAAAAGGGCCGATCATACCGTTTCAGGGACATGACAGGGTAGAGGACGATGAAAGGATCACTGCCCGCTCCGGGCCGTGATTGGGGAAGATGGTCGGGGCGGCAGGATTTGAACCTGCGACCCCCAGCACCCCATGCTGGTGCGCTACCAAACTGCGCTACGCCCCGACTGATCGCCCGTGAAGAAAGCGCTTCTGAGAGCGCCTCGACCCCGGCGAGGCGGCAATCATACCTGCAATGAACCCGGGTGGGAAGGCGTTGCGGGACTAGCCGTTGCGCATGAAGCGCAGGACTTCTTCCACTTCGCGGCGCAGTTGGCGGATGACTTCCAATGACTGCAACGGTTGGGACTTGGCCACGGGAGCCGCCAGTTTCTGGCGGGCTCCGCTGATCGTGAAACCCTGGTGATAGAGGAGATCGCGAATCTGGCGGATCAACAGGACGTCCGCACGCTGGTAGTAGCGGCGGTTCCCTCGCCGCTTGGAAGGACTGAGGGCCTCGAACTCCTGTTCCCAGTAGCGCAGGACGTGGGGCTTCACCGCACACAACTCGCTCACCTCACCGATGGTGAAGTAACGCTTCGCCGGGATGGTCGGCAGTTCGTCGTTATTGCCGATTTCCAGCATACGCATGCACCCGTGCACGGAGGTTCTGTCCGGGACGGAACGTAACGACCCGACGCGCGGAAATCGGAATTTCTTCGCCCGTCTTGGGATTGCGGCCAGGACGCTCGCCCTTGTCCCGAAGCTCGAAATTTCCGAATCCGGACAATTTGACTTGCTCGCCCTGCTCGAGCGCCTGGCGGATCGTCTCGAAGAACAGGTCGACCAAGTCCTTCGCCTCCCGCTTGTTGAGGCCCAGATCGTCGAACAACCGTTCCGCCATCACCGCTTTCGTCAATGCCATCAGCCCTACTCCCTGATCCGAGCGCCCGCGCGCTCAGCCAGTTGCCCAACGATCCTTGCGACCGCCTCATCCACGACGCTGTCCTCCAGAGTGCAACCATCATCTTGAAAAATCAAGCCAAATGCGACGCTCTTGGTGCCCTTTTCAAGGCCCGGCCCACGATAGACATCGAACAGGACGCACGCCTTCAATCGCTCGCCGCCCGTCGCCCGAATCATCTCCGCGAGATCGCCGGCCGGCGCCCCATCCGGAACCACCAGAGCCAGATCCCGCCGAACGGACGGGTAGCGCGACAGCGGTGAAAATCGTGGCACCGCAGTCGTCGGCAGGGCGTCCAGATCCCATTCGAACACGATCACCCCTTGCGGCAGATCCAGCGCGGCCACGACGCCGGGATGCAATTCCCCCAGCCAGCCGATCGGCTCGCCCGCCAGCATGAGCCGGGCACTTTTGCCTGGATGCAGCGCGGCATGTGTCGCGCTCCGAGCGTCCAGCACCGGCAAGTGCATCATGCCCGCCAGGGCTTCGAGATCGCCCTTGACCTCGAAGAAATCCGCGCCGGCACCGGATTTGTCCCCGCGCCATTGCTCGGGCAAGGACGGGCCATGGATCAGCCCTGCGAGCCGATTTTGCTGCCGGATGCCGGCGGGGTCGCGCGCGAAGACCGCGCCGATCTCGAACAGGCGCACCCGGCCACTCTGCCGCTTTAGATTGCCCTGCAGCGCCCGGACCAGGCCGGGCCACAGACTGGTGCGCATCTGTGAGAGATCGCTGGCGATCGGATTGAGGAGGTCGATTGCCACGGCCTCCGCACGAAAAGGCGCCTGCAACGCCGGATCCACGAAACTGTAGGTGATCGCTTCGTGATAGCCGCGCTCGACCAGCAAGCGGCGGATCGTGCTGGGGGAGATGGCCATCTCCGGCGCCGCGACAGGCCGGAGCGCCACCTGCGGTCGACGTGCCTCCAGCGCCTCGTATCCGCGCAGGCGGATCAACTCTTCGATCAGATCCGCTTCGATCCTGAGGTCGAATCGATAGGCCGGTGGCTGCACGATCCAGCCGGCCTCGTTGCGCTCCCATGCCGTGTGCAGTCGCGTGAGCAAGCTCTCGGCCTGAGCAGCCGGAAATTCTCCTCCCAGCACCCTGATCAGCCGCGCGTGGCGCAAGACGATGGCGGGCGCCTCGCAAGCGGATTCCTGCGCAGCGATCACGGGGCCGGCAACGCCGCCCGCGATCTGCAACAGCAGCGCCGTCGCCCGCTCCAGCGCCTCGCGCTGCTGCGTCGGATCGACGCCGCGCTCGTATCGCTGCGCCGCATCGGTCTGCAGGCCATGCCGCCGTGCCCGCCCGGCAATGGCGTGCGGCGCAAAAAACGCACATTCCAGGAACACGCGCCGCGTCTCCGTGTCCACGGCGCTGCGCCGACCGCCCATGATCCCGGCCAGCGCCACGGGGCCCTGCTCGTCCGCGATCACCAGCTCATCCGCAGCCAAGGCGATGTCCTGGCCGGTCAACAGCGTCAAGCGCTCGCCGCCTTGAGCCCAGCGCACCGCAAGATCGCCTCCGATGCGATCCAGATCGAAGGCATGCAGCGGCTGCCCCAGTTCCAGCAGCACATAGTTGGTCACATCGACGACTGGGCCGAGGCTGCGCAGACCGGCGCGGCGCAGGCGCTCGCGCATCCACAGCGGTGTCCCGGCAGCAGGGTCGAAGCCCTCGATCACCCGGCCCAGGTAGGCCGGACACGCCTCGGTCTCGCGCACAGCGACGGCCAGCGTTGCCGTGCCCGAGCTGGCAACGAGGTCCCGGAAGGGGCTCGACAGTGCCGCCCCCGTCAACGCCGCCAGCTCGCGGGCGATGCCGCGCACACTGAGGCAATCACCGCGATTGGGCGTCAGGTCGATTTCCAGGACATGCGCGTCGAGTGACAGGTAAGTCCGCAGATCCTGACCGACGGGCGCGTCGTCCGGCAGCTCCAGCAAACCCTCGGACGTTTCCGCAAGGCCCAGCTCTTTGGCAGAGCACAGCATCCCGAAGGACTCGACCCCCCGCAGCCGCGCCGGCTTGATCTCGAGTCCATGCGGCAGTTGTGCGCCGACCTGCGCCAGGGGAACACAAAGTCCCACGGCGGCATTGGCCGCACCGCAAACGACCTGCAGATGGGCCGAAGCACCGGCATCAACTTCGCAGACCCGCAGGCGATCGGCCTGGGGATGCGGGGCGATGCCGACGATGCGGCCCACGACCACCCCTCGGAACGGGGGCGCCGCCGGCTCGATGCCGTCGACCTCCAGTCCGCCCATGGTGAGTATGTGGGCCAAGGCCGCAGCCGGAGGTACGGGTTCGACCCATTCTTTCAGCCAGTCATCCGCCAAACGCATCGATCACCTGTCCGCAAAAGTCGCCCAGCATCACGAAAACTGCCGCAAGAATCTCAGGTCATTCTCAAAAAACAGTCGCAGATCATTGATTCCATAGCGAAGCATGGCCAAGCGCTCCACACCCATCCCGAAGGCATAGCCCGTATAACGCTCGGCGTCGATTCCGACATGGCCGAACACGGCCGGATGCACCATGCCGCAGCCCAACACCTCCAGCCAGCCGGTCTGCTTGCAGACGCGGCAGCCCGAACCTTCACAGATGACGCAGGCCATATCGACTTCGGCGGATGGCTCGGTAAACGGGAAATAGGAGGGCCGGAACCGGATGGGTAGCGAGCGCTCGAAAAATGTCTGAAGAAAGTCCTGAAGAACACCATACAACTCATTGAAACTAGCGTCTTCATGCACCACCAGCCCTTCGACCTGATGGAACATCGGCGTGTGGGTGAGGTCCGAGTCGCAGCGATAGACCCGCCCCGGGGCAATCAGGCGCAAGGGCGGCGCTTGCCGTTCCATGGCGCGGATTTGCACCGGGGAGGTATGGGTGCGCAGCAGCAGCCCCGCATCCACATAGAAAGTGTCATGCATTGCACGGGCCGGGTGCTGTTCCGGGATATTGAGGGCGGTGAAATTGTAGTGATCGGTCTCGATCTCCGGGCCCTCGGCCACGGTGAACCCCATCGATGCAAACAGGGAGGCGATCCGTTCCAGGGTCCGGGTCACCGGATGCAGACTGCCTCGCGGCATGCCGACGCCCGGGAGGCTGACATCGATTCGCTCGGCCGCCAGGCGGCGCGCCAGTTCATCCTGCTCCAGCGACTCCCGACGCAGCCGGTAGGCCTCCTGAATGCGATCCTTGGCGGCGTTGATCTCCTGACCGGCGGCAGCCCGCTGCTCGGGAGGCAGATCGCCCAAGGCCTTGAGTTGAGCAGTCAGCTCACCCTTGCGCCCCAGCAGACGCACCCGGACCTGCTCGAGCTCGGCCACATCCCGCGCCGCATGCAGGTCAGTCAGTGCCGATTCCACAAAGGCGCTCAGTCCGCCCACAACCACCTCACCGCGCTTCATCATGCACAGGAACGACAAGGGGGAAAGCCCGAAACCGCTTTCCCCCTCCCATGATCAGCCCACGGGGCTCGACGCCCCGGTCGGGCTCAGACCGTCAGACTGGCCTTCGCCTGCTCCGCCAGCCTGGCAAAGCCGGGCTTGTCGTTCACCGCCAGATCGGCGAGCACCTTGCGATCGATCTCGATGCCGGCCGTATGCAGGCCATGAATCATGCGGCTGTAAGACAGCCCGCACTCACGGGCGGCCGCATTGATGCGCACGATCCACAGACCGCGAAAATCACGCTTGCGCACCCGCCGGTCGCGGTAAGCGTACTGCCCCGCCTTGATGACGGCCTGCTTGGCAACGCGGTAGACGCGACTGCGCGCACCGTAATAACCCTTGGCCTTGTCGAGCACCTTGCGGTGCCGGGCGCTGGCCGTGACGCCCCGTTTGACTCTCGGCATTTCACCATCCTCCCATCAAAGATAAGGCAGCAAGCGGTTCAGCGCTTGGACATCCTGCGCCGCCACCTGGACATGCGGCCGCAGATCGCGTTTGCGCTTGCGCGATTTCTTGGTGAGGATGTGGTTCTTGTAGGCGTGGCCTCGTTTGAAGCCACCGCCCCCGGTGCGGGCAAATCGCTTGGCCGCGCCGCGGTTGGTCTTGAGCTTGGGCATAATGCACTCCGCGATTGGTGATGCGCTGATGCGCTGTCTGCGTTACTTCTTCTTCGGGGCCAGCATCATCACCATGAGACGACCTTCCAGCCGTGCATCCTGCTCCACGACGGCGTATTCGGCCAGATCGGTGCGGAGGCGGTCGAGCAATTCCCGACCCAAGTCCTGATGCTGCATTTCCCGACCCCGAAAACGCAGGGTCACTTTGGCTCTATCGCCATCATTCAGGAACCGGATCAGGTTGCGCAGCTTGACCTGATAGTCCCCATCGTCCGTTCCCGGACGGAATTTGATTTCCTTGATCTGGGTCAGCTTCGTCTTTCGCTTGGCTGCCTGTTGCGACTTGTTTTTCTCGAAAGCAAACTTGCCGTAATCCATGATCCGGCAAACCGGCGGCTCCGCGTTGGGCGACACCTCGACCAGATCGAGACCGCTTTCCTGGGCGAGCTGGATGGCTTCGCGACGGTACAGGATCCCGATTTGTTCACCGGCGTCGTTGATGACGCGAACCCGCGGCGCTGCAATCTCATCATTGCGCCGAGCTAATTTTTCCGCAGCGATTTCTCAGTCCTCCAGTTTCACCGCCAACACCGCCGGGCTCGTCGGAACACGTTCCGCGAACTCGGCCAGCGTCATCACCCCCAGGTCTTCACCCGCCAAGGTCCGTACTGCCACGGTCCCGGACTCCATCTCCCGATCGCCCGTCACCAGCAAAAAAGGAACTTTCTGGAGCGTGTGTTCGCGGATTTTAAAGCCTATCTTTTCATTCCTCAAGTCGGCCATGGCGCGAACGCCCTGATTTGACAGGGATTGCGCTATCTCTGTCGCATAGCCCTGCGCGCGATCGGTGATGTTCATCACCACGACCTGAACGGGCGCGAGCCAAACCGGAAGGGCGCCGGCGTGATGTTCGATCAGGATGCCGATGAAACGCTCGAGCGAGCCCAGGATCGCGCGGTGCAGCATGACCGGCACGCGGCGCGTGTTGTCCTCGGCGACGTATTCGGCGCCCAATCGCTCCGGCATCGAAAAGTCGAGCTGGATGGTGCCGAGCTGCCACACCCGCCCCAGACAATCCTTGAGCGCAAATTCGATCTTGGGCCCGTAGAACGCGCCTTCCCCCGGCTGCAGGCGATAGGCAAGGCCCTTGGCGGACAAGGCATTGGCCAAAGCCGTTTCGGCCCGATCCCATTGTGCCTCGCTGCCGACGCGCGCCTCGGGCCGGGTCGACAGCGCGATGCTGATGTCCTCGAAGCCGAAGGCGTCATAGACCTGGAACACCAGATCGATAAAGGCGGCCACTTCGCCCTGGACCTGCTCTTCGGTGCAGAAGATGTGCGCATCGTCCTGCACGAAATGGCGCACGCGCATCAGCCCGTGCAGCGCCCCCGAGGGCTCGTTGCGATGGCAGGAACCGAATTCGGCCATCCGCAACGGCAGTTCCCGGTAGCTGCGCAGGCCGTGATTGAAGATCTGCACATGGCAGGGGCAGTTCATGGGTTTGACGGCGTACTCGCGCTCTTCGGAGAGCGTCGTGAACATCGCCTCCTTGAACTTCTCCCAATGCCCGGACCGTTCCCAGAGGCTGCGATCGACGACTTGCGGCGTGTTGACTTCCTGGTAGCCGTTGCGGCGCAACAGCGCGCGGATGTAGTCCTGAACCACGGTATAGATGCGCCAGCCCTTGTCGTGCCAGAACACCATCCCCGGCGCTTCTTCCTGCAGATGGAACAGGTCCAGCGCCTTGCCGATGCGGCGATGGTCGCGCTTTTCGGCTTCCTCGAGGCGCTTCAGGTAAAGGTCGAGCGATTTGCGGTCCGGCCAGGACGTCCCGTAGATGCGCTGGAGTTGACGATTGCGGGCATCGCCGCGCCAGTAGGCCCCGGCGAGCTTGGTCAGCTTGAAGGCACGCAAGAAACCGATATTGGGCACATGTGGCCCGCGGCACATGTCGATGTATTCTTCATGGACATAGAGCGCAACCTGCTCCTCGGCGGGGATGGCCGCGAGAATCTCGACCTTGTAGGGCTCGCCCCGCTCCTCGAACACCCGGATCGCTTCATCGCGCGGCACGGGCTTGCGGATCACGTCATAGCGGTGGGCGGCAAGCTCGAGCATGCGCGCCTCGATGCGTTGCAGGTCTTCGGGAGTGAAGGGCCGCAGGTAGTCGATGTCGTAGTAAAAACCGTCCTCGACGACCGGGCCGATGGCCATCCTGGCCTCGGGATAGAGCTGCTTGACGGCCTGGCCGAGCAGATGGGCGCAGGAGTGCCGCACCACGTCGATGCCCGCAGGGTCCTTGTCGGTGATGATCTCGACGCGTGCGTCCTGCTCGACGGTCACGCACAGATCGATCTCGCGACCATCGACGCGGCCCGCGACGGCCGCCTTGGCCAAACCCGGACCGATATCCGCGGCAATTTGCGCCAAGGTCGGCGGCGCCTCGTAGTGTCGTCGGCTGCCGTCTGGGAGTGTGATCGTGGGCATGTGCAGCCTGTACGCAGCGGTGACCGATACGAAGGGCCACCGGTGCGGGAATGGGGTGTGTTCGAAATGGTAGGCGCGATTGGACTCGAACCAACGACCCCCACCATGTCAAGGTGGTGCTCTAACCAACTGAGCTACGCGCCTGTATCGAAGGTGCGGGATTCTAGCCGCTATCGCGCCCACTGGCAACCCTGACCATGCAGGGGCGCGCCCGAAAGCCCGCGCCGACGCGGGTCCGCAAGCGTCGCCTCGGGCAGCAGCCGGTGAAGGCCGAAAAGCCGCAGCAGTCTCGTTACAGCGGCCAGACCTTGACCGCGGTGCCCGCGGCGAACGCCGTCTGTCCGGCGGGCAACTCGATCAGGCAGTCCGCCTGTGCCAAACCGCTCAGCATGGCCGAGCCCTGGGCTGGCAGCGGGACCACACCGCGGCCGCCGTCCGTCGAGGCGATCCATCGCCCACGCAGGAAGCTCGTTCGGTCCGCGCGATGGCGGACGGCTTCGCCAATCGACACAAGGAGGGTCAAGGGTTCGCGCGCAGGCAGTCCCGCCAGGCGCTGCACGACGGGCTCGACGAAAAGCCGGAACGTCACATAGGCCGAAACCGGGTTGCCAGGCAGCCCCATCAACCAGCAATTGCCGAGACGTCCGAAAACGAGCGGACGGCCAGGCTTGACGGCAACACGCCAGAAATCGAGTTGGCCACGCTGGGCCAGCACGGGACGCACCCAGTCCGCTTCCCCCACCGACACCCCGCCGGTCACAATGACCAGGTCAAGGTCTGCGGTCTGTGCAAAGCGCGCCGAGAGTTGCTCGGGATCGTCGGGCACGGTTCCCAGATCGCGCAGGCTCACGCAGGGTCGGGACAGCAGCGCCGCCAGCATGGGGCGGTTGCTGTCATACAGTTCACCCGACGCCAGCGAGGTGCCCGGCGGGCGCAGTTCCGATCCGGTCGACAACAGCCCGACCCGGACCGGCCGCGCGACCGTCACCGAGACCATCCCGAGGGCCGCGAGCAGCGCGATGACGCGAGCGTCGATCCGGCAACCTGCGCCGAGCATCTCCTCGCCGGCCGCGGCATCCTCTCCGGCCAGGCGCACATTGGCCCCTGCCGTGAGCGTCGCATCCAGCGTGATCCATCCCTCGTCCGCCTGCACGCGCTCCTGGGCGATGACGGTATCGGCGCCCGCAGGAACCACGGCGCCGGTCATGATGCGCGCGCAGGTTCCGGGCGCAACCGTCCCCGACCATGGCGCGCCGGCCAAGGCGCGACCCACAACCCGGAGCCGTCGTCCCGCCACGGCATCGTCCCCGCGCAGGGCATATCCGTCCAAAGCTGCGGCGTCCTCGCGCGGCAGTGCGGTCGGCGCATGAACCGGTCCGGCGAGTACCCGACCGTCCGCCTCGGCAAGCCCGATCCGCTCGACGCCCGCGACGGGGCCCACGGCGCCGAGCAGACGCAGGCGCGCCGCCTCGACGCTCAGATCCCGTGGATCATTCCCGGCCATCGGCGCTCACCGTGACGCGCCCCATCGCCATCTTCAATGCCGCCAGTTCCTCGGCGTCATTGGCACCCCGCAGGGCATGGGTCCAGCCCGCGACACCGGCATCCACCAGCGCCGGGCCTTGTGCCTGCACCCACGCGCCCAGGCGCCGGGTCTCGCCGGCAACCGCCGTGACCAGCACATCGGCGAGTGCTCGATGAATCAGCAAAAACGCCGGCTGCAGGCGCCCGGCGTCCTGAGCGGTCGCCAGCAACCGATCCTCGCCGCACGCCGCAGCGCCGAGAAGCGCGGCGAGATCGCGCGGCACGGCCGGGCTGTCCACCGGCGCCACCAGCAGCCATGGCGTTTCGATGCGGCGCAAGGCCGTGGCGATGCCGGCCAAGGGGCCCCGCCCGTCGGGCCAGTCATCGGCCAGGACACGATGACCCAGGCGCGCATAGCGCTCGGAATCGCGGTTGGCGCTGATCCACACCTGTGAACTCTGGGCAGCCAGTCGATCGCACACATGCTGCACCAAGGCGCGCCCGCTCAACTGCGCCCATGCCTTGTCCACGCCGCCCCAGCGCCGGCTGCGCCCTCCGGCCAGAACGAGGCCGGTGATCTGAGTGCGCGCAATACCGGCGAGCGGAGGGGCGCTCATGCGACTCAACCGCCGGTATGGTTCATGAAGCGCACGATGCGCGCCTCGCCGCCGACCTGAAAATCATGCCCGCGTGGCTTGATCGCCAGCGCCTTGACGATTGCCTCCTGCAGCGCCCCGTCATCGCCGGGCCGGTCGCGCAGAATCGCGCGCAGGTCGACCGAGTGCTCCTGACCCAGGCAGAGCAGCAAGCGGCCCTGCGCGGTCACCCGCACCCGGTTGCACTGTTCGCAGAAGTTGTGCGAATGCGGCGAGATGAAGCCGACGCGCGTGGCACTGTCCGCCATGCGATCGTAACGGGCCGGCCCCGCCGTCCCGGCCGTGCTGCGGATCAGGGGGTAGCGCCGCGCGATGTCGGCGCGGATCCGGTCGCTGGGGTAGAAGCTCTCGGCCCGGTCGTGGGAGCGGATCGCGCCGAGCGGCATCTCCTCGATGAAGGCGATGTCGAAGCCCTGCGCGCGGGCAAAGTCGACCAGATCCAGCACTTCATCCTCGTTGCGTCCCTTGAGGATGACGGCGTTGATCCGGATGCGGGCAAAGCCCGCCGCGCGCGCCGCCTCGAGTCCCGCCAGAACCCGCTCGAGCTTGCCGACCCGGGTGATGGCCGCAAAACGCTCGGGCCGCAGGCTGTCCAAGCTGACGTTGAGCCGGCCGACGCCCGCCGCGGCCAGTGCTCCGGCCAGTTCAGCGAGACGGGATCCGTTGGTCGTCAAGGTGAGTTCGTCGAGTCCCGGCAGGCGCGCCAGCCGTTCCAGCAGCCAGGGCAAGTCGCGCCGCACCAAGGGCTCGCCGCCGGTGATCCGGATCCGTCGCACGCCCAGCGCCACGAAGGCCCGCCCCAGGGCAAGGAGTTCCTCGAGGGCAAGAATCTCGGCCCGGGGGACGAAGCGTGTGTCCTCCGGCATGCAATACACACAGCGGAAATCGCAGCGGTCGGTCACCGAGATGCGGGCATAGTCCACCCGTCGACCGAAGCGATCGACCAGCACATCTGGCAATTTCTCAGGCATCCAGCGCTCCGCGGCCAAGCGGCCGGCAAGCGACTAGCATAACGCCGGCAGCGCCTGCGCGCCTACGGAACGCCGAACCTCATCCGGCCGCCTGCCCAGCCCCGGCAGGCAGTTGCCACCCGCCCCCAAGTGCCTTGTACAGATCCACCAGCGCCCGCAACCGCGACTGTTGGGTCGTGATGCGCGCCAACTCGACGGCGAACAGACTGCGTTGGGCGTCCAATACCTCGAGGTAGTCCGAATAGCCTTCATCGAAGCGCCGCTGGGCCAAGCGGGCGGTCTCGCGCAGCGCCACGATCTGACGGTCCTGCGCGGTGACACGATCGACCGCCGCCGTGCGGCTTTCGAGTGCATCCAGCACTTCCCGAAAGGCGACACGAACGGTCTGCTGGTAGTTCACGACCGCCTGCTCGCGCCGCGCCTCGGCGGCCCGCACATTTGCCCGCGTCCGCCCGAAGTCGACGATGGGCGCGGCCAAGTCACCCGCAAACTGCCAGGTCTTCGCAGGACCGTTGAACAGTCCGCTCAGTTCCTCGCTCTGGGTACCCAGCAGACCGGTCAGCGACAGGGTCGGAAAGTAGGCCGCGCGCGCGATGCCGATTTCGGCATTGGCCGCACGCAACTGCTGCTCTGCGGCGCGAATGTCGGGTCGCCGCTCCAGCAGGCCGGACGGCAGCCCCATCGGCACATCCGGCAGGGCGGGAAAATCCTCGATGGACCGGCCCGCCATGGCGGCAGGTTGCAGAATCTCGCGCGGCGTCCCGCCGATCAGAACGCTCAGGGCGTTGACTTGGAGGGCTCTCTGCCGGCGCAGCGACGGAAGCTCGGCCTCGGCCGCCGCCAGCTCGGATTCGGCCTGCCGGAATGCCAGCTGCGAGATCGCCCCGTTGCGGTAACGTGACTCCTGCAGCCGATAGCTCTCCTGGCGGGTCTGCACGGTCCGCTGGGCAACGTCGATCTGCTGGTCCAGCGCGCGCAGATTGAAATAACCCGTGGCCACATCCGCAGCGACCGCGAGCCTCACCGCAGCCTGAGTGGCCTCCCCGGCCACGAGCTGCGCCCGCGCCGCCTCGTTCGCCCGGGCCAGTCGTCCCCACAGGTCGATCTCGTAGCTGAGCACCGCCGCCACGCTGTAGTCGCCGACGATTTGTCCGCCGCCCGGGACAGCGGTGTCTGCGCTGCTGCGTTGGCGCGCGCCACTGGCTTGGGCTCGGAGCAATGGATAGCGCTCGGCGTCCCGCAGGTTGAGGATGGCGCGCGCTTCGGCGACCCGCGCCGCCGCCAGCGAAACGTCGGCATTGCGGGCCAATGCTTCTTCGACGAGGTCCGTCAGGACCGGATCGCCGAACGCGTGCCACCACTGCGGATCGATGCGGGCGGCCGGTGAGGCGGCGACCTTCGTCGCCTCCCACCCGTCCGGAAGATCCATTTCGGGTCGAACATGATCCGGTCCCAGCACGCAGCCGGACAGGCCAACGACCAAGACCACAGAGGCGATCCGCTTAACCATGGGAGGTATGCTCCTGACCGGCGGCCCCGGCGGCAGGCTTCCGATCGGTCAACCGGCCGATCAGGACGAAGAACATGGGCACGAAGATGGTCGCCAGAAAGGTCGCCGCCAGCATGCCCCCGATCACACCGGTGCCGATGGCATGGCGGCTGGCCGATCCGGCCCCGCTGCTGATAGCGAGTGGCAACACCCCCAGCATGAAGGCCAGCGAGGTCATGACGATCGGCCGGAAACGCAGGCGCGCGCCCTGCAGCGCGGCATCGAAGACCGACGCCCCATCGCGGCGATGGATCATGGCGAATTCCACGATCAGAATCGCGTTCTTGGCCGACAGACCAATCAGCGTCAGCAGGCCGATCTGGAAGTAGAGATCGTTTTCCAGACCCCGCAGCCAGGTCGCCGCGATGGCGCCGAAAACGGCGAACGGCACGGCGGTGACCACCGCGAAGGGCAGGCTCCAACGCTCGTACTGGGCGGCCAGGATCAGGAACACCATCACGATCCCGAACACGAACGCCAGCGTTCCGGTGCCGGTCGTCGCGAGCTCCTGATAGGCGGACCCGATCCACCCCACCGAGTAGTTATTGTCCAGAACTTCCTGAGAGACCGCCTGCATGGCCGCGATCGCCTGTCCCGAGCTGTAGCCGGGTGCCGGCTCGCCCAGAATCTTGGCCGCCGGAAACACATTGAAGCGCTCGACCAGATCCGGCCCCATGGTGCGCCTGACCTTGAGCAGTGCATCCAGCGGCACCAGGTTGCCATCGTTCGAGCGCACGAAGACGTGGCGCAGATCCTCCGGAGAACGACGAAAATCCGATTCCGATTGCAGATTCACCCGATAGCTGCGCCCGAACAGCGTGAAATCGTTGACGTAGAGGCTGCCGAAGGTGCTCTGCATGATGGTGAACACCTGGTTGATCGGCACGTTCAGCGCCCGCGCCTTTTCCCGGTCGAGTTCGGCGTAATACTGGGGCGTGGCGGTGGAAAAAGTCGTCCGCAGCCCGGTCAGCTCCGGGCGCTTGCGCGCCGCCTCGAGCAGCCGGTTCGCGGCCTCCATCAAAGCCGTGCTGCCGGCCCCGCTGCGGTCCTGCAGATAGGCCTCGAAGCCGCCGGTGGTGCTGATGCCGGTGATGGGAGGCGGATTGAACCCGAACGCGACCCCTTCGCGAAGATCACGGGCCAGACCCGAGAACGGCCCCACGAGTTGCCGGGCATCGGCCTCGGGCGTCGTGCGCTCGGACCAGTCTTTCAGGAGGACGAACGACACCCCGGAGTTGGTTTTCTGCGACTGCGCCAGGATGTCGAACCCGGCGAAGGTGTTGACGCCCGAAACCGTGGGCTGCGCCAGCAAACGGCGGGTGACCTCATCGGTGACGCCCTTGGTCCGATCCAGGGACGCAGCCGGCGGCAGTTGGTAGGCCATCAGCACATATCCCTGGTCCTCGGGCGGCACGAGCCCGCCGGGCACGCGGTTGAACAGCATCACCGTGATGCCGATCAGCCCCGCAAACAGCACCAGCCCCAGCAGCGCCCGCCGCATCAGGAATCCGGACGCCGAGACGTAGCCGTTGGTCACACGATCGAAGAAGCGGTTGAAGAGCCTAAACGGCAAGGCGGGCTCGCCGTGCACCGGCTTGAGCAGCAAGGCGCACAAGGCCGGCGTCAGGGTGAGCGCCACGATGCCCGAGATGATCACCGACACCACGATGGTGATGGCGAACTGTTGGTACATCTGTCCCGAGAGGCCGCCCAGGAACGCCACCGGAATGAACACGGCCGACAACACCAGCACGATCGCGATCACCGGTCCGGTGACTTCCTCCATGGCCTTGAACGACGCTTCACGGGGACTCAGTCCCTCGGTGCTCATCAGGCGCTCGACGTTCTCGATCACGATGATGGCGTCGTCCACCACGATGCCGATGGCCAGCACCAGACCGAACAGCGTCAGCAGATTGATCGAAAAGCCCAGCAGCAGCATGCCGGCGAAGGTCCCGATGATGGATACCGGAACGGCCAGCAGCGGAATCAGCGTCGCCCGTGGATTCTGCAAAAACAGAAACACCACCAGCACCACCAGCACGATGGCTTCGATGAAGGTATGGATCACCTCCTCGATCGATACCCGCACGAACTTGGTGGTGTCGAAGGGAATCTCGTATGCGAGGCCGTCCGGAAAGCGCTGGGAAATTTCGGCCATCTTGGCACGGATCGCGTCCACGGTCTCGAGGGCATTGGCGCCCGGCTGCAGATACAGCCCGATGGGAACGGCCGGCTTGCCGCCGAAGGTCGCTTCGAAATTGTAGTCCTGCGCGCCCAGCTCCACCCGGGCAACGTCGCTCAGCCGCAAGGTCGCACCGGATGGGTCCGAGCGCAGGATGATGCGCCCGAAGGCTGCGGGGTCGGCCAGGCGCCCCTGCGTATTGACGGTGTAGGTGTAGGCGTTCTCACCGCTGATCGGTTCCTGGCCGAACTGCCCGGCTGCAAACTGGGCATTCTGTTCCTGAATCGCCTGTGCCACGTCGCTGGCCGTCAGGTTGAATTGCGCCAGCTTGTCCGGGCGCAACCAGATGCGCATCGAATAGTCTTTCTGGCCGAACAGGGACGCATCGCCGACACCGGGGATACGTTTGATCTCATCGATGACGTTCAGCAGCGCATAGTTGCTGATGAACACCGAGTCGTACTGCCCGGTGGGCGAATTCATGGCGATCAATGCCAGGATGCTGCTGGAGCGCTTCTGCACCCGCACGCCTTGGCGGCGCACCTCCTCGGGCAGACGCGCTTCGGCTGCCTTGACGCGGTTGTTGACGTCGATGGTGGCCTGGTCGGGGTCGGTGCCGATGGCGAAGCTCACGGTAATGCGCAGCTGGCCGCTGGCGGAGGCCACCGAGCGCATGTAGATCATGTTCTCGACGCCGTTGATTTCCTGCTCTATGGGCGCGGCCACGGTCTCGGCGATCACCTCGGCACTGGCGCCGGGGTAGGTGGTGCTGACCGACACCTCCGGTGGAACGATTTCCGGGTACTGGGCGATCGGCAGCGCCCGCATGGCCATCAGCCCTGCCAGGACAATGACGATCGAGAGCACCGAGGCAAAGACAGGCCGACGGATGAAGAAAGCGGAAATCATGCGGTTGCCTCCCGCGCGCCGGCAGAGCGCAGGGGTTGCTCCCGTTCGGATTCCGGCTGGACGGGCGCACTGGGCGCATTGCCCGCTGCGGGTGCCGCCACCTTCACGGGCGACCCAGGCCGCACCTTGATGACCCCATCGACGATGACACGGTCGCCCGGCTTGAGCCCTTCCTCGATCAGCCATTCCGATTGCAGGGTCGATCCGGTCGTCACCGGCTGGATTTTTGCCTTGTCGTCCTCACCCACCAGGTAGACGAAAGTGCCCTGCGGACCCTGCATGACCGCCGCCTGGGGGATGACGATCACCCCCTTGCGCGTCAAGCCCTTGGGCACGATGCGGACAAACTGTCCGGGCAACAGACTGGCCTCGCGATTGGGAAAGACCGCGCGGGCCCGCACCGTGCCGGTAGCGGGATCGATGGTGCTGTCCGTGAAGCTGATGTAACCCTCATGGCCGTAGACCGAACCGTCGCCGAAGCGCAGTTCGGCGGCCAGCCGCTCCTCACCGGCCATGGTCAGCTTGCCGCTCGCCAAGAGCGCCCGTTGCCGCAAGGCATCGGCATCGGGGTAGGAAAAATTGACATACAGCGGGTCGAGCTGGGTGATCCGCGTGAGCAGGCTGTCGGCCGCACCCGGCCCCACCAAGCTACCCTCGGAACGCACCTCCAGGCTGGTCACGCCGCTCACGGGCGCTTCGACCCGCGTGTAGCCCAGATCGATGCGGGCCGCTTCCACGTCGGCCTTCGCGCCAGCCAGATTGGCCCGCGCCAAATCCAGGTTCGACTGCGACGTGTCCCGTTCGCGCGCGCTAATGGCGTTCTCGCCGTACAGCGCCGAGACCCTCGCCCAGTCCCGTTCCGCCTGACGCAACTGGGCTTCACCGTCCTGCAGTCTGGCCTGCGCCCTGGCCAGCGCCACCGCAAACGGCGCGGGATCGATCTGAAACAGGACATCCCCCGCCTTGACGCGCTGACCCTCCAGATAGGTCCGCTTCTGCAGGATGCCCGTCACCCGTGCCCGCACCTCGACTTCGCGAAAGCCGGCGGTGCGGCCTGCGTACTCGTTCTCGACCGCCACGTCGCGAGGTTGAACGGCGGTGACCCCGACCTCAGGTACGGGCGGCGCCGCGCCTTGGGCCTTTGGATCCTGCTCCTGCTTGCCGCAGGCACTCAGCACCGACAACAGGAACATCACCCGCAGGACCGACAAGACCCGCGGACGGGCAGGGACGATGGCGCGCATCATGGGACGTTCTTCTCCGCTCTCAGGTGAGGACCACTGAACCATCCGCTCCGATCGGGCGACGACCGATCGCGGACGTTGGTCTGCCGCAGGCAATGGGCGACTCCGGGCCATACTACATACATTCGCGTTTGTTTGCCATTAAAACTATACTACATCCATTCACCATTGATCAGCAGGGAGCGTGTGCAAATGGTGCGCCGGACCAAGGCCGAGGCCGAACAGACCAGGGAACAGATACTCGACGCCGCAGAGGCGGTCTTTCTCGAACGCGGCGTCGCCCGCGCAAGCCTGGAGGAGATCGCGCAGGTCGCTGGGGTCACCCGGGGCGCCGTGTATTGGCACTTCCGCAACAAGGCGGATCTGTTCGACGCCATGTACTGCCGTGTCCATCTGCCGATGCAGGATCTCTTCGATCAGGTGATGACCCTTGCCGACGGAGGTGCCGTCGAAGCCTTGAAAGCGTTTTGCGCCCAGTCGCTCCAGTGCCTCGCCACCAACTCCCGACGGCAACGCGTATACACCATCCTGTTTCACCGGTGCGAGTTCGTGGACGGCCTGCGGGAAAGCAACAATCGGCTGGTGGCGATCCGGGACAGCTGGCTCGGCAGCATGGAGGATCTGTTCCGGCGTGAGCAGTCCCTGGGCCGCCTGACGGACGTCTGCCCACGTCTTGCGGCCATCACCATCCATACCGCGATGATCGGTATCTACTTCGACTATCTGCGTAGCCCGCATACCTATGACCTGCCGGCGGAAGCGCCACGGTTGATCGATCTGGTGTTCCGCTGCGTCGATTGACGAGCGCCTGCGTCGGCCGGAGCGGGGAACCCCGGGCCGCTCTGAGCGGTCAACCCTGATGGAACCGGGTCGTCGGCGCTGGCAGCAGCGCCGCATGACCCCCGCTCAGCAGTCCACGGAGGAAGCATCATGGTCGCATTCGGCGCGCCCCCGGAGTCACTCTGGCAACGCGCGGCGGTGGCCTCCCACGCCGTCCTGATGCTGGACTATGACGGGACGCTTGCGCCCTTTCAGGAAGATCCCGGCCAGGCAACGCCCTATCCTGGCGTCGAGCAACTGTTGCAGGACATCGCGACGGTGCGACGCGACCGCCTGATCCTCATTTCCGGCCGCGCACTGAATGATCTGGAAGGGCTGATGCTGCTTCCGCCAACCGTGGAGTGCTGGGGCAGTCACGGTCGTGAACGGCGATTCGCCGACGGCAGGCGCGAGATGATTCCGATCCCGGAAACGGCCGCCGCCGCGCTCGACGTCGCCGAGTCCTGGCGAACGCTGATCGAATCGGCCGGGGGAATATTCGAGCGCAAACCGACGTCGATCGCCTTTCACTGGCGCGCACTGGACACCGACGCGCGCCGCCGGGTCCACACGCAACTTGCTTCGCGACTGGCCGGGATCGACCGGCTTGGCGACCTGTTCTGGCACGCCTTCGACGGCGGCATGGAGCTGCGCGTCCAGGGTGTCGACAAAGGTACGGCGGTACGCCAGGTCCTCGCCGAAACACGCGGCGACCGCACCGATCCCGCGCTGCTCGCCTATCTCGGCGACGACACGACCGATGAAGACGCCTTCCGCGCCCTCGGGAATCAGGGTTACGCCATCCTCGTGCGCGATCGCTGGCGTCCCACCCACGCGCAGAGCTGGCTCAGTCCTCCCGGAGAATTGCTCCGGTTTCTCGAGCGTTGGCTCGAACGGCGCCGCCAACGCGGGGCAGGGTCCGCCCCTTGAGGGCTGGGGCAGCGCCGGCGAACGAACGATATCCGGCGCCCCACGACCCCGCATGTCACCGTGCCGCGCCGCGGGCACCGACCATTGCCGAAAGGGAGTCTCCCGTGATGCACCACGCCCAGCCCAGCCGTCGTTTGATCGTCGTGTCCAATCGCTTGCCCATGGTGCTGCATCGCGCCGCGGACGGTTCGCTGAGCAGTCGTCCCGGCAGCGGCGGGCTGGTCACCGCGCTGCTCCCCGTCCTGCGCGATCGAGGCGGGGTCTGGGTCGGTTGGCCCGGCATCACGGACCATGACGAAGGTGTGGAATCCGCCTTGACTCGCGCCGCACATCAGGCCGGTTATCGACTCGCGCCCGTTGCGCTGAATGCCGAAGACCAGTCCGGGTTTTATCACGGATTTTCCAACGAGGTGCTATGGCCGCTGTTCCACGACCTGCAATCGCTCTGCCACTTCGATCCCGCCTATTGGCACAGCTATACCACGGTCAACGAAAAGTACGCTCGCGCCATCGCCGGACAGGCTCAGGCCGGCGATTTCATCTGGGTCCACGACTATCAACTGATCCTCGTCGCCGCCGATCTGCGCCGCCTTGGCGTCGAATCACCCCTCGCCTTTTTTCTGCACATTCCGTTCCCGCCCTTGGACATCTATCTCAAGCTGCCGTGGCGCTATACGCTGCTGCGCGCCCTGCTCGAGTATGATCTGATCGGATTCCAGACCCCTCGCGATCGCCGCAATTTCGTTCAGTGCGTGCGCACGCTGCTGCCTGAAGCGCGCGTCGGTCATCGCAGTCACCACCTGCGGCTGCCCTCGGGTCACGAGACGCGCCTCGGCAGCTTTCCGATCGGCATCGACGCGGGGGCATTCAGTCGCCAGGCGCGATCATCGGCCGTGACCACGGCGGCAGAGAAACTGCGAGCCGAATTGCCGGGCCGGGAACTCATCCTCGGCGTCGACCGGCTGGACTACACCAAAGGCATTCCCTTGCGGCTCGAGGCATTCCGCTTCGCGCTGCGGGCCCATCCCGAGTTGCAGGAGCGTGTGACGCTCATCCAGGTAGTGGTCCCCAGTCGCGACGACATCCCCCAATACCGTGAACTCAAGACCCGCATCGAACAGTTGGTCAGCGAGATCAACGGCGAGTTCACCCGGCCCGGGGGATGGGTGCCCATCCACTACGTCTACCGTGCGGTCGACCGTCTGGATCTCATCGCCTACTATCGCGCCGCCCGCATTGCCTTGGTCACGCCGCTGAAAGACGGCATGAATCTCGTCGCCAAGGAGTTCTGTGCCTGTTCGGTCGATGATGACGGCGTGCTCATCCTTTCGGAATTCGCAGGCGCGGCGGCGCAGCTCCAGCAAGGCGCGCTTCTGGTCAACCCCTACGACATCGAGGGCACTGCGAAAGCGATCCGCGATGCCTGCGTCATGGACGGGATGGAACGTCGCCACCGCATGCGACGCTTGCGTCGTGTCGTCAACCGCCAGGATGTCTTCGGCTGGGTAAACGGATTTCTCGCCGCCGCCATCGCCAGCGACCTGAACGATTTCCCGCTCCCGGTCGACTACGTCCCCAGCACCGAATCCGAGCAGGCCTATTGGGACACTGAATTCGCGGCGTAGGCAGCGCCCGCCGGGCCGTCAGTCTTCACGGGCGAGCATGTCGCGCAGGGCATCCAGATGCGCCCGACCGCGAGCCTTTTGGGCGACGGGATCGGCGGCATCCCCCGGTCGCTCCCAGTCCAGCGCTTCGGCCGGAAGCTCGGACAAGAACCGGCTCGGTTCCCGGTCCGCGTCCTCGCCCCCCACCCGCCGCCGCGCCGCATAGGTGAGTGTCAATCGTCGACGGGCCCGCGTGATACCGACATAGGCCAGGCGTCGTTCCTCTTCCAGCGTGCCGGCGTCCAGGCTGTTGCGATGAGGCAGCAAATCCTCTTCCATGCCAACCAGATACACATGGTCGAATTCCAGCCCTTTGGCGCTGTGCAGGGTGAGCAACTGCACTTCGTCCGCGTCTGCCTCCTCCTGCCGATCGAGCATTCCGACCAGACTGATGTGGGCGAGCAGCCGCTCCAGCGTCGCCTCATCCGCCCAACGGGCCTGCAGGCGGGTGAACCAATCCATGAGATCGCGCACGTTCTTCTGGCGTTTTTCGACGGCGCGCGGGTTCTTGTCGCTTTCCGCGAGCCAGTTCATGTAGTCGATGCCTTCCAGCAGGCGCTTTAGACAGGTCGGCGCATCCTCCTCGTGTGCCGTGCGCTGCATCCGCGCCATCCATTCGGCAAACGTGTAAAGACGCTCGGCGGACCGCTCGGGCACGTACTGCCGCAGGCCCATCTCGCCGGCCGCGGTCAGCAGACTGACGCGGCGCCCCTGGGCGTAGCCCGCCAGTTTTTCGAGCGTTCCAGCGCCGATCTCTCGCCGCGGCACGTTGACGATCCGCAGAAATGCGGCGTCGTCATCGGGGTTCTGCAACAGCCGCAGATACGCCAACAGATCGCGAACCTCAGCCGCGTCGAAGAATGAGCTACCCCCCGTGATGCGATAGGGCACCTGATGCTCTCTCAACGCACGTTCAAACGGGCGCGCCTGATGGTTGCTGCGGTAAAGAATCGCGTAGTCGGCATAGCGCGCGCGATGCGTCAGACGGTGCTGCAGCAGTTCACCGACGACGCGCTGCACCTCATCATCGCTACCCTCACAGGCCAGCACGCGCAGCCGCTCGCCTTCTCCGAGCCGGCTCCAGAGCCGCTTTTCGAACAGATGATCGTTTTGCGCGATGAGCGTGTTTGCCGCCTTGAGGATGTAACCCGTCGAGCGGTAATTCTGTTCGAGCTTGATCACCCGCAGCTGCGGAAAATCCTGCTGCAGCCGCTGCAGGTTTTCGGGTCGCGCCCCGCGCCATGCGTAGATCGATTGATCATCGTCACCCACGACCGTGAATCGCGCAGTCGGCCCGACCAGATGGCGCAGCATCTGATACTGGGCGGCATTGGTGTCCTGGTACTCATCGACCAGAAGATGGGCCAATCGGTTCTGCCAACGCTCGCGCAAATCCGGATCCTCGCCGAGCAGGCGCACCGGCAGGGCGATCAGATCATCGAAATCGACGGCGTTGTAGGCACGCAGATGCCGCTCGTAGTCCCCGTAGAGACGCGCGAGGCGCAAGGCATCCTCGTCCTCTGCCGCCGACAGCGCGGCCGCCGGGAGGACCAGTTCGCTTTTCAGGGAAGAAATGCGGTGCTGCAGGCGTTGCAGATCGGCATCGCCGATCTCCGCATCTTGCCGCGTCAACTCGCGCAGCAGCCCCCGCCCATCGCCGCTGTCGAAAATCGAAAATCCGGGTTTGAGCCCAGCCGCTCGACCATCGTGCTGCAGCAGACGCAAGCCCAGGCTGTGGAAGGTGCTGATCCAGGGCGGCCGGGCCGGTCGGGCGCGGAGCAGTCCGTTGATGCGATCCCGCATCTCCCGGGCTGCCTTGTTGGTGAAGGTGACGGCCATCACTTCGGTGTTCGGTCGCAGAGATTGCGCCAGAAGGTAGGCCACCTTGCGCGTGATGACGCCTGTTTTCCCGCTGCCCGCGCCAGCCAGCACCAACAGGGGACTGTCGAGATGATGCACGGCGTCATGCTGTTCGGGATTCAGGGATGCCATGCGGGACTGTCAGGCAGGGGGAGCGGGCAGCAGCCTACCACAGCTGAGCGGTCGCGATTCGCCTTGCCAGCACGACATGCAGAAAGATTGCCCCTGAACGAGCAGCGCCGGCTTGCGCCGGCGCTGCCTTCGTCGAACAGGCTGCCTTGCTCAGCCGATGGCGGTCGCCTTCACATTCAAGGTGGTCAGTTCACGGACGCGCTGCAGGATCTGGATGATCAGCCCGCCGATGGCGAACAGCCCCCAGCCCAGCACCACGAAGCCCCAGTGGATGGGCGCGGCGAACAGTTCCTCGGCGTAGAAGAAGGTGTGACCCCACTCGTTCAGGCCAAGATTCGGCATGATCAAGACCGGCGCAGCGGCAATCAGAGCCATCGGCAAGGACACACGCTTCGTGAAGTAAGGCACGCGGGTGTGCAGCAGGGCAAAACCCAGGATGGCACCCACGGCGCCCAGCGGGATGGCGAAGTAGAACAGGCCGATGTGGGTGGGCGTGAAGTCGGTATCGCGGACCGTCACCTGGTGCCATGCGGCATCGGCTTCCACGTACAGACCCAGGATGGCCACCAGAATGATGCTGCCCACCGCGGCAAAGGCCAGAATGGCGTAGTAGATCAGCAGCTCACGCTGAGGCGACATCTCCGGATTCGCAGGCCGGGTAAACCAGATCAGCGGGACACCGATCGCGCCGATCAGGGTGATGATGGTCATCTGAATGTAGAACAGACGCATCCAGTAGGTCTGGAAATCCTGCTCGAAGTAATCCAGTCCCACCGTGAAGGAATAGGTTTGCTGGTACCAGCGATAGACACCGAAGAGCACGCTGGCCAAGGCCACACCGATGACGGCCGCCATCCACGGCATGCGCGGCACCTGGGTCTCATCCTGAGCCAGGCCCAGAAAGGACATGATGGAATTGACGATGCCCTTCGGCGCGACTGCCGCCGCTTGGGGCTTGGTGACTGCGTTCATCGAACTGACTCCTCGAGATCAACTGCAAGACTGAAATGAAGGACCGGGGCCATCCCTGCTGACATAGACCGTGCTCTTGAACGGTAGTTCAAGGATACGCCCCGCCATGATCTCGGTCAATGATCACGCATTGAGCACGAGGCCAATCACTTCTGCACCCACACCGACCGCAGCCAGCCGACCCCCGTCATGATCCCGTCAAAATTGCCGGCGCACAATCGCCGCCGACCGACCGCCTCACCAACCGAGCAGGAGCGCAAGTGACGTTCAAGCATCTGACTCGCCCCATGGGGCCCCGATCGCTTCATTTCATGAAGTTTCTGCAGCACGGTCGCGGCGTGGCGTCTCTCGCCCCCTCCAGCCGCAGGCTCGCCGCCGCCGCCTGCCGCCATGTATCGACCGACCGCCCCCAAGTCATCGTCGAATTGGGCGCGGGCGCAGGCCCGATCACGGGCCATGCGGTGCGCCGGATGCATCCGCAGAGCCGATTGATCGCGATCGAGCAGGACCCCGATCTTGCCGCCTTCACGCAACGGCTCGCGCCGTCTGCGGAAGTTGTCTGCGGCGATGCGGGCGATGTCGGACAAATCCTGGCAGACCGGCAGGTTGGGCACGTGGACCTGATCATCAACGGCCTGCCGACCCCGAGCCTGCCGCCCGCCATCACGAGGCGGCTGCTGACATGGATGGACGGCTTGCAGGGCTCGGCCTCGATGAGCCAGATCACCGTCATGCCTTGGGTATACCTGCGCCTGTATCGCGCGCTGTTCGAGCGCGTGGACTTCGAACTGGTGTGGGCCAACATCCCGCCGGGGGGCGTCTATCATTGTTCCGGCCTGAAACCCCGGGCGCTCGCCGATTCCTAGCCTGGAGCCCCAGCCTCGATCCCGATTCTCGCCCGAGTCGATCCATCGACGCGCTCGTCTTGAACGTTCGGTATGTCGATACTAGAGTGGTTCCTGACGATCTGTCGTCAGGCGCAACCCGCTGGAGGCGCGCCCTTCCGCAGGAGATTCCGGCCACCTACAACGCGATTCGAGGAGACCCTTCATGACCGCCCTGATTCGAACCCCCGCCCCACCGCCCGCCACGCTCATGCAGCGCGTTACCGCCCTCGTCGGCCTCGCCGACGATGAGAGCCGGGCGCCCCGGATGCCCTGGCGCTTCGCCATCATCGGCACGATGCTCGTTGCATTGGTCCTGGGCATCTATCGCTGGTATCAACAGACGCACTCCTTCACCGTCGGGCTCGACTACTTCGAGCAGGACTTCCAGACCTACTGGATGAGCCTGTTCTACATCCAGATGACGCTGATCACCCTGGTGGGCATGATCGGGGTGCCCTTGCTCTGGTTCACCCGGCCGGCCAATCCGACCATGACCGCTCGCCAGGAATTGCGCCTCTACTATCTGATTCTGGCTTTCGCGGCGGTCGCCAGCGTCATCGTCGTCGCCGCCTTGGGCCTCTTCGTCGAGGCCGATGCCGCCTGGCACCAGGTCACGATCCGCGACACGGACTTCACGCCGACCCATATCGCGCTCTTTTACTTCGTGATTCCGGCTGGACTCGTCGGCGGCATCCTGGGCTTCATCTGGCTGCATACCCGTGTGCCCTTCTTCGTCAACCGCGTCTCGATGCCGCTGGCGATCATGGTGAGCGGATTCGTCCTGATCATGCCGAATCTGGGCTTCAACGAATGGGGCCATACCTTCTGGTACGCCGAAGAACTGTTCGCAGCGCCCATCCACTGGGGCTTCGTGGCGCTGGGTTGGGCCCTGTTCGCCATCGGCGGCTTCGTCACCCAGATCATCGGACGGATCCTCGAGCTGACCCGCATCGATGCCCCTGTTACGGCGTCATCCGCGTTCTGAACCCATCCGGGGGCGGCGGTGTCCGCCCCCTCCTTCCCGCCCGTCGAGACCCTCGACGGCTCCACCCAAAATTTCAGCTTTTGCTGAATCCCGATCAAACAGCGCCATGCTAGGATCCCGCCCCAGCGCACCGCCGTCTGCCTTCGACAAGGCTCGGGGCGTCCCGATTCATCCTTATGGAGACTCAAGCATGGACATCGAACTCAGGGAAGAGGATCTGGCCTTCCAGCAGGAAGTGCGCGATTTCCTTCAGCAGCATGCGCCCAAGAACAGCAGCGAGCTGTGGAGCAAGCGCAACGACTGGTTCAAGGCGCTGAAAGAAAAGGGCTGGGACTGCCCCAAGTGGCCGGTCGAATTCGGCGGCCCCGGCTGGAGCCCCGTGCAGCACTTCATCTGGGACAAGGAAACCTGCGCCTACAGCCTGCCGCCCGAACTGCCCTTCGGCAAGGTGATGCTGGCCCCGATCCTGATGCGCTACGGCTCCAAGGAGCAGATCGAGCGTTTCCTGCCCGACATCCGCGACAACAAGGTCAACTGGTGTCAGGGCTATTCCGAACCCGGCGCGGGTTCCGATCTGGCCTCGCTCAAGACCAAGGCGGAGTTGTCCGCCGACGGCAAGGAATACACGGTCAACGGCACCAAGATCTGGACCACCATGGGCCACATGGCGCAGTGGATGTTCTGCCTGACCCGCACGCAGAGCACCGGTGTGCGCCAGGAAGGCATCACCTTCCTGCTCATCAACATGAAGACCCCCGGCATCGTCGTCAAGCCGATCTTCACGCTGGGCGGCAGCCATCACGTCAACCAGGTCTTTTTCGACAACGTCAAGGTGCCGGCGGAAAACCGCATCGGCGAGGAAGGCAAGGGCTGGACCTATGCCAAGGGGCTGTTGCAGCACGAACGCTCCGGCATTGCCGGCATCAGCCGCACCATCGTCGCCCTCGACAAGCTCAAGAAGAACGCCCGCGCCGTCCCCGATGGCGATCAGACCCTGCTCGACGACCGCGGCTTCCTCTCCCGCATCGCGGAAACGGAGATCGAGTTGCGCGCCCTGGAATTCGCCGAACTGCGCAGCCTGGCCGACGCCCAGCACACCGGCGAGCCGGGCACGGCCTCCTCGATCCTCAAGCTCAAGGGCACCGAAATGCAGCAGCGCATGCAGGAGCTCACCATCGAGGCCGCCGGCATCTACGGGCTCAATCAGGGCTTCAAGGAAGCCGGCCCGAAGTTTTCCAAGATGGGCATGATGCTCTACCTCAACGGCCGCGCCGCCACGGTCTACGGCGGCTGCAGCGAGGTGCAGAAGGACGTCATCGCCAAGCGCGTGCTGGGACTGGTCGACGCCTGAGCCGGCTCATCGAATCTGACAAGGAACCGCAATCATGGATTTTCGTTTCACGGAAGAGCAGCAATTGCTGCGCGACAGCATCGAGAAGTTTCTGCGCGAGGACTACGGCAGCGCGGGCGTGGGCATCGCCGAGCGGCGCAAGAAATCCCGCAAGGCCCCCGGTTTCGATGAAGCCACCTGGAACACCTTCGCCGACCTCGGCTGGCTGGGTGTCGCCATCCCCGAAGAATTCGGCGGCATCGGCGGCAACCTCATCGACACCATGGTGGTGATGGAAGAACTGGGCAAGGGACTGATCCTCGAACCCTACTTCCCGACCGTCGTGCTCGGCGTCAATGCCGTGCTTCTGGGCGGCAGCGATTCGCAGAAGCGCGAGATCCTGCCCAGCGTCGTCGAAGGCAAGACCCTGCTCGCGTTGGCCCATGCCGAAGAGCAGGCCCGCAACAATCCCTTCGACATCGCCACCACGGCCACGCGACACGACAGCGGCTGGACCCTGAACGGCAGCAAGTCACTGGTGCTCAACGCCGACAGCGCCCATCAGTTGATCGTCGTCGCGCGCACCTCGGGCAATCGTGCCGACCGCAACGGCATCACGCTGTTCCTGGTCGACGCCAAGTCAGAAGGCATCACGCGCACCGACTATCCCACCGTCGACTGCCTGCGCGCCTCGGAGATCCGCTTCGAAAACGTGATGGTCGGCCAGCGCCACGTGCTGGGTACGCTCGATGAGGGCGCCGAAGTACTGGAAGGCGTCATCCAGCGCGCCATTCTGGCGCTGGGCGCCGAAGCGGTCGGCATGATGGAAATGCTGCATCGCGACACAGCGGCCTATACCAGCCAGCGCGTCCAGTTCGGACACCCCCTGAGCCAGTTCCAGACCGTCAAGCACCGCATCGTGGACATGTTCGTGGAAACCGAGCTGACCCGTTCCATGCTCTATCGCGCCACGATGGAGACCGAGGCGGGCCACCCCGAGGCCACACTCGACCTCCACGCCCTCAAGCACAAGGTCGGCAAGGCCGGTCGCTTCGTCGGCCAGAGCGCGGTACAGCTTCACGGCGGCATGGGACAGACCGAGGAGTTGCGCATCGGTCACTACTTCATCCGCCTGGCCGCCATCGATCCGCTGTTCGGTGACAAGGACTACCATCTGCGCCGTTATGTGGACCTGATGTCGATCCCGGAAGGGGAACCGGACGCCAATATCCTGCCCTTCTGAGACTTTGATCCAAAAAGGCGGGCGGTGCCCAGCAGCGCCGCCCGCCCCGTCTATCACCCGAATCAGGGTGAACCAGCCGCCGCAGCGGGCCGTCAACCCGCCCGCCTGCCCCGCACCTCGTCAAACAGCCATTTGCAACCTGCCATAACGCGCCAGATCCTCGCGCCACCGGGTCCGCCATGGTTCACTCAAGGCATCCGGCTGCATGCGCCAGGACCAGTTTCCGTCGATGGTGCCCGGGGTGTTTATGCGCGCTTCATCCCCCAGGCCAAGCAGGTCCTGGGCCGCCACGATCGCAAAACGCGCGACGCTGGCCAGCGCCAGATGAATGAAGGCGTCGGGCATCTGTACCATGGGGAATCCGAGATAGGCCTGAATCTCGTCCTTGCGCGCCTGTGGCAGCGTGCGCCACCAGCCGCAAAGCGTCGGGTTGTCGTGCGTTCCGGGATACACCACGCTCAGCGGCTCGAAATTGTGCGGCAGATGCGGGTTTTGGGCGTCACTGTCGAAAGCGAACTGCAGGACGCGCATGCCCGGCATGCCCAAGGCCAGCCGCAAGGCGTCCACTTCGGGCGTGATCAGCCCCAGATCTTCGGCCACCAGCGCCTGGGGGCCCAAAGCCGATTCGATGGCCGCGAACAACGCGGCCCCCCCAGCCGGCTGCCACGTCCCATGGATGGCGTTGGGCGCACCCGCGGGAACCGCCCACGCCGATTCAAAGCCGCGGAAATGATCGATGCGAATCAGATCGAACCAATCACCCTGCCGCCGGATCCGGTCGATCCACCAGCGATACCCCTGCGCGGCGAGACGCTCCCAGCGGTAGTGCGGCATGTTCCAGAGCTGTCCGTCGGCGGAAAAGTAATCCGGCGGCACCCCGGCAACCTGGGTCATCTGGCCCGTATCGTCGAGATGAAACAGGTCCCGGTGCGCCCAGACGTCGGCGCTGTCATGCGCCACGAAAATCGGCAGGTCGCCGAACAGGAACACGCCTCGGTCATGCGCCCGCTGCCGCAGCGCACGCCACTGGAGGTCAAAAAAAAACTGCGCGGTCCGCGTCCGCATCATCGGTTCGGCGAGTTCGAGCGAGGCCCGTTCCAATGCAACGGCGTCACGGTCCCGCAGGGGTTCCGGCCAGGCATGCCAAGGTGTGTCTTCCCGGGCCTTGATGGCCTGATAGAGCGCGAAGTCCTCCAGCCAATGGGCCTCGGCGGCGCAAAAGGCTTCGAAGCGCGCGTGCAGATGACCATCCGCCACCAGCGCGTGATGGACCGCGTCCCAGTGCGCGGCCGTCAAGCCATGTTCGACAACCGCTTGCCCGTCCAAGCCCGGAAGGCGCTCAGGATCGATCAGCCGCTCGTCACCCGCGAACACCGAGCACGACTGATAGGGACTGCCCAGGCTGTCCGGGGGACACAGGGGCAAGGTCTGCCACAGGGTGAATCCCGCCGTGTGCAGACCATCGATCCATGCCTCTGCCATCGTTCCCAGGCGCCCGACCGGGCCGGGTCCGGGGAGCGAGGTGGGATGCAGCAGCACGCCGGCCCGTCGCTGCGCCAGCAAGGGATGTATCCGACTCATCAATGCCCTCCTCGCATCGCCGAACCCGCGCCGTCAACCAGGCCATGAGCAAACGGCCGCGTCAACTGATCAGGGACCGGCTCGCCCAACATCTGGTACAAGGCGGCCAGATGCAAGCGAAACAAGCGCTCGAACTGCGCTACATTGGTGGCCGAGTTGTCCCCCCCCAGCCACCAGAACCAGTCCGATGCCTCGCAGTGCGCCAACTGCCGCGCCGCCTCGGCTCGTTGCCCTTCATCGAGGCGCCCTTCGCTCACGACCCGATCAAAGGCGCGTTTGGCTTCGACCAAGAGATCCCAGGCGCGATTCTTGTCCGGGTCGCCGATCCAGATGGCGAAATTGCCGTAGACCCAGCTGCCGGCCACCACGCGCTCGAGTGGCCGGATGGGCTCGCTCCCGAGCGCATCCAGGACGGCGCTGAAGGTCGTCAGCTGCAGGCGGGGGTGGGCGGCCAGCCGGCGATAGAGTCCCGAAAGGAAATAATAGGCATTGTCCGGGTAATACTCCCAGGCGTTTTCGCCATCGAGGATGATGGACACCACCTGCCCGGGCGGCCGGTCCTGATCGGCCAGGCGCTCCAGTTCGTGCACCAGATTGGCGACCGCATCATCCCCGTGCCAGCTGCGATACTGGAAGCCGATGCGATCGGAGAGTTCATCGTCGCGAAAAAAACACACCGGCCCGCCAGGCGGCTGATATGGGCGATGCAGCTGATCCGCAACCGGGGCCTGTACGCCCAGCGAGTTGCGCAGCACGCCTTGCCCGGTTGCCGCCCAGCGAAAACCGGCCGCGCTCAACAACGGCAGCGTGCGTGCGCAGACCCCGCCTTCGGCCGGCCACACGCCCGCCGGCTCGAAGCCGAAATGGTGACGAAAGACGTCGATGGCCTCGCGGATCTGCCAGTTCGCTCGCTCGAGCCCGCCCGGATAGCCGGCAGCCAAAGGCAGCGGGGCTTGGGGCTGGGCCTCATGAGCGGCAGCGAAATCAAGCATCAGCGGCAGAATGGGATGACTGTAGGGGGTGACCGACAACTCGATGCGCCCGGCCTCGGCGAGCCGGCGGTAGCGCGGGATGATGGACGTCATCAACTCGGCCAGCAGGCCGATCAGAACCCCACGATCGGCGAGCGTGTAGTGCCCGCCCTTCTCGATCAGCGACTTGGCGCGCGCGTCGCTGCGCCGCACCGTCGCGCCCAGCCAGGCGAGGTGATACCACACCAGGAGATCGATGAGAAACTGATCGGAGAGGTAATCCAGACCCGCAGGATGCTCGACGACCCAGTCGGCCAGGCGCGCAAGCCGGCGATAGGGCGCAAACCGATCGATCACCTGGGCCCGGTCGATGCGCAGCGTGGCCTGGATCAGGATCAGTCGCTGCCGCGCCTCCGCCGGCAGCACCGGGCCGGCCAATGCCTGCAGCAAGGGATCGCGCAGACCGTCCCTACCGCCGGCTGCCGCGGTCAACTGGGCCGCGTAGTCGGCGATCTGCTCGAGCAGGGTGGGCGTGAAATTGACCACCGCCCGTGCCAGCGGCTCGGCCTCCAGATGCGCCGCCATGTCGACATAATCCTTGATGCCGTGCAGATAGGTCCACGGCGCTTCGTAGTGATGCTGGACGGGATCCTCGTAACTGGGCTGATGCATGTGCCAATAGAGCACCACCGGCAACGGCGCCTTATCGGACATAAGGCAATTCCTGCTGCAGCATCTCCGGCGTCACCAGCACCACGCCGCCTTCCGTGACGTGAAACCGCCGGGCATCCTCGATCGGGTCCTCGCCGATCACCGTCCCCGGCGGCAGATGGCAGCCGGTCTCGATGACCGCCCGGCGCACCAGACAATCGGGACCGATGACGGCGCGCGGCAGCACCACCGTGTCCTGGATCAAGGTGCGCTCGGCCACCAGCACGTTCGAGAACAAGAGCGAATGGCGCACCACCGCGCCGGAGACGATGCACCCACCGGAGAGCATGGAGTCGATCGCGATGCCGCGGCGGTCCTCGTCATCGAACACGAACTTGGCCGGTGGCGCCTGTTCCTGATAGGTCCAGATGGGCCAGGTGTCGTCATAGAGATCCAGCTCGGGCGTGACGCCGATGAGCTCCATGTTGGCGGCCCAATAGCTGTCGATGGTACCGACGTCGCGCCAGTAGGCCTGGCGGCTCTGGGCATTGTTGCGGAACGGGAAGGCAAAGATCCGGTCGCCCCGCGCAACGCCGTCCGGGAGGATGTTCTTGCCGAAATCATGATCCGACGCAGGATCGGGACCATCCTGCGCCAGCATGCGCAGCAGATAGTCCGTGTTGAAGACATAGATGCCCATGGACGCCAGCGCATGATCCGGACGGCCGGGGATCGCCGGCGGATCGAGCGGCTTCTCGACGAAACTCTCGACCCGGCCCTCCGCCGTCACGCCCATGACCCCGAAGCCTTGCGCCTCCATGCGCGGGACCTCGAGGCACGCCACCGTCACGTCGGCCTCGTGACTGACGTGAAACCCGAGCATCGTGCCGTAGTCCATCTTGTAGACATGATCGCCGCCCAGGATCAGGACATAACGCGGGCGGTGCGTGCGGATGATCTCGATGTTCTGGTAGACCGCATCGGCCGTGCCCTTGTACCAGGCTTCGCCGTGGCGTTGCTGGGCGGGCAGAATCTCGATGAACTCCCCGAACTCGCCGCGCAGGAAACCCCACCCCTGCTGGAGGTGGCGAATCAGCGAGTGGGCCATGTACTGCGTCACCACGCCGACCCGCCGAATCCCGGAGTTGATGCAGTTGGAGAGCGGGAAATCGATGATGCGGAACTTGCCGCCGAACGGAACAGCCGGCTTGGCGCGATGGCTGGTCAATTCGCCCAGCCGGCTGCCCCGTCCTCCGGCGAGGATCAAGGCCAAGGTGTCCTTGGTGGCGAGACTGATGAAGCGCTGGGACGATTCGATCTGCATGGGGTCTCCACTGTGGGCGTCCGTTCGAGGCCATTCGAGTCTTGCATGGCCTGCCTCGGCACATTTTGCTTTACATCATGACCCGATTCGATTTCATGAGTTCGCGATCGATGCCCCGGCAGCGCATCCTGCGCAGCGAATGGCATAGGGACAACTCGGCGCCAAGCCCGCTTTCGACCATCACCCGATCTTGATCAAGCAGAATTCATGCCGTGCGGCCGCCGCACATCCGGGCACGATCTCTGCTGAGCTTTCTGGCATCCTGTCGGATCGCAGATTGGAGCCAGCCATGCCTTTACCCGATCCTTTGACGACGAGCCTCGCCGAAGAACTCCGTCTGTTGCTCGACGGACGTCATCACGACCCCCGTCGCCTCCTCGGCTGCCAGATCGACGGCGACCGGTGCACGGTGCGCATCCGCATCCCCGGGGCGCAGGCGGCGTGGTTGACGCCACTCGGAGTCGCGCTTGAACGGTGGGGTGACACCGACCTCTTCTGCTGGACCGGTGCGGCTGGTGACCTTCCGCGCCCCTATGGTTACCGCTGGGAGGATCGTGCCGGCGCGATGCACGAACGCGTCGACGCCTATGGCTTCGATGTCTTTCTCACCGGCGAGGAGCTGGCCCGGTTCCATCATGGTCGCCATCTGCGGGCCTGGCAGATGCTGGGCGCGCATCCGTGGACCGCAGACGGTGTTCCCGGAGTCCGGTTTGCCGTCTGGGCACCCAACGCCGAACGCGTCAGCGTGGTCGGGGATTTCAACGGCTGGGACGGCCGCATCCACCCGATGTCCAATCGTGGCTACACCGGCGTATGGGAGCTCTTCGTTCCGGAGGCCGGCGCGGGACAACTCTACAAGTTCGAGATTCGCAGCCGGCCGCATGGCACGCTGCTGGTCAAAACCGATCCCTACGGCCGCGCCTTCGAGGTGCGTCCGGGTACCGCGGCGCGGATCTGTGCCGCAAGCGGCTACCAATGGCAGGACCAGGCGTGGATGACGGCGCGGGAGAATTGGCAGCACGCGCCCATCTCGATCTACGAGGTCCACCTCGGCTCGTGGCGCCGGCACGCGGATGGCGGTTTTCTGAACTATCGGGAACTTGCCGACGCACTGATTCCGCATGTCACGTCGCTCGGGTTCACCCACCTCGAACTGCTGCCGGTGACCGAACACCCGCTGGATGCATCCTGGGGCTACCAGACCACGGGATTCTTTGCGCCGACCAGTCGTTTCGGCGATCCGGACGGGTTGCGTGAATTCGTCGATCGCTGCCACCGGGCGGGTCTGGGCGTCTATCTGGACTGGGTGCCCGGCCACTTCCCCAAGGATGGCTTCGGACTGGCGAGGTTCGATGGCAGTGCCCTCTATGAACACGAGGACTGGCGGCGCGGCGAGCACAAGGAATGGGGCACGCTGGTCTTCAACTATGCCCGCAACGAGGTCCGGGCATTCCTGCTCTCCAGCGCGCTGTACTGGCTGGAGGAATTCCACATCGACGGCCTGCGCGTCGATGCCGTGGCTTCCATGCTCTATCTCGACTATTCGCGCGGACCCGGCGAGTGGCTGCCGAACATCCACGGCGGGAACGAGCATCTCGAGGCGGTCGATTTCCTGCGCGAACTCAACACCATGACCCACCGCGAAGCGCCGGGCTCGGTGACGATGGCCGAGGAGTCCACATCCTGGCCTCAAGTCACCCGTCCGAGCTACGTCGGCGGCCTGAGGTTTTCCATGAAGTGGAACATGGGCTGGATGCACGACACCCTGCGCTACATGAGCAAGGACCCCATCTACCGCCACTACGACCATCAGGACCTGACGTTCGGTCTGCTCTACGCCTTCAGCGAGAACTTCGTCCTGCCCTTCTCGCACGACGAGGTCGTGCATGGGAAAGGCTCCCTGTGGCAGAAGATGCCGGGCGACGACTGGCAGAAGATGGCCAACCTTCGATTGCTGTACAGCTACATGCTCACCTACCCCGGCAAGAAGCTGTTGTTCATGGGCAGTGAACTGGCGCAGCCCTGGGAGTGGCGCCACGACGAGGCCCTCCCCTGGGCCCTGCAGGATGATCCGGCACGCCGAGGCCTCATGCGCCTGCTTGGCGACCTGAACCGGCTGTATCGGGAATGGCCTGCGCTCCATCACGAGGATTTCAGCGCGGGTGGTTTTGCCTGGATCGATTGCCATGATGCGGCGCAATCGGTCATCAGTTTTCGTCGCCGCAGCGAAGCGGACGAGGCCGTGGTCGTGTTGAATTTCACGCCCGTACCGCGCCTCGGCTACCGGCTGGGTGTCCCGCGCCCGGGGTGGTATCGGGAAGTGCTCAATTCCGATGCGGCCAGCTACGGCGGCAGCAATCTCGGCAATGCCGGCGGGGTCGCCAGCGACGCCCTGCCCTGGATGGACCTGCCCCATTCGGTGTCGCTGACCTTGCCACCGCTCGCCGCCATCGTTCTCAAGCACGAGCCCGCCGCATGAGTCGCACCCGCCGTTCCACCCCGGGTGCTGCGCCCCTCAAGGTCTTGTTCGTTGCCAGCGAGATGGCCCCGTTGATCAAGACCGGCGGGCTGGCCGACGTCGCCGGTGGCCTGCCCAAGGCGCTCGTTCAGCAGGGACTGGACGTGCGGGTATTACTCCCCGGCTATGCCGATCTGGCGGTTCGACGCCAGGAGTTCGACCTCGAGGCGGGCTTCGTGCCTCCCGCCGACATGGCCGATGCGCAGCTGCGACACTTGCCCGCCGATTGCGCGGGCGTGCCGGTCTGGCTGCTGGAAAGTCCGGGGTTCAGCGACCGGCCGGGCAATCCCTATCTCGACCCCCATGGGCGGGACTGGGCCGACAACGCCCATCGATTCAACCGGCTTTGCCGCGTGGCCGCCCAACTGGCAGGCGGACGAGCGGGCTTGGCCTGGCGACCCGACATCGTCCATGCCAACGATTGGCAAACGGGCCTGACACCCGTCTGGATGATGCTCGAGCGTGTCGACCGACCCGTCCTGTTCACGATCCACAACCTCCAATACCGGGGCGACTTCGAGTCCGGCCTGCTCCCCGAGCTGAAATTGCCGTTCTGGCTCCATCACCCCGATGCGCTGGAATTTCACGGCCGCATTGCGCTGATCAAGGGCGGACTGGTGTTCGCAGACGCCATCAGCACGGTCAGCCCGACCTACGCCCGGGAAATCCAGACCCCCGATCTCGGCGAAGGACTCGACGGCCTGCTGCGGCACCGCAAGGCGGTGCTGCATGGGGTGCTCAACGGCATCGACACCGCGGCTTGGGATCCGGCGACCGACGGCCACCTCCCGGTCCACTACACGGCCGATCGATGGGCGGCCAAAGCCGAAATCAAGCGCGCGCTGCAGGCGGAGGTGGGGCTTGCACCGCGGGACGATGTGCCCGTGCTGGGATTCATCGCCCGACTCATTCCACAGAAAGGCATCGATCTCATTCTGGACATCCTGCCCGAGCTCATGGCCCTGCCGGTCCAGTTGGTGTTCCTTGGATCCGGGATGCCCGACATGGAGCATCGCCTGCGCCAGGCCTGTGCCAGCGCGGCAGGTCAGGCGGCCTGCCGCATCGGCTTCGACGAAGGCTTGGCGCATCGCATCGAGGCCGGGGCCGATCTCTTCCTGATGCCGTCGCGCTTCGAGCCCTGCGGACTGAACCAACTCTACAGCCTGCGCTATGGCACTCCCCCCATCGTGCACCACTGCGGTGGGCTGGCGGACAGCGTGGTCGATACCGATGCGTCATCCCTCGCGACCGGCACCGCCAACGGATTCCAGTTCGCACCGGCGACGTCCATGGCGCTGCTCGATGCCGTGCGGCGCGCTCTAAAGTGTTACAACGACAAGGACACATGGCACAAAATCGTGCAAGCCGCCATGGCGCAGGATTTCAGTTGGGCGCACAGCGCCGGCCGTTACCAGACGATTTATGCACAGCTCCGCGCTCCGCTGCAGCACGACCCATCGCGATAGGGTTGGCCCAATCCCTGCTAGCACGAGTGACTGGCGCTGAGGTCCCCGTCGCCACCGGAACTTTCCGGCATTGCCGCAATCTCATTTCAGCCGGCCTCGATCGACACGACCTCACCGCACCAGCGACCGCACGGAGCAATTCGCTCCCGGTCCTTGCGCCAAAAGGAGACTCGCGATGAGACAGGACTCTCAATTCGGACGGCTTTATCAGGAGCGGGTCATCCAGTTGCGCGGCGGACAGGACGCCACCGACCGGCGCTGGGAGATCTGGTCCCTGCAGCAGCAAATTGGTTTCGATCCCTGTTTTGGCACCGACGTCCGGTATGCCTGCGAGCGCAACGGTTGCCCTTGGCGCGCCGAATGCCAGAGCCTGTGCGCCGACTGGAAACGCTGAACACGCCTGCGCCGGTGCTGGCCGCAGCCTGAGCGCATGGTTATGATTGCGCCATGGCCGCCCCCGCTCCCGAAAACATCTACAGCGTCAGCAGACTCAACCGGGAAGCCAGACTGATCCTGGAGGGCGGTCTGCCGCCGATGTGGGTGATGGGCGAGATCTCCAACTTCGTGCAGGCCGCGTCCGGACACTGGTATTTCAGCCTCAAGGACGCTCAGGCGCAGGTGCGGTGCGCCATGTTCCGCAACCGCACGACCGGCGTGCCGGTCAGGCCGCAAAATGGCCTGCAAGTCCAGATCCGGGCGCAGGTCAGCCTTTACGAGCCACGCGGCGAATTCCAGCTCATCGCCGATCAGATGCATCCGGCCGGCGCCGGCGCCCTGCGCATGGCCTTCGAGGCGCTGAAGGCGCGCCTGGCGGCCGAAGGTCTTTTCGACCCGGCCCGCAGACAGCCACTGCCGGCCTATCCCCGCAGCATCGGCGTCATCAGCTCCCCCACCGGCGCAGCGCTCCGGGACATTCTGCATGTGCTCGCTCGCCGCTATCCGCTGGCGCCGGTGATCCTCTATCCCGTGGCCGTGCAGGGGGTGGATGCGGAACCGCAGATCGTCAGAGCCCTGGCGCTCGCCGGGATGCGGCGTGAATGCGACGTGATCATCCTGGCCCGTGGCGGCGGATCACTGGAAGATCTGTGGGCATTCAATCTCGAAACGGTGGCGCGGGCGGTGCACGCCTGCCCGATTCCCGTCGTGAGCGGCGTCGGACACGAAATCGACTTCACCATCGCCGATTTCGTCGCCGACCTGCGCGCCCCGACGCCGTCGGCGGCCGCCGAAAGCACCGTGCCCGACCGCATCGAACTGGCGCACCGACTCGACCAGTTGCAGGCACGGCTTTCCCAGCGCTCGCTGGCCAGCCTGAAAGCCCAGCGGCTCCACACCACACAACTCGCCCATCGGCTCGGGCAATGTCACCCCGAGCGCCGCTTGCAGCGTCAACGCCAGTTGCTGGATGAACTGGAAGCCCGGCTGACGCGGTCGCTGCATTTCCGCATCGATCGCCTGTCCCATCGCCTGGCCGCGCAGCGCAGCCGCTTGTGGGCCGGGCGACCCCATGTCCGTCTGCGACATGCCCAGGACCGGCTGACGCGCGCGGGCGCCGCGCTGCACCGCGCGATCGACGGCCGCCTCGTTGAAAACGCACGTCGCCTTGCCGCCGCCAGCCGGGCGCTCGACGCGGTCAGCCCGCTGGGTACACTCGAGCGCGGTTACGCCATCGTCCGACGCTGGCCCGACGGGGCTGTGGTGCAATCCCCGGAACAGGCACCGGTGGACACCCGGCTGCAGCTTCGACTGCGCCACGGATCCCTGCTGTGCCGGGTGGACGCCATGGCGGATGGGGAGACACCGTCATGGTAGATCCGCGACTGCCCATGCCGCGGGTCATCAGATGGATGCAGCGGCTCGGTCTGCTGGGCCTCCTGTCGGGATGGATGTCCGTCGCCTGGGCCTTGATGCCTTCCACGCCGGTACCGGGCGGCATCGTCGTACTGGACCTGCCGCCCGAGGCACGGCAGGCGCGTTACGAGGACCGGCCGCTGTGGATCATCGGCGCAGACGGCGACGCCAAGGCGCTCGTCGGGCTTGCCCTGACCGCGACACCGGGCCGGCACGCCATCGACTGGGACGACACCGGCGGCGTCACGCACCGCCTTGGCTTCACCGTCGGCGACAAAACCTATCCGACCCAGAAGTTGCAGGTACCGCCCCGGATGGTCGATCTGGACCCGCCGACCGCGGCACGGGTGAAGCTCGAACAGGCCCGGATCCGTGCGGCCCTGACCCACCATCGTCCTGCCGAAGGCGATTTCCCCTGGCCGCTTGCCCTGCCGGCCGACGGGCCGACATCCAGCCCGTTCGGCTTGCGGCGGGTATTCAACGGCCAGTCCCGCAACCCGCATAGCGGCCTGGACATCGCCGCGGCCGAAGGTCAACCGGTGCGGGCGGTCGCCCCTGGCGCCGTCATCGACACCGGCGATTTCTACTTCAACGGCAACACGGTCTTTCTGGACCATGGTGGCGGCCTGATTTCGATGTACTGCCACCTCAGCGCCATCACCGTGGCGGTTGGTGATCGCGTCGAATCCAGCGCGCTGCTGGGCCGCGTCGGCCGCACGGGCCGGGCCACCGGTCCGCACCTGCACTGGGGCATCGCGCTCAACGGCAATCTGGTCGATCCGGCGCTGTTCCTGCGCCCCGCCGCCGACGCCCCCTAGCGCACCGATCCCGGTCCGCCAACCGGGCCATTCGCTCGCCCGCCTCACCGCCTCCGCAAGGGATGGCGTATCATGGCGCCCTCTTTTGCCTCACCGGATCGCCACCATGGCCATGGATCCTCAGGACTTCGTGCGTTTCGCCATCGGCCAGAACGCTCTGCGCTTCGGCGAATTCACGCTCAAGTCGGGCCGGATCAGCCCCTATTTCTTCAACGCCGGACAGTTCCAGACCGGCGCGGCGCTGGCTGCGCTGGGGCAGTTCTACGCGCGCGCCCTGATCGAGTCCGGCCTCGCCTTCGACATGCTCTTCGGCCCCGCCTACAAGGGCATTCCCCTGGCAGCCGCCACCGCCATCGCGCTGGCCCGGGATTTCGGTCGCGACGTGCCGTGGGCCTTCAATCGCAAGGAAGCCAAGGATCATGGCGAAGGCGGGGTCGTGGTCGGCGCGCCGCTGGCCGGACGCGTCATCATCGTCGACGACGTCATCACCGCGGGCACCGCGGTGCGCGAATCGGTTGCGCTGATCCGGCAGGCGCACGCCACACCGGCCGCCGTGCTGATCTGTCTGGACCGGCAGGAAAAGGGCCAGGGCCAGCGTTCGGCGGTGCGTGAGGTGCAGGAATCGCTGAACCTCGAGGTGGTGAGCATCAGCACCCTGGGCGACATCGAGCGTCACCTGCGTGCGCACGGCGACCCGGCCCTGCAACAGGCCATCACGGCATACCGCGACCGTTACGGCGATCCGCCCGGCCGTTGACGCAATCCTTCAGTTTGCCGCCAGAGGGTCGATGCCTCTTCTGCAGCCACGGCGTCGGAGGGACGGCATGCGCGCACGCGCCCGGTGCGGGATTTTGTTGTGTCTCCTCGGCTGTCCATCGGCCGATGCGGGCGAGCTTTACCGTTGGGCAGACGATCAGGGGCGGGTCCACATCAGCGACCGCCTGCCGCCCGGACAGACCACCTACAGCACGCTCAATCCGCGCGGCGTCCGCATCCACGACGTCCAGCCGTCGGCCGCCGAAGATCCTGCCGACGCCTTGGCCCGTGAGCAGATACGGCGGGACACCGCGAGGCTGCGCCAGAGCTATGCCTCCGAAGCCGACATCGAAACCCAGCGTGATCAGCGGCTTGCGGATCTCCGGGTGAATCTCGACTTCCTGCAACAGCAGCGCGCCGTTTTGATCGAGCACCTCGGCGGCCTGAAGACCCGGCGGGCCGCCGTGACCGAAGCCGGCAAGCCTGTTCCGCCGGTTCTGGCATCCCAGATCCGGCAGGTCACGGACGAACTGACCGCGCACGATCGGGCCATCGCAGAGCGAAGCCAGGACCTGATCGCAACCCGCGCCGCCTACGATGCCGACATCGCTGCCTATCGCAAGCTGATCGGCTCGCCGCCGACCAATGGCGCTCCGCTCAGCCCCGAATCAGCGTCCCCACGCCCGCGTCCGTGAACAATTCCAGCAATACGGCATGCTCGACGCGGCCGTCGACGATGTGCGAGGCGCGCACGCCATTGCGAACCGCCGACAGGGCGCAGGCGATCTTGGGCAGCATCCCGCCATGGATGGTGCCGTCCGCGATCAAGCTGGCCACCTGCTCCGGCGAAAGCCCGGTGAGCAAACGGCCGTCCCGGTCCAGCACGCCAGCGGTGTTGGTCAGCAGCATCAGCTTCTCGGCGCCGATGACCTCGGCCACCTTGCCGGCCACGAGATCGGCATTGATGTTGTAGGCGCAACCGTCCTCGCCGACCCCGATCGGCGCGATCACGGGGATGAAGTCGGCCTGATCCAGCAGGGTCACGATGCCCGGATCGATCCGTTCCACTTCACCGACCTGACCGATGTCGACCGCCTCGTCGGCAGCGGTGCGCAGCGTCATGCGCCGCGCGCGGATCAGGCCGGCATCCTTGCCCGAGAGGCCGACGGCGCGCCCGCCATGGCGATTGATGAGATCGACGATCTGCTTGTTGACCAGGCCGCCGAGCACCATCTCGACCACGTCCATGGTCTCGGCATCGGTCACGCGCATGCCGTCCACGAAGCGCGATTCCTTGCCGATGCGCGCCAGCAACTGGCCGATCTGGGGGCCGCCGCCATGCACCACCACCGGATTGATGCCCACCAGCTTCATCAGCACGATGTCACGGGCAAAGCCGTTCTTGAGCGCTTCGTCCACCATGGCGTTGCCGCCGTACTTGATGACGACCGTCTTGCCCGCAAAGCGACGAATGTAGGGCAGCGCTTCGGTCAGGACCCGCGCGACGTTCATGGCGGCTTCCGAATCCAGAGCCATGCGCACCTCCCCGTGCAAAAGTGGGAAATTATAGATCAATCGGCTCGGGGGCCTGGTCGGCGGCAACCCGGCATACGCCGATGATTGCGCGACCGACGCGCTTGCGACAGGACGCGCCGCTCCTCCCACCCGGCCCATCAGGCGTCGTTGCGCGCTTCACCGGCGGCGCAGGCGCAGGCCCGCAGCCACCGTCAGACTGATCGCCATCCAGGTGAGAACGGGCAGGTCGCCCCAGCGCACGTAGGGAGTCGCGCCGACACGCGGCTGCACCCGTCCCTGCAGAACGCCGACCTCGAAGGACGGCAGGCGCGCCTGCACCCGCCCGCTCGCATCGACCAGCGCGGTGACGCCGGTATTCGTCGCGCGCACCAGATCCCGGCCGGTCTCGATGGCGCGCAACCGGGCGATCTGAAAGTGCTGATACGGCGCGAAACTGCGTCCGAACCAGGCGTCGTTGCTCACGTTCACCAGCAGCCGTGCGGCCGGCAGGTCGCGAATGATCTCGTTGCCGAACACCGCCTCGTAGCAGATGAACGTGGCCACCGGCAGGCCGCGCGCGTGCAGCAACTCGGGCCGTGGCGGGCCGGCGCCGAGATCGCTGTAGGGCATCTCCAGCACCTGCATCCAACGCCGCACCATATCCGGCACCGGAAAATACTCGCCAAAAGGCACCAGATGCCGCTTGTCGTAGAACTGCCGGTCCAGGCCCAGCAAGAGCACGCTGTTGAGATAGACCCGCCGCTCCGGTTCGAAGCGCAGCAGGCCCAGCAGGATCTCGCTACCGGCAGCCGCCGCGGCGACCTGCAGTTGCGTGAGGTAGGTGCCGGCGAGTTCGTGGTAGACCCGCGGCAGCGCCGCCTCGGGCCAGACGATGAGCGGCGTGCCGAGAACGGGCTCGGTCAGCTCGGCGTACCGCACGAGGATCTCGTCGGCGCGACGCGCGTCCCACTTGTTTTCCTGGGGCACGTTGCCCTGGATCAGCGCCACCGCCAGGGGCTCGCCTTCCGGGTCGGTCCAGCTCACGGCGCGCAGGGCCGCGCCGCCGAGCCACATCCCGAGCACGACGGTCAGCACCAAGCCTCGTCCGCGACCGGATGCCGTGCGGATGAACTCCAGCGCCGCCGCGGTCCCGGCCAGGACGACCCCGATCCCCAGCACACCGAATACGGCGGCATACCCGGCCAGCGGCCCGTCGCTCTGGCTGTAGCCGATCGCCAGCCATGGAAAGCCGGTGAAGATCCAGCTGCGCACCCATTCGCCGGCGACCCAGGTGGCGGGAAATACCCACAGCCGGCGTGTCGGAGCGGACCGGCTCAGGGTCGAGGTGGCCGCCGCCGCCAAGGCGGGAATGAGTGCAAGAAACGCCACCAGCATGGTCGTCAGCAGTGCGGCGAGCAGCACGCCCGCATTGCCATGCTCGTGGATGCTGACGAAGACCCAGCTCACGCCGAAGCCGAACTGGCCGAGCCCGAACGCATAGCCGACCGCGAACGCCCGCCGGGCCGAGCAGCCGCCGGTCAGGGCCACCAACGCCCAGAGGCAGATCGGGGCCAGCGCGGCCCATCCCCACGGCGCGAACGCGAGGACCGAGCCCGCTCCCGACAAGACTGCAACCAAGAGACGCAGGCCTGGTTCGGCAATCCGGCGCACGTTCACGTCCTCGTTCCGGCCGGATGGGCGGAGATGGGTCAGGCTGGCGAGCCGTGCGCGGCCGGCGGGAGCACGGCGACCTGCACGAGATGGATGCGCCGGTTGTCGGCGCGCACCACGGTGAACTCGTAGTGATCCAGACGCACGCGCTCGCCCCGGTGCGGCAGGTGGCCGAAGGCGTTCATCAGCAGCCCTGCCACCGTATCGAATTCGTCGTCGGCGAAATGCGCGCCCAGCGCATGGTTGAAGTCTTCGATGTCCGTCAGCCCCTTCACCAGATAACGCTGCTCACCGCTCTGGATGATGCTGTCCTCCTCCCGCTCGTCATGCTCATCGTCGATCTCGCCGACGATCTGCTCGAGGATATCCTCGATGGTCACGAGCCCCGCCACACCGCCGTATTCGTCCACGACGATGGCGATGTGACTGCGACTGCTCTGGAATTCGCGCAGCAGAACGTTCAGGCGCTTGCCTTCCGGGACGAAGCTCGCCGGCCGCAGGATGTCCTGCAGGTTGAAACCCCGGGACCCCATCGGTCCGGGAAAATAACGCAAGAGGTCCTTGGCGATCAGAATGCCGACGATCTCGTCACGGTGTTCGCCGATGACGGGATAGCGCGAAAAGCCGGATGTCACCACCTCCGCGATCAGGGCCGGGAGGTCATCGTCCCGGCGCACCACCGCCATCTGCGCGCGCGGGATCATGATTTCCTCGACGTGCATCTCGGTGACGTCGAGCACCCCCTCCAGCATGCCCAGCGTATTGGCGTCGAAGAGCCCGCCCTGCTGCCCCTTGCGCAGGATCTGCATCAATTCGTCACGATCGTGCGGTGCGATCTGCAGGAGATTGAGCAAACGCTCCCGCCAGGATCGGCTGGCAGGAGCGCTGGGACTGGGTCGTTCATCGCTGGAGGACATGGGCATTCCGGGTGTTGAGCGAAAGGGATCCATCCCGCGCGTCATCCTCGTCGCGATCCCGGTAGGGATCCTCGAATCCGAGGATGGCCAAGATGGCGACTTCGCGGGACTCCATTTCCCGGGCGTCGGCATCGTTGAGATGATCATACCCGGCCAGATGCAGAATTCCGTGAACGACGAGGTGGGCGAAGTGGGCGCGCGGCGACTTGCCCTGCTCCTGCGCCTCGCGCATCACCACGGGCGCGCAGATGACCAGATCGCCCAGATAGTCGTCGGTGAGCCCCGGCGGCGCCTCGAAGGCAAAGGACAGCACATTGGTGGGACCGTGTTTGCCCCGATAAGCCGCGTTGAGCGCCGCCGATTCGGATTCATCCACCAGGCGCACCGTGCCGCCACCGCGACGCTCCACCCGCGCCAGCGCAGCCGCGATCCAGCGGCGGAAGCTGGCCGCCGCGGGAATACCCCGGCGCGGCACGGCATACTGGACGCCCCAGGCTTCATCCATCGCCACGCTCCGCGTCGCGCGCGTAGGCATCGACGATCTGCTGCACCAGCGGATGGCGCACGACGTCCTGACTGGTGAAGCGCGTGAAACTGATGCCCTTGAGGCCGCGCAGCACCGCTTCGGCATGGCGCAAGCCCGAGGTCACCTGCCGCGGCAGATCGACCTGGGTGGTGTCCCCGGTGATCACGGCGGTGGAGCCAAACCCCAAGCGGGTCAGGAACATCTTCATCTGTTCGGCCGTCGTGTTCTGCGCCTCATCGAGAATGATGAAGGCCTCGTTCAAGGTCCGCCCCCGCATGAAGGCGAGCGGCGCGACCTCGATCTGGCCGCGCTCCATCAGTCGCTCGACCTTTTCCGGCCCCAGGAGGTCATGCAAGGCGTCGAACAACGGGCGCAGATAGGGATCGACCTTCTGCGCCATGTCACCGGGCAGAAACCCCAGCCGCTCGCCGGCTTCGACCGCCGGCCGCACCAGCACGATGCGCCGCACCTGCCCCCGCTCGAGGGCTTCCACGGCCGCTGCGACGGCGAGATAGGTCTTGCCCGTGCCCGCCGGGCCGATGCCGAAGTTGATGTCGTGCGTGAGGATGGCGCGCAGGTAATGCTGCTGGTTGGGCCCGTGGCCGCGCACCAGGCCGCGCCGGGTCCGGATGGCGATCGGCTCCTCCCCGGGCGCCGCAGGGGATTCCGCCAGCCCCGCCTCCTGCAGCAACACGTGCACCTGCTCCGGCCGCAGGGCTTCGTCGCGTGCCAGTCGGTACATTTCCTCCAGCAGCGATGCGGTGCGCGCGACGGGCCGGGTCTCGCCGAGAATCTGAAAGTGATTGCCGCGATTGCGGATCTCGACCCCGAGGCGGCTTTCGATCTGGCGCAGGTTCTCGTCGAAGCGACCGCAGATGCGGGCCAGACGGGCATTGTCGTCGGGTTCGAGCGTGAGCTCGCGGACGTCCTGCACCGGCACACCGGCTTCAGGCATGCGCGGTGACCTCCGCCGCGATCACCTCGCCGCGCAGGGAATTGGATTTCAGCGCGGCGATGCGCACGGGGACCATGCGGCCCACCCAGTCTTCCGGGCCGGCGAAGTTGACCCAGCGGTTGCAATCGATGCGGCCGGTGAGTTCCAGGGGATTCTTGACCGACGGGCCTTCCACCAGGACCTGCTGCGTGGTGCCGAGCAGTCCTTCGCAATAGCGCCGGCCATGGGCCTGGATCGCCGCCTGCAGCCGCGCCAGCCGCGCCTCTTTTTCCACCAGCGGCGTCTCGTCGGGCAATGCGGCGGCCGGTGTGCCCGGTCGCGCGCTGTAGATGAAGCTGAACGCCTGGTCGAAGCCAACGGCATCGATCAGCCTCAGGCTGGCCGCGAAATCGGCCTCGGTTTCCCCGGGAAATCCCACGATGAAGTCCGTCGAGAGCGAGATGCCCGGCCGCACCTCGCGCAACCGCCGCAGCCTCGCCTTGTACTCCAGCACGGTGTAGCCGCGCTTCATGGCCGCGAGGATGCGATCCGAGCCGCTCTGCACCGGCAGGTGCAGGTAGTCGGCGAGCTTGTCGATCTCGGCATAGGCGTCGATGAGGGGGTCGCTGAACTCGAGCGGATGGGAGGTGGTGAAGCGGATGCGTGCGAGATCGTCGATCTCGGCCAGATAGCGGATCAGCCGCGCCAGATCGGCCGTCTCGCTGCCGCCCATGGCGCCGCGATAGGCGTTCACGTTCTGCCCGAGCAGGGTGATTTCGCGCACGCCCTGATCGGCCAGCGCCAGGCATTCGGCCAGCACGTCATCGAACGGCCGGCTGACTTCCTGCCCGCGCGTGTAGGGCACCACACAGAAACTGCAGAACTTGCTGCAGCCTTCCATGATCGACACGAACGCCACCGGCCCCCGGGCCTGCGGTTCGGGCAGGCGGTCGAATTTCTCGATCTCGGGGAAGGACACATCCACCCGCGCCGTGCGCTCGCGCCGGACCCCATCGATCATCTCCGGCAGACGATGGATGGTCTGCGGACCGAACACCAGATCGACGTAAGGCGCCCGGCGCAGCAGGCTTTCGCCCTCCTGGCTCGCCACGCAGCCGCCGACACCGATCAGCAAGTCGGGACGCGCCTGCTTCCATTCCCGCCAGCGACCCAGTTGCGAGAAGACCTTCTCCTGCGCCTTCTCCCGCACGCTGCAGGTGTTGAGCAGCAGGACGTCGGCTTCCTCGGGGCGATCCGTGGGCACGAGCCCGTGCGATGCGGCCAGCAGGTCCGCCATGCGCGCCGAATCGTAGCTGTTCATCTGACAGCCCCAAGTCTGGATATAGAGTTTGCCCATGGCCTGCCTGATTCGATCCCCTGCATCAAACGGCGCATTTTACACCGAAGCGCCCTCGTCCAGCCGCGCCATCAGCTCCAGCACTTCCGCAGTCTTGCCTTGCATCAGCGCCGCATCGCCGCGCGATTCCACATTGAGCCGCACCACGGGCTCGGTGTTGGAAGGCCGCACGTTGAAGCGCCAGTCGCCGAAATCCAGGCCCAGGCCATCGGTACGGTCCACCGCCCGGGCCTGTGCGGCATAGTGCCGTTCCACACCGGCCAGCACCTCGGCCGGATGTTGCAGGGTGCGGTTGATCTCGCCGCTGGCCGGGTAACGCGCCATGCGCTCGCCCACCAGATCGGCCAGACTGCGGCCGGTCTTGCAGAGCATCTCGGCCACCAGCAGCCAGGGCACCATGCCGCTGTCGCAGTAGGCGAAATCGCGGAAGTAATGATGCGCGCTCATCTCGCCCCCGTAGACGGCGTCTTCCTTGCGCATGCGGGCCTTGATGAATGCGTGGCCGGCCTTGCTCAGCACCGGCACACCGCCGGCCGCCTCGACCATTTCCACCGTATTCCAGACCATGCGCGGATCGTAGACGATGCGGGCGCCGGGGTTCTTTTCGGCAAAGGCGCGCCCCAGCAGGCCGACGATGTAATAGCCCTCGATGAAGCCCCCCGCGCCGTCGAACAGGAAGCAGCGATCGAAGTCGCCGTCCCAGGCGATCCCCAGGTCGGCCTGGTGCTCACGCACGGCGCGCGCCGTGACCGCCTGGTTTTCCGGCAGGATGGGGTTGGGCACGCCGTTCGGAAAGCGGCCGTCCGGTTCGTGATTGAGCCGGATCACCTCGAACGGCAGATGGGCCGCCAAGGCGTCGAAAACCGGGCCGGCACAGCCATTGCCCGCGTTGACCACGAGCCGCAGGGGCTTGAGCGCGGCGCGATCGATGAAGCGCAGCAGATGCTCGACGTAGGCCGCGCGAACCGCCAGCGGCCGGGTCGTTCCCGGAGTCGCGGCGGCCACGAAGCGGTCGGCCTCGGCCAGTGCCTGGATTTCCGGCAGCCCGCTGTCCCCGCTCAGGGGTCGCGCGTCTTCCCGCACGAACTTGAGGCCGTTGTAGTCGGGCGGATTGTGGCTGGCGGTAACCATGATGCCGCCGTCCAGCTTTTCGTGGAAGGTCGCGAAATAGACCTCCTCGGTGCCGCACAGCCCGATGTCGTAACAGTCGACGCCCTGCGCCATCAGCCCGTCCATGAGCGCCTGGGCGAGCGCCGGACTGGAGAGGCGCATGTCCTGGCCCACCGCCACGCGGCGCGGCTTGACGTAGTCGGCATAGGCGCGGCCGATGCGATAGGCGATCGCCTCGTTGAGCTGATCGGGCATCCGCCCACGCACGTCGTAGGCCTTGAAACAGGTGAGCGGTGCTGTCACGTCGATTCCTCGCCGGCTGGGGTAGAAGCGGTCTCGTCGCGACGGCCGTAGCGGTCCTCGTAACGGACGATATCGTCCTCGCCCAGATAGCTCCCGGTCTGCACCTCGATCAGGTCGAGCGGGATCTTGCCAGGATTTTCCAGGCGATGGGCGGTGCCGAGCGGGATGTAGGTCGATTCATCCTCGCCCAGCAAAAAGCTGTCCTCGCCGCGCACCACGCGCGCGGTTCCCTTGACCACGATCCAGTGCTCGGCGCGATGATGGTGCATCTGCAGCGACAGCGTGGCGCCCGGATGGACGCGGATGTGCTTGACCTGGAAACGTTCCCCGCTGCCGATGCCTTCATACCAGCCCCAGGGACGGTAGACGCGCCGGTGCGCCAGCGCCTCATCGCGCCGCGCCGCCTTCAGCCGGGCCACGATGGCCTTCACATCCTGAGCCTGGCTCTTGTGCGCCACCAGCACGGCATCGGCCGTCTCCACGATCACGTGGTCGCTGACCCCGACCACCGCCACCAGCCGGCTCTCGGCCCGCACATAGCTGCCGGTGACGTTCTGCAGCAGGACGTCCCCCAGCACGACGTTCCCGGCGACATCCGTGGTGCCCGCCGCCTGCAGCGCCGCCCAGGAACCGACATCGCTCCAGCCGGCATCGAGCGGAACGACGACCGCCCGGTCGGTCCTTTCCATCACGGCATAGTCCAGCGAGTCCTCGCGGCAGGCGAGGAAGGGCGCCGCATCCAGTCGCGTGAAGTCGAGATCGCGTCGCGCTCCGGCCAGGGCGGCGCGAGCGGCGTCCAGAATATCCGGCGCATGTTGCGCCAATGCGTCGATCACGCTCCGGGCCTGAAACAGGAACATGCCGCTGTTCCAGAAATGGCCGCCCTGGCGCACATAGGCCTCGGCGCGCTCGAGATCGGGCTTCTCGACGAATGCGGCGACCGGCCGCCAGCCCACGTCGGCATCGACCCCGGCCTCCCCGGCACGGATGTAGCCATAGCCGGTTTCGGGCGCCGTGGGCACGATGCCGAAGGTGACCAGGTGACCCTGCTGTGCGGCGGCGCGTGCCGGCCCGAGCGCGTCACGGAAACGCTCGGGATCGAGAATGAGGTGATCCGCCGGCAGGACCAGCAGCAGCGCCTCGGGGTCGCGCCCGGCCACGTCGAGCGCCGCGATCGCGACGGCCGGGGCGGTGTTGCGGCCGGCCGGCTCGAGCAGGATGTTCGCCGGCTCGCGACCGATCTGACGCAACTGTTCGGCGACCAGAAAGCGGTGCTGCTCATTGCAGACGATCAGGGGGGCGGCGAGTTCCGGAACGCCGTTCAGACGCAGCAGCGTCTCCTGCAGCAGCGTCTGCTCCGAGCACAGGGGCAGGCACTGCTTGGGCAACTGCTCGCGCGAGAGCGGCCACAGCCGGGTCCCCGACCCACCCGAGAGCACGATCGGCACCATCCGCATGAGCGCTTGTCGAGGGGAAGGCGTCGACAGCGCAGGGGCAGGATTCATAGGGCGATGCTCCGACAAGGTCAACGGACGCTCAAGCCAAACTGTCGGCGCAGCAGCCGGTCGCGCCAGGCCACCGGCAACCGGGCCAGCAGCGGCATGAGCCCGCTGCCGTTGCCGATGCGCACCACGGGTCGGGGACGAGGCGCCGTTGCCGCCCGATAGGCACGCGCCGCAAAGCGCTCGGCCGGGGTGGCGCGGCGCTGCGAGGCCCGCGCCCGGCCATAGATCGCCGCGCGGCAAAAATCATAGCGCGAATCGGCCCGCAGCACGCGGTCGACCGCCTCGCTCGCGTGCTCGCCGAAACGCGAGCGGATCGCTCCCGGCTGGATGGTGACCACATGGATGCCGAAGGGGCCGAGTTCCATGCGCAGCGCATCCGACAGGCTGTGCAGCGCCGCTTTCGTCGCGCAATACGCGCCGGCGAACGGCGTGGTGAGCACGCCCGACACACTGCCGATGTTGACGATGCGCGCGCCGTCGCTCATCCGCGGCACGGCGTCCCGCGCCATCTGCACGGGGGCGAAGACATTGGTCGCGAACTGGCGCTCGAGTTCGCCGTCCGGCATCTCGGCCACCGGACCCATGGCGCCATAGCCCGCGTTGTTGATCAGAATGTCGAGATGATCGGCCTGTGCATCGAAGGCGGACCAGAAGGCGGTGCGGCTCGCCGCGTCGGTCAGCTCCAGCGGCAGCGCGGTGAGGCCCAGATCCGCCAGGCGAGCCACGTCCGCGGGCCGCCGGGCCGTCGCGATGACCCGGTGGCCATGTCGCTGGAACGCCTGCGCCAGGGCGAGCCCGATCCCGCTGGAACAACCGGTGATGACCACCACGAGCGGATAACGCAACGTCATCGATTCCTACCCTCCCTGGGCTTCAAGGGCCGGCGCGTCCAGCGCCGGCGCGGCTGAAAGCAACGGTCGCAGATAGCGGCCGGTATGTGAGGCGGCCACCTCGGCCACGGCCTCCGGCGTTCCCGCCGCGATCAGCTCGCCGCCACCGTTGCCGCCCTCCGGCCCCATGTCCAGCAGCCAGTCGGCGGTCTTGATGACGTCGAGGTTGTGCTCGATCACGATCACCGTGTTGCCGTGCGCGCACAGTCGCTGCAGCACGACCAGCAGTTGCTCGATGTCGTAGAAGTGTAGTCCGGTGGTCGGCTCATCCAGAACGTAGAGCGTGCGGCCCGTATCGCGTTTGGACAGCTCGCGCGCGAGCTTCACCCGCTGCGCTTCGCCGCCCGACAAGGTCGTCGCGCTCTGCCCGAGGCGGACATAGCCCAGCCCGACGTCCATGAGGGTTTGGAGCTTGCGGGCGATGGTCGGCACCGGCGCGAAAAAGGCCAGCGCGTCCTCCACGGTCAGCTCCAGCACCTCGTGGATGTTGCGGCCCTTGTAGGCGACCTCGAGCGTCTCGCGGTTGTAGCGCTGGCCCTTGCAGACATCGCAGGCCACATAGACGTCGGGCAGGAAGTTCATTTCCACCCGGATCACGCCGTCGCCCTGACAGGCCTCGCAGCGCCCGCCCTTGACGTTGAAGCTGAAACGGCCGGGCCCGTAGCCGCGGCTGCGGGCTTCCGGGGTGCCGGCGAACAGCTCGCGGATCGGCGTGAAGAGCCCGGTGTAAGTCGCCGGATTGGAGCGCGGCGTGCGACCGATGGGGCTCTGGTCGATGTCGATGACGTGATCGAAGTGATCCAGTCCCTCGATGGCGGCGAAGGGCGCGGGCTCGGCCGCGGCGCCGTGCAGCCGGCGCGCAGCCGCAGCATGCAGCGTGTCGTTGATGAGCGTGGACTTGCCCGAACCGGACACGCCGGTCACGCAGGTGAACAGGCCGACCGGGATCTGGACGGTGACGTTCTTGAGATTGTGGCCACGTGCCCCGCGCAGGATCAGCCAGCGCTCCGGATCGGGCGCGCGCCGCGGCCGGGGCACCGCAATGGCGCGCCGGCCGCTCAGATATTGCCCGGTCAGGGATTCCGGGTGCGCCGCGATCTCGGCCGGCGTCCCCTGCGCCACCACGCGCCCGCCATGCACGCCGGCGCCGGGCCCCATGTCCACCACATGATCGGCCGTGAGGATGGCGTCGTGGTCGTGTTCCACCACGATCACGGTATTGCCCAGATCGCGCAGATAGGTCAGCGTCCGGAGCAGGCGATCGTTGTCGCGCTGATGCAGGCCGATGGACGGCTCGTCGAGCACGTACATCACGCCCACCAGTCCCGCGCCGATCTGACTCGCCAGGCGGATGCGCTGGGCCTCGCCGCCCGAGAGCGTCTCGGCGCTGCGATCCAGGCTCAAATACTCCAGCCCCACGTTGACCAGGAAATCCAGCCGCTGGACGATTTCCTTGCAGATGCGCTGGGCGATCTCGCCGCGCCGTCCCGGCAGCGCGAGCCGGGCGAAGAATGCCTGCGCCTGACTCACCGACCAGGCCGTCAGCACCGGCAGCGCGATGTCCTCGATGAACACATGGCGCGCGGTGCGGTTGAGCCGCGCGCCGCCACAGTCCGGACAGGGGCGCGTGCTGATGAACCGGGCCAGTTCCTCGCGGATGAGGTTGGAATCGGTCTCGCGGTAGCGGCGCTCGAGGTTGGGGATGATGCCCTCGAAGACATGCCGGCGGATCAGTTCGCCGCCGCGCTCGGACAGGTAGCGGAACTCGATCTTGCGCTCGCCGCTGCCGCGCAGGATGACCTCGCGGGTCGCCTCCGGCAATTCCGCGAAAGGCGTTTCGACATCGAAGCCATAGGCCGCGGCCAGCGACTGGATCATCTGGAAATAATAGGCCGTGCGCCGATCCCAGCCGCGCACGGCGCCGCCGGCCAGGCTGAGTTCCGGATGGGCCACCACGCGCGCCGGATCGAAGAACTGCTGGACGCCGAGCCCGTCGCACGCCGGGCACGCGCCGGCGGGATTGTTGAACGAGAACTGGCGCGGTTCGAGTTCCTGCACGCTGTAGCCGCAATGCGGGCAGGCCAGCCGCGCCGAGAACAGCAGCTCGCCGCGCTCCGCTTCATCCATGAAGGCCAGCATCGCCAGCCCATCCCCGAGACGCAGCGCCGTCTCCAGGCTTTCGGCCAGCCGCTGGCGGGCATCGGGGCGCACCCGCAGCCGATCCACCACGGCCTCGATGCGATGCTTGCGTTTTGGATCGAGCACCGGCAGCGCCTCCAGCTCGCACACCGCGCCATCCACACGCGCCCGGACCAGCCCCTGATTGCGCAGATCGACGAAGACCTGGCTGTGCTCGCCCTTGCGATCCTGCACCAGGGGCGCGAGGATCATGATCCGCAGTTCCTCGGGCTGCGCCAGCACCTGATCGACCATCTGGCTGACGGTCTGCGCGGCGAGCGCCACGTCGTGCTCCGGGCAGCGCGCAATCCCGGCCCGCGCGTAGAGCAGGCGCAGGTAGTCGTAGATCTCGGTGACCGTGCCGACCGTGGAGCGGGGGTTGTGCGAGGTCGACTTCTGTTCGATGGAAATCGCCGGGGACAGGCCCTCGATGTGGTCGACGTCGGGCTTGTCCATCAACGACAGGAACTGGCGCGCATAGGCCGAGAGCGATTCGACATAGCGCCGCTGCCCTTCGGCGTAGAGCGTGTCGAAGGCGAGCGAGGATTTGCCGGAACCGGACAGGCCCGTGATGCAGATCAGCCGGTCGCGCGGCAGATCGAGATCCACGTTCTTGAGATTGTGGGTTCGGGCGCCCCGAATCCGGATCGATTGCATAGGCTCACCGCTGGGAATCCGACCTGCTACTATAACCACCCTCAATGACCCCGGGCAAAGGAGCCTCCACCTTGCCTTCCGCTGCCGCCACCATCGAGCGCATGAATCCCGCCGAGCGAGCCGCCAGTGTGCAGATCGCCGGCCTCTATGCACTGCGCATGCTGGGCTTGTTCATGGTCCTGCCGGTGCTGGCGCTCTATGCCCGCGACCTGCCCGGGGCGACGCCGTTCAAGCTCGGGCTCGCGCTGGGCATCTACGGACTCACCCAGGCCCTGCTGCAAATCCCCTTCGGCAGTCTTTCCGACCGCTTCGGGCGCAAGCCCATGCTGCTGATCGGCCTTGCCCTGTTCGGCGTCGGCAGCCTGATCGCGGCGCTGGGCCCGGGGATCGAGGCGATCATCCTCGGGCGCGCGCTGCAGGGCGCCGGCGCCATCTCGGCCGTACTGAGCGCCCTGCTCGCCGACCTCACCCGCCCTGAGCAACGCACCAAGGCCATGGCCATCGTCGGCGTCACCATCGGCACGTCCTTTTCGCTGTCGATGTTCCTCGGGCCGGTACTGGACCGGGCGATGGGCGTGCAGGGCATCTTCCTGCTCACGGCCGCGCTCACGGCTGTGGCGCTGCTCGTGGTCTGGCGCCTGCCGACGCCGCCCGGCACCGACGCCCAGCACCTCCCGGCCGCGAACTGGAACCACCTGGCCGATCCCCTCCTCTGGCGGCTGAATCTGGGCGTGTTCCTGCTGCATCTGATCCTGACCGCCAGCTTCGTCGCCATCCCGGCCCTGCTGAAGGATCAGATGGGTCTGCATCAGGGCGATCACTGGAAGGTCTATCTACCGGTGATGCTGATGGCCTTCATCGCCATGGCGCCCCTGGTGATGCGCAGCAGCCGCGGCGCAACCGGCCCCGTCTTTCTGGCCAGCATCGCCCTGGTGGGCGGCGCCCAGTTCGGCCTGCTCTGGGCCCCGCACCACTGGATCGTCCTGCTCCTGATGCTGTGGCTGTTCTTTACCGGCTTCAACGTGCTGGAAGCCTCACAGCCGGCGCTCGTCTCGCAGGCCGCGCCGGTCCAGGCCAAGGGCGCGGCCTTGGGGGTATACGCCACGGCGCAGTTCCTGGGTGCCTTCAGCGGCGGCATCCTGGGCGGCGTGCTGGTCAGCCGCTGGGGCGCGGCGAGCCTGTTCGAACTGCACGCCGCGCTCTGCCTGCTCTGGCTGACGCTGAGCTGGCCCCTGCGCCGCCTGTCGATGCAGGGTGGCCGCGGCAGGATCGCGGAGCGGGCGCTGGAAACCTGAGGCGACCTCCCGCCGGAAGCCGGCGCCGACGGTGCTAAGATAGCCGGATTGCGTCGGCACCACGCGACACCATCGTCCGGAGGGGAATTCAATGTCCAAGGGTTCGGTCAACAAGGTCATCCTCATCGGCAATCTCGGCGCCGACCCGGAAGTGCGCAGCACCACCAGCGGATCGAAGGTCGCCTCTCTGCGCATCGCAACCTCGGAAACCTGGAACGACCGCCAGACCGGGGAGCGCACCGAGCGCACCGAATGGCATCGCGTCACGCTCTACGGCCGGCTCGGGGAAATCGCGGAGCAATATCTGCGCAAGGGCGCCAAGGTCTATCTGGAAGGCCGGCTGCAGACGCGCAAATGGCAGGACAAGGACGGCAACGACCGCTACACCACCGAGATCGTGGCGAACGAGATGCAGATGCTCGACGGCCGCTCCGAAGGCGGCGCCCGCGGTACCGGCGGCTCTGTCGATGACGGTGGAGACTGGGGCGGGACCGCCGGTCGCACGGCGCCCAGCCAGCCGCGGCGCCCGGCCCATGACGACTGGGACCCGCCGAGCACCGCGGGATCATCCGGCGGCGCCCTGACCGGCGACATCGACGACGACATCCCGTTCTGATCGAGCCGCAGGGCGCTCAGGGCGAAAAGCCCCGCCGCGCCGGGATCTCGATGTCGGCCCGGTCGCGCACGCCAAGATCGATGGTTTGCGTGCTCGCTTCGGGAGCGAACTGCCAAGGCAGGGGCAGATTGTCGGGTGATGCCTCGATCACATGGGCGCCGGTGGCCACTGACGGGAAAACGAACCGTCCCTGCGCGTCGGTCTGCGCATTGAATCGCCCGTCCAGCAGGATGCCGACGTTCGGCACCACCGGCTCCCCGGCATTGCGACGCCCATCCTCGTTCTCGTCCAGGAAGACCGTTCCCCGCACGAGGCCGGCGGGGCTGCCCGGCATCCCACCCAGCACGCCGTTGCGACGGCCTGCCCGCTGGCTGTAGCGCAGCGTCAGGAAAAGACTCTCGTTCTCCGAGGTGAAGCGGCGCGCCTCGGGATCGGGAAAAGGCTGGAGCACGAAGGGATTGTCCCGTCTGGCCGTGCTTCTGTTGTAGGTCGCAAGCAGCTGCCAGTGCGAACCGATCTCCCAGTTCACGCCAAGGTTGGCGAACAATCCGCTCTCGGCATCGGGTCCCGTGCCGATGTCGCCGCGGACGGATCCGTCGAGACTGATCCGGGCCGCAAGCTCCCGCGAGCCGAACAGGACCGCTTCGATGGCCCGGCTGGTCGCGCCATCCTGGGCATCGCTTGCGGCACGCTCGGTCGTCCGGTAGTTCAACGTCGTCGACAGCACCCCGAGATTCGTGCCGGGAAAGTCCTGATTGAGGCCGACCTGCCAGGTCATCTGGTCGTCGCTGTCGGCTGCCTGATCGAACTGGACCCTCGAAATGCCGAGCGCCGTCCGCTGATCGGCGAATGCCGACACCCGATGCGCCTGGCGAGACCCGGCCCGGACGGTCGCCGATCCACCGACCCCGGTAGCGCTGCTCGCCTGGTAGCGCACACTTCCCGACCCGTACACGCTGTCGTCTTCGGGAACCGTCACCGGCCGCAGGTAGTCCACCGAGCCGCCCCAGCTCCAACGCATCTTCTGGTGACCGATACGGTAGTAACCGCCATCGGCATCGCTGTTCATGAGTTCCCCGCCCCAACTGAGACCGGGGTCGAAGTGATAGGCACCGAAGTCATGCTGGTACCGTCCCTGCCGTGTGCTCAGATCGACCCATCCGCCCTGCGCCGACGCCGGAGACGCCTCGAATTCCGGGTTATCCATCGCCCCGGAACCGTAGTCCGTGGACAGCAGATTCATCTGCACCCGGGACGACCCGAATTGCCACGCGCTGCCTGCAAAAAACGACTGGGCATCCGCACCGTCGGGCGCCTCGTCACCGGCCGCACGATCCCGGTTGGCGAGATACGCCACGGCGACCTCCGCGCGCTCGCTCAGCTTGAGGTCGGCGGCGAGCGCATCCGTCCGCCCCGTCCCTGCATCGAATCCCGACAGCCGCCCGGACTGATACTGCCCGGGGGTTCCGGTCGCCGCCATCAGTTGCGCCGCGCCCGCGCGATTCCATTCGCTGATGACGCCGAAAACCGGAGCGGCGGGAAGAAAAAAGCGCGTCTGGGCACGCTGGAGCGCCGTCAGAGGCGTATTGACGACACCGATTCCGTTGTCGAGCTGCCAGCCGCCATCGAGATTGAGGCCCCGTTGCCAAAGCGTCCCCACCGGCTCCACCGCATCTGAAACGAACGACTTGTAGAGGCCGCCGAGCAGCGAGTAGCTGCCCCACTCGAGGGTTTCCCAGTAGCCGCTTGCCGAAAGACCATATTCGGTCTGACGGCGGCCATCGATCGCGGTCGAACCCGCGTTCGCGTCCAGCGACAACGCGCGCGGCAGCCCCTGATCATCGTAGGCCGCTTCGGCATCCTCGGGAAATCCGTCGGGACTTCCCGATTGCAGGACCCGGTCCACATAGGCTGCGTCGTGACGCGCCACCATCGGCGCCACCCCCTCGGCGGCCTGGTCGGGCGAGCCGTCGCTGGTCGCGCCATCGGCGGACGGGGTGAGCAGTTGCGCCGCCAGCGCCAAGCCGAGAACCCGGGGAACGGCGGCATCCACGGCGCGTCACTCGTCGATGCGCTGGTCGATTTTCAGGGACTCGCCCGCCCATTCCAGCCGACCCGAAAGTTTCACGGGATAGGCGATCACCGGCGCAGCCTCTCCACCGGGAACATCCGGAACGAGGACGATCGTCCGTGTCTGACCTGGCAGGACCGGGAAATTCTGGGGAACCAGAACGAGCTCGCGGCCCTGTGCGTCGCGACCTGAGACGAAGCCTTCCAGACGCGTGGTGCCGGTGCCCCGATTGGTGACCGTCACGCTCGGCAGTCGGCGCCCTTCGGTGGTGGAGGTACCGATCCTTTCGAGGTCCAGACGGGGGGCGATGCCGCCGACCGTGACGTAGACGATGACCGCGATGCGGCCCGACACGGGCACCGCGAGATTGCCCACGGCCTCGGGAGCGCCCTCGAACAGCAGCGCAAAACGGCATTCCTGGATCGGTGCGTCCGATGGTACGGCAACCTCGAAGCGGAATCGCTTGCGCGCACTGCTGCCGAGCGTCAGTTCGCGCGCCTCGATCGCCACCCATGGCCGGCAACTGCCCTCCGCGAGGGCATTGTCGAACAGCAGACTGCCGTCGCTGCCGTAGCGCCACTCGGCGGTCTGGACGGACAGGGGTGACGGCGCCGTGGAGACATTGTTGATCTCCACCACCTGGCGCAAGGTCTTTCCGGGTTCGGCGCGCAACTCGACCGCGGCGGCGACACGAGCACCGAGAACCCACCCGCGTCCGCCGTCCCCGCAGCCAGCAGCAGACACAGGGCCATCCAGACGCCGACGCGCGTCCACGGCGATCTGGCAGCGCCATGGCGACCAAAAGCGCTTCGAGCCGTGGCCGAAGCATCGGTATGGGCATGCCTGGGCGAACCGCCATCCGCGCTCACCCGCTGCCGTCGCGCCTGCCATCGGCGTCCCCTTCGAACCGTCAGGTCGTGCGTCACTCGTCCACCTCGATAAAGAACCGGAACTGGAGTCGCTCCTGCCGGGTCAGGCGCGTCCCGTCCGTGGTCAGCTTCAGGCTCAGGGTGTCTTCCAGGTGGTCGGTGCGTATCCGCCCGGCGTAGATCAGCGCGCGCTCCCCGGATTGCACGCGGCCGGGCTGCAAGACACCGCGCGTGGTCCAGGTGGCGGATACCGGCCCCTCGGGCCGCTCCGGAAGCGTCATGAATACCCGCCCGCTGCGCTCCAGCCACGGCGCCACCTGCAGACGCACCAGGACGGTCACCTGTCCGGTCACGCGATTACCCCCTCCGCGCACCGGAGCCACCGACTCCCACTGCATGGCGGGACGCGGATCGAGCACCTGGCTCGCACTGTCGTCCACGGGATAGACGGCGGCATGGACACTCCCGGCGATCGCCGGGCCGGCGAGCAAGACCCCGGCGATCCGCCCCCAGCGCCTCATGGGGCGGCCAATGTGTACACGACGCGGCCGGTATAGCTGCCGGCCGGAACGATCTGGTCGTTCAGATAGAAGAAGGTGAGGCAGCTCTCCCGCCAGGTGTTGCGCTGAAAGTTGGCCAGGAACTGCGTGCTGCCGGCCACGAAGGTGCCGGCCGGAATCGGCTGCGCCGCGCTACCGTCGCCATTGCCGCTGCTGGTCCAGCGAATCTGGGCGAAAGAGATGCTGTCGGATGCCGCCGACGTCAACGCGGCAGGTACCTGGACGGACAGGACCGCCGAATAACTTGCGTTCGTGGGGCGGCGCACGAATCCTCCGATGTAGATCTGGGCGGGAGGAGTGCAAAACGTGAAGCCGTCATAGAAGCTCGCGGCCTGGGTGCTGTTGCTGCTCATCGACTGGTCCGCCCCGTTCCCCAGCACGGCGGCCGGCACGCTCAGCGACACCCGATTCACCGTCCCGTTGTCGAGCGGCGTTCCACCCGAACCATAGAATCCCGAGAACGACCCATTGCCCACCTGAAGGTAGACGGCCGTCGGTCCCGGGCTGATGTCGATGATGAAGGCATGGGCCGGCAAGGTGGTTGCGACCATGCCGACCACGGCCAGATGGGCCGGCAGGCCCGATGCAAGCCGCCGGCAGACCGCGGCGCGCCGCGCCGCAGGTCGCTCGGGAAAGGGCTGCGCCCGGGCCGCCGCGCTGATGTCATCGCAGCGCGGCGGCCGGGCATCGGACCGTCTGCGCCTCACGGCATGGCGGCGGTGTAGGTCACCCGGCCGTTACGCGTGTTGACACCGCCGTAGGTGCCCGCAGCCGCGCCGGCCGTGTTCAGATAACTGAAGGTCCAGGTCGAATGCAGGTTGGTTACCTTGGTGCCCACGTTCGGCGCCGGCGTCACCGAGGGCGAGCCCGTGTCCGCCAGCGTGGGATGCGCGAGCGTCCCGCTGACCGGCGCGACGGCGGTCGAGATTTCGGACCAGGAGATGGTATCGGCGCCACCGTTGTTCAGGGCGCCGAGCGTGGTCGAGGACAGCGTGATGCCGCCGTTGTTGCCGAACAGTCGCGCGGTGACCGCGCCTCCGGTGAGGTTGCCGCCGGTGCCGGCGATGGGCGTCGTGGCATTGATCACTTCGGCCGCCGTGGGCGCAAAATCGATCTTGTCGACGGTGGTCACGTCGGCGCCGAAATTCCCCGTCCCCACCTGCAGGAAAAGGACCCGCGGGATCGTGATCTGGAAATCGAGCTTGGCGGATGCCGATCCCGCGCCGTTCACGATGTCGGACTCGGCAACGGCAACATTGGGCAGCGCAGCCAAGGCCATGAGGGGCAAAAACAACGGGCGGAAATTGAAAGTGCGCATGATGCATTCCTGTTTTGTTATTGGATAGACGCAAGCAGATCGTCGCCGGCCCCTGAAAACCCGGGCGATGAGACCAATCTGCATACCACTTATCGGTCGCGTCAATGCATTCTTGAGCGATGATCAACACCGATCGTCGACGGCCGTGCCAACGGTACCACCGGGGCCCGCGACACGGCCGACGCGCCGGCAGTTGCCCGCAGTTGCCGGCGAATGAGGGACCACGACCGATGAACCCCGCCACCTTTCGACACGATCCTGCCGCGGGCCGCTCATTCGGGGCTGGCCCGGCGCAGCGCCCTTTTCTTGGAGGCCGTCAATGAACGTCGTACTGGGCTGCATCCTGGCCTATGTGCTTGCGCAACTGGCCATTGCGGCCTGGTTCGCCCGGCGCGTGCGCAGTGAAACCGATTACCTCCTGGCGGGCCGCAGCCTCGGGCCCTGGCTCGGCACCTTCAGCGTGTTCGCCACCTGGTACGGGGCGGAGACCTGCATCGGCGCGGCCGGGGAAGCCTACGCCTCGGGCGTCTCGGGCGTGCTGGCCGACCCTTTCGGCTACACGCTCGGCATGGTGGCATTCGGCCTGTTCTTCGCGGCCGGACTCTGGCGGCGCAGGCTGATCACGCTCGCCGACCTGTTCCGCGCGCGTTGGGGCGGCGGCGTCGAACGGCTGGCCGCGCTGATCATGATCCCCTCCTCGGTGATGTGGGCGGCAGCCCAGATCCGCGCCTTCGGCCAGATCCTGGCCTCGGTCAGCGAGGTGGGTCTGCTGATGGCCATCACGCTCGCGGCGCTGGTGGTGATCCTCTACACGGCCATTGGCGGCATGTGGGCCGATGCGGTCACCGACCTGGTGCAGGGGCTGGTGCTGATCGCCGGCATCGTGGTGCTGTTCGGCGTCTTCGTCGCCCTGGGCGGCATGGCGCAACTGGCGGCGCAGCCGATCGCGCGGCTGGATCCGGTCCATGGCCGCAGCACCCTCGACACGCTGGAAACGCTGGCGATCCCCATCTTCTCCACCATCGCCGCGCAGGAACTGGCGTCGCGCGCGCTGTCGATGCGCGGCGCCCGGCTCGCGGCGCGCGCCACGGTCGGCGCCGGGGCACTGTATCTGCTGCTGGGGCTGTTGCCGATGATGGTCGGCCTGGGGGCGGGCGCTTTCATCGGGCCGGACCGCGAGTCCGAGCAGGTGCTGTCCCTGTTCGCGCAACAGTACCTGCCGATGCCGCTCTACATCCTGTTTCTGGGCGCCCTGGTCTCGGCCATCCTCTCGACCCTGTCCGGTGCCCTGCTCGTGGCCGGATCGCTGTTCGCCCACAACGTGGTGGCACCGTTGTTCCCGCGCCTGCCGGAGAACGGCCGGGTACGCCTGGATCGCGCCGCCGTGGTGCTGTTCGGCGTCCTTGCCTACGCCATCGCGCTGGCCAGCGACAGCATCTATGCGCTGGTGCAGGAATCCTCGGCTCTGGGCACGGCGGGCATCCTCGTGCTGCTGGTCTTCGGGCTGTGGCTGCCGCGCGTGGGCGGGAGGCCGAGCGCCTACGCCGCGCTGATCGTCGGCACGCTGGGCTATCTGATCGGGGCCCATGTGCTGGAACTCGAGGCACCCTACCTGCTGTCATTGGGTCTGGCGCTGGCAGCCTATCTGGTGGCCGTCCCCGTTTCAGGTCAGCCGCGGACGGGGCCGGTCGGGGATCATCCCGACTGACGCGGCCTCCCAAAAAGCCCCGCGCGAGCGGGGCGATGGCGACCACAGGACGCCTCGGGTCCGGTCGTCAGGTGTCGAGCAGGCTGCGCAGCATCCAGGCCGTCTTTTCATGCACCTGGATGCGCTGGGTAAGCAGATCCGCCGTGGCCTCGTCACCCGCCGCATCCACTGCCGGAAACAGCGCTCGCGCGGTCCGCACCACCGCTTCCTGGCCTTCGACCAGGAGCCTGATCATCTCCGGCGCCTTGGGCACGCCGCCGGTCTCCTCGATGCTGCCAAGCTCGGCAAAGGCCTTGTAGGTGCCCGGCGCCGGAAAGCCGAGGGAACGGATGCGTTCGGCAATCTGGTCGACCGCCAGCGCGAGTTCGGTGTACTGCGTCTCGAACATGAGGTGCAGGGTCTGAAACATGGGGCCGGTCACGTTCCAGTGAAAATTGTGTGTCTTGAGGTACAGCGTGTAGGTATCGGCAAGCAGTCGGGACAGTCCGTGCGCGATACCGGCGCGCTCGGATTCCGGGATTCCAATGTCGATCTTCATCAGAGGCTCCTTGTCTTCGGGTTACAGCGATTCCTGGAGGCGCATCGCACGCGACCGAACCTCCCGCGTCGCGACCGCCCTGCGCGCACGCGGCGGGCGCCACGGCAACGATCCGCCCCGGTTGCCGGTCACGGATCGAGTTGCACCCGCCCGTTGACGCGCACCACCAGCGCCGTGGTGCCCGATGCGGTCTCGAGCGGAACGGCATCCTGCTTGGCGGCGCTCATCATGCGCATGGCCGACCGGTAGGGTACGGACTCGGGCCCGCCGTCGATCTGGAGATCCACGACCCGGAACCCGGGCGCGTTCAAGGCCTGCTGCGCGAGACGGGCACGCTGGCGAAAGGCGCCGATCGCCGATTGCGTCAGGGCATCCTCGACCTCCTGGCGGCGTTTGGGCGAGACCGTGAAATCGATGGCTTGCACCACGAGGCCATCGGCCTGCAGTTCGCCGATGAGTTTCCCGAGGCGATCGAAGTCGGCACTCTCGGCCGCGATCTGTGCCTGCCCTCGCCAGGCGACGAACCGACCCTTCTCGTCCGTCTCCGGAAGCGTCTGATAGCCCTGGCTGCGCAGGCCGACATCGGCGAAGGCGCGCGCCTGGGCCAGCGCCTGAGCCACGCGGCGATTCAGCAGTTGCCCGAGACGCGCCGGATCCCGATCCCTGAGCTCGAGCGCGAGGACGGCCCGCATCCAGTCGTTGGGCACCTCCTCCCGCGCCTCGCCGGTGAGGCTGATCAGGTTGTAATGCAGCTCATCGGCGCCGGCCGTCGACAGCACCAGACATCCGGCCAGCAGCCCGGCGCCGAACAGCCGCCGCACCGTGTTCCCATCAGGCATGCTCGCTCCCCGGCCCGGTCGGCCCTTCGTGTTCCCGTTGCTTGATCACGCCCCACAGCGTTTCCATGCGGGCCAGATGCGCAGGATCGGGGCGCAAGCCCTCCCGCGCCAACTCACCCTCGATCCACCCGAAGCGACGCTCGAACTTGGCGTTGGCACGCCGCAGAGCGGTTTCGGCATCCAGCGCCAGGAAGCGGCTCGCTTGCGCGACGGCAAAGAGCAGATCGCCGAGTTCCTCGTCGACCCGTGCGACCGGCTCCCCGTCGGCCAGCGCTGCCTCCAGCTCGTCGAGTTCTTCCCGCACCTTGGCGAGCACGGCAGCGGTGGTGCGCCAGTCGAACCCCACCCGTGCCGCCCGCCGGCCCAGCTTCTGCGCGCGCATCAGCGCCGGCAGCGCTCTGGGAACATCGGCCAGCACGCCGCCCGACGTGCCGGCCGCCTGCCGTTCGTCGTCCTTGATCGCCTCCCACCGTGACGGGTCGTGCCCAAGGTCGGGATCGTCGAAGACATGAGGATGGCGGCGCACGAGCTTTTCCGCCACGCCGGTGGCCACCGCGCCGAAGTCGAACCAGCCACGCTCCTCGGCCAGGCGGCTGTGAAACACCACCTGGAACAGCAGGTCGCCAAGTTCGGCCCGGAGCGCTGCCGCATCGGGTTCGCCCTGCTCCAGCAAGTCGGCGACCTCGTAGCTCTCTTCCAGCAGATAGGGAATCAGCGAGCGGAAATCCTGCGCCCGATCCCAGGCGCAGCCCGCCTCGAGATCGCGCAGCCGCGCCATCACTCGCAGCAGCTCATCCATTGCCGAAATCCGGCGTCGCCAGGCGGAGTTTCTCCGCCAGATTGACGATCATGGCGGCCGTCGCGCCCCAGATGTTCCAGGGTCCGTAGGCAATGGCGTGATAGACCAGTTCCCGGCCCTGCACCATCGTCGTCCGGCGCTGGTGGTTCGCGGGGTCCAGCACGAAGGCGAGCGGCACCTCGAAGATCTCGGCGACTTCCGCCGGATCGGGCCGCAGGGGCAGCGCCGGCGGCAACAGACCCACCACCGGGGTGATGCAAAATCCGCTGACCGTCACATGCGGATCGAGATAGCCCGCGACCTGGACCCGACCAGGCGGCAGCCCCAGTTCTTCCTCGCTCTCGCGCAGCGCAGTCCGCGCCGCGTCCAGATCCTCCGGCTCGGCGCCACCGCCCGGAAAGCTGATCTGTCCGCCGTGATGGCGCAGCTGAGCGTTGCGCTGGGTCAGCAACATGCGGGGGCCTGCCGGATCCCGCACGATGGGGACCAGCACGGCGGCCGGCCGCAGACGCTCCAGCGGCACCGGCAAAAGGTCCAGCGGCAGATTGAGTTCACCGGGAAACGCGTGCAGGCAGCCCGGCGCAGGCGCCGGCACGGAATGCGCCAGGCGACTGAGGATGCGGTCGAATATCTCTTGGTCCATTGCCTTTCTGCCTGTGCCGGCGGCGCGCGTGACCCGACGGCTCCGCGGGCCGGTCAACCGGGTGGCCAGGTCATCTGGCGGCCGCCCAGGACATGCAGATGGAGGTGATACACCGTCTGTCCGCCGGCCAGGTTGCAGTTCATGATGGTCCGGTAGCCGCGCTCGGCGATACCTTCCTGGCGCGCAACCGCTTGCGCGGCAAGGGCGATCTCGCCCATCAGCGGCGCATCATCGGCCGTGAGATCGTTCAGGGTCGCGATGTGGCGCCGCGGGATCACCAGGACATGCGTCGGCGCCTGCGGGTGCAGATCCCGGAATGCGATCACCGCATCGGTCTCGTGCACGATCTGGGCGGGCAGCTCGCCCCGGACGATGCGGCAAAACAGACATTCGGCCATGCGACGTTCTCCTGATCACCTTGCCCTGGTCAAAACGATTCCGTTGCCGAGCCCGCGTCATCTTGCACGACCCGGTGACGCCCGCTGAACGCATGGGACAGCGTGCCGCTGTCGACGTAGGTCAGCTCGCCGCCCATCGGCACCCCGTGCGCAATGCGGCTGGCGCGCACCCCGGCCTGCGCCGCCTGGGTGGCCAGATAGTGGGCCGTGGCCTCGCCCTCCACCGTCGGGTTGGTGGCGAGGATCACCTCGCCCACCCCTTGGGCCAGGCGCTCGGCGAAACGATCGAGGCCCAGCTCCGCCGGCCCGATCCCGTCGAGCGGCGACAAATGGCCCATCAGGATGAAATATTTGCCGCGGTAGAACCCGGCGTTTTCGATGGCCACGACATCGGCCGGCGTCTCCACGACGCACAGCAGCGCCTCGTCGCGATGGCTGGACCGACAGATGGGACAGCGGTCGCCCTCGCAATACATGCGGCAATCGCGGCAATGATGCAGGATCTCGATGGCGTCGCGCAGCGCGCCGGCCAGCGCCATGGCGCCGTCGCGATCCTTTTCGAGCAGGTGAAACGCCATGCGCTGGGCGGATTTCGGCCCCACACCCGGCAACAGGCGCAAGGCGTCGATCAGGCGGTTCAGCGGCGGCGCAAACAGCGACATGCTCAGAAACCCGGAAAGCCGCCCGGCATTTTCAGCCCGCCGGCGAGGTTGCCCACTTTCTGGCCCAGCGCCTTCTCGAGTTTGCGCAATGCGTCGTTCATGGCACCGGCCGTCAGATCCTCGAGCAGCGCCGGGTCGCCCAGCAGCTGGGGATCGATGCGCACCCGGCTCACCTCCCGCCGTCCGTTCAGCGTGACCTGCACCATTCCGGCGCCCGCCTCGCCCACGACTTCGAGCTTGGCGAGGTTCTGCGCCGCACGCTGCATGTCGTCGGAGGCGCGACGCGCCTGCTCGAAGAGTTTGTCGAGGGGTCCGGGCATGTTCGTTCAATCTCCGTCTTTCAGACTCACCGCATCCAAAGGGCGCACCTGCTGCAACCGCGCATCGAGCCGCGTCTGCAGCGCCTGCACCACGACATCTTCGCCGATCGCGGCTTCGGCCTGTGTCTGGCGCAGGGCCTGCTCGTCCGACTCGCGCTGCGCCGGTGTCGCCAGCACCACCGCGTCATCGCCCGGACGGATCTCGAGCGTCAACTCGGGCTGACGCAGCAAGCGCCGCAGGGCATCCCGCAGGCTTTGTTCGGCCGACGGCCGCCGCACGGCGTGCTGCGCTCGCGCCAACTCCAGAACGATGCGGCCATCGGCGCGTGATTTCAAGGCGCAGTGCCGCGCCAGTTCCAGCGGTCCGCCGCGCAGCCCGAGCCGCGCAACGAGTTCCGGCCACTCCGCCGCGGCGGCATCCGCCGGAGGCGAAGCCGGCGCCGGCCCGGCCGCTTCCCTCGCAGAGGGCGGGTCACGGCCCGTCGGCGCCTCGAGCGCCGCGGCGCGCGGGGTCGGACCAGTCTGCAGCAGCGGCGCCGCCGATGGGCCGGGTGGCGCCGCAGGCTGCGCCGGCGCGGCGCTCGCAGGCGCCGCACCGGCTTCGGAAGACGGCGGACGAAAGGCATGGAGCCGCAACACCACCATCTCGAAGCCGCTCGCCGGATCGGGCGCCAGCGCGAGATCGCGTTTGCCGAGCAGGCAGATCTGGTAGTAGACCTGCACGGTCGTGGGGGAAATCGCCGCGAGCAGATCGGGGCTGACGGCTTCCTCATCCTCGGTCAACCGGCCGAAGGTCTGCGCAAAGGCGATCGCCTGCAGCCGCAGCGCCAGGGCGTCGAGCAGGCCGCTGTAATCGGGGCTGCGCTGGCGCCAGTCGACCAGCACCTGCCAGATCGCCCCGGCATCGCCGGCGGCCAGAACCCCGAGCAGGCCGTCCACCTGCAGCCGGTCGACCGTGCCCAGCATGGCATCCACTTCCGCCACCGTCAGCGTCCCGCCGGCGTAGGCGATGGCCTGATCGAGCAGGCTCAGGGCGTCACGCACACTGCCGTCGGCCGCCCGCGCCAGGGCACGCAGGGCCGGCGGCTCGAACGCCACTTGCTCGGCGGCGAGGATGGTCGCCAGATGCGCGGCGATGCGGTCGGCGCCGAGGCGGTGCAGGTTGAACTGCAGGCAGCGCGACAGCACCGTGACCGGGAGCTTCTGTGGATCCGTCGTGGCCAGCAGAAACTTCACATGCTCGGGCGGTTCCTCCAGCGTCTTGAGCAGGGCGTTGAAGGAGTGGGTCGAGAGCATGTGCACTTCGTCGATCAGGTAGATCTTGAAGCGCCCCTTGCCCGGTGCGTACTGGGCGTTGTCGAGCAAGGCGCGGGTGTCGTCCACCTTGGTGCGCGAGGCGGCGTCCACCTCGATCAGGTCCATGAAGCGGCCCTGATCGATTTCCTGACAGGCGCCGCAGCGGCCGCAGGGCTCGGCGGTGACCCCCTGCTCGCAGTTCAGGCATTTGGCGAGGATGCGCGCCAGGGTCGTCTTGCCGACGCCGCGCGTGCCGGTGAACAGGTAAGCGTGGTGCAACCGCTGCTGGGACAGGGCATTGGACAGGGCGCGGACGACGTGTTCCTGCCCCACCAGCTCGCGGAAGCTGCGTGGGCGCCATTTGCGGGCCAGTACGGTGTAGCTCATCGTCCTTCCCATGCCGGCGAGCCGAAGCTCACACCCCAAATGGGCGGCAGCCCCGGCCAGCCACACTCCGGCGCCCGAGTCCACTGCTGCCGCTGCTCCCTTCCGGATCTCACGGGGTTCACAATGTATCGTCGCGAAGGGACCAACCGGGGCCACCATGTCGAAACCGGCGGGGCGTTGCGGGGCCGACGCCGGGAGGCCGGATTATAGCAGCCGGCACCCGGCCGGCAAGGGCGCGTCAGTAACGGTCAAAGACCCGGGCGCCGTTCCGGTCGAAGATCTGCACCGCGTAATGTTCCGGATTGGGCCCTTCCATGCCCGGCGAGCCGATCGGCATGCCGGGTACGGCGAGCCCGGTCGCCGCCGGCTGCTCCTGCAACAGGCGCTTGATCGATGCGGCGGGGACGTGCCCCTCCACCACATAGCCGCCGATCTCGGCCGTGTGGCAGGACCCCAGACGCGCGGGCACCCCCAGCGCCCGCTTGCGCTCGGGCAGATCGGTGACATCGCGGGTGCTGACGGCGAAGCCTGCATCGCTCAGATGGCGTACCCAGGCCGCGCAGCAGCCGCAGCGCGCATCCTTGTAGACCGTCACGGGCGGCAACGCGGCCAGAGCGGACGAGGCCGCCGCCATGCCCAGGAACAGGAAGGCACCCTGCAGCGTGGTCTTGAATCGCATGATCACTACTCCTCGCGGACGGCCGGACGAGGACGGCCGCGCTGCGCTCGAAAGACAGGTTACAGCGTCCGTGTCGCCCGTACGATGTTGCTCTCGCTCCCCGGGTCGATCCGGAATCCGAGCTTGCGGCACACGGCCAGCATCGCGCCGTTCTCCCGCAGGATATCACCATAGATCTCCCGGAAGCCGCGCTCATGGGCGTAATCGATGATGCGCTGCATCAGCCGGATGCCCAGCCCCTTGCCGCCCTGGTCGTGGCGCACGCCGATGGCGAACTCGCAGCGCTCGCCGTTGGGATCGCCGGCGATCCGCACCCCGGCCAGGATGCGCGCCTGACCGGGCAGCCCCGGCTCCGTCAGAACCAGCGCCATTTCGCGGTCATAGTCGATCTGGCTCAGCCGGGCGGCCAACTGGTGCGGCACGTGGGCCATGGGCGAGAAAAAGCGCATGTAGCGCTCCTCCTCGGTCATGGCGTCGAACAGCGCGATCATCGCCGGTTCGTCCTCCGGCTGGATGGGGCGCAGCAACAGCACATGGCCATCGGGCAGATCGAAAGACTGTTCCAGTTCCTTCGGGTAAGGCCGGATCGCGAAATGCTCGTGACCCGCCGGCGCCGACAGATCCACGCGCACACGGGCATCGAGCGCGAGCACGCCCTGTTCCCCCGCCAGCAGCGGATTCACCTCGATTTCTGCCACCTCGGGCAGATCGGCGGCCAACTGCGCCAGTTTCACCAGGCTCAGGGCGACATCGTCGATGCGCGTCGCGGCGATGCCGCCCACGCCTTGCAGCACGCGGTGGATGCGCGTGCGCTCGATGAGATCGCAGGCCAGATGCATGTTGAGCGGCGGCAAGGCGAAAGCCGTGTCGTTCAGGGCTTCGACGGCGTTGCCGCCCTGCCCGAACAGCAGCACGGGACCGAACACGGCATCGGTCGTCATGCCCAGGATCAGCTCGTGGTTGTCGCCCTTGGGCACCATGGGCTGGAGCGTGAAGCCCGCGATCCGCGCCTGCGGCAAATGTTCGCGCAGGTGCCCCAGGATGCCTTGCGCCGCATCGGCCACCGCCTCGGGTGTCTGCAGGTTGAGCGCGACCCCGCCCATGGCGCGCTTGTGCAGGATGTCGGGCGAGGAAATCTTCAGCACCACCGGCAGATCCCAGGCCCCCGCCTGTGCCGCGGCCTCCTCGGGCGTTTTCACCATCGCCGTCTGCACCACCGGGATGCGATAGGCCGCCAGCAGTTCCATGCCTTCGGCCAGCGACAACCAGCCGCCACCACGCGCACGCGCCTGATCGATCACGGCGCGCGCGGCCTCATGGTCGGGAATGAAGGTCTGCGGCAAGGACGGCGGCGTTTCCAGCAGCAGGCGCTGGTTGCGCCGATAGCCGATGAGGTGCATGTAAGCCCGGATCACCTGATCCGGCGTCTCATAACTGGGGATGCGATGGGCGGCGAAGGTCTCGCGCACCGACAGGGCCGTCTTCGCGCCGAGCCAGTTCGTCAGCAAGCCCTTGCGCGGGGTCCGGTGCACCTCGATGACCGCCTCGGCCGCCTCCTGGCTGCTGGCGACGCCGACCGGGCAATTGAACACCGCCACGGTATCGACTTCAGGCGCCTCGTAAAGGACGCGCAGGGCTGCGCGATAACGCCCCGGATCGGCATCGCCCAGCACGTCCACCGGATTGTGCGTACTGCACAAGGGCGGCAAGGCATCGCGCAGCCGGTGCCGCGTGTTTTCGGAGAGGCTGGCCAGATGCCCGCCCAGCCGCGTCAGTTCGTCGGTGGCCAGCACCCCGATGCCACCGCCGTTGGTCACGATGGCGAGGCGCTCGCCGAAGCGGGGGCTGGAATGGCCCAGCGTCTCCACCGCATCGAACAGCTCCGCCATGGAATCCACCTGCACCATGCCCGCGCGCCGGAACGCCGCGGCATAGACGGCATCGACCCCGGCGAGCGCGCCGGTGTGCGAGGCCACCGCCTGGGCCGACTGGGCATAGCGGCCGCCCTTGACCACGATGACCGGCTTGAGGCGCGCGGCGAGCCGTGCCGCCGACATGAACTTGCGCGCGTCACGCACCGATTCGACGTAGAGCAGGATGGCCCGGGTGTCCCAGTCGTTCGCCAGGTAATCGAGCAGGTCGCCGAAGTCGACGTCTGCCGATGCGCCCAGCGAGACCAGCGTCGAGAACCCGATGCCGCGGCTCTCGGCCCAATCCAGCACGGCGGTCAGGATCGCGCCGGACTGGGCGATGAAGGCCAGATTGCCGGGCCGCGCATTGAGGTGCGCGAAACTGGCGTTGAGCCCGACCTTGGGCATCAGGATGCCGAGGCAGTTGGGCCCGATGATGCGCATCAGATGCGGCCGCGCGGCGTCGAGCGCCGCCTGCTGCAAGGCCACGCCGGCGGCGGCATCGGTCTCCTCGAAACCCGCCGAGAGCACCACGGCCGCGCGCGTCCCGGCGGCGCCCAGTTCGGCGAGCGTTTCGGGCACCTGGGCGGCCGGGATCGCGACCACGGCGAGATCCGGGGCCTGGGGCAGATCGGCGAGGCGCGTGTAGATGCCGTGCGCGGCGTCCGGCTCGCTGCGCCGGTTGACCAGCATCACGGGGCCCGAAAACCCGCCCGACTGCAGGTTGCGCGCGACGGCGCCGCCGACGCGATGGGCATCGCGGCTCGCGCCCACCAGCGCGACCGAGCGAGGCTTGAAGAAAAATTCGAGGTTGCGCGTCGTCATCCCACCGCTCCAAACACGACCACAGACTCGGACCGAACCAAGAGCATACTCCGCGAGCCGTGACTGGACGAAGCGCGCGATGTGCGGGTTGCAGGCGCAAGCCGACGCCGCGATCCCGATGCCCACATCTCGCGGCGCGACCTCAAATCGCTACAATGTCCGCCCCTTCGCTGGAAACGATGCAGATGGGCAGCATGGCGATCACCCTTTACCACAATCCCCGTTGCAGCAAGTCCCGCGCCGCTCTGGCCCTGCTGCGCGCGGCCGGCATCGAACCGCTGCTGATCGACTACCTGCGTGATCCGCCAAGCGTGCCGGATCTGGCGCGACTGGGCGTATGCCTCGATCGCTCGCCGCGCGCGCTGCTCCGGACAGGCGAGGCCGAATACGGCGCACTGGAGCTGGACAACCCCGACATCACCGACGCGATGATCCTCGAAGCCATCCACCGCCACCCGCGCCTGCTGGAACGGCCGATTGCCGTACGCGACGACGGCCGCGCCGTCATCGGCCGACCGCCGGAGCGTGTGCTGGAGCTGCTCGACGATGCCTGAAATCCTGGTGCTCTATTACAGCCGCTCCGGCGCCACCGCGCGGATGGCCCAGTTCATCGCGCGCGGTGTCGCGGAGGTGCCCGGCGCCGGTGCACGGCTGCGAACGGTCCCGCCGGTGTCCGCGACCTGCGAGGCGGTATCCCCCGCCGTTCCCGACAGCGGCGCGCCCTACGCCGAGGAACGCGACCTCGTCGCATGCGACGGCCTGATCCTCGGCAGCCCGACCCGGTTCGGCAACATGGCCGCTCCGCTGAAGCATTTTCTCGACGGGACGGGATCCCTGTGGCTCAGCGGCGCGCTGGCCGGCAAACCGGCCGCCGCCTTCACCTCCACCGCCAGCCTGCACGGCGGGCAGGAAAGCACCCTGCTGTCCATGATGCTGCCCTTGCTCCATCACGGCATGGTCCTCGTTGGACTGCCCTACACCGAAGCGGCGCTCAGCGAAACCGACGGCGGCGGCACACCCTATGGACCCAGCCACTGGGCCGGCAGCAACAACCAGCAGGCCATCAGCGAAGCGGAAAAAACCTTGTGTCGCGCGCTCGGTCGCCGCGTCGCCGCCATCGCCTGCCGCCTCGGAGGCCACGAGACCCCATGACCCACCCGCAAACGCTGCAACGCATCGCCTTGATCTGCATCGGCGGCCTGATGGCAACCATGGCCTATTGGCTGCTCGTGTTCGCCAGGCTCATGCCGCCCCACACGGTGTGGCTTTGGCTGGCCGGGGTCGAATTGCCGCTGCTGCTGGCCGTCCCCGGACTTCTGGCCGGCCGACCTTACACCTTCGCCTGGCTCAGCCTGGCCTCGCTGTTCTATTTCGGTGGCGCGCTGACCGACCTGATCGCCAATCCGGCGGGCCGCCACGCCAGTCTGCCGGCGACCCTGCTCGCGCTGGGCGTCTTCGGCAGTTGCGTCCTGTTCCCCAAGGCGCTCAAGGCGGCGCGCCAGACCCGCCGCTGATTCCACCGAACCCGGTCGCCCAGGCGTCGGGGGGCCGGGCGGTGACGCGATCTGGACCTCCCGGCCGTTCCGGTGGATGATGCACAGGTCGGCAGCGGAATGGCATGACGCCTTCCGTATACACAGCCTCCAACAAGGACGACCAAGATGCCCCAGCACCACCGACTCCGCGCCGTCACCCTGGCGATCATCACCCTCACCATCCTGCCGCCCGTTGCCGATGCCGCCTCCATGCCGGGCGCGGCCGGCGGGCGCGATCCCCGGACCACGGGCAGCATGGGCGGCGGCAGCATGGGCGCCGGCATGGGCGGCGGCGGCATGGGCGGCGGCGGCATGGGCGGCGCCGGCATGGGTGGCGCCGGCATGGGCGGCGGCGGCATGGGCGGCGGCGGCATGGGTGGCGGCGGCATGGGTGGCGGCGGCATGGGTGGCGGCGGCATGGGTGGCGGCGGCATGGGTGGCGGCGGCATGGGTGGCGGCGGCATGGGTGGCGCCGGCATGGG